>Ga0247611_10000050_pt1 | contig 223967 bp, 185 predicted proteins | sample 177DNAGHGhighgp2_FD_192422 | JGI IMG/M metagenome (GOLD analysis project Ga0247611, IMG submission 192422) | Sheep rumen microbial communities from Palmerston North, Manawatu-Wanganui, New Zealand - 1770 DNA GHGhigh gp2 | ecosystem: Host-associated > Mammals > Digestive system > Stomach >... | reverse complement strand
CACGCGCCCACGCGGGGCGCGACGAGCATCAACGACATAAACAACGTCAGATGTAGGTTTCAATCCACGCGCCCACGCGGGGCGCGACCTTCGGCTCGTACCTTCCGCCTTGTGCGCGGGGTTTCAATCCACGCGCCCACGCGGGGCGCGACGAGCATCAACGACATAAACAACGTCAGATGTAGGTTTCAATCCACGCGCCCACGCGGGGCGCGACGGGTCGTTTTGTGCTTCAGATTCAACATAATCTTTGTTTCAATCCACGCGCCCACGCGGGGCGCGACGTAGGGTGTGCCGAATATCTCGCGGTACACGTCTCTGTTTCAATCCACGCGCCCACGCGGGGCGCGACCTACATCAGAGAGGCTACAAGAGCCGTCAAGGACGTTTCAATCCACGCGCCCACGCGGGGCGCGACTAAAATCATCCACAGCTTCTGGTACGAATATTACGTTTCAATCCACGCGCCCACGCGGGGCGCGACGTTGGGGGAAAACAAGGGGGATGGACGTAAAAGTTTCAATCCACGCGCCCACGCGGGGCGCGACTTTAGAAGAAATCCAAACAACAACGAGGATGTTGTAGTTTCAATCCACGCGCCCACGCGGGGCGCGACGCTGGTGCGTGTGCCTTGCGCCTTGTGTGCTGTGTTTCAATCCACGCGCCCACGCGGGGCGCGACGTCTGAAAGATGCGTCCGAGTGCCAATCCTATTTCAGTTTCAATCCACGCGCCCACGCGGGGCGCGACGCTCAGTTTGGTGAAGTTTGTATCTACGATAGTAGTTTCAATCCACGCGCCCACGCGGGGCGCGACGTAATATAGTCGTAAATCTGTGAAGCAATAAGAGGTTTCAATCCACGCGCCCACGCGGGGCGCGACGACGCAATGGCAAGGCTGGTGCTTGGCAAAGACGTTTCAATCCACGCGCCCACGCGGGGCGCGACTGCTATCTATAACGAAGACTGCCTTGAAGGAATGTTTCAATCCACGCGCCCACGCGGGGCGCGACGTCTTCTTAGGCTTTTCATCTACCCCTGGCTCCTTGTTTCAATCCACGCGCCCACACGGGGCGCGACCAACAGCAACTCCGGCACCAGTACCAAAACCTTTTGTTTCAATCCACGCGCCCACGCGGGGCGCGACCATAGGATTCAAACGAGCAAACGAAGAAACCTTAATCGTTTCAATCCACGCGTCCACGCGGGGCGCGACTCGATTCCCGACGTGGCGACAACCTTAAATCTTATAAGTTTCAATCCACGCGCCCACGCGGGGCGCGACGTCGCAGATGTCCTCTGTGTCGTATTCGTAATCGTCGTTTCAATCCACGCGCCCACGCGGGGCGCGACCCTACATCAGAGAGGCGACCAAAGCCGTCAAGGACGTTTCAATCCACGCGCCCACGCGGGGCGCGACACTCTGTTCCTGCTTTGTCGTTGTCAGATAGGTTTTTGTTTCAATCCACGCGCCCACGCGGGGCGCGACAGGTTTGGCTTTATGCTGAAACAAACCAGCATAGTTTCAATCCACGCGCCCACGCGGGGCGCGACAGTTGATGATGCCGCGGCCGTTGCGGGTGTAGTCGTTTCAATCCACGCGCCCACGCGGGGCGCGACTTGCGTGTTGGGCTTGACTATCATCTGGTTGAAGTTTCAATCCACGCGCCCACGCGGGGCGCGACGAAGACGAGGTGGTTTTTTACCTCGTGACGAGAAAGTTTCAATCCACGCGCCCACGCGGGGCGCGACATACGCGATTAACACTTACCCCGACTTCTTTAAAGTTTCAATCCACGCGCCCACGCGGGGCGCGACGTTTTGAATTATGTTGGTTAGACAATTGTTTGGTTGTTTCAATCCACGCGCCCACGCGGGGCGCGACAAGTGTTTTGCTGACTTTGTGTCTGCTGTCCTGTCTGTTTCAATCCACGCGCCCACGCGGGGCGCGACGCCTTCAAGGTCGAGAGACCCAGAACCTCTGCGAGGTTTCAATCCACGCGCCCACGCGGGGCGCGACAGAAAGCCGCTACCAAGGCCATTGCCGCCACAAAGTTTCAATCCACGCGCCCACGCGGGGCGCGACGTTGCGATGTGGAGAGAGCATTGCAATTAAGCAGTTTCAATCCACGCGCCCACGCGGGGCGCGACTGTCCCAGAAAAGTCATTCCTTACACTTGTAAGCGAGTTTCAATCCACGCGCCCACGCGGGGCGCGACGCCAGTCTGTCGGCCAAAGCCTCGACGAGGGCATCGTTTCAATCCACGCGCCCACGCGGGGCGCGACTACCTGTCGATGTTCAGGGTGTTATGATATGGGGGGGGTCAATCCACGCGCCCACGCGGGGCGCGACCAAATGGAATTTCAGCGATGACACGGCAAGTAGGTTTCAATCCACGCGCCCACGCGGGGCGCGACTTCAAACCTCCTTTCTTTTCTTCGGCAAGCATTTCGTTTCAATCCACGCGCCCACGCGGGGCGCGACGATGTGCTTGGCTACACAAAGTCGATGGGTATTGTTTCAATCCACGCGCCCACGCGGGGCGCGACTACAGACCAAAGGCATAAGCCCGATGATAGTCCTCGTTTCAATCCACGCGCCCACGCGGGGCGCGACCTACCAAGAAACTGTATTACCAAGGTCTCGCTAAGTTTCAATCCACGCGCCCACGCGGGGCGCGACACTTGTTAAAGCTGTCGGCAAGACCTTTCAGTGAGTTTCAATCCACGCGCCCACGCGGGGCGCGACCTGCGCCAGCATCCACATAGTAGCCATAGTAGAGGTTTCAATCCACGCGCCCACGCGGGGCGCGACGTTGTCATAGTCATACTTGCCGCACAGCTTGAAATAGTTTCAATCCACGCGCCCACGCGGGGCGCGACCAAATTAGGACAAATAAAAGATACATTATAAGTTAGTTTCAATCCACGCGCCCACGCGGGGCGCGACCTCTGGGGTAGTAACACCATCTGAAACAACAGATGTTTCAATCCACGCGCCCACGCGGGGCGCGACCTCATAAAATCATCGTATGACTTAGCATAATTAAGTTTCAATCCACGCGCCCACGCGGGGCGCGACTTTGACGGCCTCTTGAATGTCGTTCGGGGTCTCGTTTCAATCCACGCGCCCACGCGGGGCGCGACTGCAATTCAACGACAAGCAGTTTGCAACGTGCTGTTTCAATCCACGCGCCCACGCGGGGCGCGACCGGAGTGAAATAGGGAACAGATTCAACATTAAGAGTTTCAATCCACGCGCCCACGCGGGGCGCGACTTTCGAAACGTAGCGACCCGCTCGCCGCAGGCGAAGGGTTTCAATCCACGCGCCCACGCGGGGCGCGACATCATAGCGCCCATATTAAGGTGTTGATCTCTGAAGGTTTCAATCCACGCGCCCACGCGGGGCGCGACTCTAACCTTTTGCCTTTGGTTCTCAATCTTGCACCTGTTTCAATCCACGCGCCCACGCGGGGCGCGACCCTCATTTGGTCGCTACGACTATGACAAGTTGAAGGTTTCAATCCACGCGCCCACGCGGGGCGCGACGGGGCTGTGTAGCCTTTTTCGGTGGTGGCGACCGAGTTTCAATCCACGCGCCCACGCGGGGCGCGACTTACATTGAGGGCAAGTCAAACCTTGCAGCCATGTTTCAATCCACGCGCCCACGCGGGGCGCGACCCCATTTCGTCAAGGATGGGGCAGAGTTTGAAGTTGTTTCAATCCACGCGCCCACGCGGGGCGCGACGCTATCAGCGCACGGAGTAAGACGGAGCCTGGCACGTTTCAATCCACGCGCCCACGCGGGGCGCGACGCCTCCCAGCGGTGATTTCGTTGTGGGTGAAAATGTTTCAATCCACGCGCCCACGCGGGGCGCGACAGCACAAAATGTCTGATTCTTGCCTTGTGCTGGTTTCAATCCACGCGCCCACGCGGGGCGCGACTTTATTGTCTCGTCATAGCCGCAAAGGTTTTGAGTTTCAATCCACGCGCCCACGCGGGGCGCGACGGTATTGTTGTTAATGCCACGGCGGTTGCGGTATTGTTTCAATCCACGCGCCCACGCGGGGCGCGACGCCGCAAGTCCATACGTTTTTACCCTCGTATTCGGTTTCAATCCACGCGCCCACGCGGGGCGCGACCAATGTTTGACGTGGCGGTCAAGCCTATAAAGAGTTTCAATCCACGCGCCCACGCGGGGCGCGACGTTGAGAACGATTGCGACTACGAGATAAAGGAGTGGTTTCAATCCACGCGCCCACGCGGGGCGCGACATATAGATAAATTTCCAATTTGCAAGCACTTTTTGTTTCAATCCACGCGCCCACGCGGGGCGCGACTAAAGATGAGCGATATTAAGAACGGAATAAGCGTAGTTTCAATCCACGCGCCCACGCGGGGCGCGACGTCACCGCTAATGCCGTTGTCCTCGCAATACTTGGTGTTTCAATCCACGCGCCCACGCGGGGCGCGACCACATTGCTCCATTGTGTCAACTCCGCAATTGTTGTTTCAATCCACGCGCCCACGCGGGGCGCGACAAGGGTCACGTAGATTTGCAGCTGTAAATATTGAAGTTTCAATCCACGCGCCCACGCGGGGCGCGACTCGAGTTCCTTAAAGCAAAGCTCTATGCAGCAAAGTTTCAATCCACGCGCCCACGCGGGGCGCGACGCAACAGAACAGGATTTCCACTATTAACAAGCAGTTTCAATCCACGCGCCCACGCGGGGCGCGACGACACGTTGACGATGCAAGGCGACAACATACTTGTTTCAATCCACGCGCCCACGCGGGGCGCGACTATGGCAACCATACCGCCGCACAATATTCGCATGTTTCAATCCACGCGCCCACGCAGGGCGCGACCGTTATAGTTAAATCCATCAGAATTTCAGCATCTTATGCAGACATTTCCGCGGACCTTACTTTGTATTGCTAATCAAATTATCGTTAGATTTGAAACACCCGACAACATGAGCATATCGTCTTCATTATACATTTTAAATCATGTATTCAACACTAATACCTTCAGCCAATTTCAATTCTTCCAATTTCTTTTCTACCTCATTTTTTCCCGTTACAGCATAGTCTTCAAAAGATCGAGGAAATTCCACGCCACCCTTCTTTTCAATTTTTACGAGATCGAACAATTGTGCAGAACGAGCATTCCCAAGTTTTGATTCGTGTTTAAACACAATTAATGCACGGGCATTCATTTCGCCACGCGCTGCTGCACGGTCGTGTTCAAAGGCATTGGCAAGAGCTTCCCATAGAAGTTTCAGGTCTTCTTCCGTAAAATGGCATTTCTCGCCATCAAAAGCCGAAATATAGCCGTGCATACGATAGAGGCCATAACTGACAGTCGATTTGTTACCGAAAGTGTTATCTTTGTCAGCATCCTTTTCATCAGTAATACAGCATCTCGTCAAGGAATGTGTTCGACTATCTATAGCATCAATGCTACGAGAAAAAACGAATTGTACTGGCCCTCTCACAACTCCCAAGTCGTTGCCAGTACTTAACACGGCTCCAAATGTACGAACATCGAAGTAACGATCACACAAAGCCATCCTTCCCTTTTTTTCATCATTATCGGCTTCTTCTTTTCCTTTGTTAATGATGTTATTCAGGATGTTTCCTTGACGAATGAAAATGTCGTATTTTGAAGCATCAAGTTCGCCCGCTTCCACTTTCAATTGAATGTAGTTGCGAACCTTACGTTTGATACACACATCCGAAACAAGTCCTTCTCTTGTCTCAAAATCGATTCTCGGCTGATTATCCATATCGGGATCGCCATTGGGATTTCCGTCTTTTACGTCGTAAATGAACACGAAATCATACCTGTTCTTAATGTAGTTCTCCATATCTGAAACAATTTATGAATTAGTATTTTCTGTTGTCTCTTTTTTGTGGTTTCTTTGGAAATAATAGCCCAAAGCAAACTCACCTTGCTCAATGGCTGAAAACCGTTGGGGGAAGCAACCGTTTTCGCTGATTTTCCCAGCAATCTCATTTAGTTCATTTGCCAGATAACCACCAATCTTACGCTGATAGATGGTTACATTCTTTGTCAACAACTGGCCAAGAATGTAGGCCGGCTGCAAAGCCGCCGCCGCGAAATACCGTTCCTTGACCCCGCTATTAACATTTCCCATAGCCTTCCACTGCATTGACTCAATGACAGCGAACAATCTGCCACACAAGTAGGCTACGCTTGTGTTGGCCTCTTCCAATGTTGATCTCATATTTTTGTCTGTATTACGATTAATAATCAATTTGATGAGAGCGGCTTTCTCCACCGAAAAAAAGTCTCTTTTCCATATTCTGTTGAGTACGCTTTGCAAAACTTCCAATGGCAATTTGTATCTACTCCCTTTAATGACAGCATTCCAAAGTAATGACCCCATTTTTGTTTTGGAATTGAGGTCAGACTTTGGCTTGTCCCCAGGCTTTTTATCACGTTGGGTAGCGGCAATCAACATTCGCAAAGGGCTATACACCAATTCTCTCTCATAGTTTTCAATTTCAATGTCACGAAACCATTCCGCTAGATTCGTTTTGTATTCAGTTAAACTAATGGCAGTCCAACCACGGACAGCAATACGTGCAGCAGCAGACGACAGAGTGCAAGTGTAAAACATATTGGAATCAACTGTCGAACCAAAACCCTTTTTACCGTTCCAAACGGACTCAAAAAGCCTCTTTACCCACGACGCATCAGGTGGATTAGTAACTGCCAACGGACTAAATTCTTCGGTGTCTTGCTTTGTCCAAAATAGTGCTGTTGTTGTATCACTTAAATCAACCCTATGATTGTATTCGAAATGTGCTTTTTGTTTTTTCTCTTTATTCTCTGGAACTTTATGCCCATCTGACAACAAGAAATTCAAACCATCAATATAATTTCTCGCACAATTCCGACAGATTGATGAGTTCAGATTACCTTTTAATCCGTATGATTCAAATGCTCCTTCATTAAAAGAAACCAATGCTTTATTCGAAATTGTATCTTCTTTAGGTTTGGGCATATTCTTCGCCATTCCATGCGGTTCATCCAATACTGGACTATCTGACCTACCACAAATGGAACACACTTTCCCATTTGATAACTTTTGTTCACTTTCTCGAAAATGCTTAACGATAGCATTCCTAACTTCCTCATATTTCAATAATAAATGCCCTTCTTTCATCATAAATGTAAGATTCTCGCTTATTGAATCTTTGGAAAACAGGAAGATAGAATCAGCAATTGCAGATCTAACGCCATCCTCGTTATCTTCAGTGTAAAACTTTATAACAGGTTCTATGATTTTAAGATCATCCTTATATTGCATAAGTTTGTCCATAAATAATTGGTGCTTTTTGTCTACACCCTTTTCAGTGATACCAAAAACATCTACATCACTGCCAATAAAGAAAAACACCTCTTTTTTCTTTGTTGAGGTCTTTTCTGTACGAACATTATTGTTCTTATCAACAACAAAACCCAAAAATTCTCCAGTTTCATTAATATTGATACAGATATCAAAGGATGTATCTCCCAAAGTTATATCCTCACCTTTCTTCTTTTTATTCAACCGCTCGTGTCTATAGATTGAATCCTGGACTTCCTTTTCTGCTAATAAAACAGATGAATTAACAGAAAATGACATACTACGACCCCTATATTCATTATCCAATTTAAAATACTCAACAACAGCTTTTCTCAACCCATTCAAATTCTCCTTTTCATAAAATTTGAAAACAGGAGTAAAAGCATCTACATTTTTGAATGGAACAAGGCTTTTCTTAAATGATTCAAGTTTACTAATGTCAATACTAACCCCAAGAACTTCTTCACTCTTATCAAGCAGGAAGCGTGCCTTCCCTTTTTTAGCAGTGATAACTTCAGACTCGATAGGCTCTCGGTCACCAACAATAAATTGTTGATACTTACCTTCCTCATCAATAACAATGGTTATTGAGAATTGTTCCTCCTTAAGTGCTTGATTCTTTCCCTTTGTCACTCTTTTCCCGAATTCTACTAATTCTTGTATCATAACTCTGCCTCCTCTTTTTGATAATGTTCATAAACAACTCGATTGTATTCATCTGATTGCTTAGGCTGGATGTGTGATGATGATAACACTTTTGTGGCCATTTCTTCAGGACATTCGAGAATGCCGTTTATTATGGCTACATCGTAGAAAAACAAAGGTGTTACTTTTCCTTTCTCATCATAAACCATATCGTAGAACATACTACCGATAGGATAAGTAATATCTAACGGTTGATCCTGCTCGTTAGGTATGGAAAAGTCAGCAGCAAATTCTCTCGTTCCCAAGCAGGGCTGATGCCAACACTGTCCTTTTTTCACTCTTCGTTCAAACATCGTCCGGTATTTCTTCACTGTAATAGGATGCTCGTTGCCTTTTGTGCTTTCGATGAGTTTCTCGTCAACGAAGACCGATGCCTCAATGATATAGCCTACATCCTTTAAAACAATGCTATTCCGTTGAACACGATTCTCCGTGATTTCTATTGGTTGACCCTTGGGATTCTGTTTTTTGGAAATCTCGTTCCTTTTTATGGAAGCAAACTTAATAGGGTTAAGCACGATGATTTTCCTAACAAACCATTGGAATTCTGGTTTCCACAGAATGGCTTCCAAAATGCCACGGGCAGCCGAAGGTGTCATACAAGGGTAACTCATCCGTTCCACTTTCAAGTCGGGACGGGTAAAGCAAGCAAAGTCGCCAGTCACCTTTAATCTAACAATCTCTTTATCAAGCATATCTTTTCCTCCTTATATTACTGGGTTGAATTCATCTTTAAATGGTAATCCAAAGTCCTTGTCATAAGAACCATACCATATCGAAATACCACATTGCTCAAAGCCTATAAGAGCACTATTATCCTTTACGAAATTATCATATACCTGAACGCAATATTGGGACACTTCTTGACACTCTTGCCTCGAAAGATAATCTTGGTCCTTTATTCGGTTGTACAATTCACGGCTCTTTTCATCATATTGATAAACGAAAATGGGTTGGGTATTGTTGTCAATTATCTTGTATTTATCAGCAACTGTTTGAAACAAGAATCTTTTTCTGTCCTCTGTAATCTTATATTTATCCGTATCTCCGAAATTCTCAACAAGTTTCCTATAATAAAAACTGTAGAAGTCGTGGGTGTATAGTTTTTCCTCATTGCCTTTATAAAGAAGATTGGCAAACTCCGCCCACGAACGATACTGCTTGCTTGGCTGCCCTGATTCTGTTAAGGCAAATAAATAAACATCCCCTCTTTCTGCTCTGCCTTCTCTATTGCATCTTCCCGCTGATTGTATGATTGATTCCAAAGGTGCCAACTCTCTATAAACGGCAGGAAAATCCATATCCACACCCGCTTCAATAAGTTGGGTGGAACTGACAACTATTCGTTCCTTGTTCTCCAATGCATTTCGAATGTCTTTGATTACTTGTTTTCTATGTGCAGGACACATATTCGTTGAAAGATGAAACAATGTAAAACCGCCACAACCTCGCATCTCTTCAAAAAACATTCTTGCTTTTTTCTTGGTATTAAAGACAACAAGTGCAGAAACATGCTTCTTAACGACGGTTTCTGCCAATTCTGAAACAGGCATTTCGTCATATCCATTCAAAGGATGGTAAACTACTCTTTGAGTTTCTTCAAACACACGTTTCGGGTTTGCTACCAAAGGCTCTATATGTATTCCACGGAACCCATCTCTTGCTTCGAAATCAGGCTGAGTCGCAGTACAGAAAAGAATGCTACACCTGCAAAGTTTCTGTAGATTATCCAGCATAACCAAAGTCGGTTCGGTGACATTCATTGGCAAAGTCTGTATTTCGTCAAAGATGATTATGGAATCCTGAATATTGTGTAGTTTTCTGCAAGCAGATCTCTTGTTGCTGAAAAGCGACTCGAAAAATTGTACAGAAGTTGTGATAATGATGGGGTAATCCCAGTTTTCAGTTGCTAATTGTTTGGGATTACACTCCTCACAACCACCTTCTTTTGCATATATCACATTTGAATGGTGTTCAAGTACAGAATCATCCTTTCCACCATCATTAAATATCTTTTTCAACTCATCTGCAGTCTGGTCAATGATGTTGATAAAGGGCAATACAATGATTATACGCTTGATGTTGGGGTGATTTTGCGCATGATGCAATGCCCAATTGATACTGCACAAAGTTTTGCCTAATCCCGTTGGCAGTGTCAGAGAAAAAAATCCCTGATGATGATTTGCCTTCGATTCGGCATATAGCCGTACTTCATTCCGCAACCTATTTATTTTCAATTCTTTTTTCTTTGAATCATTATCAAAACTGTCAAATTTCCGTTGCAATTTTTCCAATAATTTGGCTGGGTCAAATGCCCGGGTTTTTCTCGTGAGAAACTTAGCTTCTTGGAAATGTCTTTCTGTATCAAGGCTGTCGGCATCGACAAGGGCACTGAATAACATTCTGACAAAAAGTTCCTGCAACAATATGTCCGAAAGATTCCGAAACGCTGTATCATCAAGGTTGCGGATAGCATTTTGAGTGTCGTTTTTCCAATTTGTAAGGATTTCGCTATATGTTCCATCATCTGCGTTTCGTTCTGCATCAATAGCTTGTCGCATTTCCGGATTGTCAGGCAATCCCGAATGATGTCCGAATACAGGAAATGCAACCTCCATTAACGAGTTGTCTTGAGCGTACATAGCACCATATATTGAATGTTTGGTTTTGATGCTTTCACCAGAAATATGTCTTTGAAAAGCATGCGAATACTTTCCAATATCATGAATATGTCCGCAATATTCATATAGATCTGCATATAACTCTGACAAGGAAAAATGTCTCATAAACTTGCCAACACCAAAGCAATGCTCTTTCATGGTCTGCTTGACACCATATAAATTCTCAGAGTGTGCTACATATATTTTTATATTGTTCATTATGATATTTTTTCATATTTTACGATGCAATATTACAACCTACATTGTTTCAAAACATGAAACATAATGTGTAAAAATGCGAATTATTTCAAAATCGTGTTTTGCGACATGATATTGCTTGCCATCAGTGGCAGTTGTTAAAAAATCTTTAACAACTGAATCATTATCCGACTCAGTTTCTTTCAGTATGTTAGATATATGATAACTTATAGTTTGCTTAGAGGTGGCAAAAAGTTCCGCCATCTGCATTTGGTTCAACCAAATCTTGCCGTCAACGGCATAAAGGGCAACGGAGGCCTTGCCGTCAAGCGTGTTGTAAATGATTATGTTACTCTGGGTGTTGGGCATGGATTCAAGATTTTGAGATGCACATAATTTTCTGCAAATATATGAGTTTTGGCCATATTTTCTCGCTTTTTTATCCGAAATATGCTCACAAATTTACTCCATGTCCTGTTTCAAAACATGAAACATATAGAAAAAAAACAATATCTTTGCAAAAAAAAATGCACCATGAGAAACACCGACACATTCCGACAGTATATCTGGCTCGTGAACACTATACAGCGAACCAAGAAGATAAGCTTTGACGACATAAAACGCCTCTGGATCGACAACGACATGAACGACGGCAGACCTTTGTCGCGCACCACGTTCTACAGGCTGCGACAGGCCATCGACGACATGTTTGGCATCTGCATCGATTGCGACAGCCAACACCGCTATTTCATCAGCAACCCGGAAATGCTACGCGACAACTCCACCCAAAACTGGATGCTACAAACACTCACCGTCAACAATATTCTCATCGACAGCCTCTCAATAAAAGACAAACTTGTGCTTGAGGAAATACCCTCGGGAACAGAATACCTCCAGACCATCATCAACGCTATCAAAAACAACCGCACATTGCGGATGACACATCAAAGTTTTGAGTCTTCTGTTGCAAAGAAAATGACCATCGAACCTTATTGCCTAAAAGTGTTTCGCCAACGATGGTATCTGTTGGGCAAAGACCGCCTCAACCACAAAGACGAACTTCGGTTTTTCGCCCTTGACAGAATCACAGAGCTCTCTACCACAGACGAGCCTTTTGAGGTGGATCCCTCTTTTGATGCGGAGGATTTCTTGAATTACCATTTCGGCGTTTTCATCGGTGGAAAAGAAAAACCTACACGTATTGTTTTACGCGCCTACGGAAAAATGATACCTCTTATTCGTTCACTTCCAAAACACCATTCCCAAAAAGAGATAGCCACAACCAAAACCTATTCTGACTTCGAGTATTATCTTGCACCCTCATTCGATTTCCGACAAGAAATATTGAGAGAAGGCCACGAGCTGGAGGTCATAGAGCCCGAATCGCTGCGCAAAACCATACACGATGAATTGAAAAAGACACTGCAACTATACAAGAAATAGTTCCATTACGCCATCCTGACTTTTTCTGACAAGAGACACCGTATGCGGCGTGTTATCCGCAAAAACGGGATTAACCATGCCGGCAAGGCATTGTTTCACCTTGTAATAAAAAGGCAAGGCTACACCGCATATCTATCTAAAAATCAAATCATTATACTCAAAGACGCTCTACCACAAAGGCATACAACAATCCACAACCAAAAAAACATGCTTCTGGTTGTGGATTAGTTATAAAGTACTAAAAAACCTTCTCTTAGGCCTTTGCTCCGTTGCCTTGCATAACGAGCTTGCCTTTGTAATAAAGGTCGCCGTCAACATAGTAGGCTCTGTGCATGAGGTGCATGACACCTGTCACTGGGCATACGGTAACATTAGGCATTTCAGCTTTGTAGTGAGTTCTTCTTTTTGCGCCTCTGGTATGAGACTGTCTACGTTTAGGATGTGCCATTTCAGTATAGTTTTAATTATTTATTTTCTTTGTTATCTTCTTCCAAACTCAAGTTTTTCAATGCTTCCCAGCGTGGGTCGGTGCTTTCGTTTTCCTCTTCAGCCTCGGCACCTTGGTTGAGCAAGGCCATCACCTTGGGGTTGCATTGCCCTTCGGGATGCACGCGGTGCATGGGTATCGAGAGTATCACATACTCATAGACAAGGCTGCTAACGTCAAAATAGCCCTGCTCGGCGGGAAGGTAAGCCACATCTTCATCATCGGCATCGGCGGGCTGCTCCACGCCTGTTTTGACGATGAAGACATTGCTGCCCTCTACGGGGATATAGAAATCGTCGGCGCAACGGTCGCAAGGCACCATGACCTCGCCCTTAAAGTTGAAGCTTAGCGTCATCATCGACTCCTCGCGCTCTATGTCAAGGTCAAGATCTACCCTACCCTGCTTCACCTCGGAATAGTCGAACCGGGCAAAAAAAGCATCGTCTATCACAAAGTGATAGCTATGCTGCCCGATGGCCATTCCGCTGACGGGGATAAGATACTCTTTTCCTTTCTCCATATCCTAAAATTTCGGGGTGCAAAGATAGTGAATTTATTGATAACCTCGCAAATTTATGCAAACAAAATTCCAACAAATTACAATAACTTGATTATCAATATATTATAACACACCCAAAACCATATTTAAATCAGTTCTCCTTTTCAAGTTCCTCAACAGCGCGTTGCAGGACGTCGTCGATAGGCAGGTATAATTGATAGAAGCATTCATCGCCGAAGATGTTGCGTCCAATGTAGGCCTTCAGCAGGACGTTGGTCTTCTGTCGTGCTGCGGCCTTCTCCACCTCAGTGCCCTCAATCTTCTTCTTAGCTGCCTCGTCCACGAGCTGGGCAAACATCTCGTCGGTGACACGGAACGACTTGTCAAAAGCCCGGGCATCGGCATATTTAAGCAGCTGCTGGCGATGACTGTCGGAGTAGTCGAAAGCGAACTGGTGCATCACTCCGGAGTTGACAATCTTATTGAAGAAATAGAGCGTGCTGTCGTCGACGAGTGGCACATAGACATCGGGCATTATACCGCCGCCGCCATACAGCACCTTGCCTTTCTTGGTGACATATTTCAGGCTGTCGTTGAAGTGAATGCTGTCGGCATTGAACAGCTCGCCGTTGTCGTAACGCTCCAACGACTCATAGTAGTATTTCTCCCTGTCGTCGGTGAAAGGCTTCTGGATGGACCTGCCAAGCGGGGTATAATAGCGTGCCACGGTGAGACGTATGGCGGAGTTATCGTTAAGCATGATCTGTTCCTGAACGAGTCCTTTTCCGAAGGAGCGTCGTCCCACGGTGATGCTTCGGTCGTTGTCCTGCAGGGCTCCGGCCACAATCTCGCTTGCGCTGGCCGAGCCGTCGTCGATGAGGACTGCAACAGGCATGTCGACAAGGGTACCGCGCAAAGACGAGCGATAGCTTGCCTTGATATATTGTCGGGGACGGTTGCGGCCCTCGGTATATACTATCAGGCTGCCCTTTGGCAGGAACTCGCCTGCAAGGTCGACAGCCGCGCCCAGATAGCCGCCCGCGTTGTCGCGAAGGTCCAGAACGAGCTTTTTCATGCCCGACTTGTTGAGTTTCCTGACAGCGCCGACAAACTCTTCGTATGTGGTGGCAGAGAACTTGTCCAGCTTGATGTAGCCAATGTTGTCGTCCAGCATGAACGAGGCGTTGATGCTGTAGGTCGGAATGACATCGCGCTTGATGGTGTATTCAAACAGTTGGTCGGTGTCGCGACGCGCCACTTTCACCTTGACTTTAGTTCCCTTCGGGCCCTTCAGCAGCCGCATCACGTCATCGTTTTTGATGCCCACTCCGGCAATAAGGCTGTCTCCGACATATACAATCCTGTCGCCGTCCTGGATGCCTATCCTCTCCGACGGGCCGCCTTTTATGGTGTTTATGATAGCCACAGTGTCTTTCTCGATCCTGAATGCCACGCCTATGCCCTCGAAGTTGCCGAGCAGAGGGTCGTTCACCGCATCGAACTCTTCTTTTGGAACATACTGGCTGTGTGGGTCGAGCTCCTCCAGCATGGCGGAGACAGCAGCTTCCTCAACCTTGTTTTCATCTACTTCGTCAACATACTCGGAACGGATATAGCCAAGCACCTCCTCTATCTTGTTGTCGGCGTTGTCGCTTATGGAATGGCGACCGTTCAGTTTTCGCTCGATATATGCGCCTGCGATAAGTCCCACAAGCATTATAATCAAGCAGTTGAGTAGATATTTAAGGTTATCTTGATCCATGTGTAGACAAAGGCTGTGTGTTATACCTCGGCGCTATGCAGTTCAACGTTGCGGTTCATCTTCTTGAAGAGACCTTGAAGCACTGTGCCAGGTCCGACTTCTATAACAGTATCGACTCCGTTGTCGAGCATGTTGTTCATGATCTGAGTCCAGAGCACGGGCGAGGTGAGCTGCGAGATAAGGTTCATCTTTATTATCTCCGGGTCGGAAACGGCCTGTCCTGTCGCATTTTGTATTATCGGGCAGATGCCTTCCGTTATCTTTGTAGCGGCTATGGCTTCGGCCAGTTCAACACGGGCAGGTTCCATCAGCGGGCTGTGGAAAGCCCCTCCCACCTTGAGTTTCAAAGCCCTTCTGACGCCGTTCTCCTTCAACTTGGCTATTGCCTCGTCAACGCCAGCTTCCGAGCCTGAGATGACAATCTGTCCAGGACAGTTATAGTTGGCAGGCACCACCACTTCGTCTGTCACAGAGCGGCACACCGACTCAACCATCTCGTCCTCTGCGCCTATCACGGCAGCCATTGCGCCCGGATGCTTCTCGCAGGCTTTCTGCATTGCCATGGCACGCTTCGACACCAGACGGAGACCGTCTTCAAAGCTGATGTTCTTGTTTGCAACAAGAGCCGAGAACTCACCTAGAGAGTGTCCGGCAACCATGTTAGGCTCAAAATCAGGGAGCAGAATGGCCGTCACCACCGAGTGGAGGAATATGGCTGGCTGGGTGACCTTGGTTTGCTTCAGGTCATCCTCTGTGCCTTCAAACATTATGTCTGTTATCTTGAATTTTAAGATGTTGTTAGCCTTGTTGAAAAGATCCTTAGCCTTCGATGACTTGTCGTAAAGGTCTTTGCCCATGCCCACAAACTGCGAGCCCTGACCCGGGAAAACGTATGCTTTCATATTCGTTGTATATCTTATTTTTAGTTATAGTTTCAAAAGTGTTTATCTCCTGCGTCCGAAGAGTCTTAAAAGGTACAAAAACAGATTCAGGAAGTCCAAATAAAGACTCAGGGCGGAATGGACAGCAATTTTGGTCATAGACTCGTCGTTATCGATGCCCAGCTGTCCTATCTGCCTTATTTTCTGCATATCATAGGCCGTCAATCCGGTGAATATGATAACACCGGCAATGCTTATGACATAGTCGAGTGTCTCGCTATGCATAAAGAAATTGACCAAAGTAGCAATAATGACGCCTATGAGCGCCATGATCAGTATAGAGCCCATTTTGCTCAGGTCCATACTGGTTGTATAACCAAGCACTGCCATAATCGCAAACATACCGGCGGCAATGATGAAGGTTTTGAAGATTGACGCCGACGTGTATGCCAAAAAGATGAAACTCAGGCTTACTCCCATAAGCACGGAATACACCACATAAAGCAGTATCATCGTTGAGGCTTTCATCTTCTCTATCCTCGCCGACATGAGAAGCACAATGGCAAGAGGAGCAAGCATAACCACCCATCCGAAAACGCTCATCGAGCCATTCTCGTTGATCAGCAGCATGAACAGTTTCGGACTGCTGCCGAACAGATATGCCACCAGAGCCGTTGTGCCCAAAGCGGCAAACATCCAGATGAACACGTTTGCCACGAATGAGTTGTCAAGAACTCTTGTCGAGTCGTGCGACTCAGGATAGCTGTAACCCATATTGTCCATAATCCAATCCTATTCTTGTCGTTTAATGTAGATCCATGCCTATCAAGTTGAAAAACTCGGCACGGGTCTCGCCTCTCTCGAAGGCACCCACGAAGTCTGATGTTGTCGTCACTGAACTCTGCTTCTGCACTCCTCTCATACTCATACAAAGATGTTTAGCCTCGATGACGACGGCCACGCCCAAAGGATGAAGAGCCTCGTTGATGGCTTCCTTGATCTGTGTTGTCAGTCGTTCCTGCACCTGGAGCCTTCTTGCATAAGCATCGACCACACGCGCTATCTTGCTCAGCCCTGTGATGTAGCCATTAGGGATATAGGCCACATGCGCCTTGCCGACAAATGGCAATAGATGATGCTCGCACATGGAGTAAATCTCTATGTCCTTGACGATGACCATCTGACGGTAGTCCTCCTTGAACCTGGCCGACAGGAGTATCTCCATAGGGTCTTGGCTGTAGCCCTGAGTCAGGAACTGCATCGACTTTGCCATACGCAAAGGTGTTTTCAACAGGCCCTCACGCTCTGGGTCTTCGCCCAACAACCCCAAAATAGCCTTATAATGCTCTTGCAGCTTGGCTGTCTTCTCGGCATCAAACTGGTCGATGCGGGTGTAGCCATCCAAGTTTTCGCTTAAAATTTCCATTATTTAAAAAACTCTATAAAATTTTATTTCTGCACAGGCTGCTGTGGCGTGCTTTGCTGCGACATGGTGCACTTGCCGGTGAACACTGCGCCCACTTCGATAAGCAGTTGTTTTGTGACGAGCTCCACTTCGACACGTGCTGTCGACTTGAGGGAAGTGAGTTCCTCGGTTCTGATGGTGCCGCGCACTGTGCCAGCTATGTCAGACTGCTTGCACAGGAGGTCGCCATTGAGGACTCCCGAAGGGCCTATCACGACTTTGCCGTTGCATTTGATTGAGCCTGTAAGGGTGCCGTCGATGCGAATGTCGCCGTTCGACTCTATGTCACCTTTTATGGAGGTGCCATTACCGATAAGGTTTCGTAATTGATTTTCCACTATAGTTGCCATTTTAATTCTTGAGATTTAAGTTATCGTAAAACTGTTTGTATTCTTCTATATCCTTGTTCTGATAAAAGACAGGATAGTTCTTTATCGAGACTGGATAAACATGATATTCCTCCTTGTTCATTCCGCCAAACACATAGTCGGTCTGCACCAGCGACACAACATAGTCGTATGCCGCGGTGAAGTCCTTGAAGCTGCTTATGGAGACAATGGTGCGGTCTTTGTCAAGCTGTATGCTTCGCACGTTGAAGGTGCGGACGCTATAGTCCCTTTTGTTGAAGTCGGCAATGCGTATCTTGAGCGGGTCCACCCTGACGGTAGACGTGTTGCACACAATCATGACCAGATGCTCGGTCTGCGGCTCGTACACATAGGGGTTCTTCTTCACCTCAACAGTGTCTTTCTCGCTTACCACATCCTTTATGTCCATGCCCAAGTCGTACTCGGCATTGGTTGCGTTGAGCACAGCCAGAGCAAAGTCATGCACCTCGCCCCTTGGGTTCTTTTTCACTATCTCGTAAAGGGCGGTGGCCATCGAGTCGGCCGTGTAGAGCTTGCCCATCGAGAGGGCGCGCAGCAGCTCAAACTTGGGATAGAGAGCCGTGTCGGACTCGTATTCAATCATGGCACGTTCCGCATTCGACTTCACACGGTGAAATTGTCCCTTGGTGTAGGCATCGTATGTCTTGACATAGAAATCAGATGCAGCCTTGTTCTTCGCCTCTTCTTTCTTGTAGAAATCGGGGTCAACGATGAACTGGGCATAGTTCGATTCTGGATATTTTGTGAGTATCTTGTTCTTATAGAGAGTGGCGCTGTCGCTTTTTTTGTCGGTATCGTACATCTTATACAGGGCATACCAGGCGGGCAGTTCTTTAACATGGTTGGGATAGCGTTTCTCAAAGCCAAGATACGACTTTGTGGAGCGGCCATAGTCGCTGAGTTTGTCCATATAGATGAAGCCCGTCGCATAAAGCGACTCTGCGATGAGCGAGTCTGCCACTTTCTTCTGCTCGGGAGTAAACGGCAGGTCTGTCAGATAATACTCTCTGTCGTGTGGTGTGAGAGCCTTTGAAGCGGTGTCGTTAGGACTACCCTCTTCCTCTTCTTCGAAAACGCCACCAAAGAGGTCGGTGCTTGCCAGGGCCGATGTGACGCTTCTCTTGTCGCTGATGCGCCAATTGTCCTCAAGCTTACGCATACCCCATTTCTTGGTAAACTCAGCGAACCCGCGCTGTACCACGTCGGGATTGTAGAAATACCAGCTTCCTGTGGTAGAACCTGAGGTGGTTTGAGACCTGCTTCTCGAGTCGCCCACGGTTGAGCCGAGCAAGGCGAGCTGCTCTTCATAACGACGCTGTTCTTCTTCCTCCTTCTCTTTTTGTTTCACATCGCTTATAATCTTGTCGATAAGCCTTATCCTTGAAACAGAGTCCATATTGGCCACACGCAGCAAGCTGTCTTGATTTCTGACCATATTGAGGTGGAAAACAAGCTCGTTCAGTGTTTTTGAGATGTTGAAGACGCTGTCGTATATGGGGTTAGTCTTTTCCATGGCAGTGACTGCGGTGTCGTAATAAGCCTGCGAGGTCTCATAGTCGTTGCGGTCGAATAGAATGGTGGCAAGCCTGAGAGCCGACGTCATCTGCTGAATCTTGTTGTCTTTATAGTGGGCAACAGACTCTTTGAGGTAGAAAATGCCGTCTTCTGTCTTGCCGTCTTTTAGAGAGATATCAGCCAGGACATAATAAACACGGTCGAGATAGTCCTCGTTTTTACTGTCGTTAAGCATTTTCTTCAGCATCTTGTAAAGGCTCTTGTTGTCGCTCGACATGTCCACGACGGCAAGGCTGAGTTTCGACTCAAACGCCATCTCAAAGGGAGGGCTGCGGCGTATCACTTTGTGGTATAACTCGGAAGCCTTCTCGTTGTCGCCCTGCTGCTGGTATATCTGCGCCAGAATGAACATCATGCGGGTCTTCATGTCTCTATCCCTGGTCGTGGGCAATGCATTGCGCAGATAACGTGCGGCTGTGGTGTAGTCGCCTATGGCGATATTATAGTCAGCAATGACGAGATCGAGGTCGCGGGCCAGTTCTTTTGGCTGCTTGCGCATCTCCTCGGTCTTGCCTTGCAGCGACTCGATAGCCGCTATGGCTTTGGGGTATTGCTCTGTCTGTATGTAAGTCTTGGCAAGCCACATGTTTGCGACATGGGCGATGGGGTTTTTACTGTATTCGTTAGCGACGAAGTCGAAGGTGCGGCGGGCGGCAATGTAGTCTTGTTTGTAGAAGTGGGCCTTAGCCATGACGAGGTAGCTGTCGTCGATCCATCTAACGCGCTCACGGCCGCCGAACTTCATGCTGTGTTTCTGCACGCATATCGAGGTCTTCTCCAGAGCCCTGTCCATCTGCGAGTTCAGTGATGCAGCCTCAGCTTTTGTGCCGTAGTTATACACACGCAGCACTTTTGAATAGTCGTCTTTCACATTCTTGCGCAACGTCTTGGCACCTTCCTTCAAGGCGTACTCTCCGTTCCAGTAAACGTTAAAATGACTCGTGAGGTTGTGGTAAGCGCGCCTCGTGAAGGTGTTGCGCTTGGTGGAACACCCCATGAAAAGCATCAGAATGCTTATCGCCACTACTATGATATATTGTTTCCTGAACACCTTGTTTCTGTTTTTAATAATAACTACTTTCTTTGGTAATTATTTTCTTTTCTTGCTTATTTCTGGTCGTTTCCCTTCACGAAAGTGTTAAACCATGTGTTGGCATTTTGGTTTACTTGTTCGGGTGTCGGGTTGGGGATGTTTTTCTTAAGGTTCATCGCCACGCTGTCTTGCGCCTTGTCATACTCGGCCAGCAGCATTTTGTCGAAATTGTTCTTGCGGCTCTGGTAGATGGCGTTGCCAACTTCCTGCAATGCTTGTATCTCTTTGTCTTTCATTTCCTGGGTCAGGTCGAGCGAATTAACTTTTTGTGCGAGACGCATACTGTCCTCTGCCCAATCCACTCGAAGAGGTTCCGTCATGTCCTTGATGCTGTATTTTTCACAAAGCATGGGGATATTGTTTTTCATCTCTGTGATAGCGGCAGCAAAGGCGGCTTCCTCCCTCATGCGGTCTTCGTTCTCCATCTTTTTGCTGAACACCTTGAACAAACCAAAACCTATGGCCGCCAAAAGCAGCAGCACGAGAATCACAACCACCAGCTTCTTGGGTGAGCCTCCCGTCGTCAGTGCCGACTTGAGCTCAGCTGCGCTCTCATAACGCTGCTCCTTTGAATACTGGGTGCATGGTGTTGCCACCTCAATAGAATCCTTCATAATGTTTCGAGCACACATGAACTCCATTATCTTGCCCACCGAATACACATCGGAGCGGGCATCGCCCTCCTCTCCTTTTATCAGCTCAGGCGCGATAAACTCCATCTCCTTGACCAGTATTTCCTTATTGGTTTCATACTCGGTTTCAGGCAGACCAATGTCGATTATCTTCACGTGGCAGTCCTCGGTGATAATGATGTTCTCAGGACGCAGGTCGCAATGTATGACACCGTTTCTGTGCATATAAGTGAGAGCGTCGCATATCTCTATCAGTATGTTTTTCACCTGCCTCTCGCTCACCGTTCCCAACCTGACATGCTCCCATAGCGTCTTTCCATTAATATACTCGAACACGATGCATTGCCCCAAGCCCTCTACGTTTTCGTAAGCAAGAGCTTTTCTGATATAACGGCTGTCGAGCATATTGGTTATGTCGAATTCGCTTTTCAGGAACGACTTGCTTTGGGCATCATTAGCATACTTCTCCTTCAAGGCCTTTAATATCACCGTTCCCGATGGCGACTTGGCCATAAAGACACGGCTTCTGCCATAGCGAGACTCTACAAGGAGCTTGATGTCGGTGTATTTATTCGACTTTATCTCTTCTTTTTTGGGTTTGTCATTATTATCGTGCGAAACAACTTCCTCCTTCTTCTCCGGTTCGGTGTTGATTTCAGAATCGTCTATAGGTTCTATATTTGAGAAAATCTGTTCTGACATGACTACAATAGTTTTTAAACTGCAAAGATAGTGTTTTTATTGATACGGGCAATTCATTTTTTTATCAAAACGCCCAAAACATCACAATTATTATGCTCAACAGACAAAAACACCCTTCAATGAATCTGAAGATGAGTAAATCACAGACAAAAAAAGGGCGTGTCGCATGACACACCCTTTTTCAACAAGCCAGATGATTCATCTGCTTATTACATCATTCCAGGCATTCCGCCGCCGCCCATTGGAGGCATTTGCGGGGCCGGATTCTCTTCCTTGTGGTTCGAGATGACGCACTCGGTGGTGAGCAGCATACCGGCTATTGAAGCGGCATTCTCCAAGGCAACACGCGACACCTTCACTGGGTCGATGACGCCAGTAGAGAGCATGTTCTCGTATGTCTCGGTACGTGCATTGAAACCGAAGTCATCCTTGCCTTCCTTCACCTTGTTGACAACGACAGAACCTTCGATACCGGCATTCTCAACAATCTGGCGCATAGGCTCTTCAAGGGCGCGCTTGATGATGGCGATACCAGTAGCCTCATCCTCGTTCTCGCCTTTTTGCTTGTCAAGAACCTTTATGGCTCTGATGAAGCCTACGCCGCCGCCAGGGATGATACCCTCTTCGATAGCGGCACGGGTGGCGTTGAGAGCGTCTTCAACACGGTCTTTCTTTTCTTTCATCTCGACCTCTGAAGCAGCGCCGACATAGATGACAGCCACACCACCTGACAACTTGGCAAGACGTTCTTGCAGCTTCTCGCGGTCATAATCGGATGTGGTGGCCTTGATCTGCGATTTGATTTGTGCAGTACGAGCAGCGATGTTCTCTTTCGAGCCAGCGCCGTCGACGATGGTGGTGTTGTCCTTGGTGATGGTGACTTTCTCGGCACGACCAAGCATGTCCATTGTCACATCCTCAAGTTTGTAGCCCTTCTCTTCGCTGATGACGGTACCACCTGTCAAAATGGCAATGTCCTCAAGCATTTCCTTGCGGCGGTCGCCAAAGCCAGGAGCCTTGACAGCAGCAACCTTCAAACCTATACGGAGACGGTTGACAACCAATGTTGCAAGAGCCTCGCTCTCGATGTCCTCAGCAATGATGAGCAACGGACGGCCAGACTTGGCAACTTGCTCAACTATCGAGAGGATGTCTTTCATAGCCGATATCTTCTTGTCGTGGATGAGGATGAAAGGATTCTCATAGACGGCTTCCATCTTCTCGGTATCGGTGACGAAATAAGGTGAAATGTAGCCACGGTCGAACTGCATACCCTCAACAACGTCAACGTAGGTGTTGATGCCTTTTGCGTCCTCAACGGTGATAACGCCTTCTTGTTTCACCTTGCTCATAGCCTCGGCGATAAGGCCACCTATAGTAGAGTCGTTGTTGGCGGAGATTGTAGCAACTTGCTTGATTTTCTCATTGTCGCCATCAACTTTGACAGCCATTTTCTTCAGTGATGCCACGACAGCGGCGACAGCCTTGTCGATACCGCGTTTCAGGTCGAGCGGGTTGGCACCGGCAGTGACGTTCTTCAAGCCTGTAGCAACGATAGCTTGTGCCAGAACGGTGGCTGTTGTTGTGCCATCGCCAGCGAGGTCGTTGGTCTTCGAAGCAACTTCTTTCACGAGCTGTGCGCCCATGTTCTCAACGGGGTCGGTGAGTTCAATCTCTTTGGCCACTGTCACACCGTCCTTGGTGATTTGAGGTGCGCCATAGGATTTTTCAATGACAACATTGCGGCCTTTGGGACCCAATGTGACTTTCACTGCGTTCGACAATGCATCGACACCTTTCTTCATGGCGTCGCGGGCATCCATATTGAAAATAATATCTTTTGCCATATCTTTAGAATTATAAATTGTTAATTATCAAATTATTAAAGTTTTGCAATCACATCCGACTCACGCATAATCATGTAGTCTTTGCCATCGAGGTGGAACTCTGTGCCGGCGTATTTGCCATAAATGACAGTGTCGCCCACCTTCAAGGTAACGGCGTTGTCTTTTGTGCCAGGGCCTACAGCCACTACTGTGCCTTTTTGTGGTTTCTCTTTTGCTGTGTCAGGGATGATGATGCCACCTGCTGTCACTTGCTCGGCAACTGCGGGTTCAATAACGACGCGGTCTGCCAAAGGTTTGATTGATAATTTTGCCATAATTTATTTATTTTGATTGTTCATATCAATTTTACGCTGCAAGGTTAATCACATTCCGTGCCAAATGGCGAAATTTCGATTTTTGTCACGCCAAACTGACATAATGGCATAAAAAAACCTCCTGCCTTACAAGCAGGAGGTCAAGACTTGTATCGACAAGGTTTTACTCTTGTACGTCGTCGACAGGCATAGTCTCGGCACCTGTTGTAGGAGCCGAAGGCATGTTGTTTTGGATTTGCTCCATCATCTGCGAAGCAGCGGCACCGTCGGAAGAAACCTTCTTAGGTATCACCACACTCGACACGAGGCACAGCACCACGAGGATGCTGGCAAGAGTCCAAGTCGTTTTTTCAAGGAAATCGGCGGTTTTTCTGACACCCATCATCTGATTTGCGCCACCCAAGTTCGACACCAATCCTCCTCCTTTTGAGTTCTGAACCAGCACTATAAGACCAAGCAAAACGCTGATTATCAGGATTAAAACTACTACTAATGTGTACATAATCTATTATTTTATTTGATTCTTTTTTAATTCTTCAATTCGGGCCGCAAAATTAACACTTTTTTCAGGATATTTCAAGATTAATTTTTGATAAGTTGAAATTGCCTTGTCAAAAAAGCCTTGTTTTGCATATATTTCAGCCAAAGTCTCGCTGATAATATTTTCTTCGTCGCGGTTGCTGGACTGTGCAGCTGAGATGGGGTTGAAGAACTCTGCCTTTGGCCGTGAGATGCTAGGATTCTCGGCAATAAATTTATCTATCAACTCGGCCTTGGTGAGTTTTCGCTTGGGCTGCTCCTCGTCTTGCTTTTGTTTTTCTTCCTCAATCTGCTGCAACCTACTAGCAATCAACTCCTTAAGTTCATCCAGCGACTTCTTCTTCTCTTCAAGCAGTGAAATGCCTGCCGCCAGCTCCTCACGGCTTCCTTTCAGGTTTATCTCAGGGATGATAAAGGTCTGCTCGCTGATGATATCGGCATTCTCCTGAGCATCATCCTCTTCTTTTCCCTCTTCTTCTACAAAAGGATTATTCAACAAGCCATCCGCTTTTCCTTCATCTGTATTATCAACAGCGTTTCCACCAATATTTTGGTCAATAGAAACAGGGACTTCACTATCGTCCTCTTCCTGTCTTACTTCAAGGCAATAGTCTTCTATAAAGAGCTTGAGTTTGCGTCTGTCATGCACCATCAATGCAGCATTTGCCACATACTGCTGCCTGTCAAGACTGCCGTTTTTAGTCTTAACAGCGGCGAGCAAGGCCTGTGGCATGGCAAAATATGGATATTCATCGGCGACCTCAAGCAGCTGCCCAACACTTTCGTCAGCCAGTTGCCTATTTTGCAGCAATAATATTAAGGTGTCAGCTTCCATTTTTTACCAATTTACAAGTGCTTTGTTAAAGACATCCTCCACCAGTGCTTCTATAATTACAGGTGTGAGTGTTTCCTGCACCGCGTTGAGGTCCTGTTCGCTGGGATAGTCCTCATAGTGCGAGAAACGCTGCTCAAAATTCTTTGTCTCGTCAATAGTGTTGATGAAACGCACGTTGACAGTTATCGTCAGCCGGTTCAGTGCGGCTGTCTGTGTAGCTGTGATGGCCACTGGAGTCGTTTTATAGTCAACTATCTCGCCTTCAAAGGCAAGGTCGCCATTCGATTCGACCATGTCGAGCGTGGTCTGGTTCATCATGGCATTGCGAAGTGCGTCAGTGAACTCGGAACTGAGTGTCGGGTTGACAAGTTGGGCTTGGTTGGGGAAATACTGCACCGACACTGTCTTCGCTTCGGCTGGTATGGAGGCTCCCGTAAAGGAATAGATACCACAACCGCTCAGCATTAAGAGCAGCGACAGACATATTGGCAGTATTCCGACCTTGATTCTCACTTTATTCCAAATTCGTTTATCTTACGATATAAAGTTCGCTCACTGATGCCCAACTCTTTGGCCGCATCTTTTCGCTTGCCGTTGTGTTTCTCCAAGGCTTTGGCGATAATGGCCATTTCTTGTTTCTCAAGCGACAGGTCATTATTATCGATTGTATGTTCCTCTGAAGGCATTATCTCAATATATTCATGTTCCTCGGCACCCTTCTGTTCGGGCTCTGTCCGATAGCTTTGCTGGGGCATGTTGTTCACAACATGCTGCAAAGGCGACAACTGTGCTGGTTCGACATAGCCGCTAGCCACCAAGCTATCCACTTTTTGTCGCAGGTCGGAGATTTCCTTGCGCATATCGAACAATATCTTATAGAGCAAGTCGCGCAAATCGGCATCGTTAAGGCTTTGGCCGGTGTCATTTTGCGTCGCCATTACCATGGGCATGGTGCTCTTGTGCAGTTGCGGCAAGTACCTCCTTAAAGTATCCTCGTCAATAATGTCGCCAGGCTCCATGATGGAAATCTGCTCGGTGACGTTCTTCAGTTGGCGTATGTTGCCCTCCCAGCTGTAACTCTCCAAAAGTTGACGCGCCTCTGGAGTAAGAGTCTTATGCGATGTGATATGATGCCTTTCAGAGAAGTCGCTCACAAACTTGCGGAAAAGCAGATAGATATCGTCCTTGCGCTCCCGCAACGGAGGAATAAGGATAGGCACCGTCGACAGACGGTAGTAAAGATCCTCGCGGAACTTGCCTCTCTCGATGGCCTGCGGCAGATTGACGTTGGTCGCCGCCACTATGCGGACATCGGTCTTCATAACCTTGGAGCCACCCACCTTAATATATTCTCCGTTTTCGAGCACACGCAACAGGCGGGCTTGTGTGGAAAGCGGCAGCTCTCCCACCTCGTCGAGGAAGAGTGTTCCTTTGTCGGCAATTTCAAAATAGCCTTTACGGTCAGCAACGGCACCAGTAAAAGAGCCTTTCTCATGACCGAACAGCTCCGAATCGATAGTACCCTCTGGAATGGCTCCGCAGTTGATGGCAAAGTAGTTGCCTTGACGGCGCGAACTGAAATCGTGGATTATCTTGGGAAACACGTCTTTACCCGTGCCGCTCTCGCCCGTTATCAACACGGTGAGGTCGGTAGAAGCCACCTGCACCGCCACCTCAAGGGCACGGTTGAGTTGCGGGTCGTTGCCAATCAGCTTATAACGGTTTTTTATGGTTTGCAAATCCATCTCCAATTATCTCAATATTGCACCAAATTGCTGTTCTATGGCCGCTTGTATCTTGGCCATGGTCTTGTCAATGACCTTGTCGGTAAGCGTATTCTGCTTCGACATCAGGACAAAACTCATGGCATATTGTTTCTTGCCTTGCGGTATCTTGTCGCCTTCGTAAACGTCGAACAAACCAACAGACTGCAAGGTCTTGTTGTCGGCCTGCATCGCCACACGCTGCACGTCGTCGAACTTGACATTCTTGTCGAAAATCATGGCGAGGTCACGACGCACCGATGGGAACTTGGGCAGTTGTTCGAATGTGATTTCTTCAGCTTTAGCATACATGGAGCAAAGCTCTGTCCAGTTGATGGTGGCATAGTACACGTCACGCTTGATGTCAAACACCTTTGTAGAGGCCTTTGACAACTTGCCTATCGTCACAATTTCCTTACCGTTCACCTTATATGAAAGGGCATATTCAAAATGAGGCAGTGTCGATTCCGTAAGTTCCACCTTGCCCATGTCAATGCGCATGTCTTTCATGATGCCGTTCACATAGCGTTTCAGGTCGAAGAAGTCGGCAGGCTGCTGAGGCTGGTTCCACAACTCGGCGTTGCGGTTGCCAGTGATGAAGATGTCCAAGCAGGTGTGCTCGCTATAAGGAGCAAGGGCCTTCTCGGGATTCTTGGCTTCAGCGTTGTATTCATAGACGTTGCCGAACTCGAAGAGTTTCATGTCGGCCACACGGCGGTTCATGTTGAATGATATCGTCTCAAGTCCACCCCAAAGCAGGGTCTGACGCATCACGTTGAGGTCGCTGCTGAGCGGATTAAGAATCTTTACGTTCTTATTTGCGTCGAAAGCGGTGAAGGTCTCGGAATAGGCAGCCTTGGTGAGTGAGTTGTTCTTCATCTCGTAGAAGCCGTTGAAGGCCAACTTGTCGGAAATCTTCTGTTGCAGTTGGTTCTTGTCAGGATGCGGCTGCTTGCTCATCGAGGCGGTGATGCGGGTAGGTATGGCGATATTGTCGTAGCCGTAGATGCGAAGCACCTCTTCCACCACATCGGCGGGACGTGTCACATCAACCTTGCAGGTAGGCACGTCAAGTATGAGCGCCTCATCGCTATCTTCAACAATCTTGAAGTCAAGGCTTTTTAATATGTTTTTCGTTTCCTCGGCTGTGATATGCTGGCCTGCCACCTTGTCCAGATAGCTGTATTTCAGTTCGACACGTGCCGGAGCGAGGTCTATGTTCACGACATCCTTTATCTCGGATGAAATCTTACCGCCTGCCAATTCTTTTATCAGCATGGCGGCACGCTTCAGTGCATAAATGGTGATATTGGGGTCGGCACCGCGCTCGTAGCGGAACGAGGCGTCAGTCTGCAAATCATGCATCTTCGAGGTCTTGCGTATCGAGGTGGGATTGAAATAAGCACTCTCAAGGAAGACATTAACCGTCTTTTCGGTGACGCCCGACTTGGCTCCGCCGAACACGCCTGCCATGCACATGGGCTCCTCGGTGTTGCATATCATCAAGTTGGTGGCAGCAAGTTTTCGTTCAACTCCGTCAAGGGTGATGAAAGGAGTGCCTTCGGGCATACACTTCACCACGACTTTCTTTCCTTTTATCATGTCGGCATCGAATGCGTGGAGGGGCTGTCCCACCTCCATCAGCACGTAGTTGGTGATGTCAACCACGTTGTTTATGCTACGCAATCCAACAGCAGCAAGTCTGTTTCTAAGCCATTCTGGTGAAGGTCCGACCTTTATGCCACTGATTGTCACACCGCTATAGCGTGGGCATGCCTTTGTGTCTTCGACAACGACTTCAATGTCGTTGCTGTTGTCATCAACCTTGAAGTTATCGACCGATGGCCATTTTATTGCATATTGCGAAGTCTTTCCATGGTGGTTGAGTGCTGCCACAAGGTCACGGGCCGAGCCGATGTGCGATGTTGCATCAGAACGGTTGGCTGTGAGGCCTATCTCGTAGGTGAAGTCATTCTCGACATGGAAATAGTCGGATGCTGGACGGCCCACCTCAAAGTTATCGGGCAGCACCATGATGCCGTCGTGCGAGTTGCCAAGCTGCAGCTCGTCCTCAGCGCAAATCATGCCTTCCGACACCTCGCCGCGAATTTTGCCTTTCTTGATGGTGAAGTGCTCGTCGCCTTTCCAAAGCTCGGTGCCAATGGTGGCTACCAAGACTTTTTGTCCGGCAGCGACATTGGGCGCACCGCAAACGATGTGCAAGGGCTCTGGTCCGCCACAGTCAACGGTGGTGATATGCAGGTGGTCAGAATCGGGGTGGTCGATGCAGGTCAGCACCTTACCCACCACAACGCCTTTAAGCCCGCCTTTGACCGACTCGAAAGGTGTCAAATCTTCCACTTCAAGACCCGTGGATGTCAGCATCTCGCCTATCTTCTCAGCTTCATAGTCGCAGTTCACATACTGCTTCAGCCAGTTATATGAAATCTTCATCTTTTGATATTTTTTCAAATGAACTTGCAAAGGTACAACATTTTGGTGAAATGACAAAATGTCAGTCGGAATTTTTAAGCAAATGTTTTGAAAACAAGCATTCTCTATAGTTTCATATAAGACTGTTTTTTGAATGATTTGTTCCCCCTTTTGAGGGGAACTAGGGGGAGTCCTAACAATCTAATAGACTGGTTTTCAAAGCTTACACCACCAGTCTGTGGCAACCCTCCCCTCCACTTCGACAGGCTCAGTGAGCGGGGAGATGGGACACGCAAGGGCGCAAAGCGACGCAAGGTGTTGCCGAATCAGACAACTAATACAATATCAGTCTTTAGTTGTACAAGAGCCTTTTATTTAAGGCAACTTCCAAAAATCAAGTCAAAGAAAGCTCCTACGGAGCATAACTTGTTGGGTTATTGTGTTTTATTATTAAACGAAAGCTCCTACGGAGCATTTTTCAGAAGTCACAGAATACAGATTTGTAACCTTTAGCTCACTGCCAAGACAGTAATCCAACAAGCAAAAAGCCAACAGGCAGAGAAATTCCCCTGCCCGTTTTTTGTGCAACAACCAAACTTAGAGACTAAGTTTGTGACAACAAGCTGTTTTTCAAATACATACCCGTTTTTAAATGTTTACTAACGACTATAAATGTTTGTTCAACGGATGGTTTTCTTTTTGTTTCTTTCCTTTGTGAAAAAATTAATCGCTATGCAAAACAAAGGAGAAATTATACTTTACCAGCCCGACAACGACATTCAGCTTGAAGTGCGCGTGGAAGAAGAAAGCGTTTGGCTGACACAGGCGCAAATGGCTTTATTATTCGAAACAACAAGGAACAACATCACATTACACATAGGTAACATATTCAAGGAAGGAGAGTTAGACAAAAATTCAGTATGTAAGGATTCCTTACTAACTGCCCAAGACGGGAAAAAATATCGCACAAAAATCTATAATCTTGATGTCATTATTTCTGTGGGATACAGAGTAAAAAGTATTCGAGGAACACGATTCCGCCAATGGGCCAACCGCATTCTGAAAGACTACCTGCTGAAAGGCTACGCTATCAACCAGCGCCTTGAAAGAATTGAAAGCCGCATAGAGAGCCAACAAACAATGCTAAACGAGCATTCCGAAAAGATTGAATTCTTCGTCCGAACAGCATTGCCTCCATTGGAAGGCGTTTTCTTCGACGGACAGGTGTTCGACGCACACCGTTTCGCCAGCGACCTTATCAGGAGTGCGAAACAAAGCATCATCCTGATTGACAACTACATCGACGACACAGTGCTGAACCTGCTGGACAAGCGAGCCGAACAAGTTGAAGCGACAATCTACACACGGCAAATCAGTCCTGCCCTGCAAAACGACATAGAACTGCACAACGCACAATACCGCTCAGTCAGCGTTCACACTTTCCCAAACTCACACGACCGCTTTCTGCTTATCGACGACACCGTCTATCACATAGGAGCCTCCCTGAAAGACCTGGGCAAGAAATGGTTTGCATTCAGCAGGATGGCAATAGAAGCCGAATGGATTCTGGAGAAACTACAAGGACTGTAGTCATTGACTATGACTATAGACACGCGACTTCGAGACTCGTGACACGAGGAACAAAAGCGTCTCTATCGTCTCGCAGTCCCGCGTCACGCAGTCAAAAAACAAATCACCGTGCCAGCATAGTAGTGCTTGGTGTACCCTTCTGGTGTAACCACAAGGAACGGCTCTATTGCGGTTGGTGATATGTTTTTCACATTTTGGCATTTTCAACAAACTTTCAGTACGCAAAGATACGGTTTTTATGGCTTCAGAATTACTGCTTTCGGCAGGGAGCTAAAGGTTGCAATCCAAAATGGATGTCAATAAAAGTAAATTAGGCTTCCCATATTATAATAAAGTTATAAACAATACGAAAGAAATTAGCACATATAAACTTACGCCGATAGTGCCAACAATTTTTACTCTCTCTGGTTCATTAATGTAATATTTTATGACCCTATACCAATTTTTTTTCTGACAATAATGAGATAATAATATTATTAATGGGAGAAAAAATATTATTCCTAATATCCAATAAGTATTATTAATACCAATTGCAACAGAGAGGTTTCGCTTTGATACAATTAATAATGTAATTATATTTAAACTAATGCAAAAACCCAATAATAAGGACGCATTATAAACAGCCAAACTCGGCCAGCCCCATTTTTTCATTATTTTATATATTTTATACCATAAATAATTCATAATGTCAATATTATATGTTATTCATCGTCCAATTTTCTATATATAGTTTCTCCAAAATAGTAGTCGGCAATAGTTATACCCAAAGGCAAAAATACAAAAAATCTTTTCCACATATCACAATGTCTTTTTTATAACTTTCTAAGTTGGTTATACATAAGCCAAGATTTCACAGACACGCGACTTCGAGACTCGTGACACGAGGAATAAAAGCGTCTCTCGTGTCACGCAGTCTCGCATCACGCAGTCAAAAAACAAATCAACACATCAACAAATCAACAAAAAAACACTATCTTTGCGACTTCAAAAATAAACAGTCATGGAAAACGCTTTATACATCTATAACAGCCTTTCGCGCTGCAAGCAGCCTTTCAAACCCCTCAATGCACCACATGTGGGCATGTATGTCTGCGGTCCCACCGTCTATGGCGATGCCCACCTCGGCCACGCACGTCCCGCCATCACTTTCGACCTTGTGTTCCGCTATCTGCAACACTTGGGATACAAAGTCCGCTATGTTCGCAACATCACCGACGTGGGCCATCTGGAGCATGATGCCGACGAGGGAGAGGACAAGATTGCAAAGAAGGCTCGTCTCGAAAACCTTGAGCCTATGGAGGTGGCACAATACTACACCAACCGCTATCACACCGCCATGGACAAACTCAACGTGCTTCGCCCCTCGATAGAACCGCACGCATCGGGACACATCATCGAACAGATAGCCATGATACAGAAGATTCTCGACAACGGCTTCGCCTACGTTGAGAATGGCTCTGTGTATTTCGACATTGAGAAATATAACAAAGAACACCCCTACGGCATATTGTCGGGCCGCAACTTCGAGGAAATGCTCAACACCACACGCACGCTGAGCGGACAAGAGGAGAAGCACAACCCCGTTGACTTCGCCCTGTGGAAGAAGGCAGAACCCAAACACATCATGCGCTGGCCTTCACCCTGGAGCGATGGCTTCCCGGGCTGGCACATGGAATGCTCTGCCATGGGATGCAAATATCTTGGCGAGACTTTCGACATACACGGCGGCGGCATGGACCTCATGTTCCCACACCACGAAAGCGAGATAGCACAAAGCATGGCAGCAAACGGCAAGCAACCAGTCAAATTCTGGATGCACAACAACATGATAACCATCGGCGGACAGAAGATGGGCAAGTCGCTGGGCAACTTCATCACTCTTGACGAGTTCTTCAACGGCAGCCACATCAACGCCAAAGGCGAAGAGATGCTTGCTCAGCCCTACAGCCCTATGACCATACGCTTCTTCATTCTCCAGGCACACTACCGCAGCACCGTCGATTTCTCTAACGAGGCCCTTCAAGCGGCCGAAAAGGGTTACAACCGACTCATGGAAGCCGTGAAGACGGCCAAGACACTCAAAGCCACCGAAGGCGCAGCCAACCTAGACGTGGAGAAAATCAAGAACGACTGCTACGATGCCATGAACGACGACTTCAACAGCCCCATCGCAATAGCAAACCTTTTTGAGGCCGTGAGGATAGTGAACTCCGTGAAAGACGGAAAGATGCAAATCAACCCGACAGAACTGGAGCAGCTCAACAAACTCTTCAACGACTTCGTCTATGACATCTTGGGTCTCACCGACAGTGAAACGTCAGCTGGCGACAACGGCCTTGTCGACGGACTGATGCAAGTAATCATCAACATACGCAAGGAAGCCCGTGCCAAGAAAGACTGGGCCACCAGCGACCTCATCCGCGACGACCTCGCCAAACTCAACATCACATTGAAAGACGGCAAGGAAGGCACGACCTGGACGAAATGAGAACGTGCTGAGACATGACCAACAAAACAAAACCGCCCGCTGGGATTTCTCCTGACGGGCGGTTTTTTGTCCGTTTTTATGATTATTTCAGTTGCTCCATCAGCAAGCTATTCAGCTTAGTAGCCGCATCAACGGCAAGGCTTTCGTTGGTCGGGAACGGCACGCGTCCCGCTTTGACCATTTCGAGAGTCTGCGATGAACATGCCTCCGCATCACCTTTTATCTCGGCATAGTCATGCTTGAATGTTGAGACAACCTCAAATGGCATGGCAAGACGCAACACTTCGCCATCCTCCTCATAATACTCGATCATACCTTTTATGGTCAGCGATTTGGAGTCGGTCTTGTCCGTCACTTGGACTTTCTTGCCGTTATTCTCCTCCTCGAAAGCGACAGCATCGGTATGCTCAGGAGTTGCATTCACCTCGTCAAGGCGAATATTTACTATGAGGTCATAGTCGGTGTGACGTTCTTCCACCGCAGTCACCTTAGACAACTCGGGCGATGTTTTAATCAATGCGTTCACAAACTCGGCCGTCAGACGGTTACGGCTGTTGTTCTCGAATGTCAGCAGGATAGAACTTGCCGACTTGACCATCATTTTCTGCTTCAAAGCTGCTATATCCGTGTTTTCTGGATTGGTGCGCTGCAGCTGTATCACCATCTTCTTGGCTTCAGTAATGCTTTTCTCGTCGCCTTGCTCGAGAAGGGCATTGGCTTTTGTCGACAGATAGCGTTCCGCCTTGAGTTTCGAGGTCGCAAGTTCCGAATCAAGGTCAAGCTTGGTATAGTTCATAGCCTGTTTATCACTCTTGCTCATTCCCGCCAAGGCTTTGTTACGGCCATTCATGCTTCTGTAGCGCTGGTACACCTCCGACCACACGTCAGGCTGGCCTGAAGTCTTTAGCTGCATAATACGTTCATGGTCAGTCTGATTGGCGGCATGATAGGAATTGGCAAGAAGGTTGAAATTCCTGTTGTTCAGGCAGCCCGATTTGGCACGAGGAGCAAGCCTTTGGATGACATCGTCATACTCTCCGTTGTCATATAGTTTCTGTGTTGTGTTGCACGCACTGAGCAACATTGTGGCTATCAAAGCCGCGAAAGTTATTTTGCACGTTTTTTTCATCTCAATAAACATCTTTTACACTATATAATGCAAATATCGCTCCAAAAAATCACATCTCCCCTACTTCATTGGTTCAGCATGTATTGTCACATGGCTATTTTCGCCGAACCTCTCCCTGAGTTTGCTCTCTATGCTCGTCGCTCGGTCGTGAGCTTCCCTCAACGAAATATCACCATTCATGCGTATGTGCATCTCTATGGCGATGCGGTTTCCTATTTTGCGTGTACGCAGGTTATGCGGTTCATACACATCGGGAAAGCTCTCCACTATCTTTAATATCTCTTGTTCTGTCTCATCGGGCAAGGAGCCTTCTGTCAGCTCGCCGACACTGGTTCTAAGCAGCTCTACAGACACTTTTATCAGCATGGCTCCCACCACCACCGACGCTATAGGGTCGAGTATGGTCCATCGCTCTCCCAAAACAAGAGCGCCTCCAATACCTATGGCGGCGCCTATCGACGACAGAGCATCACTGCGGTGATGCCATGCGTTGGCGACTAAAACCTGCGAGTCAAAATCGCGACCTTTTTTCACAGTATAACGATACATGATCTCCTTCACAAGTATTGAAAGCAAAGCAGCCCATAGTGCCAGCTGCTTAGGAGGCTCCAAATGTCCGCCATTAGCCCACGAAACTATCTTCATAGCTCCTGACACAATAATACCAATGGCAGCACCGACAAGCACCAACCCTATCACAAATGAGGCAAAGGTCTCGAACTTGCCATGCCCATAATCGTGCGACTTGTCCTGGGGCTTCGCACTGATGCCAACAAAAACAAGCACAATCATATCGGTGACAAAATCCGACAAAGAGTGCACTGCATCGGCTATCATTGCGGAACTATTGCCAATTATGCCCGCCACAAACTTGAAAACAAGCAGCAAAGCGTTACCCAAACTGCCGACAAGCGTCACCTTATATATATCGTTCTTCCTAGACATAAAAACTTATAGATGATGCAAAATTACTTTTTTTTCATACATCAATGCAAGTTCTTCAAAATAAGCATCAATTCTTCAAAACCGCTATTCGGCTTTATGGTCAGCGAGCGTATTCCTAATTCGGCTGCAGCGGCGGTATTTGCGGGAGAATCGTCTACATAAACAGTCTCGTCGGGAACGATGTTTGTTTCCCTAAGAACAGTGCGGAAAATGTCGCTGTCAGGTTTTGCAAGCCCCATTTCAAAGGAGTAATAGGTATGATCGAACAGACTGTCAAAAGAATACCCGTATTGATTTAGAAAATCAGCGGTGAACTTGTCGTAATGAAGTTTATTGGTGTTGCTCAACAAAAAAATGCGGTATTCTCGTTTGAGGCACATAATCGTTTCAATGCGGTCTTCGGGGAAGTCGAGCAATATGGAACACCAGACACGGTCAAAGACTTCATCGTCTATGCCATCCATTCCAGCAAGGTTCTTCATTGCAACATGAAACGCATCCGTATCAACGCAACCCGTCTCAAAATCGAGAAGCAATTTCACAACGCTTTGTTTCTCAATTATTTGTTTAGCATCAAAGCCTAGTTTTGCAATATTGTTGAGTACAGCATTTTTGTCAATATTGAGGATCACACCGCCTAAGTCGAAAATAATATTTTTGATTTTTTGCATAAAAATTCAAGTTTTTTGTTGCAAATATCGTAAAATGTTGTAACTTTGCAGCGCAAAAAACGGGGAAAATAGTTTTCCAATGTTTTTCGCAAGGTCTCATAGCGCAGTTGGTTAGAGCAACTGACTCATAATCAGTAGGTCCTAGGTTCAAGTCCTAGTGAGACCACAGCAAAAAAATCCCTAACTTGATGTTTTTCAAGTTAGGGATTTTCTTTTTGCACTACGATTGCACTACAGACGACATCAAAAAAAAGCAAACCCTTTCGAGTTTGCTTTTTTTTTCGTTGTACGAAAAACTGACGAATCAGTTTTCGAGAGCGCTTCCTTTCAGCGTTGTGTAGTTGATACGGAAAGCACCTGCTTTACGCAGTTCCTGTTTCACATCGGTGACAACACCCATACGTGTTTCTTTGTGTACTTTAAGTGCTGTGGTAAGCAGCGGACGGTCGGCGGGGTTACGCGCCTCACGTTCTTGAAGCACCCAATCAGGTATGTCGTCAACACGTGCGAACTGGTCGTTGAGCTGGATACGCGACTCGGTACCAAGTTTGGCATCGCGGGGCGGTCCGATATAGATGCTGCTCACGAGAGCCTTCTTCTCAAGTTTCTGAATCTCCGTTGCCTTGGGCATTGCGGTCTTGACTTTCAGCTCAACATCGCGCATTGAGGTTGTAATCATAAAGAAGAATATCAGCATGTAGACGATATCCGGCAATGAAGAAGTGCTCACTTGCGGCACCTCTTTTTTACCTTCTTTTCTGAATTTTCCCATAGTAATACCTCCTTTATTGTTTAACAATTTCGACAGGTTCAGCTTCGCTGACACGAACTGGCACCGCCTCGTTGATAGCTTTGATTTGATCCTCGTTTAGTTTGTCGTAATGCTTTCCGAACCGCTTCATCGACATTTCGTCTTTGAGTTCGTTGAAAGCACGTGCGAGTTCGTTCTGAACGCTTATATACATAGCATACGACGTACCACGGTCGTTTTGCAGTGATATGACGCCCTTCGACATGGGCACTCTTCCAAGAAGTTCGATTTCTTTGTAATCCACTTCCGGAGCAGTCTCGTCGCCATCACGTGGTGTCATAAAACGCTTGGCTTCATCCTTCAGCAAAGAGATGTCGGAAGGATAGCCATTGATCGAGAGACGGTCGCTTTTGTTTACCAAAACATTCATCACGTTTCTCTCCTTAACCTTGACATCCTCGTCGTTTTGCTCGACTGGAGGGGGCAGACGACGGGTGATACCGTAGTCCACATCCATAGAGGTCGTCATCAGGAAGAAACACAACAGCAGGAATGCTATGTCAGCCTGTGAACTCGAATTTATTTCCGGTGTTTTTCTGGCCATGATGAATTGTTTTTATTTTATTGCCTTGTATATTGTTGAGAATAAAATTGCCAACACACTGACACCTGCTGTGAGGTAGGTGAAGTTAAGGCCGAACTCGACCCAACCGTGTGTGCTTGATGAGTATTCTTGTCCGTTGGCTATGTATGGTGTGCTGAACGAGCCCTTCGACATCAAGAAGGCCACAATGGCGAGAACCGCCACGACAGCCAGCAGTATGCCGAGAGTCTTGATGTTGACACCTTTCACCATTGCGGCAAAAACTGCCGAGCAGATAGCGAGAAGGATGCCGGCTATAATCAGCACATAGCCTAAGTTGAGGATTGTCGAGATCATGCTGTCACTGCCAAGGTTCACGTAGAACAATATTGCTACGATGACAATGATGGCTGCAAGTCCCAAGAAAATCCATGTTCCTATTTTTTTCATGTCTTTTTCTTATTTTTTACCGTATTTAACAAGGATGTCCATAAAGCTGATGGAAGCGTCTTCCATATCGTTCACGATGCCTTCAATCTTCGAAGCGATGAAGTTGAAGAATATCTGAAGGATGATAGCAGCGATAAGACCGAACACTGTGGTCAACAGAGCGACTTTCATACCAGAAGCAACAACTGTAGGGCTCATGTCGCCAGCAGCAGCGATGTCGTCGAAAGCCTGGATCATACCGATAACAGTACCCATGAATCCGAACATAGGAGCCAAGCTGATGCAGAGGCCTATCCAGCTGAGGCCGCTCTCAAGCTTACCACCTTCGACCGAACCGTAGGAAACGAGTGATTTCTCAACCTCGTCGAGCGATTGTCCGTCTTTATAACGTATCAGACCTTGAGTGAAAATGCTTGCCACAGGGCCGCGGGTGTCTTTGCACAGTTGAGTAGCGCCGTCAACGTCACCGTTTTGCATTTTAGCCTCGATGCCAGCAAGGAGTTTCTTTGAGTTTGTTGTAGCCATTGTGAGGTAGATGATTCTCTCGATGGAGATAGCCATACCGAGCAAGAGAACGATCAACACGATGCCCATGAAGCCAGGACCTCCGTCGATGAATTGTTTCTTGATAGTTTCACGGAATGTGGTGTTCTCAGCCTCTGCAGGAGCGGCGACTTCCTCCTGTACAGGAGCGGGAGTGGCAACCTCAGCAGGAGCCGCGGCCTCTTCCTGATTTACAGTTTGTTCTGTGTTTTCGACTTGCTCAGGTGTTTCTTGAGCGACAAGATTGCTGATGCCAAATGTCATAAAGGCTGCAATCGTGAATAAAGCAATTAATTTTTTCATGATAGATTGTTTGTGTTTTATTACTTTTATTTATTTGATTTCCAATAATTTAAATTTTACTGCGGAGAGAGCGGGATTCGAACCCGCGGTACCCTTTTGGAGTACACACACTTTCCAGGCGTGCTCCTTAAACCACTCGGACATCTCTCCTTATTATATTATAGCCTCCCCTCCTATCCCAAAATCGTTGCCAAAAGTACATAATTTTTCATTTCAAAAGACTTTTTTTTTGAACTATTTGAGTGTTTAATGGAGTTTTTTTTCGCCTTTTTTTATAATTATTTATTTTTCAACTATTTATAAATTCACTATTTTTCTATTTTTTTACAGGGTCATCTCACCTCTGACAGGCTTTTGCAGTAGTTTTATGATTTCGTCGCGGCTCAGGTTCTTTCCGAAAAGGTACATGAGCTTTGTCACTGCAGCCTCTGTTGTCATGTCATGCCCGCTAACAACACCTATGTTGGCAAGGTCGAGACTGGTTTCGTAACGTCCCATCTCGACACTGCCCGAAGCACACTGCGTCACACTGACGATAATGAGCCCTTTTGCCACCGCCTCGCGCAAAGCGTCAAGAAACCAAGCTGCAGTAGGTGCATTGCCCGAACCGAAAGTCTCCATGACGACAGCCTTAAGGTTAGGCATAAGCAGGGTATTGCGTACAAAATCGGGAGTGATGCCAGGGAACAACTTCAGCACACCTACATTATGGTCAAACTTGTCATTCACAACGAGAGGTTTGCCAGATGACGGCAGTATTCTATGTCTGTTGTATTTTATATGTATACCTGTCTCGGCCAAATTAGGATGATTGGGCGAGTCGAAGGCGTCGAAATTCTCGGCATCTCTCTTGGTGGTGCGGTTGCCTCGCATGAGCTTGTTGTGGAAGAAGATGCTCACCTCGGGGACAATGGCGACACCATTTTCTTTTGCGGCAGCTATCTCTATGGCAGATAGGAAGTTGCCACGTCCATCGGTGCGAACAACGTCTATTGGCAGTTGCGAGCCTGTGATGACAACAGGTTTCGAGAGGTTTTCGAGCAGAAAACTTAGTGCCGAGGCTGTGAATGCCATGGTGTCGGAACCATGCAAAACCACAAATCCGTCGTAAGCGCTATAGTTCTCCTCAATCTTTTTCGCTATCTTGACCCAGAACTCGGGAGTCATATTGGAGGAATCGATAAGCGGGTCGAAAGAGTAGAAATCGATGATATAGCCAAAGTTTTTAAGCGTCGGCAGATGGTTGTATATATTGCTGAAGTCAAACGGCACTAGTGCTCCCGTAGCAGGGTCTTGCATCATGCCGATGGTACCACCGGTGTAAAGCACCAAGATACGTGTTTCCTTTTTATCCATCATTTGAGGTTTTAATTTGCAAATATAAACATTTGTCGGACAGTTTTTGTTGTTGTCTCGGCAATTTTTTCAACATCAAGGCCGAAACACTCCGCTAACCTGTTTGCTGTGTACACCAAATAAGCGGGCTCGTTGCGCTTGCCACGGCATGGAACAGGCGAAAGATAAGGTGCATCTGTCTCAAGGACAAGCTTTTCCAGAGGAAGTTGGGCTATATAGTCCTTCAATCCGCAATTCTTATAGGTCATCACGCCGCCAATGCCGAGATGAAAACCCAGTTCCATATAGACCCTGGCCTCCTCCTCTTTACCGGTAAAGCAGTGCATGACACCTCGCAGACCTCCGTCTTGCTTGCGCTCGAGCATCTTCACCATCTTGTCGAAAGCGTTGCGGCAATGTATGGAGAGTGGCAGATGGAGTTGTTTTGCCCATTCTAGTTGGGTCTCCAAGGCATCGAGTTGCTGTTTCTCGAAAGTGCTGTCCCAATAAAAATCGAGTCCTACCTCCCCTATTCCTATATATATACCACGCTCCAACTCCTTTTCCATAGTTGAAAGCACCTCTTTATAGTCATCCTTGACTTCCTCGGGCTGCAAACCCATCATAACGCGGGTGCAGTCGGGAAAATGCTCATGAAGTCGAAGCATTGGTGCGATGGTGGAGGCATCCACATTGGGCAGAAGCATCATGGCTACACCAGCTTCCAAGGCGCGTTGCACGACTTCGTCACGGTCAGTGTCGAACTGAGGGTCGTAAATATGGGTATGTGTGTCAACGAGGTACATTATATTGAATCGACTTGGTATGTTCTCAATGACTAAACAATATGTATTACAATGCCAAAAACATCCAAAGACTTAATGCAACACGCAATACTTGTCTGATTTAGCCACAGTTGTGACATTGCCGTCGGGAGCCATCAGCGAGAGGCTGCCATAAAGCAAAGAGCCATCCGACAGCCATTCGGGGGCAATACCTTCAGGGTCGGTGCCTTCAAGAACCTTTTGTTCCTTACCATCGAGACTCGACACAATATAGGTTCCCAGCACGCCGTCACCCATGGCGACAGAGACGCATATCAACACCTTTGTCCGTGTCGGGTCGAGCGATATTGGATTCTGGTCACAGATTTCCAGTTCAAAACCTATGCATTCATCATAGTTGATTTTGTCGTTCAGGCATACACGTTGACCTTCACCGACATAATACACATAATCGTCCACTTCGATAATGCCCGCCATCGGGTCTTCGACGGAAGTGTTGTTCACGCCCCATCTGTCGAAGCTGTTGTTATCGTCGAGAAACTCCACATCGACAACCTCATCGTCTTCTGTCACGATATTATAAAGCTCATTGACAGTGACATTTTTGGTAGCGATGTCATACACTGCAAGGTTGTAAAGAGGTCCAGCCCACCAGCTCATGTCGCGTTCAAGGGCGATTTGTGTCTCGTCGTAATTGAAATACATCTCGCCATATTCACCAGTCACATCCCAATCGGCAAGCTGCTCAGGCATAGCGTCAACGACATTCAGATCGAGGCTTTTCAGGAAGAGACCATTGTCCTTCTCAACACTGTAATACAAAACGCCTTTCTTTGAGCAAATCGCATTAACCACGCTGTCGGTCTCATTGGCATAGCGGGTGGCTTCATGCGTCTTTAGGTCGTAAAAATAGATGCCATTGTTTTCCACATAGAGGAAGTCGTTCTGCAACAAAGTCTTAGGTTTGTTACGTTCACAACCGGCAAAAAGGAGTGCTAGAACGGCAAAAAGATAAAATGACTTTTTCATATCGTATGTTTTTTATGATGCAAATATAAGATTCAGTTGACCATCGTGAGAGCACGGTACATCAAATTAATACAAAAAGTTGTCGTATGGATAGCGTATGGCGTGCATGTCGCGTATCTCCTTGTAGAGAAGCTCACGGAACTCTTGATAATTGTCTTTGTTTTTGGCAGAAATGAATATGCAGGGTGTGTTTTGCTTAGCCATCCAGCTGTTTTTCAAGTCATCGTATGAGACATTGCGCTTTGTTGACGGGGTCAAATCGTCAGGGGCTTTCTCTTCCCAAGTATAGGCATCAATCTTGTTGAAAACCATGATTGTTTTCTTGTCGGAGCAGCCCAACTCGGCCAAGGTCTGGTTCACCACTTCTATCTGCGATTCGAAATCGGGATGTGACACATCGACCACATGGAGCAATATGTCGGACTCGCGCACCTCGTCAAGGGTCGATTTGAACGACTCGACAAGATGATGCGGCAACTTGCGGATGAAACCCACAGTGTCGGAAAGCAGGAATGGCAGATTATCGACCACCACCTTGCGTACTGTAGTGTCAAGAGTGGCAAAGAGCTTGTTCTCGGTATACACCTCTGACTTACTCAGCAGGTTCATTATGGTTGACTTGCCCACATTGGTATAGCCGACAAGCGCGACACGCACCAGTTTGCCGCGGTTCTTGCGCTGAACCGTCTTCTGTGTGTCAATCTCCTGCAGTTTCCTTTTCAGATTAGATATTCGCTCCAAAATAAGTCGGCGGTCGGTCTCTATCTGGGTCTCGCCAGGACCGCGCATGCCGATGCCGCCCCGCTGACGCTCGAGGTGGGTCCACATTCTGGTCAGACGTGGCAAAAGATACTGATACTGGGCCAGTTCCACCTGCGCCTTGGCGTGTGAGGTATGTGCATTACTGACAAATATGTCGAGTATGAGGCTTGTTCGGTCGAGTATGCGGCACTCGAGAGCGTTCTCCAAGTTGCGTATCTGCGTGGCACTGAGTTCGTCATCCACTACGGCAAGGTCTATGTTCTCCGCCTTGATGTACTGGTGTATCTCCTCTAACTTACCCGAGCCCACGTATGTCACGCTGCTGGGTCTGTCGAGAGTCTGTACAAAACGGGCAATGGGAATGCCGCCTGCCGTCTCCAAAAGGAAAGACAACTCGTCAAGATACTCCTCCGTGCGCTCACGGCTCTGTTGTCGTGTGGCAACTGCAATAAGGATTGCCCTTTCGGGTATCTTCTCGTATGTGACGAAATCGCCCATCAGAAGTGTTTGAAACCTATTATCTCACGTACTTCCTTGATGGTCTTCTGGGCATTAGCGCGTGCCTTCTCAGCTCCTTCACGAGCAACCTTGGCAATGTACTCATCGTTGTGAGAAAGCTCGTTTATCCTGTCGCGAAGAGGTGCCACAAAAGCCACGATGTCGTCAGCGAGCTGTTTTTTCATGTCGCCATAACGGATAGTCATGTTGTTATAGGCATCCTCGAAATATTTCACAGTCTCAGGCTTCGACATTATCTTCATCAGAGTGAAGAGGTTCTCGATGGCCTCAGGCTTTACTTGATTGGGCATTGTCGGGCCGCTGTCGGTGACAGCGCGCATCACCTTCTTGCGGATGACGCGTTCCTCGTCGCAGAGGAATATGGCGTTACCTTCGCCTTCTGACTTGCCCATCTTGCCGCTGCCGTTAAGTCCAGGCACCTTTACCAAAGTCTTGCCGAAATTGAAGCTCTGCGGGATGGGGAAATACTCTTGATACATATTATTGAAGCGTGCAGCGAAGTCGCGTGCTTTCTCAAGGTTCTGCTCCTGATCTTTGCCGACGGGCACATATTTCGACTTGTGGATTAGAATGTCGGCAGCCATCAAAGTCGGATATGTCAATAGTCCGGCGTTGACATTGTCGGGCTGCTTGCGCACCTTCTCTTTAAAGGTGGTGACACGCTGCAGTTCGCCGAGGTAAGCGTTCATATTGAGGAACAGATACAATTCGAGCACTTCTGGAACGTCACTCTGGACATAGATGGTAGCCTTGTCGGGGTCGAGACCGGCGGCAAGATATTCAACAAGTATGTTTTTCACCTTGGCGTGCAGGTCGTCGGGTTTAGGATGTGTGGTGAGGGAGTGATAGTCGGCTATGAAAAAATAGCTGTCGTAATCCTCTTGAAGCTTTATGAAGTTCTGCACGGCACCGAAGTAGTTGCCGAGATGCAGGTTTCCTGTTGGCCTGATGCCACTTAACACTATTTCGTTTTTCATTTTTTTGCTCGTTTTATCAACTTGCAAAGGTAAGGATTTTTTTGATTAAACAAATGAAAAAAAACAACCCTTACGCGTCACGTTGAACTGCACTCTGAACATGTCGAAGGACCGCATACAAAAGGCGGGCACGCCAAATGCGACACATGAAGCCCTATCCTGCCTGCACCAGGCAAGTGGATTACGGACAGCCCATCCTTCATTCGCACCCTTCGCTTCCATAATGACGGATTGGGTAGCACCTTTGTCTTTCACGGTGTGATTTACCCACAAAAAAAATCGGAGACATTTCTGCCTCCGATTTTTTTACACTAATGTGTTTTAAACTTATCTCACAACGATCTTTGTTGAGAAGGTGTTGTCAGCGCTGCTGAGTGTCACGACGTAAACACCAGTGGTGAGGTTGTGTTTCACGATGTGTGAACCCATACCGTTGACGTTGCTTGTCATAACGGTTTGACCGAGGATGTTAACCACGTTCATTGTGTAGTTGCCACCATTGGCGAGGTCAACGCGGATTTCGCCAGCGCGGTTCCACACGTTGATGCCGTCTGCCATTTCGTTTACACCGTCGCCAATTTCAGTAACAAACTTGACACTTGGTTCAGACCAAACGCTTTCGCCATCGTTACCACCGCAGACTGCCTGAACCTGAACCTCATAGTTCGTGGTGTCGGCCAGGCCGGTAATAGTATAGGTGTTGCCAGTGATACCTGTGATAACAGTCCACTCTTCGTCATCCATAGTGGCTTTGGAGCCAGTGATGGTGAGATCAACTTGGTCGTTCTGAGTACCCATTGAAACCGAGAACTCGTATGTCAAACCAGACTCAAACACATAGTCATCATAACGTCCGCCAATATTACCGTTGCTCGAAGCAATCCACATTCTGTCGCCAGGTGTAGGATTGGTGATGCACCAGTCGTAAGTTCCAGCTGGAATAAGAATACTGATTGAGTTGTTAATCACAATGTTGGATGTTGACAAGGCACCGTCAGCTTCTTCTGGTATCTTATACTCAAACTCGTTGTATGTTGAAGCGGGGACATCGCCGCCTGATGTCAGGGGACCTGTTTCAGGAATAATGGATCCGTAAGTATTAGCATCGGCATCGAGGAGCATCTGGTAGCCAGAGCCGTCGCCCCATACATCGGGAACTGTGAGTGTAACGGTAGCACCTGCGGGTGCGACATATTCACGATATCTCAAGTTATACTCTTGAGCTGTGCCGTCCCATGTAACAGTGGCGTCAACGCCCTGTACTGCAACTTGAATGTTGGTGGGTTGCTCGCAAGCCACGGCTGTTGTGAATGTTGCAGAAGCTGGCTGGCTCTGTTCGTCAGCCGAGCAGACTGCTACAACCTCGACTGTGTAATCAGTCTCGGCATCAAGACCTGTCAGTGTGTAGCTTGTGGTGGCGGCTTCAAACTCCTCACCGTCGAGGATAACTACCCATTGTTGCTCTGACTCACCGGGTGTCCATGTAACAGTGGCTTCATGGTTGGTGATGTTGGTAACTGTCACGTCGGTAGGACGCAAGCAAGAAGGCAGTGTCGTAAAGCCGCCGCTTGTCCATGTGCTTTCGCCGTCTTCGCCGCCGCAAACTGCTTGAACTCTAACTTGATATTTAATATCAGGTGTCAGACCTTCAAGAGTGTAGTTGTTGGCAGTGATGCCGTCAATGCATTCCCATTCGTATTCACGAGTTTTTTTAGTTCTATTCTTGGCACCGATTGTAACATCAACACCATCGTTGGAACCGTACATTGAGATGGTGAACTCGTATGTTTGACCAGCCTCAAACACATAGTCGTCCTGACGGCCACCAACGTTACCGTTGGAAGCTGCAATCCACATTCTGTCGCCAGGTGTCGGGTTGGTGATGCACCAGTCGTATGTGCCAGCGGGAATTTGAATTTCAATTGAATTGTTCATAACCATGTTTTGAGTTGTCAACGAACCATCAGCGTTTTCCGGTATCTTATACTCAAATTCATCGTAAATAGAAGCTGGCACGTCGCCACCAGAGGTGAGAGCTCCTGTTTCGGGTATGATTGTACCATAGGCTGTAGCGTCGGCATCGAGGAGCATCTGGTAGCCAGAACCGTCGCCCCATATATCGGGAGCTGTCAGAATAACTGTAGCGACATCTGACATGTCAACAGGTCTGTAGCAGAGCACATACTCACCAGCATCACCATTCCAAGTGACATTGGCGGTTGTTGTTTCAGGAACTATAGCAAGGTCTGTAGGAGCAGGGCAAGCTATATCAGTTGTGAAACTAATCGTTCTCGGAAGGCTGAACTCGCCAGTGCAGGCAGCAGCAACAGCAGCCTTATACTCTGTCTCAGGATCGAGGCCAGTGAAGGTGTAGGCAGGTGTTCCCATGACGGGGATGGCCATGCTCGGGTCAAGGTCTTCGATGTCGGTTCCAGCAGGAACAGCAGCGACAAGCCATGATGTCTCCTCACCGCCGGCAGTCCATGTGAAGTCGGCTGTGTGTCCAGTAACATTGTTGATGGCAAGGTTCTTTGGCTTGGGGCAAGTCACATCACCTGGCTCATAAACGAATGTGGTCTTGGGCAGGAAGTTGCGTTGGTTGAACGAAGCGTTAGCGGCTGATGATGCGTTGTAGCCTGAAGCTGAAGCACCTGTTGTTTCAACACCATAGAAATAGCACGATTTCCAAGTGCTTGCAGCCGTTTGTTCGATACCAACGAGCAGATTGCCACCTTCATAAGTGTAAGGAGTGTCGAAGAGGATGCTCATTGTGGTACCTGTTCCGTCCAAAGTGCCGGAGTAAACGATTTGCGCGTCGCCTGGGCCTAAATAGGCTGTCAGTGTTGTTGCGTCAACTTCCATCAGATAGACGTTGAACTCATCGCCATCCCATGCAGCCGTAGCAGGCTGGCTGATGTAAAAAGTCAACGAAGCAATGTCACCACCAACCATATCATCCAGCATTTCTGAAGGATAAATCATCTCACTCTTGGTAAAATCATCCATCCAAAGGCCAAACACAGGAATGTAACTGTTGGTAGCAGTACCGTCACATACAGTGAGGGTTTCTTGCGCTTGTGCTTTACCCACAAAAAGTAGGCAGAGCATCATGAAAGGTAAAAATACACGTTTCATAATTTTAAGATTTGGTTAAACTTTGATTTTAATTTATTTTCATTTCTTTTGTTACATTTCTTACACTATCGACAATAGTGTTCTGCAAATATACAATTTATTCGTAACATTGAACAAAAAAAAATGATTTTTTTTTGAAAAAAAACATATCTCTATGTTTTAGCAAGTTGCAATGTCTTTTCAATTCAAATATAAAGCAGGCTTTTCTGTGGAATTTGATAATTTGTATGGACTCATGGCAAAAAAAATCCTCTTTTGTCATTTCACCCGCTTTTATTTGTATCTTTGCGACCAAATAGAACAGACCTTATTAATATTATGGCACAAAAACCGTCAATACCGAAAGGCACACGCGACTTCCTACCCGAAGTCATGGTGCGCCGCAACTATATCTTCGACACGATACGCAACGTGTTCAAACGCTTCGGCTTCCAACCCATTGAGACCCCTTCGCTGGAAAATCTTTCCACCCTGCTGGGAAAATACGGAGAAGAAGGCGACAAACTTTTGTTCAGAATACTCAACTCTGGCGACTTCATGTCGGGAGTGGAACAAAACGGCGAGCCTCTCGCCTCTGAGAAGATAGCCGGCAAGATATGCGAGAAAGGTCTCCGCTACGACCTCACCGTACCCTTTGCGCGTTTTGTCACAATGCACCGCGAACAGATAGCGTTTCCATTCAAACGCTACCAGATACAGCCCGTGTGGCGTGCCGACCGTCCCCAGAAAGGACGCTACCGCGAGTTCTGCCAATGCGATGTTGACATCATCGGCAGCGACAGCCTGCTCAACGAGGCCGAACTGGTGCAGATAGTGAACGACGTGTTCAACGACTTGAAAATAAACGTCACGCTGAAGATAAACAACCGCAAGCTCCTGGCCGGCATAGCCGAACACATTGGCAAGCCAGAAGCCCTGACCGACATCACCGTCGCCATCGACAAGCTTGACAAGATAGGCATAGAGGCAGTGAACGCCGAACTCGCCGAAAAAGGCCTTGAACAAGATGCCATCGACAAACTGCAGCCCATTCTCTTCATGCAAGGCGACACACGTGCCAAGATAGCACAGCTTAAAACCATACTCGACAACGAGATTGGCAAAAAGGGAATAGAGGAAATCGACACCTTATTTAATTATATTGACGTGCTCGACCTGAAAATCAAAACCGAGCTCGACCTCACCCTTGCAAGAGGGCTGAACTATTACACAGGAGCCATTTTCGAAGTCAAAGCCAACGACTTCGCCATAGGAAGCATCTCGGGCGGCGGACGCTACGACAACCTTACGGGCATCTTCGGACTGCCGGGCGTGTCGGGCGTGGGCATCAGCTTCGGCGCCGACCGCATCTACGACGTGCTTGAAGGCCTTAACCTCTTCCCCGAGACGATGTCGGAGAACACACAGGTCATCTTCCTCAACTTCGGCAAAAAAGAGGAGTTGTACAGCATGAAATACCTGAGCCAAGTGCGGGCACACGGCATCAACGCAGAGATTTACCCCGACCAGGCCAAGATACAGAAACAGATGAAATATGCCGACCAACGCGCCATCCCGATTGTAGTGATAGCAGGTGAACAAGAGATGAACGAACAGAAATTCACTGTCAAATTCATGAAAGAAGGACGACAAGAGACGGTGGAAGCAAATAAATTAGTGGAAACGTTGTTTAAAAGGGAGTTATAAAATGGAGTAAAGCCGTGACAAGCACGGCAGGGAGTAATTAAAAGGGAGTAATGAATATGGAAGAAAAAGACAAAAATAAGCCAAGCAGAAGTTTTAAAGATTTGGAATGCTGGCAAAATGCTCACGAATTTGTCAAGGAGGTTTATAAAGTAACCAAAAAATTTCCTGATGATGAGCTTTACGGACTTACATCTCAATTTCGCCGAGCAGCTGTATCGATAGCAGCAAATATATGTGAAGGTTATCGCAAAATGGGACGTTCCGATAAGCTTCGTTTTTTGAATATAGCACAAGGATCATTGGAAGAATGCCGATATTATATCATACTTTCATACGACATCGAATACATCAACCGTGAAACACACGATAGTCTTGAATCTTTAATCAATAGTGCAAGTTGGAAACTAAATGGTTATGCAATGGGCATCAGCCAAAATAAATAAATTAAATCATTAACTCCATCTAACTCCACTTAACTCCATCTAACTCCATATTTAACTCCACTTAACTCCATCTAACTCCATATTTAACTCCATCTAACTCCATATTTAACTCCATTTAACTCCATAACTCCCCATCAAGAATAGAAATAAATCAAAAATAATAAACATGAACACCCATTACATCAGTTCAGAAGAACTAACATTCAAAAAAGTTGATGAAATTTTACGTAACGGCTACAAACTCGCCCTCTCGGACGAAGCAGTAAAACGCATCCAGAAATGCCGTGACTACCTTGACAAGAAGATGGAAAACCCCGAGAAGCCCATCTACGGTGTGACAACAGGTTTTGGCTCACTTTGCGACCACAGCATCTCGAAAGAAGACCTCAGCACACTGCAGAAGAACCTCGTCATGTCGCACGCCTGCGGCACCGGTGAGATGGTTCCAGAGGAAATCGTCCGCCTCATGCTGTTATTGAAGGTGCAGAGCCTGTCGTATGGCAACTCAGGCGTACAAGTTGTCACCGTGCAACGTCTCATCGACTTCTTCAACAACGACGTTCTGCCAGTAGTATATAACCAAGGTTCGCTTGGCGCATCGGGCGACCTTGCTCCTTTGGCCAACCTCATGCTGCCCATCTTAGGGCTGGGCGAAGTTCACTACCGTGGCGAGATAGTGCCTGCCACACTCGTACTCAACAAGTTCGGCTGGGAGCCTATCACACTTCAGTCGAAAGAAGGACTGGCTCTGCTCAACGGCACACAGTTCATGAGCAGCTACGGCACCTACGTCCTGCTGAAAGCCTTCCGCCTGAGCTATATGGCCGACCTCATCGGCTGCCTCTCACTCGAAGCCTTCGACGGCCGCATAGAGCCTTTCTTCGACCAGGTGCACCAGATACGCCACCACAACGGACAAATAGTGACGGCACGCCGCTTCCGCGAGTTCCTCAAAGGGAGCCAACTCATCGCACAAGAGAAAAAACACGTGCAAGACCCATATTCGTTCCGCTGCATACCACAGGTACACGGAGCCTCTAAAGACGCCATCGACTATGTATCAAAGGTGTTCAGCGAGGAAATCAACGCCGTGACCGACAACCCGACCATCTTCCCCGACGACGACCTCGTCATCTCGGCTGGTAACTTCCACGGACAGCCTCTGGCCATCACCCTTGACTTCCTTGCCATAGCCATGTCGGAACTTGGCAACATCAGCGAGCGCCGTATCTATCAGCTCATCGGAGGGAAACGCGGCCTGCCCTCGTTCCTTGTGGCCGAACCAGGCCTCAACTCAGGCTTTATGATACCACAATATGCCGCCGCAAGCATCGCAAGCCAGAACAAACAACTCTGCTGCCCTGCTTCGGTTGACAGCATCGAGTCGTCACAAGGTCAGGAAGACCATGTCAGCATGGGTGCCAACGCCGCCACCAAGGCACTGCGCGTGGCCGACAACCTTGAACGCATTTTGGCAATAGAACTCTTCAACGCCGCACAAGCACTCGAGTTCCGCCGCCCGATGAAGTCATCACCCGTTATAGAAAGCCTGTTCGAAGCTTATCGCAAAGAGGTGGAATTTGTCAAGACTGACAGAGTGATGTACACAGAGATTGCCAAGTCGGTCAAGTTCATACAAAACTATCCTCTTGACTTTGCTCAATTAGAGAACAAATGACAATTGACGCGTGACACGGGACTACGAGACGCAAGTCTCATGGTCCCGCGTCACGAAGTCAAAAAAGAATGGACATGGAACAAGACACAAAGCTCAAGTTGCCGACAATGATGAACATATTGCTGATATGCTCATTCATTAACGCATGTTTGAAGATTTTCAGCTCCATCATCATGTATTTCGGCACTCCAGTCATGGCAGAGATGCTCGAAAGCGGACAGGCGGAGACTATCCTTCAGCCTTTTTTGGCCAACATAAGCGAAGAAGAGATCCAGGCATTGATGGATAACATGAGAGTGATAGCCTCCATCAAACCAATATACCACCTCATAACAGGTGTACTTTTCATCGCATCATTAATAGGTGTTGTCAAAATGCTGAAAATCGACAAAACAGGACTTCATGTATATTCCATATCGCAGCTGTGCATGATAGTAGCATCGTCGCTCTATTTCTACAAAATCATGCCTACATCGTCATTCTGGAGCGATGTCATGGTGACGGCGCTGTTCATCGTGATATATCATCTTGGCTTCAAACAACTTGAGATGCGTAACGATGAGCAAGAAAGAGACTGAGCTGAACGACATTTTCGACCTAAAGCCAAGGCTGACTTTCGGCATGGAGTTGGCGGCAAGTTTTGCCCTAACCTACTATGTGTTGATGTTTTTATACTATGTGCTGGCTGCCGTTTTCTACCGCTATTCCATCGATTTCTATTATCTAGGAAGACAAAGCGTTTACCAAAACAAATACATCGACATCCTTGTACTCGGCGCAGGACTGCTTCTGTCCACCATCCTAGTGTTGAGTCTCATACTCATTCTTTGCAAAAAGACCTATTGGAAGGCCGTTTTTGTAATAACATCCCTCATACTCATCGTCTATCAGCTCTTCACCACCAGCTTCCACCCATGGATGAAATACGCCATAGAAGTCCTGATGGTGCTTGTCATAACGCCTATCCGCATCAAGAAAATCAGGAAGACCAGGATCGAAAACAATGACACCAACAATGACACCGACCACGACAATGACACCGACAATGACCAAAACTCCGATCATGACACTGGCATAGAACTAAAGGATGAAAGTGAGAACACAACGGAGGAGACAAAAGAGACAGAAACCGACGACAAACAGACATCCGAAGATGAAAAATCTTGAGACATACCCACATCCCCTTTTCAAGCAACAGATGGATGAACTCGTAGAGCGTTACAACAAGCCAGAGTTCGCCCAATCTGACCCAGTCCAGTTTCCGCGTCGCTACAGCCAGAAACAAGACGTTGAGATCGTCGCGTTCCTGATAGCCACCATAGCGTGGGGACGACGCGAGATGATACTGAACTCATCGGAAAGGATCCTTTCCATGATGGGAAAATCACCTTACGACTACGTGATGACCACCACTTTCGACAAGATCGACGCCTCAAAGTCACTGCATCGCACTTTCTTTGGCCGAGACCTTATATATATTATAAAAGGTCTGCGCGAAATCTACAATGGCTATGAAAGTGTAGAGGATTTGTTTATAGGCGACGACATGTGGCAGGGCATTGCCCGGTTCAGACAAGCTATGTGCGATGCCAACGGATGCCTTAGCAAACACATAGCCAATCCGGAAAAATCAGCCTGCAAGCGGCTGCACCTGGCACTGCGCTGGCTCGTCCGCAACGACGGCATCGTCGACCTGGGGGTTTGGAAAAAAATCAAAACTTCACAACTTATCATACCGCTTGATGTGCATGTGGGCGACGTTGCAAGAATGCTCAAAATCACCTCACGACACGGCAATGACAAACAAACAGCATGTGAGATAACCCAGGTGTTGCGCACTTTAGACAGCACCGACCCAGTGAAATACGACTTCGCTCTTTTCGGAGCCGGAATCGAACTTGCAAAAGAAAAGAAAGAATAACTTGTTTGTATAAATCTTTTTTCATACTTTTGCAAAAAATTAAATTAAGATAAGGAGCATTGCTCCAAAAACATAAAGATTTAGAGATGAAGAATAACATCATTCCAACCGATCTTGCAAAGAAACTCTTTGCCGAAAGCGGTCTGCCAAGCATCGGCGGTGCCGGCATCCGCGAAATCAACAAACTTGCCCGTGACCTTGAGGCAGCCAGCGGTAAGAAATTCATCCACATGGAAATTGGCAACCCCGGTCTGCCAGCAGCCCGTGTAGGCGTAGAAGCCCAAATCAAAGCCTTGGAAAACGGCGTGGCGGCAAACTACCCACCCATCGATGGCGCACCCGTACTTAAGAAAGAAGCCTCGCGTTTCATCAAGATGTTCCTTGACTTAGACGTTGACCCAGCCAACTGCGTGCCTACCGTAGGCTCAATGCAGGGCGCTTTCGCCTCGTTCATGATAGCAGGACACTCAAACAAGAAGAAAAACACCATCCTCTTCATCGACCCAGGATTCCCGGTACACAAGTTCCAAAACAAGGTGTTGGGCATCCCTATGGAGCATTTCGACATCTATGAATACCGTGGCGAGAAACTGCGCGCCAAACTGGAAGAGATGCTGAGCAAAGGCAACATACACAGCCTGCTATATTCCAACCCCAACAACCCGACATGGGTGTGCCTCACCGACGAGGAGCTGCGCATCATAGGCGAAGTGGCCAACAAATACGATGTCATAGTGATGGAAGACCTCGCCTATTTCGGAATGGACTTCCGCAAGGACTACAGCCATCCTGGCGTCGCACCGTTCCAACCCACAGTGGGCAAATACACCGACAACTACATACTGATGATATCAAGTTCCAAGGCATTCAGCTATGCAGGTGAACGTTGCGCCATACTCGGCATCAGCAACAAGCTGGCCCAACGCAAATACCCCGACCTGAAAGAGTTCTGCAAGCAGGAGAACTTCCTCCGCGCCATACTCTTCGGCGCCTTGCACCCACTCAGCTCTGGAACATCGCACTCGGCACAATACGCCCTCGCAGCTGTGATGAAGGCCGTAAGCGACGGAACATACAACTATCGCGACGATGTACTGGAATACGGAAAAAAAGCCAACATGATGAAGAAAGCCTTTACTGACAATGGCTTCTACATCACTTACGACGAAGACTGCGGTGAACCCATCGCAGACGGCTTCTACTTCACCTACTGCTATCCAGGATTCACAGGCATAGGTCTTGTTGAGGAAATGCTATACTACGGCATCTCGGCTATAGCACTGGACTCATGCGGCAGCACCAAACAAGGCATACGCGCATGCAGCTCGCTGATACAAAGAGAGGAAATACCCGTTTTGGCAGAGAGGCTGAAGCTGTTCGCAGAAGACCATCCAGTGAAATAAGTTGTCGTAGACTGCGTCTCGCAGTCGTCTGAATAAACATCATCTTCGAGACGAAGATGACGACAATAAATCCAATCAGAGTCCCGCAATTGAATAATCAATTTGCGGGACTCTGACTTTGTATAATTTCACCTATTCCCTTTAGCTCTATTGTGTGTCTTGCAAAGTATCTGGCAATTCCAGGAGTCGCCGACTGCGTCCCGCAGTCGGAAGAGAATTTTCATCTTCGAGACCAAACTGACGACTGGGATTTTTTTATTTTTGCAAACCTAAAGACTATCCTTATGTGTGAAAGTGAAGATAAAGAAGAGATTTTAGATTCATTCTGCGAGGACGCAGAATACGACAATGATGATTTCCCCTTTTTCGACGAACACGATTTCGAGCACCTTGAATGGGGTAGTTTCCTCCCTCATTGGCACCAAGACGGTAAATATGTTTTCGTGACATTTCGCCTAAACGACTCACTGCCCCAAGAAAAGCTCCTATGGCTACACGATGAAAGAGAAGGATGGCTGAAAAGGCACCCAAAGCCGTGGAACAAAGAAACAACAAAAGAATACAATAACAAGTTTGGGGAAGTTATTGACAAATGGTTGGACAATAATTACGGAGATTGCCTGCTCAAAAAAGAGAAAAACAGAAAAATAGTAGAAGAAGCATTGTCATTCTTCAATGGGAAACGCTACGACCTGATAGCCTTTGTCGTTATGCCCAACCACGTACACATATTATTCAAGCTATACAAAGGGCACCAATTGACAGGAATCACGCGCTCAATAAAAAGCTTCACATCAAAAAAGATCAATGCTCTTGAAAACAGGACAGGCCGATTGTGGCAATCAGAGTCTTATGACCGTCTGATAAGAGATCAAAAGCATTTTGACAATGTTGTGCGCTACATCATAGCCAACAACAAGAATTTAGCTTGGGTTGCCACCGACAGCTTCCCGCATTCGGAAGAATAAATCCATCTTCGAGACGAAGATGGCGACATTATCACCCTATCGCCAGCTCTCTTATCACTATCGTCAGGTTGGTGGCGAAAAGCTTCACTGCAATGGCCAAAAGAATTACACCGAAGAACTTACGGAAAATATATATGACGTTCTGTCCAAGCAGCTTCTGAATTTTGTCAAGATAGCGCATCACTATGAATGCAAAGACCATATTGAGCAACAAGGCAATCATAATATTCACAGTGGCATATTCTGCCTTAAGCGACAGGAAAGCCGTCAAAGCACCAGGCCCCGCAATGAGAGGGAAAGCGATAGGCACGACCGAAGTGCCACTTCCACCACCCTCGCTCTTGATAATTTCCACACCGAGAATCATCTCCAAGGCCAGAAGGAATATCACCACAGAACCGGCAACAGCAAAGGTCTCAATCTCAACCCCAAACAAACGAAGGAGTCCGTCACCAGCAAAGAAAAAAGCGACAAAAAGCAGTATCGACACCAACACAGCCTGCCACGGATTTATCACCTTGCCTTGTTCCTTCATTCCGAGGAAAATAGGAATCGAGCCAGTGATGTCGATGATGGCGAACATTACCACAAAGGCGCTGATTATCTCTTTAAAACTTAGTTGTTCAAGCATAATGCAAAATACAATTGTTTCATTCAAACGGCAAAGGTAAGTATTTTGTTGTTACCAAACGCTGCGGTAAATTATAATCAATCTAAATTAAGGTGTTTTTGAATGTTTAGGCGAAAAAAAAAGTAAAAAACGTGCAAGGGAAAGACAAAAAACACTAATTTTGTGGTTGCATAAAAAATTGAAATTAATTCTAAACATCAAACAATATGGCAAAATTTAGAGGAGCCATTGTGGTCGACACTGAGAGATGCAAAGGTTGTGCGGTTTGCATGACGGCATGTCCATTGGGTGTGATCGAATTGGCAAAAGAAGTAAACGGAAAAGGTTACAATTATGCAATCATGGCCAAACCAGAGGCTTGTATCGGCTGCGCAAGTTGCGCCATCACATGCCCCGACGGTGTCATAACAGTTTATAAAACAGCTGTGTAACCAAACAAAAGTCTAACAAATAAAAACTTACATAATGGGAGAATTAAAACTGATGAAAGGCAATGAGGCGTTAGCCGAGGCTGCCATACGTTATGGAGCCGATGCCTATTTCGGATATCCCATCACGCCCCAGTCGGAGGTGATAGAATATCTGTCGGAACAAAACCCCTACGAGCGTACCGGAATGGTCGTTCTGCAAGCTGAGAGTGAATTGGCAGCAATCAACATGGTGTACGCTGCAGGTGCCGCTGGAAAACGCGTCATGACATCATCGTCAAGCCCTGGCGTCTGCCTTAAACAAGAAGGTCTGGCCTACATTGCTGGCGCCGAGGTTCCCTGCGTCTTCGCCGACGTGGTACGTGGCGGCCCGGGTCTGGGTACCATCCAGCCTTCACAAGCTGACTACTTCCAGAACACCAAAGGCGGCGGCAACGGCGACTACCACAATGTCGTTTTGGCACCCGCTTCAGTACAAGAAATGGCTGATTTCGTGGCATTAGGCTTCGACATCGCTTTCAAATACCGCGTCTGCACCTGCATCCTCTCCGACGGTGCCATCGGTCAGATGATGGAAAAAGTAGTCCTTCCCGAACAGAAGGCACGCCTAACTGAAGAAGAGATCAAGGCTAAATATCCTTGGGCACTGTCAGGCCGTAAACGCGGCACACAGCACCGTGTCATCACCTCTCTCGACCTCGACTCGGCCAAGATGGAGGAACACAACCGCCACCTGCAAAGGAAATATGCTGAAATAACAGCCAACGAGACACGTTTCGAGCTCATCAACTGCGACGATGCTGAATACGTATTCGTAGCCTACGGCTCAAGCGCACGTATCGCTCAGAAGTCAGTGCAACTCGGTCGCGAGGCTGGCCTGAAAGTCGGTCTGCTCCGTCCTATCACACTGTGGCCTTATCCTAGCAAAGCCATCTCCGACCTTATAGATAAAGGTGTCAAGGGATTCCTTTCGGTGGAATTGAGCTGCGGTCAGATGATCGAGGATGTACGCCTTGCTTGCAACGGCCGCGTCAAAGCTGAGCACTTTGGCCGCGTGGGTGGCATCATCCACACACCTGAAGAAGTTCTCGAAGCTATGCAAAAACAAATTATAGGAGGATAAGAAAATGGCAGAATTAACAATACAAGATATCGTAAAGCCTGAAAACTTAGTTTATCAGAAGTCGAAACTGCTGACCGACAAACCTTTCCACTATTGCCCAGGCTGCGGTCACGGAACAGTGCACCGCATGATAGCCGAAGTTATCGAAGAATTAGGCATTGATGAGAGAACCATTGGCGTGTCGCCCGTTGGCTGCGCCGTTATGGCTTACGACTACTTCGACGTTGACTTCGTCGAGGCTGCTCACGGTCGTGCACCGGCGTGCGCAACAGGTATCAAACGCGTTTGGCCCGAGAAGATAGTCTTCTCATACCAAGGCGACGGCGACCTTGCCGCTATCGGAACCTGCGAGACCATCCACACATGCAACCGTGGCGAGAACATCACCATGATATTCGTGAACAACGGTATATATGGTATGACAGGCGGCCAGATGGCCCCCACCACCCTCGTCGGCATGAAGACCGCCACCACTCCTTACGGACGTATGCCCCAGTGGCCTGACGGAACACCCAACAATGGTTTCCCTCTCCAAATAACCAACCTAATTGCACAACTGCCTGGCACACGCTACGTCACACGTCAAGCTGTGTTCACACCCGCCGCAGTGCGCAACTGCAAGAAAGCCCTCAAGAAAGCTTTCCAGAACCAGATGGAAAACAAGAACGGTGTCAACTTCGTCGAGATAGTGTCGAACTGCAACTCCAACTGGAAGATGAGCGCTGTGGATGCCAACAAGTGGCTGCAAGAAAACATGTTGCCAGTGTATCCATTGGGCGATATTAAAGACAACTTTGAGCTGATAAAGAAATAACCCTAAAAAGAACAAAGAAATGACTGAAGAAATAATTATAGCCGGATTCGGCGGACAAGGTGTCTTGTCAATGGGTAAGATATTGGCTTACAGCGGCATCATGCAGAACAAAGAAGTCAGCTGGATGCCTTCATACGGTCCTGAAATGCGTGGCGGTACCGCCAACGTGACTGTCATCGTCAGCGATGAGCGCGTTTGCTCACCTATCCTCAACGCTTTCGACACTGCCGTGATACTCAACCAACAGTCGCTCGACAAATTCGAAAGCAAAGTGAAACCCGGTGGCTACCTCATCTACGATCCCAACGGCATCACACACAAACCCACACGTAAGGACATTCACATCTATACCATCGAAGGAGCTCAACTGGCTTCTGACATGGGCAACACCAAGGTGTTCAACATGATCATTCTAGGTGCTTTCCTTAAAGTGCGCCCCATCATCGACAACAAGAACGTCGAGGAAGGTCTGCGCCACTCACTGCCTGAGCGCGCCCACAAGCTTATTCCTCTGAATATGCAGGCCGTTCAAGTCGGTATGGACAACATCAAAGAGGTGAAATAATTAGCCTTGATCCATTCAAAAAGGTGCGCTTTGGTTTTTCAAGGCGCACCTTAATTTTATGTCAAACATCAAACTCTGGATACAGCTGTTTGAACTTCTTCTCATAGAGCCGGACACGTGTCAGAGTCTTACGTGTCCAGTCAAGGCGTAACGCCTCACGCTCCTCATCCGAGAGATGCCAATTGGCATCAGAACCGCGCAGACGCGCCGTCAAAGAATACATAAGCAAAGCTGCCGAGACACTGATGTTGTAGCTCTCGGTGAAGCCGTACATAGGTATCTGCAAATGCATGTCAGCATGACTGATGGCATAGTCGGAAAGCCCTATTTTCTCAGTGCCGAAAACCAAGGCGACAGGCGAGTCAAGCGGCAAGGTCTCAGGAGTGAAATCGTTACGGTGCGGACAGGTCGCCACAATCTTGTAACCCTTTGCGTGAAGCATGTCAAAAACAGCTGGAGTATTGAATTCATCCTCATTGTATTTATGCAAATCGAGCCATTTTGTGCTTCCCACAACAATGTCGGGATTGATGTCATAAACATTGCGGTTCTCGATGATATGCACATCCTGAACACCTGTCAGGTCACAACTGCGCAGGACAGCACTAGCATTGTGCGACTGAAAGATATCTTCCAAAACTACAGTTAGATATCGAGTCCTGTTCGACAAGACATCGTCGAAACGCTTCTTACGTTCATCGGTGATGAACTGATACAAAAAATCCAACAAAGCTCTATCTCGCGGCGACATATACAATCAATTTTGGGGCAAAGATACGGTATTTTTGTCAACATGCAGTATAGACCCACAGAAAACTGGCTTGATTAAATCAAGTACAATATATTGATTAACAATATATTAACCATTAGAACAAAGAAAAAAACATCAAAAATTCATTTTTTTTGATGTTTATATGCTTAAAAAAGTTACCTTTGCCCTCCGAAAAATCAGGATTTAAGATGGCAAAAGAAATTGAAAATCAGAACGACGGCTTAGAAAACGTCGAACAGGCACTTAGCAAGACCGAACTCTTCATCGAGAAAAACAAGAATGTTTTGATGGGAATACTCATCGCGGCAATCGTTATCATATTGGCTGTTATGGGTATAAAGAAATTCTACACCGACCCTCGTGCCGAAAGAGCCGCAAACGAAATGTTCAAAGCTCAGACTTATTTTGGCAACCAAGACTACAAAAATGCCCTCGAGGGTGACGGCAACAACCTCGGTTTCATGGACATCATCAAAGAATATGGTTCCACAAAGAGCGGCAATTTAGCCCGTTACTATGCCGGTATCTGCAACATGAAGTTGGGCAACTACGAAGAAGCACTCGACCTCTTGAAGCAATTCAAAGGCAAAGACAAGGTGATTGCCCCTCTTGCACTTGGTGCCATGGGTGACTGCTACATGGAACTTGATGACGTCAACAACGCAGCAAGCTACTATATGAAAGCCGCCAACAAAGAGCCGAACGAGTTCTCCTCTCCTATCTATCTTATGAAAGCCGGTGCAGCATATAGAGTAATGGGCGACAACGCCAAAGCACTCGCCGCTTACAAACAGTTGAAAGAGGATTATCCAAACTCATTGGAAGCCCGTGAGATAGCACCTCAAATAGACTATCTGGAAACAAAATAAGTACTCCTTTTCATATTTTTTCACAAATACCTGACATCATCGTCAGGAATTTTTCTTATTTTTGCACATTATGAGCAGAACGAGAATTATTTACTTTGGAACGCCGGAATTCGCAGCCTCGCAGCTGAAAGCCATCATTGAGGCCGATTATGACGTTGTGGCAGTCGTGACCATGCCCGACAAGCCCGCCGGCAGAGGAAAGAAGATACAATCTTCGGAAGTGAAGAAGACAGCGTTAGAGTACGGCCTGCCCGTGCTACAACCCGAACGTCTCAAAGACGAGGCCTTCATCGACGAGTTGAAAAAATACAATGCCGACCTGTTCGTCGTGGTGGCATTCCGCATGCTGCCCGAGGTGATCTGGTCGATGCCGCCTATGGGAACATTCAACCTTCACGCTTCGCTGTTACCGCAATACAGAGGCGCGGCTCCAATCAATTTCGCCATAATTAACGGAGAGAAAACGACAGGTCTTACCACCTTCTTCCTAAACCACGAGATCGACAAAGGCGACATTATCATGCGCGAGAGCCTTTTCATCGGCGCCGACGAGACATTCGGTGAGCTTCACGACCGCCTGATGACACTTGGCAACAAAGTCATAGTGGAGACAATACAAAAAATAGAGCGCAACGAGGCGCAACCCATAAAACAGGACAGCCTCAACGACGACGTGTTGCACCCTGCCCCTAAAATAACAAAAGAGTTCTGCGAGATCGACTGGGCTCAAAACGGCAACTACATCCGCAACCTCATCAGAGGCCTTTCGCCCTACCCAGCAGCACGAACCACACTGCTCTCAGAAGACGGAGAAGAACTCAGCCTTAAGATTTTCTCAAGCGATTTCGAGCCCTCACAAGAACCTGAAACGCCAGGAAAAGTTGTCAGCGATGGCAAAAAAACACTGAAAATAGCTGCATCAGACGGTTTTTTAAGCATAAAAAGACTTCAACAAGCAGGAAAAAACGCCATGACGACAGAAGAGTTTTTAAGAGGTCAACAAATTGAAAATAAATGGATTAGAGCTAAAAACAAAGAATAAGCCACGAAAGGCAAAAAATTTTTTTTCCAAAAAAAACGCATTTTTTTTGAAAAAAAAGTTGCACATAAAAAAAAAGAATGTACATTTGTGGCGAATTAAAGTACTAATCTCAAAAATAGAACAACATGAACAAAAGCGAACTCATCAGCGCCATCGCCGAAAAGGCTCAATTGACCAAGGTTGACGCTAAGAAAGCTGTTGATGCTTTCATGCAGGCTACAGCTGAAGCATTGAACAAGGGTAACAAACTCCAACTCATCGGTTTAGGAACTTTCTCAGTTGCTGAACGCGCTGCAAGAAAAGGTCACAACCCTCGTACAGGCAAAACCATTAACATTGCTGCTAAGAAATATGTTAAATTCAGACCAGCAAGCAACCTGCTGAAAGCCACAAAGTCAAAGAAAAAATAATTTGACTAAGTTGTAAAGTACTTGAAGAGTGTTCGTTTCGAACACTCTTTTTTTTTACCATCTTATGAACTCTATGATCTTGTCGGCTCCGGCTGAACTCGAACAAAGCTTGTCCAAAACGGCTGTCCTACCGGTGATGTCGGACTCCGTGAAGGGATTGAATTTATAATTATTAAGCATATCAACCATAGCGTCATCATTGTCGGCAACCAGGCACAAGTTGCCCAAACCAGTTCCTTGAAGCATATTGCTGTTGACAAGGCAATGGCGCCCAAGATAAAGAGCATTTAGCAGTTTTAGCTTCATTCCCGTAGGCTGGCCGGTGACAAGCACATTGACATGGGCGTTGGCTATCAGTTCGGTCATGGCATCGTCTGACGGGTTTTCAATCAAAGAAACATTGGCGACACGTGCAACAAGGTCTTTCAATACCTGTGGCGGGTTGTGCCCCGCAACCACACACCTCATGTTAACCTTTGGGAACACATTTCGAACAAGTCGCTCTGCAGCGACAGAGTTCTCCCTAACAGAGAGGTTCCCGTGGTAAAGAGCATAGTCGCCACTCCCCTCCTTCGATACGACTTTCTCAAAAGAATTGAAGGCTGGCACACAAATGACATCTTCCACGAACATCTTGAAATAATCAGCATCGGTTTGGGAAATAGCAATGACATGACCGATGTTTTTCAAAATCCACGTGCTGTTTTCAAGCTTCCTGGACTCCGTTTTATAAAAAAAACGTTTCCAGAACACAGGTTCAGCCTCCGAAAGCATACGATAATACTGGTGCTCAATGTTGTGGGCCCTCATATACAGACGCTGTCGCGCAAACCGCTTATCCTCAGCAAGAAAAGCTGTGTGAAAACCCTCGCACAATATGGGATAATCGTCATGAAGCAGGTCGATTTTAAGTTCTTCGTTCAAACGCGACTGCATTATATAAGGCCGGCGCGACAAAAAACTCGACAAAGGCTTGTTGCGCTTGTAATACTTCACCTCGACGCACAAATCCTCCAAACATTTCTGCTGTCCACGGCCATAGTCGTAGCAATGCAGATGTATCTTTATGCCTTTTCGCGACAGCATCTTGATTCTGTTATACACATCTATGACACCTCCGTAATCGGGAGGATACGGCACGTCGAACGAAATGATATGCAGATGGCGCTCAGACATAGGGTTTTAGTATTTCTATCAGTTGTTGTTCCTCGTTCTGCCAATTCAGTTCGGAGGCTGCTTTTTTCAAGTTGGCACTCCACTTTGCGCGCAATTCACCGTTATTGACACCTACTCTGACGGCATCGGCTATTGTTCCAGGGTCATGGTTTTCGACAAGAAGACCGATATCGTAGTGCCTTATTATTCCCGTCACTTCTACAAGGCATGACGCGGCCACGATGGGGACGCCAGCATGTATGAAGTCGAAAAGTTTGTTGGGCAGGCAATAGCGGTAGTTGAGGTTAGTATCTTTGTCAAGGCAAAAACCCAACTCGGCCAGTTGCGTGTAGCGCATCATCTCCTGATATGGCATACGCGGAAAGAAACGCACGCGTTCGCTGATGCCGAAATCAAGAACCATCTGTTTAAGATCAGGCACAACGTCGCCGCCGCCAACAATAACAAGGTAACAGTCGTCAAGAAGCCTCATCGCTTCAACAAGTTCCTCGGCTCCACGCTGCACATTGATGCCAGAGCCCTGTAGAATGAGCAGATGCTTGTCGAGCGGAAGTCCAAGCTGAGACCTGTCACTATGTGATATTTCAACAATTCTTGGTATGTTGCGTACCACACCTACCCTTACGCCATATTTCTCACGGAAAAGCCCGGCTATCGATTCATTGACGGTTATCATTCCATCCAGCTTAGGCACTACAAACTCCTCAATCCTCTTCCACACCCGCTGAACTTTAGGACGTGTCACCAACTCGGGTGTCTCAGTGAAATACTCGTGGCTGTCGTAAACCATCTTTACACGTTTCAGGCGCGAAACAAAGTAGTTGGCCAACAAGGTGTCCAAGTCATTGGAAAACAAGATGTCGGATTTGTGGAAGAGAAGGAAAAAGAAAAGACGGATGTTGTATTCCGCATAAAAAAGCGGGCCTTTTTCAAACAAAAGCTTCATCCGATGCACCTTATAAGGCCTTTCGTCCATCGGTGGGCTTTTGCGCTGTCTGCGGCCAACAAGAGTCACGTCGCAGCCCAACTTCTGAAGCGTCAGGCACGACTTATTGACACGCTGGTCAGTCACCAAATCGTTGATAACCGATACTATTACCCGTTTCAAGACAAAAATTTTCCGCAAAGATATTAAAACGAGATATTTTCACCTAAAAAAAAGACAAGATTTTCACAAAAAAAACTATTTTTGCGTTATTAAATCAGAATCCAATCATTTAGCACAACATGAAAGAGAACGTAAACCTACAGCCATACAACAGTTTTGGCATCAATGCTACAGCAAAACAATTCATCGAGATAACCGATTCAGAAGACCTTTTGAAACTTATAAGAAGAGGGCTGTTGAAGGGACAGAAAACTCTCATCCTTGGTGGAGGAAACAACATATTGTTCACTGATGAAGTGTTTGACGGCACCGTCATTCGCATGAACAACAAAGGCATAAAGCAAGTGGTGAACGAAGGCAATAAGGTCGTTGTGCGTGTGCAAGCCGGCGAGGACTGGCCATCGTTTGTGGCACAAATGGTTGGGAAAGGACTTTACGGTGTGGAGAACCTGGCACACATACCTGGAACGGTGGGTGCAGCGCCAGTACAAAACATAGGAGCTTACGGCATGGAACTGAAAGACAGTTTTGTGCAGTGCGAGGCAATAAACCTGGAAAGCGGCAAGAAACGCGTCTTCGACAACAAAGAGTGCGTATTCGGCTACAGAAGCAGCATTTTCAAAACCATGTTGCGTGGTCAATATGTCATCACATCAGTAGATATTCAGCTGTCGAAACAAGCCGAACTGAAGCTTGAATACGGCAACATCAAAAGCTATCTGGAAGTGAAAGGCATAGAAAACCCCACCTTGCAACAACTCCACGATGCCATTTGCGACATACGCGACACCAAACTCCCCGACCCGAAAAAGACAGGCAACGCAGGCAGCTTCTTCAAGAACCCTGTAGTCGACAAAACCACCTTCGACACTTTGAAGGAAAAGTTCCAAGACATGCCAAGCTTCGCAGAGCCCAACGGAAAAATAAAGATTCCCGCTGGCTGGCTCATTGAGCAATGCGGATGGAAAGGCTTGAACGAAGGAAATGTCGGGGTGTATGAAAAACAAGCCCTCGTCCTGGTCAACAGAGGCGGTTGCACCGGCAAGGACATCGTCGGTCTGGCCGAAAGAATAGAAAAGTCGGTGAACGAGAAATTCGGGATAAAGCTACAAGCAGAGGTAAACTTTGTATAAGTTTAAAGTTTGAAGTTTGAAGTTAGAAGTTTTGAGTTTGAAGTTTGTTTGGGATAAAGATAAAAGAGAGATGCAGGTTGTAAGCCAAGAATTGAAAAAAACACAAATTCTTAAGCAATAATGTATGCTTGCTTTGCAAAATAAAGCGTATATTTGCAGGCTATATGAAACTGATAGATTTTATACATAACAGGATTCTGAGAAGGGAGTTCGACCGTTTTGTCGCGAAGCGCAGACCGACCATCATGCCGCGTTTGGACAGGCCTATCGCCCTGACTTTCATATTGGAAGACATATCCAAACAAACTATCAGTGACATAAAAAGCATAGCGCGTAACGTATTCGGCCAGGTGCATTGCCGTTTCGTCATCCTCACCGATGAGATGTCGGACAGCATTTTGCAGAGCGACTCCTACTGCGAGATAACACCCAAGAATTTCAATTTCCTTCATCTCATCAAAGCAGAAGCGAAGGACGACCTTGACAAAATAGCCACCTCCCACGTTTTGATCAACATGGCTCGCAAGAACCCTGAACTTAGCGACTACATAAGCATCATGGTCAAAGCGCAGTTCCGCTGCTGCTTCCAATCAGGCAGCAACGACCGCCTCTACGACCTGTTCATCAACACTCCGCAAAACAGTTCACCCGTCACAAACACCAAGATTCTACACGACTACCTGGAAGCGATTTCGGGCACCAAAACACCAACAGAGAAATGAAAAACAATATCTTCAAAGGCATCGGAGTAGCACTCGTCACTCCTTTCAATAACGACCAATCGGTTGACACTGAGTCGCTACACAACATAGTCAACTATGTCATCAGCAAAGGTGCCGACTTCCTCGTGGCCCTCGGAACCACATCAGAGGCAGCCACAATGACATCCGACGAGAGAAAAGCCGCGCTGCATACCATTCTGAAGGCAAATGCGGAACGCTTGCCCGTTATGCTCGGCATGGGTGGAAACTGCACATCAGCCGTCATAGAAAACATAAAACACCAAGACTTCGAAGGCATAGGCGGCATTCTAAGCGTTGTACCTTACTACAATAAGCCCAACCAACGCGGCATGGAAGCCCATTTCAAAGCCATTGCTGATGCAAGTCCTGTACCTGTCACCGTATACAACGTTCCAGGAAGAACAGGCGTGAACATGGCCTCGGCCACCACCCTGAAACTCGCACAGCACCATAACATCACCTCCGTCAAAGAAGCATCAGGCAACATGACACAGATAATGGAGATACTAAACGGAAAGCCAGATGACTTCGACCTTCTTTCGGGCGACGACAGCATCACAATGCCCATGATGGCTATGGGCGCAAGCGGAGTCATCTCGGTTGCCGCCAACGCATATCCCAATGTGTTCAAAGTCATGATTAAAGCTTTAAAGGACAAAGACACAACCGAGGCTACAAAAGCACATTTGGCAATGCTGAAGATGAATGAACTCATCTTCGCCGACGGCAACCCCGCAGGCATAAAAACACTCTTGAGCCATATAGGCCTATGCAAAAACATTCTGCGCTTGCCACTGGTAACTGCCAACGAGAAAGTTCAGAACGACATTCTCAACGAATGGAATAACAACCTCTCAAAATTCTGAATTATTTAAAAGACATAAAATCATAGCATTATGAAGACAATAAAGTACATTCTATCAATCTGTACAGTTTTTTTATTTAGCATCAGCATCTTCGCTCAAAGCAAAAACCTTGACGAGCTGATGCGCTCACGCAACGAATACTACTTCAGCGTAGAAATGGCCAACAAAGCCGACATCCAGGCTCTTAACCAATTTGTCAGCGTGGACAAGGTGAGCGGCAACACCGTCATCTGCTACGCAAACAACAGCCAATACGACAAACTCATTGCCGCAGGTTACGAGACAACATTGCTCACTCCCCCCTCCATGCTTGAAGAAGCCAAGATGTGGGAAGGCGGCAGCCGTGCCACCTACGACTGGGACAGCTACCCGACCTACTCAGCCTACGAACAGATGATGAACGAGTTCAACAACTACAGCAACTGCACTGTTATGACACTCGGCACCCTAAGTAGCGGCAGGAAAATCATGGTGGCACGCATCAACAACGGACAACCCGAAGGCAAGCCTCGTTTCCTCTACACCTCCACCATACATGGTGACGAGACCACAGGATGGATGCTGATGCTACGCCTCATCGACTATCTGCTGACAAGCAATGACAGCCGCGTGACCAACATAGTGAACAACCTCGACATCTTCATCTGCCCACTCGCCAACCCTGACGGCACCTATCATGGAGGCAACAACACCGTCTACGGTGCCACCCGCGCCAATGGCAACGGAGTCGACATGAACCGCAATTATCCTGACTTTGACGACGGAGCGCATCCCGACGGACAAAGCTACCAAAACGAGACACAATGGTTCATGAATCTTGCGCAGCAATACCTTTTCACCATGGGAGCCAACTACCACGGCGGAGCCGAGGTGATGAACTATCCTTGGGACACCTACCAGCCCCTGCACGTTGACAACGAATGGTGGAAATATGTATCAAGAGAATATGCCAACACATGCCAATCAATCAGCTCAAACTACATGACTGACGAAAATGACGGCATCACCAACGGCTATGCTTGGTACACCATCAGCGGAAGCCGCCAAGACTATATGAACTATTACGCCCAATGCCGCGAACTTACGATAGAATGCTCCAGCACCAAATGCCCATCGGCAAGCCAAATGCCCACTTTCTGGAACTATAATAGGGAGTCTATGCTTCTATTCCTTGAAGAGTGCATATATGGCGTGCACGGCGTAGTCACAAGCTCCACGACAGGACAGCCCATCGATGGTGTACTTGTAACAGTGCTAAACCACGACCAGAACTACTCAACCGTCACCACACACGAAGCTGGCGACTACCACCGTCCGATAAAAGCAGGCACCTATACCATACAATACTCCAAAGCAGGATACTGCACCGAGAGAAGGACTGTGACAGTCACCGACGGACAACGTGTCAACATCGATGTGCAACTCACTCCCGGCGACTGCCTCCTTGCCGACTTCACAGCCAACAGGACAGCCATCTCGGCAGGGCAAACCGTCACCTTCACCGACATCTCGGAAGGAAACAACATTAGCAACAGAAGCTGGCAGTTTGAAGGAGGCACACCAGCCACTTCTACACAGCAAAACCCCACCGTTACCTACAACACACCTGGTGTTTATACCGTCACGCTGACGATAAGCAGCGCGTCGAGCACCGATACAGAGACAAAAGTGGGCTATATCAACGTTGTTGACCAGTCAATCAACATCAGCAACACCACAATACACACCTGCAACTCGCTCTTCTATGATGACAATGGTCCAAGCGAAAGCTACAGCAACAACAAGAGCTATACTGCCGTCATCTATCCAGACAACAACATGGCCACATTACAGGTCGTCTTCAGCGAGTTCCAGACAGAAGACAATTACGACTTTTTGTCCATTTACAATGGAAACTCCACCAGCAGCAGCAACCTCATCGGCCAATACAGCGGTGAAAACTCTCCCGGCACTGTAACAGCAAGCATTCCCGGCGGCGCCCTCACCTTCAAGTTCGAGTCAGACTCCTACGTAAACGGTTCGGGATGGGTTGCCCTGATCAAGTGCCTCATGCCAACAGATCCATTGGCAGTCGAAGTCACCACCGACACCGAAGACTGCGTTGTTGCAGGCAGCAGTGTGCAACTCACAGCCGATGTCACGGGCGGCACTGGCAACTACACCTATTCGTGGACTCCTGCCACCACACTCGACAATGCCAACATCGCCAACCCGACCGCAACACCGACAGAGGAGACAACGTATACCGTCACCGTCAGCGACGGCCAGACGACAGCCACTGCATCGGTGACAATTTGCGTCGTCACACCCGAAACACTCAATGTCACCATCAGCACCGACACACAGGGCTGCGTTGTCCTGGGCAACAGTGTGCAACTCACTGCAAACGCTACAGGAGGCACAGGCGACTACACCTATTCATGGTCACCGGCCACCGCTCTTGACGACCCATCAAGTGCCACCCCGACAGCCACTCCGACAGAGTTAACAGACTATACTTACACTGTGACCGTTAACGACGGCCAGACATCGGCCTCCGCATCTATCACCATTTGCGTCAGCACCGACGGAGTCGCCGACAACACAGTTGAAAGCAAGATTTACCCCAATCCGGCAAAAACAGAAATACATATCGAGACCAGCCACAATGGCAAGAGTATATACAGGATTTTCAACTGCATTGGTCAACAAGTCAGCACTGGCATATTCAGCGGCAAGACCACTATAAGTACCGAGCAGACAGGCAAGGGTTTGTTCTTCATCGAGGTAAGCAACGACAGCAATGTCACATCACATAAAATAATAGTACAATAAAACGGCAAAAAAGACGTTTGAGGTTTGTCAAAAATGTGTAATTTTGCAGCATGGTAAAATATAGCAAGATAGCGATACTAACGGTGTTGATTCCCGTACTCCTCTCCTCGTGCAACGAGTTCAAGCAAGTGCTCAAAAGCACCGACAACGAGATGAAGTTCGAGGTAGCCAACGACTACTACGACCGCAACGACTACAACAGAGCCTTGCAGTTGTACGACCTTTTGCAGAACTCGTTCCGCAACACCACCAAAGGCGAGACCGTTGCGCTCAACACCGCCATGTGCTACTTCAACATGGGCGACTACGACATTGCCAGCCATTACTTCAACAGATTTGTGAACACCTACCCCTACTCGCGCAACACTGAGAAAGCAGCCTACCTCAACGCCTATTGCAGCTACCTGCAGTCACCAGTGATGAGTCTGGATCAGACAGCCACCCACGAGGCTATCAAGAAAATGACAAGCTTCACCGAAAAATATCCCAAGAGCGACAGCGTGGATAGAGCCCGCGAAATAATAAAGCGGCTCAACAACAAGCTCGAAGAGAAAGACTTCAACATCTGCATGCTCTACTACAAAATGGGCAACTACATGTCGGCTATAGCCTCATTCGAGAACATGCTGAAGAACTACCCCTACACAGAGCACCGCGAGATGATACTCTTCAACATGTCGAAAGCATATTATGACTATGCCGAAAACAGTGTCCCTGAAAAACAACGCGAGCGTTACGAGGCTTGTATAGAAAGACATAACACGCTATCATACCTCTTCCCCGACAGCAAATACATCAAGGAACTTGAACCTATAGCAAACAAAGCAAGAAAGAAATTAGAAAAAATCAAATAAAATGGACTTTAAGAAAGTAAAAACAGAAACTACAGTAGTAACCCGTCAGAAAGACCAGTTCTACCAAGGCACAGGCAACATCTACGAGACCATCGTAATCTTGGCCAAACGCGCAAACCAGATTTCTCTTGAGATGAGAGACGAGCTCAACCAGAAAGTGGAAGAGTTTGCCACTGCCAACGACAACATCGTTGAAGAAATACACGAGAACAAAGAGCAAATCACCATTGCCAAATTCTACGAGCAACTGCCAAAGCCTACACTCATAGCCACACACGAATTTCTGAACAACCAGATATACTACAGAAACCCTCATAAAGACGAAATGAAAGACGGTTTCTGAGCAAGGTGAGAGCCATGAAAAAGACATTGAGAACAGCAGGCTTATTATTGGCAATGTTTTTTGCCATGTTGTCACAACCTTCTGTCTTTGCACAGGAGATTAAATGCGATATTCGTGTCAACTCGAGCCAGATTGCAGGCACCGACAAGCATGTCTTCGAGAACCTGCAAAGCGCCCTGTATGAGTTCATCAACAACACCAAGTGGACCAACATCAACTTCAAGACAGCCGAGAAGATTGAATGCTCCATTGCCATAACGCTGAAGGAACGCACCAGCGGTGACTCGTACACTGCCGAAATAAACATGGCACTGCGCCGTCCCACCTACAAGGCGAGCTACACAACGCCTCTGTTCAACTATGTGGACAAGAACTTCAACTTCACATACTCCGACGGCATACAACTCGACTTCAACCCGAGCACCTATATGTCGGATTTGACCTCAACGATAGCTTTCTACATCTACATGTTCCTCGGCTACGACTTCGACACCTTCTCGCTTAACGGAGGCGACAACTTCTACGCCGTTGCCGAAGCCATAGTCAACTCAGCCCAAAACACCAACGAGATAGGCTGGCTTGCCACAAACAGGCAAAACCGCTACTGGCTTGTGGAGAACATGAGAAACAACTCATACCAACCACTGCGCCAGTTCCTCTACGAGTATCACCGCTTGGGACTTGACGTCATGTCGGAGAAACCCGACGAGGGACGTGCCGCTATATGCAACACTTTGCAAAACCTGCAAAGGATGTATGACAGCTACCCTACCTGCTTCTACCTACAACTGCTCATCGAAACAAAACGCGACGAGATCATCAAAGTCTTCTCGGAAGGCACACAGCAGGAAAAGACCAAGGCCGTCAACATAATGAAAGCCATCGACGCCTCGAAAGCCAACGAGTATGACGCCATACTAAACGGCGGCAGAAAGAACTAATCATACAACCCAACCATGCTCAGATCCCTTTCGATAACGAACTATGCCTTAATCGAAAAACTGACAACTTGTTTCGAGGAAGGATTTAGTGTTATCACGGGTGAGACTGGCGCAGGAAAATCGATTCTGCTCGGGGCGTTGGGATTCCTTCTCGGCGACAGGGCCGACAGCAACGTATTATTCGACAAAGAGAAAAAATGCATCGTGGAAGCAGAGTTCTGGTTGAACGACAACCTGAGACCTCTTTTCGAGAGCTTCGACCTCGACTTCGACAACAACTGCATATTCAGGCGTGAGCTGACACCGCAAAAAAAAACACGCGCCTTCATCAACGACACCGTCGTGAATTTGCAGACACTCAAAGAGATTGGTTCCCGAATAGTTGACATACACTCGCAACACGACTCGCTGCTACTCACCGACAATGAGTTCAGGACTAGCATCATAGACAGCATCGCCGGCAACAAAAACATACTTACCGACTACAAAAAAAGCTACGACACCTTCTGCGAAGCAAAGCGAAGACTCGAAAGTCTGACCGAGATGGCAAAACGCAACATCTCGGAAAACGACTACCTCAAATTCCAACTCAATGAGTTGATAAAAGCCAACATATCAGAAGGCGAATATGAAGAGAATGAGCAAAACCTGCGCATACTTGAGAACTCGGAAGAGATAAACAACTTGATATTCACCGCCACATCAGCACTTGAGGAGTCGGAACCTTCCATAATCTCATTGATCAACGATGTAGAGAACTCGCTTGAGAGGCTTAGCCGCATCATACCCGACACCACACAACTCGCAGAAAGGACAAAATCGGCCAAGATAGAGCTGAAAGACATATCATACGAACTGAACAAACTGCACGAGAGCTACAACTTTAACGAAAAGACCCTGCTTGAGCTGCAAGAACGTCAAGACATCCTAAGCAGACTGATGACCAAACACAACGTGGAGAGCACCGGTCAGCTCATTCAGCTCAGACAAGACCTGCAACGCCGCATCGAAGCCTTTGAGAACATCGACAAGGACATTGAGATTGTACAAAAAGAGCTTTCAGCCGCTGAGACAGCACTCAAGGAAACAGCCACATCACTCCATCAGAGTCGCGTGGCTGCAGCACAAAAGTTCGGGAAGGAAGTTCGCGACACAGTGAAACAGCTTGCCATGCCTCACGCTGTTCTCGACATCATTGTTGAAGACACACAACACTACACCGGCAACGGCAGCGATGAGATACGCTTCCTCTTCTCCGCCAACAAAGGCATAGAGCCCACCGACGTGCAACGTGTGGCCTCTGGCGGAGAACTCTCTCGACTCATGCTCTCAATGAAGAACGCCATAGCAGGACACGCGGGCATACCAACCCTCATCTTCGATGAGATAGACACTGGTGTATCGGGCGAGGTGGCAGCCAAAATAGGCGACATCATGGTGCAGATGGGCAAGACACAACAAATTATTGCCATCACACACCTGCCGCAAGTGGCAAGCAAGGCCTCAAACCAATACCTTATATATAAAGACAACCTCGGCGACAAGACAAAGTCGAACATAAGACTGCTAAACAGAGAAGAACGCATAAGCGAGATAGCCAAGATGCTCAGCAACGACAAGGTGACCAACGAGGCCATCAATGCGGCAGAAGTATTATTGAAAAGTTAAACAAACCAGACCCAAAAAATCTCCTCACGGAGGAAAACAGATTATATCATAAAACCATAACAAGATGAAAAAAACCATTATTCTCGGAATGATAGCACTTATGGCTATCTACACATCGTGCAAGAGCACCAACGCAAAGACAACCACAAAAAACAAAACAGAAGAGTCTATGAACAACGACTATGACGACACACCAGCTTACATCGAGTTAAGCGACAGCGAGAGAAAACTTGTAAGCAGCAACAATGACTTTGCCTTCAACCTCATGCGGGGCATCCAGAACGACAACAGCCAGATTATTTCGCCACTCAGCATCACCTATGCCCTGGGAATGCTCAACAACGGTGCTGTAGGCAACACCCAAAAAGAGATAAACACTACGCTCGGCTTCAACAATGCCGACGAGGTGAACGCATTTTGCCAAAAGATGCTCGTCAATGCCCCGACATTAGACAAGAAGACAAAGGTGCTTATAGGCAACACCGTTTTTGTGAACAAGGCCTATAAACTCAACAAAGACTTTGTGAGCATAGCAAACAAATACTATGACGCAGAACCCGAAAACCGCAACTTCGCCGACGGCAAGACCCTTGACGTGATAAACAAATGGGCCAGCGACCACACCGAAAACATGATTGACAAGGTACTCGACGAGAGCGAGTTCAACCCCAACGCCGTGAGCTACCTGCTCAACGCAATATATTTCAAAGGAATATGGAGCGAGAAGTTCGACAAAAAAAACACACAGGACGAACCCTTCAACGACAAAACCAAGGTTAAAATGATGCAGCAAAGCAAGTCGTTCAGATACTATGACGACGAAATGCTGCAAGCCGTCAACCTGCCCTACGGCAATGGTGCATACCAATTGACGGTGCTTCTGCCCCAAAAGGGAAAAAACAATGTAAAAGAGCTCCTCTCGAAACTTGACAACAAAGAATGGAATCGCATACAAAGCAGCATGAGAAAATGCAACGTAAAACTCAAACTGCCACGTTTCGAGACTAAAACCGACATAAACCTGAAAAAAATCATGTCGAGCCTTGGCATGCCGACTGCCTTCACCCCCTCCGCCGAGTTCGAGAAATTCTGCAACAGCCGCACCTATATCGAGATGATGAAACAGGTTGCCAAGATTAAACTCGACGAAGAAGGCACTGAGGCCGCCGCTGTCACCGTCATAGGGCTGGCGAAGACATCAGCCGTTTCGGAGCCACCACGCAACGTTGAGTTCATTGCCGACCACAGCTTCCTCTACGTCATCAGCGAGCGGTCGACCGGAGCCATCTTCTTCATCGGGCAGTTCACTGGGAAATAATCCAGACAAAATAGACACAGCACTCTCAAAATCAAAGAGAGTGCTTTTTTTATCCCGTTTTCGACACAGACTTACAGAGTTTTCATCAAATACAAACCAAAAAGTGAGCGTTTTTTATTTCAAAAAATCATAAACATGTAGAAAACATTTATACCTTTGCTGCTCCTTAATAAACACATCATGAAACGAGCCATTTCATTACTTGTCCTATTATTAATGATAATAGACCTTACAGCACAGATAACGACTTCGAGCATCAGCGGACGCGTCACCGACGAAAGCCGCAACACCATACCAGGGACAACTGTCGTTGCCACATACACGCCTACAGGCAAGCAATACAGCACCGTTGTTGATGCAAACGGCATATACCGTTTACAGAACGTGCGTCCTGGCGGTCCCTACACCATCGAGTTTCGCAGCGTAGGATACCAGTCTGTCACCCATAACGGAGTCAACGTAGCTTTAGGTGAGACTCGCATCATAAACATAAACATGAAAGAAGATGCCATCAACCTGTCGGAGGTTGTCATCGCGGCTGAGGCCATCCACAGCGGCAACACCGGCATCACCACAGAGGTCACAAAAGAGGAGATAGCGACACTGCCCACCGTCAGCCGCAACCTGAACGACGTGCTAGCGCTCACCCCACAGGCCTCGTCCACCTCTCTTGGATTGGCCATTGGCGGCGGCAACTACCGCCAATCGTACGTCACCGTTGACGGAGCCACGTTCCACAACTCATACGGCATAGGCACCAACATCCCTGCTGGAGGCACACCCATCTCGCTCGACGCCATCGAAGCCATGACCATCAGCATAGCACCTTACGACGTGCGGCAGAGCGGCTTCACAGGCGGCATAGTCAACGCGGTGACTAAGAGCGGCAGCAACGACTTGCACTTCAGCGTGTATGACTACTTCACCAGCGATGGTCTCATAGGAACGAAATATGGCAAGAAAGACGAGAACGGCATCTACCCCAACAACCTGAAAATATCCAAGTCGCTTGAAAACACCATCGGATTCACCATAGGCGGTCCCATCGTGAAAAACAAGTTGTTCTACTTCATAAACGCCGAGTACCAGAGCGACATCGACCGCGGCCACGACAGACTTGCACGCAGTGACGAGAATGTCCCCTACGGCGGCAGCACACAATACAACCGTCCCACGGTAGCCATGATGGACGAAATAAGCGACTACCTGCAGACGACCTACGGCTACAACCCAGGCAACTACCAGAACCTGTCGTTCAAGACCCCCGACTTCAAGATACTGGCCCGCTTGGACTGGAACATCAACAGCACAAACCACATCAACGTGCGCTTCACCACAGCCCGAAACCAGATTTTCTCCACACCGTCCAACTCCATCACTCCGCTCAGTAGCAGCCTCTACAACAAAAACTTCTACGGGCGCGGATCCATATATTCACTATACTTCGAGAGTTCGTGCTACTACCAGCAGAGAAACTTCACCACGGCAGCAGCTGAGTGGAACAGCAGCTACCTCAGCGGCAAACTCAACAACACCCTCCGCTTTGTCTATTCACTCCAGTATGAGCCACGCCGCCTCACCCGTGACGTGTTCCCCACTGTTGACATACTCGAGCCACTTGAAGACGGCACCAAGGCTGTTTACACCTCCTTCGGTCCCGACCCGTTCACCTACGGCACAGGCAGCACCGTGCACAACTTCATCGCCACCGACGAGATAAGCTACACAATCGGCATCAACAACATCACCGCCGGCTTGCAGTTCGAGTTCGACAAGACCAAAAACGGCTATATGCCTGCTGGAGCCGGATACTACGTCTATAACTCCTGGGACGACTTCGTTAACGGAGCCACACCAGCAGCCTTTGCCATCACCTTCGGCAACAACGAGAAATACTCGCAGGCCTTCCCGTCGTTCAACTACCTGCAATACTCGCTTTATGCGCAGGACGAGATAACATTCAACGACCGCTTCAAACTCACCGCAGGACTGCGACTCGAGCTGCCCACCTACCCCTCATTAGCCAACACTAACACCAACCTGGAATTCATGAACGGCTGGGACAAGACCTTCACCGACGTGAACGGCAATGACTCGATAGTCCATATCGCCATCGCCGACGGCGACAACAGCCTTGCAAACCTCTCGACCGCCGACATGCCAAAGACCAGACTCAACATCTCACCACGCATAGGTTTCGACTGGGACATCCTCGGCAACAACAAACTGACGCTGCGAGGCAGCACCGGACTCTACACAGGCCGTCTACCACTCGTTTGGATAGTACAAACCGTTTGCAACAGCAACGTGGCTCAAAATCAATACTTCTCATATTCGGAAGATATAGATTTCTATAGCAGCGTGGAAGAAATCGTCGCGCACAACACCGACAAACTCACCATCGGCGACCTGCCCGCACCAATGTATCCCCTGATCATGGACAAGGAGCTTAAGATGCAGCAAAGCTGGAAGTCGTCACTCTCGCTTGACGCCACACTGCCATGCGACATAAAAGCCTCTGTAGAAGGCATATACAGCAAAGACATCACCTCCATAGCACTCACACGCCTGGGCATAAAGCAAGACGAACCGATACAGCTTCCCGGCGAGCCCGACAAACGCGCCTACTGGGTCAGCGAGAACATCAAAAACAGCGTTGGCGGCACCATAAACCCATATTATCTGACCAACAGCGCCACCAACGGATACTATTTCTCCGTCACGGCTCGCCTTGCCAAGTCGTTCGACTTCGGTCTGAGGCTCTCGGCAGCCTACACCTACGCCCAAGGCAAAAACGTGATTGACGGCATAGGCGACAACATGATGACAGCATTCACAAGCAACACCTTTGGCGTGAATGGCACCAACTCGCACGAACTGGGTTACAGCTCATACATAAGTCCTCACCACGTGCTGGCAAGCGCAGGCTGGGTCTGGAACGAAGGCAAGCGCAACACCGAAACCATAAGTCTATACTATGAAGGCGCAAACCTATTCTATCTGGGTAGTTACAGTTACTCGCGCTACAGCTACACAATGACATCGAACGTGAACAACGACGGCGGAGCCAACAGCCTGATATACATACCCACTACCGACGAACTTGCCGCAATGCCCTTCTCTTCGGACGAAAACAGAGCCAACTTTGAGACATTCATCAAGGGCGACAAGTACTTGAACAAACACCGTGGCGAGTATGCCGAAAGAGGCGGTGCCATAGCACCATTCTTCAACACCCTCAATTTTAAATATGAGCATTCCGTCAAGTTAGGCAACCTCGACAAGAACTGCGGTGCCATACATTTCGGCATCGACATCCGCAACGTAGCCAACCTTATATATCGCGGCTGGGGCAATATGCAACACCAAAACAGCGGAGACATCATCAAGTGGGATGCCAACAAGGGTGAATACACCTTCATCGAGCCAACACTTACGAAACACTACGCCAACACGGTATCGACCTGGGCCGCAACATTAAATTTGAGATATAGTTTTTGATTAGGCCGTCAGTACCTTAAAATACAATTATTCAGGCACATAGATTATCTCACCGTTTTCGAGTTCATAGGCCACACCTACCCTCTTACCGCGTTTGCCATTGGAGGCATCCTGGTCTTCAGAAGGGGTGTAACGGTTTATCTGCTGTCCCTCCTTGGTGATGATTTCCATGTTGTCCTTACCAGGGTTCTTCACAATGGTAAAATCTTCCTGACTGAACATCTCTGTCATGTTGAAGCGTGTCACCAAGGCCACCATGAGAGCCAGGGCAAACACCATAGCCACATCGAATAAATTGCTGACGACACTCATAGGGTCATCGTCGTCTTCATGAAGTTTTTGCGATCGGCGTGTTCTCATATCAATTCGTGTTCTTGGTTAATACGGCCTGCGACAAATTCCATGTCATTCATATCATTGCGATACCAACGCTGCTTCACCTGCCGTGTAACAAATCCTACCGCGCTGCAAAAGAGCCCTACAACGGTAGTTGCAAACGCCACCTGCATATTATAAGCCATCGAAGCAATGTCACCATTGGCAAGTCCAACGAGAGCAGGCCCCATCGGTATCAGCGTACCCATTAATCCGAGCATGGGGCCCATCTTGGTAAGAGTTTTAGGCAACTCCATGTCCCTCTCAGAGGCAATTTCATACTCATCAATGATTTTCTCGACAAGAACAGGATCATCCTTTGCGTCAAACAACCTTTTTACATAAACAGACAAAAGGGTGTTGCTTTTCTGCGGCAAAGAAGTTTCCAACTCCGTTACATTGCCAGGTTTGAGCTCACTGATTGCCTTACGCAAAGCCGTGTTGGTGCGCCGCATATCCAAATATTGTCCAAAAAAAGTTCCTATAAGTATCAAGGCACGAATAAAGAAAAAAATAAGAAGAACAATGACTGGAACCAGAAGTCCGGTCGAGATCCAATAGAGTACATCTGAAATAATTTTCATGATAAAATATTTTTTTAGATGATATAATGCTTTATTTCCTGTATTTCTTTATTTTATGCAACATTATTCCCAAGACCGCGCCAAGCATGACAGCAGACAACACTGCCAGCAACGAGCCGACATTCAGGTTGTCAGTGCCGACCACCGAGGTGCGCCCGTTCACCGTTGCCACAATACCCAAGGCGGCCATGAAAACGTTGAGCATAAACAGCAGTTCGAGTCGAGACTCCTTGTCGGGGATTATCTTTTTGAAAAAGAAAACGACAGCTGGCAGAAACAACACTAGTGACAAGGCATAAAGCCAGGCCACCCGCTGAAAAGGGACTCCTGTAAAAGTGAATATCAGCATGACCAAACCACAGAACACCACAGCAAAGAAAAGCAGCCCCGGAAAGTATTCTATGACTTTTGCTGTCATTTTCTGAAAGAAATTCGATTTTTTCTGTTCAGGCATAACTTTTTGCATACAAAAAACTATATGCAAGGCTACTTCCACTGTCAACAGGACGGCGGTATCGGCCATCAACGATGTGTTTGCAAGCCAGTCGGATATTTGTGTCTTGCTCTGTTGAATGGCGACAGGCCACGACATAACAGCCAATGCAGCGGCAAAAAGCGTGTTCACCGCAACACTCCACCATGACAGGAAAGTCTGTTTCAGCAAAAAACACAATGCTGCCAGCACCATTAATGTTACGACCACTATCTGCATTTCATTTATCTTTGTCTTTCTTTTCTACGTTTCATCATTACTATAATTATTACAAGCAACACAACCACAACGGCAACGCCTGCAATGACATTATTGATAGTGTTGGTCGATGTTTCCTGCTCATTATTCATATTCTCCCGTTGCATCACCAAACCCTTGTTATCGTTCGCTGAATTACGTACACTGCTGATGCTGTTATTATAGTCACTCGCCTTGTCAGGAGTTGTTTTTGAAGCTATGAAATCACGCAGCTTGGCATTGTTGCACACTGTAGGTAAGCAAGATGCCTTATGCTTTTCGATAAGCTCCGTATGAAGTTTGGCAACATCGCTTAGTTGTTGTTCAGAAGCTTTCCACATCCCTTTCCGGGCCGACTCCATCATAACTGCCGTTATCTCTTGCAGAGCAGCATGGTTCTGTGTCTCAAAAAAGTCTTGTACACCAAGTTGGTATTTGTCTTTGACATAGACATCATAAATCTCGTTCCACATCTCGTTGTCAACGGCTTTAGGTTTCATCACATTCCATCCGTATGTGTTTTGTACGAGTTCAGCTAGGCCAGAGGCCGCCGTCGCACCACCTTTCATCTGGTCGGCTATATAATTCGGGTTAAATAACGTAGCCCTGCTTTCCACCCCAATGGCTTCTTTAACTTCCTGCATACGCATATTGTTGCGGTTACGGTAATCGCTCAGATAGGCATCTGGGTCTTTGCCTGTGACATTACGCACCGCAAGATTCATACCACCCATGAACTCATAGACATGATCGAGACTCAAAGCGCCCCAAGTATTGCTTTGGCGGGGCTGGACCACAGCATCGGTATTGAGCAGAGCAGCTTCAAGGGCATATTGCTGCACAGATTCCCATTGCTCTTGGTCGCCATAGAATGCCCCCATATTGCTAAGATAAGTATCCGCAATCTCTTTCTCGTCGTCCCACTGGTCGCCCGCCTGAACCATGCTTTGAATGCCCGTTCCATAGTTTCCGTTGACTCCGCCAAAAACGCGATGATACGACACTTGCCGTGCTTCTTTTGGAGAAAGGCCTTTGTCAACAAGAGTACTCTCGGCATCATGCACGCCTTGCGCCACAAAATTGTCGAACTCATCGTTTTGCGCATCGGCAGCCATAGTAACGGCACGATTGATAAGAAAAAGGCGCGAGGCAGCTATATCACGCAATTGTCCACTGGTCTGCACCACCACATCGATACGCGGACGACCCAAACGTTGTGAAGGAATAAGTTGCAGGTCGGTGACACGCCCGAAAGCGTCTCTGACAGGCTCCACACCAAGCATATAAAGCACCTGAGCCAACGTCGCACCCTCGGTCTCGATGAACTCGCCGCTCCACAGTGTGTAGCTCACCTTACGTGGAAGGCTGTCGTTATGGCGTTGACGATACATATTGATGGTATTGTCAACAAGGAGTTTCCCCTTCTCCCAAGCCGACTCGGAAGGTGTAGCCTCAACATTAATGCCAAAAAGATTGCGTCCTGTCGGTAAAGTGTTTGGGTTCACTATGGGGTCGCCACCAGGCGAAGGCTCGGTGAATCTACCATTAAGGGCATTGATTACCGAAGCAAGTTCGAGTTGCGGGCTCTGCTGTAAAAGCTGTTTATAACGGTTCACGTTGTTGATGGCCCGTTCAATCTCTATTATGGACTCAGCATATTGAATCTCTTTTCTGCGTATTTTGTCAAGACTGTCGGATACAGGGTCATAGACAGGCTCTTGCACGGGAGCTGCCTCTTCGTTTTTAGCCATAGCTGCCTTCATCTTGGCAAGTGCTTCGTCATCGGCTCCCATCATTTTGGCCATCTTCAACGCTCGTTCAGGGCTCAATCCTTTGCCCATTTTCTGCATCATTCTTTTCATTCCCGACATCTGCTCGACACGTTGCGAGCGCATGTTGGTATCACTGTAAGCCGCCGCTCCGGGCATTTCTTCGGCCATAGCCATCATCATCGCCAACATATCTACAGGTTGTTGCTCCGCATGAATAGAACGTGCGCTGTCCAATTCCTGTTGTGTGATTTTAGCGACACGACAAATTGTTGCATCATTGCTAACGGATGGATTGGCCAGAATATCCAATACCAGGCGTTTTGCAGGGTCAAGATATTTAGCTGTGAAATGCGACTTGTTCCGACTAGCGTCTTCAGTATCGTCGCCACGCATCGCATCGAGAGCAAGAAGGCTGTATGCTATGGGATCGGTTGTCATGGCAAGAACACTGTTGTCGATATTGCTTGAGGCGTAAGGAACGCCCAAAACGTATGGTGTGCCCATCACCTTCTCTGTAGAAAGTTCTTCAGCAAAATTATCAATGCGTGTTATCTCGTCCTCGGTATAAGGCTTGTCGGCCACGCTGTCCAATTCGAGACTTCGGTGCAATCCCAGCCGCAAGGCCAGTTGTTTCACCTTTAACGATTGCTGTGTTGCGTCGTTTCCTGTTTCAACGATATGGAAATAGGCTTTTATGGCTTCGGCAAGTTCGCGATAGTCATTACGCAGACCGCTTTCCTTGAACGAAGGGGTAAGATACGATTGCAAGGTGGCGTAGGCACGCCGCTTGGCTAGCATAGCTTCGCCTACATTGCTTATCGTATATAAATACAAATGAGGCGTTGTTCCCACAAGCCTGTCAGGCCAGTCGTTACTGCACAAGGCATTCTGTTTTCTCGGAGTGTATTCAAGGCTGCCGTGTGTACCAAAGTGAATGATGGCATCGGCATTGAAGCCTCGCTGTGCCCAAAGATAAGCGGCGACATAGGTATAAGGAGGTGCGGCATCGGTGCCGTGCACTATTTTGAACTCGTTGTCGCCAAGTCCAGCCATAGGCTGCGGCATTATGACAACATTCCCGAATTGCAGACGAGCCACAGCCAGATTGCCGTCGGGAGTAGCCATATAATCGCCAGGGAAGTCGCCATAAAGCGTTCTCATATCATCACGCTGCTGCTGTGTCAATGCGTCACCCGACCACTCATCAAAGGATTGACGACTGACAATCAAAGGATTGCCATTCTTCACAAATTCGTCAAAAGCGCCTTTGGCGTATGTGCCAAGCACAGAGCCATGCTGCTGGATAAGCCTTCCGAGTTCTTCTGAACTTTCAGGCATACCGTTCAGATTATAGCCTTGTTCTTTGAGATACGTAAGGAGATTAAACAGCGAAGGCACCACCTGCATTCCAGATGCGACAAGGGTGTTTTGTCCTGGCCCTTTGTAATAATAAATTACTATTTTTTTCTCGTTATTGGGCTTGTTTTTAAGAGAAATGTAGTTGTTCACTATCTTGACAAAATCGTCAAGACGCTCTTGCACAGCATATATTTCCTGGATACCCTCCTCGTTGATGCGGTGTGCGAATATGGCATAAGGATGTATTGCCCCGTCAATTTCAGGTGTCACCACACTTTGCGAAAGAAAACCACCATTCATACCCATTTTGTCGTTCTCCCAATCCTCGGTAAGTTGGGGTACATATACCGTGGTAAAAAGAGGTATGTTCTGACGTTTTAGATATTCAACAGCGAAGTCACCCAAACGGCCATGAGCCAAATTCACAACAGCGTCGGGCTGTATGCTGTCGATAAGACAGGTTTTGACAATGTTCCTGAAACTATTCACTGGATAAACCATGTTGCCAGCTTTTTCCAAAGCCTCTATAATATAGTTGGGCTCTCCCATTTGACCAGTCAAAAGTATTCTGGGAGCGTCTTTCCTATATAACCCATTAGTTTTTAAAAAGTTATCATACTCCAAAACACTATTGAAGCCAAGATTCTCATCATCTGAATCGGATGGATTGGCGTGATAGAAGGTGTAACGCTGCGACAATGCCACCGGTTGCGGTTGTTCGGTCTTAAAAGTTTTCTTGTCGATGTTGAGGCGAATGTAGTTGAGCATATTGCGGTAATTTGCCCTGCCTCCGTTGTTGAGGTATCTTACAAGCGTATCGGTCATGCTCTCGTCAATGCTGATGATATAGTTGTCGGGATTGGTGGCTGCGGTTGTCAAAACAGGAACACTGCCGGCCACATCGAGCAACGTCTCCCGTTGTTCCTGCGTAAGACGCAAACCCATGCCGTTCACCATGACCATATCGACATTGTCAAGACTCGATAAATCATCCAGACCAACTTCCTTTATCTTGATGAAGCTGTTGTTGTTGCTTTTAGCTATTTGCCCCAATGTCGTTATCTGATAGTTCACGAAAGCTATCCTGGTTGGACTGAACCATTTGTTCCATATCACAACGGCAATTATGACAATGACAGCGACAAATGCTGTCCAAAAAAATAACTTTTTCATTTTGAGAGATTTTTTCGTATTAAAAATATTGCGGATTGCAAATCCACTGTTTCAAAACATCGGGATTCTTAAATTCCAATGAACAGCTTATATATTCTATATTCTGACTTCTATATTCTGGCTTCTATATTCTTTCTCACTTCTTAAAATATTTCTCCACATCAATGGAAAGGCCGACTGAAAACGTCGTTCCAGTTGTTGCGGGCGAGTTGCTGTAATAGTATTCTGGTATGTAGTTGAACAAATTATCGACGGCTGTCGTCAGGTTAAGGCCTTTGCCCAAACGTTGAGACAATGACAGCTTCCATAAAGTATATCCTGGATATGTCACTTTTTCAGTCTGCGTGAGGTCGGTGAGCGACACATATTCATCGCAGGTGACTTTTGAAAGATAACGTCCGGTAAGGGCCGCTGTCAAGCCATAGTGCTTCCACTGTTTGCCATACTCAATGCGGAGTGTCGCGCTGTGCGGGCGCGTTGATGATGTGTTGATGTCGGAACCGTGAATCTTCTCGTAAGTATAGACATACGACAGTCTGGCCTTAAGTCCAAAGTCCCAATTTGCCGATGCGCTGCAATCGACACCGGCAATGCTCATCCTCGACATATTATCATACATCATGCCATTTAATTCTTTGTTCCAAACCGTAGTAATCCTGTTGTCAACAAGGTTATAGAAACCCATGACAGTGACATTATAGCTATTGTGGCTATATTCGGCTGCAAGATTGAAATTATGGCTGTTTTCGGGTTTTAAGTTCTTGTTTCCATAAATCATAAAGACATTGGCCATATCGAAATTCATATACATCTCTTTCAGTGTGGGCGCACGAAAACCATTAGCATAAGAGGTTCTGAGCGTGAACTCACCCGGACGGTACATCACAGCCAACTTTGGCGACAAATGGTGCAACCGGGCCTCTGAATAATAGTCATAGCGCAAGCCAGCCACTATGCCGAGCTTCTTTACAGGGTTGTAATCAATCTGGGCAAAAGCATCGGCGGTATGTTGTATGTGAGGTTCGTTTTCGGCAAACTGGTAACTCATGAGGTAGTCGCGCATATAGTCGCCACCGGCGATGAGTACGGCCTTCTTGCCGAAATTGTGGTTATACACCGTACGAAGAGTATGCTGCACATTGCTGTAAGTGCGCACATCCAGACGGTTTTGCAGAGTGAAATTGCTCTTGTCATATTGGTCAAAAGTGTAGGACATCTGTATGCTGTTGTCCTCGTCAATGTCGTAACTTCCTTTCAATCCGCCGCTGAAATCGCGATAGCGGTCATGAACAGTCTCCTGCGAGTCGCGTTCACGGAAGAAATAACCTGCCCGTGCCGTTATCTTAAATCTTGAACCAGTAAAAGAGAAACGTTGTTTCGCATTTATAGTACGGTTTCCATAGATGGTGCCAAAGTCGCCGTCGTTTTTAAGTTCTATAGGATCACAAGAGGTGTATTGTAAATTGGTTACAGAAGTAAATCCTTTATGATTGAAACTGAGATTGGCTCCTGTTCGCCAATCGTTGTGCATTCCCCATCTGCCCGACAGGTTGAGTGTCCAAGGCTCGCTTGCCTCTCGGCTTATCAGGTTGACCACTCCGCCCACGGCATTGGAGCCATAGAGCGACGAGGCTGCCCCCTTCACTATCTCCACACGTTGCACGTCATTGAGCGTCAGCCTGCTATAATCAATATTATCGAGTGTCTCGCCCGCCAACTTCTCGCCATCGACAAGAAAGAGCACCGAGTTGCCTCCAAAGCCCTGCATATTGAGCGAAGTCTGCTGATTCATCGAATAAGAGAACTCTATTCCTGGCAATTCGGTTTGAAGAAGGTCTTGCACATCGTTCACATCGGCAGTGCGAAACTCTGCCGCGTCAATGACCCTGGTGACAAGAGGAACATCCTTGAGCGTTTTTGGGGTTCGCGTGGCAGTAACGACAACCGTCTCCAGCATCTTGACATCCTCTGTCATGACAAATTCGTGTTTTTTCACATTAGCCGTCGCGCGATACTTTACCGTGTTATATCCCACATACGACACCTCGACGGTATAAGTCTTGTCGTCAGGGAAAACAAGCTTATAGCGACCTTGTTCGTCGGTGACAGTTCCGATGGACACGGATTCTTTCACCGCCAAACACACGCCCGGCATAGGACTGCCTGTGGCAAGTTCTGTCACGGTGCCCGACAACACACGCTGGGCTACAGCACCCGTGAAAGGCAAGACCAGCAGCAAAAAAAGGATATTTAAAGATTTGAAATTCAAATTTCGGAATTATTTGGCTATTAGCTTATTTAAGGGGATATACGTATTTGATTGTGATAAAACCTTTTACGCCTGCATCGTCAATAAAATCACTGAAGAGCAACGCGGCTTGTGTGCCATCGGCAAGACGGAGAAGGTAAACCCTGCGCGACATGGTATAGATTGGAGGCATGGTACTGGTATCTACATTGATCCATTTTGAAAGCACCTTGTTTATAGGAGAGCTTTGATATACTATGTTTCCCTCCATCATACCCGACATATCAACCGCAACCTGCGAAGCGGTATCGGCTACAAAGACAGCACTTTCAGGGATACCTTGATTCAACACCTGACTCAGTTCCGTATAATTCGTCACAGCAGCCTTGGCATCGTTGGTCTTGACATCGTAACGATGCACGGCAAAGTCCCAATGCTCAGGTTCAGGCAAACCCTCTGTCATGTCGTGTGTCTCGGTCTTTTTGCCTTTCAGGTTGATATAGACCCAATGCTTATACTCACGGGCATCAATAAAAATCGTCCCTGTCCCGTCTGCATTGGCTTCAACAAAGCCAAATGGGTCAGCGGCCTCTACTGGTTTATCATAGATACCGCTGAATATCCCATTGCATGAAGAGAACATCAGTATTGCCAGTGCAAAACCGAATAGCTTTCGCATCTCAAAACGATTTGGCATTATTTCTTACCCGTGAACACAAAGTTGATGTACATCGGCATCGCACCGGGTTTCAACGAGTAATTGAGAGTGAGGTTATCGTTGGTGTAGGTGCCGCTCACCTTGCCAGCGTATGTCACAGAGCCCACTGTCAGGCTGACTTCTTTCTCAACAAGTGTAAAAACAACATTATCTGTAGTTGTTACTTCAACATCGTTTATCTCCAAAGCGGGTATCGACATTTGACCGGAGCCTATTTCAGGCAGAGCAATATTGACCTTGCCTGATTCTGACTTGGTGAGTTTCACTGTTGCATCAACAGGGTCATAGTCGGTGCCGCCCACACCGTAAGCGACCGTACCATCATAATTTCCTGCCACATAATAAGCCAAACTGGGAGCATCTGTATAGAACACCATCTTTGTGCCACCCATCACACCAGGGACGTTGAATGTGAACACATTCTTGTCGCTGTTGGCTCCATAGACTGTTGCCGTGAGCGAGCAGGCGTATTCTTTCATCTCGCCCTGCATAGAGGGCATTTTCACCGAGCCGTTGCCCGACAAAGTGAAAGGAGCTTCTTTGCCCTCGACAACAGCACCACTTACGGTAAAAGTACCCCATGTCGACGAAGAGTAATTGACGTCAACGGTATTCTCGGCAACCTTGGTCAATGTCAACGACTGGTCTGCGTCAAACATTTCCGAGAAGAAATTGCTTGATGCCAATGTGTAGCCTTTGTAAGCACCATCAACCTTGTCGGCTGGTTTTTCTTTGTTGCAGCTTGTGAAAGCAAACAATGTCACAACTGCCAAAATCGCTAAAAATTTAATGTTTCTCATTTTGTTTATTATTTTTTGTTACAGCCGCAAAATTAGGTAATCAACAAATCGTCAATTCTCCCTATAAATTGGTATTTTTATAGAATTATTTCATCATTTTTGGTGATAAAGACTGTATTTTTAAAAGATGGAAGTTGTCATGCAAAAAAAATCCGCTGGATTTTTTCCAGCGGAATAGCATTGGCCAAAACTGTTTTCCAGTTTCGACAGGGGTAGAATCAGTGGCAACCACCGCCGCAGCTGTCGCAGCAGCTTCCGCTACAATCTCCACCGCATTTGAAATCGTCATCGGTGGTTTCACGCACGTCGATAATCTCGCCAGAGAAACAGAGGTGCTTGCCTGCCATCTCGTGGTTGAAATCCATCTTCACATGGTCGTCGTCGATTGCCATGACAATGCCTGCTATGGGCTGTCCACTAGCAGTGCGCATCATCAGCTGAGCACCTTCTTTCACCATCTCCATCAGGACACCGTTCTGGCAAAACAGGTTCTTGTCAAGGTCAATGATGTTTCTGTCGTCACGCACGCCATAGGCCTCCTCGGGAGTGAGTTTGAAGCAGTAGGTGTCGCCCGGCTCCTTGCCCATCAGATTCTCCTCGAACTTGGGCAAAAGCTGATGCATACCAAAGATGCACTGAAATGGGTTTTCCTTTGTCGTTTCCTGCAAGATGGGACCATTTTCGTCGTTCTCACGCAAAACATAAGTCATGGTCACCATTGTCTGGTCTTGAATTTTCATATCTGTAATATTTTGATTAATAATTTGTTATACACTTAATAAGTTCCAAATATTTTTCTCAACAGCCATTCTGCCGTTGCCGCTGCAATAATAAGCAAAATAATCCATTTGAGGCTTATCAGGTCGCGGTAACGTGTTTCGGTGTGCTCTAACGACGTTGCCGTGTCGTCGCTGAGCAACTGTTCCGACAATTGTTGCATCTCCTTCACTCCCCTGCAGCTGCCGTCGGTTAGTGATGCCATCTGCATGAGTGCGTTAAAATCGGCGGTGAGATATTGTGCTTCTATGCCTGCATTGGCCACGATGAAAGTGCCGTTCTGCTTTGCGACGCGGTTTCCCACTTCGGTGGATGCACTGAACTGATAAGCACCCTCCGGCAAACGTCCCGCATTGACCTCATAGCCCTCGTTTTTGACAAAAAAGTTATGTTCGTACCTCTCCCCTGTATCCATATTCTCGATGTTCAACTTCACGTCAGCATTGGTGACCACCTCATTGCTGGCATTACGCACAACGGCTGTCATCACCACGTCTGCACCGCCATAATATGCCTCGTTGTAGTGCAAAGCGAACATATTGTCATCCTCAAGGACAAGGTATTTCAGAGTCTTGGAGAAAAGCTCATCAAAGAAACTATGGTTCTGGTTTTGATAGAAGTCGAAAAGCCGCCAACGCCATAGTCCTCTGCCGAACAAGAACGCCGTCTTGCGTCCGTCGTCGGCAAAAGAAAGCAGAGGAAGCGAAGAGTTGACGCCCAGCACCTGTTGAAACAACAGTGTCTCGTACTGACGGCTGGCATTCATCTCAAGATATGGGAACGTGAGCGGCGGGAAGGCGCCCACCTTTCGCGCATCACGCACAGTGAACAAAGAAAAACCGCTGTTATAGTTCGCTTTCAGTTCCAACATGGAACGAGTGCTGCTCTCGCTGAAGACAAACGTCTTTTGAAGATTGTTCAGCTGAGTTATAGACACATCGTCACCTTGAATGAAGAAAACAGGCAGCTTGCGATATTTCTCCATCTGTTTTTGAACAAAATCGTATTGACTTTGGGCCAAAACACCACAGACTATGAGCAGGTCTACATCGTGGAAGTCGGACATAGCGTCGTTTTTACTCAGCACATGCACGTCATAGTCCTCGTTCATTACCGCTTGCAGTGCGGCAATGTCAGGATGCGGAGCCGCTGTTAATACCAAAACCTTATGTTTTTGCGATTTGACTTCCACAAAGACAGATTTTGAGTTGTTGTTCAGCGTTGATTCGCCATCCATGCCTGTCACTCTTATGTCATAATGATGCATTTTGGCTTCATTGGCTGTGATGAGGAAGACCTCCTCTTTTGCGAACTTGTCGGAACTGATGTCAACTTGTTTCTCAGCAAGAGCTTTATCTTTCTCCCAAACGCTTATTTTCAAAGTCTTGCCCTTACAATTATCGGCTGCCACAATAGCTTGTATGGGGAATGTTGTCCCTAATGCAACGCTCTTGCTAGCCCTGACGCTTTTCATCATCAAGTCGGGCATACGCATGGTGTCGCCCATCACAAGACAATGTACGGGAAACGGGAACTGTGAAGCAGCCTGTTCCACGTCATACCCCGCATTGACGATACCGTCGCTGAGGAGCACCACAGCCCTCACGTTACGTTTATACCAGTCACGTTTCAGCTGCGACATGGCATCCGACAGGTTTGTGGTGTTGTCGGTAAAGCTGGGTTGTCCACCTTCGCGCAGAGAGTCGCCAAAAAGATATTCCCTAACATCGTAACCCGCCGACAAGGACTTTTTCACCTCCTCCACATCAGAACAGAAATCTGTCTTATAATATAAGGAGTCGGAACTAAGGGCCACGGATGCTGAGTTATCATAAAGCAGCAACGCTACAGGCTGTTCGACACGTTTGCTTTTTATCGTCAGGAATGGATTTATGAGCATCAGCACGACACAGGCCACGCACAGCGTACGCAAGGCAAACAAAGTAATTGTCAGCCATTTGCCATAGTATTGCTTCTTGTTTTTAAAGTATAATATACCTGCCACGACAAGGCCTGAGACCACTGCCACGATAGGAATCCACGCTTGAAAAGCAATCTCACCCATAAATCAGCAAAGCGAATTACATGCACATACCACCGCACACGTTGATGACCTGCCCGGTGACGTATGACGAGAGGTCGGAAGCCAGGAAGAGAGCCACGTCGGCGATGTCCTCGGGCGTACCGCCACGATGAAGCGGTATGTTGTTCTCCCATGTCTTGAGCACTTCTTCGGGCAAAGCCTTGGTCATCTCGGTAAGGATGAAGCCTGGGGCGATGGCATTATGACGAATATGGCGCACACCCATTTCCTTGGCCGCCGCCTTGGTGAAGCCTATAATGCCGGCCTTCGACGCCGCATAGTTGCATTGGTTCTGGTTGCCCGCCACACCGACGACAGAGCTCATGTTGATGACGCTGCCGCTGCCCTGCCTCCACATCACGGGCTGCACCGCCTTGGTGAAGTTGAACACCGACTTGAGGTTCACGTTGATGACGGCATCCCACTGCTCCTCGGTCATGCGTTTCAGGGCAGTATCCTTGGTGATGCCCGCATTATTCACAAGAATATCGATAGTGCCAAAATCTTCCACAATCTGCTGAACAACTTTCTGCGCAGCTTCGAAGTTGGATGCGTCGGAAGCATAGGCTTTAACCTTGACGCCATGACTTTCGATTTCCTTCCTTGTCTCCTCAACCAAATCGTTGAGTTCAAGGTCTGTGAATGCTATATTACAGCCTTCGCCTGCGAAACGGAGGGCGATGGCCTTGCCTATTCCGCGTGCTGCACCTGTTATGACAGCTATTTTATCTTTCAACATATTCATGATAAACATATTTTCCGCAAAGGTAACACTTTTTTTTAGTTGAAAACGTGGTGATAAAAAATAGGACACTTTTAGCATGCATTTGGATAATAAAATGTAAATTTGCGCTACTTTTGAAAAAGAATCTCCATATCAATGGGCAAGAAAAAAAAATATAATAACGAAGCCGAGCTATGCGCCGACATGCTGCGTCAAGGGAAGACACTACTCTACCCTACCGACACCGTCTGGGGATTGGGCTGCGACGCCACCGATGAGGCCGCAATAGAGCACATTTTCGAAATAAAACACCGCCCCGCCAACAAAAGTCTGATCGTTCTCGTCGATTCGGTGGAGATGCTGCAAGAATACGTGACAGAGATACCACAAACCGCCATCGACATCATAAGAAACACCACCAAACCTACCACCATCATCTACCCGGAAAGCAAAGGCTTGGCGCACAACATATCAGCCGACAGATCGGTCGGCATACGCATAGTGAACGACGAGTTCTGCCGCGAGATGATACACCTTCTCGGGAAACCCATAGTCTCAACTTCGGCCAACATCTCAGGAGAGCCCACACCGCACACATTCAAGGAGATAAGCCAGGAAATAAAAGACTCTGTCGACTATATTGTAAGCATAAGGCAAAACGACGACAAGCCAGCTGAAAGCTCAGCAATAATAAAAATTAAAGGTAAAGATTTTGAAATCATTAGACGATAACAGGATGAGATTAAGCGGATTATTGCTTATCAGCAATGAGCTAAAGGTTGCAAATCCACTTAAACAAAGCTAAACACAGAAAATAAAACATCGTAATTATGAAACGCAATATCGCCACTATCATCTTATTAGTATTTGCACTGTTTTTAATCAAAAACGCATCTGCACAGACCGCCATTCAGGTCAACTCGCAGAAGTTTGCCACAATGTTGTATCTTATTGACAGCTATTATGTGGACAGCACGCGAACCGACAGCCTTACAGAGAAAGCCATCATCGCCATGCTGAAGGAGCTTGACCCGCATTCGGCCTACATCTCCAAGAAAGACGTAGCCAAGGCTAACGAACCCCTTGTGGGCAGTTTCGAGGGCATAGGCGTAACTTTCCAATTGATACGCGACACTATCACCGTGATAAGTCCCACGGCAGGCGGCCCGTCAGAGAAAGTCGGCATCATGGCAGGCGACAAATTCATCAAGATTGACGGAGAAGACAGTTTCGGCAAGAAAGTGGATAACGAATACGTCCAGAACCACCTTCGCGGCAAGAAAGGAACAAAAGTGACCGTAAGCGTGATGCGCGGCGACGACCCGGAACTAATTGACTTTGAGATAACAAGAGACAAGATACCGCTCAACAGCATCAACGCATATTTCATGCTCGACGACAAGATTGGCTATATCAAACTGGACCGCTTTGCGCAGGAGTCGGGCAACGAGTTCCGCGACGCAGTGGACAAACTCAAGAAAGAAGGCATGAAGTCGCTTGTATTCGACCTGCGCGGCAACACCGGCGGCTACCTCAACACCGCCATCGAAATCGTCGACGAACTGCTTGACGACGACCAGCTTATAGTATACACCGAAGGACTGAAAGTGCCACGCCAGGAGTGGAAAAGCAACAAGAAAGGCTGCTTCACGAAAGGCCAGCTCGTCGTCCTGATAGACGAAGGCTCAGCATCGGCCAGTGAAATCACGTCGGGTGCCGTTCAAGACCATGACCGTGGCCTCGTGATAGGCCGTCGCTCATTCGGCAAAGGTCTGGTACAGAGGCCATTCAACCTGCCAGACGGAGCACAAGTAAGACTCACAACCGCACGCTATCACACTCCGACAGGAAGATGCATACAACGCCCCTACGAGCAAGGAACGGAAGACTACTACAAAGAGCTCACCAAGCGAATGGAGCGCGGTGAATACTTCCACGCCGACAGCATACAATTCCCCGACTCGCTTAAATACAAAACAGACAACGGACGCACCGTCTACGGCGGAGGCGGAATAATGCCCGACATTTTCATCTCAGCTGACACCACTTTCAGCAGCAAGCTCTACACAAACCTTGTCCGCAAAGGTATAATAAACAGATTTACAGCTGATTACACCATCAAAAACAGAGCATCTATTGAGCAAAATTGCAAAACATTCGATACATTCGAACAAAACTTCAACATAGACGAAACCATGATAAACCAGCTTAAAGAAGCGGCACAAAAAAGCGAAATAGAATGGAAAGAAGACGAATACACCCGCTCTGAAACATTTATCAAACTACAACTTAAAGCCTTGATAGCAAGAGATTTGTATGGCCAAGACTGCTATTACCGTGTCACTATAAAAGAGGACAAAGCAATCAAGACAGCGCTTGAATTACTTGAGGATCACAAAAGATTCAAGGAGACACTCTCTGCCAAGGATTAAATTGTTTTTTTGGCAAAGATTCAAACAAAAAATTTATATTTGCAACCATTAAGTAAAGCTAAAAGTTAAAATTAATCAAAAGAGCTTAATATGAGAAAGTATTTATTTATTCTACTATTGTCGATGCTCGCGACAATGACTTATGCACAGACATGGCACAGCCTAAGCAAAAGCGAGCCATCAAGGGTGCAGACCACTCTGATATCATCGAGTGAGGACCAGATTGTGGTTAAGCTGCAGATACCAGGCTTCTACGAAGACAAGGTAACGACTCCACGCGGCGAGGCCTCTGTCATCAGTGTCCCCCACACCGTCTCAACTTTTAAAGCAGGAGAGCCGGCATTGCCTGTTTTTGGTATTCCAACCGTGATTGGCGACAAAGCAAACATGAAGGTGTACGTGAAAGACATGAAATACACCGACTACGAGGACATGGAAATAGCGCCATCGAAAGGCGACTTCCCGCGTACAATCGACCCTGCCACGGTGCCATACACCTATGGTGAGACTTACGGCAAGGACGAGTTCTTCCCCTCGATTCAGGTCGGACTGTATGAGCCTTACATCATACGAGACCTTCGCGGCCAGAACATGATAACCTATCCCTTCGCCTACAACCCTGTTACGAAGACCCTTCGTGTCTATCACGAGATGACCCTTGTGATGTACAAGAGCGGCAACGGCGGAGCCAACCAGATAGAGACCCGTCGCAGCAACGTAGTGAAGCTCGACCCTGACTTCAAGAACCTCTACAGCCGCCACTTCATCAACTTTGAGGAGTCGATGTCGAAATACACTCCTCTGGACGAGGAAGGCGACCTGCTAATCATCTGCTACGACAGCTTCATCAGCTCAATGACCGACTTCGTTAACTGGAAGAAGACCCGCGGTGTGAAAACCACCATCGTGGGAACCAGTACAGCAGGTACGAGCTATTCGGCCATCAAGACCTACATCCAGAACCAGTATAACGCCAACAACAACCTGACACACGTGCTTCTCGTCGGTGACGTGGCACAGATTCCTGGCTACACCTATAGCGGCGGTGGTTCCAGCTATGCAGGCAAAGGCGACAACGCATACGGACAGATTGTCGGCAACGACATCTACAACGACCTTTTCATCGGACGTTTCTCGGCCCAAAACGCGAATCAGGTGACCACACAAACCCAACGTGTCATCACATACGAGCGTGACCTTACGACATCCGATACATGGCTTCAGAAAGCTGACGGGGTCTCAAGAAAAGAAGGAGGCTCTGGTCATAACGGGGAGGACGACTACCAGCACATGGACAAAATCCGCACCGACCTGCTGAACTATGGATATACCACTGTATACCAGGATTATGAGAACCTCAGCGGCTACACTGGCACTGCATCCTCGATAAGCAGCCATATCAACGGAGGCGTTGGAACGGTGAACTACACCAACCACGGTGATGTCCAAATGTGGGGCGTGGCCTATTACAGCAATAGCAACGTCAATGCGCTTACCAACGAGAACAAGTTGCCTTTCATCTGGTCGGTTGCCTGCCTTGTTGGTAAATACGACAACACCTCCACATCTAACGGTAGCGGCACTACAGTAGGTCAGACCAACGACTGCTTCGCTGAGGCATGGATGCATGCAACCAACTCTGCAAAAACCAAACCTACAGGAGCTATCGGTGTGTTGATGTCATACATAAGCCAACCTTGGATTCCTCCAATGTGGGGTCACGACGAGTGCGTCGACATCCTTGTGGATTCCTATAGCAACAACATCAAACACACATGGGGCGGTACCTCCATCAATGGTATCATGGGTATATTCGACCATTACAGCACAAGTGACCAGTCGGCTGTTGGTACTTATCAAGCATGGATTCTCTATGGCGACCCAAGCATGATGCTCCGCACCAAGACGCCTCAGGCCATGACAGTGACACACGACTGTCTTGACGAGAGTGCCACTTCCCTCGTCGTGAACGTGACCAACGGCGACGGAGCCCTCGTCTGCCTCACCGACGACTACGAGATAGTGGCCCGCGCCACCGTCACCAACGGCAGCGCCACACTCAACTTCACACCTATAGGCAGCAACCACGGCACAATGCGTCTCTGCGTATTCGGATATAATAAGGTGACACATTTGGAAGAGCTTTGTACCGTCAGCGGCGGTGCATCAGAATACACCATCACCGTGTCGGCCAGCCCGACCAACGGCGGCACCGTCAGCGGCGGCGGCACCTTCGACGCCAACACTACACGCACCGTGACAGCAACAGCCAACACAGGCTACACCTTCACCAACTGGACTGAGAACGGCAGCGTCGTTTCCACAAATGCAAGCTACAGCTTCACTCTGAACTATAACCGCAACCTCATAGCCAACTTCGCTATTAAGAGCTACACCGTCAATGCAGAGGCCAACCCGGCTGAAGGCGGCTCGGTAGCCTTGGCACAAGGCGGCAAGAGCAACAAAGCCACGCTGACATACGACTTCGAGGACGGCACACAAGGCTGGACCACTCTCAAAGGCAACACAGGCAACTCACCGAACAACTGGATGCACAGCTCAGAATATCCAACATCTAACAACGACTTCAGCAGTGGATATGGACACAACAACTCCGACGGCTTCATGCTCTCCGAGTCATACATCTCTGGCTCTTCGAACGGCAGCGGCTCCGCCGTCACTCCCGACAACTATCTCGTTTCGCCACAGGTGACACTCGGCGGCAGCATATCATTCTACGCAGGAGCTAGAAACACCAGCTATTGCGCAGAGAAGTTCTCCGTGATGGTGTCAACGACTAACAACACCAGCACGGCCAGCTTCACGACAGTTGAGACATTTACACTATTCCTGTCCTCAGCCGGGTATACTTCTTCGCCATACACAGTTGACTTGAGTGCTTACAGCGGCATGGGCTATATAGCCATCCGTCACTTCGACTGCTACGACCAGTGGTTCATCCAGATTGACGATGTCACCATCGAGGAAGGTGAATATGTCGATCCCAGCACCGCCAGCGAAACCTTCACACACGGTCAGACCTGCGTCGCGACAGCCACACCCAACACGGGCTACCACTTCGTGAACTGGACTGAAAACAACTCAGTCGTGTCGTCGAACGCAACTTACAGCTTCAACGTGACAGCCAACCGCAACCTTGTTGCCAACTTCTCGCAACAACAGACCCAGACATATACCGTGACTCTCAACCCAGGCACTGGCGGCACCATTACTCCTAGCGGCACACAGACCGTCAACGAAGGCGGAAGTTTCTCATTCACAGTCAATGTCGAACAATGCTACCAAATAGCCAGTGTCACCGTGAACGGGACAGCCGTGACACTCAACGCCAACAACTCCTACACCATTACCAACATTCACGGCAACCAGACTGTCAATGTCACATTCACTCCCAACATAGAGTCTGAAGAATTCAATGTCACCGAGTGTGACAGCTACACATGGCATAATCAGACCTATACCACAAGCGGCAACTACACCTATACAGGCACCACCGCTGCCGGCTGCACCTTGACTGAGACTTTGCACCTCACCATCAACCAGAGCGAGAGCAGCGAGGTCACAGTGACAGAATGCGACAGCTACACATGGCATAATCAGACCTATACCACAAGCGGCAACTACACCTATACAGGCACCACCGCTGCCGGCTGCCCCTTGACTGAGACACTGCATCTCACCATAAACCAGAGTGAGAACAACGAGGTCACAGTGACAGAATGCGACAGCTACACATGGCATGGTCAGACCTATACCACAAGCGGCAACTACACCTATACAGGCACCACCGCTGCCGGCTGCACCTTGACTGAGACACTGCATCTCACCATCAACCAGAGCGAGAGCAACGAGGTCACAGTGACAGAATGCGACAGCTACACATGGCATGGTCAGACTTATACCACAAGCGGCAACTACACCTATACAGGCACCACCGCTGCCGGCTGCCCCTTGACTGAGACACTGCATCTCACCATCAACCAGAGCGAGAACAACGAGGTCACAGTGACAGAATGCGACAGCTACACATGGCATGGTCAGACTTATACCACAAGTGGCAACTACACCTATACAGGCACCACCGCCACCGGTTGTACTCTGACTGAGACGCTGTACCTCACCATCAACCAGTCCGAGAACAACGAGTACACCGTCAGTTCATGCACTCCTTACACTTGGAACGGCCAGACCTACTCGACATCAGGTGTTTACACTTACGACGGCTCAACCTCTGAAGGCTGCGACCTCCACGAAGTACTGAACCTCACCATCAACAGCGTAATCACAAACGACATCTACGAGACAGCCTGCGAATCGTACACATGGACTGATGGCAGCGGACAGACATACACTGAGAGCGGCGAGTATGAATACAGCTTCAGCACTTCCACCTGCGACAGCACTGTCATACTGCACCTGAACATAGGCACAGGAACAGCCAACGTCACCATCTCGATGGAGGAAGGTGATGGCGTATTCGTACTGACAGCCGAAGGTGCCGAGACTTACGTATGGAGCACAGGCGAGACAACCGCCAGCATCACCGTCGCGCCAGAACAGACAACGACCTACACCGTGACTGGAACCGACGCTTTCGGTTGCGAAGGAACTGCCGAACAAATCGTATACGTTGACGGCATCGGTGAGACCGCTTCCCAAATAAGCCTCTTCCCCAACCCGGTGAAAAACATTGTCACTGTGAAGGCCGACAACATCGAGAGAGTGCGCTTGTTCGACATAACCGGACAGCTTCTCATCGACACCAATGAGAATGGTGAGACCGTCACCATCGACATGAGCAAACTTGCAGCAGGACAATACTTCATGCAGGTAAGCACTCAGAACAACGTCGTTACAGAGAAACTCATCAAGAAATAACTTATAACGGCATAATGATTTAGATGGGCGGTTGTCCGACCGCCCATCTTTTTTTTAAAAAAAACAATTGTTAATCCACAAAAAAAAACTAATTTTGGAGGCTTAAAGTAAGTAAAAATCTAAATTAATATCAATGAATAAGAAACTGACTTTTTTGACAGTCCTGCTCGCGGCCCTTTGTCTGACCGTGAGTGTCAATGCGCAAGGTCGCATTGATCTGGGCAGGGCAACTGGAAGCGGAGTAGTGTTACAGTCGAGCGACTTCAACGGATTCAACTCCACTTTCTCGTTCAACTCCATCGAGAGCGACCTTATCAGCAATGAAAAAGGACAGTTCTCAGAACTTTTCATTGACGGCTCCTTCCCCAACGGCAACGTTGGTGAACCTCAGCTGCCAATGATCACCCGACTCATCGCCATCCCTGATGGTGCGACGCCAGTCGTCACTGTGGGCAACTATTCCGAGACGGAATACAAACTCAGCGACTACGGCATAGGAAAGGTCTCGCCCATGCAGGCCCCCATACGCAAGAACGTTGACCCCAGCAAGGTAGAATACGCCGTGAATGAGGCCGCCTACGCCCGCAACAGCTACAACGACGACCCGATTGCCATGGTCGAGGTGCTCGGCACCATGCGTGGACTCACCCTTGGACGACTGATAGTGCAACCCGTGCGCTACAACCCTGCCGCCGGTACCATTAAGGTCTTCAACGATGTCAACGTGAAGGTTAACTTCCAGAATGGAGATGCTGCCAGCACGGCTCAGATGTTCAAGAACACCTTCAGCCCTGCCTTCAACAGCGTCTATGACCAGATCTTCAACATCGACATGCTCATGGGCGGTACCAGGGATGCCTACACCGACCACCCCGACATGTACAACACTCCAGTCAGGATGCTCGTGATATGCTACTCCGGTTTCAAGAACAACAGTGCCCTTAACAGCTGGCTGCAATGGAAGTTGCAAAAGGGATACTTTGTGGACATATACTACACCGATGAGACTGGCACCTCTGCCACCAACATCAAAAACTTCATCAAGACAAAGTATCAGGCTTCTGTCTCGGCTGGCAACGCCTACACCTATCTTATTGTCATTGGCGACACAGGTCAAGTGCCACAATACATGACAAAGACCGTGGACGAGTCTTGTGCTTCCGACCTTGGCTATTCAAGCGTCAACTTTACCACCTCAAGCACCACCAACTACTTCCCCGACATGTACTACAGCCGTATGTCGGTGGAGAACACCACTCACCTCACTAACTATATTAATAAGGTGTTGACTTACGAGAGATACGAGTTCAGCGATGGTGGAAATTACCTGAACAACGTGATACTCGTTGGCGGTTGGGATTCCAACTGGACACCTAAAGTTGCCAAACCTACCATCAACTATGCCACCAACAACTACTTCAACACAAGCAACACCACCTACGGAGGTTTTGGCAGCGGAACCATCAAGGCCACTGTTTCCACCAGCTCCACCGCCGGTTACAGCGGCAGCAACAACGGCTGCTACCAAGGCATCAATAACGGTGCATGTTTTGTGAACTACACCGCCCACGGCGACAAACAGGAATGGTATCAGCCCAAAATGACTGCCGCCCATGTGGCCTCCTTAACCAACACCGGCAAATATTTCTTCGGCGTAGGCAACTGCTGCCTGACGGGTAACTTCAACAACACCTCGACATCATATTCTCCAGGCTCGGCTATCGGCACCAACGCCTGCTTCGCCGAAACAATGATTCGTGTTCCCAATGCGGGTGCTGTAGCATACGTCGGCTGCTCACCTTATTCATATTGGTATGAAGACTATTACTGGGCTGTGGGTGCACACTCATATTCTACATCCGGCAACCCACCTTCAGTGTCTGGTTCAACCAAAGGTGTTTATGATGTCATGTTCATGGACCAATACTGGAACTCAGCATCAGCACTGATGTATCTAGGAAACCTTGCCGTGCAGCAAGCTGTCAGCAACAACAATACCAACTCGGGTGTCACCGACGGCAACTGCAACAACTCGGCTCACTACTACTTCCAGTTCTACCACACCTTTGGCGACGGCTCCGTGATGCCTTTCATCACCAAACCTGAAACCAACAACGTGACTATCGGTACAGTAGTGGCAGGATCCCCCTCAATGACTGTCAACGCAGTGGCTGGCTCATACGTGGCCGTCACCAACAACACCAACACCATCTATGGTGTCGGCGTTGCCAACAGTTCAGGCGTAGCAACAGTGAACTTCACCACCGCCATACCAAGCACTGGCACTTTGTATGTCGTTGTCACACGTCAGCAATACCAGCCTTACTTTGGCACTGCCACCATAACATCTGGCACAGCCTCTGAATACACCATCAACGTGTCGGCCAGCCCAACCAACGGCGGTACCGTCACAGGCGGCGGCACCTTCAGCACTGGCACAACACGCACCGTGACAGCAACAGCCAACACTGGCTACACCTTCACCAACTGGACAGAGAACGGCAGCGTCGTTTCAACAAATGCAAGCTACAGCTTCACCTTGAACTACGACCGTAACCTCGTTGCCAACTTCGCAGTGCAAAGCTTCACCGTCAACGCCCAGTCCAACCCGGCTGAGGGTGGCTCGGTAGCCTTGGCACAAGGCGGCAAGAGCAGCAAAGCCACGCTGACATACGACTTCGAGGACGGCACCCAAGGCTGGACCGTCTTAAAAGGCACTACGGGCAACTCGTCGCACAACTGGATGCACAACACAGAATATCCCACATCCAACAACGACTTCAGCACCGGTTATGGACACAACGACTCCGACGGCTTCATGCTCTCCGAGTCATACATTTCAGGTTCTTCGAGCGGTAGCGGCACCGCTGTCACTCCCGATAACTACCTGGTCTCACCTCAGGTGGCACTCGGCGGAAGCATATCATTCTATGCAGGAGCTAGAAACACCAGCTATTGCGCTGAGAAGTTCTCCGTGATGGTGTCAACGACCAACAACACCAGCACGGCCAGTTTCACGACTGTTGCTACCTGGACCTTGTCCTTGTCCTCTGCAGGATATACCTCTTCGCCATATACCGTTGACTTGAGTGACTACAGCGGCATGGGTTATATCGCCATCCGTCACCACGACTGCAACGACCAGTGGTTCTTATGCGTTGACGACGTCACCATCGTGGAAGGTGAGTATGTCGATCCCAGCACCGCCACCGGCACCTTCAACTACGGTCAGACCTGCGTCGCGACAGCCACACCCAACACGGGCTACCACTTCGTGAACTGGACTGAAAACAACTCAGTCGTGTCGTCGAACGCAACTTACAGCTTCAATGTGACAGCGAACCGCAACCTTGTTGCCAACTTCTCGAACCAACAGACTCAGTCCTATACTGTCAACGTGTCGGCCAACCCGACTGCCGGCGGTACCGTCAATGGCGGCGGCACCTACAGCCAAGGCCAGTCATGCACCGTGACAGCAACAGCCAACAACGGCTACACCTTCACCAACTGGACAGAGAACGGCAGCGTAGTGTCTTCAAATGCATCCTACACCTTCACCGTGAACTCCAACCGCAACCTTGTTGCCAACTTCTCGCAACAACAGACCCAGACATATACCGTGACTCTCAACTCAGGCACTGGCGGCACCATTACTCCTAACGGCACACAGACCGTCAACGAAGGCGGAAGCCTCACATTCACTGTCAACACGCTTGAATGCTATACAATTGCCTCAGTCACTGTGAACGGAACAGCCGTGACACTCAACGCCAACAACCAGTACACTATAACCAACATCCACGGCAACCAGACCGTCAACGTCACGTTCAACTACGACGACAGCTGCTCAGACTGCAATGTCTATAACGAGTTCAGCGCATCAGCCTGCGACAGCTACACATGGAATGGCCAGACCTACACCCAGAGCGGCGACTACATCCAAACCTTCCCCATCGGTGGCGACGACCCAGACCCGACTATTGTAGGCGATGAGTTCTTCTACGATTTCGACACTACACCAGACCCCAACGATGACAACGCCTACAACGAATGGATGATAATAGACAGTGACAGCGACGGAGAAAACTGGGGTATTTTGCAAGGTGAAGGCTATGGCCACAACAGCAGCACATTATTCATCGGATCCTATTCTTACGATAATGATAACGGAGCCCTTACCCCCGACAACTGGATTATCATGCCACAATGCGCCATCGGCTCGACTTCCACACTCTCGTTCTATGCTTGCGGTCTTGACCCGAACTACGCTTCCGAGTACTTCGGTGTCTATGTTGCCACAACCGAAACACTCTCATCAACAGACGACTTCACCGAACTCAATGCATGGACCGCTACAGGTGATTGGACACAATACACCGTTGACCTCAGCAGCTATGCCGGACAAAACGTTTACCTCGCTTTCAGGCACTACAACGTCACCGACATGTTCGTCCTTGCCATCGACGACATCAGCCTCACCAACGGCTCCGCAAAGGCTAATATTGCACACATCAACACCATGGCTGACATCAACAGGGACAACAATAGCATTGTTATGAGACAAGCCGGCTTACGAGTAGTGGAACTCGCCCTTGGCACACCTGCCAAATACGAACCCACACGCGACTGCGACAGCATCGTAACCCTGCACCTCACCATCAACAACAGTGTCACCAACACATTCACCGAAACAGCTTGCGACAGCTACACATGGCATGGTCAGACCTACACCACAAGCGGGACATACACCTACAACGGGACAACCGCTACAGGATGCAGTTTGACAGAGACCCTCAACCTCACCATCAACAATAGCGTGAACGAGACAGTCACCGAAACAGCCTGCGACAGCTACACATGGCATGGTCAGACGTACACCACAAGCGGCACATACACCTACAACGGGACAACCGCTACAGGATGCAGTTTGACAGAGACCCTCAACCTCACCATCAACAATAGCGTGAATGAGGAAATAACACAGGCTGTATGCGACAGCTATGAGTGGCATGGTCAGAGCTATACTGAAACAGGTGATTATACCTACACCAGCACCACACCAACAGGCTGCTCTCTAACAGAGACCTTGCACCTTTACGTGTCGCACGGTGAAGATGTTGACATCACGGAGGAGGCCTGCGACAGCTATGAGTGGCATGGAACGACCTACAGTGAAAGTGGCGAATACACATTCGAAAACACAACATCTGACTGCAGCTTCACAGAAACACTGCACCTGACAATAAACGAGTCGCCAGTGATTGTGATAAGCGGAACGACACAGATTGTAACTGGCGAAAGCACAACACTCACTGCATCTGGAGCCGACAGCTATGTTTGGAGCAATGGAGAAACCACCGCTTCAATCACCGTATCGCCTAACGAAACCACGACCTACACTGTGACAGGAACAACAGACAACTGCCAGTCAACAGCAGAGGTGACTGTTGAAGTCACACAAGGTGTAAAGGAAAATGCCGGAACAATAAGCGTCTTCCCCAACCCTGTGGATAACATTGTTACAGTTGCTGCCGACAACATCGTAAGAGTTCGCCTATACGACATAACAGGACAACTCATCCTCGACAATAACGAAAGCGGCAACGCTGTCGTAATCGACATGAGCGGTCTCGCAAAAGGCCAATACCTACTGCAAGTAAGCACAAAGACCAATGTCGTTACACAAAAACTTGTCAAAAAGTAAACGTTCGCGACATTTATAATCAAAAGGACGTCCGTTTGGACGTCCTTTTTTTTTGCAACAAAATTTACCTCAAAGCACAAAAATATTGGCTAAATGACAAATTAGACACTAATGTAGGGATAAGATTTTCTTAAAAGAAAATGTTATTTCACAAAAAAAAGCTATTTTTGGGGTCTTAATTTAGGATAATAATCAAAATTATACATAGATGAAAAAGAAACTACATTATTTGTCAGTCCTACTCGTGACACTATGTTTGCTTGCGAGTAGCAGCGCCTATGCACAAGGTCGTATCGACCTTAACAGGGCAACTGGAAGCGGAGTAGTGTTGCAGTCGAGCGACTTCAACGGATTCAACTCCACTTTCTCGTTCAACTCCATCGAGAGCGACCTTATCAGCAATGAAAAAGGACAGTTCTCAGAACTTCTCATTGACGGCTCCTTCCCCAACGGCAACGTTGGTGAACCTCAGCTGCCAATGATCACCCGACTCATCGCCATCCCCGATGGTGCGACGCCAGTCGTCACTGTGGGCAACTATTCCGAGACGGAATACACCCTCAGCGAATACGGCATCGGCAAGGTGTCGGCAATGCAGGCTCCGATCCGCAAGAACATCGACCCCAGCACGGTCGAGTATGCCGTCAACGAGGCTGCCTACGCACGCAACAGCTACAACGACGACCCGATTGCCATGGTCGAGGTGCTCGGCACCATGCGTGGCATCACCCTTGGACGACTGATAGTGCAACCCGTGCGCTACAACCCTGCCGCCGGCACCATTAAGGTCTTCAACGACGTCAACGTGAAGGTTAATTTCCAGAATGGAGATGCCGCCAGCACGGCTCAGATGTTCAAGAACACCTTCAGCCCCGCCTTCAACAGCGTCTATGACCAGATCTTCAACATCGACATGCTCATGGATGGCGGCAGCAAGGATGCCTACACCGACCATCCCGACATGTACAACACACCTGTCAGGATGCTCGTGATCTGCTACTCCGGTTTCAAGAACAACAGCGCCTTGAACAGCTGGCTGCAATGGAAGCTGCAAAAGGGCTACTATGTTGATATATTCTACACCGATGAGACAGGAACGACGGCAAACAACATAAAGTCGTTCATTCAGACAAAATACAACGCCTCCGTCTCTGCGGGCAACGCCTACACTTACCTCATCGTCATAGGCGACACAGGACAAGTGCCGCAATACATGACCAAGACTGTTGATTATGCCTGTGCCTCCGACCTTGGTTACTCAAGCGTCAACTTCACCACCTCAAGCACCACCAACTACTTCCCCGACATGTACTACAGCCGTATGTCGGTGGAGAACACCACTCACCTCACCAACTATATTAATAAGGTGTTGACTTACGAGAAATACGAATTTGCTGATGGCGGCAACTATTTAAATAATGTTTTGCTTGTCGGTGGATGGGATTCCAACTGGACAAGCCGCGTTGCCAAACCCACCATCAACTATGGTTCGAACAACTATTTCAACACAAGTAACACCACTTATGGAGGTTTTAGCGGTGGTACGATTCGTGCAATTGTTTCGACCTCCTCATCACAGGGCTACAGTGGCACTAACAATGGTGTTTACAATGGAATCAACGATGGTGCTTGCATCGTAAACTACACAGCTCACGGAGACAGACAAGAATGGCAAGTTCCACAATTCACCGCAGCACAGGTTGCCACACTCACCAACACCGGCAAGTATTTCTTCGGTATAGGCAACTGCTGCTTGACAGGAAATTTCAACAACACCACAACATCATACTCTCCCGGTTCAGCCATAGGCACAACCGCCAGCTTCGGTGAGACCATGATTCGCGTTCCTAACGCAGGTGCTGTCGCATACGTCGGCTGCTCACCTTATTCATATTGGTATGAGGACTTCTATTGGGCAGTGGGAGCACACTCCTACTCCGCCGGCAACGCTCCTTCAGTGTCAGGCTCGACAAAAGGTGTCTATGACGTGATGTTCATGGACAACTATTGGAACTCGGCATCTTCGTTGATGTATTTGGGCAACCTCGCAGTGCAACAAGCTGTCAGCAACAACAATACCAACTCGGGTGTCACCGACGGCAACTGCAACAACTCGGCACACTACTACTTCCAGTTCTACCACACCTTTGGCGACGGCTCAGTCATGCCTTTCATCACCAAGCCTGAAGCCAACAACGTGACAATACCCTCAACAATAGAGCCTGGTTCAACCTCGATGACAGTGAATGCTGTGGCAGGTTCATACGTTGCTGTAACAGACAACACCTCTGTTATATATGGTGTCGGCGTGGCTAACACCTCCGGCGTGGCAACAGTGAACTTCACCAATGCCATACCCAATACTGGCAATCTTTATGTTGTGGTTACACGTCAGCAATACCAACCATACTTTGGCACTGTTGAGGTTAAGAGCAGTTCCAACATACAAATAACCGCTACCGCTACTCCTGCTATCATAGCTCAGGGCAGCAGCTCTACACTGAAAGCCACAGCCACAGGCGGTTCAAGCTACACCTACAGCTGGACACCAGCCAACTCACTCAACAACGCCAACATACAACAGCCTACAGCTACTCCTACCCAGACAACGGAATACGCTGTCACAGTGAGCAGCAACGGCGACTCCAACACCGCCTATGTCACTGTCACCGTGGTGACACCGCCCACAAGCCTCGCCGCCGCAGCCGTCGACTGCAACAGCGGAGTGAAGCTGACATGGACGGCACCCGCTTTGGCGACAAGCTACAAGGTGTACCGCAACGGCACTCAAATTGCGCAGAATGTCACCGCCACCACCTACACCGACAGCAACCTCAGCGCGGGGACATACAGCTACCAGATTGGCGCAGTGTATGAGGGTGTCGAGTCAAAATGCGCCGCAGTGAGCAAGACCCTCGACGGCGGGACGACCATCACCAACGCCGTCAGCGCGACAGCATGCGACACCTACACATGGGACGGCACCACATACGCCAACTCTGGCACCTACACCAAGACGTTCACCTCAGCCGGCGGCTGCGACTCCGTCGTGACACTGACACTCACCATCAACAAGTCGAAGACCAACGAGTTCAGCATCACCTCTGAAGAGCCTTACACCTGGAATGGCGTGACCTACAGCCATACTGGCGACTACACCCAGACCCTCGGCGCCGCCAACGGCTGCGACTCTGTCGTGACGCTGCACCTCACCTACACCGGCATTGAGGAGGACTGCTACTATACGGTGACACCATCGGCAGCCGGCGAGTACATACTGGGATACCTGAACGGCACCACACTCACCATGCCGACTAACGCCAATGCCACAGCGATGACTACGGCAGCGGCAACGGTAACCTCCACCGACTACGGCTTCACCGCCGACGAGGACAACACGCCTGTGAAAGTCACTTTGGTCTCGACAGGCACGACAGGCCTATACTATATAACTTACAACGGTCGCCGTCTACAAAGGCAGAATACCAACAATAGGGCTGCACAATGGGCGAATTCAACAACAACAACACGCACTTCATGGAATGTCGATGCAAACGGTCCTTATCAGACTAGTGGAAGCACCACCTACCGTCTGTATTACTATAACAATTCATTCTATGTCAGTTCAAGCGCCACCGCCAACCTCTCCTTCTACCAGGAGGGCGACTGCCCGGTGCCATGCGCCTCGGTGACGAGCGAGTTCAGCGCGTCAGCCTGCGAGAGCTACACATGGAACGGCGTGACCTACACCGAGAGCGGCGACTACACGCAGACTTTCCCGATAGGCGGTGGCAGCGGCAGCGAAGAGGAGATATTCTTCTACGACTTCGACAACACACCAACCGAATATGACGAATGGCAGCTGCTGAGTGCCGACGACGACACCCTCTATTGGGGCATCTACTCGCAAGCCGGATACGGCCACAACAGTTCCGACTTCCTGGCATCGTTCTCTTACTACAACAGCACCGACCTTACACCCGACAACTTCGTCATTCTACCTTTCGCCAACATAAGCTCCAACACCAAGCTGAGTTTCTGGGCCAAACAGTTGACCAACGGATGGGAGGACGTACTTGGTTTGTACGTTACTACAGCCACCGACATCACCTCAACAGCCGACTTCACACAGATTGGTTCCGACATGACCATCTCCGACAGCACATGGACACAATACACACTTGACCTGAGCGCTTACGCAGGTCAGTCGGTAGGCATCACATTCCGCCATTACAACTGCACTGGACAGCATGCTGTCCTTGTCGACGACATAAGGCTCTACAACAGCTCGGCCAAGGCACCCGTGGCAAGTCATTCGACAAATACCGCAGGCACGAAGGGAGAGCGTGGCAACGCCATCACATGTGACAGCAGACTATCGCAAGGCAGCCAGATAGAATGGATGCCCGGACAAGCCGCTATAACCAAGGCCTACACCCGCGACTGCGACTCGATAGTGACGCTGCACCTCACCATTACGGGCGACATCACCCATGAGTTCAGCGTGGAGACATGCGCTGACAGCTACACATGGAACGACGAGACCTACACCGAGAGCGGCGACTACACACAGACGTTCAGCCTCAATCCAGAGATACTCGGCGACGAGTTCCTGTACAACTTCGAAGACTCTCCGTCAAGCTACACCGGCTGGAGCATCTACGACCTCGACAACGACACCCTCTCCGACTGGGGCATATACAATGCCTCCGCTTACGCCCACAGCGGCACCTCTTTCCTGCTGTCGTACTCGTATGACCCCGACTCGGAGACCGACCTCTCGCCAGACGATTGGATCGTTCTTCCGTTCGCTGCCATAGGAACCAACTCGACATTCAGCTTCTGGGGCAAGCAACTCTGGAACGGTTGGGACGACGTGATCGGCGTATACGTAACCACTTCGACCAACATAACATCCACCAGCGACTTCACACTGATAAACAACGTCACCGTCAACGACTCCACCTACACCAATTTCTCGTTCGACCTTGGCGCATACGCAGGACAGTCGGTGAGGATTGCACTCCGCCACTACAACTGCACAGGACAAGGTGCCGTTATCATTGACGACCTTAGCCTGACAAACGGCAGTGCAAAAGCTTCCGAGACACCTTATGTCATGGCTTCGACCAAGACCAGCCGCAACAGCGTTGCTTTGGCTAACACGAGCAGCGTACTGCCTCGCCAAGAGATGATGTTCAGCGGCATGCCCAAGCTTGCCGAGCCCACCCGCGGCTGCGACAGCATCGTGACGCTGCACCTGACGCTCCTGCAAGACCAGGTGCTCGACCCGGAGGTCATCACCGCATGCGAGAGCTACCCATGGTACGGACAGACCTACACCACAAGCGGCACCTACACACACGTGACCGACCTTGAGGGAGGCTGCACCAAGACAGAGACACTGCAACTGACGATAGTCCACAACGAGACCGTGGCTCCTGTGAGCATTGACGCCTGCGAGAGCTACCAATGGAACGGCACAACATACACCGCCAGCGGCACCTACACACATGTCACCGAGCTTGAGGCTGGTTGCACCAAAACAGAGACTCTCAACCTGACGATACACCACAACGTTGAAGTGGAGCCCGAGGTCGTCACCGCCTGCGAGAGCTACACATGGCATGGTACGACCTATACCACAAGCGGCATGTACGAATACGTCACCGAGCTTGAGGCGGGCTGCGAGCGGACCGAGACCCTCAACCTGACCATCAACTACAACCAGAATGTTGAACCCGAGGTTGTAACAGCTTGCGAGAGCTACACATGGCATGGCACCACCTACACAACAAGCGGTATGTATGAATACGTCACCACCCTTGAGACCGGCTGCACCAAGACCGAGAAACTGAACTTGACAATCAATTACAACCAGAATGTCGAGCCCGTGGTTGTTTCGGCTTGCGAGAGCTACACATGGTATGGCACAACATACGATGCAAGCGGTACATACACCCACACATCTGAATTGAGCACTGGTTGCACCAAGACAGAGACTCTAGTGTTGACCATCAACAACAATGTCGATGTTCCCGCCGAGGTTGTTGAAGCATGCGAGAGCTATACATGGCATGGAACGACATACAACACCAGTGGCAACTACACCTACTCCACCGACCTCGCTACAGGCTGTGTGCAAACCGAGACCTTGAACCTTACCATCCACAACAACGTGACAGAGGAACCCGAGGCTGTTTCGGCTTGCGAGAGCTACGAGTGGTACGGCACCACCTACACCACAAGCGGCACCTACACTCACACCACCGAACTTGAGGCTGGCTGCACCAAGACAGAGACCTTGCATCTTACCATCAATCACAACGTGAACGTTCCTGCCGAAGTCGTCGAGGCTTGCGAGGACTACACATGGTATGGCACAACCTACGATGCAAGCGGCACCTACACACACATAACAGACCTTGAGGGCGGCTGCACCAAGACAGAGACTTTGAACCTCACCATACACAACAACGTGACAGAGGAGCCCGAAGTCATCTCAGCCTGCGAGGAATACAGATGGCATGAAATAACCTACACTGAAAGTGGCACCTACACGTATGTCACCGACCTTGAGGCTGGCTGCACCAAGACAGAGACCCTCGTGCTGACAATCAATCACAACGTGAATGTTCCCGCCGAGGTCGTCGAGACTTGCGAGAGCTACACATGGCACGACACAATCTACACCACAAGCGGCACCTACACGTATGTCACCGACCTTGAGGCCGGCTGCACCAAGACAGAAACCTTGAACCTCACCATCTACAACAATGAGAGCAACGAGAGCACTGTCAGCTCGTGCACGCCTTACACATGGCATGGAACGACATACAACACCAGCGGCAACTACACCTTCGACGGCACCACCGAGAACGGATGCGAGCTGCACGAGACGCTGCATCTCACCATCAACAGCGCCATCACCAACGACATCTACGTTGACGCCTGCGAGACCTACACATGGACCGATGGCGACGGACAGACCTACACCGCCTCTGGCGTGCATGAAAAGGTTTACGCAACCTCGACATGCGACAGCACTGTCTACCTCCACCTGACAATCCACCATAACGAGACTGCCGCACCTGAGACAATTACAGAATGCGACAACTACACATGGAACGGAACAACCTACAACGAAAGCGGCACCTACACTGCTGAGATACCGCTCGAGGCTGGCTGCACAAGGACAGAGACACTGTATCTCACCATCAACAACAGTGAGACAGAGAACTTCGACGTGACAGAGTGCGACAGCTACACATGGCACGGCATTTCTCACAATACAAGCGGTACTTACACCTACGAGACCACTACAGCTGCAGGCTGCGAGCGCATTGAGACATTGAACCTCACCATCAACAGCAGCGAGGCACAGACATTCAACGTCACCGAGTGCGACAGCTACACATGGCATGGCACTCCTTACACCGAAAGCGGTACCTACACGTACGAGACCACCACTGCTGCCGGCTGCCAACGCATAGAGACACTCAACCTCACCATCAACTACAGCGAACATCCTGAATATGATGTGACAGAGTGCGACACCTACACATGGCATGGCACTGCTTACACCGAAAGCGGCACCTACACCTACGAAGGTTATACGACCACTGGCTGCCCACGCGTTGAGACATTGCACCTCACCATCAACACCAGCGGTGAGCAGACCTTCAGCGAAACGGCTTGCGACAGCTATGAATGGCATGGCGCCACCTACACCACAAGCGGCTCATACGACTACATCTCGACCACACCATCGGGTTGCACCTTCACTGAGACTCTCAACCTTACAATCAACAATAGCGAGACTGAGACATTCAACGTGACCGAGTGCGACAGCTACGAGTGGCATGGTGATATCTACGATATGAGCGGTGTCTACACTTACGAGACCACCACAGCGACAGGCTGCCCGCATGTCGAAACCCTCAACCTGACCATCAACAACAGTGAGGCTGAGACATTCAACGTCACCGAGTGCGATAGCTATACATGGTATGGACAGACCTACACCACAAGTGGTACTTACACACATGAAAGCACAACATCGGCCAACTGCCCACGTGTCGAGACACTCAACCTCACCATCAACCACGCTGAGGATGTGACACTCGAGCCTGTCACCACTTGCGACAGCTACGTGTTCGACGGAGTCACCTACACCGAAAGCCAGGTCATCACAACCGAGAGAACCGACGCTAACGGATGTACTTACACTGAGACACTCAACCTCACCATCAACCATGCTGAGGATGTGACACTCGAGCCTGTCACCACTTGCGACAGCTACGTGTTCGACGGCGTCACCTACACCGAAAGCCAGGTCATCACAACCGAGAGAACCGACGCTAACGGATGTACTTACACTGAGACACTCAACCTCACCATCAACCATGCTGAGGACGTGACACTCGAGCCAGTTGCCGCTTGCGACAGCTACGAGTTCGACGGTGTCACCTACACCGAGAGCTTGGTCATCACAACCGAGAGAACCGATGCTAACGGCTGTACTTACACTGAGACACTCAACCTCACCATCAACCACGCAGAAGATGTTACGATAGAGGGCAACACCGAGATCGTCGCCGGCGAGGAGACGACGCTCACCGCTTCGGAGGGCGCAAGCTACGAATGGAGCAACGGCGAGACCACACAAAGCATCACAGTGGCACCTGCCGTCACCACCACCTACACCGTCACCGTGACCGACGCCAACGGCTGCGTAGCAACAGCTGAAATCGTTGTAAGCGTTGACGATGGCATAGGCGAGAACACTCCTGTCGTGAACGTATATCCCAACCCGACCAAGCACGTTGTCAACGTCGAGGCTGACGACATCACCAACATCCGTGTTGTTGACATGCTCGGCCAGACCCTCTACGAAACCAACGCCAGCAGCAACAGGGTTCAGATAGACCTTAGCGGCTATGCTGTCGGTCAGTACTTCCTTGAAGTAAGGACACAGAACGGTGTGACGACACAAAAGGTTGTCAAGAAATAATCAAGTTTTATTGTCGAATCGTTTAGAGCGGGGCATTACTAACCCGCTCTTTTTTTTTTAGAAAAAACGAAAAAAAATGCTATTTCAAACAATTCTTTTTATATTTGCAGTATGGATTTAATCTTTAAATTATGAAATACAGCTGCCATTCTATCAAAAAGACACTACTGGTTATTGCTATACTTATGGTTTCGTTTGGCAAAACAATAAAGGCACAAGATAGCCCGTCAAAAGTAGGTGAATTTGACTTTGCCCAATATGAAAAGTTGGAGGATCGCATATATTTCATCAATGAGATACAAAACAATGGATTTATTGTCAAAGAAGGTGAAAAAGACGGTATTTTGGACATATATCAAGCCAAGGGCTGTTTGGCACTTGAGGAGCAAGAGACTGACAGACTCTTTGGAGTTATCGGTCAACTTAAACAAGAATGGCAATCTTCGTTTGCGAGCCCTATGCTGAAAACAGAAAGAACCATATATTGCATTAACAATAAATCAAAAATTGACGAAAACATCTTAAGCGTAATCAACGCACAATATTCAAATGGAATTAAAACCGTATTAAATAATACCTGCGAGTCAGCATTGCCTTTTTGCACCGACAATGGCGCATATCATTTTCAGCCCAATGTCTTTGCAGGCTCCCCTTGTGGCGGGACATTCGAATCCTTATGTGACGCCCCTTATAGTGGATGTAATAGTTTCACACCGACCCATACCCATAGCGGATTCACTTACAATGGACTAAGCACTGCTCCCAATCCGGCTTTTTTCTATTTAAGAATAGATGAGTCTGGTGACTTTGATATTTTCATGGAAGGATGGACAAACCAAAATGAATCCATTGATTTGGATTTTGCATGTTGGGGCCCTTTTTATAGCATCGAAGACATATGTAACCTCTCTTGTAACAACATGGTAGATGTTTCATATCACTGGACAAATAGCGAACATTGCTACATCGACAACGCTCAAACTGGCCAATATTACATGCTGCTCATAACAAACTACGGCAACCAAGAAGGAGAGTTCTATTTCACAAACTTAGGCACTGGCACAACAGACGAAAGAGTCATGTTTTATGCCACAAACAATAGCCCCATATGTGCCCACGAGAATCTTTATCTCAGCAGTTCCTACATAGCAGGCTCTGTCACATATCTTTGGAGAGGCCCAGACGGATGGACATCCACAGAAAAAAATCCCACTCTTCCCAACGCTGAACCAAATATGAGCGGAACATATACATGCATTATAACCAGAGACGATTTGACCGATACTCTCACAACAGAAGTGTCAGTGCTTGAGTCTCCTATTGCCAATTTCACCATGTCAGCTCCAATAATTTGCGAGAATGAGGTTTTGACACTCACCAACACTTCTTCCCTTGTTAACAACACTCTTGAATGGTTATGGGATTTTGGAGACGGCCACACCGATTCAGCATTAAACACAACTCACGCCTATACAAACAGCGGAAACTACACCATCACACTATCTGTCAGCAACCACTCTTGTACCAATAGCTATAGTCAAATCATAACCATTGAAGACCAAGTATTAACTAATATCTACGAGACTGCTTGCGACAGTTTCACTTGGACAGGATATACAGGATTGACTTACACAACAGATGGCACATACACTTATACTCAAACATCAGACACAAGTTGCGATAAAGTGACAGAACTACATCTCACCATCAACCATGCTGACGATGTCACGCTTGAACCCGTAACCACATGCGACAGCTATGAGTGGCACGGAACATCTTACACCAACAGCGATGTGCTGACATACGAGACCTTCGATGCCAACGGATGCACCTACTCCGAAACCCTCAGCCTAACCATCAACCACGCTGATGATGTGACACTCGAACCTGTTGCCACTTGCGACAGCTACGAGTTCGACGGTGTCACCTACACCGAGAGCCAGGTCATCACAACCGAGAGAACCGATGCTAACGGCTGTACTTACACTGAGACATTCAACCTCACCATCAACCACGCAGAAGATGTTACGATAGAGGGCAACACCGAGATCGTCGCCGGCGAGGAAACGACGCTCAGCGCTTCGGAGGGCGCAAGCTACGAATGGAGCAACGGCGAGACCACACAGAGCATCACTGTGGCACCTGCCGTCACCACCACCTACACCGTCACTGTGACCGACGCCAACGGCTGCGTAGCAACGGCTGAAATCGTCGTAAGTGTTGACGATGGTATTGGCGAGAACGCTCCTGTCGTGAACGTATATCCCAACCCGACCAAGCACGTTGTCAACGTCGAGGCTGACGGCATCACCAACATCCGTGTTGTTGACATGCTCGGCCAGACCCTCTACGAGACCAACGCCAGCAGCAACAGGGTTCAGATAGACCTTAGCGGCTATGCTGTCGGTCAGTACTTCCTTGAAGTAAGGACACAGAACGGCATCGCTATCGAAAAAATCGTCAAGAGATAAAGTTCTAAACATAAGTATTACAACAAGGTGCGTAATCCAACGCACCTTTTTTTTTAATTTTTTCATCATAAATTGGATTTTAACAACAAAAATTATATAACTTTGCTGTTTTAAAATCGTAATAGGAAAATTTATTATTATATGAGAAGATTTTTACTTACTTTCATGGCAGCAATAGGACTGCTGACAAGTTTCGGACAAGCCTTAGAATCGGGCAAGAGCCACAAACAAGGAAACAGGGCTACCCAAAGCATAATTGTGAACGAAGGCACAAGCCTGGTCAGCAACGCCCCTATCTACAGTTTGTTCTGTGACTATGGCATGAGGAGCCAGTTCATTATTCCAGCATCAAGCCTGACGACAATCAACGGCAATTCCATCAACGGGCTCACTTTCTTCAGCTCGCTCACCACTGGAAAGACATGGGACGAGACATTCACAGTCCAGCTCAGTGAGGTTGACGCGACAACCTTCACTAACCCATCGACTTTCTACCTGAATGACCTGACAACCGTCTTCGAGGGCGATTTCTCGCTCAACACAAGCGGTGAGCTCATAATAAACTTCAACACAAACTATGTCTACCAAGGCGGTAACCTGCTCATCAGCATAGCCACACCAGGCAAACAGAACGGAGTCAGCAGTTCGACATCGTTCTATGGCGTTTCCACGTCAAACGTGGGAACATACGGTTACAACGGCTCAGGCACTCCGGGACAATACAACGCCTTCCCGACAACGACAAACGGCATGGTCAACATTGCGCCTAAGACGAAAATATCATATACGGCAGGTCCTGTTGTGACATGTGAGACAGAAGACATGGAAAGCTACGATTGCGGTGGTCACTCGTCAGACGGCCCCGTGCCCGACGGATGGTTTGCCTTCGCCCCCGGCTATGAGGGAACTTGGGGATTTGTGCCACACATCACATGGTCGACCCTTGGCAACGTCGCGACATTAGGCAGTGACAACAACTATATCATCATGAAAGGCGGCCTGCAAAACAGCACATCCTGTTTCACATCATACCTCGCACTGCCTAAATATGACTACGACAGCTTAGAGAGCGTGTCTTTCAGATATTGCTACGAGAACCCTGAACAAGGCACACTCAGCTTGGGTTATATCACCACCCCAACCGATGCTGGATGTTCCAACTTTGTACTACTGACTGACATTGACGTTGTCAGCACAGCTACGACATACGAGCTCACGAGCGCACAACTCGACGCTGTTGCCGCTGCTGACGGATACATCACCTTAAGATGGTATTGCGAGCCTGACGACAGCTGGTACACCGTAGGCCTCGACGACTTCGAGATTTGCATGCTAAACAGCGAAACTCCCGATGACCCTGACGACCCCATCGTTCCAGACCCCGACGCAGAAGAATGCACCACTGAGGATTTCACAAACTATTCATCATCATCTGCCACCTCAGCAGGCGTACTCCCTACAGGATGGGTTGGCTTCACTCCCAGCGGTAGCAGCAGCAGCTATGCTCCCCATGTGTCGAACTCCTCGTTTGCGTCTATAAACGGCAACTATCTCATCTTCGTGGCCTCGTCAAGCACCCCCACCTCTATCGCCATTTTGCCCAAATACGATGATGAAATAGTTAGCATCCAGTTCGACTACCGTTACGAAAGCACCAGTTATGGCACACTCAGCGTAGGCTACGTCACTGACAACACCTTGGCAGGATGCAACAGCTATGTACAAATCGCCAGTTTCAACACAACAACATCAGTAACACACTTCACACTCACGCAAGCCCAACTCAACCAAATCAACGAGAGCGACGGTTACATAGCTTTCAAATTCTACAGCACAAACAACTCAGTGTTTTACACCGCCGGCATAGACAACCTTGAGATTTGCATCCAGTCATGCCCGCCTTCCTACAAAACAGAAACACACGTCGCCTGTGACTCATTCACATGGATTGACGGAGTGACATACACAGAAAGCAACAACACAGCTAAATACATCCTCGAAGGAGCCAGTGTTACAGGCTGCGACAGCATTATCAAACTCGACCTTACCATCAACCACGGCGAGGAGAACAGCTATTCCGTCCTCACCTGCGAACCATACGAATGGCATGGGGCCACTTACGTGACTAGCGGCACATACGAATACGACGGCACCACAGCCCTTGGATGCCCACTCCATGAGACCTTGGAACTCGACATAGAAGAGAGCATCCCAGTTGATATTTACGCTTCAGCCTGCGAATCTTACACATGGGCTGACGGTGACGGACAGACCTATACACAGACAGGCGTTTACCCATACACCTACTCCACTTCGGCATGCGACACCACCATATACCTTAATTTAACAGTATATCATACCGAGACCCTTGAACCAGAAGTGGTAACAGCATGCGAGAGCTACGAATGGTTCGGCGTGACATACACGGTGGACGGTGTTTACACACACATCACCCAACTTGGAGCAGGCTGTGTGAGAACAGAGACTCTTGACTTGACTATCGTACACAACGAGACTGCCATCCCAGAACTGGTTGAAATATGCGACAGCTACGAATGGTACGACTCCGTCTATACTGAAAGCGGCGTCTATACACACGACATACAAACCGAAGCCGGCTGCATCAGGACAGAGACAATAAACCTTGTCATTTTCACGACTGAGGAGGTTGACTTAGAGCCTGTTTTAGCATGCGACAGCTATGAGTGGTACGGCGAGACCTACACTGAAAGCGGAACATACACACACGCATCGACACTGAGCGGTGGTTGCGTTCTGACAGAAAACCTTGAACTGACAATCGTCAATGCTGTTCACAGCGAAACAAGCGTCACCACATGCGATGAATACATCTGGAACGGACAGACATTCAACGAGGAGGGCGACTATGAAGTTTCGTTCGCTTCGTCAGTGGGTTGCGACTCAATCGTAACTCTGCACCTCACCCTGCTTCACAGCGTAAGCAACGAGTTTGAAGTGGAGACATGCGACAGCTACACATGGAACACCGTCAACTATGGCAACTCGGGCGACTACCACCAAATATTCGCCTCGGCAGCTGGTTGCGACTCCGTTGTCACCCTGCACCTCACCTTAAAGAACAGCACCAGCTTCGAATTTGACGCAGAGGAGTGCCCGGGTTATGTTTGGAACGACCAAACCTACGACACCGATGGCGACTACACCCAATATCTTGTCGGGGCAAACGGATGCGACAGTGTAGTGACAATGCACCTCACCGTCAAAGATGTTCCCTCTTCGCAGTTTGTTGTTGACACATGCGAGATGTATGTCTGGGACGGAGTTGAGTATTACGAGACCGGACTTTACTACAACACCTACGAGGCCGCCAACGGCTGCGACAGCATCGTCACAATGGTTCTGCATGTATACGACCTGCCTACCGTCATCTTAGGCGGTGAGTTCTGGGTTGCCGAGGGTGTGCGCGACTCCACCACCCTTTGGGCTTGGGGCGGCTCAAGCTACCTCTGGAGCACAGGCGACACAACACGCTACCTGGTAGTGGCACCAGAACACGACACCACATACTACATCACCGTGTTCAACATCTGGGGATGCTCAACTACTGACTCGATAACCGTCGTGAACGCCACTGGCGTGAGAGAATCCTCAATCAACCTTGAGGTTTATCCCAACCCCGTGAAACACGTCCTGAACATAGAAGCAACAGAAATAAGGAGCCTTCGTATAAGCGACATGCTCGGTCAAGTGCTTTATACAAAAGAGACCTTTGACGACAACATTCAAATCGACATGAGCCCATACGCACAAGGCACATATCTGCTGCACGTCACCACAAGCCAGGGAACGGCTACACGGAAAATATTCAAACAATAGTGTAAACATTTAGTAATAAATGAGTTAATCGGGCGACCAAAGTCGCCCGATTTCTTTTTTTTCTCTGTAATAAAAAAATCTAAAAAATTATCTTTAAAGGATTCAGTATTTAGAAAAAAAAACTATCTTTGCGTGTTTGAAATTAAATTGATTTAATCATAAATAACTAACATTATGAAGAAGTTTAAGTACAGTTTCATGTCCTTAGTATTGACCGCAGCATTAGTGTTCGCGGGCTCCAATGCCATGGCTCAGAAAGACATCTATCTGCAAAGGAATGCTGTCCAGAAATGCGGCGAGGCCAACGATCACGGTCTGAAAGCCACATTCTCGTTCGACAGGATCCATGCAGAGAATGTAACCAACGAAGAAGGCACCTTCACTCTGTTGACGATTGACAACACCTACAACGTCGGCGAAGTTGGAGCTCCTTCCCTGCCTTCGGTTCACAAACTCATCGCTGTGCCTTACGGCGTTAGTGAAGTAAAGGCCAAGGTCACCAGCAGCACCCTCAAAGAGTACCGCTTGGACGACTATGAAATCATCAACCCCTTGATGCCACAACAGCTTTCAGTAAGAAAAGACCAGACAGAGGTTGAATTCGCTTACGACAAGGCCGTTTACCAATCGAAGGAATGCGTTGACCGCCCATTGGTGACAATCAACATTTTGGGTACCATGCGTGGCATCCAGGTTGCCGAGCTCGAGGTCAATCCTATTATCTACTCTCCTTGCGAGAACAAGATTAAGGTGTACAACGACATTGATGTATCGGTCGCTTTCAGTGAATACGACAAGGCCGCTGCCGACAACAAGTTCGCCGAGACCTTCTCGCCTTACTTCAGCAGCGTTTACGACCAGATGTTCAACTCGAAATGCTTCCGTGACTCTTACACCGACAATCCTGACCTGTGGCAGTTCCCCGTCAAGATGCTCGTCATAGCAAACCGCAACTACGAGACAGCCTTGCAGCCTTGGATTGAATGGAAGATAATGAAGGGCTTCTATATGGATGTTCACTACACCGATGAGTCAGCTGTTGGAACAACATCAACTTCTATAAAGAACTTCATCAACTCGAAATATCAGAGCGACGCTCCCACCTTCGTGGTAACAGTAGGCGACGTTGGACAAATACCGCCCAGCCTCAGCACCTCGCAAACTGCCTATAGCAACCAGTCGAGCTACGGCAACCCCGTGTCCGACCTCAGCTATTACAGCATGGACAGCGACTACTTCCCGGAGATGTTCTACAGCCGTATGAGTGTTGAGAACGCATCTCAACTCACCAGCGCCATCAACAAGATATTGATGTATGAGAAATACACCTTCCCGGATGACTCATACCTCAACAACGTACTCCTCATCGCCGGTTCTGACGGCACATGGAACCCAAAAGTGGGACAACCTACCATCAACTATGCCGCTGACAACTACTTCAATACAGCACACGGAATGGTCAACGTTTACAAATACTTGAGCACATACACAGGCTGCTACAACAACTTGAGCACTGGCGTAGGTTTTGCCAACTACACCGCCCACGGCGACAACCAAGAATGGGCAGGTCCTGAATTCACTGTTAGCAACGCCAATGCCCTTACCAACACCAACATGCCTTTCATAGCCATGGGTAACTGCTGCTTGGCCGCCAACTTCAACTACAGCGGTGGTCCCTGCCTTGCTGAGGCTCTGCTTAGAGGCGACAACAAAGGTGCTGCTTCCTACATTGGTTCAAGCCCTCTGACCTACTGGTATGAAGACTACTATTTCGGCGTAGGCTGCACCAACACATTCAACTCGACCCCTGCCATGGCTAACACCACTACAGGTTTCTACGACACCTACTGGCAAGACGAGACCTACAACACCATGTCAGCTTTGCTGATGTTCGGTAACTTGGCCGTCACCAACGCACACACCGCAGGTGGATACACCACAAGTGCATCACCTCTTTATTATTGGCAAGCCTACCACGTCATCGGCGATGGTTCTATAATGCCTTACAACCATGTTCCCGCTGAAAACAACGTGAGCTACAATCCTGTTGTCTTTGTCGGACAGACCGAGGTCACAGTTAACGCCGACCCAGGTTCTTATGTGTGCATATCCTACAACAACACCATCTACGGAGCCACCACAGTTCCCGCTAGTGGTATTGCTGTTGTAAGCATCACTCCTTTCACCGATGTCTGCACTGCCAACATAGTTGTGACACGTCAACAGCGTAAGCCACACATCGCAACAATCGACGTCGTTCCTGCTGAAGGTCCATTCATCAGCGTTGACAGCTACGACCCGCACTTTGCACACGTCGGCGAAGCCACTCCTCTCGCCCTTGTCATGAAGAACGTCGGTGTTGAGACCTTGACAGGTACCACTACCGTCACCCTCAGCTGCGCAAGCGGAAACATCACCTTTGGCAACCCCACCGGCACCTTCGAAAACCTGGCAGCCGATGCTACCGTTGATGTGAATGGATTCGTATTCACCATTGACCCGACTGTCGCTGACGGCACCATGATTCCTGTAACCGTGACATCAACCAACGGCCAAAAATCTTGGGAGAGCACCATCGTCATCACAGCTGGAAAGGCTGCTTTCGAATTCGTTGACTACTCATGGAAAGGCAGTTTCGTACCCGGTGAGACATTCAACGTGACAGCAAGATTCAAGAACATAGGACACTACCAGTCATCCAACGCTTTTGTCAGCATTAACTCAAGCAGCAATTACATCAGTTTCGCAAACGAGACCGTCGAATACGGCACCATCATGCCCGACGCGATAGCCGCTTGCACTTTCACAGTAACAATCAGCCCTGACTGCCCGGCAACAGAGGCTATACCTCTCCTTTTCAACATCATCGACGCGGAAGAGAACGCGGCTGAGGGAGAAGGCGTTTTGAGAAACAGCTGCGAAATAGTGTTTGACCTACAGGACAGCTACGGCGACGGCTGGAACGGCGGCTCTCTGACAGTATCATTCAACGATGGTACGCCACAACAGACAATGACAATCTCATCAGGTAGCTCTAATACCATAACACTTACTGTCACCACTGGTGTTGTTGTCACTGTGAAATACAATTCAGGAAGCTGGGATAGTGAGGTTTCTTACTCCATCTACTATGCCGACGACCCGACCAACATCATTCACCAAGAGTCACAGCCATCAACATCGGCATGGAACTTCACCGTGAACTGCGGTGGTGCTGACACACAAGAGCTGATGCCTGTCGTCAACCTCACTGCCACCGTGCAGAACGGTAACGACGTGGTTCTGACTTGGGACGCTCCTGCCCGCGCCAACCTCACCGGCTACACCATCTACAGGACCGACCTCACAGCTCCTCTCGGCACGACAACCGAAACGACTTATACCGACACCGACCTCGCTGACGGAACATACTACTACACAGTAGAAGCCAACTACACAGAAGGCGACGTGCTGTCGAACCCAGTGACGGTAACAATTGCCGACGGCATAAGCGAGTTCGCTACCAATGTCACCATCTTCCCCAACCCGGCCGAAGACGTGATTTACGTGATTGGCAACAAACTTAATGAAGTGAGCATATACAACATTTACGGTCAAGAAGTCGTGAAAGCCATCGCCACAAGCGACAACATGACCATCAGCCTCAACAAACTATCGGCTGGTATCTATGTCGTCAAGACTTCATGCGAGCATGGCGACAACATCCAACGCATAGTTGTGAAATAACATTTTCCTAATCGTTTGACAAAAGACCGTCCACGTGGCGGTCTTTTTTTTATGGCAAACACTGTCGAAAAATTTTCTCTTAAAAAAAGAAAAAAAACATCCACATTCACAAATTATGATTATATTTGTAGCTTGAAAAATTTGAAACATTAATGTACAAGTTATGAGAAAAATAGCTTTATTTCTATCGCTCCTTCTGCTGACGGTCAATATCTACGCCCAGCAAGGAACAAGACTATCGAGTGGCAAAGCCTCGAAACCACAAGTCGAGCTTGTCACCAGCAATGACAACCAGATTGTTGTCAACTTCCACCTCAACGGCTTCAACACCACAAAGGTTGAGACCCCTAGAGGAATTCAGAACATCGTCAATGTTCCCGAAATGGTATCTATGCTGCAAGCCGGTGCCCCCGACCTGCCACAATTCGCTATTCCCGCCATCATAGGCGACCGTGCCGAGATGCAGGTTAGCGTCACAAAATCGAAGTTCGTCGATTTTGACAATGTTGAAGTAGCCCCTTCAAAAGGCAACTTCAGCCGTCAGACCGACCCTAACGACGTGCCTTACACCTATGGAGAGGCATACAGCACAAACGCATTCTTCCCCAACGCACAAGCCACTTTGGATGTTCCTTACATCATCCGTGACTTCCGTGGACAGAACATCATGGTGAAACCTTTCGCCTACAACCCAATCACAAAGACATTGCGTGTCTATACAGACCTCACCATCGAGATGAGGAAAGTGAGCGACAACGGCGAGAACCAAAAAATGAGAGGCCGCGAGGCACGTAAGATGTCACCTGAGACGAAGGCCGAATACTCGTCACGCTTCATCAACTACAACGAGATGGCGGCAAAATACCCATTCGTTGAAGACCGCGGCGAGATGCTTATCATCTGCCCAGACCAATATATGACGGCAATGCAGCCATTGGTTGACTGGAAGAACATTTCAGGTCGTCCTACCACAATGGTAAGTCTTGCCACAGCTGGAGGCAACAACGACACCAATATCAAGAACTACATCCAAAACATCTATAACGACCAAAACCGCAACCTAAAATACGTCTTGTTTGTCGGTGACTACAGCGACCTCACCCCCCACTCCTTCTCACAAGGCTCATACAGCGGTCGCTCCGACATTTGGTTTGGCCAACTTGAAGGCAACGACCTTTACCCTGAGCTTCTCGTTGGACGTTTCTCTGTTGGCAGCGTTAACGACGTCAACACTCACGTCAACAAGGTTCTTTACTACGAGCGCGAGATGCCTGCCGGACTGACATGGCTCAACAAGGGTATCGGTATCGGTGCCAACGAAGGGAACGGCAACGGCCATAATGGTGGCGAAGCCGACTATGTACACATTAACTATATCCGCGACACCCTCCTGCACTACACTTACGCATCCGTCTCACAACAATACTCTGGTGTAGGCAGCGGCACCAGCGCCAGCTCCATCAGCAACGATGTCAATAACGGTGCATCAATCATCAACTACTGCAACCACGGCAGCGTTGACAGCTGGGCCGTGGCAGGCTACTCAAACTCGGACGTCAACGCCCTCACCAACGACTACAAATGGCCCTACATCATATCGGTGGCCTGCTTGAACGGCCAATTCAACTCAAACTGCTTTGGTGAGGCTTGGTTACGCGCCACCAACAACAGCACCGGAGTTCCCACAGGCGCCGTAGGCGGAATGTTCTCATGGATAAGCCAACCTTGGACTCCTCCTATGACAGGTCAGGACAAGATGATCGGCATCATCACCGAATGGACCAACACCGACAAGTATAACCACACCATGGGTGGAGCCTTCATCAATGGTAGCACAGGCATACTTGACAACCACAATGACGACTCAGGAAAAGGCACAGAGCTGTCATGGCTGCTCTTTGGCGAGCCAACACTTATGCTCCGTACCGACAATCCCGTTGACATGAACGTGACCTACTCACCCGGCACTCTGATGCTCGGAATGAACAGTCTCACCGTCAACGCACAAACCGACTTTGGCATCGCAACCCTTTCAATGAACGGCGAAGTTCTTGGCTCAGCCTATATAGAAAACGGCCAAGCCAATATAACCTTCAACTCGCTGAGCAACGTTGGCACCGCCAAACTCGTGGTGATAGGCTATAACAAAGTGACATACGAGGCCGACATTGAAGTTGTACCTGCAGAAGGGCCCTATCTCAGTGTAAGTGACTATGCACCCAAATTCGCACATGTCGGAGATCAGGCAGACCTCTCCATCGACATCACCAACGTCGGTGTTGAGACCCTTGCAGGTCCTACTATAGTGACACTGTCAAGTAATGACTCCTTAAGCATAAGCTTCGGAAATGCCACATCAACACTAGGCACAATAGAGCCCAATGCCACATCAACCGTCAGCGGCTTCACATTCACAATAGCCCCCTATGTAGCAGACGGCACAGTGATACCCGTAAATGTCACCATGACCAATGGACAAGAGACATGGGGAGGCACAATCAACATCACCGCAGGAAAAGCAATCCTCGAATTTGACGGATTCTCATGGAAAGGCAGCTTCACCCCTGGCGAGACATTCAACGTGATAGCCAAGTTCAAAAACACAGGCCATTACCAATCGGAAAACGCCATCGCTACCATAAGCTCTGAAAATCAATACATCACCTTCAACAACCCAGAGGTCAATTACGGCACCATAGCCGTTGATGGAACCGCTTCTTGCGTATTCTCAGTCACCATCAGCCCAGACTGCCCTTCAACAGAAACCATACCTCTCACCTTCACCATGATTGATGCAGAAGAGAACCAGGCAGAGGGCGACGGCGAACTCACCAACAGCTGCGATATCGTATTCAACCTGATGGACAGCTACGGCGACGGATGGAACAACGCTTACCTGACAATAGCATTCAGCGACGGCACAGCCTCGCAGACACTCAACTTCGCCTGCAGCGGCTGGAGCGGATGCAACACCAAGGAATACACTTTAACCGTTAACAGCGGTACAGAGATAACCGTGACCTTCCACAGCGGAAACTACGACGACGAGATTTCATACACCATCTACTACGCTGACGATGAGACAAACATCATCCAAGACGTCTCAACACCATCGACAACACCTTTCACATTCACCGTGAACTGCGGCGGTGGCGAGGCAATAGATATCTTGCCCGTCTTGAACCTTGCCGCTACCATTGAGAACAACAACGACGTTGTGCTCACATGGGATGCCCCGACACGTGCAACACTCATTGGCTACACCGTTTATCGTACCGACTTAAGCGAGCCTCTCGGCACCACACAGGAGACAACCTTCACTGATGCCGACCTCGAGCCAGGCACATACTACTATATCGTTGAGGCCAACTACGAGGAAGGCGACATCATGTCGAACCCCGTGAGCGCCACCATCATTGACGACGGTATCGGAGAGAACACAGCTAACGTCACACTCTTCCCCAACCCTGCAAAAGAAACACTGCACATCGTTGGCAAGCAAATCACCGAGGTGAGCATGTTCAACATCTACGGCCAGGAAGTTATTAGAACAACTGCCGGACATGACAACATCGAGCTTAACGTTAGTGGACTGGCAACAGGTGTTTATGTCGTTAAGACCATCACCAAGTCAGGTAGCAACATCCAAAGCATAATAGTCAAATAATAAGTCTTTTCAAATCATGTTTGCAAAGAGGCCGCACACGTTGCGGTCTCTTTTTTTTCATCCTTTCACCGCGAATTCAGACACCGACAATGAATTGCGCAAAGCGACGCGAGGGCTGACGCACATAACCGTGAAAGACGTTGACACACCACTTTCCGTCACTGCGGGAGAGCCTTTTGCGGTGTCGTATCGCACTGTCATCAACTTTTTTTTCAAAAATATTTCCATATATGCGGAAACAAAAGTTTTTTTTATGTAAGTTTGTATGTTTTTTTAAACACAGAACGACATGAAGATAAAGTTCATTGGAGCCGCACAAGAAGTAACAGGCAGCAAGCACTTGATAATAACCGACCACGGAAAGAAGATATTGTTGGACTGCGGAATGTTCCAAGGCAAGGGCCTTGAGACCGACGCCGCCAACCGCAACACTATGATAGAACCATCGGAGGTGGATTACATCATCCTCACCCACGCCCACATCGACCACAGCGGACTGATACCCTATTTCTATAAGAAAGGTTTCCGCGGACAGGTGGTTTGCACCAACGCCACACAAGACCTCTGTGCCATAATGCTGCCCGACAGCGGCTTCATACAGGAGAACGATATGTACTGGTTCAACAAGAAACGCCGTCGTCAAGGGCTGCCAGCTCTTGAACCAATATACACCGAGAAAGACGCACGTGCCTGCATGGAGCTTTTCGTAACAGTGGCCTACAACCGCTACCTCTATCTGGACAGCAACATAAAGGTCAAGTTCAACAACACGGGGCACCTCTTGGGAAGCGGCTGTGCCATTCTCGAGATTGACGAAGGCGGCAAGATGACACGCATAGCTTACACAGGCGACATAGGTCGCAGGACGAGCTACCTGCTGAAATCGCCTGAGCCGTTCCCGCATTGCGACTACCTGCTTACAGAGGCCACCTACGGCAACCGCCTGCACGGACCGCGCGAGAATGCCGAACAACAACTGCTCGACATCATCAACTACACCTGCATAGAGAAAAAAGGCAAGCTGCTCATCCCCTCCTTCGCCATCGGACGTACACAAGAGATTGTTTACCTGCTAAACAATTTCTATAACGAAGGCAAGCTTCACGACAAGATACCGGTATATGTTGACAGCCCCCTCTCGGTCAATGCGACGGAGATTTTCCGTATGCACCTTGACAAGTTCAACAAAGAGGTGGCCGAAGTGCTGGAGTACGACCCCGACCCGTTCGGCTTCAACAGCTTGACTTTCGTGCGCGACGTGAACCAGTCGAAGGCACTCAACAGCCGCAAAGACCCATGCATCATCATCTCAGCATCGGGCATGATGGAGGCTGGACGCATCAAGCATCATATAGCAAACAGCATCTCCAACCCCAAAAACACCATCCTCGCCATAGGCTATTGCGCCCCGACCACCCTTGGAGCCAAACTCCTTGCCGACCCGCGTCCCGACGTGGTTTCCATCTTCGGCAACGAATACGCCGTAAAAGCAGACATCTACAAGATTGATGCCTTCAGCGGCCACGGCGACTATGAAGAGATGATTGAATACCTCAGCTGCCAAGACCCGACAAAGATAAAGAAGACCTTCATCGTCCACGGCGAACTGGAAGCACAGAAATACTACAAACGAATGCTTCGCAAGGCAGGTTGGGAGAATATCGAGATACCAGAGGCTGGACAGGAGTTTGAGTTGCAATAAGACCGTCAGCTTTACTCCACCTGTCACGTGTCTCGCAGTCTTGTGTCAGTTAAAACTCTCTTGCCAAACTCTTGAATTTGCCTCCACGCTCCTCGAAGTTCTTGTATTGGTCGTAGCTGGATGCCGCAGGCGAAAGCAGACACACATCGCCTTCTTTAGCCTTCGATTTTACATAACCGAAAGCCTCCTCCATATTGGCATAGACAACCATTTCCGTCACAACATGCGCATCCTGCAAAAGGCTCATCATACGCCGACCTGCCTCGCCAGTGAAAAGCAGATGCGGAACAGTATTCTCTTTCAAGAACCCAACCAAAGGCTCGTAGTCGATGCCACGATCAAAGCCTCCAAGAAGAAGGAAATCGACCTTACCAAGCGCCTCAACAGCTGAGATTGCCGCCTGAGGGATAGTGGAGATGCTATCGTTGACGAAAGTCACACCGCCAAAAGTGCCCACCGGCTCCAGACGGTGCTCCAAAGGAGTAAAAGTATATAAATAAGGGATTAGTTCATGGTAGTCCACGCCATATTCCGAACAAGCCGCCAGAGCAGCCTTGACATTAAGTCTGTTGTGCGCACCCATCAACGGCAGAGCCGTCCAGTCAACATCATCGTCGAAATCAAGGTTAGAGAAGACCACGCTATTAACGCCCAAAGGCAGAACGTCGTCCAATAGCGACTCGTGTATCACGGCATAATCCTCGTCACCCATATAACGCAATAGGTTCAGTTTGGCGTGCTTGTAACGCTCGAAGGTGCCGAAATGGTCAAGATGCTCCTCAAAGACATTCAGCAGCACACCGACACGCGGACTCTGATGCACATACTCAAGCTGATGAGCCGAGAGCTCATACACAATAACAAATTTATTATCAATATCTTGAATTATATCAAAACAAGGTATTCCTATGTTTCCCGTAAGTATGGCCTTGCGCCCCGACGACTTCAAAAGGTGATAAATAAGACTCGTTGTGGTACTCTTGCCCTTCGTGCCAGTGATGCCTATGGTCTGGCTGTGGAACGCGCTTAGGAACAAGTCTGTCTGCGAAGTAATTTCAACACCATGTATATCAACGTCTTTCAAAGATATTCCTGGCGTTTTTATGACAATGCCGTAGTCTTTTATCACTCGCAGGTAATCATCGCCGCTAAAACATGGTATGTTCAAGTCCTTGATGGTCTCGAAAGCGCTCTCGTTGCGGTCGGCAATGGCGACGGAAGCCTCGGGCATGTATTTACGCAAAAAACGCAAAGTTGATTTGCCTTCCCTGCCGAAACCCAATATCAGCAGCGATTTACCACTAAGTCTCTCAATAATTGAATCAATCATATTTTTCTTCTATTATAAAATCCCGTTGACTCCCCCGCCCTGCGGACTCCCCCGCCCTGCGGGCACCCCCGTGTCTCGTGTCCCGTGTCCCGCACTCTTAACAACTTAACTTCTTAACATCTTCACTTATACAACGCTGATTTTAAAACACCCACAAACCTTTCTGGCAAGAAATTCTCTTTATTGAAATTCTTCAACAGTTCCGACAATGCAACATCTGGATGGGGAGAACTTTCAAATATCGTCCCTTCCCTGTCGTTCATGACATCCACACAGGTCCTCACCTCGCCCACCGTGCCTACGCACTCGAAAGGCTTGACTGGAGCCGTACCGTTAAGTTCCTCAAAGACAGGCAACAAGTCCTTGTCATTCGACATATCCGAACCAAAAATCCTCACCAACTCGTCGTGCGACAGGAACGGCGAAAGAATAATCCACGTGAACAGGCACTTGGGGCAACGACAGCACCATGAGTCGGTCTTGCTGCCTGCGTTGCAGCTTCGGAACACGGCGTGATAGTTTTTGCAACGGCTGAACAGCATGGCAATCTGCAACTCGCTCAGCGGACGCAAGAAACTGAAATACTGCACCTTGTCGTTGACATAAGTCTCGACATACGTCCTGAAGTCACGCTCAAACTCGACCGACTTGCTGTATTGGTGGTTTATCTTCGTCCCGGGCACCGTCGATTCATTTGCACTCGACTCGTTAGAGAGGGCTATGTAGCGCGACCCGCTTCCCGCAGCCGCCAACAAGGTGACGAAGGCTAGCATTGCCGAGAAAGGCGTGTGTCCGTTGAGGCATCCTTCGGCATTGAGTTTCAACATATTGGCATCGAGGGTGCGATTTATGACAAGGCAGTCGTCCAAGGTGAAGCCGGCCGCCTCAATGCAGCCTATGGTGGCACCGCGCGGATTCACTATCAGTGGCGTGACAGGCATCTCCTTGCGCAGCAGCTCTAGCGTTACGACAGAGTCTTTTCCGCCACCGATGGGGACAAGCGTTTTCTCATCCAACGGCAACGAAATAGGCGAAAACCCACGCTCCGAGTCCGACTCCATCTGCATGAACTCCTCCTCACCTACAGTTATTCCGTTAAGGTAGAAAAACTCACCCAAGCCATTGTAATACAACTTCTTCCACCACCGCATCTGCGGCTCGCTCAAAGCAAAAGGTTTTATCACCACTTTCGCAGGACAAAGTGTCTTCCAATAGCTTATCAGCTCTATCATACCTATATGGAACACAATGGTTTCCAACGCCTTACGCTCAATTTTTGTCCAATCAAGAAACGGGCGTTCAGGAATGGCGATATGCGGTGCGAAGAAATGTTTTTGGTCGATATTGAAATAGAATGTCGCCTCCAGGCCACCGTTGTCTGTTTTGACCTCAAACCTCTCGTAGGTGAACACGGACCACTCTTTCCGCAGGGCGACAAATTTCTCTTGGTTCTCGTTTCGTTTCAAAGCCTTGATATTTTCCACAAAGGTATAGATTTTTGCAAAAACACATATAAAAAATAGAACTTTTGAAAGAAAAATATTATCTTTGCAAACGGTAAAAATATTATAGTTATGCCAGATATATACACTTATTTCGGCTTTATTTTCTCGTTCTATTCAAATGAACATGAACCGATTCATGTCCATGTTGAGCATCAGAACAAAATGACGATTTTTGATTTGATTATTGTGAACGGCGACTTGACCGAAATCAGAAAAAGAGACAAAGGCAACCCTCTTTCAAGCAAAGACGAGAAGATTGCCATCGAATTTATCAACAAATATTGGAAAGAAATTGTGAACAAATGGATTGCTTTCTTTGTATATAAGAAACGCATCAGATGTACAGATATTAAAACCAAACTGAAATGAAACAAATCAGCATTGACAGCGTGGAATATATTGATGGGCTGACACTTTCGCTGATGTTCAGCGACGGTAAGCAACAGACTATTGATTTCAGTGATTTCTTTGAGAAACACCCGCACCCGCAGTACAACCGATACAAAAAGAAATCGGAGTTCAAGAAGTTCTGGCTTCGCAACAGCAACCTAATTTGGGGCAAGCACGCCGACCTGAACTTCCCTCTAAACGCCCTGTATTTCGGCAACCTCGAGCTGTGCTGCGACGACGAATGGCCTGAATGCTGATAATATAATATTGAATATCAACCATACATTAATTAAAACGAAAGAAAAGTAACTTATTGACATAGAATAAAATAGCGTTTATAACAAGTTCTTGAGTTCAAAATTTCCACATATCCTCTTTTGAGGGCAAACACACCAAGGACAAGTTAGAAATGCCGTAGTTTTTACGGCGTGGAATAACTTGTATGGTGTGTAGGGCGTGGAAACCCTTGAACTCAAGCAAGAAAATTTCCACGCTTTTTCTATGCTTGAACGCAAAACATCATGGACACACAGGAAGCGCCACATATAGGACATCTGATAAAAGCCGAACTCAAACGACATTGCACGCAAGTTGAACTACTCGCGACAGAACATCTACCACCTCTTCGAATGCCAGTGGATAGCGACCGATGTGCTGCTGAGGATTTGCGATATTCTTGATTATAACTTCTACAAAACATATTCCGACTATTGGGAAAGCAAAAAAGCGTAAAATGATATTTGACAGTTTTGTAAAAATATTTATTACACTTGCGACAAATAATCTGTTATAGCGTAATAGATTGATTTTCAATTTATATCATCATCTTTGCAACGTACTAATCAATAATTAAAACAGAAGGGTCTGATGGAATATAACTAGGCAAAATAATATGGACGATTTAGCTAAGAAATACGGCAAAAAATAAAATCACAAAAAGAAAAAGGAGATAACAACATGAAATGCGATTGGTGCGGAAAAGAATTTGGAAACACATGCTCTTATCATGGTGGTTTTCTAGGGAACAAATGCTATTGTTCTAAACGATGCAAAGTTGAAGCCGAAGCATCAAATTCAAGTAGTAGCAGTTCATCAAACATTGACAAAAGCGACAATTCTGGCTGTTTGATTTTTACCATCATCAAATGGATAGTCATGATATTAATTGTACTTTTTGTACTGTTTGTCATTTTTGGGAAATGACCAATGGCCCCTATTAAAAAGTAGGGATTTTCCCGTTCTTCTGGATTTAATTCAGAAACTAAAAACGAATAATATAATTTGCAATCCACAAAGAGCCGCAAACCAGCGATTTTTTTTGGTTTTTATACAAATCATGTCAAACCCTATAAGTTCCTTGTTCCATCGCACTTAGGGAAAGAAGAGCAACTCCAAAATTCCTTACCGGAGTTTGCGCCTTTCTTTGCCATGCGCTTAATCATAGGCTTGCCACACTTGGGGCAAATGGGATCGTTTTCGTTAATGCTTTGCTCCGTGCGATAGGTGATGCGCTCAGCGGTCAATCCACAAAACCAACCACACCCGTCAGGATTTTTCGGTTGGCTTTCCCCTCAGTATGCCAAAAATCATTATTTTTGCAAAAAATTTGAAGCATGGACGCAAGCGAACTTTTCACCATAAAGAGCAACACCACCAAACCCTTTGAGGGTCAGGTGCTGCTTGCCGAGCCCATGCTCAACAGTCTGCACTTCGGGCGCAGCGTGATACTTCTCATCGAGGTGTCTCCAAAGGAGGGATGCTTCGGAATCATAATAAACAAACCACTCAGCGTGCAGATTGACAGACTATCAGACGAACTGCCTTTTTTCGATGCGCCAGTCTTTGCAGGAGGTCCAGTAGATGAAGACAGACTTTTCTTCCTACACACCTTCGGCGAGCAAGTACCCGAGTCCATCAAAATCAAGGACGGACTCTATTGGGGCGGCGATTTCGACACTATCAAATCACTGATTATAAGCGGGCAAGCCAACAAAAGCAACCTGCGTTTCTTTCTCGGTTATGCAGGATGGGAGTCGGGACAACTGGAAAAAGAGCTGAAAGAGAACACCTGGGCTGTTGGCAACATCGACACACAACAAATAATGAACACCCGTCCCCAAAAAATGTGGGACATAATGACATTGCAATTAGGAGGCCGCTACCGCTATTGGAGGCTGTTTCCGAAAGACCCGAGGATGAATTAGATGACTATGACTGTGACCATGGCTATAACTATGACTAAGGGACACGAGACTGCGGGACACGAGGGAAGTTTTGGCACCACCTCGTGTCACGTGTCACGAAGTCTCGCGTCAATAAACAAATAAATAGATAAACATTTCAACAAAATACAAATGACAGAAATCACACAAAATACAGACAACTATCAGCTTGTAACCAAGACAGTTGCAGGATTGGAGGAAGTATTGGCAGCCGAGATAAGAGCCTTGGGAGCCAAGAACGTGAGGCTGATGCACCGCGCCGTGCTGTGCGAGGGCAACAAGGAAATGATGTACAGGCTTAACTACAACGTCCGCACAGGACTCAAGGTACTGAAGCCATTCAAGACATTTTTCGCACGTAACGAAGAACAGCTCTATAAAGGCATCCAAGAGATACAATGGAGCGACCTGCTCCGCACCGACCAGACATTCGCCATCGACGCCGTGGTGAGCGGACGCGTCTTCACCCACTCGCAATACGCCGCACTGAAGACCAAAGACGCCATCGTTGACCAGTTCCGCGACATCTTCGGCATACGCCCGAGCGTGAACACCCTCAACCCCGACCTGCGCATCAACCTGCACATACGCGAGGACAAGGTACAGGTGCTATTCGACAGTTCAGGAGAATCGCTACACAAGCGTGGCTACCGCCGTCAAGTCGATAAAGCCCCAATGAACGAGGCTCTTGCCGCTGGACTTATACAACTCTCAGGCTGGAAAGCCGACAGCAACTTCATCGACTGCATGTGCGGCTCAGGCACCATTCCCATAGAGGCTGCCATGTTCGCCATGAAGATACCGGCAGGCTACTACCGCAAGGAATGGGGTTTCATGAAATGGCCCGACTACGATGAAGAGCTTTGGAACAAGATAAAAGACGAAGCCGACAGCCAGATTTGCGACTTCGACCATGAGATATGGGCCTCCGACCGCTCGGCAAAAGCAGTGGATATCGCCAAAGGAAACATCAATTTCGCCCACCTGCAACACGACATCAAAGTGATGAAGAGAGACATGGAAGACCTCACCCCACCAGAGGACAAAGGCATCGTGATAATCAACCCACCCTACGGCGACCGCCTTGACGAAGCCGACATTGACGAGGCTTACCGAAACATTGGCAACACACTGAAACACAACTTCCAGGGATTCACCGTATGGCTCATCACCGACGATGCCGTGGCACTGAAAAACGTCGGACTGAAACCAAAAGTGAAGATTCCCGTATGGAACGGACCTCTTGAATGCCGCTTTGTCAGATTCGATATCTTTGAAGGCAAATACAACGACATGAAAAAGCGTGAATCCGAACAGCAAGACAACGCCGAGGAATAATACATGAAAAATCCAAACGACACCCAGAAAGAGTCAGCGGCAGTCCCTGCCAGACACCTTAGCGACTTTGTCGCCATCGACTTTGAGGCCGCCAACGCCTCATACACCAGCGCGTGCAGCATGGGTGTTGTGATAGTGCGTAACGACGAGATAACCGAAAGGATGTACACATTGCTACACCCTGTGCCTAACTATTACCACTGGTACAACAGCAAAGTGCATGGACTGAAGCGCAAGGACACCGACAATGCCCCTACATTCAACATGGTTTGGCCACAGATAGCACCCTTGGTAAAAGGGCTCCCTTTTGTGGCCCATGGAATGCTTTTCGACCGCCGTGTGTTGCGCGAGTTGCACAAACTCTACAAAATTCCATACCCAGAGTACAAGTTCTACTGCACTCATAAAGGCTCTGAAAAAGCCCTTCCCGACCTAGAAAACCACAAGTTGGACACCGTAGCGGCCTATTTCGGCTATGAACTCGACAAACACCACAACGCCCTGGCCGATGCCGAGGCCTGTGCCGTGATAGCAATGAATATTTTTTAGCATCCACTTGACTTGTATTGCAACCTGGCAAACTTCAAAAAATTTGTTTTTTGTAAAAATTATATATTTGCAGAATAAAATGTATCACAAAATAGCATCATTATGAAACGTACTTTACCATTAATAATGTTATCATTGCTCCTTACAACAGGGGCATTGAAACTGCAAAGTCAGACAACACAACCGGGTGTCGCCGACAGCAAAGAAAAGGCATTAATGTACTATTTCTCCACCGTCCCTTATTACTGTGATTTCGAAAATGAGCGAGAGAGCGTTTTCTGGAATTTCAAAAACACCGAATCAGGCAGCGACAACGCACATTGGTATGTATGGGGAAATGAAAACACCTATCACTACCTTATGTGCGGCAATGGTCAAGACGACTACTTCCCCAACAACCATCCGGTCACTGTTCTTGCCGAGCGCGGCATATTCCTGGGCCAGTCAAACACCTTGACAGTCACTTTCGACATCACCGTTGGAGGCGAAGAAGGATTTGACTATTGCATGGTGTTTCTTGTCCCAAGAGATGTGGAATGGGAACCCGCAACCTCCGGTATTACCGACTACATTGGATCAAGCAGTGCTTGGGACTTGCCATACGCCCTGCATTTCGGTGACGGTGTGGCAGGCACCAAACTGAGCAACAAAAACAACGAAACAATGACAACGACCATTCCCAACCCAGCGCCTGGCCAACCCTACAAACTCATATTCGTATGGCATAACGACAACAGCGATGGCAACGGACAAGCCGTAACAATCAAAAACCTCCGCGTGACATCAGAAAAAACACCGACTCCAATATCTGAAATTGATATTACAGACTTTGTCACTCCCGTATGGGGAGCACATCCTTACACCAACTTAGAAACAGTAAGCAGCAACTACTCCGTCAGTGCCGCCACATGGTACGAGACAACCTCAAACTACTCAGGCTCGCCAATGATGCCAGGAGACATATTCGACAACCTTGATGACGACGACTACAGTATCGGCGCATATTATTTCATGAATATTTGGGTCAAACTCAATGACGGATGCTACTTCGCCGACAATATGGCAACTATATCAATAAACGGGGACCCGCAAATGATAGGCAATTCCAATTATAATCCCCAATACATGATTGCTCTGTCTGACGGATCATACAAGATACAAACCAAAGCATTTTATGTGTCAACAGGCAGAAGGTACAACATCACCATTGGAGGAATGCCTGTATTATCGGTCAACAAGGATGGCATTACCAATTCCAACATCACCGGCACAGTCACATTCGACACCATTACCAACACACTGACGCTAAACAACGCCACCGTCAACGGTAAAATCAAAATCAACGACATGACCGAGTCCTATTGGATCAATGTGGAGAATCCCTCCATCAACCTTGTTGGCGACAATGTCGTCAGTGATGAAATAGACCTATTGTCAACACTGGCCTCAAACACCACGGGCACACTCACCATAAAAGGCAACGGCAAGCTTAGTGCCAAGGGAATAAGGCTTTTCCCTGATATCAATCTCAACATAAAAGACTGTGAATTAGCCTTTTCGGACCCGACCTACAATTGGGGAACCTTCGGCAGGGACAACAACATACTCTCATTTGACAACGTGAAAGCCACTTTTGAGGCCAAGCAGTCGTGCATCCACAACTTCGAGGAGATAAACCTTACAAGATGCGCCATCACGACTCCCGAAAACGCTGTAATAGCCAAACCACAGTCAAGCCTCGACTACATCGTATGTGAGGCCGACGGCACAACCCCAGCAAAAAATGTCGTGATAAGCCGCACTAACATTGGCATTGAACAATACGAGACCGAGACCGTCAAATTATATCCCAATCCTGCCAAAGACGTCATTTTCATAGACAACGCCGACGGTGAGTGGGTCAGAATCTACGACAACACAGGCCGTATGATAAAAAAAGCACAATACAAAAATGGCATCAGCATAAGCGAGCTTTCGCACGGTGTTTATGCAGCGACGGTAAGCAACCGCGTTGTCAAATTCGTAAAAGAATAAGCCCGCGCGTTTACACGAATCAAAAGGTTGCCTATAGGCCGCATTTTTTCTTTACATACAAAAAAACTTGCATAAACAAAAAACAAACCATATCTTTGCAAATTAATCTAAACTCAAAACATTATGTTCAAGATATTGGAAAAGCAGACTTTTGCCGCCGACACCTACCTGATGAGAATTGATGCTCCGCGCATAGCACAGTCAGCCCTGCCAGGGCAGTTCCTCATCGTGAAGATGGACAAGAACTCAGAGCGTATCCCGCTGACCATCAGCGACTACGACCGTGAGAAAGGTGAAATAGTCATTGTATATAAAGCCATAGGCCACTCGACCCGCAAGATGGCAGAGATGGAAGCCGGCGACAGCTTCGAAGATGTGGTTGGCCCCCTCGGACAGCCATCCGAATTCACCCATATCCCGCTCGACGAGCTGAAAAAGAAGGCATACGTCTTCATCGGTGGCGGCGTTGGCATAGCCCCCATTTATCCACAGGTGAAATGGCTGTATGAGCACGGCATCAAGGCCGACTGCATCATAGGCGCTCGAAGCAAAGACCTGCTCATCTTCGAGAAAGAGCTTGAAAGCGTGTGCAACCTCTACGTCACCAGCGACGACGGCTCCACAGGCCGCAAAGGTCTCGTCACCGACGTGCTGCGCGAGCTTGTGAACAATGGCAAGCACTACGACGAAGTGGTAGCCATAGGCCCTATGATAATGATGAAGTTCGCCACCAAGACCGCCACCGAACTGGGCATACCCTGCACCGTGTCGCTCAACTCCATCATGGTTGACGGAACAGGAATGTGCGGTGCCTGCCGTGTGACAGTGGGCGGTAAGACCAAGTTCACCTGCATCGACGGCCCAGAGTTCCGCGGCGACCAAATCGACTTCGACGAAGCTATGAAACGTCAGGCCATGTACAACAACGTGGAGACCCGCAAACAACTTGAGGCCGAAGAGAAAGCCGAAGGCCACAAATGCCACATCGGAGGCATCGACGAGACCCCACGCGACAAGCAACACCGTGTACCGATTGCCGAGCAGAAGCCAGAGATACGCGCACACAACTTCGACGAGGTGTGTTTAGGCTACACCGCCGACGAAGCCATACTCGAGGCACAACGCTGCCTCAACTGCAAGAAACCCCAATGCGTTGAGGGCTGCCCCGTCAACATCAGCATACCAGACTTCATCAGCCATGTGGCCAAAGGCGACTTCCTCGGTGCCGCACAGGTCATCGACAAAGACTCAGCACTGCCAGCTGTGTGCGGACGTGTCTGTCCACAAGAGTCGCAATGCGAAGGCCGCTGCGTGATGGGCAAGAAGTTTGAGCCTATCGCCATCGGAAAACTGGAGCGTTTTGTAGGCGACTGGTCGCGCGAGAACAACGTTAGCCTCAACAACGCCATGCCAAAGAACGGACACAAGGTGGCCGTGATAGGCAGTGGCCCTTCGGGCATAACATGCGCCAAAGAACTGCTTATGAAAGGCTACGACGTGACAGTGTTCGAGGCCCTGCACGAGTTCGGCGGCGTGCTGACCTACGGAATACCCGCTTTCCGTCTGCCAAAAGAGACTGTAGTGAAACACGAGATAGAAAACGTTCGCCGACTTGGAGCCGAGTTCGTGAAAGACGTCGTGGTGGGCCGCACCCTTATAATTGACGACCTGCTCGACAAAGACGGCTATGAGGCTGTGTTTGTTGGCTCCGGTGCCGGTTTCCCGAAGTTCATGGGCATTGAAGGCGAGAACCTATGCGGTGTCGTCTCGGCCAACGAGTTCCTCACCCGCAACAACCTGCTCAACGCATACCGTGAAGGCTTCGACACGCCCAACTACGTAGGCAAGAAAGTCACCGTGGTTGGCGGTGGCAACGTGGCAATGGATGCCGCCCGTACCGCCTTGCGCCTCGGTGCCGACGTTACGATAGTGTATCGCCGTTCAGAGAAAGAACTTCCTGCCCGTGTCGAAGAGGTACACCACGCTAAAGAAGAAGGCGTTAAGTTCAACCTGCTGTGCAACCCCGTCGAGATTCTCGGCAACGAGAACGGCTGGGTGAACGGCATCAAGTGCATACGCATGGAGCTTGGCGAGCCCGACGCATCAGGACGCCGCAGTCCCGTTGAGGTGAAAGGCTCGGAGTTCGTGATAGAGTCTGACATGGTGATCATGTCGCTCGGCACCTCGCCAAACCCGCTCATAGGCAGCACCACAGAGGGCTTGGAGACCAACCGCAAGGGCTGCATCACCGCCGACGAGGCCGGTGCCACCACACGCAAGGGCATCTTTGCCGGTGGCGATGCCGTGAGTGGCGCAGCAACCGTCATCCTCGCCATGGGAGCCGGCAAGAAAGCCGCCAAAGCCATTGATGAGTATATAAAGAGCAAGTGATATTTGAGTATCAATATTTTAATAGGGTGCGTTATATGAATAGCGCACTCTTTTTTTGTTTGTGCTCAATAAATGCACATTTTAAAACTCCCGCACTTTTCCCGCAAGACTTGGTTTATTGTATTATACGGATTATTGCCAATTAGCAATGAACTATGGGTTGCAAATCCAACGGAACATGGTATTTCGATAAAACCGCATTTGATTTTGACAATCAAAAAAAAATCGTAATCCAAAATTTATATACGATTTTTTGGATTATAATCCAAAAAATAGGTGTAACTTTTTGGAATAAAAACCATAATCAACTTCTGTTTCAATGTTATATCAAAAAATCCAGATAATTATCTGGAGTAACCACAGAAGTCGCTTTCACATCGTAAGCCTCAAGGAATGACTTTGGGAAGGTGGCATTGCCTTTTCTCGGGTTCCACTTCATCTCAAAGGCCGTCATAGTGCCGTCACTCTCCTCAATATAATCAATCTCCTGACGCTCTTTAGTGCGCCAAAAATAAGTGTTTGCATATCGTCCATTATAGTGGTTGAATTTCTTCCTCTCGGAAATGAAAAAGTTCTCCCACAAAGCGCCCATGTCGTTGCGCTTGCCTGAAGGCGAAAACTGCTGAATGACAGCGTTTCTGATACCATTGTCGTAGAAATATATCTTTTTCGACTTTTTCAGTTCGTTGCGCAAGTTACGACTTAAGCCATTCAAGCGGAAAATGACATAGCACTTCTCCAGCAGGTCAACATACTTCTCCACAGTCTTGCTGTCGGAGCCTACCGTTTGTGCCAGTTCATTGTACGACACTTCACTTCCTATCTGCAAGGCAAGGGCCACAAGCAACTTTTCCAGGATAACAGGCTTGCGCACGCCTTCCATTGAAAGCAAATCCTGATACATATAGCTCCCCGACAGGTTCATAAGAAGATTTCTTATGTCCCTTTCGCCCGACACAACCTCAGGATAGGAACCGTATATCAAGCGCGACTCCAATGTCTGCCTGACCCGTATAAGACCGCCATTCTCAAACAGTTCCTGCGTGGAGACGGGATAAAGATGATACTCGAACTTACGGCCTGTAAGAGGCTCATTCAGTTGGCCTTGCAGCATGAAAGATGACGAGCCTGTCACAAGCAGCTGAACATCACTGAAATGATCTGTTATCATTTTAAGCGTCAAGCCTATACCCTTGACACGCTGTGCCTCATCGATCACAACGAGCCGCCTGTCGGCAAGAAGCTGTTGAAGCGTTGCTATGTTGGCTTTTTCGAGCAAAGCCCGTTGTTCGGGGTCGTCACAATCGATGAAAAGGACTTCCGCATCCGCTACCTTACCATCCATGCGACCAATGATTTGGCGAAACAGCGTTGACTTGCCAACCTGACGCGCCCCTACCAAAACGATGGCTTTACCGCAAAACATCAAATCGGTAATTACTTGCTCAAGATGCCGTTTAATTAATCCCATATCCTTATATTTTTCCATTTTCCAATCGGCGACAAAGATAGCAAAAAAATCGTAATCCAAAATTTATATACGATTTTTTGGATTATAATCCAAAAATTAGGTGTGATTTTTGGGAATAAGCCAAAAGATTTTTTCATTCATTTTTACCACATATCTTTAATAATACGGACACTGACGGCGTGAAACGAAAAAAACTCCCGCAGGAGGTTTTCCTGCGGGACTTTGGTTTGTCAGTGTATTACGCGGATTATTGCTTATCAGCAATGAGCTAAAGGTTGAAAATCCAGCGGAACAGGGTTATTTATTTTCCGATATCTTCTTCGTGATTTTTGCCCTAAAGAATATCACATCTGAATTTCTCCATATGAACCATAAAACTCAACTATACGCAAAGGATTTGGAAGTGCGAAACGTATGCAATTCATATTTGAAAATAAATTACAAACAATTGGAATTCGTTTATCGAGATTTCTCAAATCATTGTATAAGCGACCATATTGAATACGGTCAACAAGAATATCGCTATCAGCAAAATCAGCAAACAACAAAAAATGGTTACTCATACTTTCAGGCACATCTCCTTGTATATCAAAGCCAATATTTCGGCCTTGAGGAATAGAAAGGATTGAGGAAAAAATGTCACCAGAGCCAATGCATCTGCCATCCTGATATGCTTCATAGCGGTTCGCTAAAAAAGCAAATGGTTTACGGTACAAATCATTCAGTGTTTTCATTATTACTTTGTTTTTATTTTTGTAAGGTTAGTATTTGTTTTTTCGGTCCGTTGGTCGACAAGACACAAAAAGAAACGTGGGATGTTTCGATAACAGAAAGAATCATCTCATTTTTTTTCTGCCCTAAATCCGTGCCGGGCGCAACTTTTGTTTTCCTCTCCAGCACCACAAAAGGAAGTTATACACAAAAGAAGCGTGGCACTGATATACCACTCTTCTATCGGAGGTCGTGAGAATTACCTTATATCGCAGAATGTAATAAATCAGTCCACGCTTAAATGCGCGAACTATTACACCCTCTTGCGCTATAATTCTAGAAATTTCTCACGTTTCCGATAGCAAGACGAGCATAACGCTTCGTATTCCAATATGTTGGCGGCACGAAACCACCGTAAGAACTATTGCAAAGATACAAGTTTTTTGGAAAAAGCAAAAAGAATGGGTTATTTTTTGCTAAAAATCCTATCTTTGCACTGTTTTTCACACCTTATAAATCATAATCACACCCAAATGATAGTTTGCATTGCAGAGAAACCGAGCGTGGCACGCGACATAGCCAAGGTGCTGGGAGCCAACACCTCGCACGAGGGCTATATGGAAGGCAACGGATACCAGGTGACATGGACATTCGGGCACCTCTGCACGCTGAAAGAGCCTCACGACTACACTAGCGAGTGGAAACAGTGGAACATGAGCCGCCTGCCCATGATACCGCCACGCTTCGGCATAAAACTCATAGCCGACAAAGGCGTTGAAAAACAGTTCAGGACCATCGAGACTCTCTTCAGCAAGGCCGACAGCATAATAAACTGCGGCGATGCCGGACAGGAAGGCGAACTGATACAACGCTGGGTGATGCAGAAAGCCAAGGCGACATGCCCCGTCAAAAGGCTATGGATCTCGTCGCTGACCGAAGAGTCGATACGCGAAGGCTTCAACGACCTTAAAGACCAATCAGAATACCAGTCACTATATGAAGCCGGACTGTCGCGCGCCATAGGCGACTGGCTGCTCGGCATGAACGCCACACGACTCTACACGCTGAAATACGGCCAGAACAGACAAGTGCTGTCGATAGGCCGTGTGCAGACCCCCACCCTAGCGCTAATCGTGAACCGATATAATGAGATTGTTAACTTCAAGCCAGAACAATACTGGGTGCTATCGACAACATACCGCGACACGACATTCACCCCCACAAAAGGCAAATACAAATCAGTCGAGGAAGGTCAGAACGACCTGCACAGCATCGAAGGCAAGGAGTTTACCATCACCGACGTGAGCAAGAAAAAAGGCACCGAGGCACCTCCCCGACTCTACGACCTCACCTCGCTGCAGGTGGAATGCAACAAACGCTATGGCTTCTCGGCCGACCAGACACTGCAGACCATACAGAGCCTCTACGAGAAGAAATACACCACCTATCCACGTGTCGATACCACCTACTTGAGCGAAGACATCTACCCGAAATGCCCCAACATACTGAGCCGACTGAGCAACTACGCCGAACTGACCGCACCGCTTGCAGGCAAGAAACTGCCCAAGAGCAAAAAGGTGTTCGACGACAGCAAAGTCACCGACCACCACGCCATCATACCCACAGGCGTTGTCCCAACAGGGCTATCGTTTGCCGAAGAAAAGGTTTATGACGAGGTGTGCCGCCACTTCATTGCCGTGTTCTATCCCGACTGCGTGTTCTCGACAACAACCGTTATGGGGCAAGTTGAGGAAGTGGAGTTCAAGGCCACAGGCAAACAGATTCTCCAACCCGGCTGGCGCGACGTCATAAAACCCGTGAAACAAGCCGAGCCAGAGAAAGACGAGGACAAAGACGAAGAGAAGACCCTCCCCGACTTCAGCAAAGGTGAACACGGTCCGCACGTGCCGCAACTCGCCGAGAAGTGGACCACGCCACCCAAGCCCTACACCGAAGCCACGCTGCTACGCGCAATGGAGACAGCAGGTAAACTCGTTGACGATGAAAACCTTCGTGAAGTGCTGAAAGAGAACGGCATAGGCCGTCCCTCGACACGGGCTGCCATCATAGAGACGCTGTTCAAGCGCAACTACATACGCAAGATACGCAAAAGCCTTGAACCCACGGCGACAGGCATCGAACTGATAGGCATCATACACGAGGAACTGCTGAAAAGTGCCGAGCTGACAGGCATCTGGGAGAAGAAGCTGCGCGACATTGAACAGCACAAATTCACCGCTGCTCAGTTCATCGACGAGCTGAAACAGATGGTGCAGGAGATAACAAGAACCGTCATGTTCGACACCAGCAACCGACGTGTGACAACGATAGTGGAGCCAGAGAAACCCAAGAAAACGGCTGCAAAAAAAAGTGGCACGACCTCCAAAACGAAAAAAGAAAAGTCGAAAGCCACGCCAACCGAGACAAAAGCCGAAGCCGACATTGTGGGACAGCCCTGCCCGAAATGCGGCAAAGGCCACATCATAAAAGGGCGCACGGCCTACGGCTGCTCCGAATGGCGCAATGGCTGCGACTGGAGAAAGAGTCTCTAAAAAATAACAATCTGTTTTTCAATCATATATCCGTTTTTAACCGTTTAATGACGTTTATAAACGACTATAAACGTTTGTTGAACGGATAGTTTCTGTCCTGTTCCTTTTCTTTGCATCAGAAAAAGAACTGATATGAAACAAAACGAAGAAACTATAATTTATCAGCCCAACAATGAGGGCATAAAACTTGAGGTACGCATAGAAGACGAAAGCGTATGGCTGAACAGGCACCAAATGGCAGCCCTTTTCGGCAGGGACATCAAGACTATCGGCAAACATATCAACAATGCTTTGAAAGAGGAATTGGAGAATTTACCAGTTGTCGCAAAATTTGCAACAACTGCCAGCGACGGCAAAACCTATTCCATAGAATACTACAATCTTGATATGATTCTATCGGTTGGCTACCGCATAAAGTCACAGCGAGGCATCCAATTCCGCCAATGGGTTAACCGCGTTCTTAAAGAATACCTGCTGAAAGGATACGCTATAAACCAACGCATTGGCAGGATTGAGAGCCGAATGGAAAGCCACGAGGCAATGCTTGCCGAACACACCAAGAAGATTGACTTCTTCATCAAAGCGTCGCTTCCACCTATAGAGGGCATATTCTTTGATGGACAAGTGTTTGACGCACACAACTTCGCAAGCGACCTAATCCGCAGTGCAAGGCATCGCATCATACTTATCGACAATTACATAGATGATACAGTACTAAAACTATTGGATAAACGAGACAACAATGTCGAAGCAACCATCTACACAAGACAAATCAGTCAAGCACTGCAGACCGACATAGAGTTGCACAACACCCAATACCATCCCATTGAGGTACTAACATTCCAAAACTCGCACGACCGCTTTCTACTCATCGATGATACAGTTTATCACATCGGAGCATCGCTAAAAGACCTCGGGAAGAAATGGTTTGCTTTCAGCAAAATAGGTATTGATGCAGAAATGCTTTTGAGCAAGCTATGATTTAGGGCTCGTGTCAAGAAGTCTCGCGTCACTCAATCATTTTTTGGTTCGTCCTTCGACTTCCTGTTCGTCGTAGTTCTCCGTGTCGAGCAGGTCGCCCTCGTCGCTATAGATTTTCCACTCGCCGCATTTGTTGTCGGCGCAGTAGTTGCCTTCTTCCTGCAGCACTCCGTTGGGGTAATAGAGTTTTGCGGGACCTTGTTTTTTTCCATTAGAATAGCTGATCTCAGCCATCTTCTTGCCATCGGCATAATATTTCGTGCACAATCCGTTGCGTTCACCTTTTAAATAGAAAACATCTTCGGCAATGCGCCCGGTCTTGTTGTCATACACCTTGGAATGCCCTTCCAAAACGCCATCGACATAATTCTCATCTAGTATCAGCTTGGCATTGTCAGGTGAGAAATAACGCCATTCACCGTCTTTTTTCTTGTTTTTGTAGTTGCCTTTGGCAACAACTTTACCATTTGGCGAATAAGCTGTGTATGTGGTATTTATACCAGTCTTATCATATACATTTGTAGCCTTCAAATTGCCATCCTCGTCATAATACTTGAACTCGCCCACAGGCTTGTCGTTCTTGAACCTGCCTTGATAACGAATACTGCCATTGGCATACACATCGCGCCACTCACCCTGACGGCGACCTTTGGAGTCCGTTTTATTACAGTCTTGAGCTATAGTGCCATAACAGACACAGGTACAAAACATTATAAGAAGCATTATTCTTTTCATCTTCTATTTTTTTCTGCAAAAATACAAAATAAAACGGCATAATTCATATTTCAGAGTATCAGTATGGAGTTTCAAGCAAAAAAAAAGACGTTTCACTTCCATTTTTTTATAAGCTACAGCCACAAATAGTAATTTTGGATGTTTTAACATTTTCATTTACGAATTTACGAAAAAATATATAATATCAAAAAAATGGAAAAAAAAGTAAAAAAAACCAATGAGGCAAGTAACGAAATCCCTGCCAAAAAGCCGAAAACAAAGAACTTGATTCTTGAAATGATGAAGGAGAATCCGAGCATCACGATGCTTCAGCTGTCCGAGAAAATCGGAGTCACCCCGAAAGCCATTGAAAAACAAATCATGAGGCTCAGGTCATTAGGCTTGATTAAACGTGAAGGTTCGAACCGTTCAGGCACATGGAAGGTGATCGGATAACATAATGCACATCAAAAACACGTCAAAAAAGCGGCGGGATATGAGTTCCTGCCGCTTTTTGTTTCAAAAAAATGACTACCTTTGCGCCAAATAGCAAGCTGTATGGATACTGAAGAAAAAGACGAACTGGAAGACATCACTGAAAATGAAGCTACTGACAGCGCTCTGACAAACGATAACGACAAAGACAATTTCCGGGTTATACCCATCAACGGGATGCTCGAGAACTGGTTTCTCGACTATGCCTCATCAACCATATTGGACCGCGCCGTACCCTCCATTGACGACGGCTTCAAGCCTGTGCAACGCCGTATAATGCACTCAATGAATGAGCTTGACGACGGACGACTCATAAAAGTGGCCAACATCGTGGGCAACACCATGAAATACCATCCCCACGGCGATGCCTCTATAGGCGACGCCCTTGTGCAGTTAGCGCAGAAAGAGCTGCTCATCGACACACAAGGAAACTTCGGCAACATCCTCACTGGCGACACCGCAGCCGCTCCACGTTACATCGAGGCACGATTGTCGAAGTTTGCCAAAGAGGTTGTCTTCAACCCCAAGACGACAGAATGGACCCCATCATACGACGGCCGAAACAAGGAGCCCGTCACGCTGCCAGTAAAATTCCCCCTCCTGCTTTTCCAAGGCACCAAAGGCATTGCTGTAGGCCTCACCACAAAGATTCTTCCTCACAACTTCAACGAGTTGATTGATGCTTCGATAGCCTATCTGCACGACGAGTCTTTCGAACTGTACCCCGACTTCCCCACCGGCGGCCTGATTGACGTGTCGAACTACAAGGACGGCACACGCGGAGGCCGTGTCAGAATACGCGCCAAAATAAGCCAACAGGACCGTTACACATTGGTCATCAGCGAAATACCTTACGAGACAACCACCCAGTCGGTCATAGCCAGCATAATCAACGCAAGCTCCAAATCGAAGATAAAAATCAAGAGCGTGGACGACAACACAGCCGAGAACTGCGAGATAGTGGTCCACCTGCCAAAAGACAACGATGTGTCGCCCGACCAGACCATCGACGCTCTCTATGCCTTCACAGAGTGCAGCGTTACACTGTCGCCATGCGCCTGTGTCATCAAGAACAACCACCCTGTGTTCCTCGGCGTGTCGGACATACTAAAGCACAACACCGACCGCACCATGGAGCTGCTCAGCTTCGAGCTTCAGATACTGATAAACGAACTGGAAGACTCATGGCACTGGATTTCGCTTGAAAAGATATTCTTCGAGAAAGGCATCTATAAAGAGTTGGAGAAAAAGAACTACGAGACGTGGGAAGACCAGCTCACCGGCATAGAACGACGCTTCGACCCATACAGGAAACTGCTGAAACGCGAAATAACGCGCGACGACGTTGTCAAGCTATGCGAGAAGCCCGTCCGCAAGATTTCCGTCTTCGACATAAAAAAAGCCGACGAACAGATTGCAGACATAGAGGCCAAGATAGCCAAAGCAAAGGACGACTTGGACAACATAGTCGAATACACCGTCAACTTCTTCCTGCACCTAAAGGAGAAATATGGCAAAGGCCGTGAACGCAAGACTGAGATACGCAACTTCGACAACATTTCAGCTGTGGCTGTCGCCGCCAACAACGAAAAACTCTATGTGAACAAGACCTTAGGCTTTGTGTGCACCGGCGAGGGACTAAAACGCGAGAAGGACAAGGAGAGTTACGAGTTTGTGTGCGACTGCTCCGACATGGACCTCATCATAGTGTTCCACGAGAACGGAACCTACATGGTGACAAAACTACAATCAAAACTATTTGTAAAAGAGAAAGTCATCCACGTCGGCATATTCCACCGCAACGACGACCGCATGACCTACAACGTTGTCTATCGCGACGGCAAGCCAGGAGGCATTTACTACGTGAAACGCTTTGCTGTTGAGGGCGTAACGCGCGACAAGGAATACGACCTCACCATGGGTACGCCCGACTCGAAAGTGATTTATTTCAGTGCCAACCCCAACGGCGAAGCCGAAACCATCAAAGTTCAACTACGTCCGCAACCACGACTCAAGAAAGCAACCTTCGACTACGACTTCTCGGCCCTGGCCGTCAAGACACGCACAGCACGAGGCAACATACTGACCCGCTATCCCATCAAGCAGATATTCAAACACGACGACGGAGTCTCGACACTCGCCGCACGCGACATCTGGTATGACGACACCGTGCGACGCCTCAACGCCGACAAACGAGGAACACACATAGGCGCATTCAGCGGTGACGACAAGATTCTGCAAATATTCGCCAACGGAGAATTCAAGATAACAGGCTACGAACTCAGCAACCACTTCGATGACGACCTCATTGAGATAAGGAAATACAACCCCGAGGAGATCTTCTCGGTAATCTACATCGAAGGCGAGACACAAAAACACTATCTGAAACGTTTCTGCATCGAGAAAGAGACCAAGCTAAACACACGGTTCTCGTTCATTGGCGACAATCCTAACGCGAAATATCTGACCCATAACAGCGACATTCTGCCGAGACTCATGCTAAGCTACAAGGTTAGCGATGCCGGCAACTCGTTCCCCGACGACGAAATCAACGTCAGCGAGTTCATCGGGATAAAGAGCTTCAAGGCCAAAGGAAAACGCCTGTCGCAGAGGGAGATTGACACATACCAGTTCATCGAGCCATATCAGGTGGAAGAACCAGAACCCGCCCCGGAGCCTGAAAACGAGCAGGACAACAATGAACTTCCAGACGATGATGACGACTCAAACAAAGGTGTTGAAGGTGTTCAAACAGAACTAATTTTCTGATATGCGTCGATTTGCATCATATCTTATCCTCATCCTGTCGCTCTGCAGTTGCAGCATCGAGTCGCGGCTTGCCAAACGCTTCATACAACAAAGCGAAAACGCCGACATCGCCGTCTATTTTCCCGAGACAGCCTTACTCACCGACGCCCGCAAACTTGACAGCACGTATACCACTCCGCTGATCGACTCGCTCAACGCCGATTTATTCCTGGACGTGATGTACAACGCTTACAGCGAAGAGCTACAGAAATACAAGCTCAACATCTACTTTCCCGACGACCCCGACAACGTACAGGTCGACTCGCTGCACTGGCTGGCCATGCTCACCAAGGTCGACATCCAAGAAAGCTCAGTCGAATACATGGACTACGGTTACGGGCCTCGCAACTACCGATATTACTATCCACTCAAGTGCATCAACGTGGCCTCATGGTTCGACTTCAATAGCGGCGAATGGAGCAACACTCAGTTTCACGAGCTCAACCTCACTGACGGCTTCAGCTCAGAAGCCTCATATCGTCATGGCACATTCAACTACACCTACAGCATTGACACACTGCATATTGCAAATGTCTATAACTTCGCTGTCTTCCTCGGAAAACTATACGCATCCTACACATACGACTACTTCATGAACCGCTACATTGCCGATGAGTTACTCAAAAACAACAGGAGTACCAGCACCCTGCTCCACTACGACATTGACCAGAAACAACTATACTACCGCAACGAGGGCGAGGGGTTCTTTGAACTGTTGGAAGAAGAGCCAGCGCCCATTCAGGAACAGCAACAAAAACCAGAAACACCATGAATTGGAAGAAACTTCTCTCACCCATACGCATCGCCAATCCGCACAAAAGTAGCGAGATTCGCAATGCCTTTCAACGCGACTACGACCGCATCATATTCTCGAACGCCTTCCGTAGGCTGCAAAACAAGACCCAGGTCTTCCCACTCCCGGGCAGCCGCATGGTACACAACCGACTGACACACAGCCTCGAGGTGGCCAGCGTGGGACGCTCCATAGCCCTTATGTCGATTCAGAAACTCGAAAAAGAGCGTCCGGAACTGAAAGAACAGATGGAACACATCGACACCGTTGTCGCCACGGCATGCCTCACCCACGACCTAGGCAACCCGCCTTTCGGACATTCGGGTGAAGATGCCATCAGCTGCTTCTTCAAGGACGGCAAAGGCAAAGCTTATGAGAGCCAAGTCGAACCCTGCCAATGGAGCGACCTCATCGCCTTCGAGGGCAACGCCAACGCCTTCCGCATGCTCACGCATAAATTCGCCGGACGACGCGCAGGAGGGCTCTCGCTGACAGCAGCGACACTTGCCACCTTGATAAAATATCCTTATCCCTCGTATAATAAAGGCAACCGAAAGAAATACAACATCTTCCAATCCGAGACAGCCGACTTCAAAGAAGTAATGGAACAATGCGGGATACCATGCATCGACGAGGAGCACTGCGTATATGCACGCCATCCTCTGTCCTACATGATGGAGGCCGCCGACGACATCTGCTATCTCGTACTCGACATGGAAGACGCACACAACCGAGGCATAGTAAGCACCGCCGAGGCAGAAGAATGCTTCACTTCTTTCTTCAACCAAGAGAACGACAGTGACTTCTTCAAACACAAAGACGAGGTTTACAACGATGTCATTGACGTGAACGAGCGCATTGCCTTCCTTCGCGCCCTACTCATAAACAAGCTTGTGAATTGCGTCAGCGATATTTTTGTCAGCAACTACGACGACATCATGGAGGGGCGCTTCGAGAAGAGCCTCATCGACCGATTGCCAGAGTTTGAGAAAAAAGCGCTAAAGGCATGCCGCGACAAGTCGGTGAACGACATCTACCGCAACAAATCGGTGGTCAAGATTGAGGTAACAGGTTTCAACGTCATCGGCACGCTGTTGGAAGAATTCTCCGACGCCGTGATGCATCCTGGCACGCCATACAACAAGAAGCTGATGTCGCTCATGCCCGACCAGTTCAAGGTTGGCGATGATGCCCCGACCTACCACAAGCTACAGTCGGCAATAGACTTCATCTCCAACATGACCGACTTGTATGCTGTGCAAATGTATAAGGACTTGAGGGGGATTGAGTGAGGGGAATCTTTATAGGAATTGCTATAACAGGTTTTACCATTCTTGTTCAATATAATTTTTGAATTCTTAAATAAGAACATTCACTGCCATTTCACATCCTATTTGTTATAGAAAACAATATTAAAAGAAAAATCATTCTTCAACAAATTCCACATATTTTGTATATATTTGCATATTTAATATAAACCTTATTAAATAATGTTATTTGACAAATACCAATATAATAAAAAAGATGTAAAAAAAAGAGGTTACTCTCAAACATGTATCGTATCTAATGAAAATGAAGAGGCTTTCTTTGTAAAATGGATATTGGGTGTTGAAAAGAATTCGACTAAATCAAAGATTCTGTCGGAGAAACTAAGACATTTCCAAAAAGCAAACGATCCGTTATTGCCAAAAATCATTGAGTATGGCTATGATGATGAATGTAAAACATTTGCAATTGTATATGAATATATTGAATCTCGTGTTCTTGAAGATTGGAGAAGCAGTACCGAGAATAACTATTATGCTTTGAACGATGATAATTCTTCAAGTACAGACGAGAATGCTATATTATTGGGATTGTCGGATGTTGCCGAGTGTTTGTGTTCATTACATCTTAAACATAAGATTACACATGGTGACTTGTCGCCAGCAAATATTCTCGTTGACTATGAGGGAAATTTCCATTTGATTGATTTCGGATTGGCGGATGTTACTAAAACACTTAGCCAAGAAACAGATTTGCAGATATTTGCAAGAGGTTTTGCTGCTCCTGAGAAATACTCGAAAGCAAAAAATGGATTCCCATATCAGGCGGATATATATTCATTCGGCAAAATATTGGAATGGGTATATGATAGGTTTACTCAACACACTCTTTCGGATGAGACTGAACGCTATCTCAATGAGAAAATTTTGGCTGATGATCCAAAAGAGCGACCGACATGGAAAGATGTTGCTGGTTTTGTGAAAAAGCTTGGGGCGTCAGAAGATACAAAAAATATAATCACTGATTTGCATAAACTTGATTCTGAGAATATTGCTAATTATCTTTCTAATTTAAATTCGTCAAAGCCTAAGTTTGATATTTCGCCCAAAGAAGGTGATAACATAAAAATGGATATTTATACTGACAAGTATCGTTTCAATTCGTTGTGGATTGTTGATGAAAAAAAACTTGTATTGCTTAAAGTTGAGCCGAAGGAAGAAGTGCTGAATCGAAATAGTGTAAACAGTTTCGATTTTGATGTTTGTTTTATGGATTTTGGCTCACAATGTATCCAATCTGAAGACGATGAAGTTTCCTTATGTTTTCAAAGATGGTATCAGAAGAAGAAACAGGAAACTAGATACGTCAAAAGGAATAGAGATGCCACAAAAAAGGAACTTGATTTTTATGACGAATTATTAGACAAAGAGATAGATGTTATTAAAAATCATTCTTTGAAAATTCAATATAGCAATTTTGAAGTAAGAGGAAACGAGATCCATTTCGCTATCGTTGAAAATGAGAAATGCACTTCAAATGCAGGGATTAACCAGCATATTGATAATGGTAGCGATGTAAATGCCGATCCTATACGTTATGTGGTTTCCGCTAATGGCGAGATTGGGAAGGAACCTCTTTCTTTTATCGGCACCCCAATGGATTTGGTAAAAGTAGGATCAGATAAAGGAGCAAGTCGTTTTTGTTTTAAAATAAAGGATTGTCAATATTTTGAAAAAAACAAAACGCCAATAAAAGGCTTCCTAATGGAAGACTATAGCGTAAAAATCGAAGAAAAACGCCGACAAAAAGATGCTATTATTAAAGTAAGGAAAAACGAAGTACAGAATCCTGACTTGATATATTATCTGTTCAAACCACAAGAATTGAACGGCGATTTTATTGAATATGAAAATTTTGATCTCGGTATTAAGCAAAAAGGAATAGATAAATATTCTTACAACCAAACGAAAGCGATTGTAAATGCATTGCAACGAACGCCATTGTCTATAATACAAGGACCTCCGGGAACGGGTAAGACAACTGTTATAACTGAAATTGTATTTCAGCTATTGGAACAAAAGCCGGATTCAAAAATCCTGATTACTTCTCAAACCAACAATGCTGTTGATCAGGTATTGGAGAACCTTTTGAAGAATGACATTCCTATTTTGAGGTTGAGCGGATTAACAGAACCACGTGTTGAAGCCATAAAGAAGCATACCATAAAAAGAAAGTTAGGTGGATGGAAAGATGTGGTGATTAAGAATGCAAGAGAGAACTTATGCAAGTTTAAGTATCGTTCAGACTATAAAGAGTTGGAAGAGTTGCAAAAGGATTGGCTTAATACTATCTCCGGCATCAAAGAAGAAGGAGTGATTAATCAGCGCTTGGTTGATAGTATTAGGGTAATTGGTGCAACCTGTAATCATATTGCGTCCAAAAAGTACAGCAAATTCAACTTCGAATTCGATTACATAATAATGGATGAATCTGGCAAGGCTACGGTTGCCGAATCGTTGGTGCCCATAGTTTTGGGAAACAACCTTGTTTTTGTTGGAGACCATAGACAATTACGTCCTATGCTTACAGCAAACAAAGAAGTGGAAAAGTGGTTGAGAGAAAAGTATAAAAAAGAAGATGGAGATGAATACGACGGCTTCGATGAATACTTTGACCGCCCTAGCCTTTTTGAAGAAGTTATAGAACATGTTGATGAGGATTTTAAAGCACAATTGACAGAATGTCGCCGTTCTGCAAAACTGCAAGTGGAGCTAACTTCCAAATGCTTCTATGAACCAGAAGGTGACGAGGAAATTGTATATGTTGAACGCCCGAAAGAAAAAGAGCATAATATTCCATTGTCTATTGATAGTTCTATCTTTATGATAGATATTGGCTCCGAATACGAAAATGAGAAAGATGGACAATCATCTTATAACAGAGAATCTGTAAAGGCAATAGCCAATTTACTTGAATGCCTTGATAAATATGACAAGATTAGAGACTATTCAGTTGGTTTGATTACTGCATACAGCGCCCAACATCGCAAGTTGCGTTCGCAAATAAGACGAATGAAACTGGACAACATCCGTAATTGGGATGTGCAAAAAGATGAGGAAAAATTCACGGTATCGGTTATTGATAGATTCCAAGGATTGGAACGCGATGTAGTTATTGTAGATTTAGTTAAAAGCGGAGCTAGCCTCAATCTTGGTTTTTTGGAAACACCTAACCGCATAAATGTGGGACTGTCGAGACAAAAGAGGTTATTAATAATTGTTGGAGATTATCGCGGAATAATAAATGCTAAAACAAAACGTAAGCGTTGGAATGGGCAAAAATGTGCGTTACAAAAGTATTTAATGCAGATACCCAAGAATTGTATTATTAATGCAAAAGAATTAAACAACTTATTCAAATGAAAGACGAGAAGGAAGTTTACGATAAACTTGCAGAGCAGGCGCCTCAAGGATTTAGAATAAATGAGTTGGTGCGATTCAGTTATCCGGTCAGAAGACTTAGAGTAAACGCATTGGTGAACAAATCACCTGATGAAAGTTTGCTTAATGTTTACAATGTCCTGTTACGATGTATTGCAAAAGGATTTGATGAAAAATCATTGTTGTTTGATTTTTTGGGTATTCCGCAAAATGACGAGTTTATAATGCGGGAACTTTTTTCTTTGCGTGAAAAAGGTTTGCTTGACCTTGTTTCTGAGAAATGGTATGTTACAGAAGAAGGGAAAAGATTTGTCAAGGACAACACAATTTTGCGAGTTGAGGAGAAAGAAGAATATGAATTTCTTATGGATGGTGTGACAGGAAAAATTTTTCCAAAACTTTCTCTTGAAGTAAGAGACCGCGGTGCTGACAAGTGTATTGAAAGAATTTTGAATGCTCCTTTAAAAAATCCAGATTTGTTGAAAAACAAATATCAAGAAATAAGTGATGCGTATAAGCAAGACTCAAAAGGTGAGGCATATCTAATTGAATATGACGAAAAAGACATATTATTTGACAATAATAAATCATGGATTGATTATTGGTTTATTGAATATATACCAAAGAAAGATGATGGCGAATCGTATCTTGAAGTAAGAAATATTGATTCATTAGAGAAAAATGATTTCTTGACAAAAAAATTCAACAAGGAATATTGGCGGTATGTTGTACAATTTACAGATTCTGATCGAAAAGAAGACGCAATTGTTGAAGAAATCAAACAACTTGAACCAAATAGAATTGCGCCTTCAAAAAAAACGAGTGTGCCTATTGCAGATTTAACCATTTGGGAAACCAAACAAAAATTTATTGAATCGTTGCAAAACGTAAAAGAGCAGATACTCATCGAAAGCCCATGGATAAAAAGAGCTACCCTGGAATACATACCCTACTTCGAGGAACTTCTAAGGGAAAACAAAAAATTGATTATTCTTTATGGAATAGACGAGAATGCCGAACATGATTACAAAACCATCCAGGAAATTAAAAAATTACAGCGAAATTATAGTTATAATTTCTACTTAATTGAGTTGTCGGAACATTTGAAAGGAAGTAAGTTCACTGGTTCTCATCGCAAATTACTTATTAAAGACAATGACTACTACATTTCTGGAAGTTTTAATTTTTTGTCATTTGCAAAACACGAAGGAGAACGTATAGCTAATGAAGAGTCTCAATTAATCACCATCAATGTGAAAGAGAAATGGGAACGAATCATAAATGACTATAAACTTCCAATCAAACCGCCAACTGGCATATTGGGAACGGTAACAAAGGAGAATGTTTCACAAAGTGTTGGTGAAAATGAGCCTGAATCCAATACGACAAATCAGCCTTCGAGCAAAAAGGACAATAGCCTTTTTATTCCCAATGCTGACAGAGCCACGTCTTTTAAAACCAACAATAATTTCAAGAATAACAATACAGGAGAAAACAGACTAACCAAAAAGAAATAATTAATTATGCAAACAGACAAAATAGCAGTAATTGAATTATCAACCAAAGCAGTAAAATGGCTGATACCACAAGTTGATAATGAAACTATCCAAAATTATCCTTTTGACTTCAAGCACTTCTTTCGGGAAACTCAAAAAACCGAAACAGGAAACGGACTGAATAAAAATAACTTTTTGGATGAACGATATTTTGTACGGAACGTTCTTCCATATATAAAACAAGCATATGATGACATTATAAACAAAGACGTAGATATTGTTTATTGCGTAGCTACGGCCGTTTATCGAAGTGCAAGAAACATAAACAGCATTTTACAAATAATCAAAGATGAAACAGATTTGGATGTTAGAGTCCTAAGTAAAGACGAAGAGGCCGAATACACTTTTTGGGCATATTTCTTCTCAACCAAATACAGAGAACGCTTATTTGAAAAGCCGTTTACATTATTAGTTGATCAAGGAGGAGGTTCTACGGAAATATCTTTTTTTCATAATCAAAAAATAGTTTTTAGACAAAGTTTCGACATGGGAACAACAATTCTAAAAAATGACTTTTTCTCAAAACAAGATGTTCCAATAACCGAAAGACTAAACTATATTGATTTAAAATACAAAAAAATCATACAAAATGAATTAAATAGCATAAACATTACTGGTCAAGATTTACCTAAAAGAGATGAAGACATATACTGTATATGCGTAGGGACTGCTATAACAACAGCATTAGGACCTATTCCAAACAAATATGTACACGATAGTCTTCTGGACACTAACCAAATACAAAACATTATTGAAACACTTACTAAAAATTTTGAATACTATTCCATTTCAGACTTACAATACACGATAGAATACACAGACGGTAAATCTAACCCATTAGAAAAAAAATTAGTAAGTAGATTAGGATTGCCAATTATTTCAGAAATAATACAATTCTTCAATGTAAAAAATTTGAGAATTAGCGGAACCGGATTATGGTACGGCGTTTTTTTCGCCAATTTTCATGGTATTCAAATAGATTAACAACACTTTTTTTATTGAGCAAATACTTTTCGCTGCCATTCTGTTCCAGAAACAAAACCGTGGAGTTGCAGTTTGGCAGCGAATTATTTTTTGGCGTACGACAAACAATCACCGCATCTACTTCACCCCTGGAAACGAGTTCACCAGCCTCACTTTCACGTCGGGAAAGCTGTTCACAATCTGAACTTTGGTCTCAGGAAATGAATCGACAATCTTAACCTTGCCGCAGCTGTCGGGGAATGAGTCGACAAGCTGAATGTCGACATCCGGGAAAGAATCGACAATTTGGACCTTGATATCGGGAAAGCTGTTCACAATCTGAACCTTGCCGTAAAGTTTAAAGGTCTTTCCGTCCTTCGTGAAAGTGCAGTCCGCCTTGTTTATGTCGTCTAAATCCATCTCAAATTCAACATCCTCACTAACATCTTCGCACATAACCTCATCATCTGGTTCAATATATGCCAGTTCAACGGTTTGGGCCTTCAGCGACACAATATTTAGTGCCACAACGGCCAGAAATAGTAAAAATATCTTTTTCATATCAATCATTTTTATTTGCAAAGTTAAACAATAATCGCCTATTCGGCCAACTAATTCACAATATTTAATGCAAATTTCGTTCCTTTTTTTTCAACAGATGTTTGACAATCAAAAAAAAATGTACTTTTGCGTATGGATTTAAAATAATAAAGGACACTAAAAGCAAAAATAGTAGCTAAGAGTACATAAATATTTTTCAATAATTCACACAACATATTCTTTGCCTTGCAAAATCGGCAAAATTTTGAGCGCCAAAGGATAAGCTAGCGTGAGTTCATGCTGTTAAGGCGTGAGCTGTTTAGCTTTTCATGCGCAAGGGTGTTTGCCGATACCTGCAAGGATGACGAGCGACAAAAAGCAGTTCCGCCTTTCTTGTTTGCTCTCATGAGAGGAGCCAACAACACATGACAAATCGTATTGACATAGGAAAAATAATAAAGGAAACACTGAAGCAGCAAAACAAAAGCGTAAGTTGGCTGTCGCGTGAGTTAGGCACCAACCGAATGGCATGCTACCGGATGTTCAGCAAGCAAAGCATCGACACCGAGGTTCTGCGTCGAGTCTCGATAATCCTTAAACATGATTTTTTCAAAATATATTCCAACAGCCTTGTCGAAAACAGCCAAAGTTTATCCGATTAATTTTGAAAGGACAGGCAAAAAATGTAATTTTGCATGCCCAAATCAAAAGGAACATGGTTAATCTTACAATATGGTCAAATCTCATTAAATGGATGGAAGGCACAGCATGGGGCTCCACCAATAGATGGGAAATAGTCCTTATAATTCTTCTCGTCATTATTGTCCTGCTCGTCTTCATATTTTCTTATTTGAGTTCCGATTATGAAAGCAAACTTCTTAAAATGAAGGCAGAACCACACACCATGCGCAACATGTTTGAGGAGTTGAGAGTAAAAATAAAAAGACTCAACAAAAAAGCGATGGAAATGAAATCGGACGAAAGTCTTGTTGATGATGTTGCAAGCCAAATTAGCCAACTATATGAACAAATCAACCGCGATTCAGATTTTCTGTCTTACATTGCCGAAACAAACGCATCAGAACAGAATTTAGCACCTATATCAAAAGAATTGGAGTTTGCCAGAAAACTCATTGAAAGGTATGGCATGGATGAAAGCCTCTTTAATATTGAAAATAGATTGGAAGGCGACATCAAAATACCAAGCATGATAACCCAATCGATGATAGAAAACGCCTTCAAATACGGAGACAAGACAATGCCAGGATTTCTTTCTGTCTCATTTGCGGGTCCAGATAACAACAAGAAATATGTAATCCAGGTGAAAAACAAGGTGAACGACACATTCGACAGTGAGGTGTATTCCACAAAACAGGGAATAAAAAATCTTGTAGAGCGCATCGACATTTATAATTCTCTGAATGAAGACAACTATTCGGCCACGCCTAAAAGAGCCCTTAAAAACGGATATTATATTTTCAAAATCGAATTCGAACCTAAATCGTAATCTAACAGCAAGATCATGGAAACAATATATTTTGCCATTGTCGAGGATGAGGAAGAAGTGCTTGAGGATCGCATTGAACTTCTGACAGAACTCAAGAATAAACTTGACATTGAAATCATATTCACAGCAAGGACAAAAAAGGAGTTCTTTGAAAAATACAACAAGGATCCCGATAAAATAGACGCATTAATACTCGATATTGGACTGACAGGAGCACAACAAGGAGGTCTTGAAATTGCAATGAAGGTTAAGAAACCTGTCATTTTCATAAGCGGCTACACGAAAGATTACATAAACTCCATTGAAGAGATTGAGACAGAATGTACCATTGTGAAACATCTCACAAAACCCGTTAGTGACAAGAGATTCGAGCAAGGAATAACCAACTTCTGCGAGGAAATAAGACTGCACAAGGACAATGTTTACATGATCAAACTGGGCGATGAGATGATAAACATTTATGACATAGTGTTTATTGAACAGGGAGAAAAGGGAAGCAAAGGAAAAATCTTCTACTTTGCAAACCGGGAGCCCATTGAAACCAACAACTTTTCTTTTGAGAAAATCAAGGAATGGAATCTTCCGTCCAGAATATTTCGCAGAATGAGCAGGCAAGTAGTTGTAAACGACAAACATAACAATTATAATATATTCCGTTATATTGACAACGGCAAAATGACTGAAAAGGAATTTATCGTCAACCGTTTGCACGGAATAAACGGCGAGCTGATTTAGCAAGCAGGATTAAACAAAAAGCATTATGAGCTGTTTCATTGCGAAACAGCTCTTTTTTTGTGTAGTCACGAAATAGTTTCACGGCATATAAAAGCCGTTTCATGGAGAAACAGCCATTTTTTACGGTTTTACAACGCCCTGTATATCAGCAACATCAAAAACTCATAGCTATTTTAAGCCTTTGACGGAGCATGAAAACCAGATATCTTTTATTTTTTTTCCTTTGCGGCATAAATCAAAGTCATCTATGCGCATAAAGATTTATTATTAATTATTAGTTATTAATCTTTAAAATTCAGAGAAATGAACAAATTCATCACATTTAAATCCAAACTTGGTGAGACCTATCACAAAAAATCAATCAACATCGCAAACATCGTAAGCGTGTCAAGGCATCAAGGAGAACTTTTACAAGGAGGGAATTATACCAAAGTAAGCTCCGTACTTATCAGAACAAGTAATGGCGATTCCAACATTCTTGCCGATAACAAAACCGTTGAATGGGTGCTGCGTCTTTTCGAAGAGAACAAACTCGACGCATTGTGCTCGGCACCGATAGAATGTATTAAGATTTGCTAATCTAATCGACTACGATGTCACAGAAAGGAGGTGTAACACAATGAGTTGGAATAGCGATGCTGACCACTGTCAGGCTGATTATGACAATCATGCCGACCAACTGAATCCCAACAACGATGAGTATTGGCATTCAAGAGAAGATTAAATATATTTATTAACCTCTTGGAGCGGACACAACTCTGCTCCTCATTTAAGAAAGGAGAAAAAAATGTCAAAGAAAGGCAATGCGGGCTGGCCATCAAAAACCGGCAACAAAAGCGGCAGCGGACGTGACAACAATCCACCTAAAAACAAATAGTTTCATTGATGCTATTAATAAGAGGTGAAGACTGAGTCACCAATCACCAGCCATAACTGATTGAGGCAGTGGTAGAGAGCCTTACTAACAACACAGGTATCGGCAACACCCTTGCGCATAGAGGCTGACCCGCCACTGCCTTTAATCGAAAAATCCAAAACGCAAACAAACGACCGTTTATGTGTAACAAAATTGTAACATGTAACATTTATGTAACAGGTCAAAAAAGTCTTTTCAACTTTTCTACCCTAATTTTGTGGTCTAAATAATAAAATGTTCAATTTTAAACTAAAACAAAATGAAGAAAACATTCCATCTGATTGCAATGCTGGCTTTTGTCGCAGTATTGGGATTCACTTCGTGCAACAAGGAAAACGAAACAAGAGTTGCCAAAGACTACACTATCACAGAACTTGAATTAACACAAATTCCCAATAACAATTTATTGGACAGCCCGGACATTTACTTCAAAATAATGAACTCAGACAAGACAACCATATATTACACCAGCCAAACCCGCGATGATGTAAACTCACTGCCCGTATCCTGGTCAAATATTAATTGTCCTTTGAAAGTTGGCACAACATACATTGTAAGTTTTATGGATGAGAATCTTATAAGCGATGAAGTGATTGCGAATTGCCAACTCAAATTAAATGCTGTCGACGCACCCTATGCCGGCTACACTTCAACCTACACATGGACAGCATCAAACGGAGTAATAAGCTTTAAATTGAATTTAAATTGGAGTTTTAAATAAAACAAGATGAAAAAGATAGTTATCGCGACCTTTTTTGCAGCGTTTGTTCTTTTATCTTCCTGCAAACCTACAAGTTTCGGCGGTTCAAACGCCTTTTATGGACAGGTTAACCAAACTCAAGTGGTGCTTAACAGCGCAAACTTCAAAGTCTTGGGCAGTTTTGTCGGCACTTCATCATCGAAGACGAGCCTTCTTTCAGTAAAAGACAAAGAAGGTCTTGTCACCGCTGCCAAACAGGATTTCCTGAATAACGCCAAAGCAGCCGGAGTGACTTTGACAGGAAGCCGAGCAATTGTTAACACCTGCGTTGATTACATGAACAACGATAATAGAATCACCGTGACATTTTCAGGTGAAATAATAGAATTTACCAAATAAAGACAAAACAAACATTATCATTCAAAGCCGACCGTAACAAGTCGGCTTTTTTTGTGTGAAATAAAACAATTCGTATATTTGCCTGTGCAAAACATAAAACGATGGAAGAAAACTCCAAGACACTGCGTTTCGGCATCATCGCCGACGACATAAAGATGCAACTATGGCAGGTCAACGTTGTCAAGACATTGGTTGCCAATGGGTTAAACTTGTCACTGATTATCAAGATACAAGGACAGGAAGACGCTTCATTCGGCAAAAAAGCAGCGCTATGGTATCGTAGAGTAGGTAAAAAACTGTTCTTCAACACCGAAAGCCGGAAAAACACCAAACTGAACGACTTCGTCGATATCAGTGGCATACCCATCAAAAGCTGCATTGCCAAAGTCATAAACGACACGATGTTTTTCTCCGAAAACGACGTCCAATTCATCGAAAACCAAAACCTTGACTTTATTATCAGGCTCAGTAATCTGAAAGTTGGAGGCGAGCTTGCCGACAGCATACGATACGGCATTTGGGAGTTCTGCTTCCATGATGAGAAGACATACACAGAGGCACATCCCGAAGGCTTCTGGGAGTTTGTCAGCAAAGACGAAAGCAATGCCGTTTCGTTGCAAAAAATCACAAACAATCGCGACAAAGCCTTGATAATAAAAAAGAACCACTACCCCATCCTGAAAAAATCATACAAAGAACACGTTGAGCAGATTCTGACCGACTGCCAGTCCATGCCCCTGCAAGCCTGCCGCGACATCTTAGCAAATGGCAAAATGACGAGAATGATAGAAACAAGAGTCGGGAAAACAAACAAAGCAGGACTCTCGTTCGGTGGCCTTTTAAAATTCATGCACGTCAAGCTTTGGCGCTGGATACTAGGCGACGGCAAAGACATCAACAGCTTCGACCGCGACATAGGAATCGCCGAAGTGCCCATATTCGACTTCTGCAACGACCCCGACAAACACCGCAAAAAAGTCAAATGGCTCAGGCGCAACTCGACATCCGAGCGCTACTCCACACCTTCGGTCATCACCACAGCCAACGACACCTATATTTTCTTCACCATCACCGATGATAAGGACAACCGAAGCTATATCAGCATGGTGAAAAAGTCAGAGGAATACAAAACACAGCACACCGTGCTTGACAATGGCCATGCACTCGGCTATCCATTCGTCTTCCGCAAGGACGAAGGCGTTTTCTGTATACCTCAAGATATTGAATCACAACAGATTACACTCTATCGTTTTGACGAAGACAACACCACTTTAGTGAAAGACACCATCCTCTACGACGGCATAAAGGCTTATCGTCCGACAATGGTCAGCAGCAACGGACTATGGAACTTGTTTTTCGGCAAGGAGGAAAGTTTTAATACAAAACTTTACTTATTGACATCCAACGACTTGCGCGGCCCATACACCCCATTCTTCAACAATCCTGTCAAAACCGACAACCGAGGCGCACTCATGGCAGGCGGTTTTATCTCTGTAAACGGGAAACTTTACCGTCCCGCTTTCAACGAGAAGAAACGATGTGTGGTCGTCTGCGAGGTTGATGAGATAAGCGAAAACGCATACATAGAATCAGAAAACGACAAGATCATCGTCGGACCGCTGAAAAGGACGAATTTCAGCCGTGGAGTGCAGTGCATCAGCGGAAACGACATCATTACCGTTGTGGACGGGATGAGATGAGAAAGGCTGGCAGATGTCAGTTGTCAGCTGTCAGCGAGAAAAAAGTACCGGCGTTGGTGGTTTTCATCTCGATGGTTCCGGCAAGGATAAAGTCGATGATGATGTTTTCGGCCTTTTTTCGTTTCAACCCACTCATTTCAACATATTCATCTAGGGTAATATGTTTATTATCAGTTAGATATGCAAGAAGCATCTGCTCTTTGTCGGTGAACGAGAGTTTGATGGGAATCTCGTTGCGCTGACGTTTCCATATTTTCAACAAGATAGAATCCGCCAAAATATTCTCATCAGCGACACGGATGTAGACCTTGTAATCGCCCTGATTGTCAGGAGCTTTATGTTTTACCTTATTATCCTGAGGAATAACGACCTCCAAAACCGTCTTGCCGTTTATCTCCCATTCGTGAGTTTCATAGGCGACAGGAGGCTGGCAATACATCTCTGCGGCAGCCTGTATCATATACTGCTCCTCGTCGGAACGCACCCCTGCAATTGCACCATTGTCCTTCACACCTACCAGAAGCCTACCACCTTGAGTATTGGCAAAAGCGCATAAAGAGCGGGCTATGCGGCGACTGTCGGAAATTTCGAACTTGAAGTCGAGCATGACATGCTCACCTTCGCTTATAAGGTTTTGTATATGGTTTTCCTTTGCTTTCACGCCACAAAGGTAAGGATTATGAGGATTTAAAAATCCAAAAATTTAAGATTTCGTCGACTGCGGGACACAAGACTATGAGACACGAGTATCGTTCTGCATCTCGTGTCACGTGTCACGAAGTCATGCTTCTGATAAACTAACAATGACCGAGGAACATAAAAAATCAAAAAAAATATGCTCATACTTAAAAAGATAAAGCGATTTTTTCTAAATTTGCACCCTCTAAAATCAGAAGAAAGAATTATAGATTACATATTGATTAACAATTAGTTAAACTCGAAGAGAAAATGACAAAGTACGTTTTTACTTTCGGTGGAAAGACAGCCGAAGGAAATGCACAGATGAAAAATGAGTTGGGCGGCAAAGGAGCCAACCTAGCCGAGATGTGCCTTTTGGGACTTCCTGTACCCGCTGGCTTGACCATCACGACAGAATGCTGCACGGCTTACTACGCCAACAACTGCCAACTTCCTGCCGGCCTCATGGATGAGGTTCACGCTGGACTGAAAAACATGGAAAAACTCATGGGCATGAAATACGGTGACCCTGAGAACCCGCTTTTAGTTTCATGCCGCTCTGGTGCGCGCAAGTCGATGCCCGGCATGATGGACACCGTATTAAATATAGGTCTTTGCTCGAAAACAATACCTGGTCTGATCAAGAAAACCCAAAACGAGCGCTTCGTTTACGACTCCTACCGTCGTCTCATCATGATGTATGCCGACGTGGTTATGGAGAAGGCCGAAGGCATTGAGCCCGCCGATGGAAAGAGCATCCGCAAACAACTCGACGACATGCTTGACGCTTTCAAGGAAACCAAAGGATACAAGTCAGACACCGAGATAAAAGCCGAAGAACTCAAACAGCTTGCCGGGGACTTCAAAGTCCGCATCAAAGAGGTTCTTGGAACAGAGTTCCCCGATGACGCAGAAGCCCAACTCGAAGGCGGCATCAAGGCCGTGTTCAAGAGCTGGAACGGCAAGAAAGCCATCTCCTACCGCCGCATCGAAGGCATCCCGGACGACTGGGGCACCGCCGTCAACGTGCAGGCTATGGTGTTCGGCAACATGGGTGAGAACTCAGCCACTGGCGTTGCCTTCACACGCAACCCCGCCACCGGCGACAATCAGTTCTATGGCGAATGGCTCATCAACGCCCAAGGTGAGGACGTGGTGGCCGGCATCCGCACCCCCAACCCGCTCAACGACGACACCAAAAACGAGCAGAACAAGCACATGCACTCCATGCAGGAGCTTATGCCCGAGACATACAAAGAGCTTTGCGAGATAAGAAACATCCTCGAGAAGAACTACCACGACATGCTCGACATCGAGTTCACCATACAAGACGGAAAACTCTACATGCTGCAATGCCGTGTCGGCAAACGCACAGGCGTGGCCGCCCTGACAATGGCCCTCGACATGCTGAAGGAAGGTCTCATTGATGAGAAAGAAGTCGTCATGCGCCTCACTCCCGAGCAACTTGACGAGCTCCTCCACCCCATCCTCGACGCCAGCGACGAGAAGAAACACAGCGTTATCGCCAAGGGTCTGCCAGCAGGTCCTGGTGGAGCCGTGGGTCGCATAGCACTGACAAGCGAGAAGGCTAAAGAATATCAAGCTGCCAAGATAAGCAACATCCTCGTCCGCGAGGAGACCAACCCCGAAGACGTGGAAGGCATGCGCGCCGCCGACGGCATACTCACCGCACGTGGCGGCATGACCTCACACGCTGCACTCGTGGCACGTGGCTGGGGCAAATGCTGCATCGTGGGCTGCGACGCTGTGAAGATCGACCTTGAGAAAGGCATCGTCATGATAAACGGCAAGCAGTTCAAGGAAGGCGACATCATCAGCCTCAACGGCTCGAAAGGCTGGGTCTATGACGAACCGGTAGCCATGATAAACGCCACCGAAAACCCATTGTTCCAGCAGTTCATGGCCCTCGTTGACAAATACCGCAAGATGGGTGTCCGCACCAACGCCGACAACCCGGAAGACGCACAGAACGCTGTCAACTTCGGTGCTGAAGGTATCGGCCTGTTCCGCATCGAGCACATGTTCTACGGCAAGAACAGCGAGGAGCCCCTTGCCAAGCTGCGCAACATGATCCTTGCCAACACCACCGAGGAACGCGAGGTTGCCCTGAACGAACTTGAGCCCTACATCAAGAACTCAGCCAAAGGCACGCTAAAGGTTTTGAACGGCAAACCCCTCACCTTCCGTCTTATGGACCCGCCCTTGCATGAGTTCGTTCCTCATACCGAGGACAAACAACGTGCCCTCGCCAAAGAGCGCGGCATCAGCTTTGAGGAGATAAAGAAACGCATCGACGCCCTCCAAGAGGTAAACCCGATGATGGGTTTGCGCGGCGTACGTCTCGGCATAGTCTATCCCGAAATCACCCGCACACAGTTCCGTGCCCTCTTCGAGGCTACCGCTGAACTGATGAAAGAAGGCTTCGACCCACGTCTTGAGATAATGGTGCCTCTCACCATCAACGTGAACGAGCTGAAGAACCAGAAAGAGATCGCCAACGAGGTTAAAGCCGAGGTGGAGAAGAAATACGGTGTTGAGATAAAATATATGTACGGCACAATGATAGAGATACCACGCGCCACTTTGGTAGCCGACAAGATTGCCGAGGTAGCCGAGTTCTTCTCGTTCGGCACCAACGACCTCACACAGATGACCTTTGGTTTCAGCCGCGACGACGTCAACGCCATCGTGAAAGACTACGTTGACAAGAAAATCATCGATGCCGACCCATTCAACACCCTCGACCAGGAAGGTGTTGGCCAATTGGTCAACCTTGGTGTCACCCGTGGACGTAGCACACGCAACAACCTTAAATGCGGTGTCTGTGGCGAGCACGGCGGCGACCCCGCATCGGTGCACTTCTTCTACAAGACCGGTTTGAACTACGTGAGCTGCTCACCGTTCCGCGTTCCTGTGGCACGTCTGGCAGCCGCCCAAGCCGCTATCGAAGAAGAGAGAGCAAAATAAAAGTTGGATCAACTTAACGAAAGAAGGGCGTGTACGATAAGTGCACGCCCTTTCTTGTTTTAATGGTCTCTGTATCAAGCCATCTCGCCGTTGAACTTCACCAAAGCGTTGATTATCTCGTCGTTATCGTCGGAAATGGTAAGAAGCATATTTTTCATCACCCCACGTTCAGCAAGGTCGCAAAGCATGGTGTAGACAGGTATTTGCTTGGTGTAATAGTCCTTGCCCATAAACACCATAGGACTTGCATAGCCCTCTGTTTCATAATGGTTTTGGCCAGCGTCTTGGAATATCTCCTGAAGCGTTCCAGCACTGCCAGGGGTATATATAATACCACCCTTGGCTATCGTCACTATGCCGTCTTCGCGAACGCTGTTGTCAAAATACTTGGCAATGTCGGTGGCGAAAGGAGTGCTCGGCTCATGTCCATAGAACCATGTCGGGATGGCAAGGCTACGATAGCCTTTTTGCTGGGGGAAGCGCTCCATGACTTCGAAGGCTGTGCGAAGCCAACCTGCGTCACGGAACGACGGTGCCTTCTTAAGCCAATCTATAGCCTCGTCAAGTTCCTCATCCGACCTTCCCGCCATCCACGAACCGAGGTGAGTGGCTTCCATAGCTCCTGGACCACCGCCAGTAAGCATCAAACGGTTCATCTCTGTGAGACGTTTCGATATCTGTGCCACCTGCCTGTATTCAGGCTCGTCGCGACGACGGGCATGGCCACCCATTACACCTACCACCATCTTCTCGTCATAGTTTTCAAGCATGTCATAAAGAGCATTGGTGATGGAATGGTCGTGAAGCGAACGGGCCAAGGTCTCTTTTATGTCCTTGCCACGCTTGCCAAAGCTTATGTAATGCTTATAAATCTTTGTGTCATAACAGGTCTCAAAGGTCTTCTCGTCGTGATAATCGTAACCTTTGTACAACACCGAGCTGTTATACAATCCATTAGGGAATGTGATATAAGGTACATCTATCTTTGGGAAAACAATGCATGTGTTGTCTATGACGACTGAGACAGAATCGGGAATGCGACATCCCATGAAAAGACAATCATGATACTTGACCTTGTCGGCATCGGGAGAGTCGTACATATTGACCGACTGCAAGGCACAATGCTCGACAATGCCACCAGACTGCAAGAGTATCTCATTCAATTCTCCTGCGGTCTCTACCTCTTTGTAATTATTACGCATAACAATAGTTTTTTTTATTCTGATTTACATTTATTTAAACAAACAATAGAACAATATCTTTTATCAGATAAACCAGCACCACAACGGCATACACAACTTTTATAAAAGTGCCTGCCAAGAAGCCCAAAAACGATCCAAAAGCCGACTTCCAAGCGTTGGCATCAGGTGTATTGGCATTCTTCTCGGCGATGTAGGCACCGACAAAAGGGCCTATTAGAATAGCAATGAAGCCTATTGGGAAGGCCAATGTCACCAGAAGCCCAATAATAAGTCCCCATGTGCTGCCTTTGACGCCAGCCTGCGTGCCGCCAAAATATTTCGTCCCCCACACAGGGGCAAGGTAATCGACCATAAAAATCACAGCTGCCAAAACGCCCATGACAATAAGGAAAGGCACGGAATGCTCAACCTTGTCGGCAAAAGAGATGACCAACAAAGCCAAGAAACTAAAAGGAGGGCCAGCTATCCCAGGCACAATAGCGCCTACCAGACCCACAACGGCCAATACCACGGAAACGACAATCAACACTACTAATAACCAAGTCATAGCAACTCAATAATATGGCACGAAGATAATAATTTTTCGGAAATAATTACCGCCTAACTGATTTTTTTGTAATTTAGTTGCCACAAAACATGATAAATGAAACGATTTTTAAAGATAATATTGTTAATGCTGCCTTTGACGATGAGTCAGATGGCGTTGGCCTACGACATTTCAAACCCCATAGGAGGCCGTTCGGCGGCAATGGGGCGGACATCGGCCTGTTCGCGCGGACTTTGGGCCATACAAAACAATCCAGCAGGACTCAGCCAACTTGACGGAATAGCCTTCGGAGCATACTACGAGAACCGCTGGTTCACCAAGGCGACAGGTTTCAAAAGCGCCGCATTCGCAATGTCGTTCGACAAAGCAGGCAGCATCGGTGTAAGTTTCAACCAATTCGGATACGAACTGTATAACGAAAACAAATTAGGCATAGCATACGCCAAAGGATTTGGGCAATACATACAAATAGGTGTCCAACTCGACTATCTCTTCCTGAAAAGCAACGATGACTACGGACGACAAGACGCTATCACTTTCGAGATAGGCCTGCAGTCGCACGTGACCGACAAACTGACACTCGGCACCTACCTCTTCAACCCCGTCAGCATAAAGATGCACACCTTCAACGATGCCAAGATACCCACCGTATTCCGCTTCGGCATAGAATACCAGTTCACCAAAAACTTCAGTGCGCAATGCGAAATCGAGAAAGACACAGGCCACAAAGGCGTCAGCATTCGCGGAGGCTTGGAATACGAAATCATCAAGAACCTGTATATCCGCGCTGGTGCACAAAGCAACCCAGGCATCTTCACCTTTGGCATGGGATATGGAATAAAGTTTTTCCAGATAAACATAGCAGCCCAGATGCACAGCAAATTGGGAGCATCACTGCAAGTTGGAGCAATATTTAGCTTTCACAGGAAATGAGAAAAACGCTTTTCTTCATAGTATCACTGATAGTGCTTCCTTTTATCGCCACCGCGCAGATAGCCGACGACGCTGCCAAGTCAGAGCAGCTTAACCAGCTGTTGAGCGAGCAGATTGAGCGCCTTGCAGAAGACAGCGAAGAGGATGCCGACATCGACTTTGAGGAACTCATCAACGACTACATCTTTTTCAGCGAAAACCCCATCAACATCAACAACGACGAAGAGCTAGACCGTCTCGCCGAGCTGCGAATCATCACCCCAACACAGATTGAAAGCATCAAAAAATACCGCTACTACTATGGAGACTTTGTGATGACAGACGAAATAGCCATGGTTGAAGGCATAGACGAGCGCACAGCGACACTCATCTCCCCGCTGGTATGCATCAGAGCCAACGAAAAGAAAGACGTGATAACCGCTAAAAAGTTGAGGCAGTCGGGCAAGCACCAGCTGACGTTCCAATATGGTCAGGTACTTGAAAAACAGCAAGGCTACAATGACGTCAACGACTCGGTGCTGCTTGACAGGAACAACTCTCGCTATTTGGGAAGTCCACAACGCTACATGATACGTTACAGCTACAACTACCGCAACAAGATACGCATCGGCTTCGTGGCCGAGAAAGACCCCGGCGAGGCTATGTTCTACGGTCGATACGGCGACACCATCAAGGCGTTGATAGGCAAACATCGCAACTACGGATTCGACTTCTACGGGCTTCACGCCTACATCAACGACTTCGGCATATTGCGCGACGCCGTAATTGGCGACTATCAACTCAGCTTCGGTCAAGGTCTGACACTTTGGAACGGCATGAGTTACGGTAAAATAGGTGCAGGAAGCTCAACCATGAAACAAGCAAGAGGCATCAAACCCAAATCCTCAGCCGCCGAGACGGGCTTCATGCGCGGAGCCGCAGCAACATTATATTTTAAAGGAGTAAGCCTCACTGCTTTCTACTCATTCCGCATGATTGACGCCAACCTTGAAACGGCAAACGACACCATCGACGATGACGAAGAACGCTATGCCACCAGCTTGCAGGAGACAGGCTACCACCGCACCATAGGCGAATTACAGGACAGACATGCCATTCGTCAGCAGACGTTCGGAGGACACATCTCATACGCCAACAGTCATTTCGAGATAGGCTACACCGCATACCACATGATTTTAGGCGATGAGCTTGTGCTTAAGCCAAGCAAATACAACCAGTTCTATTTCCAAGGCAAGAGACTCACGGTGCAAGGACTCGACTTCAAATACATACTACCGAAGTTCGCGTTTTTCGGTGAAGCCTCAATGAGCGGCACAAGCGGATTCGCAGGGTTAGTGGGGCTCACGGCCAGTCCGACAGGCTACATCAACTTCACACTCACCTACCGCAACTACAGCAAAAAATATCAGAACCTGTTCTCGAATGCCTTTGGCGAAAGCAGCCGCAACCAAGGCGAAGAAGGCTACTATATCGGCCTGCAAGCGACACCTCTTCCCTACTGGAAGATACTGGCCTACGCCGACTTCTACCGCTTCAAATGGCTCACAAGTCAAGCCTACGCACCTTCATGGGGACAAGATTACTACATAAAAACAGAACATCAGATAAACAAAAGGACATCTCTGTATCTGCTTTTCAGGTCAAAGTCGAAGATGAAAAATTCCGGAGTGGAAAGCTATTCATATTTTCCTATCCCCTATACAAAACAAAGTGTAAGGTTCAACATCAGCTATCAGCTGGGTGACTTCAAACTCTCTAACAAGGTGCAATACAGCCACTACAAAGACGGTGACGGAAGCAAATCGAACGGATATTTCGTCTGCCAAGACATAGCCTACAAACCCACAAAGTTCAAGGTGCCATTCGGCATCACCTTCCGTTACGCCCTCTTCGACACCGACGACTACGACAGCCGCGTCTACACCTACGAAAACGATGTGCTGTACGCCTTCTCAGTGCCAACCTTATACGACAAAGGGATGCGTTTCTACCTTCTAGGGAATGTCAAATTGTTCAACGCGCTGTCGCTATATGCAAAAATAGGCTGCACCATCTATGCCAACAAGGACGAAATAAGCAGCGGGCTTTCACTCATCAAGGCCAAACACCGCACTGATCTGAAACTTGAAGCGATTTATAAGTTTTAGACAAATCAAGCTATCCTGCCCAAAAGAGCAGGTGTCAAATCGGAAATAACGACAGAATCACAAAACAGAACGGATGATGATGCGTATCGTGCGTCAAAACCCAAATACCACATGTTGCTTATTCATAAAAAAACCTCCCTGCCGAAGCAAGGGAGGGAAAAAAACAACATTCAAAAATTTCACACTAATAATCATCCGAGCATGACGGGCATCAAAAGCATCAGTACATCCTCGGTGGAAGTATTCTCTGCGTTGAAGGGCATGAGGAGGCTGGCCTTGTTAGGAGCCGACATTGCGAGTTTCACCTCTTGCGTGCCGATGTTGCCAAGCATTTCGTCGAGGAACTTGGCATTGAAGCCAATCTCCATGTCGTCGCCATTGTACTCGCACACGAGACGTTCCTTGGCTTCGCTGCTGGTGTCAACGTCGTCAGCACTGAGCACTATGCTCTGACCTTTTATGCGGAAACGCACCTGCTTGGTAGCTTTGTTGGAGAAGACCGACACGCGGCGTATTGCCGACGAGAACTGCTGACGGTCTATCACCAACTCGTTAGGGTTGTTCTTTGGAATAACCTGTGAATAGTTCACGTAACGGCCTTCTATCAAACGGCAGTAAAGCTCGTATGAACCGAATTTGTACATCACGTTGGTGTTGTCGAAGGAGATTTCGACAGGCTCGTCACCAAGCGAAGCAAGAGCGCCCTTCATCTGAGAGATAGCCTTACGCGGCATGATGAAAGATGATTGCTCGGGCATCTTCACATCGTGGCGGATATAACGCACCAGTCGGTGGGCATCGGTAGCCACAAATGTGAGGCCATTCTCGCCCATCTCGACAAACACACCCGACATAACAGGGCGCAGCTCGTCGTTACCTGTTGCAAAAACAGTTTTCTCGAAGCCAGCCGACATAACATCAGCGGGTACAAGCCACTGCAGGTCGCTGACTATATTGGCATGTTTCGGAAACTCGTCGCCATTGTGGCCAGCCAATTTGAAATGACCTTCACCAGCGTGTATCTCGACAAACAACGAGTCTTCATCGATAATAAAGGTAACCGGCACGTCGGGCAGATACTTCAAGGTGTCGATCAGCATACGTGCGGGTATTGTCACGCATCCTTCTCCTTCTATCTTTTCGGGCTGCAAGGTGACCGTCATCGTTGTCTCAAGGTCGGAAGCCGTTATCTTCAAATTATCGCCCTGCAACTCAAACTTGAAATCTTCCAAAATGGGCAAGGTATTGTTGTTTCCAACCAATCCACCGAGTGCCTGAAGGCTCTTCAATAACTTTACGCTAGGGATTATGAATTTCATAGTATTTTGTATTTATTTGTTTATCAATTAATTAATTATACATCTTAGAATTCTGCATTCCTCATGTTTCAAGGCTGTAAAGGTAATAATTTTGTTCAAACCAAAATGATTTTTGCAAATATTTCGAGAAATAAATTGGTCAGCCTACAAAACAATCGACTTGGTGTATAAGACGAACCGATTTACCATAACATTTAAAATTATGGTGCATATCCAAGCCCCACTTAGAAAAACCGATGTAGTATGCATCCGTCTCCAAAGAGGTGTCAGTTTTTGGTGAAGCAGACCAGTAATTTTTATGTGTTTGAATTCCACCTATCACTATAGGATTTTGCGAGTCAAATTCTCGATAGCCTGCCGCAGGAAGGGACACTGCTCCATGCGACTCAAAAAACGACTGCCAGGCAGACGAAGATAAAACATTCACGTCATACTCGAGCCGGTCTTCGGCATAATTTATGCCATTCAACGGATACTGGCCGTCGTGGTTCTGTGCCGTGAACTTCATGGTGATGCTGTTCTGCGCCATAACGGACATGGCTGCAAAAAGCAGTGCTGAAATAAGCAACAGTCTTTTCATGATACTCTTTTTATTATTTCTAATTAAAACCTCACATTATATTTAATATAAAACTCAGTCAAGACATCAATAGAGACGGCCTCATACACAAATTTAAGGCCTTTCTTCGACGCGGAACGTTTACTTTCTTTCACGGAATACAGGTTCTCGATGAAAGTGCCGTATGTGGTGGTAAGGTAGAGGCGGCTCGTCTCGGTGTCATAACAGATATAGGCATAGTTGGAACCCCATTTGAAGACGAAGGTTAGATAACCCGACACAGGGTCAAAAACAACCTTGCCTTCAACATAGCGATTCACCACATTTCGGCCTAAGTTGCCCAATGCTATCTTGCCTTCCGAAATGAAAGCCGACACACCTTCATTCCAAGTGAGCTTCATGTCGGGTATCACAATGGTCTTGTCATAGAAATCGCCCGACTTGATTTTCGGGTAGCCACCCGACAACTCTATCTCCTTGAGCATATCGACCCGTTTCTTCGAGTCACTGTTTTTTTCATAAAAATCAATAAAACGGGTCTTGGTCAAGTCGATAGCATCAGTGTTGTAATGCAGCAATTGCGCAGAGATGGTGTCCATAAAGGTGGCATCCACCAATGGCACGTCAAACACACACATAGCACTGATTGACAGATTGCCATCGGGTGTATAAAGATAATCTCCGTCACATACAAAACTCGTCATACCAAGGTTCTCTGGCTTAAAGCCAAGATTAAGCGTGTCGTGGCCTTTTATCTCGCACTGGTCGGTGAGAACCATGAGAGTATCGGCATCACGCACTATAAGATAACTCGACAACGCGCTACTGAACATCACGTTGCCATTGGCTTCCGATACCACATCCAACGGGATATCGTCATCATTCCTCGCCGGAACAAGGAACTGTGCAAAGCAGCGTCCATTGGGTATAACCTCCCTATACAAGCCGCTGTTTATGCCCTTCTTAGGCATAGGCACGGATATGTTAGCAGGGTCGATACGTGCTGCCGATGCAAAGCGCAGGGTGTCGGCAAGGCAGCTGTCAGTGATACGATAGTTACCGTCGAAATAGCCATACGCCTCGTTCGACGCCATGGTGACATCGCCACTGAAGGCAAAGTTGGGACTTAACATAAACTGCAGGGAATCATCCAAATAGGCATGAGCCAAAGTGTGGCCCCCGACTGCATAGATGGAGTCATAATAAACAGGCGTGGCGACTGTGTCGGCAGAGACATAGTCCATCGTGCCGTGACCTTTGAACTTGTTCGCGCCGTAAATTGTTATTGCCGCATCATTATAAACATGCTGCCTGCGTATGGTGTCGGCCACAATGACAACGCTGTCGATGGTGTTAATCACAGCATCGCGGTAAATGTTGAGGTTGACAGACTCACCTTGCGGGAAGACGGCAGCATCGGCCACACGGATAATCTTCACATTATGAGCCTGTACAACGAAATTGGTCATATCATAGTCGGCATCGGTGCAGAAAAACTGCAACGAGTCTTGGTCAGCTTTGGTGGATATAAGTTTTGCGGAAGCATCGTGAATTGCAAGCAGCTCATCAAATGAGTTTGCCTTGTCATAGCTCTCGAACGAGCCTGCAGGATTATACACTCTCAGCCTGTTTTGGCTCATGTCCCACTCCGCCTCGCGCAAGGTAGAGGCATACTGGTTGGCCGGGAACTTGATGTTGCTCTGCACATCAAGATAGTCGTATTTTGCCTTACGGGTGTCAAAATCAACAGATGCCTTGTAGTTTGTTGCAGAGAAAGCTTCGGCGCTGTTGTCGGCAAGAAGCACAAAGTCGGCTGAATCGGCCATGAAGGTGTGATAGCCGAAGGTGAAGTCTTTCGAGTCAAATTTGGTATTTGCAAAAGTCAGCTTACCGGAGCCTTTATAACCCGTTGGACTGATGACGGTATTGCCTGCAAAGAAAGTGCTGTCGTATATGCAAACAGGTGCATTTTCCGTATTGAGCGACATGTTGTCCTCAGGCACGTTCCAAAGCATTTCCATAGGTGTCTCGCAATAGGCTTTTGGGAACTCCACATCTTTCTGCTGGTCATCCATGACAAAGGAAGAAGTCTGTGCCACAACAGAGTCGATATAGAACACAAAATGGTCAGAGCTCACCTTGGAGGTCTGGTAATCGATGGTGCCGTTACCCCAGAAACTCTCCTCGGTAAGTGAGATATCGTTATGGTAGGCTGCTTTCCCTCCATACATCAAGAGGGTCTCGTTGTCGCCCAACGACTTGTGAGCCATACCCAAAGAGAAATCTTCCTCCATCACAGAAAGAGGCTCCTCTATATTCTCAAAGATGCCTCCAGAGACAAGTCTTCCATTGAATGTCAACTTATTGGGATTACGCGAGTTGAGGCTGTCCATCACGAAAGGATCCACTTCGTAGTAGAACTTGCCCTCCATGTTTGCCAAGCCTGTCGAGTCCTTATAGTCGCCAGGGTCGAAAGCGCCACCATTGGCGCGTCTGAAAAATTTGTAGGAGTTGAGTTCACTGGTGAACTTCGGATATTCAGGGGTCTCCTCCCGGCTCGATTTGTTGTCGGCGCGGTCGATGACGAGGCTGCCTTTCAGCGACTCGACCAGACCATTCACGGGTTCTATCCTGTTGTCTCTCATAGCATATATCTGCATGGAGTCGATCTCGGGCATTTTGATTGTGAACTCATCATAATTGAACTCGCTGTTGACAGTGTGAAACTCGAACATTCCAGCCATTATGACACCCGAGAAAAGCATATTGCGGTTTTTCTGCAACACCAAGTGGGCATCTTTAGGGAATATCACTATATGCTTGACATCGCTCAACGTTACAGAGCTGCCTTCTATGCCATTATAAGTGTTGGTTATACCGTACACGTCAAGGTTGTTGGTTGTCATGTCAAGAACAACATTTGGCTGTCGGTTGGCTGTCTTTGTAACCAGTTTTATAGCGTCATAGTCAATGCTGTCGCGGCTCGACTGAATCACATCATAGAAACGTTTGGACAGCTGCGCCGACTTCTCATCGGTGTCGTAAGTCAAATAGCCCAACGACTGAAGGTCAAGGACGAGCGACACGACCTGTTCGACAGGATAATGCAGGTATTCGGCAAAGTCGGCCACAAAGAAATGACCTGGACGTTCAGGGTTTTCCCATGCCTTCATGTATTTCTCAAGCCTAACCATAGGATGCTGGGCATCAAGGCCTTGCAGACGCTGGTATTCCGACTTCCTGAAATAGTTCATCGACTCAAGTTTACCTTCACTGGTGTTTTTTGTTCCTTCCATGCGGCCAAACTCTATTATGTCGGAATCGAGCTGCCAATACATGGCTTCAAGGAAAATCGCCACCTCGTGGTAAGAGTCATAGAACGGGCCGTCAAGGCCTTTGTCGGAACGATAAGAAATAAGGCGACGTTTGGTATCGTCGTACTGCACATGGAGGTCGCTGTGGAAGAGCGAATCGACAACACTGCCATCGCCCGACATATAGATGCTGGCAGTGGCCTTCTCAGATGTCAGATGATTTTTGGTAAGACGGAACCGACGTGAACGAAGAGTAGCCAATTTCGTCTTGTTGCGATAGAACTCGAATTGCGCATCATGGTCAACGTCACCGAAAATAGCCTCGGCCTCGCCATCCATACCGAAACCGCCTACAAGATTAACACCATCGAAGATGTTCTTAATCACATAGTTAAACTCATACGACTCGACCTTGGGGAAATGCGACTTCTCGGTTGCTCCTGTCGAAGTAACTCTGTCGCGGAAAGAGGCCAAAATCGAGTGGTTGAAATAATCCTTATGATAAAACACCACACTATCTATCTTATACTCAGTGTGATAGAGGTTTATCTCATATTTTAAAGGCAAGGTGGCATAAATCCTGTCAGCGGGCAAAGCAAACCTCGACCAGTCAACCGTTCCGTTCTGTCCAGTCCATAAATTCTGGTCCAAATTGACCATTCCGGAAGTCGAACGAATCACAGAACTATCTGTTTTTGTGGTCAGAACAAGGTCAATACTGGATGTCGTCAAGACAAAAGCGGTATCGGTTGGCATAGTGAAACGGGCTTTACGTGCTATCCACTTGGTATTGCCCTTCTCAAACAAAACCGAGTTTTGGAAGACATTGAGACACATCTTGGCATGGTCGGCAAAACGCGAGCGTGGTTTTGAATACTTAGTGTTGGTGTAACTCAGCCAGTTATGAACATCTTTCGAAGTGAAACCAACCTGCGGCATAAGTGTCATTATTTTCACAAATGCAAAAGTATTGGGAAGACCTTTGCCGTCGGCGTTGGCACCAAGACGGTTTGCTATCGCCATGACAGTCTCTATGTCGGCATTGTAAAGCCCGCCCTGCCACACTGTGGCAAAATCATTCAGCACCTTTTTTGCCTCAGCCTTGTCCTCTTTTGTCGAGAAAGTCTCAAAATAAGCACCCAATTCCGACACAAAAGCATCTTTGCTGCCCGAATACTTCTGCGAAAAAGCCGACAATGAAGCTATTACGCATAAAAACAAGAATAGTTTTTTCATTTCAATTTGTGTCCCTACGTCTTTAACTAACTATCAACTATAAACTTTTAACTTACAATTTATAAAACTCCGCCGCCACCCAGTCGTTTCTGGCGATATGCCTGCGATAAGCAAGACCCACATTCTTGGCCTCTTGGGTGATGACACTCAGGTCGGCGACATAAAAACCGCTGAAGAATATGTTTGACCCTTTCTTCATAGCCTTCACATAATGTCCCATGTCGCGCACAAGGATGTTGCGGTTTATGTTAGCCAAAACCACATCGAAACCCTCATCGGGTATGGAGTTGGCGTCACCGAGAATAATCTCAATATCGTTGCAGCCGTTCAATGCCACATTGGTGAAGGCATTATTGTATGCCCATTCGTCGTTGTCGATGGCAATGACACGACCAGCACCCAGTTTCTTGGCAAAGATGGCCAGCACCGCCGTGCCGCTTCCCATATCGAGGACTGTCTTGCCATTGAATTCAGTCTCCATCATCAGCTGCATGATTTGCGAGGTCGTCTCGTGGTTAGCCGTGCCGAACGACATCTTTGGCTCTATCACCAGGTCATACTCAAAGCTGTTGTCAGGCTCGTGAAAAGGCGCACGCACACGGCATCTGTCGTTCACCACCACTGGCTGGTACGACGCTTCCCAAGCCTCGTTCCAGTCCTTGTCGGGCAAAGGTTCCACTGAAAGAAGGTGGACTCCAGGGAAATTCTCGGCCAACAAAGCGTTTACAGCCGCGTCGTCGCGCTGTTCGTCAGGGCAATATGCCTTGAAGGTGTTGTCATCATCCATGAACGAGTCGAAACCAAGATCGCACAACATGACGCTCAAGGCATCGTGCTGCATGTCGGACGAAGGCATTGTGAAAGTGTATTCCAAGTATTGCATAAAGGCATTATTTATCAGACACGAGACTGCGAGACACGTGTCGCGAGTCTTGAAGTCCCGTGTCTTAAATTTACTCCTCGCACAAAGCTGAAGCCTGCTGGCATATAGAGATGAAATCGGCTGACTTGAGCGAGGCACCGCCTATCAAGCCACCGTCAACATCGGGCTGCTTGAATATTTCGGTAGCGTTTTTGGCATTGCAGCTGCCACCGTAGAGTATCCTGACCACGTCAGCAATCTCGTCGCCATATTTCTCGCGAAGCAACGAGCGAATGAAGGCGTGCATCTCCTGTGCTTGTTCAGGTGTAGCGGTCTTTCCTGTGCCGATGGCCCAAACAGGCTCATAGGCGATGATGGTGGAGCAGATACGCTCGTTGTTGAGGTGGAACAGTCCCTTCTCGATCTGCTGACGCACGACATCGAAGTGTGTCCCGTTCTCTCGCTGCTCAAGGACCTCACCCACGCAGAAGATGGGCGAAATGCTGTTCTCGTGCAGCTGGTTGACTTTCTCAGCCAGAACTTCGTCTGTCTCACCGAAATACTTACGTCTCTCGCTGTGACCCACTATGCAGTAGTCAACATCGAGCGATTTGAGCATCGAGGCCGACACCTCGCCAGTGTAAGCTCCTTTCTCATACGACGAGCAGTTCTGGGCCCCAACGTTAAAGAGCTGTTCCTCAAACTCCCAGTCGGTCAGCATCTCCAAATAAAGGTAAGGCGGACACACTATGACTTCGCATTTCAACTCGTCCTCTTCAAGGCCGTCCATGATTTCGTTCACCAGGTCCTCAGCTTCCGAAAAATTCATATTCATCTTCCAGTTGCCAGCTACAATCTTGTTTCTCATATCTATCTTGTTTTTTGGTTATTATTTCAGCATTTATGCCACAAAGATACAAAAATTTTGAATTCGGAATGAAGAATTATGATGACGATGACACAGACCATGACTATGACAAAGACGATGACAAGGACAATGACCAAAAGACTGCGAGACACGGGAGTTGACTCACACCCTTAATCGGGCACACCTGAAACGCCACGAAACGTCAACCGTCCCCCTCTTAGAGGGGGTGCCGTTAGGCGGAGGAGTTAAGTGTAAGATTTTGTAATTCAATGATTTAATCTTCAAAACTCCCCCTACCCCCTCTGAGAGGGGGATGCGCGAAGCGCAGTAGAGCAAAGCCACGAGAATGACTTGTCCTGAAATAGGTTTACAGAATTAGAAAGTAAAACGTAAACAAAATACAGGACAAAAATGGAAGTGAAAAGAAGAATTTACACTGATGCCGAGAAGCTGGGCATCATTATGGAGTACATGAACTCCGGGGAGTCAATGGAGAAGTTCCAAACAAAAAAAATGATGGGTCATTGCACGATATCGAGATGGATGACTAAATTTGGGCTTTCAAAAACGTCACACAAACAGTTCAAGGAGATGAACAAAAAGACAGAAGTGTCCGAAGACAAAAGTCAACGTGAACTTATCCTGGAGGCCAAACTGGCTCAGTTGGAGAAGGAGCTTAAGGACGAGAGGATGAAGACGTTGGCATATAAAACTCTGATAGACACGGCCGAGGAGGAGCTCGGTATCGACTTGAGAAAAAAATCTGGTGCCAAGCAGTAGGTAAGCTTCGCATGTCTCATCCGAAGATATCGGTTGACGCGATATGCGCACTGTTTGGCAAGACAAGGCAAGCTTACTACCAAAGGCTGGGATACGGATACAAGGAACGCGCCGAGGAGGACATCATATTGGAGATAATAGCCGACATCAGGCGCGACATGGGCCGTATTGGAGGGAGGAAGCTACGGCACGCCATCAACGGGATGTATCCCGGCATGGTCAGCCGTGACAGGCTGTTCGACATACTCGACAGGCATCATTTGAAGGTTCACAGGAGAATCCGTACGGTACGGACCACATGGAGCGCAAGCTGGCTGCACAGGTTCCCCAACCTTGTGAAGGAAGTTGTCCTCACCGCTGCCAACCAGGTATGGGTCAGCGACATCACATACATAGAGACGGAGAAAGGCTTCGTGTACCTCCATCTTGTCACTGACGCTTACTCGAAGAAGATAATGGGATGGTGTCTCAGCCCAAGCCTGCATGCCGAGGCGACGGTATCGGCTCTCAGGATGGCGATGCGTAACGCGGGATGTGGCCTGACAGGTCTCATACACCACTCCGACAGAGGGTGCCAGTACTGCTGCGAGAAATATGTAAAGCTATTGCAGGACAACGGAGTGAAGATCAGCATGACCCAGGGCGGAGACCCCCGTGACAACGCCATCGCCGAGAGAGTGAACGGGATACTGAAGACCGAATGGTTGAACTACGAGCGTTTTGAAGGCTTCACGGATGCCCAAAGACGCATAGCGCAGGTCATAGAGATATACAACACCAGACGTCCTCATCTGAGTCTTGGTTACAAGACGCCGGCCCAGGCATATACAGAGGTAGGAGAACAGGTGCGTGTGTGGAAGAACTACTACAAGGCCAGCAAACCCGAAGAGGTTGCTATGGTTATAGACAAACTGACAAGTGGTTGCAGGACAAACACTGCATACTGAAAAATAATTAATCAATGGACAATAAATTAGAGATAAATCCGTAAAGAAAAAACAGGACGAGTCAGAATCTTTGTTCCACGAGTCACGAAGTCCCGAGTCAAATAAACCAAATCAAGCAAATAGGGGGAATATATCAGCTAAACAACTGTGTGTTTTTATAATACCAAAATACCAAATATGTATAATCTTTATAAAAATCACAGTCATTTATATATACAGGTAAACCACATTCAATCGTTTTGAAGTGAAATCTGCAATTGGTTGTTTTCTTAAAATAAGAAACGTCATCATAGAATACTTCCATTTTCTGAAACCACAACTCATCGACAGGAAGAGTTTCCTCTTTACTAATACAAAGAAATTGATAGTATTCTTCTACGGCTTTTAACCTGTCAAAATATTCATTTCTGTCTATTCTCTCTGTTTCTATTTCTTTTTTCGAGCAAGAGCCAAAAAGACAGGATATGAAAACAAAAACCAATATTACATACTTCCCCATTCTCAAATGTTCATTTATTCCGTCAATCATACCACGGAGCTTTTTTATAGAATACGACTGTTATCTCCTTTTTGTGTTCTCGTGTGCCTTTTCGTATACCTATGATAAAAAAATCTTTTCTCGCAATCTCAAACGACACCTTGGGACTAGAATTGATTTTAAACGTCAGATATTCAATCTCGTCAATATTCTCAACCTCATAAAACGATGCTGTTTCAGTGCTGGGTTCAGTTGTTACTACCTCTTTGTCCGCAATCTTGTGTTTATTGTCTTCAATGCTAATAGTGTCATTCGAGAACCAACCCTCCAAGTTGATATAGAGTTTATTGCGATCCAGACGATTTATCCGCCAACTACTGTCAATTATTTGAGTTCCTTGATAAGAATATATAATGTGAAAGTCGTACACCTCTTGGTTATTCTCCTGCTTAGGACTTGAGCAAGAGATAAATGCCAATGGCAATAACAGTATTAGAACAAGATATTTCATAACTTATGCATTACTGATATTAATCAATCATTGTGGGGAGCACACCGGCCTCACTGAAAAACCGTTGTCGCGACCGAAGAAGTTCTTGCCAAAGCTGTCGGGGAAGAAGTATAAGCTCCACGATTGGCTCGGATAGTCAAGATACAGTGTAGATGTCCAGCAATAGCATGAGCCGTTGGTTTGATTGTAAACCTCGTTGTTGATACTGCCTGCTGCGGGCAAGAAGATTGAGTTTCCATTGGGTCCAACAATCAGACGCCCGTTCACTCCGTCTTGATTAGTCCATGCATACGAGCAGTACTCTCTCAACTCAAAAGCCTCAGCCGTCGTAGGCAAGCGCCAACCAGCGCCCCAGTTAACCGTAGCCGCGTCATCCTCAGGAAGAAGGCGTGTGAGATTGTCGGTGAAACCATCGTCGCCAAAGTTTGACTTGTTGCAATACTTGGTAAGTTTCTTCGAATCGTCATTGGCGTATTTGTAGGTTGTCCAGTCGTAAATGTTGCCTGCTTGGGGCTCTGTCTCACCCCAAGCGAAGTAGTCGCCGAATGCGGTGGGACTGTCGGCACCAATGTTGCATGTAGCCCACAGCGTACCGCTTGGCAGGCCAAGGTCGACCCATTCGTGTCCGTTCAACACGCCTTTCAAGGCTCTCCACTGGGCATACAGCACCACGTTATCCATGAATGTCACCTTTTCACAATCGGCGTATGAGATGCCAGTGCCGTCAGCCGATGTGTTCCACCCGCAGAACCAATGTTCTTCCCAGGCGTACTTGTTTGCCTTCAGTGTCTGCTGCACACCGACACACAAAGTCTGAGGCGTCATCTCGCCAGTACCGCCATTAGGGTCAAATGTGACCGTACATGTGATTGGATTCCACTGAGCATACAGGGTCATGCTTTTTGACAACGTCACCTCCTGACCATCGGTGTATGAAGTACCCGAGCCATAAGCAGACGTGTTCCATTCAAAGAAAGTGTTGTAATCGCGTGTAAACGCATTAAGAGTGAGATGCTGGGCAACACCTTCCTCGAAGCTCTGAGGCTGCATCACGCCTTTACCGCCATTGGCTTTGAAAGTCACTACAATAGAAGGCTCGTCAGGCGTATCTCCTCCGCCGTTGTTGTTTCCACCATTTCCCGGCTCTTTATGGCATCCTGCGACAAAAAACATTGCCACAAGAGTCAAAGCCAAAATGATTTTATTCATGGTTTTCATTTCTCTGTTATTTTTTTGTTTAACCTTGCAAATATAAGATTTTTTTTCAGACTGTCACCAGTTTTTCACCTAAATTTAAGAGACAAATTCAACTTTATAGGGAGTGTAAGTCGGGTTGAAGTTTACTGTCTATTGCGTAACGTACGGCTCTCCCCAAGGCAAGTAGCCCAAATGCTGTACGGCAACACCTAATGACTCAGTTATCCAAGCGGAGCTGCCTAAATGGTCGATGTGGTAGTAATAAATCTCGGCGGCAGTGGTATTGAGGCTCGGAGTTGGCTCCTCGCGTACGGCTGTTTTGCCGCTCTCCTTTATGCTGTCGCACACGGGGCTGCCCGTTGGCGAAAAAGCCAAAACCAAGTAAAATGCTATGAGTGTGAGCGTTTGCATTTAAGGTGTGTTTCTTCAGCGTGCTAAGATACTATTTTTTGTTTTACGGCTTCGGGTTACAAATCCCGAAGAACGGGGGATGAGGAATTATAATAAAAACTCTCATCAATCTTGCATATCCATCGCATATAATATCTTATTTTCAGTATCAAAAACGAAAAATTGTATGTTACAGGGATTTTCTTTGTTTGGTCTGTAATAAAAAGAAAAATATATATTACAACGATTCAGTGTTTTTTTGATTTCATCAATATAGGCATTGATTTCGGGTTCATCCATGCAATATGTCAAACAATATTCAGTAAGATAATTCATTATAGAGGAATCCATTGGCGTTTGCTCCCAACCGAACTGCTGCCAGTCACTTCTTTCTTTTTTTGGGGAGAGTTGCTTGTTTGTTTTCAACAAAAAGTTATCAGTTGTTTTTTCAGAAAGAAAATAAATGTCCAGTATTAAACCTTCGCCTTGAAATCCGCTCCATGTCATTAATTCCTGACTATTCACTATTTCAACTTTGCTCATATCCAAATCCAATATGATTGGCAGGTCTTCTTTAAAATAACTTGTATCGCGCAAACTACAACTTACTAAAAATAATGACAATATATATAATATTGCACAAATTGAAATATGTTTATTTAATTTTTGATGTACCATAATTGTAAATATCAAATGTGGTTCCTTTCATTATTGAATTTCCCCTTGCCAACCTGTGCCGCAATGCGTTCAGTGCCTGCATAGTAGTGCTTGGTGTAGCCTTCGGGGGTTATCACGAGGAATGGCTCCAAAGCTGTTGGTGATATGTGTGGTTTTTCGGGCATAGCGATTATGTTTCAAGATGCCAATATACTTTTTTTAGGGCTTCGGGGTCTATAATAAAAAAACGTATGTAGATAAAATAGACAAGACTATGTAAATAATTGTTTTTGTAATTCCCCAAAAACGTTGTTTTTTGGTTTCACCTATGTGTTCTATTATAACTTTCAATCTCCTCTTCCCTTTTTTCTTGTTATATCTGAAATATACAGTAATTATACATACAATAGTTAAAGTAGAGTAGAAGTAAATGAAGGTTTTGTCCAAAATAGATGAAATATAAGATAGATTAAACAATTTAATAAAGGCAATACAAAGAACGATGATATTTATCGAAATCATACAACCCAAATATACGGCTACAGGAAAACCTCTTTTATCCCTATAATATGTTGATTGGGTTCCCTTGTATAGTCGATACCAAATATTGTCCAATTCTTTCATTTTGAATCTAATCTGTTATCTAGATAACAATACCCTTTCAACTCAATTCTTCTACCCATGTTTTCGTATCAGAATAATAATACATACCTTCACCAATCGTTTGATATAAAGAAATCTTCTTGATATTTTTCCTTAAACCATGTTGGCATTGACATATTTTTTGAGAAAGTCCCATATCTAACCGCATCATAACCCTCAAATAATAAATCAGAGCCGTTTTTTATCTCCATACTTTGTATCCACTGACTAATATTGCAATTGAATTCCAGATTTACTAAATGTACAATATTTTCGGCGTGCAATCGAATTTTGATGTAATACGGCATGTCACAAATTTCAACAATAGTTTTAACTATATTTTTATCCAAATCGGGTGCTTGTATGTAACAATCCGCATCTAAAGGCACCATCTTTAATGTGTCAATGAAAAACAAATTTGCCATAATCAACACCCTTTCAACTCAATTCTTCTACCCATGTTTTTGTATCGGAATAATAATACATACCATCACCAAGCATAGTGCCGAACCAAACTGTATACCTAACACTGTCACTGTAAACACTGTCTATCGTGTAACAAAACACTTCTCCATCAATTTCCAATATTGATACCATTCCTGTATTATAAGTTTCTGAAGTACTTATAAAAAGACTATCGTTTGGAAGACTTAAAAAATCAGATTCCGAACCTATAAAATAAATCATTTCATCAGGATAACGTCCGTTGTCTTTTATATATTGCTCTATTTTTTCCACTATTTCATTTCCTATTTCAATGTCTTTTTCATATGATCCGCATGATGCAAAAAGACAGGATATGAAAACTAAAACCGTTATTGCATACTTTCTCATTTTTTTCCCTTTCCAATATACTTTATTATTTACAAAAATTTTACTTCTACATCAATGTTGTTGTACTTGATTATTTCCATATTATCTTCTTTACGATGTGTTGATTGTATGCTTCAAAAAAACCTACAGTAAAAATGTATGAAAGAGTTGGGTATTTTGTGTACAAATCATCCCTTAAATTGCCTATTATCCAGAATGTTGTAATATCATCACCGTATTTGACAAAACCGTATGTGTGAATTGTTGAGATGTCTTCTTTGACAATATTGCTTCGTAATTCAGATTTAAGTTCTTTCATTTTTTCATCAATCTTAAAACCAGATTGTAGCCACATTGGCTCTGTCAGTTCCCAAAACCTCTTTTGTTTCCATGATGTCCTGCTTTTGTTTTTGAACTTGTAATATTCAAATAACGATGCGGATTTCCAACTGCCATTTTCTTTATACACATACAGGGTTATAGAAATGGAGTTTCCTTCACTTTTACCATATCTCAATGGATAGTGACAAATCAGTAGAGTGTCGGGATTGTTCAGATGTTTGATTACCTCTTTAAAAGGATGTTTAAAAAGCATTTTCTGAACCATGAAAGTGTCGGTTTGGTATTTGTTTTGGGCTTTTGCCGTAGAATGCACAGATAATGCAACCATACATAAGAGCATTGTTTTTATAATCAGAATATGTATTCTATTAATGTTCATAACTTGCACTTCCTTTTCTTATTTCATTAGAGCCCCATTTGCCCAGAAAAATCTTGCGACATAAATTCTCGAAATTAGTGGTTAATTCATTGTTTGAAGTACCATGTATTCCTAGTGAATGATAGTATGCATGGAATAATATGAGGGCGAGACGTTTCATAGGTTCAGTGTCTGAATAATGTTTTGTATAGCCTTCCGTTGTAATCACAAGGAACGGTGCTGTGGCGGTTGGTGATATGTGTGCGGTTTCTGGCATTGCGATTATGTTTCAGCGTGCTAAGATAAGAATTTTTTTGTTTTGCGGCTTCGGGAGTTCAATCCAGAAGAACAGGGAACTGGGCAAAAAAGTTGTTTTAGTTTTTTTTTGCTTTGTAATAGTTTTGGATAATTGTTTTGTATTTTTTCATTCTTATTGATACATATTTTCTGGAAAAACGGTTTACTTTTATAAGTTCATAATCGGCATTGAACCATTTATTGTTATTGGTTTTAAACCATTTATTATGTTTTGAGTGTCTAAATACTAAATTACCACATAAGGTGTCATTATTATATACGAAGGGGGATGTCAAATAATGATGCCTATTTATTTTTATAAAATCGTCTTGGATTAATTTTACGGAGTCAATGGTCGTGTATTGACGTTTTGTATAGTCATACCTGCTATATACGTGATACATATAAACATTATCATCTTTATTTATAAATTTTGTGTAATAAGGAAACATTGAAATATCGCCACAAACCATGCTGTCAATTTCACAATTGAACATTGAACCATAGTTTCTTTTTTTGTACGGCATCATAAATTGTGTTGTGCTTTTTATTTTGGAAGAATTTGAATTATGGATAGGATCTATAGATAAGGATTCATAACCTTTTTGTGTTTTGATAAATTGTGCTTTATAGTCCATGTCATCTTTTTTGTCACTAACTGTATTGCCTATCCATGCTCCTTTGGATGTGTTTTCTTTCCAGAAAGAGTAATAATTGCCATAACCAAAATTACGGGCTTTTACTTCATCGGTAGCATCGAATTGTACAGCCGAATTTTCCCATGTGCCATTATGACTAGCACTTTGGTCGAATCCAAATTCGCCATATTCGAACTGAACTGCATGTTCGGTCTCGTGTCTCAAGTTATCCATTGCATTTGTCCCTTGTTCTTTGTTGTACTTTGTATTATAGTTTATAAATAATTTATCCCCGTCAGTCGTTAGTTCACTACCGTTACCGTCAGAATGAAATTGCTTAAAAACATATGTTTCTTCCGAGTTTTTCAAATCATTAAATCTTTGACGAAAACCCAAGTTGAAAGTTTTGGCAAACCAAACACGGATTCTGTCGGCAAATGAATTGTATTCTATCTCCATCCCATTCGGATCCACCAACTTTATCGGATTGTTCGCACAATACACAAAAGGCGACATATTCGGATATTTTCCCCTCATCGGGTCAACACTAAGCCAAAACGAGAGTTCACTGTCGTAGAACCTTTGCCCAAAGTAGCTATAACCAGTTTCCTCGTCACGTTCTTTACCAGAAAAAGTATAGATAGTGCTGAGATTGCCTGTTTTTTGGGAGATGTGCCTCTCGCCCCATGGCAAGTAGCCCAAATGTTGCACGGCAAGGCCAAGGCTGTCAGTTATCCATGCCGAGCTACCCAAATGGTCTTGGTGGAAGTAATATATCTCCGCCGCCGTGGTGTTGAGCGTTGGGGCGGAGGCTTCGCGCAGTGATGCTGCGTCGTGGTAACAATCTTTTATGCTGTCGCATACCGAACAGCTCAACGGCGAAAGCGCCATGAGAAAGTTCAACAATATTGCGGCAAGCGTGGGCATTGTGTGTCTGTTTTTAAAATGGTTTGTTTTTTTCAGCTCAGATTTATCACTATCTCAGTGCAAAAATAGAAAAAAAATTGTTATAATGCCAGATATACATTTATTTGTTATTATTTTTTTCTCCAGCCTCGCCACGGGGCGGGCTGTTTTTAGTTGGTCAGTTAAAGGTTGGAAGTTTGAAGTTGTTATGTGTCTGTGGAGTCGTAGCGCGCTACGACACTACAGGGCTTTGCCATTCTGACTTCTGTATTCTGACTTCTGACTTCTTGAAAAAGACACGGGACGCGAGACTGCGTGACACTATATTTCCTGACAATATGGTCATTGTCAGCGTCAAAGGTACATTCGCGCAAAGAGCTGAAGGCTATTGACAGTTGAACCACTGCCCCCCTATCACCCTATCCTCACCCTCGGGTCGATAATGCCGTAAATGATGTCGACGACTATGTTTATCACCACCAACATCAATGCTATAAGCAAGACTGCTCCCATTATGACAGGGAAGTCATATTTCTCCAATGAGTCAACAATCACTACGCCTATGCCTTTCCAGTCGAAGACATATTCAACGAATACGGCACCTGCCATAAGCGAGGCGAACCAACCTGAGACAGCCGTCACCACTGGATTCAAGGCATTGCGCAGGGCATGTACGCAGATGATACGTGTCTTGCTAAGGCCTTTTGCCTTGGCCGTACGAACATAATCCATAGACATGGCCTCCAAGAGAGATGTGCGCGTCAGTTCCACAATAACGGCAAGCGGACGCATACCCAAAGTGAGTGCAGGAAGAATGAGATTTGCGAGCGAAAGATATTCGCCTCGTCCATAGTCATCGACAGAATAAAGGCTTCCCGTCATGCCAAGACCTGTTATGTTCTCCAACAAGAACCCGAATATCCAAGCCATCAATATAGCGGCGAAAAAAGAGGGCAGCGACATTCCTATCGTCGTTATGAAAAGCGTCAAACGATTAAGAAACCTGGTGTTATAAACCGCGGTGAGAATGCCAATCAAAAGACCGACCACCATTGCAAACGTTATGGAAACCAAAGCCAAAAGAAAAGTGTTTGGGAAAGCCTCACCAAGCACATCTGTGACATTGCGGCGGCTCTGGTACGACATCCGCAGATATGGTTTTTTAAGCAAAACAGCAGTGGTACCGATAGTGGCAACCTTCAAAAAAGGGGCACGTTTTTCAAGAACTTCTGCATCGTTTTCATAAAACGACAATGGAACAAGGTCGTTCAAATAATTCACATACTGCCTACCTAACGACCGGTTCAAGCCAAGTTCCTCGCGTATGGCATCAACAGCCTCTTTGTCAGCACGTTGTCCAAGCATCATCTGGGCAGGGTCGCCAGGAAGAATGTTGAACAGGAAGAACACAAGCGTGGCCACGCCCCACAGGACCGCTATGCCATAAAGTATCTTCCTTATAATATATGCCAACATGATGCTTTATTTTTCAAACAAAGCCTTAAGTTCATCATCTTTCGGGAAGTCAATGGCACTCCATTTGTCGACTACCAAGCCATCGTCCAAATAAATAAGGCCGGGATTGAATCTGACAATGGTTTTTATCTCAAGTTCGTCACCATAATACACTTCCTCGACAAATGGATAAACTCCACGCAACGAGTCGATGGACTCGGGTGGTGCCTCGGTGAGCCATATCACATTGAAGCCTTCTTTTGAGGCGGCATTTGCTATATCTTCCATCCTGCTCCACTCACCCTCGTTTATCTCCTTAAGGTCGGATGAGGTGAACATAAGCAACTTCTCCGTCGACAATATCATCTCAGTAACATCCTCTCCGTCAGCGTCGTAAGCCGTAAAACCTATATATGAGCCGCCTCCTTCGGTACGCTGGTCGACAAATTCCCATTCGCTCATCCACACCGAGTCGTTCCAAGGATAGTCAGGCGAGAGGTATTCCTTCGTCTCACCAGTGGTTTTATTTTTGTAAATCAAGTAGATGCGCTGCTCGTCGCTGCTCTCCTGCTTCATCTGGCGACCAACCTTCCAGTTCATGAAATCGACAACGGGCAGATGACGATAGTTATATATCTCAAATCCTAGAAACAAAGCGGCATAAAAGACCGCTATCCAAAACTCAGTCCGCCATGCAAGCTTGTTTCCTAACTTCTTATTATGAATGATAAGCGGCAGAAGCACCGCATCAATGACTAGATTCTTGTAAAAAGTCTGCCAATTGGTCATCTTGACGGCTGTGCCGAAACAACCGCAGTCGGGCACCAAATTATATAGTGCATCGAACAAGGTGGTGATGGTGAAAAACAGCATCAACAAGGTAGCACCCAGAACAGCAATGCGAGAAAAGATGTTGGTAAACAGACAAATACCCACTATGAACTCGGCAAGAATCATGGCCATGGCCAATACAAGTGCCATCTCGTTGAGCCATTCAATGTGGTAGGCGGCAAAATAGTCAAGCATCTTGTATTTGGTGCCAAGAGGGTCGACACCTTTTGTGAAACTGCTGAAAATGAACAATCCGCCTACAAGCAGCCTGCACAGAACAAGAGCAGGCTTTCCGTATCCCTTGTAGAACACTATCGGGATGACTAGATTTATCAAAAGTATCGTCAAAAACCATGGAGCAAGTGTCGGAATATAAACAATAGCGACGGCAGCAGCCACAGCCACAGCCAAACTTATCCATGACATTATTTCAGGAAGCTTTTTCATTTCTTTTTTTGTTCGTTAAGTAAAATAAGTGCAAAAACGGCATAGTTAATCATATCAAAATAGTTGGCATCGAGGCCTTCCGACACGATGGTCTTGCCCCCATTATCCTCTATTGACTTGGTACGCAGCACTTTAGACATTATCAAATCTGTTATAGAGCTGACCCTCATATCGCGCCAGGCCTCGCCATAGTCATGGTTTTTGCGGGTCATCAACTCGTATGCCTCATTAGTTACGTCGTCAAACAACCTTGAGGCCTCTTCCCTGCTAAGGTCGGGATTGTCGACAACGCCCAGACGCAACTGTATGATTCCCATAGCTGCATAATTGACTATGCCCACAAACTCGGTCTCAATCCCCTCGCCCACCAACGACTCGCCAACAGTCTGCAAAGTTCTGATTCTCTTAACTTTGATAAAAATCTGGTCGGTTATAGACTGTGGCCGAAGAATGCGCCACGCCGGCCCGTAGTCCTTCATTTTGGCAACATACATATTCCTGCATTGAGAAATAATTTCCTTAAACTGTATGTTGGTATCGTGTTTCTCACTCATATTTTGTATTTTTGCAGAATCAAACTACAAAATTAGTATTTTTTTCAATGATGAAGATAGAAATTCGCAAAGAAAAACACATTTTTGAACATACCGCCATCATGGGCATACTCAATGCGACCCCCGATTCATTCTCCGACGGTGGCAGATACAACGATATTAGCGCTGCCTTATTGCATTGTGAGTCAATGCTTTCAGAAGGCGCCGACATCATTGATTTAGGAGGTTGCTCGACCCGCCCAAACAACACCATCGCCAACGAGGAGGAAGAAACAAAACGCGTTTTGCCAATATTAAAAAACATCAGGCAACATTTTCCAAAGGCAATAATCTCAATCGACACGTTCAGAAAGTCGGTCGCGCAAAAAAGCATTGACGAAGGTGCCGACATCATCAACGACATCTCGGGCGGACTCTTTGACGAATTGATGCTGCCCTACATAGGCCAAAACCACATTCCCTACGTGATGATGCACTGCTGTGGCACACCCGAGACAATGCACCAATACACACTTGACGGCGACATCTGCCAAACTGTGGCAACATTCTTCAAACGACAACTGGCAAAGTTAAGCGAACACGGCTCCACACAAGTCATACTCGACCCTGGCATAGGTTTCGGCAAAAGCCTTGAGGCCAACTACACCTTGCTCTGCAACATCGAAAAATACCGCATCGGAAATCTGCCTATCCTGATTGGCATATCACGCAAATCATTGATAAACAAAATATTGGAAACAACACCCGACACTGCTGAAAACGGCACTACCGTACTCAACACCATAGCTTTGATGCAGGGAGCCGATATCATAAGAGTTCACAACGTAAAAAATGCGGTGGAAGCACTTCGTTTGGTCGAACAATGCGAAAAAAACTCTAACTTTGCAAAAAAATAAAAGATGGAACTATTCATTCACGTAGGCATTTTTGACATCATCGACATCATACTTGTCGCTATGCTTCTCTATGCAACATATTATCTGCTAAAAGGCACGACAGCGATGCGTATCTTTTTAGGCATCGTAGCCCTGTTTTTGATTTGGCAAGTTGTTTATGCGCTGCACATGGAGCTGCTCTCAAGCATCCTAGGTGCTTTTGTGAGTGGCGGGTTCCTAGCTTTAGTCATCATTTTCCAGCCAGAGATACGAAGGTTTCTCTTCACCATTGGAACACAGGCCAACATGAGCAGGATAGGCAGGTTCTTCAAATTCCTGAAACCAAAGAAGAGCAAGATACAACTCGACATTGACGACGTGGTGACCGCCTGCAAGAACATGTCGAACATAAAACAGGGAGCGCTCATCGTCATCACGCGCCAAAACCCACTCATCGACATTGTCGAGACAGGCGTAAGCATCAACGCCAAAATAAGCAGTCCTCTTATAGAGAATATATTTTTCAAGAACAGCCCGCTTCATGACGGCGCCATGGTTATCAGCAATAACAGCATCACGGCTGCACGCTGCATACTGCCCGTCAGCGACCGCACCGACCTGCCTGGACAATACGGACTGCGACACAGGGCTGCCATTGGTTTAAGCGAAAACAACGACCCTGTCATTATAGTCGTTTCGGAAGAAACAGGACGCATCAGTTTAGTAGACAAGGGTAAAATCAAGACCGTCAACCACAACACTCTCGCGAGTGAATTAGAGAAAGAGTTAATCGAAATTTAACATTTCTTTCGTCACTTTTTGCGATTGACAAAACCATAAAACCATATTTTTCGTCCCAAAAAACAAACCTTTCGTCCCTAAAAAAGCGATTTTCATCCCAAACAAGGTGTTATCATAACATTTTTTAATAAAAACAAGAGATTTGCGTTTTCTTTGCATCGGAAATTGAAAACGAATTATTTTTAATAACAAGGAAAATGACACAGAAAAAAGAATCATTCACACCTACACGACATTTTTTTGACTATTTCAACGAGCGTGTACCTATGAATTGGGATGAGCCTGCTCTGACTGATTTTGACGGCGACAAGAGATACACCTTCGGTGAAATGGCGACTCAAATGGCTCGCCTGCAAACCTTATTGGAATCAGCTGGATTGAAACGCGGCGACAAAGTAGCAATATGTTCTAAAAACTGCGCCAACTGGGCCATTTCATTCTTGAGCATAGCCGCCAACCAAGGCGTTATCGTGTCCATCATGGACGCATTCGTGGGCAGCGACATAGAGAAATTGGTAAACCACTCCGATGCGAAAGCTCTTTTTGCAGGTCCTATCGTATGCAAGAAAATCAATTTCGAGAACATGCCCAACCTGAAAATCGTTCTCAACACCAACGATTTTGAACTGCTCTACGCAAAAAGCGACGCCGAGGCTGAGGCCTATAGAAAGATAGACGAAAACTTCAAAGCCAAATATCCCAACGGCTACAGCAAAGACAACATCCACTTCCCCACCGACAACATGGATGAGCTGATGATAATCAACTACACATCAGGCACAACAAGCGACCCGAAAGGCGTAATGCTTTCCTACAGAGCCATTTCGGCCAACGTACACTTCAGCCAGGAGACCATACCGAATCACGCCGGCTGGACAGAGGTCTGCATGCTGCCCCTCGCCCACATGTTCGGCATGACAATAGAGTTCTTATATCAGGTAGCGGGTGGCTGCCACGTCTATTTCCTGACAAAGACGCCTTCGCCCACCGTATTGCTGAAAGCCTATTCAGAAGTCAAGCCTTACATGATACTCACAGTGCCACTCGTACTCGAGAAGATTTTCAAGGCAAAGATATTCCCCGCACTCGAGAAACCAATAGTCAAATTCCTCTGGAACACGCCATTACTATGCAAGATTGTTGAAAAGAAGCTTTATAAGCAACTCATGGAAGCCTTTGGCGGCAATCTTATTTGGCTCATCACTGGTGGAGCGGCACTCAATGCAAAAGTCGAAGAGATCTTCCGCCGTATAAAATTCCCGCTCGTGGTAGGCTACGGCATGACAGAATGCGGTCCCCTCATCTGCTACGACGACTGGACGACCGAGGTACAAGGCTGCTGCGGCAAATGCGTCACACGCAACGAACTCAAGATCGACTCCGACGACCCCAAAAACAAGGTTGGTGAGATTTTGTTCCGCGGCGAACACCTTATGATGGGATATTACAAAAACGAAGAAGCAACAAAAGCAGCCATCGACGCCGACGGATGGCTCCATACAGGCGACCTCGGCACCATGAACGAGAACGGCCACGTATTTATAAAAGGACGTTCAAAAGCCATGATACTCAGCTCGAACGGGCAAAACATCTATCCCGAAGAGATTGAAGACAAGGTAAACAACATGCCAGCAGTGGTTGAATCGGTGGTGGTGAGCCGCGAAGGCAAACTCGTGGCACTTGTCTTCCCCGACGAGAAATACGACCTGCAAGGCAAGACCATGAAAGAACTCATGGACGAAAACCTGAAAGAGCTGAACACCATGCTGCCAGTATACTCCAAACTGAGCGAGATAGTGCTTGTCGACAAAGAATTCGAGAAGACACCCAAACGCAGCATACGTCGCTTCCTTTACCATTAATGACAAGTATTAGTTTAGTCATATTTTTTTTGAAGATGAGAGTCACCCAAAAGACTCTCATCTTTTTTTTATCTTTGCAAATCAAAACTTCATACTATGAACAAGCTGTTAAACAAAGGCTTAACCGAATATATCGAGAGAAACATCTTACCCTTATATGACAGTTTCGACAAAGCCCACCAGCGCGACCATGCTCTATCAGTTATAGAACGCAGCCTTAGGCTGGCCGAGCATTACGACGTTGACACCGACATGGTCTATGCGATAGCGGCATATCACGATGTGGGATTGTGTGAAGGACGCGAGACACACCATACTGTCTCAAAACGCATTATGCTAAACGACAGCAACTTGCGGCAATGGTTCAGCGAGGAGCAAATAACAATCATGGCCGATGCAGCCGAAGACCATAGAGCCTCGTCAGGACACGAGCCAAGGAGCATCTATGGCAAGATTGTTGCCGAAGCCGACCGTCTCATCGACCCTGCCAAGGTGATGCTACGCACAATACAATATGGGCTGGACCACTATCCCGAGCTTGACAAGGAAGGACAATACCAAAGATTCAAGCAACATCTGATTGAGAAATATTCCGACACCGGCTATATAAAACTATGGCTCCCCGAATCGGACAATGCGCCACGACTGGAGGAGCTACGCAAAATCATCCGCAGCGAAGACAAACTCAAGGAATGCTTCGAGCAGCTATATTGCTGATTTGCAGGCTGACAGATTATTCCTAGAAGAAAAAGAAGAAATAAGCCGCCGCCCATGTCCTTGGCACGCCCGACACCCTGCCTATGCTTGAGCCATTGCCGTTGCGCACGGTGCCGTCACTCTCGACCTTGCCGATTTGCGAGCCGCTGCCGTTACGAACGATACCATCGCTATCGACTTTGCCTATCTGCGAGCCGTTGCCGTTGCGGATAGTACCGTCGCTCTCGATCTTGCCTATCTGCGAACCACTGCCATTGCGTACAGTGCCGTTGCTCTCAATCTTGCCGATTTGCGAGCCGCTGCCGCTACGAACGGTGCCATCACTCTCAATCTTGCCACAATTGGAACCATTGCTGTTATAGACAGTCTGTGCCGACAATCCGACACCCATCATCAAGGCCGCCATCATCAAAAATACACGTAAAGCTTTCATTTCATTTCATATTATTGGTTACTTATAATGCAAAATTACAAAAATAATACCACATTCATGATTTCTATAAGATTTTTTCTGCCTGTCAATCGTCTGACAACAGCAGTCCGGTAGCATTTTTCTCAAGAATCTGTTCTTTCAGCTCTTCGGGAATGGGGAAACGAAGCATGTCGTCAACAGCTTGTTTCTGGCTGTACCAAGGCGAGTCGGTGCCAAAAAACACATGTTCCGGGTTGAAACTCTGGTAGATACGTTGCAGTTGTTTTGTATCCATGCCCTCTATCCCTATCGAAAAACTCGTGTCAATATAGACCTCATCCTTGTCCATGAGATATTTTTCCACATCGTCCAGGTAGCGGAACCCGCCCGAATGTGCCGCTATGATATGCGCTCCACGCAATTCTGGAAGAATGTCACTGAGCATCTTTGGTGTGCTGCGGTTTATGTCGGGATAGGAATAGTCCAGACCGCCATGAATCGTTATCCATAGACCAAGCTCCGTGGCTTTCGCCATGACAGCCACCATGCTCTTGTCGTCAAGATTGACACCTTGGAAGTCGGGATGCAGTTTTATGCCGACTATTCCAGCCTTTTTCAGACGTACGAGTTCGCTCTCCCACCCTTCAAAATCGGGATGCACACTGCCGAACGAGCGGAAACCAGGCTTTTTGTCATTCTCAATGGCGCAGTCATTCACGACTACCGTCTGTTCAGGCTTTTGGGCTATTGGCAGAAGCAGACTCAAGCCAATACCAGACTCGCACATCGAAGCTTCAAGGCCGTCGAGGGTACCGTCGGTGGCTGCCTTCAAGCCACTCATCGACTCCAATTTGGCTATGGCACGCGCAGCTAACTTGTCCGGGAAATAATGGGTATGTACATCTATTATCATAAGCTCGTAATGTGCTGCAAAAATACGATTTTCATCACGAACACCACCAAACAAAAGTTTATCCCTAAAAAAAAAGAAAGAGGACTTAGGTCCTCTTTCTTATCATAGGTCTTTTGCATCAGTCTTTCTTGACAACGCCAGTATGAGTAAGGTCGTATGTCTTTGCCGGACGACGCCAGAATGACAACACCCAACGCATTGGCATGACAACGCAAATCGTCGTGAGGTCACGGATTATTGTGACCAGCAAGGGGCCGCAATAGGCCGAATAGAGCGACACCAAAATCAGCCATAACGATCTCCAAAAGCCCAGATACGAAAAGGCGCTACCCATCTTGACCATAAAAACGATGAAGCTGATAAAGCCTATCACCCAACTGATGAGGATAAGGCCGTCAAACAAGAACTCGAACAGGAAGCGCTTGAACCACGACAAAAACGGGTAGTCTGTTTTGATTGTGGTGACATCGAGCGCATTGTTCTGACGCTGCTTGCTCATGCGTATCACGGCGTTTTTCCACAGACCGTAAGGCAGGATGAACAAGAAATAGACAATACGGTACAAGAAATGCAGAAGCGCATCAACGATTTGCTTGCCAAATTGGTCTTGTCCGTTGTTTTGAGGTACTTCAGTAAAATTAGCTTCCATAATGTGAATGTTTAGTTTAGTTTGGTTTGTACTGCAAAAATAAAGGAATAAATGCATTAATACAAGTCCTTTTGTTTTTTTTCAGAAAAGTACCTCAAAAAAAAGAAAAGCCCCGCTATCGCGGAGCTTTTTCACTTGTCGGTTTTGTAACAAAATATCAAGCTTCTGTGGGTGTCACAGGCTCCTCGCCGTATTGGTTAACACCTTTGTCGCCTTCCTTGGCCCATTTCACTATAAGGATGATAACACCTACCAAAGGAATGAGGCTGATGAGTTGGAACCAGCCACTCTTGTTGATGTCGTGCAGACGACGAGCACCCACGCCCAAGCTGGGGCAAAGAAGTGCCAAGCTCAAAAGACCACTGATGATGGGGCCAGCCTTGGGGATGCAAATCAAAATGAGGTTCACAATCATTAAAGCAATGGTATAAGTCCAGAATTCTTTGCGTGTGGCACGTCCTTCGAAGTTGAAGTAGTTCTTCAGAACTACGCTCTTGATAATTGCTAAATACTCGTTCATTGATGATTAATTTTAAAAGTTTACAATTGCAAATATAAGTGTTTTTTATTTCAAAAAACATTTCCGTCATTTATTTTTTCACCTCTTTCCCTTTTCAGTTCCTCATAAAACACTGCCTCCGACGTCCTTATATAAGGTCTAAGCCAGAGGAAACCTATTCCAAAGGTGAAAATCAACGCCAGCAAAGCCCATCCAATAAAGCCCAGATGGAGCAGGAAAAGCTTCCATTTGTAACCATACATCATGACGCGGCTTGCCTCGATGCACTGGTCAACAGTGTAGTCCTTGTGGTCCTCGGAGATGTAGAATGTCATGGCATAGGAGTATGACTTGACAATACCGGGGATTATAAACAGCAAAGCCCACAGGAAGGTGTACAGCTTCACCATGAAAGAGAGGCCCAATGCCCTCCCATAATCATCGAAGCCTCTAAACATACGTGAGACCATGTCGTTCTTCTCACCCCTGACAAAAGATAGATAGGCTAATATAAGTCCGTATGCTATAGGTCCGCCGATGAAAATCGACAGCAAGAGACTTCTCGTTACCATTGAGAGGATGGCAAAGACGAACGTCACCAGTATCGGTCCGCCCCAGTTACCGCGCAGATGATCGAGCGCGATGTCTTTGATTTCGGAATTTCTAATCATATCATTTTGTTTTAAACGTTAGATTCATTGTTTGAAGCATTACCATTCACATTCGAGGGTGTTCCTTTAGGGTTCGGGCCATACTGGTTCTCGCCAGGTTCGCTGTCGCGCACCAGCCAAACAATCTGCCACACAAAGAAACCTATACTTACCAAAATCCCCAAACCAGTAACTATCAGAAACGACTTCATATCCGGCTCGCTATCATGTACGGCAGCATTATAAACCACACAGGCCACATAACACAGGTAAACAAATCCCGGCAACATCATGACAAGAAGCCACCATCCGCTCTTTCCTATGTCGTGGAAACGGCGCACTGTCACAGCCAAAAAAGGAAGAAAAACAGCCAAAGCCCATAGTCCCACAACTCCGTAGATTACGCCGTAAAACAACCAATAAAATTTTGGGAAAACAAAGTCAGGCGTTGCCGCCATCTCAAACAACGTATAGCAAAACACAAAAATCATCGAGACAAAACCCAAGCCCATTCTGACCAATACATTAAACAGGTAGAAAAACCAGTACTCGGAGCGTCTTGCCCTGCCTGAGAATGTCGCGTATTTCGAGAACACGCTTTTTATCGCTTCACCAAAGTTCATATTCTGATATCCAATAAGCTACACGTTAAAGTCATCGTTTGTGATATCACCATTGGCAGTGAACGGAGTCGATGGGATCTCTTCTTTCGGGTTCGGACCATACTGGTTCTCGCCAGGCTCGCTGTCGGTGACAAGCCATACGATTTGCCAAACAAAAACAGCTATACCAACGAGGAACAGAATGCCCATGAGTTTCAACGATGAAGACTGTGCCTTTATCAAATCCCACACCACCTCATAATCATTCGCCATTTCTTCGGCACTAATGCCCATTGCCTGGGCATCCATAACCAACTTGAAAATAAAATAGAAGAAAACACCGGCAAACACTATTCCAGGTATCATCATGACGAGGAACCACCATCCACTCTTGCCTATATCGTGGAAACGGCGCACAGTGACAGCCCAAGTGGGAATCAACACAGCCAACGACCACAAACCGCCAAACAAGTTGACGACAGGAATCATTGACAGGCCAATGCTGACCAAGAGGTTAAACAGATAGAAATACCAATACTCGGAGCGTCTTGCCCTGCCCGAGAATGTCGCGTATTTGCTGAACACGCTTTTTATTGCTTCTCCAAATTCCATTTTATTGAGTTTTTATTGATTTTTATTTGCGATCAGCCGTCATCCATCGGCTAACTATTAACTTCAAACTTCAAACTATTTCAACTTTTTATATCTGAACCGTTTGGGTTCCACGTTGCCAAGGCGTTTCAACTTGTTCTCCTCATATTCAGAGAAGCTTCCCTCAAAGAAATAGACTTGTGAGTTACCTTCGAAAGCTAGGATGTGCGTTGCCACGCGGTCGAGGAACCAGCGGTCGTGGCTGATGATGACGGCACAGCCTGCGAAGTTCTCCAAACCTTCCTCCAAGGCGCGGAGGGTGTTCACGTCGATGTCGTTGGTGGGCTCATCAAGCAGAAGGACATTGGCCTCTTGTTTCAAGGTCAGTGCAAGGTGCATACGGTTGCGCTCGCCGCCCGACAGCACGCCTGCTTTCTTTTGTTGGTCGTTGCCTCCGAAGTTGAACCTCGACACGTATGCGCGCGAGTTCATGCTGCGCTTGCCAAGCTGAATGAGTTCATTTCCGCCGCTAATGACTTCCCAAACTGTCTTCTCTGGGTCAATCTCGGCGTGTTGCTGGTCAACATAGCCTATCTTGACGGTCTCACCCACCTCAAAGGTGCCAGAGTCGGGTTTCTCCAAACCCATGATGAGACGGAACAATGTGGTCTTACCCGCTCCATTGGGGCCTATGACACCAACTATGCCGCCTTGCGGCAGACTGAACGAGAGGTTCTCGAACAGAAGCTTGTCACCGTAGGCCTTGGTGACATTCTTGGCCTCGATGACTTTTGCGCCAAGACGATCGCCATTGGGGATATAGATTTCGAGTTTTTCCTCTTTCTCCTTCACATCCTCGTTGAGCATCCTCTCATACGACTCCAGACGGGCCTTGCCCTTGGCATGCCTTGCCTTGGGAGCCATGCGCACCCATTCCAACTCGCGTTCAAGGGTCTTGCGACGCTTGCTCTCGGTCTTTTCCTCCATCGCCATGCGGGCGGTCTTCTGGTCGAGCCAGGAAGAATAGTTGCCCTTCCACGGGATGCCCTCGCCACGGTCGAGTTCGAGAATCCATCCGGCCACGTGGTCGAGGAAGTAACGGTCGTGGGTGACGGCTATTACGGTGCCTTTATACTGTTGCAGATGGCTCTCCAACCATTGTATCGACTCGGCATCAAGATGGTTGGTAGGCTCATCTAAGAGTAGTATGTCGGGCTCTTGCAGAAGCAGACGGCACAGAGCCACACGACGGCGTTCGCCTCCTGACAAGTTCTTGACAGGAGTGTCGCCTTCGGGACAGTTGAGGGCGTCCATGGCACGCTCCAGCTTGTTGTCCAAGTCCCAAGCGTCGTGCTGGTCGATGAGTTCGGTCAGCTCGCCCTGACGGGCTATCAGCTTGTCGAAGTCGGCATCAGGTTCGGCAATTTTGTTGTTGATGTCTTCGTATTCCTTGAGAATGTCAACTATCTCCTGTACGCCTTCCTGCACCACTTCCTTGACGGTTTTGTTGTCGTCGAGTTGCGGCTCCTGGTCAAGCATTCCCACCGAATAGCCGGGCGAGAACACCACTTCACCATTATATGATTTCTCTTTGCCTGCAATGATGCGCAGCAGGGTTGATTTTCCCGCTCCGTTGAGGCCTATGATGCCTATCTTAGCACCATAGAAGAACGAGAGGTAGATGTCTTTCAGGATTTGTCGCGACGGCGGTATTATCTTGCTTAATCCCACCATCGAGAAGATGATTTTTTTGTCGTCAGTTTGAGGCATTGTATATCTATTTTTGTTGATTCGTTTATTTGTTTATTTGACACGAGACTTCGAGACACGTGACACGAGAATCGTGCCTATTTAACGGGTTCGTCAGATGAAAGTTCGATTGCTTTTGTGTCTTCCGTTGGTTGAAGATAATCAGAAGCCTTAGAAGACGAGACCACGCTATGTCCTAATTCCTTTTCCAAGTCCTGCCGTGCATTTTTGGCGATTCTGCCTCCCGCTTGGGCTGTTTGCTGGCTTTCGCTGAAACCTTTCGGGTTACGTTGTCGGGATATTTCGGTAGTGGCCACTTCCGCCAAAGTATTGAGAGCCAGTTCAATATTGGTCATGTTGTCGCGCAGGTTCTCTTTTGTCAGGCCTTTAAACTGCTTGTATTCGCCTGTTGTCATACCACTCCATGCTTTAGTCAAAACATTAGTCAATATAGCAAAGTCTTTTTGTTCGTGTATGCCAGAGCGTTCCCATTCGTCAGTCAGCTCTTTCCGCATCTTGATGGACTTCATTCGCTCGTTAATCCATTTGTCGCTGTAACCTTGACGGCGATAATCCTCCACCGCCATTTGGAAAGTCAATTCCGGATCTATCATCTGGTCAACGCGCTGCGCGCCCACCTCAGCAAGCCATTGCTTGACAGGCTCGGCTTTTTTTGATGGGATGGATTGTATAAGACGCATAAGCTGCTCCAAATCAGCAACATCAGTCATTCTTTTTTTTCCATCAGCGGCAGGTAATTTCAAAGCGTTACAATTTGTAACGGTTTCGTTTCCTTCATCTCGAAGGCGTTTCTTAAGGACTCTCCAATAAGTTTGAGGATTGTCACTGTCGGTCAATACTTGAATAATGTCCACAATTGAGAAATAATACTTCTCCTTTTCCGCGTCCCAAACAACACGGACTTGCTTGTTCTCAAATAATTGTATCGCAAAATTCTGTTCCATAACCATTCAACTTTAAACCTACAACTCCCAACTTACAACTTTCTCATCGCTTCCTCCATTATCTCAGTCGCCTTGTCCCAGTCATAGACACGACACACAAAATCGTTGCCAGCCTGTGCCAGAGCATCCGCTTTCTCTGAGTCAGTTAACAGTGCAACAATATGCTGAGCCAGTTCTTCGGCGTTTGCTCCGACAAGTATCTCCTTGCCGTTCTCTGCTCCTAACGAGCCGTTTGCCAAAGGCGTGGTGATGCAGGGTAGCCGCATCGACATGGCTTCAAGCAGTTTGTTCTGCAAGCCCGTACCAATGCGCATCGGTGCTATGAAAACACGACTCTCGGCGTATGCCACCCTAATGTCATCGAGCCAGCCGCTAACGACAATACGGTCGCAGGCATGACGGCGTATGCGTGGGTCGGGAGTGGCACCCGCCACATAGAAGCGCACCTCGGGAAGGGTCTTCCAAACGATGGGGAGCACCTCGTCAGCCATATATTCCACCGCATTCACATTGGGTGCATAGCTCATGTTGCCAGTGAAGACCAGGTCATACTTCTTTTCTCCCTCCATAGGCTTGAAAAAGTCGTGGTCAACGCCGTTGGGCACTATCAGAATCTTGTCGCGGTCAGGATGGTCGATAAGGTCACGATCGGCATTGCAGATGATGGTCTTCACGTCGAAGTCGCCAAAGATGTCAGCCTCATAGCGCTTCAGACGGCGATACTCCATCTCGAAGACCGCCTTTTTAAGGAACGATGAAGTATCGGCACGGCGTTTCATACCCATAGAGAGAACATCTTGATAGTCAATGGCCTTTGGAATATTCATATTTCGTACATACTCAGCCGTGCGCACCAACTGGCAGAACAACATGTCGGGCTTATGCTTCTCGACAAGCTTCCTGACCTTCTTTGCAGCTTTTCTGTTGTAGAAATATCCGCATTGCATCGGCTTCCCGCTCATAAAGGCGGAAATCAATCCGCCTAAAATGTCAAGCTTCGACAGTTTTATAAAGTTCACCGAGAGGCAATAGGGCTGCAGGGCGCGGAAAGCCGCCTGCTCGTCCACTTTCGGGTCGTCGTTAAGGGCGCACAGCACTATCTCGTGACGTTTCGACAGACACTTTATCTGATTGAAAGCCCGCAATTTATCGCCTTTCTCCAAAGGGTATGGTATTCTCGATAAGAGTACAAAAATCTTCATTTCATATCTTTAAGACGAAACAAAGGTAATTTTTTTTTTAATACAGAAGTCAGAATTCAGAAGAGAGAATAAAAGCCCTGCGTATGTTTATGATGTTTTGGAGGAGGAGATGAGGGCTAATACAAATCATCCCTGTTTTGTAGAAGAATCATATAATAACTAAACACAGAAAAACGTCAAGAAACTATCTGTATGTAGTACTCGCAGATATTCTTGTGTTTAATATGTGTTTAATACATTTAAATGACTTAATGAGAGAAAGAGTTTTGGAAAATATAAATGAAAGAAGATTGCATTCTTTAAGTTTACTTTATTCCTCAAAATAGTCTGAGTCAACTCTCTTTATGATGTATTCTTTTTTTACACTTACACCAACATTATATTCAATCATGTATTTAGCTAGTTCTTTTCCATCAATCAAAACAATCTTTTGATGCAGTCCTTCAACATATTGACGGGCCTCTTTTGAGTAAGAACTCGTAGTAATAAATACACCTTTTGTTGCATTTTGCCCAACCAAGGCTCCTGCAAATTGTTGAATATTCGGACGGCTAACTTGATTTGACCATCGTTTTGCTTGAATATATATTTTATCTAGCCCTAATTTATCCTCATAAATTATCCCATCAATTCCCTCATCATTAGTAAGTTGCGTAACACGTGCAGAATCAGGGAAGGATCCTCCATAACCCATTTTAACAAGCAAATCCACAACTAGGTGCTCAAAAAAAACAGGCGATTGTTTCAGGATGTTTTCCAACAATTCAAAAACAAGATCCGATTGAATAGATGCATAAGCATTTTCAAGTTGCTCAATTGGAGATAATTCTGCATTAGGCAACACAACCTCTTTTGATGATTTATTTTTACTTATGGGATGACCTGCATATTCAGCAAATTCAGGATACTTCAGTAGATCCTCTTGTCTTAAATTATCATGAGTTGCCAAATATTCCTTTCCTCTTTGAGTTATTATGTATTCCGCACGTCCTTTGAGTTCAATAAACAAAGCCCTTCGCAACCACTGTATACACCAACCTATGCGACTTTGAAGTTGTGTTGTATTGCCAGAACGAGTTTTTAAACTAATATCATCATCAGTCAATTGAAAGTATTCGATTAATTCCAATGTAACATCTCTCTTGCTTAAAACAACATCTCCCTTAAAAGCACTAAGAAAAGGGAATAGAAAATCCTGAAATTTTGGTATCATATTTTAAAAGTTTCTATTTATAACGCTATGATTAATAATATGTTAGTTCAATAATTTATTTCATTCAATATTTTTTTCGTTATTAGCAATCAGTTCATTATGCTGTAGTCTATACAATTCCTTTTGTTGTTCAATCTCGCGGCGAAGTTCTTCCTCGGTAGGGAGATAAATCTTGTATTTGCTTGCGAACAACTGTTCGTTGCCTTTTAAAATGGAATATTTGGCAATGTCCTCATCAGTCTCGCTACAGAGCACGATTCCAATTGTTGGATTGTTGCCTTCCGACTTTCTTAGTTCATCAAACATGCGCACATACATGTCCATTTGCCCAACATCCTGATGTCTTATCTTTCCTATCTTCAAATCAATAAGCACATAACATTTCAACAAGATATTGTAAAACACCAAATCAATGAAATAATCTTGTGCTGCTGTTCGAATCATTTGCTGCCGTCCGACAAAAGCAAAGCCACGCCCCATTTCCATGATAAATTCCTGTAAATGGCTAATAATAGCACTTTCCAATTGCGATTCGCTGTAACTTTCGTCTTGTTTGAATCCTAAAAATTCGGCTACTATAGGGCTTTTCAACAATTCGGCTTTTTCCTCTTTCTTTTTTTCAGACGGCAACTGCGGCTGTTTGAAATGCCGCTCGAAATACTGTGTGCTGATGTTTCGGTCAAGAACACGCACACTCCACGACTCCTCCGCAGCCGTCTCCAGATACCAACGGATGGCGACATCATCGTTCACCCGCAATGTTCGGAATATGTGCGTCCATGTCAAATTTGGAAATCGCGATTTCCAAATCTCAATATCGGGAACAAGAAGATAAAATTGACGAAAAGAGCGCAAATACCTGCCACTGAAGCCCTTGCCGTAAGACTGTGTCAACTCTGCCGACAACAACTCAATAAGCTGTTTGCCGTATTCCGCCCGTTCTTTGCCCTTCTGCTCCTGCTCCACAATGCGCCTGCCGATGTGCCAGTATGTCTCAATCATCACGGCATTCACCGCTCCGTATGCGGCACTCCTCCCCCTCTCAACGATTTTTTTCACATCGCTGACAAACGACTCCTCGGTTATATGCGACAACTCTGTTCTCATAATTTATTTCTGCAAAAATACGGATTTTTTCATCCACTCATAAAACTTTCAAATCTTATTCTTGCTCAAACTACGATGCAAACATACAAAAATCTCTTTTGTATTTGTTTCCCCTTTACCACACCTTATAAAAAAATAAAAAAACGATTTTGTTTTTTTCCCTCAAAAAAATTACGTAACTTTGCGCTTTATTTTCTGAAACCAAAGAGACATGAAAAAAGAAATAAAATTCAGCCTGGTTTATCGCGACATGTGGCAGTCGTCGGGCAAATATGTGCCACGCAAAGACCAACTTGAACAGATAGCCCCTCTCATCATCGAGACCGGCTGCTTCGACCGTGTAGAGACCAATGGCGGCGCCGCCGAACAGGTCAACCTGATGTATGGAGAGAACCCCAACCCGTCGGTGCGCGCTTTCACCGCCGCGCTACACAAAGGCGGCATAGAGTGTCACATGCTCGACCGTGCCTTGAACGCCTTGAGAATGAACCCCGTCCCCGCCGACGTGCGCGAACTAATGTACAAGGTAAAAAAAGCGCAGGGTGTTGACATCACACGCATTTTCTGCGGATTGAACGACATACGCAACATAGCGCCATCAGTGCAATGGGCCAACCAAGCAGGCATGATTTCGCAAGCCGCCATGAGCATCACATACTCGCAGGTGCACACCGCCGAGTATTACATAAAGATGGCCGATGAGCTCATCGCTGCCGGTGCAAAAGAAATAGCCCTGAAAGACATGGCCGGCGTTGGCCGTCCCGTGTCGTTGGGCAAGATAGTGAACCATATCAAGACACAACATCCAGAGATAAAAGTGCAGTATCACGGCCATAGCGGCCCTGGACTGGCCATGGCCTCGATGCTCGAAGTGGCAAAAGCAGGCTGCGACTACCTCGACGTGGCTATGGAGCCGCTGTCGTGGGGCACCGTGCACCCTGACGTCATATCGGTGCAAGCCATGCTTAAAGACGCTGGCTTCCTCGTAAAGGACATCAACATGAAGGCCTATATGGAGGCAAGAAGCATGACACAGAGCTTCATCGATGACTTCCTCGGCTACTGGATCGACCCGCGCAACCGCTACCTCAACTCACTCCTCGTGGGCTGCGGTCTCCCAGGCGGCATGATGGGCTCGCTCATGGCCGACCTCAAAGGCGCACACGCACTCATCAACATGAACTATAAAGCACAAGGAAAGAAAGAGCTTAGCGAAGACGAGCTTCTTGTCGCCCTCTTCGACGAGGTGCAGCGTATATGGCCCATGATAGGCAACCCGCCTTTGGTGACGCCATTCAGCCAGTATGCGAAGAACATTGCCTTGAAGAACCTCATCGGACGCAGCATGGGCAAACCCGACTTCAGCGACCTTGACGACGCCATGTGGGGAATGATTCTCGGAAAGTCGGGCAAACTGCCTGGCACCCTGGCACCTGAAATAGTGGAACTCGCAAAAGAGAAAGGTCTCGAATTCTTCACCGGCAACCCGCAGGACAACTATCCCAACGCCCTGCCTCATTACATCGAAGAGATGAAGAAAGAAGGCTGGGACCGCGGACAGGACGATGAGGAACTGTTCGAGTTCGCCATGCACGAGAAGCAATACCGCGAATACAAGTCGGGCGAGGCCAAACGCCGCTTCAACCAAGAGCTTGAGGCCAGGATGAAGGAAAAGTTCGAGAAGGCCGGCGGCAAAGTCAACATACCCGACCTGCGTGCACTGCGCCATCCTAACGCCGAGCCAGTGGTGGCTCCCGTGAGTGGCGTCGTGATGTGGGAGGTTGACTTCGACGACAAGTCAATATCACCCGCCCCAGGCACCGTATATAAAGAAGGCGACCTGCTCTGCGCCATCAACAGCGACCACGGACTCGAACCCGTCTATGCGCTGTGGCCCGGCAAGATAGTGGAAGCCACCGCCGAACAAGGCAAACGCGTGAGCAAAGGCGACACGATAGCGTTTATTGAGAAATAAAGCATAACCTATAATGCAAACGTAAGGAGGGTGACTAAAAAGTCAAAAACGGTTGCATAGAAGCCCAATTAACCCTCTGAGAATTGGATATTTTGGAAGAGTCTTGTACTACTTTGTACAGATACCTGAAAAGAGGATGACTACTTTTTAGTCACCCTCTTTTTTGTAATTATATAAGGGAATTTCTGAAAATTGTTCCGTAGGAGCTCCCGTTTAATAACAAAACGCAATAATCCAACAAGTTATGCTCTGTAGGAGCTTCCTTTGAGTTGATTTTTAGAAGTTCCCATAAGATGTAAGTCTAAATCCGTACAACTGAAAGCAAATACTCTACTATTTGGGTGCATTTTTGCATGATTGTTTGGCATCACAAAACATACTCTGACTATTGACAGAAAAGTTATCTTTAGACAGTTTCACTTCGCGAAGTGAGATTATGGTTTTTATATACGAATACGTTTGTTCACCTAAAAAATAGGTTTATAATTTAATGGCGAACCGCTTGGAGTTTTATAATAATCATTCTCTACTCTGCAAAACAAAGTGCTGAAGAAGGTGCCCCTTTGTGTCCCAAATGCGGGAAACCCATGATAAAACGAGTGGCAAAGAAAGGAATAAACTCTGGAAACGAATTCTGGAGCTGCCAATCGTTTCCAAATTGCAATGGAAGTAGAAAGATTGAGTAATTACGAAATTTTGTAATTTCGTAATTACTCAATATACATTACTAATTTGTCAAAATCAGAATTGCCGCATTCGTTGTCATTTCAACATGACTACAGCATCACTCCGTCGGCAATGCCTTGAAGCCGTTGCCCATGATCTCGGAGCTCTCGATGATGTTGACAAAAGCGTTGGGGTCGAGAAGACGCAGGCTGGCTTTCAGCTTGACTAGGTCGGCACGGCCAAGGGTGACATAAATCATCTTGCGCTCGCTGCCCTGATATAAGCCAACACCGGCAAAGCATGTGCCACCACGCTGCAAGTCGTTGAGAATATATTCCTTAACCTTGTCTATCTCATCGGTGACGATGAACACCGTCTTGTAGCTCTTCAAGCCGTCAACGACCAAGTCGATAATCTTGCTCTCGACGAAGATGAGGATGATGGAATAGATAGGCAGGCGGATGTCCTCGAATGCCAGCAAGGTGGTCAGCGAGATAAGGCTATCCACAATCAGGACGAGTGTCCCGAGGCTTATCTTGGTGTATTTATGTATAATCATCGAGATGATGTCGGAACCGCCAGAGGTAGCACCGGAACGGAAAATGACACCAATAGCCAAACCATAGATAAGACCTGACACCATGGTGTTGAGGAAAAAGTCGGGCATGAAATACCTCTTGACTTCGCCGTCCATGAAATAAAGCGCCGACTGGGCCTCGCTGTCGAAGAAAGCGCCGTCGTGAATGAGAGGCGCATAGCCCCACCATGTTTCAAGAAAATATGTGAAAACAGGTATCATGATGACCGACATGATGGTCTTTACGCCAAAACGCGGACCAAGAATCCAAGTACCAACAATAAGCAGCGGTATGTCCATGCAGATACCAGCGAGTGATATTTTCCATCCCCACAACGCGTTGAAGACGTTGGCAAGACCATACACACCACCAGGAGCCAGGTGATAGGGGTTCACAAACATCACGTCACCCACAGCGAAAAGGGCACTGCCCAAGGTGAGATAGAAATAAGGTAAAACCTTTGACCAAAACTTATTTTCTGTATTCATTATTTATATATTTAATAATCAATAAGTTAATATGCAAACAATTTATCTTTCAGCCTGCAAAGGTAGTGATTTTTTTGACTATCACGGCAAAGAGAGTTTCACATGGTTCCAATACACTACTTTTTGTAAAACTGAATATACAAGACATCTCACTCGTCCAGCACCTTCAAAGCCTTGAAGCCACGGCCTATGCCCATTATCTCCGAACTCTCAACGACATTGACAAAAGCGTCGGGGTCGATAGAATGCAGTTTCGACTTTAGTTTGACCAGGTCGGCACGCGTTAGCGACACATAAATCATGTTACGTTCCACACCCGAATATAGTCCACGCCCCTTGAAACAGGTGGCACCACGTCTAAGGTCATTGATGATGAACGAGCCTACCTCATCGACCTTTTCGGTAACAATGAAGACTGTACGATAGTATTTCAATCCATCAACAACCATATCTATAACTTTGCTCTGAATAAATATGATCAGCATCGAATAAATCGGCAGTCTTAACTGGTGAAATGCCATCAACGAGGTGAGTGTGATAGCCATATCCACTATCAGGATAGCCATTCCGAAAGAGATGTTGGTGTATTTATGCAGTATCATTGACACGATGTCGCTACCGTCGGCTGTTGCGCTCGATTTGAATATAAGTCCCGTAGAAAGACCATATATGACACCGGCAAGCAGAGTGTTGAGAAAATAATCGGGCGAGAACCAAAGATCGGAGCCCGTTATCCTGACATTCACACTAGTGAAATTGTCGCCATAGCCTTTCTCAAAAATGCCGTTATGAATAACAGGCTCATAGCCCCACGTGTTTTCCAAAATCCAAGTAAAAACAAAGATAAGCAACATGGCAGCTATCGTCTTCACGCCAAACTTCCGTCCCAAGACAAGGAATCCTACCAACAGTATGGGAATGTCGATGCAGATGGCGTAATAACTGATACGCCAAGGCCACAATATGTTGAGGACATTGGCAAGGCCGTATGTCCCGCCAGGGGCCAGCATGTAGGGATTGACAAACATCACGTCGCCGACGGCAAACAAAGCCGCACCTATAATAAGATACAGGTAAGGTTTGATCTGCCTTTGCCAAATGTTTTTCCCATATATGCCGTCAGTACGCATTTATCGTTTAAATTAAGGGCGCAAAGATAAACATTTAATGCAAGTCACCGTTTGTCATGTGTTTTTTTTGAGCAAAACGGCGAAATACTCAGCCGAACACCAGTTCAAAAGACCTCTGCAGACGTGGCTTGGTGGGCGAGAAGTGCGTCCCTTCGACCATCTCAAAAAACGTCTTAACACCGCCGTTTTTGGACAATGCTTCGGCAACGGCCTTAGTGTCATCCTCCACTCCCGCCATGCGTTTCTCCTTCGAGTTTTTCTCTTTCTCGCCAAGCAAAAGACACACCTTATTTATATTGGAGGAAAGACTATGCTCTTTCGTCCATCCAACAAAACCATCGTACCACAGCGAGCCGGAAATGCTCACTATGTTGGCAAAGGCATCGGTGTTGAAACCTGCCCACAAGGCAAAAAGTCCAGACAGCGACACGCCAAGAACAGTCCGCTCAGCGTTCTCCACGCCCAGAGTCTTCTCCGTTTCGGGGATAACCTCGCCGACGAACTTGTCAAGAAAAGCCGCTGCACAGCCACCAAAGGGCTTCGCCTTCTTGAACACGCCGGGTGCAGGCCAAGGAGTGAGGTCGTCGTTCCAGTCCACACCGTTGACTTGAACGATGGAAACAGAATATTTCTCCGACAAGGCTTCCAAATCGAGTGCCTCGTTCCTGATGCCCCGTGGCAGAATCATGTAGCAAATCCTATTGGAGTTTTGCCAGATGCAAGTGTCAAGAGTTTCCATATCCCAGTCCATGTTTTAAACAAAAAACCCGCTTTTTCAGCGGGTTCCGTGGAGCATAACGGAGTCGAACCGATGACCTCTTGCATGCCATGCAAGCGCTCTAGCCAACTGAGCTAATGCCCCTTTGTTTTGCGCTGCAAAGATACGGCTTTTTTCATTACACGCAACACTATCAGAAAAAATTTTTGAAATTTTATTCAAAACAGCTGTTTTTCAACAGCATAAACATTGATTTTCTTATCTTTGCGGAAACTTTTGGACTATGGACACCGACAAGAAAGAAAAATACCGACTGCTTTTCGAGCAGATCAAGGCGATGACGGAGGTCGAAAACGACACCATCGCAAACATGGCAAATGCCGCCGCACTGATTCACGAGACCTTCCATTTCTGGTGGACGGGTTTCTACCGTGTCGATGGTGAGCAGCTGGTGCTGGGTCCGTTCCAAGGTCCGCTGGCATGCACCAGGATAGGCTTTGGCAAAGGGGTTTGCGGAACGGCATGGCAGGAGAAAAAGACCCTCATAGTTGACGACGTTCACCAGTTCAAGGGCCACATAGCATGCAGCAGCGCCTCGAAAAGCGAGATTGTGGTGCCTATCATCAAAAACGGCAAGGTGACAGGAGTGCTTGATATCGACAGCCAATATCTGGCAACTTTTGACAAGATGGATAAGTTAGGACTGGAGAGGATTGTTGAATTGTTTTTATGACACGTGACTGCAAGACACGAGTGCGTGAAATGCATAGGACATTCAAAGCATTCGTATTGATAATGAATTGGGATTAAAATCTTTGCCAAAATGTTGGTACTAATGAAAAAAAGTGTATTTTTGTCCAGATTTTCAATGCAACTGCAAATTTGGCCAAGATATGAATAATCGATTGATAAATAGAACATTAGAAAAAGCAATTAAAGAAATATATAACTATTTTCCCGTCATAACAATGACAGGACCCCGTCAATCAGGCAAAACCACCCTATGCCGGATGGCTTTCCCAAACATGCCCTATGTCAACCTTGAAGATCTCTCCACATTGGCAGAAGTGCAAGCCGACCCCAAGGGCTTTCTCGTAAAATATCCCAATGGGCTGATTATAGACGAAGCACAAAACTATCCCGAAATATTTTCCTTCCTTCAAGTTTTTGTTGATGAAGCGCTTTTCAACAGTAAACGAAACCTTCATTATGTCGTCACAGGAAGCAACAATTTCGCCTTGCTGGAAAAAGTCACACAATCCATGGCAGGACGAACTTCATTAATTACATTGTTGCCTCTTTCAACAAAAGAACTGACTGCCGACCGTGGCAACATAGAGACTTCGAATTTGATTTTATATGGGGGCTACCCTGCCGTATGGATGGCTGAACCACAAGCACGGCGAATGTTGCTTTCAAACTATTATTCCACCTACATTGAGCGCGATATACGCAAACTCATCAACATAAAGGACTTGAGGGCTTTTCAAACTTTCATACGACTTTGTGCGACGAGAATAGGGCAAGAGTTCAACGCTTCCAATCTAGCCGTTGAAACAGGAGTCTCAGTAAATACCATCCGCAACTGGGTCAGCATCCTCTCCGCCTCTTACATCGTGTATCTCCTACACCCTTATTACACCAACATAGGCAAAAGATTGACCAAAACACCAAAGATTTATTTCTACGACACCGGGTTGGCATCATTCCTTTTGGGCATACAAACCATCGAACAACTTGACACGCATCCGCTCCGAGGCTCACTATTTGAAAACTTGGTTGTAAACGACTTTTTCAAATTTGGAAGCAACAAAGGCGAAGAGGAACAACTTTTCTTCTACCGCGACAAAAGTCAACGAGAGGTTGACATTTTACGGTTGGCGTCGGGAAAAATAGAAGCCTACGAAATCAAGTCTTGCAAAACTTACTCGCATGACTTGTTCAAGAACCTGGATTATCTTAAAGGCATATTGAAAAACAATCTAACCAAAACCATGGTAGTTTATGATGGCGACCAGGAAAACTTTACTAATGATAATGGGTTTTGCAATTTCAAAAATCTGAATATATAAAGCCGCCACCCTCCTCCGTCACTGCAAGACTGGTGGACGGGTTTCTACCGTGTCGATGGTGAGCAGCTGGTGCTGGGTCCGTTCCAAGGTCCGCTGGCATGCACCAGGATAGGCTTTGGCAAAGGAGTTTGCGGGACGGCATGGCAGGAGAAAAAGACCCTCATAGTTGACGACGTTCACCAGTTCAAGGGCCACATAGCATGCAGCAGCGCCTCGAAAAGCGAGATTGTGGTGCCTATAACCAAAACGGCGAGGTGACAGGAGTGCTTGACATCGACAGCCAATATCTGGCAACTTTTGACGAGGTTGACGGAGAATGGCTTGAAAAAATTGCGGGATTGCTTTGATAGGCAGGAAAATATTTTCGTAGCTTTGCGGACAATATAAGCATCGTGTTTTTATGGCTAAGGACTTGAAACCTCATATTGGCATCTTCGGCAGACGCAACAGCGGCAAGAGCTCGCTCATCAACCTGATGACAGGCACAGGCACCGCCATAGTGTCGCCAACGGCGGGCACCACCACCGACCCCGTCAAGAAAAGCATTGAGATATTCGGAATAGGCCCGTGCGTGCTCATCGACACCGCCGGCATCGACGACATAGGCGACCTGGGACAACAGCGTGTCGAAAAGTCGCTGAAAGTCCTCGACGAGATAGACTGCGCCATCGTTGTAATCACCGACAACCGATTCGACAAGGAAGAAGAAGACCTTGTCAAGATGATAAAGGAAAGAGACCTGCCCTACTTCATCGTCCACAACAAGTCAGACATCACACCCCTCAACGAAGCCTTGTCAAAAGAGCTGACACAATCGTACGGAGCCACAGTGATGGACTTCAGCACGCTGAACGCCCCAAATGCCGACGCGATAACCGATTTGCTGAAAAAGGCAATCCCCGACAGCGCCTACACCAAAATTTCTCTCCTCGGCGACATAGTAAAAAAAGGCGACACCATTGTCCTTGTCTGCCCCATCGACAGTGAAGCCCCTGAAGGAAGGCTGATATTGCCACAGGTGATGACGATACGCGATGCCCTCGACAACGACACCGTCTGCGTGGTGGTGAAAGAGACCATGCTGCGACACTACTTCGACACCATGCCGAAGCCGAATCTCGTCGTCACCGACAGCCAGGCGTTTGCAATGGTAAGCAAGATAGTGCCCGACGACGTGAGGCTGACCAGCTTCAGCATCATACTTGCTCGTCTGCGCGGCGACTTCGAAGGCTACCTGAAAGGCACGCCACACCTGTCGAGACTCAACGACGGCGACAAGATACTGATGCTCGAGTCGTGCACACACCAAGTCTCGTGCGACGACATTGGCCATGTTAAGCTACCCAACCTGATACGCCGTTTCAGCGGCAAGGACGTCAAGTTCGACTACATCGCGGGGCTGACACCCATAACCGACATAAACCAATACGCCATGGCCATACAATGCGGAGGCTGCGTGGCTACGCGCCGACAACTGCTCAACCGCACGGGTTTGGCCACCAAGGCCGGCATCCCCATCAGCAACTACGGCATGGCGATAGCCTACATGACAGGCATCTTCGACCGCGCCACAGCTCCATTCACCAACAAAAACGACAAGCCATGCTAAGATACGACCCCTTCTATTTCCAATGTCCCAACTGCCATAACTGGCTCGAAGGCCGCAACCTCAAGTCGGATTTGGTGAACGAGGCCATTTTATACTCAGACGGGAAAATACTATACGACAACTACATAACCACACGCCAAAAGATGATACTTTGTCCCGCCTGTGCCCACACCTTCTGGGTGGAAGACCCCGACAACACAAGCATCGTCACCAGCAAGGAACGCCCCGACCCATACGTCTATTCGTGGAACACATGGCGATTCTACGGCATCAACTTCTCCGACAACAAAGGCAAGCTGGCTCTCATCAACCACTACCTCGACTTCCTGTCAAAGACCCACTTCGAGCCCTCAAAAGAGATATACCTGCGCCGCATGCTGTGGTGGGCCTACAACGACCTGCACCGCAACCACCAACACACCAGACTCAGATACCTGCTCAACGGATTCATGAGCTACGGAGTGTGGCACCACAACCGCATGACCATCTTCGGCGGAGAAAGGCTGTTCATCGAGAACCTGAAAGGCTTCAACGAAAACCTTGAGCGATTCCTCGTACTCCTCGAAAAACACCCCGAAGAACAGCTTGACCTCGAACTGCCAGAGCTGTACCGTGAGCTGCGTCAGTTCGACAAGACCATAGAACTGCTTGAGCAGTCAGGCAGCCACACACACTTCACCAACGAGATGATGCGCCTAGCCAAACACAAGGACCCGAGAGTGTTCATGGTGTCGGGATGATTATTGACTGCGAGACACGAGACCGACGGACATTTAAATATGAAATTAGAAACCAAAAGATAATTATAGTAAAATCAAGCCAACAGCCAAAACCAGCTTATAGCTTATAGCTTACGGCTTACAGCTTAAAAACTCCACACATGATCAAAAAATCCCTCATTGCCGCCTTCTGCCTCATCATGGCAGCCTGCAACAGCAACGCCACCAACAGCGCCAACACGGTAGAAAAAGATAAAGATATTGACACGTGCGCAGCCGACAGCACCATAACGATAGAGCAACCCATTTACGACACCCTTACCTGTCGCGACAGCTGCTTCATCGTCGTCTCGAAACCCAATCTGACACTCTCTGTTTATGAGAGCAAGAACGGCGATACGGTGCTGATAGCCGACTATCCCGTCTGCGTGGCCCTGAAATATGGACAGAAGCAGAAAAAAGGCGATATGAAAACGCCCGAATGCACCTACGACAACCCCTTTGTCATCACCGAGATTGTACCCGCCTCGACATGGACGCACGACTTCGGCGATGGACGAGGCTCCATCCTTGCCTACGGCGACTGGTTCATGAGACTCAGAACACCGGGGTTCAGCGGCATCGGCATACACGGCAGCACCAACAACGAGAGTTCCGTCCCTGGACGCGGCAGCGAGGGCTGCATCCGCCTGCGCAACGACGACCTCAACGACCTGAAGGAGAAATACGCCTTTGTGGGAATGAAGGTGGTGATTGAAGCAGATGTAGTGGAATAATTGTTTGAACCAAGGCTAATGCCAACTTGCCAAAGCCCACCGTGAAAGACAACCCGGCCACCCTTCGCCGTCACTGCGAGGCATGAGCATGGGGCAAGTGCGGTTGCAGCCGCGGCAGTCTCCTTGCCAGGGACACCATAGGCGACACGGAAGGCTCTGTCTTGTCTTGTTCCCGTGGCGGGGATCCTGAAACAAGTTCAGGATGACTCGTTTTGGGGCGGTTTGCCGTTCTTGCTTTAGTTCACAAAGGCCCACCGTGAAAGACAACATCGCCACCCTACTCCGTCACTGCGAGGCGTGAGCATGGGGCGGTGCGGTTGCAGCCGCGGCAGTCTCCTTGCGGGGTGCACCATAGGCGACACGGAAGTTGTGGACACTAAATTCTCCAATTAACTCCTCCGGCCACTGCCAGTAAACTCATCACCCTTTTAATGGGGCTAGAGGGGTTGGCGTTGAATCTGTGCGGCTGTGACTTGTCCTGAAATAGGTTTACAGAATTAGAAAGTAAAACGTGAACAAAACACAGGACGAGTCAAAGACACTTTCGTCGTAAAAATGTGAGAGTTTCCAAAATTTTCGTCAGAAAATGTGATTTTTTAGCCTAAAAAAGTGCCGAAAATGTGATTTTTTGACTATTTTTGCAGCCGAAAATGTGATTTTAGTATATGGAACTACTTAAAAGAAAGATAGATAAGTTTCTTTTGGAATGGAAACAAAACTCGAACAGAAAACCTTTGATTGTAAAAGGTGCCAGACAGATTGGAAAAACCGAGTCAATCAAAGCCTTTGGACGTGCCAATTACGAATCAGTGCTGGAGATGAACTTCATGCTTCAGAAGAAATTCCGCACAATCTTCGACGACGGATACGAAGTGGATCAGATCATCAAGAACATAACAGTTCTTGAGCCATCGTGGAAAATCATCCCCAACAAGACACTGTTGTTTTTCGACGAGTTGCAGAAATGTCCCAACTGCGCAACCTCGCTAAAATCATTTTGCCAGGACGGGCGTTTCGATGTGATATGCTCAGGCTCGTTGATGGGTATCTATTATGAGGAAATAGAGTCGAATGCGGTGGGTTACAAAGAGGATTACGACATGTATTCTATGGACTTTGAGGAGTTTCTATGGGCCAAGGGGTATTCAAAAGAGCAAGTCGAGGACATTTATGCGCACATGCTCTCGCTGAAGCCTTTCTCACAGCTTGAAATGGACACCTTTATGAACGTCTTTCGCGACTACATGACTCTCGGAGGAATGCCGGAAGTAGTCAAAAATTATATCGACAACGGCCATTTCGGAGGAATTTTGAAACTGCAACAGCAACTCTTGAAGGACTACGAAGAAGACATCACAAAATATGCGAAGGAATTCGACAAGGCGAAGATACTTGCGGTGTACAATCATATTCCGACTTTCCTGGCGAAAGAAAGCAAAAAATTCCAAATCACAAAAATTGCCAAAGGAGCGCGCAACAGGGAATACATCGGCGCCGTGGACTGGCTTCATGAAACCGGAGTTGTCAATGTGTGCTACTGTCTAAGCAATGTAGAGCTTCCTCTTAAAGGCAATTACGATACCGACAGTTACAAAATATATTACCACGACACTGGACTTCTGATTGCGTCTCTTGACGAGGAGGCACAAGACGACCTGCGCACCAACAAGAATTTCGGCACATACAAAGGCGCAATATATGAGAATATTGTAGGTGAGATGCTGATAAAATCCGGATATGGGCAGCTGTATTACTATAAGCACGACAATCCTGCCATTGAGATGGATTTCTTCGTAAGGGATTCCGACTCGCTTATCCCTGTTGAGGTAAAGGCAAAAGACGGAGCCACCGCATCGTTGAACAACTTGATTAAATGGGACTCGTATCCCGATGTAAGATACGGCATCAAATTCGGGTATAAAAACATCGGTTGGAATGGGAGTTTCTACACCTTTCCCTATTTCCTCGCCTTCTTGCTGAAGCGTTTTTTGAAGGAGAAGTGAGAAACAGCAGTAACACATTACTATTCCTGCTTTGTACCAAACCCACAAAAAAAAAACCATTGCCAAACGGGATGCGAATGGCAACGGGGATTTGTTGGTTTGCCAAAGCCCACCGTGAAAGAAAGCCCTGCCACCCTAGCCCGTCATTCCGGAAACGAAGGGATGACATGTGCGGATGGGTTATCCAGAAGCCCCTTGCCGGGAACACCGAAGGCGATACAGAAGGCTCTGTCTTGTCTTGTTCCCGTGGCGGGGATCCTGAAACAAGTTCAGCATGACTCGTTTCAGGATGGTTTGCCATTCTTGCTTCAGTTTGCCAAAACTCACCATGAAAGACATTACTGCCACCCCACACCGTCACTGCGAGGCGTGAGCATGGGGCGGTGCGGTTGCAGCCGCGGCAGTCTCCTTGCGGGGTGCACCATAGGCGACACAGAAGTTGTGGATAATAAATTCTCCAATTAACTCCCCCGGCCTGCGGCCAGTAAACTCATCCCCCTTTTAATGAGGCTAGAGAGTTTGGCGTTGAATCTGTGCGGCTGCGACTTGTCCTGAAATAGGTTTACAGAATTAGAAAGTAAAACGTAAACAAAACACAGGACGAGTCAGTATTCCCGCTCCTGAGACTGCCGCGCTCCTTCGTCGCTCGCAGTGACGGGAAAAGGGGCGGTTTGCCATTCTTGCTGAAGCCCGCCAAATCTTCGTGCCGCGGTTTCGACAAGCTCAACCGGCGGAAGAAACAAAAAAGCAGGGACACATAGAGCATCCCTGCTGTCGTATCTTAAATTCCACAAAATAATCAACCCATTAAAGTGTTGTTTTCCTCCATGAACTTGGACAAGCAATCAATGAAAGTTTTGGCTTGGGCACTAAGTTCTTCTGTCATTTCCTTGTCACAATAGATAAAGTCGTCGTAGTCGCCACTTTGTCTTTTCTCAAACAAGGTTGATAGAATTTTCCCGATGTGAATAGGTATCAGCCCTTTTGAAACAAAAAGAAGACCTAGCATGGATTTGACCCCCGCGTGCGTCTTGGCTTCTATCTTATACTTCAGCAGCAATGCCGCCGCAGCATAGTAACAAGCGTAATACAATCTGTTCACAGCTGCATTGTAGTAGCCTTTCTCGGACAGCAAGGCTGCTTCTTTCATTGTATCATACGCTCTCTCAAGCCTATATTCGACCAGCGATTTTCTGCTTTCGTCATCCAGTCCACTCATAGCCTGATTCCTTCCTTTTTTATGTTAAGGTAAAACGGGGTTATCATTGGACGGTTATCCCACTGCTTTTTGAGCATGACTATCGGACTGATTGACACTCCCGTTTGCAATTCCAACTCATACAATGGCGTTGTTATGGCATCCTCTTGTTGCATGGTGAGCTTGTCGCCATCGACAAGGATGAGCAGGTCTATATCGCTATCGGGCCTTGCCTCGTTGCGGGCCTCGCTGCCATACAAGATGACCTCTGCGGTGGGAAACAGCCGCCGCATCAGCACTTGTATTTGCATCACTATTTCTTTTCTGCTCATCTTGGTTTTAATTGCATTATCTCTGCAAAGATACACAAATCTTTGAAACGCCGCCATGTTTTTTTTCAAAAACTGCGTCCGCTGTTTATAGAGTGATGACCAAAGCCCACCGTGAAAGACAACCCCACCACCCTACGCCGTCACTGCGAGGCGTGAGCATGGGGCGGTGCGGTTGCAGCCGCGGCAGTCTCCTTGCCGGGGACACCATAGGCGACACGGATGGCGACAGCTTGTCTATTCTCGCTCTTGAGACTGCCACGCTCCTTCGTCGCTCGCAGTGACGGAATAAGTGGCAATGCGATGTTCCACAGTGAAAGGCATGGAAGCCTGCGTACCTTTAAACAAAAAAACCGTTGCCAAACGG
>Ga0247611_10000049_pt1 | contig 224884 bp, 222 predicted proteins | sample 177DNAGHGhighgp2_FD_192422 | JGI IMG/M metagenome (GOLD analysis project Ga0247611, IMG submission 192422) | Sheep rumen microbial communities from Palmerston North, Manawatu-Wanganui, New Zealand - 1770 DNA GHGhigh gp2 | ecosystem: Host-associated > Mammals > Digestive system > Stomach >... | reverse complement strand
TCAAAAAAGAATTTCTCATAGGTTCCTTTTTCAAATACTTCAGACTTTATTATATATTTTTTCAAACACACAATACTGTCTGCGTATCCTCTTATTTCTTATCTACTCTGTTTTATAACCGTTGGCCTCAAACCAACACCGCTTGTATAAGACCGCTTATTTGATTTGTCAACAACTAAATTTATATTTTTTATTTATTTTTGCTAATTCATTGAAAAAAAACATTTTATTTTATAAATTATATTTGCTTTTAATTAACCAAATTATGTTATAGGCATAAAAAAGGCTTTACGACTCGCTTTTTAATGCGACTCGCACATTGTGCGTTTTACCTCAACATAATGGTGAACAAAATGAAAGATTATCGATTTGCTATAAACAACCAACGCTTATGGGAAGATTTGTTTGTATGCTGTGGTTGGAGAATTCAACGCAACTTATCTTCAGGCAAAAAACGCCTGCTGGATCATTGGAATGTAGTTCGTCACGAGGGAAATTTTAACAATTGTCGTGAAGCATTTAATCGTTATGCTGCTGCTTTTGAACTGAAAATTCCGCAAAATAATCATCTTATAATTATGCTGCACGGATATGGTCAAACCGCTCAAATATTTCGCCCTTTGGAAAAAATACTTTCATCAAAAGGTTATGTCCCTATATCGGTTAATTACCCTTCGACTCGTCGCAACACTAAAAGTCATGCTGTTCAATTACATACAATTCTCAACAATCTTCCGCTTCCCAATGATATATCTTTTATAACTTATGGCGCCGGAAATCTTATAATAGAAAAATTACTTCAACAAAATAAACCTTTCCCTCAATCTGCACACATAATCAATATAATCGAAATTAATCCGGCTACTCGTCCTAATATTTTATTACGTAAACTTTGCCGAATAAAATTTTTTAAATCTTTTTGCGGTATGATGGGAAAAGAGCTTTCTTGCCGAAATTGTTCCCAACATTTTTCATCTAAACTTCCCATTAAAGGCATTATAACCAAACCCAAATTTTTGCAAAAAATTACTTCACTGATAACGTTTGGTAGTATTAATCCGCCTACAATCGATGATTTAAAAAAGCGTTGTGGCATTCAAGAAGTCATCGTCATTGATGAAGCCACCGACTCTCCTCTGCAAAGTATTCCTTTGCAAAAAACCATTTTGCATTTTCTCAAAAAATAAACTCAAAACCTTTATATAAATCTATTTAAAATAATTATTAAAACGAGCTTTGTCTTCATAAGATCTTGCCATATTCGACTTTTCGAAACTGCCATATACTCTCATTCCGTTAACATCAGACAACATCCCGTCTTTGAGCATCATGCGTTTTTCTACAATACTGCCATTTTCATTTTTTTCGTATTTTACCACCAATTCACGCTTAGGTTCACGAGTAACTTCTTTTCCCCACTCAAGCGAACCATCTTCATTTTTTGTAACTTTAACACTTTTACCTTCACTATTGGTTCTGACTGTATATTCATCTCCCAAGGCACTAAGATAAACCTGATAGCGATTTCCTTGTTCATCAACTTCAAATTTCTTTTGCGCAATTACCTCTCCGGTACTTTTATCAATAAATTCTCCGTTTCGGTTCATCTCACCAAAAGTTCCGTATTCTTTACCGCTTATCAGTCCGGTAAAATGGAAAAATTTATTCACAGATTGCCCTTCCGGCAAAATCACACTTTCTGCATAAGGATCATCAACTCCTGAATAATATCTGCCCTCCTGCATTATTGTATTCATCTTAATTTGCCCATTGACATCTCTCACAGCCCGAGCCTCGACATCCGCAATACTATTCATTTTACCTATTTCATACCTATTAACCATATTATCAGCTAAATGATATCCCGGAATTCCTCGTGCTAATCTTTTCGCTCCGCGTTCCAATCTCTGTCATCTTCATTAAATATTCTGAAATCATCAATCCTATCATACAATCCATCACTTGATAACTTGGTTACATGTCCGTTTTGCCTTATAATAACCTTTGTCATAACAATACGTTTTGGCATCATACTTTCTTGATTTTTCACTACATCATCCAATTTAGCCATAGCATCACTGTGCAACTTTTTCATTTCTTGATTTTCATCCCCGCCGGCAAATGTATCTATAAATTTAGCCATTTTACCATATGCATCATCCGAAATTACCAAATCACCTTTAACAAATTTTTGCAAATCTTCTTCAGCTGATTTACGAATATTAGCAAAATCAACCGCCCGATTAGGATCATCTAATGTTTTTTGCGCCATATCCATATATTTTTGCAAATCATCACCATTATAAACTTTTGAAGCCCAGGTAACCTCCGCCAATGCTGCTTTTTTATCTTCCGTAGTTAAAGCACTTCCTCGCGGAAACTTAATTTCGCTTATCTCTTTTCTCCCTCCCGGTAAAGTAACAATCTTTCTTACAATATCACCATCTCTCTCAGTAACAATCTTTTTACCGCTAATCCCATCATAAGAACTCCACGAAGCAAACAAAAGTCTGTCAGCTATTTGTTCCTGTAATTGCTCTTTCTGCTTATCATTCAAGCCATACATCATTTTTTGAATTTTTATTTCATCTAATTCACCCTTTTCTGTAAGAATTTCTTCAGCTTCCTGACTTTTAGCAAGCACTTTTTCCGAAACAGTCTTTTCTGTAAGAAATTCCTCCCAATTCCCTGAATCAAGCTCTTTCTTTCCTTTGGTTACTTTCACCACTCTTTCCGTAACATAATTGCCAGTATCCATTCTTTCATATCTCTTAGTAGTGACCACATCTTTTAATTTTGAACCATCTGATTTTTTTCGTGTAAAAACATTTTTAACCTTTGACCAAGCCTTTTTAACAAATCCTGGACCTTTTTCTTTTGAGATATTACCATCAGCATCACGCGTAACCGTAACTTTGCCCAGAAATCCCGGCAAACTTAATCCTAAAGCCCTGCGATTTCTGGTATAACTTGCAATTGTATTACCATCCTCGTCATCACCTGTTTTTCCGCCATACCGAACAAAATCACGATCAAATCTTTTCTGCTGCCTGCTATCCACTTTGCGTCGATGAAAATGTGCTAAATGTTGTCCCATACTCGCCGCCTGTTTTTCCACCTTATCGCTTATAACCTGTCCTGCCGGTTTTCCAAGTTTTTTAACCGCACCTTTAGTTGCAGATGCCGCCATTGTTCCTATGCTGCTACCGATACTGGTCCCTGCTATTGACGAAGCAAACTCATCCGCAAATTTCCGCCCCATACTCATCACTGTCCAAGCTAACAAAAACACCATCGCAAACTTTAACATATTATTGTGAAACCACCCGAATTTATCGATATACTCATCAATTTTACCTTCATCATCGCTCATAATATCTGTCCAACTCATATTGGCTTCCGTTGCCACGCTTTCAGCTGTCGATTGTAAAACCGACACCATCAATAATGCAACTATTGAAACAAACAAAAATGTAAAAGCCGAATTAAGAAAAATATCCCAAACTTTTTTACTGTAAATTTTAGTTGCACGGAAAGGATACCCTCCAATTGCCGGAACCAGCAACGCCAACGCCACCCCTAATTGAAATACCGCATCTATCATCAAAAACGGCAATATTATAATCATAGCCGTAGCTAACAACCAAAAGAATCCCCCGGATAACAACAAACTGAAATTAGGAATAATCCCTAAAAATCTTTTTTCCCACGAATAACAGGTTAACGAACTGCCGAAAGCTTTTATTTGTAATACATTATTTTCAATTGATGTCATCGTTTTTAAAATAGCTTTACCCATATCCGCCGGCAATCCTCCGGAAAAAGATTTAATTCCTGATGTATCAATTGTATCAATATACTCATTTCCATTTGGTATACCTCCATCTGACGCTGTTTCTGCCGCTTTCAAAACCGTCAGATAGACCGGATTAATTAACCACTCATAAAATCTGTTTGCCCCAAAATTCAAAATTACCACAACCAATACCACCTGAAAACCCTTAACCAACAACTCTTGAAACACATCTTTGATATCTCTGGTTTCCATAGTCGCTAAATACCTTAAAACAAACACTGCCAACCATACGGCAAACCCCACCGAAGTAAGAATAATTACCGGTTGGGTAAATACTCGATTAGCATCAGCAGCTATACTGCTTACCGTATTAAAAACAACTTTGAAAATTGAACATAATGTACATTCACTTGTATCATAATCCGCCAATTTGGCAACAGGGCTGCAACTATTATCTTTACCGCATGCTCCCAATAATAGAATCATGCACCAAAGTAATCCCGACTTACAAAAACTCACTACTTTTTTCATTACCATTTTCCTCAGCTACCATCTTTGCCCAACAATTTGTTTGCTGTTGAACGAACACCTCCTGCGACTGATCTACCGGCAGATTTTGCCGCTGTTACCCCTCGACCGGCAACATTTTTAAGCCCTTGGCCAACTTTATTGGCTGCCATATCTTTAGCCAATCCGGTTCCCCATTTTTGATTAAGCTTATTAGCCATCGCAGCCATTCCTGTCATACGATTATGCATCGGAGTTTGACTGCCGAACGTGCTGTCGGAATAGAATTTATTTGCCAAATCATCAGTCGTCTTTCTAATCAGCTTATACCCATAGATACAACCAAATAACATCAACAGAAAACCGGCCGAAAACAGATGGAAATAATTATCCAACTTATCTATTACATCATCGCGTTCATCACCTTGCACCGTATTATTTACAATACTGTCATACTCATTATAAATCCCCTGCAGACCATCTTTGCTGCCCAAGGATGCCGCTAACAACTCAATTGCATAATAAGTTGTAATCGCCAAAAAAGCAAACGTCGCCGCCGATTTAGCAATAATAGCTATGGTTTCAGCCAATTTACCTTGAGTAACCTTAAACGGCCACAACCCCATCATTAAAGGAAATGCCAACACCGCCAAACCGATCTTAAATGACATATCCACCAGATAATAAGCAATAATACAAGTCAGCACAAATCCCAACAACCATATAATTGCACCGTCTAACCACATAAATATATTGGTAATACTTATATGAACTTTACCCAATTTCAAAATCGTCCAAGCTCCGCCACCTTTCATTGTAGAATAACACATCGCCATATTACCCAACACCATCATCTGCGCGGTATTATCGGTTATTACCTTCGTCGCCCCCAACATCGAATTAATCACCGATTTTGGAATAATATCAGTCTTTCCGTGATATTTTATATCGTCAATTTTAACAATATTTTCCATTTCACTTTCACTACTTGCATCAACAAACTTGCCTCCTTCGTAATTTATATACGACTGCCCAACATCACCCGCAAGTGCTGCTAATTTTTCTACATCAAGATTTCCTAGTCCATTATTTTTTAATTCAGCTCTCAATAAACAACTCAAACAAAAAACTCTACCTGTAACATTGTAATAATAACTAGTACACATTGGACCGACTGAATCACCATTAAAACTTATGACCGATCCACCTAAATAAGTAACCGCATGGTATCCTGAAGCCCCACCGACTGTCTTTTTTACTCCGCTCTTATTTATCACATTATGATAATAAATTGTATCTGCCATATTAATATTTCTATAAACCTGAACACCATTTTTACACAACTGAATATTTGGTGTAACATTACTACCTCCGGCTATTTGTCCTCGTTGGCAATTAACCCCTGCACTTTTCAATAATTCCGTGACTCTGCCACCAACCAACTGATGCAGTCTATTCATTGCGGCAGTAATAGATGCTTGACAATAATGATCTACAACTGAACCTCCACCGGCCCAATTCATAATCTTCTTAACATAATTCTGATGGCCTGGATCTCCGCAACTTTTATGTCGGCATCCGCTATTACAGGACCCAGATGATGATCCAACCCCTTCACAACTTTTGTAACCGCCACCTTTACAACTTTTTATAATTTCATTATACTGACTCTGTAAAATCTTAAGAAAAGCCGCTTGTAAATTTATCACAATCTGCTCATAATCATCCTTACTAACTTGTGCTGGTTCATCAACTACACCATCTCCATCTGGATCTTCATCAGATGTTCCTCCTCCCAAACCATCTGCAACCATTGCATTAACTTCATCTTCCAAATCAGCATCTGCCGGTTCAAACGTATCCTCCCAATTAAATGGCTCAATTTCATCCTTTATGTTTGATCCTTTAGGATTTATAGTTTTATCTGACCAAAAAACTTGAGCTATCTCCGAACCAACTCCCATAATCGGCTGAATGATAAAACTTTGAATTAAGCTTACTCCGGCATTAATGCAAATCCAAGCTAACACCACTTTTGCTGCAGTTTTCAGCAAATCATTTAACACATTGCCGCCTTTGATCTCGGTAAACGAACCCACATTTTTCAATGCCCAAAAAGCCAACCATATTGCAAACCCCAACATCAACAACTTTTTGCCCGCATCTTCGGTAATTTTCATACCCGAACTTGCCGCACTTAAAAAAGCTTCAGTCAGTTTGCTTACCACCATACAGCTCCAACACCCGGAAGTATATCTTTCCAAATATTGTGCTATTGTTTTGCAACCGTTATCTCCGTTCAAACTGTCGGTATTCGCATCTATCTGTTTTTGAGCTTCATAACCATCCGTTGCCGACACACTGTTATGCGCGGTCATATTCGAATTAGTTGCATCATTAAGATATTCGCATGTATAGTCAACCAAAGGAGCTGTTCCGTTTTCCGGATGTGTTTGGATCATTTCCATCTTTCGGCAAGCTTGTCCCTTTTGACACACTGTCTTCTTAAAGCACTTACAAACTTGCTCTCCGGCTTTTCCACTTTTACAATCAGGCAGATGCTCCAACTCATATTTGCTGTATTCGGCTTCGGTATAATATTTATATTTTTCCGGTTTGTTTCGCGGATCAATCGGATATCCGTTATTTTCTAATTCACAATTTTTCCTTGAATTAGGTGTCCTCTTGCACTCATATTTATCTTTATTTCGACAATCACTGGGAACCTCGGTTACTCCTTGACAATAATAAGAGCATTTATTCTTTTTCTTATTTTTTACCTCCCAACACATTCTGTCCCAATTTGGTTGATCCCCCACCGTGCACAGATTATTACCGCATATAATTGTTCTGGCATAGACATCATCTGCTGTTGCCGTCCCCAATCCGAACGCCGCAATCCCTATCAATACCCATCTTATAACAGCCCTTTTTAGTCCCATGCTCTTATCCCCACTCTATCGTCCTGCCGATTTTTGCACGCGTTTTAAATTATTATTTATATTCTTAATCGAATTCATGCCTCTGCTTATCACACTATTCGGAAAAGCCGCTGCGCCGAAAGTAACTAATGCCGTTACCCCTTTCCAAGCTGCTTGTGCTGTCCCTTGAACCAATCCCTTCAATTTTTGCTGGAAATTGGACGACATTGAACCGCCAACCCAAGCATTAGTCAATTGACTCGCCACACCTGTCGATCCGGTAATCAAAAATCCTATCAGCATCATGCACATAAATCCCACACTCAAATCTTCATTTGCTGCTTCGCCCGGATTAAAAATCGAACTATTACCTCTGATAAGTTCTATCATCGCTCGCACCGTCAATGCCATTATCACTGAAAAACACATCAAAAATGCCGAAGTCGAAATAATATAGCTAAAAGCCTTTTTTGCCCAAGCTTTAGTCGGCTCAAAAGCAAAAGCCATAACAAAAATCGGCAACATAAATAAAATGATTCCTAACTGGAACATACTGTCAACCAAATAAAACACAAAACAAATCTTTACTATCAAAAAGCAAAAAAACAGACCCAATCCGACAACCCAACTTAATGCTCCGCTGCTTTTTGCCATGGCTTTCAATCCTGCCTTTCCGCCTATGGTTAAATTATCGCGCAAATACTTCAACATACATTCTATTGTATCCCGCAATCCTCTGGGTAATCCATTTTCGTTAAAATCAGCTATACTTTCTACATTACAATCAAATCCTGCTGTTCCGATATTTAACTCTTCATCAAAAATTCTTAACACTCCGCCACTGTCAGTTATTGATGTTGCGCCTAAAATCTTTACGCCTAATTCCAAAAATGCCATATATATCGGCATTATAAATGTATTTACAAAGGCATTAAGCGCTCCCGTGCTTGATACAATCAACGCACAAAACAGACAAATAAAAGCCTTACGCAATATCTCGTTCCAAACTTCTCCGATGTTATTTTCAGTAACCGAACTCACATATTTTAACAACCTCAATGCCAACCATATCGCAAACGCAACCATCATAAAAGTCTTTGCACCTCCGCTGAACATCGTTTGCATTTTTGAATAATATTTATTAATAGCGTCAAACATCGTCTCAAATATTTGACACCCCAAACAATTTTTATCAGCCAATTCATTATCAAGTTCTTCGCTGTCGCAATCTGTTCTCTGATTTGAAGCATCACAAGCCACTAAAGAATTTTGATCATTTGACCTGCTATCCGATCCGCACGCACTGACCAAACCTATCATCATAACGATAAGTAAGATCTTAAAACTGTTAAACAATGCCTTTCGCCAATCAACCATGATTTTCCCTCTAACGAGCCCTTCTTCTTTTTATAGCTTTTATTGCTTTATTAGCACCGATTGCCCCGACCACCACCGCTCCCACCGGACCGGTAATTGCCACTGCTCCGGCAACTTTTGCTGTATTTCCAACAAATTTTCCTACTTTACTGTTAGCAACTCTGCTAACCGCTTCAGTACTCTTTTCACTCAACTTTTTACCTACCGCCTCAGTAGTAGGTTTTGTAATTTTTTTAGCTGCTCCGGTAACCGCACTGGCTCCCATTGTAGCAACACTGGTTGCCTGTGATGACAATCCGCCTCCGGCAAAAGTATTAGTCAACGAAGCAACCTTTCCTACCATCATAAACCCGCCAAATCCGGCAAAAGCAAACACCAGGAAATTTATACTTATCACTGACAACAGCTCCTTCATTTTCTCAACATCTAAAGTATCAACAGCTTGAACTAAAGCATCGATTCCCCGGTTATCGCCGGAATTAGTCGCCCCTAAAGCATGACCAACCAATTGCATGCAAACACTTACCGCCACACCGGCCATCATAAAAGTAAAAGTGCTGTTCATAAACAATTTAACTGCATTTCCGGAGGCTTTGGTAAAAATCTTAAACGGCCAACAAGCAATTGCAAAAGGCAACACCGCTCCGAAAACTCCTAATTCAACCACTGCATCAAACAAATAAAATACAAAAGCCAAACTTAGTAAAAATCCCAACAAACCAAACAACAATCCATATATTAAACAATTAAAACCTAAACCGAACTGAATACCGGTTTCACTATCCGTTACATTAAACAAAGTCAAATATTTACCGCCCAAACACCGCAAAACTTTTCCTAAAGCCTGTAATAACGCAAATTGCTCATTTATATGCAATGTAAATGCTTCTAACTTTTGATATAAATCGCTTTCATATATCATATTGTTGGCAACCTGGCTGGTATCTATTTGGCTGCTATAATTGCTGACAACGTCCTTATTTAATGCACCGTTTATAATATAATTGGCAAAATCCAACCCGCCCTCAAATATAGGTTTAATTAACAAATCAAACAAAGGCCAATTACCGTCTTTGGTATAATACAATGCAAAGTATGCCAACAAGAACTTAAAAGCTTGTGTCAATATTTCGGTTAGATATTTTGCAGCATCTTGCGAGGTTAAAAAACTGACATGATTCAATGTTCTAATACCCAACCATATAGCAAAAATTACCACGATCAATGCTCTGAATGGTCCTGCAAGATTTTCCATTGAAACCGTAACTAATTTATCCGATGCCTTATATGCCACACTTAACAAACTGCAAAACAAGCATCTTTGTCCGTTATTCCAAGCCACCGAAACCACTTCACAACCATTTCTTGCCCCATTTTTACTTCTGGTATAAACTCTTGCATCGGCAATGGGTTTGCCATCAATCATTTCTTCTTTTCTTATACAATAAGTATTTGCACCTTGAGCATCTTTATAACAAACAAATTTCGAAGTATTATATTTTTTTGAAAGATAGTGTCTGTTAATAAAATCCGCTGCTTTTTCCGGACTAAGCTCCTCATCATAATTTACTGTCGTTGTATCTTCAGCCCTAGCTTGACCGCAAACAGACACCAACACAGCGACCATCAACAGCATTGTCAACATAATTACAACATTTTTAGTAACTGTCTTTATCATTACCTTTCAACCCTTTTAAAGGATTCCCTAAAATAATAAAAGCAACAGCCAACACTGCTAGTAATAAAAACAAAGCTGCATAAAAGGTCGATTCGGCACTCCAAAAATCCAACACTTTCCACTCAAAAAATACATAGGCCAAGCCCATTATCAAAAAAGTCATTACAAAAGCTTTTATCATGTCTGCATAAATTTCCCTGCTCTGTTTCTATCATGATAACATATAAATTACTTATAAAGTGTTACATTTTTTTTATTTTTTACACAAAATTCGTTTTTTTATTTTTTTTGCACAAATTGTCATTTTTTGTATCAATCCGCTTGATTCTTTAATTGCTTTTTTTTATTATGATGACGACATGTTTAATTTAACGTAAAGGCAGGTTTGCTATGGAAGAAATTATTTTTCCCAATCAAATTAGAATGTATCGTCGCTTACGCGGTCGCTCAATGCAGGAATTAGCCGATCAACTGGGAGTTTCCCTTTCGGCAATCTCTAAAATTGAAAAAGGTTATCGTCGTGTTGATCAAGAACAATTGGTGCGTGTCGCCGAATTTTTGGACTGCCCTCTTCAGGATTTGTTTGTTAACGAACAAAACTCTCAACAGGAGGTTGTTATTGCTTGGCGTCGCGAACAAGAGCGTCGTAACAAAATCAATGAAAAAAGCGGACTTAAAACTTTAGGTGCCGGCTTGCGTCAAATTCGCGGAGAAAAAGGTCTCACCTTGATAGAAGTATCCGAAGGTGCCGATATGACTTTGTCGGTCTACCATAGAATTGAAATGGGACAACGAGAAGTCTCCGACAAGGAAATGAAAAATATCGCCAAGGCTCTCAAAATGAGCGTTGAAGATATGAAAGCTCATATTACTGAACTCAACAACAATGGTTTGTTGGATGAAATTATCATGCGTAATGATGCCAAATACAAACTGTTTTCTACTGCTCGTTCAGCTATCTCAAACTATGAAATCGGGCAAGATGTATCCCAAATATCTGTATACGGCACAGCCGGACGCGATGGAAACGTTTTAATTGATTTGGATGAAGAAATCAAAAAGGTTGCTTGTCCGCCGCAATTACAAAACAAACGTGATGCTTACGCTTTAAATTTGTGTTCTCGTCGCTTAGGCAATGTCTTACCTCCTCGATCAATTCTTTATGTTGATCCGCAGGAGCCGGTTGGATCTGGTGATATTGCCGTATACTACATTAGTGAATCTGAAGCCCAAATTGTTTCGATTCGCGAAAACGAAAACGGTCAACTTTACGGTGTTCGTTGGAAACCTGACGAAAAAATAAACTTCAACGATAGCGACATTCACAAACTGCATCGTGTTGTATTTATAAGTTTATAAAAAAATATTTCACAAAAAAATACGGGAATTCTCCCGTATTTTTTTTACATAACAACATTATTGACCAATCTTTTCAATTATGCAATTATCTGAAACTACTTTCTTATCCCCTATTTTAATTAGCTTTAATAAATTATTTCTTGCCACATTAAATTCATCTTCGTTTTGTGCATGAACAATTGCCAACGGATGTTGATTATCAACCCAATCACCCACTTGGCAAAATTCACTGTATCCGTTTGCATAATCAATTTTCTCCTCCGGTAATGTCCTGCCTCCATGCAATTCTATAACACTTAATCCGACACCTCGTGTGTCCATTCCAACCACATAACCGGAATTCTCGCCATACACCGGACGAATTATTTTTGACTTAGGCAAATATTTCCAAACATCATCACAAAAGTCCGCAGGACCTCCTAAACAAGCTACCATTTTGGCAAATTTTTCCAAAGCCTCACCATTATCCAAAACCTTTTGTAATTTAATTTTTGCTTCATCAATCGATTGAACTACCTTAGCCGACACCAACAATTCAGCACACAATTCCATATTAACTTTATGTAAACGCGGATTAATTCTTTTCCCTTTCAAATAATCAACCGCCTCTGCTACTTCCAAAGCATTGCCCACACTATAACCTAATACCTGATTCATGTCGGTAATCACAGCTTTAGTTTTAGTACCTGCCGCATCAGCAACTCTCACTATTGATTTAGCTAAAGCTTCAGCGCGATCTAAAGATGACATAAATGCACCATTACCGCATTTCAAATCCATAACCAAACAATCCAACCCGGCAGCCAATTTTTTAGATAATATTGATGCCGTAATTAAATCAATCGATTCCACCGTTGCACACACATCTCTTACCGCATATATTCTTTTATCGGCCGGCGCCAAATTTCCGGTCTGCCCGATAATTGCACATCCTACTTCTTTCACTGTTTTTCGGAACAATTCGTTAGAAGGTGATGTTTGATAACCGCTTATTGAATCGAACTTATCCAAAGTTCCTCCGGTGTGTCCCAAACCTCGCCCCGATATCATAGGCACATAAGCTCCGCAAGCCGCAACCATCGGCGCCAACATCAAACTTACCTTATCACCGACTCCTCCGGAAGAATGTTTATCAACCACTGCTCCATCAATATCTTTCCATTCCATAACATCACCGGAATCGCGCATTGCTAACGTCAATGCCGTAGTTTCATCTTTAGTCATTCCATTAAGAAAAACCGCCATTGTCATTGCCGCAATCTGAGCATCTCCGATAGATTTATCGGTAACTCCCTTGACAAATTCCTTTATGTTCTGAGCCGTTAATATCTGCCCATCTCTTTTTTTACGAATAATTTCCGAAGCAAGCATCTTAATATCCTTCTTCTATTGTTTTTAACAAATCAGCTAACAACGAACTGGCCCCGAGACGAAAATGTTCCGGTTTTACCCAATTTATTCCCATTATGCTTTGAGCCAAAACTAAATAGCTTTTCGCATCCAAAAAATTCTTTATTCCTCCGGAAGCCTTAAAGCCGACGTCTTTTCCGCTTGCTTTTATAGTTTCTAAAATAATATTAGCAACTTCCGGTGTTGCCGATACTTTGGTCTTACCCGTAGAAGTTTTGATAAAATCAACTTTTGCCTCTATCCCCAAAGTTGTTGCTTTGATAATTTTATCTATTGAAACCAACTCACCGCTTTCAATTATCAATTTCATAATTTTATGCCCGCACAAATGTCTGGCACATTTCAAATAACTTTTTACTTCATCAATCTTTCCTTGCAACAATGCTCTATAAGGCAACACTACATCTAACTCATCAGCCCCTCTTGATATTGCCGCCGGTATTTCTTCTTCCAAAATATTTATATTATTATCACCTTGCGGAAAATTAATCACTGTTGCCATTTTTATATCTGAACATTCCTTTTTGGCTGTCGGCAAAAAACGACTGAATACACACAAAGCTGCCGGATTGCCATAAGGTGTATCCGCCAACTTGCAAAATTCTTTAATAGTAGCTTCTGTATCTCCGTCATGCAACGAAGTCAAATCCAAACATGATAACATTAATTTTGCTGCTGTTACATTATCCATATTTTTGACCTTTCAAAAGTTACACTCATTCCGTCTCATAAGTATTTAATTTGGAATTGATAACTAAAATTCCTTAAATCCCATCGGCAACAATTCGCCGATTGTCAATGTTTTTACTTCACCCCTTGCGTTCGCCATATGCACCGGAGCATTTCCTTGAGCAAATTCTGCGATTCTCTGACGACAAGCACCGCAAGGTGAAATTATTTGTTTGCTATCCGCATAAATTAAAATTTCTTTGATTTCACTTTCTCCGCCATTTATCATCGCCGCCAAAGCTCCGGCTTCAGCGCAAGTTCCTACTGGATATGATACATTTTCCACATTACATCCTGAATATATCCTGCCGGTAGAGGTTAAAATAGCACATCCGACTTTAAACTTCGAATAAGGAGCATAAGCTCTTCCGGCCGCATTTTTAGCCTCTTTTAACAAAACCGAAATATTATTCATATCATCATCCCGAAATTAAATGTTTTTTTAATATTATCACTTACAATGTATAATAAATTATATTCAAAATATTGCAAAGATTATTTGCAAATAATGCAAATATCGGATAAACATATATCCGAAGAGGTGATAAAGTGAAAAAAATTATAATTGGTTTCTTGCTGGTCTTATTTTTATCCCTGGGCGGAATTGCTTTTTATTTAATAAACACCGACTGGGTCAGTCAACATCGCGAAAAAATAGCCGAGCAATTTTATAATTCCACCGGAAAAGTTATTCGCTTTGACGGCAATATAGGTTTTCGCTTTTTTCCCACCCCTTATTTACACGCTAATAATGTAAAAATATTCCATAACGAAAACATTAATAACAAACCTTTTGCCGAAATTCGCGCCCTTGATGCCGAATTGGCTTTAAAACCTCTTTTCAAAAAAGAATTTGAAATAACCAAAATGGAATTAAAAGGTGCCGTTTTCAATATTGATTGGGACAACGGTTTTAGCTGGCAAAGCGATTTAAGTCCGGATCAAAAACAACTTATGGAAAACGATAAACTAAGCCTCAGCAACACCCTCATCAAAGATGGGGAAGTAATTTTTGAATCTGCGGCGAATGACTTGTCATTTCACCTTAAAAACCTCAATGGCGAAATATCCGCCGAAAGCATGTTCGGTCCTTTTCGCATGGAAGGAAATTATGTCAATGGCAATTCACCCGAAGGTTTTGCTTTAACCATCGGCAGGTTGTCAGAATCTTCCTCAACTCCCTTAAATATTGTAATAACCCATCCATCCTCATCCAGTTATATCCGCTTTGACGGAACATTTCAAAGCACCAACAAAGTTCTTAATGGTAATGTCATTGTAGAATCCGAAAACTTAAGCAAATTTATCAACTCCAATATTCCGTCTTTTAAGATCCCGAATAAATATAACCTTAAATCAGCACTTGGTTTTGACATTGAACTCAACCAACAAAATTTATCTTTAAGCAATATCGTGCTGAAATACGGTGATAAAACCACCGGTAGCGGTAATTTGCACATGCCTCGCGATGTCGAGCAACCATTGATTGAAACAACTTTCAACTTCACAGATATTGATCTTAGTGTTATTCAATCAATTATCAAAGATTTTCTTTCCCAGAAAAACAACTTGAAAAACCTTCCTCAAACTTCTGTTGCCGGTGAAATTCACGCATTACGTATTCATCACGAAGAACAACAACTTCGTGATTTTGAAATGTCTTTTGAATATGTTGAACAAGCCCTCAACATAAAAAAATCTAAAATACTTCTCCCGGGCAATACCGATCTTAGCACCTCCGGAAACATTTTTGTCGTCAATGATTTATTAAATTACAAAGGCAACGTTGATGTTCGTACCGAGAACCTGTCCCAAACATTAAAATGGTTGAACATTGAACCGAAACAAGTTACTCCTACCGTTTATAAAAACATGATACTCTCTGCACAATTTTCCGGTAATATTGATCGCTTTCAAATTGCTCCCTTCAAAATTACGCTCGATAAAAGCACTGTTACTGGTGAAGCAGGAATAGTTTTAGGCGACAAAAAAGATATTATGGTAACAGCTCAAGCCGATTCAATTAATTTTGACAATTATATCAGTTCATTACCCGATGAAATCAAGCAAAAAAGTTGGCTAGAGCGAATACTCTATCGTTTTCAAAAAACTGACTTTCTTAATAATATAGATCTGGTCTTGGACACTAAAGCCGATTTGATTATTTATGAAAATATGCCTTTTGAACATACAAAATTAAAAGGCAATATTCTTAACCAAGTTGCCGAAATAGAAAACTTTAGTATAGACAAAATCGCTAATTCCCAAATCGTCGCTCACGGAAAAATTTCCGGTTTTGGCAATATTCCCGTCTTTGACAATTTTAATTATAATATTCACAGCACTGATATAACTTCACTAATCAATAAATTAGAACTGAAAGTTCCCGATTTGGAATATAAACGTTTCAATAATCTTGATGCTACCGGCAGTCTTAACGGCGAATTAAACAAACTGACCGCTACCGCAAATATTACCATCGGCAATCTCCAAGCTGATTATTCCGGTGAAATAGTTAATCTCGAAAAAATTCCTGCTTTTAACGGATCTGTCAACCTTAAACATCCGTCAATTAATCAGTTTTTAGAAAACATCCAGTCATCCTATTCTCCAACCATTGATAATCTGGGGCTTTTCCAGTTCAAAGCTGATATTCAAGGATCTCTTACCGATTATAGTCTCAATAATATGAACATAAATATCGGACCGATTGATATCCAAGGAAAACTCTCTCTCGATACCATTAATGACAAACCTAACTATATTGGCGAATTCGACTTTAATCGTCTTGATATAGCTAAATTTTTACCCAAAAACAAAAACATCTCCGCTTCAATTGAAAAAAATAACGACACTCAATCAGCTTTCTTGCCTCGTCCGCACATGTCGGATAACATTATTGACTACGAATTATATCGAAAAGCCAACGTTAAAGCAACCATAAAGAGTGCTGAAATGATCTGGTTAGATAACCTGATCAAAGATTGCTCTTTCAATCTGGAAATATTTAACAACACTTTATCAATCAAAGAGTTTTCCGGCATTTATAATGAAACTCCGTTAAATAATGAACTTTCCATTACCATGGATGATAATCCCTCTGTTACTCTCATAGGATCAATCACCGATGCCGAAGTCAATAATTTTATGCTTACCGGAAAAACTTATGGCATTCGCGATGGTAAATTTTCAACCCAATGGAATTTAAAATCTTCCGCCCAAAGTTTGGACTCATTTTGGAAAAATCTTAATGGTTCAGCTGAAATAAAAGTGCTCAATCCTACTGTCAATGGCATAAACACCCTTCTGATATATAAAGACTTACTTGAAAGAAAAGATAATAGCGGTTTATCGGAAACAGTTCGTGATGCCCTGAAAAGCGGTCAATCACCCTTTCATGATATATCCGGCAAAATTAACATAACCGATGGTAAATTCACCATCGCTGATGCCTCTATGACTGCCGACAATCTTCAAATAAAAATGTATGGTGATGGTGATTTGGGAGATTGGACCATGAACACCATATTCAATGCAAAATTCGCTCAACCGCAATACTTACCGGAATTTTCGTTTATGTTAAAGGAAAGTATTGCCAATCCTTCTTTGGAAATCAATGTTGATTCCTTATTTCAATTCTATAAATCAAAAGCCGACCGTAAATTTGCTGAAATTGAACAACACAATCGTGACACACAAAACAAACGTATTGATGCTTTTGAAGAACAGAAAAAAATCGCTGATAATCTGGTTGCTGAAGCTCGTGAAATTTTAGAAAAAAATATCGAAGAAAAGATGCAAACCGCATACAGCGACAAATCTCAAGCACGTTATACAGCTCTTAAGCAAGAATTATCCAATTATTTGGCAAATCTCGTTGAAAAAATAACTTCTTATGACATTACCAAAATACAAGATAGCGATATTATAGAAGCTGATCAAACCAATAAAGATGCTCGTAAAAACATTCAGGACTTATCTTCCAAACTTCGCAACATCTACCTTGATGACCTTAAGATTCAAACTGAAAATTACAACAACCAAATTACCGAAGAATATAATTTACTCAAACAACTTTCCTTCTATTTCAGCAGTTTGAGCGAAAAATATAAAGATCGTCTCAGCACTATAAAAACTGATTATCATATTGAAAATAACCAAGAATATAATGACAAACAAGACGAATTTCTAACCAAATTTGCATTTTTGGAAAAAATGAATCAAGACCTGGCTGAATTCTACCAAAAATCTCCCAAAAATACGATTGAACATTATGAGCAACTTAATCTTGAGCTTAATGACCGGCTTGCTAAAATTAAAGCTGAACGCGAAGAGCTGAAAAACAATATTGATATTTTTGATGCACAGGAAATTCAAAAAATTGATAATGAAGAAGAACTTTATCTCGAGCAAAAAGAAAAAGAAAAAGATAAGCTTCTGTTGCAAGAAAACAGCGGTAGTATCCGTGTTAAAAAAAGCGGAAAATTAATAAAAGTAAACCGCGATCTTGAGGAAATCAAAAACATCCAAGAAGAAGTATCTCAAGACAAAATTCGTGTTCTTGATTTTACCAAAGAAAAAATCAATATATCATCCCCCACATCTCCTAAAGTCGGAGTTGTGAAAAAAGGCAGTAATCTTATTGCAAATTAACCTCATGGTTATATCTTTATACCATAATCAATTTATTTATTGAAAGGATGATATATCATGACCAAACCAGAAGTATGTATTCTTCCCGTGGCCGGATTGTCGACTCGCAACTTGCCGGCAACCAAAGTTTTGCATAAGGGTTTTCTCACCCTTCACAGCAAACCGATTATTCAATATGCTGTTGATGCTTGCAAAGAAATCGGCATTAAAGAAATTGTCTTTGTATATTCTGATCAATCTTGCAAACATTTATTTGAAAACTATTACAAACCTTATCCCTGGTTGGAAAATCACCTGCGTGAGAAAAACAAATTAGATCTTCTCAAATCATTACAAGATATTATCCCTGAAGGAATGAAATTCTCCTTTGCCGAGCAATCTCAACCTTTAGGCAACGGCCATGCTATTCTTATGGCTAAAGATATTGTCGGAAAACGCGACTTTGTAGTTATGTGGGTAGATGATGTTTACATCAACTTGCATGGCAAAGGTGTTTTGGCTCAACTGCTTGACGTTTATGAAAAAGAAGGCGGCATGGTTGAAAACATTATGGAATTTCCGCGTGAACAACTCACTCGTTACGGAGTCCTCTCCGGTGCAGTTCGTGAGGGACGTATTGTTCACGCCAAAGGCAAAATCGAAAAGCCCAAATTGGAAGATGTTCCTTCTAACTATGCTTCTATGGGGCCATATATTTTGCCCAATGCCATTATGGATGTTTTACCCGAAGTTAAAAAAGGCACCAACGGTGAAATCAATTTAGCCGATGCCATGGGCTTGGCGGCTGAACGCGGCATGAAACTCACCGGAGTTTTGTGTGATGGTCTGCGCTTTGACTGCGGCACCAATAAAGATTTGGAAAAAGCCAACTTAAAACTTTCCTTAATGGAAGATCCTGATTTACGCTCTTATTGTCGCGAGCTGTTGGATACCATGGAAATATAAAATTTTTACCATCACTAATCGAGCCGCTTGAATTCCAAGCGGCTCTTTTTTTTACACTTGAAATGTCAAATAATTTTTTCCTCAAAAAACTCTTGCATTATTCAAAAATATCATCTATAGTCCGCTCAACTTACGAGTCTTTCTGCTCGTCAAGGATATGCACGGATATTTATGAAGGTAGTATCCGTGATGAGTTTTATCGGGCTTGCCCTTGCAAGCCGCCAGCTAATTGAAAGGAAAATGCCATGAGACATGGAATGAAACAAAAAAAATTAAATATGGATACCAATGCCCGCAAAGCTTTGTTCTCCAACTTGACTGCCGCTGTTTTGCGTCATGAACAAATCAAAATTACTTTGCCTCGCGCTAAAGTTTTGCGCACTTTTGTTGATAATATGATTACTTTGGGCAAAAAAGGTCAGTTAAACAATCGCCGTCAGGCATTGTCTTTCTTGCGTGATGAAGAGGTTGTTGCCAAATTATTCTCAACTTTGGCCGAGCGTTACAAAAATCGCAACGGCGGTTATACTCGCGTTCTTCATGCCGGTTATCGTTATGGCGACTGCGCCGAAATGGCCATCATTGAATTGGTTGACCGCGACGTTAATGCCAAAGGTGCTGCCGACTTGGCTCGTGTAGCTGCTGAAAAAGCTGCTGCCGCTGAAGCTGAAAAAGCCGCTTCTGCCGAAGTTGCTAAAGAAGAAAAAGCCGAGAAAAAAGCTGAAAAGAAAGAAAAGGCAGAAACTAAAGAAAAGAAAACTACAGCTAAAAAATCAACTGCTAAAACAGCTGAATAGTTTTCTAGTTCATCAAATATCCGAGCAAGGCCCCAAACCTTGCTCTTTTTTTGTTGCTTTTCCTTATATCTTACCTTATATTGCCCGCATAAATCAAAGTTTAATTTATGGAGTTTGATATGGCTGCAGTCCAATATGTATTCGTTATGCAAAATTTAACCAAAGTTTTCCCCGGTGGCAAAGAACTGTTTAAGGGCATTACTCTTTCATTTCTCCCCGGAGCCAAAATCGGCGTTTTGGGTGTTAACGGTGCCGGTAAATCAACTTTGCTTAAAATTATGGCCGGAGTCGATAAAGATTTTAACGGTGAAGCATGGGCCGCCGAGGGCATAAAAGTAGGCTATCTCGAACAAGAACCTAAATTAGACCCATCTAAAAATGTTATGGAAAATATCATGGATGGCTTGGGCGAAACTCGCGACCTCCTCAAAAAATACGAAGAAGTTTCTGCCCGTTTTGCCGAAGAACTCACTGATGACGAAATGAATGCCCTGATTGAAGAACAAGCAGAATTGCAGGAAAAAATTGACGCTTGCAACGGTTGGGATCTGGAACGCACCATTGAAATTGCCATGGATGCCTTGCGCTGTCCTCCTTCTGATGCCGATGTTACCAAACTTTCCGGCGGTGAAAAACGTCGCGTCGCTTTATGCCGTTTGTTATTACAACAGCCTGATATGTTGCTTTTAGACGAACCCACCAACCACCTAGATGCCGAGTCGGTTGCCTGGCTCGAACATCACCTCAAGGACTATAAAGGCACTGTGGTTATGGTTACCCACGACCGCTATTTCTTGGACAATGTTACGGGGTGGATTTTGGAGCTTGACCGCGGACAGGGAATCCCTTATGAGGGCAATTATTCCTCTTGGTTACAACAAAAGCAAAAACGCTTGGAGCAAGAGGCTCGTGAAGAAACCGCCCGTCAGCGTATCCTTGCCAACGAATTGGAATGGATTCAAAAGAATCCTAAGGCCCGTCGAGCTAAATCCAAAGCTCGTATCAGTGCTTATGACGAATTGCTTAATCAAGCTCAAAAAGAAAAAATCACCACTGCCAACATCACTATCCCGATGACCGAACGTTTGGGTGATTTGGTTATTGAAGCCGAGCATCTCACCAAAGGCTATGGTGATAGAATTTTGATTGATGATTTGTCTTTCCGTATCCCCAAAGGAGCAATCGTCGGCATTATCGGACCTAACGGTGCCGGCAAAACCACTCTTTTCCGTATGATTACCGGTCAGGAAAAACCCGATTCGGGCACGATTCGCCTCGGCGACACCGTTGACTTGGGCTATGTTGACCAAACCCGTGATGAGCTTGATCCCAACAAGAACGTTTGGGAAGAGATTTCCGATGGCTTGGATATGGTAACTTTAGGCAAAGCCGAAGTCCCCTCCCGCGCTTATGTCGGACAATTCAATTTCAAAGGCTCTGACCAACAAAAGAAAGTCGGACAACTTTCCGGCGGTGAGCGCAACCGTGTTCACTTGGCCAAAATGCTCAAAAAAGGTGCCAATGTTATTCTGCTCGACGAGCCGACCAATGACTTGGATGTAGATACTCTCCGTTCTTTGGAAGAAGGCATTATGAACTATCCCGGCTGTGTTTTAGTAACTTCACACGACCGCTGGTTTTTGGATCGTCTGGCGACTCACATCTTGGCTTATGAAGACAACGGCCATGTTGAGTGGTTTGAAGGCAACTTTGAAGATTATGAAAAAGACAAGATTCGCCGCCTTGGTGAAGATGCGGTTAAACCCCACCGCACCAGATACAAAACCTTAACACGCTAATTTTTCAGGTATATTTCCGCCTTTACTGTCAAAGGCGGATTTTTTATATAAAAATCACTTGTTCTGGACAAAAAAATATGGTACACTCTTTCCAATTTTAACCTACAATAAAGGACACTAACCATGGCTGATATATACCGAGCAGTTGTAACTCAAAACAAAGATGGTAAAATGCATTTTGACTTTGCTATTGCAACTCCGCAAGATGCCAAGCTTGCACATTCTTACATGATTAATTTGCGCAAAGCTGCCAGTAGTGATGATTCTTTTGAAGATGTGTTGGCCCCAATGTTCATTGAAAACGGCACAATACAATTTTCTCATCAGCAATTTGCAACCAAAGAAAATCAAGAAAAACTAAAAGAACTATCTCCACGTATTTTAACTGAGTTTAACAAATTTCGCACCCTCCATCCCGATTGGAAATCAAGCTTTGATGATATGAATAAAAATGATTTGCTAAATACTATATATAAGGATGTTAACATATTTGCACCTGTTGGTTCTCCTGAAGAAGATCAGAAGGTGCGAGATATTGCCAAAGCCAGAACACATGATTCTAGATTAGAACCGATAGAACGTTTGGCTGCTAGAGCACGTGCTTATGATGGGGACTAGATAAATTCATTTAAAAACCCCCTCGCAATCTTTCGATTGCCTAGGGGGTTTTATTTTGCTTTGGCAGGAACCTACTTAATTCGGCTGCTCTGCAGGCCTGCCGGCATTGGGATCTCTTCCTCGCCGCACGGCTGCCCGAATGCCTTCAGAATGAAAGGCTCATCATAACGGAGTTCTTCTCCGGTCGGTGCAATCTCAACTTTCTGCACCACGATGCCAATGACCTCGGGATCCTCGCCGGTTGTTACATTCCAGAAGACATCCCAGAAGTAATGTCTTGGCTCGCCTTTCATAGCTTCTTCGACCGACATACCGTCATAAAGAAGATAGTAGTCGTAACGCACCATCTTCGGCAATGAGCCACGCTTGTAGTTCTCCCACGCTGAACGTGAAAACCTGCCGGTTTTCATATCATAGGTAACGGTTGCTATACGCAGTCCTAACAAGGCCTCGTTCTGAGCCAACTGTGCCAAAGCATCATTGGGGTTAGAATTTCTTCCGCCCAAATGTTTCTCGAAGTAGGGAACATATATTCCCTCGGCGATTATGCCGTTTTCTTTTTCTTTCTTCATTTTTTTTAATTTTAATAAGTTAATAAAAATAATTTTGAAAATAAAGAATAAAGGTCAAAGTCCATTTTGTCAAATAAAAAAAGCACCTAATTTAAAATTAAGTGCTTTTCTTATTGATTTTCAACGATTATTCTTCGTCGTTTTCAACCACTTCCGGCTCGCTAACCTCCGATTCTTCTGCCATTTCGGGAACATTATCACCCAAAACTTCCGAACCTTCTTGGGCTTCCAACTCTTCCTCATCTTCGGCATCAGCCTCCAATTTAGTTACCGAAACCACCTTTTCGCCGTTTGACAATCTGAACAAGATAACCCCTTGTGTCTTGCGTCCGGCGATTCGGATATCCTCAACCGGCATTCTGATAAGTTGTCCCTGATCGGTTACCATCATAATCTGATTATTGTCCTCAATCGGGAACGAGCTGGCAATTTCTTTATTGCGTGCCGACATTTCCATATTGGCAATACCTTGTCCGCCACGTCCGGTAACCCTATATTCATAAGATGACGAACGTTTGCCGTATCCGGTAGTGGTAACTGAAAGAATAAATTGTTCTTTGGCTTTCATTGCCTCAAATTTATCCATCGGTAACAAAGTTGCTCCGTCACTCAATTCTTCACCCGACATCTGACGTTTCATCTTCAAATAAGCCTCACGCTCTTCCGAAGTGGCTTCGCCATGTTCCAGAATAGACATCGAAACAACTTCATCTTTGTCATTGAGCTTAATACCGCGCACGCCGGTTGAATTACGTCCGACAAATACTCTGACTTCTGTTACCGGAAATCTTATGCACTTACCTGATTTAGCCGCCAACATAACATCATCTTTATCTGTGCAGATTCTCACATTGATAAGTTTATCGCCCTCATCCAACTTCATCGCAATCTTACCGTTGGATTGAACATTAACAAAATCCATCAACGAGTTGCGACGAACATTACCCGATGCGGTTGCAAACATAATCGACAAATCTTTGCACTCTGCCTCATTCTCCGGCAACTTCATAATTGTCGTAATATTTTCTCCCGCATCTAACGGTAACAAATTGATAAACGGCTTACCCTTCGAGGTCGGCGAGCCCAAAGGCAATTTATAAACTTTCATCTTATAAACCAAACCTTTGGACGAGAAGAACAATACCGGCGTATGCGTACTGGCCACAAACAGTCTTGTTACAAAATCCTCATCTTTGGTCGCCATACCGGCCTTGCCTTTACCGCCGCGTTTTTGTGCTCGATAAGCATTCAACGGTACGCGTTTGATATAACCGGCCTCGGTCACGGTAACAACCATTTCTTCACGTTGTATCAACGATTCGACATCCGAGCTTTCATACTCCAAATCTTCAATCTTGGTGCGGCGCGGATTACCATATTCATCTTTAACCGCAACCAATTCATCACGCATAATTCCATAAAGTTTTTCGCGTGAGCTCAAAATCGACAAACACTCTTTGATTGCCTCGCCCAAATCGCGCAATTCTTCATGAATCTTATCGCGCTCCAATCCGGTCAATCTTTGCAAACGCAAATCCAAAATTGCTTTTGCCTGCGCTTCCGACAAGCGATAAGTGCCGTTTTCAACCTTTCGATCCGGCTCATCAATCAGTTTTACCAAAGTTTCAACTTCACCTGCCGGCCAAGCCTTGGCAAGCAAAGCATCTTTAGCATCTTGCGGTGTAGGAGCCGTGCGTATCAACTCAATCACCGGATCAATATTCTCAACCGCAATCGCCAATCCAACCAAAGTATGAGCCCGATCACGTGCTTTATTCAGCTCAAAAATCGTGCGCCGACGAATAATTTCTTCTCTAAACTCAATAAACGCCTTGATAATGTCTTTCAAGTTTAAGAGCATCGGCCGTCCGTTATAAATCGCCAACATATTCATACCGAAACTGGTCTGTAACGGCGTAAATTTATAAAGCTGATTCAAAATAACGTCTGCCTGAAAATCGCGTTTTATCTCTATTACCACGCGCACACCCTGACGGTCCGACTCATCACGAATTTCAGCTATACCTTCAATTTTCTTTTCTTTTGATAATTCGGCAATTCGTTGAATCATCTCGGCTTTATTAACCTGATAAGGAATTTCATGAACAATGATTGCTTCCTTATCTTTGTGCAATTCTTCAATAGTGCATTTAGCTCTCATCATTACCGAACCGCGACCGGTCAAATAGGCAGAACGCGCACCGGAATGTCCCAAAATCAAACCTCCGGTCGGAAAATCCGGTCCCGGAATAATTTTGATTAAATCTTCAATCGTAATATCCGGGTTATCAATATAAGCACAACAAGCGTCACAAACCTCCGACAAATTGTGCGGCGGCATATTGGTTGCCATACCCACGGCAATACCATTAGTTCCGTTAACCAACAGGTTGGGGAACCTTGCCGGCAAAACTGTCGGCTCTTGCAAAGACTCATCATAGTTGGGCATAAAATCAACTGTGTCTTTGTCAATATCCTCAATCATGGTGTGAGCAACTTTAGCCAATCTCGCTTCGGTATAACGCATCGCGGCGGCCGAGTCTCCATCCATTGACCCGAAGTTTCCTTGTCCGTCAACCAACGGCACACGCATTGCAAACGGCTGCGCTAAACGCACCATCGCTCCATAAACCGAGCTGTCACCGTGCGGGTGATATTTACCCAAAACATCACCGACGATACGCGCCGATTTTCTAAACGGACGATTGTAATCATATCCGTTTTCAAACATTGAATAAATAATGCGTCGATGCACCGGCTTCAAACCATCACGCACATCAGGCAAAGCACGCGATACAATAACGCTCATCGCATAATCAAGATACGACCGCTTCATTTCATAAGAAATTTCAATCGGTGCAATATCTTGAGAACTTTCTACTAAATTATTATTTTCTTCCACTGTATATTCCTTTTATTTTCTACAACTAAACTGCCGGAATTATAGTATTTTTTCTTATTTACCGCCACTTTTTTTCGCCAATTATACCCATGATTCTGCTCCACAGCCGAAAAACATGCCTTAAAATCGATTTGACATCATAAAAGTTAACAATAATTTTTATCAAATACACTCCTGCCTCAAAAAATCGCCGTTTTTTTATATTAAAAAGATTTAATATTTTTTTGCCATCTCTTGACAACCCCAAATTCGATAACTAACTAAAAGTCTAGCAATAAAACTAATGGAGAATAAAACTAATGGAGTATAAAAAAATGAAAATCAGACCGTTACATGACCGCGTTTTGGTCAAAAGATTAGAAGAAAACAATCGCACTGCCGGCGGTATTATTATCCCTGACACTGCCAAAGAAAAACCATCTGAGGGTATTGTCGAAGCCGTAGGCGACGGAATGCGTGCCGAAGATGGCAAAATCATCCCGATGAACGTCAAAGTCGGCGATAAAATTCTGTTTGGCAAATGGTCCGGCACCGAAGTAAAATTAAACGGCGAAGAGCGTTTAATTATGAAGGAAGCCGATATTTTGGGCGTAGTTGAAGAATAATTGATAAAAGGATAAAAAAATGACAGCAAAAAACATTGAATTTGGAACCACCGCCAGAGAAAAAATGCTCAAAGGTGTTGAAAAATTGGCAAAAACCGTAAAAGTAACCTTGGGTCCCAAAGGCCGTAATGTTATCTTGGATAAATCTTATGGTGCTCCTAAAATCACTAAAGACGGCGTTTCGGTAGCCAAAGAAATTGAGCTTGAAGACAAATTTGAAAATATGGGCGCTCAATTAGTTAAAGAAGTTGCCCAAAAAACTGCCGACAAAGCCGGTGACGGCACAACCACCGCTACGGTTTTAGCCGAAGCTATTATCAAAGAGGGTTGCCGTGCTGTTGCCGCCGGTATGAACCCGATGGACTTAAAACGCGGTATTGATTTGGCTGTTGATACCGTAGTCAACGATGTTAAATCTCGCTCGGTTACCATTAAAGGCTCTGATGAGATTGCTCAAGTCGGCACCATTTCCGCCAACGGAGATACTTCAATCGGCGAATACCTGGCCAAAGCTATGGAAAAAGTCGGCAACGAAGGTGTTATCACTGTTGAAGATGCCAAAGGTTTGGACACTGAATTGGATGTTGTCGAAGGTATGCAGTTTGATCGTGGCTACCTCTCACCTTATTTCGTAACCAATCCTGATAAGATGATTTGCGAATATGACTCTCCTTACATCTTGCTCTATGATAAAAAAGTTTCCAATCTTCAACCGTTAATTCCTGTTTTGGAAGCTATTATGCAGTCCGGCAAGGCTTTGATTATCGTTGCCGAAGATGTTGAAGGTGAAGCTTTGGCCACTTTGGTAGTCAACCGTTTACGCGGTGGCTTAAAAATTTGTGCGGTTAAAGCTCCCGGCTTTGGTGACAGAAGAAAAGCTATTCTTGAAGATATAGCTATCTTGACCGGCGGTCAGGTAATTTCCGAAGACTTAGGCATGAAATTGGAAAATGTCACCTTGGATATGCTGGGTGTTGCCAAACGTGTTGAAATCACCAAAGATGATACTACCATCATTGATGGTCAGGGCGAAAAAGACCTTATTTCTGCTCGCGTTAACCAAATCAAGAAACAAATTGAAGAAACCACCTCTGATTATGATCGTGAAAAATTGCAAGAACGTCTGGGCAAGCTCTCCGGCGGCGTTGCCGTGATTAAAGTCGGTGGTGCTTCCGAAGTTGAGGTTAAAGAAAAGAAAGACCGCATTGATGACGCTTTGCATGCTACCCGTGCCGCAGTTAAAGAAGGTGTTGTTGCCGGCGGCGGTTGTGCTTTGCTTTATGCAACCAAAGCCTTGGATAAAATTAAAACCGATAACCAAGATCAAAAAGTAGGTGTTGATATTATTCGCCGTGCTCTTCAGGCTCCTATCCGTCAGATTGCCGAAAATGCCGGTGTTGATGGTGCTTTAGTTGTCGGCAAATTGCTTGAGGGTAATAATACTAACCATGGTTATAATGCTCAAAAAGGCGAATATGTCGATATGATTAAATCAGGCATTATTGACCCGACCAAAGTTGTCCGCACGGCTTTGCAAGACGCCGCTTCGGTTGCCGGTCTTGTAATCACCACCGAAGCTATGGTTGCTGAAGCCCCTAAGAAAGAATGTTCCTGCGGTTGCCAAGGCGGAGCTAATCCGGCCGCAATGGGCTATTAATTATTAACTCTAAATAACCAACAAAACCCGACTTTTTCAAGTCGGGTTTTGTTGTAACACATTCCACAGAGCAACGAGAATCACATCGCGCATCCGTTCGCTTAATCCGTATTTTCTCACATACGCCATACGGTAAAGGCGAGTTGCTTGGCTGCGGAAAAATGCTTCTTCTCCCGGAAAATCAAGTTTGTGATGATCAATATAGCCCGAAAGCTTGTCTGACCAACCATTGGGATCTTTTTCATGCAAACGGACCAATCGCTCTTCCAATGAAGATGAAAGTTTCTGCTTCTCACTTTCGCAAAAGATCTCCCATAAATTCATATCGAAGTTTAAAAGGACAACTACCTGTTCTTCCTCCGACAATTTTCCTTTGTCAAAATAGCATTTCAAAGCCTCAACTGCCTCAGAATCATGAGATTGATTGACAAGCCAAGTTAAACATGCTTTCCCTAACCGCGGAAACTCTCCGCAATCATCATATCGGCAGATGTAGTATTTAACATAATACTTCATTGCCAAAAGACTGTTTATCTCGCGAATTGTTTCCCAAAAGTTGGCAGGAAATCCATCAAAACTTGGGCAATAACCTGACCCCAAAGATGCCAATTTTGTCAAAGCGTAGGAAATTTCATTCTCCGACAAAGAAAAAAATGCCCTAACAACATCGGTTGTCAACTGTTTGCTAACAGCCAAATCAATAAATTTCTCTTTAGTCATAGTTAATAATTTTTTTTATTAATAATTAATTTTACCGTCAATTTATATTATCTTAATTATTTTTGTCAAGTTTTTTTCAAAACAAAAATCTCTTGCATTTTTTTTATAAGGTATTATATTACTTTTTGCCAGAGGAAACTCTGACTATGACACTAGAGGCACTATGAAATAGGATATTTGGACCCGGGGGCAGAACCCGGCGCCTCCACCAAACATAGCAAGCGACGACAAAATCCGCTCGTATTGCGCGTAAGAAACAAAAAACGCGATAGATGAGTGGAGTTTTAGGAGATTGAACAATTTTCGCCGTGCGCGTACTTCCTGTACGTAATCAAGAAAATTGTTTGAGCGACGACAAAATCCGCTCGTATTGCGCGTTTTTAAAGGGGGCGATATAGGTTTGACAGGTATCAATAAAGATAGACAAATGCTGTGTCCGGTGAGATACCACCGTTATCGGTTCAAATTAAAATGAATGCTAACGATAATAACGTAGCTCCTGTTGCTTTAGCCGCTTAATAGTGGTTAGCAACACTATAAATTCTTAAAGACTTGGAGTTCTTTAAGTGGGGTTATGAGGCTCTCCTACCAACAGAAAAGCCTCGCTGAATATTAAGGAGGCATAATGGCTGACAACGAAATAAACTATGACTTATTAATGGAAAAAGCACTCAAACACGTGGTAATTGAAGCACTTAAATATGCCGCTGAAGAAGGTCTTTCCGGCACCAATCACTTTTATATCACATTCAACACCACTCACCCTGATGTTCGTATGGATAGTGCTCTGCTCAATCAATATCCCGAAAATATGACTATTGTTCTACAGCATCAATTTGCTAATCTGATGATTAGTGACAAATATTTTGAGGTTGATTTAAGTTTCAATAATATTCCCCACAGCCTGCGTATTCCTTTTGATGCCATCACCTATTTTGCCGATCCTTATGCTCGCTTTGCCTTGAGTTTTGCTGAACCGACAGTTGAAAATAAACCATCAACTCCGCATCAAAAAGTCAGCGGCGGATCCGCCGACGTTATCTCTATTGACTCTTTACGGAAAAAATAATGAAAAAAATATCTGTTGTTATTGCCGGACGCCACTCTACCAGTATTTGTCTGGAGGAAGAATTTCTTTTTGAACTGAAACGCATATCCTTCTTAAACCATCAAAGTATAAATGAAATTATCACCGAGATAGATAAAACCAAGCGCACCAAAAATCTCTCCAGCGCCATCCGAATTTTTGTTTTGAAAGAACTCATCAAAGAAAGCCAAAAACATTAATTTATATTTTGTTAATATTTTATTGCTACTATTACGAATAAAGCACAGTTTAAGGAGAAAATTATGTCTTTTAGTGACGAAACATTAAGGTTGGTTAATCAACAATTTAAGAAAATGCACCCCGGTGACACTACCCAATTTACCGAATATCAAAAAACAACTAAAAATGGATGTGAATACATTGTCGCTTCAAGCAAAACCATTGAACATTTAAAACAAAATGCCTGCTACACTGTATTGGGTAATGATGACAAACGAGTTTCTTCATCAATATTTATTCTATCCCCGCAAGACCCGCAAAACGACGGAACCATGATTCAAATTACCGGACAACCGGCAAGCAAATACGATGTCGGCATCCGCAAAAGCAACAATCCTGCCGGTTGCTCCATTCGAATATTTAATAAAGGAATTCCTTATGGAATACTAAATGTTGATTATTATATGGATGTAAGCGATTTAAGTAATGTCGGAAAAATATTAAATGGTTTTATTAATCAAACCCAAACTATCAATGTACCTAATAAACAATCCTTAAAAACAACTCGCACCAGATATTCTCTATATGCCCAACGCACTAAAGCAGCTCTTTTGCTCGTAACCGATCCCGCAACACTGGATAAATTACCTACAAAAATCAAAAAAAATCCCAATCCTCTTTCAGGATTTCCTCATCATCTTACCTCTCGAAAAAACCGCCTCTGATAAGGCGGTTTTTCTTTACTACTGTTTTACAACAATTATTCTTCGTCCTCAAAATCATCATCGGCAAAGTCATCTGTTTCATCAGCAAAATCATCCGTGTCATCGTCCAACATATCGTTATTTTCTTCACTTTCCAACAACAACATCTCATTTTCAATTTCGCTTTTTCTACGACGACCACGCCGCTTGCGAGCCGGACCGCCTTTCTTTAGTGCATCAATAATATAATGCCCCGATATTTTATACAAATCAATCAGGTGATTATTATACATATGATCCGCACCTTCAATCAAGGCATAATCCACCACCACATTGCGTTGAGTATTCAATCTCTTTACCAAAGTGGTAACACTCGCCGGATTTACAATCTCATCAATGCTGCCCTGAGTAATCAAACCTGAAGTAGGACACGGAGCTAAAAAAGAAAAATCTTTCTCATTGGCCGGAGGAGAAACGGCTATAAAGTTATTGATATCCGGACGACGCATCAATAATTGCAAGCCTATCCATGCTCCGAACGAATATCCGGCAATCCAACATTGTTTGGCATCCGGATTCATCGCCTGCAACCAATCTAATGCTACCGTAGCATCGGATAATTCACCGATTCCATCTTCAAATTCGCCTTGTGAACGCCCCACACTGCGAAAGTTAAATCGCAAAACCGAAAAACCCAAACTCTGAAAAACACTAAACAAAGTATAAACCACTTTGTTATTCATTGTTCCTCCGTATTGCGGATGCGGATGCAATATCAACGCAACCGGCGCATTGGGATTTTCGCCTTGATGATAACGCCCTTCCAATCTTCCGGCGTGTCCGTTAAATAAAACCTCAGTCATTAACAACTCACCTAAAACTTATTGCCTTAAGTATTATATTTACTTAAAATGATTAAAAATTAACTTCTGAGGAATGTAGCACAAAATGAAATCAAATTTCAAGATAATTTTGCAAGACGCTCAGGCAATTGTTGCTCGAGACCCCGCAACTCACAATTTATTTCAGGCTTTTTTATTTTCCAGTGGTCTGCACGCTATAATTTTCTATCGATTCTCTCACTGGCTTTGGCAAAAAAAATGGCATATTCTTGCCCGCACTGTTTCTCAATTAACCAGACTGCTTACCGGCATTGAAATTCATCCGGCCGCTCAAATCGGTTTCGGTTTTTTTATTGACCACGGTATGGGAGTCGTTATCGGTGAAACTTCTCAAATTGGCAACAATGTTACCCTCTACCACGGAGTAACCCTAGGTGGAACTACGGTTTTTGATGCCAATGGCAAACAAATGAACAAACGCCACCCCACCTTGAAAAACAACATTATCGTCGGTGCCGGAGCTAAAATTCTCGGTCCTGTTACTATTGGCAACAATGCTAAAATCGGCGCCAACGCGGTAGTTTTACACAATGTTTCTGCCGGCCAAACCGTTGTCGGAATACCTGCTCGACCGGTTGATAAAAAAACATCAAATCAACCAACATTCACCGCTTATGCGGCGTGTTCAAATGATGTCGATCCGATTGATTGCCGTTTGCAACATCTTGAAAAGGAACTCATTCAACTAAAAAACAAAATTAAATAAATTATAACAATTTTGTAATATTATAATTGCAAATTTTATGTTATAATAAAACCTGAAGGACAGGAGGTGTTATGTTGAAAAAAGTTTATCTGCTTTATTGCGCATCAGCATTGCTGCATCCGGTTGTGACACAGGCTCAACTACCGGCCAACCCCTGGGCGGCTCAATCTCAGCCGACCACAACAACTTCGGCCTCTGTTTCCTCGCAAACAACTACCAGTAATTCCCGTGCTACTAATACTTCCTCAAACCAACAAGCTGCTCCTTCGGGTTGGCGCGGCACTGGACGATTTTCTCAACTGGGATATACCGGTGAAGTCACTACTTATGACAAAGCGCAAGGTCAGGAAATGTTAGCTCCGGAAGTAAATAATCATAACATGAATATCATGATTCAACATTTGCGTCGTTTAGGCTATTCGATTCCCGCGAGTTATGATGATGGTTTCAGCAACTTTTTGCAAGATTATACCACCGAATTACGCAGTGCCTACAGTGGTTTAGGCCAACAAAACAACCCCTTTGACACTATGTTCAACAGCATGATTGATGCTTTTGAACATTTTACCGGACTTGATGTAGGTAATCTTATGTTTAACAGTATCGATTTAATTCAACAGGACTAAACTAATGAAAAAATTAACCTTATTTTTAAGCATTTTTGCCTTTTTACCGACAATATCAGTCTCAGCGCAGATATTAACCAATTCTCCCAAACCCCAAATTGCTGTACCACCGGCAACTAAAGAAGTTGCCGCCGCTCAAGATGTTTCCTTATCCCCAACTGAAGAACAAACAAGCAATAAAGAAGTCAAAATCATCGTTCCGGCCAAACTTAGCAAAGAACAACTAGCCGCCGAAGATGATAAATTACGCGAAAACTTACGAGATACCACCAAAAATGATGACCGTAAATCACGCGTTAAATTTTTAGAAGTTAATAATTATGTCGATAAAGTAACTCTGCGACGCAACCTTCAAAAACAAGGTATAGGCTTTAAGGAAGCTGAGCAAATTGCCAAACAACTTCCCAAACCGCAAATCAATCCTGACAGCAATAAACAAATGAATGATTATATCTTTGAACGCGCCGACGTAAAAGAATTTCCTCAAGCTGTTGAAGATGCCGTTGATGATCAATAACCAACCTTGTATTATTTTGGTAGAACCTCAATTAGCTGAAAATGTCGGCATGTCTGCCCGTGCCATGAAAAATTGTGCTTTAACTGAAATGCGCTTGGTTAATCCGCGCGAAGACCACCTTTCGACTAAAGCAATTTCAGCATCTTCCAATGCCCAAGAAATATTAGAAAATGCCCGTGTTTTCAACAATCTTCCTGAAGCGATTGCCGATCTGCAATACGTTTTAGCTACCACTGCACGTCATCGCGACCAGACCAAAAAAGTTTATAATGCTGATGCGGCGGCTGTTTCTTTATGTGAAAAAATCAAAAACGGCGAAAAATGCGGAATTATCTATGGTCCCGAGCGAACCGGCTTGCGCAATGAAGATATTGGCTTAAGTGATGCTATCATCAATATTCCTCTCAATCCGCAACATTGTTCTCTCAATTTATCGCAAGCCGTATTACTGACTTGTTACGAATTCTATAAAACCCAAACCTCTGCTTCGATACCTTTTTTTGAAACCAACCACTCTTCAGTTGCTTCTAAAGAAAAAATTTTGCTTTTCTGCCAACACTTGGAAAAATTATCGCAAGACTTTATTATCTTTCGCGACAAGCAAAAAAGAGAGAAATCTTTATTAAACTTGCGTAATATATTTACCCGAGCCGAACTCACCGAACAAGAGCTTAACACTCTCTACGGTATTATAAATTACATTGCTAAATCTTAATATCCGCCGACATTCGCACCGGTATCCTTAAATTCCACTTTCTTTATCTTGCTCACATCGCGATTATAAATTTTATTGGCATTTTCAAAATCTTGCGAATTCATATCATAAATACCTGTGGCATCATAAGCTTGACGCGGAGTAAAAACTTGTCCGTCCGGCATCCTGATTGTTCCGTCTGCATATAAAGTTGCCTTAAAAATATCCTGATTGTCAAAACGCACTGCAATATCCGGACAATCATAAAAACCCTCAAGTTGTTTAGCCACAAACACATTGGCTTTTTCTTCCATATAAGCTCTCAAACCCTCACCTTGCAAATAATCCGAAGGCGACTTTGTTAAAATAATGGCTCTGGCTAACAATTCAAAAGTATGATATTTAGATGCTTTACAAGCCAATCCCTGACCGGCCACAACCCCCAAAGCCTTTGCTTCATCCAAATAAGACATTTGCGCCCAAGCACTTCCGCTGTATATCAAAAACAAACCCAACAACCATTTTTTCATGACATTTTATCCTCTATTGCGCTCCATTATAATAACAAATATCGCAAAAGCCAACCTTTTAGTTATTTTTTTCATAAAGAAACAAAAAACAAGTTGACAATCAATCCGATTTATAATAGCTTGCGGTTAAATTTACACATGAGGGGTGAAGAAAATGAAAATATATAGTTCCTTAAAAAGCAAGAAAAACCGCGACAAGGATTGCCAAATTGTTCGTCGCAAAGGTCGCGTTTACGTAATTAACAAAAAGAATCCTAAGATGAAAGCTCGTCAAGGCTAGTTGTTGATTATCCGCTATCTCAAACCGCAGTTCCCAAACTGCGGTTTTTTTATACCCTCAACCTGTAACCGCCTTCCGATGTTTCTATAATTTGATCTTTACCATCTTCAACTTTTTGTCTCAGTCGATAAATATGCGTTTCTACCGTATGTGTAGTTGCATCATCGGCATATTCCCAAACTTCCTTTAGCAAATCTTGTTTTGCAACATAACTTCCGGCATTTTTATACAGATATTTAATAATTGCCACTTCTTTTTCGGTCAATTTACAAACTTTATTCGTTAATACATCAACAATTTCCTTTTTGCTCGGATAAAGGATATAACTGCCAAATTCCAAACAACCGCTTTGCGAATTCTCAAACAAGCGATTTGCCGACTTCAATGCATCTAAAAAAGCCATCAAATTAATCGGTTTATTCAACACTTGACCGTCCGGCAAGGCAAAATCTATCTCCTTACTATTCAAATAAATCAGTGGAATTTTTTTATCTTTCCATTCCTCTGCCACCGCTCCGTTATCATCTATTACCACAACATCAGGATAATCACTTTCTTCACCAATCACAAATTCCGGCGCATGATATTTTATCTGACTTACCAAATCATTCTTAAAAACTTCATTCCGTGATAGCATCAAAACTTTCGGCATCAGAACTTAACTCCTACCCCAAAAACACCGGCGCAACCTTTATCTTTTTTACCGTTATCACGATATTTCAAACCGGCCGCCGCTACATTAACATCAACATATTTATTAATCTGATAAGCATTTGACCAAACAATCACTTCATTTTGATTATCTTTTCCTTTTTGCTTGCTCTTAAAATACGACAATGCCGAACTGAACGGCCCTATCTCATATCCCACACCGACATTCCAAGCATAGCCTTCGCGATATCCGTCAAAATCTTCCGGCAATCTCCGATTCGCTTTTGACTTGTCATCACCGTCAATATAAGTCTTTCGTGCCCCTGCACCGATTGTCCAGTTTCCGCGATTCAAACTTTGACTGATGGAAAATTCTTTGTCATTACCATGATATTGCCCGTATCCCAGCGAAGTTTTGCTGTTAATATTCCCGATTCTATGATCGGAATAAATCGCTGTTGCCATTCCGTCTTTATGAGCATAACCGGCATGTTTATTTTCTAATCCTCTGCGATTATAGCTATCCGGCGTCCAAGACACCCCTAAGGCCGTTCCGTAAACTTCCGGTGTAATATAGTTAATCTTTGCCGCCACTCCGTCAGTATTGATATCAGTTGTCGGCAGTGTTGCAAAACGTGTCTCTTTTTCATTTCTCTTCCAGTTAGGATTATGCAAAAAATCCGCCACATTGCTGTTTGAGCTTAAAATTCCGGCACTCGGCGCCCCGTTATGAAAAAGCGAAGCAACGTTATAAACCTGCCCTACCATCAATTGTCCGTATTCACTGTCAACAACTCCGTAAACTTCTTCGCCCCAATCACCTTGATTATAGTCTTTCAGTTCTTTATCGATTCCCGCCATAAAATCAGCATGCAACATCACCGAATTATTCTCATCAAACTCATAACCGGCAAAAGTATCGATATTTCCTTTACCGACTCCGTGATGATGTTTTTTTACTTCCGAATATCCGTAAGTCCCGCTCAATTGCCCTTCCGCACCATAAACCCATTCTCCGGCATTGGCGCTCCCCGCCGCCAACACTCCCAACAAACTTATTGCCCAAACTGCCTTCATCATACCTCCTTATTATAATAACTCATTCAGTTTATTATCATAAAACTTATAGTCAATATATTTATCCGCTCGTTTCTTTCAACTTTTTTCTTGACAAATTTCGTCCAAATGATAACATAACCCTCAAACAGAATTATTAACTTAAAAAAATATTATTATGGATACAAAGCTAACAAAAGAAAGGATAATCGATTTCCTTAATCGCCTCCACCTCACTCCTCAAGAATTGGATATGGTTCGAGAGGCAGTCGTAGAAGCTTCCGTTCGGAGCACCAATATTTTACCCTGTAGTGTAGAATATTACGGTGGCACTGATCCGGACGGAGATCAGTGCGGAATGCCCACGATCCTCACCCGGCAATGGGACAAGCTGGCTCATGGCGGCGGCACACCTCTTTTGGCGCACCTGGGAGTGAAGATTCTATTTACTCCGTTGATTCCGACCAATTTGAACAGCGTTGCAGAACTCAATGCCGCTGCTCAGAAGATCTGGCCGGGTGCCAGACCGATGAGAGAAAACGACTGGCTCGCCTTCTCGATCTGGCAAAAGACCTACATGGATCTTAACAAGATCCTCAAAGGTCTGCCATATAATGCTGTCGATCTGCCGGACATTCGGCAGGGGATAGCTTTTCTAACCGACACTGATCCTGAGTGCACCACTGCAACTTGGATCAGCCATAAAGAAGGATTTGTCCCACCAATAGACAGCTCCGTTTTCCGTTCCTCTAAGGTAACAAAATCGGAGATTTCTATATCAAAAATCCCCTTCTTTCTCTGCGTCGTTGACTAGAGTAACCCTACACCACCCCCCCGCCGTCTTCACCGACCGCGGGGGTTTGCCATATAAAAATATATTGACAAAATTAAACCAATAAACTAACTTTCCACTCGAAACATAATTATTAACCCAAAATACTATTTTTTATGACAGAGGAACAATATCAAGCCATCATGGCTAAGTACCCAAACCTCGAAAGTGAGGTTATCCGTCGCATGCGTGAGCGCGACGCTAGAAAAGCTGACTGTTTTCCCATGGATATCTTAGTTGGCTACGATACATCCAAACATCCTGATCCTTGGAACGAACAGGATGGACCTTATGCCGTAACCTGCCATCCTAGCATCCTACGCGCTGTCGGTGGCGAAGCGATTTTGGTTATTTTGCATAACCGCAACAGGAACCGCTCTCTGAAGGTTATGCTGACGCCGATTCACGGATCCCCTATCATGGAAACAGTTGGCGATCTTCAGCAGATGGCTAAAAACATTTGGCCTACCGCTCACCCCATAACCCAAAAGGAATGGGAAGAGTTGCTTGACATGGAGAGCTTGTATACAGCTCTCAATGACCTGAAAAAGATGTTCCCCAAGCTGGATCTTCCGGACATCCGAACAGTAGGTTATTACATCGACACGGATTCTCCTTATTGCAAGAAAATTTGCCGTGTTGATCGCAACAAAAAAAGTGTCCAACGCATCCCCATCACCCAGATGGGAGAAGAAAACTTTATACTCTGCATAACTGACAGATAATGCAGAGTAACCCTAAACCAAACCCCCGCCATCTTAACCGACCGCGGGGGTTTTACTATCTAATTCAATTTCTAGATATCCAAGTTTACCACATTCAAAGCATTTTCTTGAATAAATTCTTTTCTCGGCTCTACCACATCGCCCATCAGGGTAGCAAAAGTTTCATCTGCCTCTTCCATGTGGTCAATATGCACTTGCAACAATGATCTTGCCTCCGGATCAAGCGTAGTCTCCCAAAGCTGTTCGGGGTTCATCTCGCCCAATCCTTTATAGCGTTGAATGGTAATACCTTTCTTTCCGGCTGCCATAATCGCATCCACAAAAGTAACCGGACCGCTGATTTTAAGTTCAACTCCTTGTTTAGAGGTAAGTGTTGAAACATCCGAGAAAGTATCCGCCAAAACATTATGCAATCCGTTCAAAGCCTCAACTTCCTGCATCTCCAAAATATTCTTACCGATAATATGCTTCTCGGTAACTCCTCGCAGTGTCCGCTCAAATAATATCGTGCCGTCATCTTGCATTGCGGCTTTCCAACCGCGATCATATTCAGCCTCCAACTCATCCAAACGAGCAGTCAATTTATCCAGCTGCGGTTGTGGATTGGCTGATGACAAAAATTCCGGCGCGAATAAGCCGTAAATTGCCATTTGTTCAACGATTCTCTCCGGCACATTTTTACTCAAATTAGCAATCAATCCGCGCGCCTTACGATTCTTGGCTACCAAATCAACCAAATCAGCACCGGCAATTTGCTCGCCTGATTTCAACACCAAAGTAGCATCATCACAACCGCCGCGAATCAAATAATCGTCCATTTCACGCTCGTTTTTGATATACAAAATCGAATTGCCTTTCTTGACCTTATACAAAGGCGGTTGCGCAATATAAACATAGCCGCGCTCAATCAATTCCGGCATCTGACGATAAAAGAAAGTCAACAACAAAGTTCTGATATGGCTTCCGTCAACATCGGCATCGGCCATGATAATGATTTTATGATAGCGACATTTGTCAGGGTTAAAATCATCCCGCCCGATTCCGGTGCCTAAAGCGGTAATAATCGTACCGATTTCAGCCGAATTAAGCATTTTATCAAAACGCGCTCTCTCCACATTAAGAATTTTACCTCTCAGCGGCATAATCGCTTGGTTGCGACGATGACGACCTTGCTTAGCCGATCCGCCCGCCGAGTCTCCCTCAACGATAAACACTTCCGACAAAGCCGGATCTTTTTCCTGACAATCAGCCAACTTACCGGGCAGTGATGCAATATCCATTACCCCTTTACGGCGAGTGAGCTCTCTTGCTTTGCGTGCCGCCTCACGAGCAGTCGCTGCTTCCACAATCTTACCGACAATAATCTTCGCCTCATTGGGGTGCTCATCTAACCACTCTTTAAGTTTATCATTGACAATATTTTCAACTACCGGACGCACCTCGGAAGACACCAATTTATCTTTGGTTTGTGAGGAGAATTTCGGATCAGGCACCTTAACCGAGAGCACACAACTCAAACCCTCGCGCATATCATCACCGGTCAAAACCACTTTTTCTTTCTTCAACAAGCCGTTTTCTTGAATATAATTATTAACGCAACGTGTCAAAGCACCTCTGAAACCTGCCAAGTGCGTTCCGCCGTCTTTTTGCGGAATATTATTGGTAAAGCACAACATACTCTCATTATAAGCATTGGTCCATTGCAAAGCTACTTCAACCGTAATATCGTCTTTTTCACCGGACAGCCCGATAATTTCCTCATGCAAAGGAGCTTTAGACTTGTTTAAGTGCGCTACAAAGGCTTTCAACCCGCCTTCATAATGAAAATCAACTTCTCTCGGCTCGGCTCCGCGGTTATCAATCAATTTAAGATAAACCCCGGAGTTCAAAAAGGCCTTTTCTCTGATTGAACGCTCCAAAGTTTCAAAATCAAACTCAGTTTGAGTAAATGTCTCCGGCGAGGGCAAAAATGTAACCTCGGTTCCATGCATATTCGGTGCATCACCTACAACTTTCAAATGTTCGGTAACATTACCATTGGCAAACATTGCCACATGTTCTTTACCCTCACGCCAAATCCGCAATCTCAACCAAGTTGAAAGAGCATTAACCACCGACACACCAACGCCGTGCAAACCGCCGGATACTTTATATGAATTATTATCAAACTTGCCGCCGGAGTGCAACTCGGTCATAATAACTTCAGCCGCCGAAACACCCTCTTCCTTGTGCATACCGACCGGAATACCTCGTCCGTTATCACGAATAGTCGCCGATCCGTCCGGGTTTAAAATAACTTCGGTTTTATCGCAATAACCTGCCAAAGCCTCATCAATAGCATTATCCAACACTTCATAAATCATATGATGCAAACCTGAACCGTCATCAGTATCACCGATATACATTCCCGGTCTTTTGCGAACCGCATCCAAACCCTTCAAAACCTTAATTGAATCCGCGCCATATTCTTTCTCAACGGCGTCTGTCACTTCCGCAGTCATATTATATTCCTTTTGTGATTTAAAAACATATCAAATTTAGGTATAAAATATATAGGAAAAAATCCCCTCAATCAACCATAAAATCAAATATTTTCCACAATCTTTAAGTAATTATTTTTTTATTTAATTTACATTGACAAAAATAGACAATCGGAGTATAATCAGCGTATTATTTAGGTTAAGCATTTTTGGGAGGAGATTGATAAAATGGCTAAGAAAAAATTCACACAAACACTTAACGGTTTAGGTGAATTGGGAAATTTGAACAATCAACCAGACGAACAAACAGGAACACCCGCACAAGCAACCGCCGAATTTTTGCAAGATAATGCTGCCTCAACTCCGTCACAGATACCCCCGGCACCCCCTGCATCCTCTGAAGAAAAACAGGAATCACTTACTACAAGTGCGAATACTCCTAAACACCCCAAAGGCAAAAATACTCCCAAAAAGCAAAATCCTCGCAACAAGCACCGCAATAATCCCGATTTACCTGTTAAACAATATCAATCAATGTCAATTTTAAAACGATTAGCCTATAAGGGAAAAGTTCGTGATTATGATGCTGTTGCACTGGCATTATTGGCTCGCAACTTAAAGAAGCAACATCCGGAAATGTCTGCCGAGGATATTTTGCAAAATCAAATAGAATTTTATTTGGCCATTCAAAAAGAAGCCGCCAAATCCGCCCGTGCTTTGGGAGATAGCGAAAAAAGAGCCGAGGCGATTAAACATTTACAAGATTTCAGCAAAAAAAAATCAGACGAATTAGTTAAAACTCCTGTAACGCAAGCTATTAATGAAACGATTGATGATATTTATGATTATGTTTACGATTTTCATATGAAATGGCCTGATGGACTTTCACAGAAAAAATATTCTGAAAAACTTAACTGTGTTCCCGAAGGACTTGAACGAGGAAAAACTGCCGACAACGTATCTTTTAGTACTCCGGGTTTTAAAGAGAACCAAAGTTTTTTACATCTTGCATTAAATGTTGACCCTGAACCTGGATTATTTGATGAGTTAGTTACATTTGCTGAAAAATATCCCTGCTTGTATATAGCACCGAAAAATTTGCGCGATGCTTATAGCAAACCGGATAGTTTACACATTTGGATATTGCCCGATAATCAAGATGAGGCACAGCGCTTATTGCAAGAAATAGCTAAAAAATACCATCGGAATCGCGGTGATGACGTAGTCATCGGTAAAAAAATCGCTGATGGACTTTTTTATGCTGAGGAAAATCCGAAAGAATATGCCAAATCAGTATTAACCGAAATGTTTAATAAAACTACAACGCAACTAAACACTATTTTTGAAAATGAGAAAGAGCGAGAAGAAAAAAATCGGCGACATAGAGAAGAAGAAAAAAAGCGCAAAGAGGAAGAACGCAAACAAAGAGAAACTGAAAGACAACAGAAAGAAGAAAAAAAAGAAGAAGAAAAGCGCAAGCCCAAAGAAGCCCCAAAAAAAACAACTATTGATGTAGGAGAATTATCGCCTGTTTCATTGCAAGCAATAAATGCCAACAATAAGCCAGAGCCAGAGCCAAAACCGGAGCCCCAGCCCAATCCGGAGCCGGAGCCGGAGTCAGAGTCAAAACCGAAATCCAATCCGAAACCAGAACTGGAATCAAAGCCCAAAAGAAATAACTTTGGCATAATTGATATTGGCACTAATGCCGCCAAATGCGACCTATTCTTTGGGGATCGAGAAAAACCTTTTGAAGCTCTGCGCAATGAATCCATCAATATTGCTGATGAAGATAGTGTTGTTGATGCAGTAGAGAAATTATTTAATCAAGCAACAAAAGGAAAAGGTATTGAACCAAAACGCATGTTCATTGTTGCAACCGAGGGATTACGTGCATCACCTAATTCTGAAAATATTATTCGAAAAATTAATGCCAAAATCAACCGCCAAGTTCATATCATATCACCGGAAAGAGAGGCTTATTACGCTATTCTCGGTGGATTAAATGCTATCCCTGACCGAAAAAATCTCCCTCAATATGTGCTGTTTATTGAAAGTGGTGGAGGATCAACCGAAATATCTTTAGTTAATACCCAGAAGCCAGGAATTCCTGTTATAAGCACAATATCATTGCCTTTGGGAAGTAAAAAACATCTTATTGATAATGATTCGGAAAAAACCCAAAAACTCGTTACCGATAAAATAAAAGAATTTAAGGATAAAATCACTCAAAAGGGTATCAATCTTTCTTCTTTAGGTGTGGTTATTAATTCGGGGACTGCATCGCGCATCTTGTGGAATAAAAATCACAACGACGGAGAAGCATACAATACCAAGCAAGTCACCAAAAAACTCTATAACATGTCTTTTGCTGATTTCAGTAATGAAGTTAAAACTTTGCTTGATGATTTGAAGACTGATGAGCAAAAAGTTAAAACTCAGTTTAACTTGTCTGATGGTCATATGAGTGGCTTTGCAGGACATGCCTATGTTTTGGATTATATTATGTCCGAATTATCTAATCAATTTTCAGATGACATTAAACAATGCAATGTTCTCTCAACCTATGGTGGTTTAAAAGATGGAGCAATACAAAAAATTGCTTACTTAGATGAAAAAAACAAGTCTCCTGAAGAAATCGAACAGGACATGTTTGGTAAAGAAAGTGAAGAAAATAAAGAAAGTAAAAAAGAAACCCCCTCCAAGCCTATTCTTGCTGCCGCAAATTCTGATAATAATGAGGCAACTATTCAAGATAATGATAATAATTATAAGTCCTATTGGCGCGAATATGCCCGAAATATGGCAACTAAACTCAACGGCACAATGGAAGAAGATAAAGACGCTCAAAATTTCGAAGCCAAGGTTACCACTAATAATGATATAACCTTTATCAGTGCATCTTCTAAACATAATGTATCTTTAGGCGCCCAGAAAAAAGATGGCAGTGCAACTGTTCCCGATCAAAAATTTTTTGATGAGTTAGCCTTAAAAGCCAAAGATTGCGGCATCAATTTTGGCAATATTAAAACTCCCGAATTCAAAGCTCGCCTGATGATAGCCTGCTTAAAAAATAATATTATAATGATCGGGCAACCCAAATTGGATGAGGAATTTTTAAACTCGCTTGATGCCGAGGGCAAAAGTGCTAAGTATCTCAAGGCTTGGCAAAACAAGCAAAATACTCAGCAACAGCAACAAACTCAACCGACACCGATGCCGACAGCAACACCTCAACAACCATCTCAAAAAAACTACGAAAAGACACGTGATGAGCGGGAGAGATTTCTGGACACCAAGAGCAAAACATCGCAAGGTTTTACCCCGCAAGAGCAACACGAATTGGATTATATAAGATTCACAAAAGAACGCAAGCAAGCCCTCGAAGAAGCAATTGCCCGCACCAGAGATAAAAACAACCCACGCACAACCGAACACACTAATGAAAGCGGCTACGCACCTGAAGATTATGCATTTTTTCCTAATGCTCGTGAATGGAATGGCTGGAAACTTCATCTTGATGTCGTGCCTAATCGTAATGAACCTACGACTAAAGCAGTTTCTGAATTTTTAGAAAAAATGCAAGTTGATCATAAAATTGCTAATGGCGGTGAGAATGGTAAGGGTATGACCATCTATATTGGTAGTTATGATGATGCTAATAAACTAGCTCAAGAAATCAACTCACGTTTTGGCAAAAACATTGCCGAACCTCCGCTTTATACCGATCAAAAGAAGCAAGAAATTGACCTTAATAAAAAAGTAACCGGCAGATTTTTCTTACAGGATATATATTACGACCAATACCCAGAAGGAGCTATAAAAGGGTTGTGCAATGCAGAACCTTTTGGACTTCCGATGAGAAGATATTTAGCTAACTTGGCAATTGAAGATAAAATTGTTAATTCCGACAAATTTATGCATAAAATTTATGCTTGGGAACGCAATGATTTCCATGATCAATATATTTTTGATCTTCTGGGATCATACTGCTCACACAAACTTTATCAAAAGCATTTAGGCGAATATTATTGCGGCAAAGACGCTGATAAATTCGAACAGCAAATTTTTGGTGATGCTTTGCCGCCTAAAGGCTCAAAGGATCGTGCCACTTGGGATAAAATTGCTGACCTTTATATCCAAAAATCAGAAAATGATTATCCGCACGGGATTCAAGCCATGAGTAATTTAAAGTCTAAATATACTCCGATTGACTTTACCAAAGTTCCGCCTTTGGTGCGCCTGCAAAAATCCAACACCGGCAATCAACCTTAACATCGGCAAAAAGTTTGGAGAATAGCGCGAATAGAGTAATTTCTAGGGGCGATGAAAATTTATACATAGTCTATCCCCAAAAACTGCGGATAGCGTGTGCAAATAATAAGAAATAAAAGTGGCGGTGAAAAAAAATTATATAAACTCAAAAAATGCGTATAATGAGGTGAATAATAAGAAACAGCTTTACAAAGTACCGGAGCGTACTTTGTGTGTACGTGAGGACACTTTTAAAGCTGTTTCTGTATTAGACACCCATTAGACACATTTTTATTTTTAATGGGCTTGAGTCCAGTTGTCACCAACCCCCGCTTCTGCCACAAACTTCACCGAAGAAGCAACAATATTTTCCATCACCTCTTTTATCAGAGGCACCACTTTTTCAACCTCATCAACAGGGGCTTCAAAAATCAATTCATCATGCACTTGCAATAACATTTTGGTCTTATAACCACCTTCGGATAAAACTCGTTCCATCTTATTCATCGCCAATTTGATAATATCGGCTGCCCCGCCTTGAATTGGTGCATTTATAGCCGCTCTTTCGGCATTGGCAACGATTCTTTTATTACTGTCATTGATTCCGAAAGTCGAACATCTCCGCCCGAACGGAGTTTCCACATAGCCGTTTTTATGTGCAAATTCTATGGTTTTATTCATATAATCTTTAATCTCCGGCATTTGTGCAAAATAGGCATCAATATAAGCCTTAGCTTGTGCCGGCTCCACTCCGATATTTTTTGCCAAACCATAAGCCGATATTCCGTAAACAATCCCGAAATTAATCGCTTTTGCCTGTCGTCTTAAAGCTGAATCAACCTTATCAATCGAAACTCCGAAAACATGGCTGGCAGTCGCCGCATGCACATCTAACCCTTCGGCAAAAGCCTGTTTAAGCCGCTTCACATCAGCAACCTCTGCCAATAAACGCAACTCAACTTGCGAATAATCACAAGAAATAATTTTACAGCCTTCCTTAGCAATAAAGCATGAACGAATTTTCTTCCCTTCTTCACTACGGATAGGAATATTTTGCAAATTAGGATTACTTGACGCCAGCCGTCCGGTATTGGTAGCAGCAATCGCATAAGTGGTGTGCAAGCGCGCTTCTTTATCCAAAAGATTAGCCAAAGCATCGGTATAAGTTGATTTTAGTTTACTCATCTCCCTCCATTCCAAAATCAACTTAGCCAACTCCACGCCTTCATTCGCCAAATCTTCCAACACTTCCGCGCCGGTTGCCCATGCACCTGATGCAGTCTTTTTACCTTTCAATCCCATCTTACCGAACAAAATTTCACCGATTTGTTTAGGCGATCCGACATTAAATTCCTCTCCTGACACAGCGAAAATATTATTTTCCAATTCCCTAATCCGCCCGTCAAAATAATCACTCAAACTTTTTAAATCATCCGCATTTACCCTCACTCCGCGTCTTTCCATTTTATACAAAGTTTGAATCAATGGTCGGTCATACATTTGATAAACACTCGTTTTGCGTTCATCAATCTGCCTTTGACGCAATACATTATACAACCTCAAAGTATAATCTGCACCGGAACATAAATATTGCAATTTTACATCTGTTTCCAATTGACTGAAAGTCAGCTTGTTTTTACCGCTTCCCAACAAATCGGCTAAACCGGCTCTATCTTCATCAAAATAAATTTTAACCAATGCTTCCAAATTGTGAGGATGATCCGAACTGTCCAAATCATACGACATTACCTCAATATCATCATAAGGTGCAAAATCGGTATCCTCAAATTGATTACTCAAAAAATGCATAATTTCTTTAATATTATGCCCGACTTTCAATATAGATTTACTCTGCAACAAAGGACTCAAATAACGCTCAAACAATTTTTTATCGATTCCCCATTTTTTATCAACTGTTGCAAATAAATCTAAATTTCCATTACCCGATTCTCCTAAAGGAAGCATATAAGCTTCCCCCTCATCAACACCTATTGCCAATCCTTCTATATTATCAAAACTTGGATTATTTCCGCTTACCGCCACCGCCAAAGACATCTTTCCGCCTTCGCATATTTTCTTATTTAATGCTTGCAATTCATTTTCATCAGCAATCATTTTATATTGTACAACCACTTCTTTTTTTGGTGTCGGTGCTTGTTTACTCAAATCAGCACACCGCAGTTCCAACCATTTTTCAGCGCGAGATTTTATTGAATTAAATCCATATTTATCAATAAAGGTGAAAACTTTGTCATGTTCGGGACAACGACATTTATATTCCGTTACATCTTGGGCGACGGGAACATCATCTTTTAAGGTAACTAATTTTAGCGATATCCGCGCATTTTCGGCATTTTCAATTATGCTCTGCCGCCTTTTTTCCTGTTTTATTTCACCGGCATGAGCCAACAATTCTTCAACACTACCATATTCATTTATCAATAATGCCGCTGTTTTAGGCCCGATTCCTGCCACACCGGGAACATTATCTATCGTATCGCCGGACAAAGCTTGCACTTGAGTTACCTTGTCAGGATAGACGCCGAATTTTTCATGCACATCTTCAGGCGTGAAAAACTTATCTTTCATCGGGTCATAAAATTCCACCCCGTCACGTATCAACTGCATCAAATCTTTGTCGCCGGATACCACCACCACACCAATATTTTTATCTCTGGCTAACTTAGCATAAGTGGCTATCAAATCGTCAGCTTCATATCCTTCCATTTCCAGTTGGCAAATATTTAAGGCATCCACTGCCTCGCGGATAATCGGAAATTGCGGAATTAATTCTTCGGGAGTTTCTTTGCGTGTTCCTTTATAATCGGCAAATATCTGATTGCGAAAATTTTCCCTTTTAGCATCAAAAAGCACCAAACAATAATCACAAGCAATTTTTTGAGTAAGCTTGAAAAACATATTAGTAAAACCAAACACTGCATTAACCGGCGTTCCGTCCGGCGCATTCAGCGGCGGCAATCCGTAAAAAGCTCTGAAAATATATCCTGATCCGTCAATCAAACAAATTTTTTTTGCCATAGCCAACTCCTTATTATGTCTTTAATATAAATAATCTTTAGACTTATGCCAAGAATTAAACTATGCCAATTCACAAATTTGACCATAAAAAAACCGCCCAAATCTCTTGCGGCAGTTATGTATGTTTTTTTATGTTATTTTCCGATACCTTTAGCCATACTCTCTGTGGAAACTTTGTTTTTTATAATTTTTATCACAACAAAAAACTCCCCGATTCTTTCGGGGAGTTTGTATAAAATTAAGAAAAGTTATCTTACAAAAACCTGAACTGACGGAGCCGATGCCGCAACATCAGTTCTTGAAGATATATTCACTCTGTCTGCACTTACACCCATGCCGACAATTTGTTGGAACACATCTGACGCATAATTTTGTGCATTTGCACCTTTTAACGGACTGACTGCAACTACGTCAAACATAACATTATTTTTCTTGGCAACGGCATTGCTTACCGCTTGTCTCAAACCTTCTTTGTAGTTAACATTTTTGTTAGCAAAACTAACGCTGAACAAAGGTCTTCCCGAAACAACTGCCGAAGTCGATGCGGTCGATCCGCTCAACGGCGCACGTTTAATAAAACCTGACGGCGCACCGGTTGCCATAACCGCATTATTAACCCCGTAACTGCCGACTTTGATAGCTTCATTAAGTGATGCTAAATTATTATTTGCGGTATCAATATATTGCTGTTGACGAGCAACATCGCCATTAACTTCTGCCATAAGAGAGTGCATCAAAACCGAAGTCTGATTCGCTTCATTTTCCAAGGTTCTTAAATGAGCATGATCTTCATCAACCGCACCCGATATGCTATAAGCCGAACGAATAGCTTCCGACAAATAATCGGTATTAGCAGCATCAGCCGCAACCGAAGCCGTTAATTGATTAAGAGTCGCCAAATTAGAACTCATGGTTTGAATATTATTTTGTGCCGAATTTAACAAATCAAACATTCTCGGATTCCCCGGAGTTGTTCCGACTTGTAATTTTGCTTCCATCATACCGACGGTTTTGTGATATTGTAAAGCATTTGAAACCACCGACTTACGAACATTTTGCAACTGTTCGTTATTATTACGAATAGACTTTTGCAACTGGCTCAATTCATTACGAAAAGTCATAACTTTTTGTCCGACAAACGTCCCCGTATCACTAACCGACGAAACATTAACCGGCTTAAAATCTGTTGTCCCTAAAACGATTCCCGCTGCCGCTGCATCATTATCACTAACCGAATTTTCCTGTGCATCCGTTCCGAATAACGAAGGAAAAATTGCATCATTAGAATAAGCGCAACCGCACAAAGCCGCCGCAACCGCTATATAAGATAATTTTGATAATTTCATCATTTAATAGCACCCTATAAAAACATCCACAATTATGGTTTTACACTATCAAACAATTTTGTAAAGATTTTTTTTACAAAACCGCATAATAAAACCATTCTGAAAACAATTATATATGTCATAAATGAATTATTGGTAAACAAATTATATTTTTTTCAAAAAAAAACTTGCTTTTTAAAATATAATGATTTATTAAAATTGCTTATCAACGAAAGATGCGCCCGTAGCTCAATTGGATAGAGCATCTGACTACGGATCAGAAGGTTGTGAGTTCGAATCCCGCCGGGCGCGCCAATAACAAAAATCCCTCTAGCAGGGATTTTTTTGTAAACAACGGGATTTGCCACCTGTTGCGGGATGAGAACTCACAAAAGTGAGTTCGACTACAAGCGAAAGCGAGACGGAAGTATCGCGGTCGCTGAAAGCGATGAGCGCAGTGAATGTAGCTTAAGCGAAATAATCCCGCCGGGCGCGCCAATAACAAAAATCCCTCTAGCAGGGATTTTTTTGTAAACAACGGGATTGCCATGCAACGACATTTATTGAGTTCTGAAACAACCCACAATGGTATAATATATATTATATTAGCATTTTTTTTAGGTAGCATCGGGTTTCATAATTTTTATGCCGGCTATTGGAAACGCGGACTTACTCAATTTGTAATGACGCTGTTTTCTCCCTATATGCTGTTTATCCCATTGTTATTTACTGCTGTTTGGGCAACTCTAGAAATATTTTTAGTAAATCACAGTGCCAACGGCTACATCTTAAGCGGAAACAGATTCGTTATATGGATATTACGCATTGCAACCGCCCTCATTTTAGGATGGGCGATTATTTCTGCCGATACCATATTAAACAGTCTTGATTTGCAAACTTTAGCTGAAATTTGAGGTAGTTTTCAATGTGGGTAATATTTGCTGTTATTGCCAGTATTGTTAATGCTGTCTATTATATATGCAATCAAAATGTCAGATTAAACCCGTCAATCTTTATGATGTATCGTGGCGGTATAGTAGCATTGATGGTATTACCTATTTTGCTTTTTTACGAACCGATAGGTGCTTGGCAATTTTATGCCATTGCAATCTTGCAAGGAATTATAACAGCCCACAACGACTTAAAAAGTTTTAAAGCCAATCGCCGATACGGGGCAGAAACGGTCTGTTCCATTATTCCGGTCAATGTAGGTTTCACATTTTTCATCTGGTGTTTTATTGAGCCGATGATCATTTTACAATATGCAAAATCACCTCTGAAAAGTTTATTTATCATCATAGCGATTAGCGGCATTATCTATGCATTGTCAAAATATCGTCACGTAAAAATAAGCAAGGATGCTTTTATTGCTTTGTTACCGGTAATTATTTTAGGTTCATTTATCTCAATTTTTAATAAAACGATTATGAATTATGCTGAAAGTTCGCTTTTGGGATTATGTTTCTGGCGAATTTTTATAACCAGCTCAGTAGTATTTATTATTCATGTTTACATACACATCCGGCGAAAAAAACGCCTGAAAGAACTGTTCAATAAACATAATCTAAGTCGTTGTTGGATTTTTGTATTTATGCCGGCATCAATGTTATGCCGCAATATGGCAATGTTTTATGCCGAAAATCCCTCTTATGTAGCAGCATTGGTACAAATTTCATTATTGTGGGTAATGTTGTTTAACCGATATTTATATTTTATCCCTGGCAAAAAAATATGTATGCAGATGAATAAAAAATGGGCTTTATTGATGTTATTGTCAGTAATTGTGCTAATATTAGCAACCAAATAATTTTTTTGTAAAATCATAAAAATAATACTTGCAAAATAAAAATTATGTGTTATTAGAATATCACATCTTAAGTGATGCGGGTATAGCTCAGGGGTAGAGCGCAACCTTGCCAAGGTTGATGTCGTGGGTCCGAATCCCATTGCCCGCTCCAATTTATAAGTAAAATCAATACTTTGCGACGACACGATTTTGAAATGAAACACAAATCGTGTTTTTTTATACTCAAAAATGACTTAACCTAAACACAAAAACTTTGTCCTTATGAAAGCCTTGATATATAAGGGTTGTGAGCATATTTTCTCCCTCAACACAATCCTGAAATTTTGCCTTTAAAAACACAGATAAAACACAGATTTTGTGTTTTTAGGCTAAAAACAGCACCCACGAGCCATCTTTGTTTTAATTATAATATATTGATAATACGCATAAATTTTAATGTTGTGCTTCACCCAGAACACATTTTGATATTTTTAAAACACAGAAACACAAATCAAACCCATTTGTGTTTCTGTTGAAATACAGCATTTTCAGGCGATTCGGCTATACTACAAATAACCATTCACGATTAGCCATATGACTGTTCTTATTATCGTAAAAACGCTCAATCATTTCAATACTTGTCCCGCATTGGCTGGCAATATTTTTTACCGGCACGCCTTTTTCAATCAATCGTGATATATAAGTATGACGGAAGGAATACAGAGTTTTCTTGTTTTTGTGTTCTATGCCACATTTATCCATTAGATTACGGAAACCATTGTCAAATTCTTTTACCCGAACCAACTCATATTTATTTTTGCTTACATTTTCATTACACAGACTGATGATATATACCTCATTGTCATTAAAAGGAATATTATGCTTTTGGCAGAACTCTTGCTGCTCCTTTTTTAGTCTCAGTAATTCTTTCACTGCTTCCGGTGATACAGCGACATCTCTCTTATTATCTTGCTTTTTGGAATAGACATTGTAAAAAGTTCCCGAACCATCGGCTAAAACAGTGAAACATGACCATTTTAATTCTCTCAATTCACAAGTTCTGATTCCCGTTTCATTTAATGTAAGTATATATGTATATTGGAGCTTTTTGCGACGCTTCGTAAATTGATTGACCGTTGCAGCAATATCAGACAAAGCTGTTGAGAAAAGATTTTTCACTTCATTGTTTGTAAAAGCATCTCTTTTGCCGGATAAATCTTCATGAACCGGATTACCATTTTCATCCCGAATCTTTTCTTTATCGTCAATCTTGGGAAAATTCAGGGGTTTGGGGAGTAATCCTTCATTATAACACCATTTGAAAAATGCTTTTAGGGTTTGGATTTCTCGCTTTATCGTCGTATTCTTAACGATATTACCGATTTCCTGACCTTTGTTATTTCTTGATTTGATAGAGCGGCGATACTTGATGTAATTACAGATATCAGTATGGGTAATTTTACGAATATCATTGATTTTGGCTTTACTTTTAATATCTCTTCCGAAATATGGAATAAAGCAGCGGTTCATATATTCTCTATGCTTTACATAAGTATTTTCCTTTAAAAACTCCTCTACCAAAGGAATAAAACCAAATTGAGAAGATGTTTTATTAAGATGCTCATCCATTATTCTATCAAAAATTTCTCTGGCTTTGGTTCTGGCTTGTTTTTCATCTGCGGTATGCAGGCTTTCCCGATAAGGTTTAATCATATCTCCAATTTTATTGATATAAACATACCAGCCGTTGCCCCGCTTATTTATTGAATAACCATTAAAGTTAACTAAATTAGCATTTTCAAATTTTTTCATAATATAAATCCTTACAAATTAAGTTGTAATTAACTATTATCCAATAGATATCCTATTGAATTTGGGCCGTTTTTTGTTTATCATATGAAGAGACATTAAGAAAAAAATTTAAAAAAGTCAAAATTATTTAAGTAAAAAATTTTTTAATTTCCTAAATTTTTTTAGCAGAAATAGATAAATAAAATTGTGAGTGGACTTTTAGACGCTAACCGTGTGATGCACGCTAATAATGTCAGATTACTGTTAGTAGCTGGCATTTAGAATAATATTATAAAAATTTTAGAGGAAAAAATATGTTTAACGCATTGGAATTAAAAGAAAAATTAAAAAATACTGCTCTTATGAGCAATCCTGAACTAATAACTGACAACAAATTCATTAGTAAATATGATGAAATTGATGCAAATGAGCAAGAACGACAACTAATTACTAATAGAATGAATTATCTAAAACAACAACAAGTTCAGTTGATGCGGCAATTTAAAAATATAAGAGATGAGAAATATTTTACTTATGACAAACTTGGTCAAAAAGTAGAAGAAACAAGAAAGGGCTGGATTGACACAATAATCAATATGCACTATGAAACACCTTTTATTTTAGCCATTACCTTAAATTTTAACAACAAAATATTTTCAGATTTAAATATTCAGTCAATTCAAAACAGACTAAATGAGTGGTGGAATCTGTATTGTGGTTTTCACCTTGGTCGAGATAAATCAAAATATTCTCAAATGAATTACATCGGTTTTATTGAGCACATGAAATCAAATATCCATGTCCATCTAGCAGTTCACACAACCAAAGCACCAGAAGCAGTTGATGATAATTACATTTACGATGAAGAACAAGTAATTAACACACTATGGAAAAGCGTTCAGAACAGTGGCTCTGTATATGTTGAAAAAATCACTGATGAAAAGTGGTTCTATTACATGACGAAGGAATTTGGTTGCGAACATCGGCTTGTTTCTTCTCCTTATTTATTCAAATAATTGATAAATAATTATAGCAAAATATAAGGCAAATCTAATGAAATTAAATGAAGAAGCAAATCTACTCATATCCACAGCACATATGTTGATAAATGATGGTTTTAGTAAGAGTTTAAGAGACTTTTCCCAGAATTATTTAAACAAGAATCCAAATATATTATCTGTTATTAAACATGAGAATCTTCAACCCAGTATAACTGTTTTACTTGCATTATATCTCAAATTAAATAAAGAACAACTATATCCGCAAATACAAGAACAATTAAGTAAAGTGATTTATCAAAAAACATTTCTATTAAAAACAAAAAGCCAAAGCTAATTCTTTGGCTCTTTTCTTATGTCTATTTTAGATTTTCCCGATTTTTCGGAACTTTCTAAAATACTAATCTCCCAGCAACCAATCAATTATATGGATAACCTTGATACCATCTTCGGTTGTTCCGGTATGTAAATAATCCATTGTCAGAATTATTTTTTCAAAATTATCCCGAACTGCTTGTAATGAAGCTAGTTCTCTTTCTCTTGTTTGAGCGTCGGTTATTTCATCGGATACCTGAATATAAACTTTTTCTTCACCACGGGTAGCAATAAAATCAATTTCCATCTCACCAATTTTTCCGATAGACACATTATATCCACGCCGCAGCAACTCAAAATAAACAATATTTTCCAATATCCTGCCGGTATCTCGAACTCTGCCTAATAAATAAGTTCTTAGTCCGGAGTCAACGATGTAATACTTATTCAGGCTCTTCAAAAATTCTTTTCCTCTAATATCATATCTTTTTACAGGATAAAAAATAAAAGCATTTTCCAAAGATGTCAGATAGGCTTCTATCAGTTTATTGTTCGGTGATGATAAACTTTTTTCACTCACTAAATAATTGGTAATTTTATTGATTGATGTCATATTTCCGATGTTGTCTGCCATAAATCTGGTTAATCGTTCCAGTACAGATACATCTTTTATTTCATTTCTGCTTAATACATCTTTGACTATCACGGTATTATAGATGCTATCCAAAGTTTCGCGTATTTGTTTCTCGTCAAAATTATAATCCTTTAATGACGGCATACCACCAAACCGCATATAGTTAGCGAATTTTTTATCCATAGGCATATCAACCGGAAATTCATAAAAAGTCAAAAATTCTTTGAATGACAATGGAAGCATTTTAATTTCCACATACCTACCAGAGAGAAAAGTGGATAATTCCGAAGACAAAAGGTAGGCATTGGAACCTGTTAAATAAAGGTCAAGCAATGGATTTAAATGTAGTGAATTAACCACCTTTTCCCAAGAAGCAATCCTCTGTATCTCATCAAGAATAATATAAACCTTTTTCTTATCGTTAGGTAATTTATCAAGGATAGTTTGGTTCAATTTTTTATAATCCGTATCATCATAAATCAAGTCTTCAAAATTCATCTTGATGATATGGTTAGGTTCAACTCCTTGCTGTTTCAGATAATCAATAAAACTGTCTAAAATGCTTGATTTGCCGCATCTTCTAATACCCGTAATTACCTTAATTGTCAGCTTATCTTTATAAGATATAAGTTTTTCTAAATATAAAGGTCTTGCTATCATATCCGTCTCCTTTATATATAATTTAATACAAAAACTTTATAATTTCAAGAAGTTTTTGTAAAATTTTACAAAAAGTATATTATTTAAGTGAGTTTTAGGATAAGCTATTTTTTCAAAGATTTTTTTTACTCAATATCTCATTTGCTATCTTACACCAATCTCTATAAACTTTGTTCGGCTTATCCAGATTTAATCTTTCTTTTTCTGTGATAAATTGCGGATAATATTCTGATTTCATATACAAACGGTTGCCAACGCCCAAATTACAAGACCTCCACTCAGGTTTATGAACATTCTCAAAAAACTCATCAATCCCCTCTGTTGATTCTATATATTCGGCGGTTAACATATATTTTTTCCCATCTTTGGTGAAAAATTGATAAGCCCCAGCCCACCCCATAGCACCGGCAGAAGCAACGGCAGCAAATGCCACATTATCTTTGTTTATTTTTTTAGCAAATATTTCAGATGTTATCTTCTCAAAAATAAAACCATTAAATGAATATTGATTTTTTGAAGGGAAGAATTCATCTTCAATATCTCCGAAAATAGCTCCAATCATTGTTTCTCTCCTTTACTGATATTCTTGATTATTTCGCCAGCCAGAGGAACAACATTCCAACCAGCAAGTTGAAGCCGTAGGTTGATTTTATCGCTTGTGGGGCTTCTAAAAGGGTAATAAGAGCATAATTTTTTGCACCAATAGTAAAATCTCCGACAAATATCGTAGCAATTTGATTATTTGTCGTGGTATCGGTACTTGAAACACCTGAAATTTGGATGTTTTTAACTTGGGCTTGTCTGGATATTCCACTTTCAACATTGTTTAACAAATCATCTTTCAAATTTTTTAATTGCTCATCAGTTAAAAGGTTGTCTTTATTGTTTATCAAGCTCGTATAAGCCGTCAGAAGCTCCTTTGGAGTAATATTTTTACTAAGCCCATCTTTGAAGCCTGCACCATCAATAAAAAGTTTGTTGATATTATGTGGATTTAGGGCAAAATTCTCGTCAATATTGATGAAAGAGGAATCAACTGTGCTGCCTGTATTGCGGTCAATGAGGATATAAGCCCCACCACGAGCATGAAATTTGGATATATAATCAGCCAAAAGATTTGATTTCGGCTGACGAACATAGAAAAAAGCCCCGGAAATGCAGGCTATTAAAATAAAAATGAGGGAAAAAATTTTAGATACTTTCATACTAAATCTCCTTTTAGTTAATTGTTTATCAAGGTGGCAAACAAGTCGGATGTAAATAACCACCGCTCACCACCTTGATAACAGCAAAAAATTTAATAATCAAGCATAATATTTCCGAACTATGTCAGATTTTGACAGATGAACTATTTTTTTAGTAATTCATTTATGATATTACTGATACTTTGGTTTGATTGTATTTCTCGCCATTCTATTTTCTCATTTTTCATCTTCTCAAAGAATTTCTTTTGAGATATTATAATATCATCATCTGACACCCTTTTATTTGTATCATTTGGTTTTGCTTCTACAAATAAGTTAATTTTAATATTATTTCCTTTTTTAATGGCATAAATAAAATCAGGAGATGTCGTTCCGCCGGTATATTTAGGAACTTGAATACATCTTTTAGGAAGTTTACCAAATACTATAATCTCGTTAGGCGGAGTTGTTTGTAATATCTCTTTTTCTGGCTCACTATCATAAACTTTTTTATCATAAAGATAATTTGGCTCAATTTTGAAAGAATTATCTTCGTTAGTCCCCAATTCGTTTTGTGGTATATCATTAACAAATTCACCATTTTTCATCAAAGAGGTATTTGCTGAAAAATCCAAAGAATCATAATCAAATTTTTGAGCATAATTCTCGTGAAACTCAGACTTAAACTTGTTTACAATATTTTGCAGACTTGCAGTATTGAATTTTTCCTTATTTAAACCTGTGGCATAAACCTTACATAAAGCTTTATGCCATAAATTAACACCAACACAGGTTAGTTTTGAAAGTTCTGTTAAAAACTTCCCATAAGGAACAATATCAACGGGGATATTTGTTGATTTTTTCTCTATTTCAAGACATAAACCTCCTGTCATCTCATTTCTGACCAGTTTGTTGATTATTATTTCACCAACATTAGATGTAAAAGCATCTTTGACAGCACTGATTAAAATATTTTCCAAGTCAGACGAAGAAATGCTATCATATTTAATCATATAGCGTTTAACAACCTGCTGCCATAGGTCTTTAATCTGATTCCAGTTAGGTTTATTTAATTTAACTCTATTATCCAATTTTTTATTAACAGTAATGGCTCTGGGATTAAGTTTACCCCAACCATTTGGTAGTAATTCTTCAAGTCTGGAAAGTTCTATAATATTATCTTCTTCATCAATAATATCATCCAATAGTAATTTACCTTTTGCTTTTGCGATATTTATTGCATAATTGCTTTTTACTAATGCCTCTAAAATATCAGGAGTTAATTTCATTATGCCTGAGTTATCAATATTAGCATTGATTTCACCGAGCAATTTAGCGGCAAAGCCCTTTTCAGACCAATCTATAATAAAATTAAGGCGAAATTCTTGGTCTGATATTCTTCTACCATTTTCATCTACCGGTAATCGTAAGCCACGACCAACTTCTTGAATTTTACTGATTTCGCTACCAGATGTTCTTAATTTTGTGATAGTAAATACATTAGGGTTATCCCAACCTTCTTTCAAAGTCCATTTGGAAAATAAGAATCTGCAAAGTTCCCATTTACCATTTTCGTCCTTAAAAGAAAGTAATTTATCTTTACCATTTAATATTTTATCAACTTCATCTTGAAATTCTTTATCATCTTTATCACCGGAAAAATATCCTGCGTGTGTCTTTGATATGTTATCTAAACTTTCCTCTAAGAATTTTTTATAGTCAGGTAAAGTTTCAATTTGTATCAACTGTTTTAATTTTTCTTTGAGCAATTTTTCAAAAGTATCTTTAAGCCAAGTCTCGGCTCCTTCTTTTTCGGGGCGATATGATTTAATATCATCGATAAAAAATAAAGCTAATGTCTTTATTTTTGCAGGATTCTCACCACAACTTTCTCTAATCCAATTAGCTCGTTCTGCCTCAAAATGTGCATCTATTGCCTGCTTCAACAATAACTCTTGATAAGATTTTGTATAGACTTCTGGAATTAACTCCATACCTTCATACACTTCTAACCCATTTGACAATTGTTTCATTCCGTCATAAAGTAATCCGTCGTCAAAATCAGAAGGCAACATATCGCCAACATTAAGTACTATACTGTTATTTTGATGATTTTTACGAAGAGTAAGTTGCCTATTTGTTAATCCTACAACTTTATATCTATTTTGAGATTGTTTGTCTGAAATATTTTCTGGATATTGAACATCTATAAACTTTACCAACCCTTTATTAAAAGCATCAACCGCATTTAAGTCATATACCAAGTTTTTGTAATCTATTTTCTGCGTTCTATTTCTACCAGTTCCTATTGTTTTTACAGGAAAAGTAGCCCCAAATCTCAAAATTATTTGCGGCTTCAATTCCGTAATTTTCTCCCAAGCCTTTGTATTTTCATGAAAACGGTGAGGTTCATCAATAATGACAACTGGATGCACCATTTTAATTGCTTCAATCGGACAAGAACTTGAAAATAAAAGTGTTTGGTCATAATCATTCCTCGTCATCGAAGAACTGGTAAGCATATCATCATTTAGCAATAAGCATTTAATAGTCCTTTTATCATTTCTTGTCGCTTCCAAAAATTCCATCAGTTTGGCAGGAATTGTTTTTCTTCCTTTTTTCGTGCTAAAATCACCTGCATTGATATAGCATAAATCTATATGAGTATTTTCATATTCAGGTATATCAGCAAAATGTTGACGAGCATAATCTGATTTAATAAAACTCTTTGTTCCTTCTTTAATTGCTAACGATGGAACAAATATTATAAATTTATTGACGCCAAAACGCGTAAATAATTCATACATTGTTCGTGTATATACATAAGTCTTTCCTGTTCCTGTTTCCATCTTAACATCAATATAAAAAGGTTCTGATGCTTTTTTATCAAGTGTCGGATTTGCATAAACATCACCTTTTTCAAAATGACAGTTATCCAAAGCATTTATTATTGCTTTTAATGCTGCTTGCTGATGAGCCAGTTCTTCTAAAACAAGTTTCATTAGAACCTCTCAATCAACTTTATATCATTACTCAAAACAGCTCTTAGGTTATTTTTTAGTTCTGTCAGAGAGGTAAAATCAAATGAATGACTATATACAACAATGCTTTGAACTATTAGTTCATTTTTACCGATTTTATTGAGTAAATCCTTCGTCGCATCACTATTCCATCCAGTATCAATTAAATACAACCGATGAGATTCCTCCGGTATAAAAGCGGTATAACTACCGAATTTTTTCTCTTCAACTGGTGTTGTTAGGGCATATCCGTCATCAACTAACCAGGTCGTCAGCAGTGTTTGTGTGCCGGTAGCTGTTAATGTTGTATTTAATGATTTTCCTGAAAATGGTTTAAGCATATCATCAGCAATAAGATTTTTGCTATCAGGATTAAAGTTATCAATCTTATCTAATATTTTTTCATTTTCCACTTTGGCTAATTTATAATGCTTGAAACCAGAAGTATCTCCAAGTTGTTCAGCTGCTTTTTTTATTCTATCACGAGAAATTTGGTCAATACTTTCATACCCTGCTTCAAAAGCTGCTTCACTACCTTTCTTTGCTGTTTTTTTACCATTTTTTATTTCAAATGTTGGCTCATCTAATTGAACCATAATATATTTACGATTACCACCATCTTCTTTATTCATTTCCATTACAGCATGAGCAGTCGACGAAGTTCCTGCAAAAAAGTCTAGAATAATATCATTATTTTTTGTTGTTGTTTCCAGTAATCTTTTTAACATTTTAACGGATTTTTGCCCCTTAAAATCTTGATCAATATTAAGCATTTTTGAAATTTTTTCACCAGAAAAAGAAACTATTGCTATACTGTTCAAGTCATCATACTCATTGCAATTCCATGTATCTTCTAATGGATATTTTTCTGGGCGGTTCGTATGGTTTATAAAATCTATCAGTTCTTTTTGTTTTTTTTCATTAAGTCCTAATTCCTTCATCTTATTTGTTAAGTTTGTATCACTATTTTTTACAAGAGGCTTAAAATCATTATTATAAATATATTTTTTTATGAAATCTAATTGGTTATTATTTTTTGAATAAAACATTATGCTGTCATGATTGCGTATGTAATTGGAAGCCGTAGTTTTATAGCCAGACAACCATCCAATTCTCCAAACGATTTCTCGTTGGAAATTTTGCTCGCCAAAAATTTCATTCATGAGACATCTCAAATTAAATACTTCATTAAAATCAATGGATATAAAAATACACCCATCATCAGATAGTAATCGTTTCGCGATAGCTAACCTTGGAAGCATAAAAGTTAGCCATGCAGAGTGCGAACATTTCCCTTCCAATGCCTTGATTCTTGCAACTTCTACATCTGTTAAACCTAATTTTTCCTTCAATTGCTCTTCACTAAATCCAAATTTATCATTATAAACGAATCCATCAGAACCTGTATTGTATGGTGGGTCTATATAAATCATTTTAATACGACCACTATAAGCATTTTCAAGATGTTTCAAAGCATCAAGATTATCTCCGGTAATAAAAATGTTTTCACTATTTTTATTTTGCTCTTGATTATTCCATTCTGTATCCGGAACTAAAACTGTTTCCGTTGGTAATCCGGTAATAAACTTCGCATAATCCTTGCCCACAAAACGAAGTTGATATCCATCGTGTATTTCTTCTCTATCAGGATTCTCTAACTTTGCCTCTTTTAATTCCTTACGGATTGCTTGCAGTCCCTCAAACATATTTACCCCCTCTGTCTAATCCAATGAACTTTAAATTGTTCATTTTTTAAGACATTCAGAGAAAGCAATTTAACACCTACAAAACATTGACATTTCAAGGCTTTAACAATAATTTTGAAATTGTTGTTGCAAAATTTAAAAGTGAATTGTATGTTTTTTTAATAAGTTCATTTATTTTCAACGCATTGACTATATTATTCCTGATTTTTTTGATAAATAATATTAAGAATAAAGGAATAATATGATGACTATTTACGGCTATGTGAGGGTTAGTTCCTCATTACAACACGAAGAAAACCAACACTACGAGATTGAACAATTTGCCCTCAAAAATAACCTGACAATCAACGAATGGGTTGAAGAAACCATAAGTTCTGGGAAAGAACTCAAAAAGCGTAAGTTCAGCACGCTTCTGAAAAAACTCAAAAAAGACGACATTCTGATTACTACCGAACTTTCCAGATTAGGGCGTAAAACTTTTGAAATTATGGGAATCTTAAACGAATGCCTGACCAAAGGTTGTAAGGTCTGGACTATCAAAGAGAATTACAGGCTCGGAAATGACTTAAACTCACAGATTCTCGCATTTGCATTTTCTATCAGTGCAGCCATAGAAAAATCTCTAATTGCCGACAGAACTCGTGAAACACTGGCAAGGCTGAAAAGTGCTGGGGTGAAACTTGGTCGTCCGATAGGCTCAAAAAATAAATCATATAAATTAGGTGGTAAAGAAAAGGAAATTAAAGATTTATTGGAAAAGGGCGTGTCAAAAACCAATATATGTAAGATGTATGGTGTTCATCGCAGTAGTTTGTATCATTTTATTAAGCGATATATTATGTAATCTATGTCAAAATCTGGCATAGATAACCAGTCCTTCCCTTGACTTTTTAACTAACCTATGATACACATTAGAAGAAAGAGGTTATTTAAGCCAACTTGTTAGCCTCTCAAAACAATTAACTAAAGCGGAGACATAAAATGACTTTATTTGAATATCGTCAGCATTATGCTGACTTGAACAACCGAATTTCCCATGCCCAAGCTGAACTGGATGATGAGCTCATATCAACAAAAGATGAGTTTCATAAACTATACCAACGACAACAAGTAATCGATAAATGTTGGTTTGTAAGCCATTTAGATTATTTCTTGAAACATAAACAGCGTTTTCAATCTAGCAATGAGTTAGGGGATATTATCATCGATTTTCTCACACTGTACCGATATGCAGGGCTTGCCGGTGGTGCGGCTTTTAGCTCAAAATCAAGCTGCAAAATCTTTATCAAAGACTTACTTAACCTATGGGATGAAGGCTTTACATATCAAGGTTTTCCGATAATCGGCTATGAATGGTATATCCATCAGGGGAAAAAAATAATCATAACCTATGTCAAGAACTGTCGGATTGAAGTTGTAAGCACCGATTATTTAACGACTAAAAATCCGCTAGAACTACCGGAAGAAGTTGTGAAAAAGGTGCAACAAGCCAATGTTTATAGTAAATACCCCGATTGGCAGACTTATAAGACAATTGATGCTGTTAGAAGGGTTTTGAATAAGAGGGAGCTCGGCGATGAGATGGCTTAAATACAGCCGACTAGGAAGTCAGATAGTTCTCTGGCTGTTTAACAATCGTATACTCTTTTTTTATCAACCGTTTGAAAAAGGATACGAGTTTGAGTTGCGATTCTATATTACCAAACGCCACGAGATAGCTTTTTACGGTTATGGAGATTTTGATTGGAAACACCCCTTTTCGGTAGCATTTAAGTTCAAAAGAACACGAGTAAAATTAAGCATAGCCCTGTTTGGCTGGGAAGTTTCGTTCAGAGTTGGCGAAGTTGTTTGTGATGAATATGATGCTCATAGAGACCTTTATTTTCCGTACGGGGAATTGGTTGATGGAAATTGGCACGCCTATCAAGATAAGGAAATGACTATTCCAGAGAATTATGTTGAGCCACAACCGAAAAAATTAAAGTGTTATTATAAATCAAAACTCGTCAAAATATACAATAAAGATTATCGAAACTGTAGGTTCGGACGAGTTATTGAAACCGCTTTGCCATTCCGGCATTACCTGAAATTTGATTTTCAAAAGCCTTTTGAGTATCGGGAATGGCTTGGATTTATCTTCGATATAGATTTTTCCAAAGGCTTGGATTTATTCGGCAAATTGATGTTCTGTAAGTATGATTTTATCGCCGAAATAGCTCCAAAGAAAGGAGGCAAAAATGATTAAGTTTTATCAAGACCCAAATTCAGAAATTATCACAATTTCACAGTATAATGGCGACTGTGAATTTGAAAAACTGACGGTTGATGCCGTTAAAAAATTGAAATACAAGCAGATTCTTATTGCGGCTATTGGTTATAACAGCAGCAAGAGTAAGGCAAAATATGTGATGATACAAACAAAATCATGGAATAAAACACGCCGTATCTATATTGATTTAACCTTGCCTGATATGCTTGAAACATTTATGAGTGTCTTTCCGCCACTTACTGATATATATAAGCGTATCACCGATAAAATAAGCCCCAAAACAGAGAAAAAATGGCAATTGATAAGTATTGGCAAAAAAAATTGCCTACTTGTGAGAAAAGTTATTGTTTCCAACTTTCTATGGCACGCGACTATGTTTACGAAAAATTCCCCTGAACTTTTAAATGACAGATGGTGCTTTGCAATGGGTTTCACCATCAATAATATCATTTTCGGGAGAGTATTTTGGAGTAAATTCATCGATTACTCTAATTTAGGAAGTAAACTGTTAAGACTGTTTAATGGTAGGATTTGGCTTGAATGGCAACGAAACGGAACAGAAATTGCTTATGAGTGCAGAATATATTTTGATAAAAAACAGTGGCACTACATCCGCCTCTGGGGTGATGGCGACCTCATATATTGGAAGAACTTTTTCTCAATAGGATTTGATATAAGAAAATCATTTTCTCGTGTCAAACTTCGCCTGTTAGGTATATACAACGAATTATATATTGGTCATATAGATAATGACCACTACAATGCTCATATTGATAAATGGTATGACTACTATGATTATGAGGAAAGAGACGGATATGCTCATACTCAATTCCTTGTCGGTTATGAAGATGAAGAGATGACAAAGAGGATTCCTGAACCTGATGACAGACCAAAAACTTACAAAGAATTTTATATTTCAAAATCGTGTAAGGTCTATAACTCAGATTTTCTTAATAATCCATACGGGCGAACAGTTGAAATTGCTCTACCTTGGCTACATTACTTTAAAATCAGGTTCTACAAACCATTCTGGAATTGGGACTATCTTGGTTTTACTTTCAGAATTGATTTTCAACGAGGTTTCTATGGCAAAATTAAGTTCAAGTTCTTGAAGCACACATTGAGTTTTGTGCTTGGCAAAAACTCGTTATTACGCCAAAGCACGGTATCGTCCATCAAGTCTATTGATAGATATTATGAGTTGAAAGGAAATCGCCTTAATAAAGTTGATGATTTATCCATGACTGAATTTAGCAACCGTAGTCCGCTTGAATGCTTGAAGGATGACCGAAGAACACCACAATTGGTTCATTTGATTACTAAAATTGATGAAAAATATTTGGTTTATTACCTTAAACATATTAGCATTACTGATGTGTTAGATGATGACAATCCTATTATCCGTAATCTTTTGCTTCAAAAAATGGAGGAATTGGATGTTCCCGTAGAAACATATCACGATGTGAATGAAAGAAACAAATATTTACGAGATGAGATTCGTGAAAGATTGTTAGAAATCAAGCGTAAGCGGCTTAAAACTATTCCGCATTTTGAAGAAAAACACGGAATAAATTGGGTTATGGTTGAAAAATCGGATACTAAACTTCCATGTAATATTTGGCTTAATGAAGATGGTAAGGTAAAAAGCAAGAAAAAGCAGACACCATATATTTTGCTTCAAAATAACCATGCCGATTATATTTGTGGCAATGTTCTGCCGATAACAATATCAAGAAAACCTGAAATTACGGAATGTGCGGAAACTATTGACCTATCTGTCGGTGATATTCAACAGATTCAACGATTCATCCAAAAATTTTATATTGGGTTAATGAAACACTGGACCCATCAGATAGCAACTTTCAGTATAATTCACGATTTCGGTTATTATCGTAATTATGAAGAAAAAGAATATGAAGCGTTGATAACACGCCAAGACCAGAACACAAAATCATCAAAGGACAATAACAATGAGTAATTTATATGAATTTTACAATGAGAATGGTATACATCTTCATCTCTTTAAGAGGTTTATCAATATTTATGCGAGGTTTCACAATTATCGTCCCAAAGAAGCCTATATTATCACTCATATTCAAGCCACAAAACTCCGATATCTTCAAATAAAAATGGGCTTCGGATTGACATTAAAAGATTGGTTTCAATTCGGATTGTCATTAAATAAGAATGGATTTTGTATTAAGTTTTTTGGTTTTTACTTTATGTTTCGCCTTCTCAAAAGAGAATTTATGCCGAAAGACTTCTGGCAGAGTATTACCGATTGTTGCGAAGATGGGTTTATGACTTTCGAGGAAAGAAGCGGCAGTATTATTGTTATTGACAATGAAAACAACAACGAACCGAGTGAAAAATACAGACCAGCTGTTTATAAAGATTTTTACTGCTCAAAATATTTAAAAATATATACAGAAGACTTGTTAAATAAAGATAATGAACGAGTTTTAGAGATAGCATTACCAAATTTATATTATATGTTGGTATCCTATTCCCAAACCGGCGGTATATTTGGCTTTGAGTTGAATTTCTTCGGCTCGCCGTTCTTTGATATATCAGTGTTATCATGGGAGATTACTTTATCTTTCGGCAAGAATAAACTCTCGCGAGAAAGCAATCTATTCTCCTGTGCTTCAATCGACAGATATTTTAAATTGAAAGGCAATAAAAAGAATCCAAAAGATGAAAATGCCGAACAATTTTGTTTTTCTCAATTAAAAATTCATAACAAATATGCTCAATTCAAACAGTTGATGAAGTATTTAGATGTTGGGGTATGCATCAAAAATCCAAGGAACTGGCATTTTGGAAGAAATATTTACAATAATCGAGGGCTTGATATGTTTATTGCTGATTTAGCTATCAAATATGGAATTTTTAAGGATAGAACGGGATTGGTTGAACGCGATATTGCTGGTGAAGACGCTTTGGTTAAAGCAAGAATCTTGGCAGCGAAAGGAGTCTAATAATGACTAAACAACTTTTTTGGCAGAGATGGTTAAGAGGAGAAACTAAAAAAAGTTTAAGAGAATGGCTTGAAAGCCAAGGGGTAGATATATCCTTGTCTGGTGATAAATTAACCTTATACCAACTGCAATGGATGACCTTTGAGGAAGATTACGCGTTCTTTTGGGCTTACTTATATAAAAAATATACAGGATTACCTGTTGACCTACGGCTTGATGAACTAGGCTGCCAACGCGGACATGAATTGGTTCACTTTTCCAGACCTCTTCTGACTTTTCAGAACACTTACGATGACAGAATTTGGGTTCCTTTACCAATGAGTATTTCCTTAAATCCCAAAGTGCTTGAAGATGAAAAATATATCAGAATCAAATCCGAAGATGTTGAAGCTGTGAGACAGTTTATTATTAAGCATTACGAATTGTTGATGAAGCATTGGAAGCAAAAAATTACCACCACTGAATTATGTGAAATTTTGAAACAAGAAACTCAAAAAAATCCTAAAACGGAGCAAAAGTTATGATTTTTACAGTGATTTTATTGATATTCAGCTATTTAATTGGCATCGCTGTTCAAATTGGTCAAACCATCAGAAACAATGAAAATGAGTTGCCAGACTACCTCTATCCAGTTTCTTTGCCTGCTTATCAAGTTGCCATCCTTTATTTAGCTGTGTTATCCATAATTTATACTATGTTTCATAAGCAAAATTGGCGAATTTTGGCTCCGATAAAGTCTCTTAAAATAACCGGTGAGAAGATTTTTTTATTTTTATTTTCTCCCATTATAGCTGGATTGCTTCTAATGTTCTATTATATTGTGATTTATCACTTATCAATCCAGCTGTATTCAGCCGTCAATGGTCATGATTACATAGCGGGTGGGCTTTTATTCCTGATAATTTCTTTCGCTAATGCTTTGTTGGCAACTTACACCATTATTAGCAGAAGATTTATAAAAAGTGTTTGGAAAAAATTATAATGACTTTGACTATTGTATTATTGACAAATCAAACCATAATATCTTATAACCCTTTCGAAATCTAATAACTGAAAGGAAATAAAATGAAAAAACGAAAACAAAAACGAATAAAAACAGGTGAAGAGCGATGTTTGCTTTTTGACCTTTATCATAACGGACTTTACCGCCAGAAAGTCATAGCGAACAAGAAGAAAAAGAATGACCGAAAGTTGTGGAGAGCAAAAAGAGAGGGCTATCATTTAATTACATTTTCTTTTGAGTGTGCTTAAATGATAGCCCTTAATTTTACTCATCTTTCTTCAAATAACTATATACGGTAGGTCTGGTGATTTTAAACTGCTTGGCAATACGAGCAATCGGTAAGCCTTGTTTATGTAGCTTGTTTAGCTCAGCCACCTGTTCATCAGAAAGTTTATTTTTACCGCCTTTATATTTGCCCTTGCTTTTAGCAATGGCGATTCCTTCTTTTTGGCGGCTTAAAAGAATTGAGCGTTCCAATTCAGCTACCGCGGCAAGCACAGTCATCATCATTTTTTGATATGGGTCTTGCTTTTCATCACCTTTGAACATTAAATTTTCTTTGTGAAAAACAATCGTTGCTCCTTTGGAGGTTATCGTTTCTACCAAGTTCAATAAATCACGAGCATTTCTGGCAAGACGACTCATTTCGTGAACATTAACAACATCACCGACACGAATATTGGAAAGCATTGCTTGTAATTCAGGTCTGTTTGTATCTTTACCGCTTATTTTTTCTTCGTACACACGGTCGCAAGCTACATTTAGTAGCTGTCTGTCTGTGTTTTGGTCGATGGTTGAAACTCTTATATAGTTGAAAATCATCTCATATCTCACTATGTGTAAAATCTATATTTTAGATTATACTTTACAAGTGTAAAATTGTCAAGTAAAATAATTTAGATTTTACACTTTGGGAGATGTAAAATTAGGGTATAGTTAGATTTGATAGGTTATTCCAAAATTGTTATACACATCAACAACACCACAAAAAAGTGGTTAAAACCGTTGGAGATATTGACCTAAAATAATATTGATATATTAGGAAAATGGGGTATAATGCGTAGTATATTATAAATAAGGATGGGGTTGTTGATGAGGTTTCTGTGGTTGCAAAACACAGATTCAAAGAAAAAAAGCGACGCAAAATCAACAACATAGCAACATATATCTGGTTGCCAAGGTTGATGTCGTGGGTCCGACAAGGAGGAGAGGCAGACGAAAGTATGCCGGTGAGGGCGATAAGCCCGAACGACGACGCAGCGGCGAAGTGCAACGAGCCAATCCCATTGCTTTTCTCCAATTAAAACAAAAAAGCTCCCTTTAGTGGAGCTTTTTTTGTTTTAAAGGTCAGCGGCAACAGATGAGGACCCACGAAGAAGTGGGTGCGACCACAAGCGAAAGCGAGACGGCAATATCGCGGTCGGCAAAGCTGACGAACGCTATGCAAGAAAAATAAAGATTATATAACGAGCAATACCGACATTCACAATAAACATTTTAATAGCTGTTTTCGACAAAGAGCAGCTATTGGATTTTTATTGCTTTATTTTTTTTTGATGTTAACATCGCCTCATGCTTCATATTACGAGGGACTTTCTAATGAAAAAAATTTTAGTTCTCAATTCCGGTTCATCATCATTAAAATATCGCTTATTTGCTTTTGATAACGTCCAATCAAAACTGCTGGCCAAAGGCTTGGCAGAACGTATCGGCATCGGTAATTCTATCTTAACTTTTCAACCAACCGGTCAAGATAAACAAAAATTTGCTCTCGACCTGCCCAATCATGAAATTGCTTTGCAAGAAATTTTCAAACTTCTTTTAAGCAGTGTATTAAATTCCTTAAACGAACTTTCGGCTGTCGGCCATCGTCTCGGCCACGGTGGCGAAACTTTTAAGCAATCTACACTGATTACCCCTGACAATATTGACCAAATCCGCGAAGCACAAGAGCTCTTGCCTCTGCATGGCAAAGCCTTTATGCTCGGTATCGATGCCATGCAAAAATTGCTTCCCGATATTCCTCAAGTCGCAGTATTTGACACCGCCTTTCATCAAACCATGCCTAAAGAAGCCTTTCTTTATGCCTTACCCCAGGAACAATATACCAAACATAAAATCCGCCGTTATGGTTTTCACGGCACTTCACACTATTACGTATCTCGTGAATTGCAAAAATTGATGCCTTCCGCCCGCAAAGTCATCACTTGCCACTTAGGCTCGGGCGGCTCAATTACTGCTATCAAAGACGGCAAAAGTATTGATACTTCTCTTGGATTTACCGGCACATCCGGTGTTACTATGGGCACTCGTTGCGGCGATATCGATGGTTTTGTTCCGCTCTATATCATGCAATCACAAAACAAAACTGCCGATGAAGTTCATCTTATGCTCAATAAAGAATGCGGACTTTATGCTCTATCCGGCGGGTATTCCGACAGTCGTGATGTTGAAGATCGTTATTTGGCCGGCGATCCTCAAGCCATAACCGCTTATGATGTTTACATTCACAGCATCATTAAATATATCGGCGCCTATGTCGCCGTTTTGGGCGGAGTTGATGCGATTGTATTTACGGCAGGCATCGGTGAAAATTCCCCGCTTCTGCGCCAAAAAGTATGTGAAAAATTAGAATATTTAGGACTTAAACTTGATTTGCAAGCCAACGATATGAAGGGACAAACCCGAGAAATTTCCGCTCCCGACAGCAAAGTAAAGGTCTGGGTTATTCCCACTGATGAAGAATTGGTTATAGCAGAAGATACTTACAAATTAACCGCTTAATTCGCCCCAACAATTAGTTTTTCTTATCTTTATATTCAATTTTCAGCTGTTCCGACTTGTTGTCCAACATTTTTAACATATTTGATATTTCTTTTGCCGGATTATTACTGGTGAACAATTTTGCCGCAAATTCCACCGGATTAATCTGCGCAGCCAATTGTTTGGCCGCCTCTTCGGCAAACACCTTGCGAAACGCATCTTGCATATCATCTTTTTGACGACTTATTTTTTCCCGCATATATTTATAATACTTCCGTTCAAATCTGGCAAATTCATAAACCGGTGTTCCTCCACGGCGAAATTCGCTATCCGCTTCCAAATCAACTCCTTTATAATCCGCCAAACCCATAATTCCGCGTCCTTTATTATCGCGATAAACCATCCAATCAAATATCAACCCTTCTTCCAAAATATCCGCTGCCAATTCGCTGTTGATATTGCCGAAATCAATTCTCTTAATGTCACCCGAATGTTTATTTTCTATCCTTATATTATCTGCCAAAAATTCCTTGCTATACACTTTGTGCGAATAATGTTTAGTCAAAGCTATCGCCAAGCTCAAAGCCACTAATCCTGTTTTTAACTCTTCATCAGCTTTATAAAAAATCTTGCGCGGATCTCTTAAAACTTCCGCATCATCTTCCATTTGCATAACCGCAAACTGATTTAGCTGATAAAGCAAACTTTTGTCTTCATCACTCAACGGAATATTGCTGTCAATTTGGCATTCCATCGCCTTATTAACCAAATCTTCTTTAATCTTATCCGCTAACTTTTTCATCAACTCGCCTCACTTAAGTATCGTTTTTCATGATACACTATTTTACAAATTATGTAAACAAATTTTATCTTTTAAGAATTCAATTTAAAAAAAACAAAACCTTGAAAGCCTTTTTTTATTATCACACCAACTATTTATATAATTTTTCACAAAAATATTGACAAAAATAATAAAACTGCTAGCATCTCCTCACCAAATTAATTATTAACACATTAATATTAAAAAAATGAATATTCCTAATGAACAATTGGCCACTGGGATAATGATTATCCTGACGGCTATCGTCGGTTTTATCTGCTGGCGCAAAGACATTAAAGACAACCCGTGGATGCTCTTCGGCACCTATGGGAGTATATTGGCCTTGGGCATTTACATACTTCTGGAAGTTCCACTTGGCCTTCATCAAAATGTTGCCCCTTGGGCTTTCTTAGCGCTCTTCCTCTTCTTCCTTGTTATGGGCTTTTTCCGCTTTTGTAAAAACAAGGAAAAAGAAGAACAAGCAGAAAAAGCTCAAGAACAAATTCCATGAACACCCCCCTCCGACCTCTCGGCCCACCCCGAAAGCCGGAGTTTTTTTATTTCATATCATCTTATGACAATTTGCCGGAGAATCTCTTTATGATAATCATCTAAATTCATCGAATTCACAAATTTATCGGTAAGTTCCGTATTATCACTCAAATAAAACGTCCCGTCTTCAGCCATGTGTCCTTGCGTAATTTTTTGCAGCAACTTATCAACCTCCGATACCGGTACACTATTTTTCCATTTACTTTCTATTTCATAATAACATTTATGTTGTGCCGATGTATAAGACTCGCACCCACCCAAACAAGCCAATCCGTAAACACACTCTTTGCAAAATCCTGCTAAATTCTTATATTTAGCAATTCGATGATTCCAAGAACAAAAATTTTTTCTTTCACGAATTTCTTTGATAGACTCCCCTTTAACATTTCCTTCTATATACTTATCATCATACAAAGACAAACACCCTAAAACACTACCATCGGATCGAATACCCAGATTATATTTTCCGGCCATGCATCCCATCCAATAACGATTTGGTGTATGATTGGGAATAACCGATGAATAATACCCCATCGAATGCATAACCTGTAAAGATAATTGCTTCTTTGCATAAATTTTAAAACACTGCGCACAAAATATTCCGACTATGTAATAACCGAAATCATCTAAAGCCAATTCTTCTTTCATCCGCCCGAACAATGTCGAATGCTGTAATTGCCAAGAAACAATCCCTGATGCAATCAACTTATCACGAAAACTCTTTAATTCTGTAATATTTAAACGATTAATTGTTGTAATAACAGTTACCGGAATATCTTTTTCTTTACTCAATTCAGCAATTTTCCAAGCATTATCAAAACATCCCGGAATTCTTCTAATATAATCATGAGTCTTGGCTGTTGCCCCATCAATGCTTATACCTAAAACCTCAATTCCGAATGATTTTAAAATATCCAATTTCTCGGGATTAAGAGCCAATGCATTTGTCACAATCCCCACTTTTATCTTTGTCTTAGCAAATTCTTCCAGCAACTCTTTCCATTTAGGATATAAAAAATATTCTCCGCCAATCAGCGTTAAATGTCCGCATTTCAAATCGTTGAGTTGTTGTACAACATCTTTAGCCTGTTCAAAAGACAGATTTCCCAAACGATCTTCACCTGCCGCCGACCCGCAATGAATACATTTAGCATTACATCTTAAAGTCAGTTCCCAAACCGCAGTTTTTACATTTTTCGAACAAAAAGCCATTCTTCATTAATCCCAAGATATATACAAAACGCTCCCCCACAACCCTATCAAAGCAATACCTGTTAAAATACAAATTACATACAACAAAACAACGACTAACTTCCACCACATTACCGCTCTTTTCCAATTACGTAATTTGATAATTCCCCATAATGATAAAATAAATGGAATTGCCAATAACCCTGTCACGATAGCTATTGCATTCCATGGATTTAACGCCCGTGCACCATAAGCCGTTCCCATAATACTTCCCGTTGTCTGTGAATAACCATCTCGCACTACCATACTCCAAAATGACAACTGTGCTAAAAGAAAACAAAATATAAATTTAAGATATTTTTTCATATCCAATCACCTATACTTATCACTCCAAGCAAAGATATTAAAATTAAAGGAATACTGCAAATAATATTCAACAAAATCCATAAAATCTTTTTGAATAGTCCCTTCTTTTCCTTTTGATTAATTTTTTTAATTCCCCACGTCGATAAAAACAAACAGGCTGCACACAATAACAAAAGTATAACTTCAGTACTTACCCAATAAATTTCGTCAGCATGTAAAAAATCTCTGATTTCCATCCTCACAACAAATATCAGCCCCAAAACAACTAACGCAAATAAAATATACATTATTCCTAAAGAAAATTTTATAAACATTGCTTTCTTATCTGATTTGCGTAATTTTTTAATTACTGACGTTAAGCTAAATAAAGCATATCCCGCAAATAACAAAGGAATAAACATCAACCCCACGTTAAAAATATTGATTGTCCCATACAATGTAGAATAGTAGCGTGCTTGTGCCTGTGCATACCCATCTCGCACAACCAAACACCAAAACGATAATTGCGCTAAAAGAAAACAAAATATAAATTTAAGATATTTTTTCATTCCATCCCTCAATTCTTTTAGTATAATAATTCACAAATTTTAATCAACAGAATTTATCAAAAAAAAGATTCTTAAAAACCGCAGAGAATGATTCATATATTGCAACTATATGTTGCATTGTAAAATTCCGAAGAATTCGGTAAATAATAAAAACTATTCTCTCTAAAATCTCGATTAGTGAGTCAGATAATAAGAAAAACCTCCTTTTGTGAAGGGCGCGTTCACTTATTAATTTACAAAATTCCGGAGAATGTGGTAAATAATAAGAACCCTCGTAAATTGCGACAGGAGTGTACTAGGAAAGACCTTCTTTTGTGAAGGACGCACATATATAAAAGTGCGATAAATGAGGCGGATAATAAGAAAACTCCTTAAAAGCGACAGGAGTGTACTTAAACGTACATGACTTAGCTTTTAAGGAGCTTTCTGTATTAGGCGCCCATTAAGCGCACTTTTACTTTAGTCTTTGACTTTGGGCTCTATGCGCATGCAATAGAACGATCTCCATACAAAGATCAAGCCCAATACAAAGAAGGCAATACCCAAGCCCATAGATACACACTTCGGAGCGGATACGGCCATTTCAACTGCCAACAATCCGAACAAAGTGGTAAATTTAATAATCGGGTTTAAGGCCACTGATGAAGTATCTTTGTAAGGATCACCAACGGTGTCGCCTACAACCGATGCATCATGCAACGGTGTGCCTTTTTCGTTCAAGTCAACTTCAACCACTTTCTTGGCATTATCCCATGCACCGCCGGCATTAGCCATATACAAGGCTTGGAACAAACCAAATACGGCGATTGAAATCAAATAACTGGCGAACAAGTTTGCATCAAAGCAAGCAAAAGCAATCGTAAATGAGAAAATTACGATAAAGATATTAAACATACCTTTTTGTGCATACAATGTGCAAATTTGAACAACTTTTTTCGAATCTTCAATCGAAGCAGCTTTAGCTGTATTAAGTTTAATGTGTTTCTTAATATAGTTAACTGCACGATATGCACCGGTAGATACCGCCTGCATTGAAGCACCCGAGAACCAGAAGATAACCGCACCACCCAAGATGATACCGAACAAAACTTCCGGATCCAACAAGTTCAACTTTAAGTTCAACAACAAAATGATTGAGAAAATCATGGTTGTTGCACCGATAACCGCAGTTCCGATCAATACCGGTTTAGCCGTAGCCTTAAAGGTATTACCGGCAGAGTCATTGGATTCCAAATGGTGCTTACCGCCTTCAAAATCAGGTTTGAAGCCATATTCTTTTTGAATATCTTTGGCAATGCCTTTGATATTTTCAATTTGTGAAAGTTCAAACACTGATTGAGCGTTATCGGTAACCGGACCATAGCTGTCAACTGCAATAGTAACCGGTCCCATACCCAGCATACCGAAAGCAACCAAACCAAAGGCAAATACAGTCGGATAAACCATAAATCCGTCTAATCCGGTACGTGCGGTAAAGAAGGCAACTGCCATTAAACCGACCATAACCAAACCTTGCCAGAAGGCTGAGAAGTTACCGGCAACAATACCGGAAATAATGTTCAACGAAGCACCGGCCTCGCGCGAAGCATTAACAACTTCTTCAACATGCTTTGATTTTGACGAGGTAAAGATTTTGGTAAATTCCGGAATCAAAGCTGCAGCTAAAGTACCGCAGGAAATGATAACCGACAGCTTCCACCACAAGTCTGCATCCAATCCGCCAATCATGATGTAAGAAACACCGAAAGTTACCGCAATTGAAATCAATGAAGTCAACCAAATCAAACTGGTCAAAGGTTTCTCAAAATCGAAAGCCTTTTTGTTGCCGTAAACAGCCTTTGAGCAAATGCCGTTCAACCAATAAGCAACGATTGAGGTTAAAATCATCAACAAACGCATGGTGAAAATCCAAACAATCAAGCGAGCTTGAATATCAACGCCGTTAGCCATCAATACCAAATCGCCGTTGTTGGCATACATCATGCCGGCACCTAAAACGATAAAGCTGACCAAAGCCACACCGGTAACACCATAAGTCTCAAAACCGTCAGCGGTAGGTCCGACTGAATCGCCGGCATTATCACCGGTACAGTCAGCAATCACACCAGGGTTACGAGCATCATCTTCATCAATTTTGAAAATGATTTTCATCAAGTCAGCACCGATATCGGCAATCTTGGTGAAAATACCGCCGCATATACGCAAAGCAGAAGCACCTAACGATTCGCCGATAGCAAATCCGATAAAGCAAGCACCGGCATTTTCTTTGTCAACAAAGAGCAAAATTGAAATCATCATAATGAGTTCAACACAAACCAACAAAACACCGATTGACATACCGGAGCGCAACGGCAAGTTCATAACCGGATAAGGTTTGCCTTTGAGCGACATAAATGCTGTGCGAGAGTTTGCATAAGTGTTGATTCTCATACCGAACCATGCAACCGAGAACGATCCCAAAATACCCAATAAAGACCAACCCAAAACAGTCAAAACTTTGGGCAACGGTGTATGATTCAAATAGTAGAAGTAGTAGAAAATGCAGGCTGCAATAAATACTTCTAATACAACCAACAACTTTGCCTGTTGACGCATGTAGGTTTTGCAAGTTTCATAAATGGTATTCGAAACACGCAACATAGCCTCATGTGCGGGCAATTTTTTAATGCCGAAAAATTCGCACAATCCGAACAACATTCCGAATGCGCAAAGACCTAAGCCATACAACAAAACTTCAGAACCCGTAATTGAGTAACCGAAAATGTCATAAGCTACATCCAATGACGGAACTTTCAAATCCATCTCGGAAGCAAAAGCACCGTTAGCTGTTGCCAACAAAATGGCGGCAGCCCACGCACTTACTTTTTTAAAGTTTATCATTTTAGATTCCTTAATAGTTTAAACACAAATAACAAATATAACCTCACAACCCTTTAAACTTCGGCTTGCCGATTCGTTATATTATGAAACAAATCATAATGACAAGAGTCTAAAAAATCAATTAATTTTTCTTTTTCAAAAAAATATCGGGGCAACTTAACCTCACCCCGATAATAAAAAATACCTTAATATAAAGAACGCTAAACTGCGTCAATTACTCAGCTTCTACTGCTTGTCCATTTATCATCTTGCGTATTGATGGTTTTTTATTGAACAAACCTTCTCTGACAACAGTTACTCTGCCGCCATAGGTATCATAATTTTTCACATTATCAAAAATCCATTTACTTACAGCTTCATTACTTGGAATTTCTTCACCCTCAGCAACTTTAGCATTTTCATAAGCTGCTACCAAAATTTGCAAATTTGCTACCGTATTACCGGTACACGATTGAGAAACTATTCCCTTTTCTTTTAATAATTTTCTTTGAAATTCCGGTGTCCCGTTCAAATCATCATCAACATACCACAAACCTTCTACAATAACCCGATCCTTTATCGGTAAATCGGCAAATATCCCCATCGATGTGACATTATCATTACGACCGGTAATTTCTTTAAGCTGTTTCATAAAAATAAATGTCGACGGATTATATCCCGAGTAAACATACATATCGGGATTTTTTAATGAGGCTTTTGCAATCGCAGTGCGATAATCCTTTTCTCCGGGATTAAAAAACTCTTCAAACACTACCTTTATATCAGAATTATCACCTATAAGTTTTTTAACTGCTTCAAACTCCAAACGCATCGCCGAATTGTCTATAAACAAAGCAATGGTTTTGATGTTGCGTTTCTTTAACTGATCGACCAATGCTTTTGCTTCTTCTTCAACCGAAACAAAGTTATTAAAATTATATTTGCCCTTAGTTGAATCCTCGCCGATACCGCAAGTTAAAGAAAAAACACCATGTTTATCCGACAAGGCTGCTGCAACATTTCCCACCAAATTCCATAATGATAAAATCGCTTTAACTTTATCAACATTAATCATCTTATTAATGGTGAGTGCAACCCTCTGCGGGTTCATCTGATTATCTTCAAAAATCAATTGGTAATTATATTTTAGGTCACCCTTATTTAATTCATCTAAAACCATAACCAACCCGGCTCTGGCAGACTCACCGACTTCGGCAGAATCACCACTCAAAGGCAAAGTTGCTCCGATTTTTATTATTGGTCTTTCTTTCACTTGCCGTTCAGTTGTTTTATTATCACAAGCTGATAAACCTAAAATCAGACATATACTGCATATTATTTTAAAAAGAGAATAACGAAATTTATTTTTTGCTAAGCAAAGATTAGATGTGTGTGTGTAGAAAATCAAGCTTTTAAACATATTCAACACTCCTTTTATCGTATTAACAGCATTTTTATACCAAATTAAATTCTTAAAATCAATTAATTTTTCCGTCTTTACCAATGACACTGTATTACAACATTGATAACGCAGCGATTCCTATTATCAAATAAAAAATTACTCCGCTTTTATACATCATTGCCACCTTAAAATCGGTTTTCGACGGCATGGCATTTTCTATCAATATAATTTGCAACAACATATATAAAATACAGTTAACCAAAGTAGGCTCCAATTCCGGCAACACCATTTTATTTATATAATATCCCAGTGGCAACAATGCCAAAGGCGCTAATGCCGATGGCAGTGCATTATAAAAAGTAGCATTACGAAAGCCCACACTTCCCATCACATATCCTTCTGGACATCTCTTAGGTAAAATCGTAAAATTACATGGTCTGGCATTCAAAACCAACCCGACAATAAAATGCATTAACTCATGTAGCAAAGTGCCGGGAATATTTATAACTGCTGCCCAAAACATTGATCTATAAGTAGCCTGTTTCAAATGAACCAGCCCTACCGCCATTAAAATCAAATAAAAGCGATTATTAAAAAATGCATCTAAAAATTCTGCAGAATTCAAATAATCCCAAAACTGCAAAATTTTCAGCTGAACAATAAACCAAATATTTTCCATGCTACCTCAAACTATACAATCCTGCAACATAAGTATTCATCAGCAACTTGCAAAGATTCCGCTTATTAACTCCAGAGTTTTTGTTCAGCTTATTTCCCAACAAATATCCGCTCACGGCAAACAAGCTCATCTCTAAGACTTTTATCATCATCCTTTTTTCTTTAACGCTTATATCGCCGATTAAACCGGCAACTTGCCAACAAATCAATAAATCTATTTTTTTTATTATTCGCGCTTCGGCCGTCGAGCTTTTAACCGCCCCCGCCGACAAGTGCCGATTATACAACAAAGCCCACAAGTTCGGATTCGCTATAATATAAGATGCCAATACATCAGCATACCTGTTCAAATTGTTAAATGCGTTACCGCTCATGCTCACTTTCTGTAACTGATTATACAATTCTGTTAACGTAATCACATTTTGCTCGGAAACATAGCTGTCCATCGTTCCGAAAAGATTATAAATCATTCCCACCGATGAATTAGCTTTTACCGCCAATTTGCGCGCACTCAATGCCTCAACTCCGCCCTCGGCAACCAACTTTCTTCCGATTACCAACAGGCTTTTTTTCATCCTTTCATGCACAAATTTTTTTAATCTCTCATCCTTATTTTCCATCTCTTTGAACTATTTCAATAAAAAAATTGCAAATTGTATAAACATGTGATTATATTAAACAAGTTAGTATTTGGTTTCAATTTAATTTTGCAACATACTACAAGGATTTTGCGATGAAAAATTTTGTGTTGTTTTTATTAATTGCTTTTTGGTCCGTCAACGTCTTGGCCGACGACGGTGTAGTATCGCAAAATACCTTATTTGACGATGCTGATATAATCGTGCGCGCCGCACCGCAAAAATCTTCCGATAATTCTCTCAGCGACAAAAGTAAAAACCAAGCCGTTGAATCTGCTAAAAATTTATTACGCCAAACACCTCATCGTCTTACCATCAAGGGGCTTCCTTCTTCTGTTTCTTCGGCTCAATCAACCAAACAACTTCATGAGCGCCCAACCTCTCCGGCTCCTTTCGGATTGCTCTGGAACTCCTCAATTGCCTCAACCCGCGAACAAGGCATCAAATTAAATTTGGTTGAAATAAAAGATCACCCCAATTCATTTGAAGCCTTAAATCTGCCTAAACCGATAAATTTTTTTGATCGTATATTCGTATCTTATGGCTTAACAGACCAACTTTATCGTATTTTAGCTTACTCCAAATACGAAAATGACACCCCGTCAGCCTCGCACATTTTAGCACAATATCATACTTATTCTGATTACTTGGATAAAAAATACGGCAACATGCAACAACAATTTACGCCTGCAACTATCACCAAAACTATTCCCGATGAAAAAGATAAAGAAAAAGAAATTACCATAGAAGAAACTGCACCTCTCGGCAATCCCGACTTTTTGTCTCAATTAGCATCAGGAACTGCGGTTTTGTATTCAACATATCATAATGATGAAGTCGAAGCTACCTTAAGCATCGGCGTAAATGGTGATAATCAAAGCTTCTTGGTTATTGAATATCGTAATCTTCAAATACTTAAACAACAAGAAAACAACACTATTGATGCACTGTAAAGGACTGTTAAATGAAAAAAATATCTTTTAGCGGCGCCGCCGGCAACGGCATAAGCCCTCTTGAACAAATCATGGTTTGCAAAGGATACGATGTTTACGGATCTGATTATAGCTTCGATATCGGTAAAGATTCCGACCGCAAAACAGCTTTAGAAAAAGCCGGAATTCATATTTGCCCTCAAGATGGATCAATGATAACTCCTGACACTGAATATTTATGCGTATCTGCTGCTGTAAAAGAAAACAATCCCGATATAATTGCAGCTCGCAAACTTGGTATTCCGGTCAAATATCGCTCTGATTTGCTATTGGAATTATTATCTTCTTATCGTTACGGGATTGCCGTCGGCGGAACTGCCGGCAAAACCACTGTTACCGCCATGATTGGTTATATACTGAACGTTTTGGGTAAAAAACCTTGTATGATTAATGGCGGCGCATTATGTAATTATCCCACAGACAAGGGTATTCCAAATTATATATATAATGAAGATGAAATTTGTGTCATCGAAGCTGACGAAAGCGATGGTTCAATCCAAAAATATCATCCTTTTATCGGCCTGATTACCAACATCTCTCACGATCACACTTCTATGGAGAAACTTTTTTCTTATTTCAGTGTGTTTGCCGAACATTCGCAAAATCTTGTCATCAGTTTGGATTTTCCCAACCACGCCAAAATAACTCATCCTCATTTAACCACCTTCTCCCTTAATAATCCTCAAGCTGATTTTTATGCAGATAATATCGTATTAAATAATGATTCCATCACTTACACTTTGCAAAATCAAACTTTTACCTTACCCTTAATCGGCAAATTTAACATTGCCAATGCGTTAGCCGCTATTGCTGTTTGTTCCAAACTCGGCATCGCTGCTTTTGATGCCGCCAAAGCTTTAGAGGGATTTAAAGGTGTTAAAACTCGTTTGGAAAAAATGGGATCAGTTCACAACATAACCGTTTTCAACGACTTTGCCCATAACCCGAGTAAAATAGAAGCTTCACTTCTCGCTCTAAAATCCGGTGGCGGCAGAATTATTGCTATGTATCAACCCCACACTTCTTTTTCCGCTCGTAACACCGGTGAAGAAACTGCTGCCGTTATCGCTCGTTCTTTGGCCCCCGAAGATATAATGATTATGCAGGAAATCTATGAAATAGCCCCTGAAGATACCGATATATCTTCTCAAGATATTATCAATCGCATAAGACAAAACGGGCATTCCAATGCTTTTTTCTCCAAATCAAAAGACGATACTTTAGATTTTATCAAGAAACATGTTCAATCCGGAGATAAAATTGTTATTATGGGAGCACATGATAATTCTTTGGCTGATTTCAGCCGGGCAATTCTAAACGAAGTCCGTTAAAGACCTATCAAATTCAACACATAACTGAAAAACTTTTTATCCAGTTGCCATATCAAACTATTAAAAACCGAAATTCCGCCCCAACCACGCGAATTAAAGGCTAACATCCAACCCAACATCCATAAATTGGCCGGCAACAAAAATACTGCACAAAACCCGTATCCCACTTTTGGTAAATCAGTTTGCTTTTCATGAATTTGCGAACAAACTGTATCAACGTGATAGCCTATAATATAACCCATTACAATAAAAATCAAAATATTCATCGGCGCAAACCACTGATAAACCGTTATAACCAGCATTGCTATAAAACCAAATAAAGGAAAAAAATAAGGAGCAATAATTATCAGCCAATTACCATCACCTTCAAAACACATACTTCCGCCGCTGTCATCAGCATTTATCTTTAATCCTTTCACTTTGTGAAATGTCAACAAAGCAAAAAAAGCATGCGTCAACTCATGTGCCAACACTTCCATTGATGTTCGAACCGATGAATCCATCATTGACCGTGAAACAAAAAAGAACAAAAAGCCGCCAAACAATGCCATATAACGCAGGTTTGCAAAACTGAAATAATCAAGTGAGCTGAACAATGCCGGCAAAGAAGCTAATAAAAAAATCGCCACCGGCCACTTAAACAACTCCACGATTCTATCAATAATCCGGTGCATCGACCACCTTTATCAAAATCATTTAGTAACAATCACCATTGCTTCGCGCAAGATTCTATCATGAATCATATACCCCGTTTGAACCTCGGACACAATTGTGCCAGCCTTTTGGGTTTTATCTTCGACTTCTTGAACAACTCGGTGAAAATTCGGATCAAAAACTTTTCCGACGATATCCATTTTATGAATTCCGAACTTATCAAAAACCTTAAACAGCTCACTTTGAGTTAATTCGATTCCTTTACATAAGCCATTAACTGCATCATTATTATCATCATTATTACAGGCATCTAAAGCTCGCTGCAAATTATCTGCTACCGACAATAAACTTTTTGCAAAATCGGCAATTGCAAACTTCACACTCTTTTCCATCTCGAGATGACATCTTTTTTTAGTATTTTCCGCATCAGCATATGCCCTTAGAAAATCATTTTTAAGTTTTTGATTTTCTGCCAAAACAGCATCAATATCAATCTCTTTATCAGGACAAATCTCTTCATTTTCCGACTCGGTAATCATCTCGTCGGCATCATTATTTTCCTGACAATTTTCTTTATTATCTTCCGTTTGACTTTTTTTATTGCTAATCATCACTTTTCTCTTTAAATTATTTAAGAAACCATTTATATATGTCTATAACTAGATATTTAGTAGTTAAATTATCTCAAGTCAAGAGTTAGATTTTTCTCACATCTTGAGAATAAAATGAAAGCATTAATCATGACTAAACTACCTGTGCGTTCCGACATTCTCACTTGCACAACTTTTTTACCAGCCACATTCAACAAAAAGAAATTTTCTTTAACTTATCAAGTCCCTTCAACTCCGCATATTCTCGAAATTCAAAATTTGGGAAAAAACCAATGCTTGGGAAAAACCGCTTGGGCTCCTATCTCAAAAGTTAACGGATGGATGCTTTCGGCAGAAACCGCTACCTTTATGAAAGCCGGAGGTTTGGGCATGATTGCCTCGGAACTTCCGGATATTTTTAATGTAAAATACGGAAAACTCGGAGAAAATATCAAAGTCGTAACCCCTCTTTATGTTGGCAACACCGGCAAGAAAAAAGCTTGGTTGGAAGGCGACATTTATCACGGCTCTGAGCACTGTGATATAAAGGTAAAAAAACAACAAACCATCATTGTCCCTTTTATAGATAAAGATAACGAAACAACCTTTACCGATCACAAAGTTAATATTTATTGCGGACACTACGACAATACTGATTATATTTTTCTTGACTGCGAACACTTTTTTTGTATTGATCCGCATAAAAATAATCCTTCTGCTCAAGATGGTTGTTACATATTCAATAAGTATCAAGTCAATGAAGTCGAAAGATTTGCCTTTTTCTCAAAAGCTGTTTTTACTTTTCTTAACTCGCTTATCGGTAATCCTTTATGTCCCAATGTTATTATTGCTAATGATTGGCACAGTGGCGCCCTTTCAGGCCTGACTAAATATTTACCGTTAGCTTTGGCCGAAAAAGACCTCATCAATGAAGCCACCACCGACTCGTTGCGTTCCATTCCGATTATTCACATTGCTCACCACTTGGGATATCAAGGTTGGGATTATGAAAACACTGCAAGAATTCTTAATTCACTATACGGCGAACAAACCGCTATGATATTCAAAAATGCCAAAAGTATCAAAAATTCTAACCGACGTGCAACCAACACCTTAATTGTCCACGATTGTTACAATCAGGCTTCTTGCAACTTTCATTTAGCCGATCGCATAATTACTGTTTCTAAAAATTATTCCGAAGAAGTGTCAAAAGAATTGGGCTTCGGTTATGATTTTCGTGATATATTAAAAATACGCAAAGATCACCGCACATTTTTTGGTATTGTCAATGGTTACAACAAAAAATTAATATCTCCTAATGCTGATAAAATTCGTGACCTCAATGAATATTTTGGATTTACCAATTTCAATATATTTGATTCGAATTCTTTGGATAACAAACTCCACAACAAAGAGGAATTTATCAAGCTGATTTCACGCATTGCTAAAGATGAAAAATACAAAAATGATGTTATTCCGTTAATAAATATTTATAAATTTGCCGATATTTCTTCTTTAGCAAAAGATGCGGCAAAAGTTCCTATCGTTTGTGCTACTTCACGACTTGTTGAACAAAAAGGTTATGATATTGCAGCCCAATCAATTCTTGCTTGGACCAGAAAATATGTTGACGACGGATTCGAAATGCCGATATTTATTTTAGGCGGTGCCGGAAATATTGAACTGTTTAAAATGCTCAATACATTAAAAGATAATATAAGTAAAATAAATAAAGAAGCCGGTAACCGAATTTTCGTATTTCATGGTTACAAAGATCAATTTGCTTATGCCATACAACTTGCATCAGACTTCTATATGATGCCATGTCGTTTTGAACCCTGTGGTCTTACCCAAATGGAAGCAATGGCAAAAGGAGCTTTACCTATTGCTATGTCCACCGGCGGATTGGTTGATACCATCGATGATCATGTTGACGGATTTCGCACTGAAGTATTTTTTAGCGAAGGTCGCCATGTATATGGTTCCAACATCAACGCACGTCGTCTTAAAAACAACATCAATGCTTATAATGAGACTTTGGAAAACGCTTTACTGACATTTTATGAAATTCCCAATCTCATCAAAGAAATGCAACGCAATGCTATGAATAAAGACTTCAGTTGGGATGTTCCTGACGGTTCTTTGGAAAAATATCACACACTTTTACACACCGGACATATTTAAGGATCATATTTTATGCGTAACAATAATCGTCATGACAATCAATTAAGACCAATAGAATTTATTCCTTCTTTTAATCCTTATGCCGAAGGATCTTGCTTGGTTAAATACGGCAATACCCATGTTATTTGCACCGCCAGTGTTGACCAACACGTCCCATCATGGCTTAAAGACGAGGAAAAAGGTTGGATTACTGCCGAATATGCTATGTTACCGCGAGCAACTCAAACACGCACCCAACGTGAGAGTAAAAAACCTTCTGGTCGCAGCCAGGAAATTCAACGCTTAATTGGTCGCTCATTACGGGCTGTCGTCGATTTGGAAAAAATGAAAGATTTTTGCATTTACATTGATTGTGATGTTATTCAAGCTGACGGTGGAACCCGTGTCGCATCCATATCCGGAGGATTTGTTGCTCTTTATCAAGCTATTCAAAAGCTCCTTGCCGAAAAATCACTTCTACAAAACCCGATTCGTGAATTTGTCGCCGCTGTATCTTGTGATATTTGTTCCGGCAAACCGGTTTTAGATGTTGATTACTCCGAAGATTCAAGCTCTCAGGTTGATATGAATTTTGTTCTTACCGAAAGCGGAAAAATTGTCGAAATTCAAGGAACTGCCGAAGAAAAGCCCTTCTCTGAAGATGAATTCAACCAATTGTTTAAAATGGCTCAATCTGCAATAAAGCAAATAATCGAATTGCAAAAAAAGGCTCTGAAATGCTAAAAGAACTAGTTATTGCATCTCATAACCAGGGGAAAATTATCGAGATAAAAAATATTTTATCCCCTTTTGACGTTAAGATTTATTCCGCTGATGAGCTTCAACTTCCGGATGTGAAAGAAACCGGCAGCACCTTTGCCGAAAATGCAACATTAAAAGCAGAAACGCTTTCTTCTTTATCCGGAAAAGCTTGTTTGGCTGATGATTCGGGATTGTGCGTTGATGCTCTTGATGGCCGCCCAGGAATATATTCCGCCCGCTACGCTCCTAATCGTAATTTTAATCTAGCTATGAGCAAATTGATAGATGAACTGCAAGCCTCCGGATCTACCGATTGGTCAGCTCATTTTTCTTGCGTAATAGCTCTTAAAACTCCCCATACCCCTACTCGAATTTATGAAGGACGCATTAACGGTAAAATCACCCCAAATCGTCGCGGCAACAACGGATTCGGTTATGACCCGATTTTTATCCCTGATGGCTTTGATAAAACCTTTGCCGAACTCTCTCCTGAAGAAAAATCCACTGTATCCCACCGCGGAAAAGCCCTGAAACTATTTTTGGATAGCGAATTTAATGGCAGAAATTTATAACATATCCTCATCTTGTTGTTTTGTTGAAGCACTTGCCCAAAAATTGCTCAACGACTGCATCAACAATCGCCAAGCATTGGCAGACATTCTTATTTTACTTCCCAATCGTCGAGCCTGCCGTTCACTGGCTGATGCCTTTGTTCGCCTGAAAGGTATGGAACCGACATTATTACCGCAAATGCGCGCTATCGGCGACGTTGACGAAGATGAAATATTGCTCATTAACCCGCAGATTGCAACAGATGCTTTAAATGTTCCTAATGCTATTACCTCTTTAGAAAGAACTCTGCTGCTTACCAAACTCATCATAGGACGCTATCAAGAATTTGGACTTACCTCAATTTCTCTTTCTCAAGCCTGTGAACTAGCCTGTGAACTTGGATCACTACTTGATAATGTATCCCTTCGAAATCTTGACTGGACTAATCTTCAAAAAATCATTCCCGATGAGTATGCCGTCCATTGGCAAGAAACTCTTAAATTTTTAGGCATCATCACCCGTTATTGGCCTGAAATACTTGCCGAACGCTCTGTAATAGATTCTGTTAATCGCCGCAATCTGCTACTGCGTAAACAATGTGAAATATGGCAAACTTATCCCCCGGCTCAAAGAGTTATTATTGCAGGAACAACTGCTGTATCTCCGGCTATGAAAGAATTGGTCAACACTGTCCTTCACTTGCCTAATGGAGAAATATATCTGGCTGGTTTAGATAAGTTTTTAGATGATGAATCCTGGAATTGCATTGATGAATCCCATCCGCAATATGAACTCAAACAATTGCTGGACTTTTTACAACTGAAGCGATCACAAATAATTGATTTACTTCCTCCCCGCAACATTATGCGAGAAAAACTTATCAGTGAAATAATGCGCCCGGCTCAAATGTCTCACTTATGGCGCAACCTAAATAATTCAATTACCTCCGATGCTATTTCAGGATTACATCTTATAGAATGTAACAATATTCGTGAAGAAGCCCTAAGTATTGCTCTATTAATCCGTCACACCATTGAAACTCCGACACAAACAATTGCCCTTGTTACTCAAGATCGTAATTTAGCTCGCCGTGTATGCGGAGAACTAAGTCGTTGGAATATAATCGTTGATGATTCTGCCGGAATTCCTCTCTCTCAATCTCCTTGGGGAATATTTATTCGTTTAATTGCCTCGGTAGCACAAAAGCCCAATAACAAACATCTATGTCTTGCCTTATTGAAAAACAGATTTCTTTCCTACGATGATATACAAGTCCCTCCCAGAACTATCGCAGAAAATTTAGATAAAAATTTATGGCGTCTCAAACAATCCGATCAAATTGCTCAGGATTTTCTCAACTCAATCCTGGAAAAAATTAAACCATTGAGCAACTTATTCAGCCAATCAGCTGTTTCATTCAATGAGTTATTACAACAACATATTCGTATTGCCGAAAAATTAAGCAGCTCTACATCTTCTCAGTTTTCTCTCTGGCAAGACGACGATGGCAAGGCCGGAGCTGATTTTATTGCCGAACTACTTGAAAAATCTCATCTGTTAAATACCATTCCCCCCAATGATTATTTAAGCCTTCTTGAAAAACTTATGAGTGGAATAATGATACGCAATACCGCTAAAACCCATCCGCGCGTCAAAATTCTCGGTCCGATGGAAGCTCGTTTGAATCACTATGATACTATAATTATTGGCGGATGTATTGAAGGAATTTGGCCGCAATCTCCGCAAAACGACCCTTGGATGTCGCGCCCTATGAAACGTGATTTTGGACTTAACCAACCCGAACAGCAAATAGGTGTATCCGCTCTTGATTTTACTAATTTACTTGGTGCCTCCAATGTCTATCTCACTCGCAGCCGCATGAATGACGGAGCCCAAACTCTGAAATCACGCTGGTGGTTGCGTTTGACAACGGTTTTGCAAGCTCTTAATATTGATGTCAACCAACTTTATGATACTTATTATACCGAATTATGCCGTCATATTGATCAACCGAACAATTCCGAAATTATTAAATTATCTCCTCCCAATCCCTGTCCTCCTCTTGAGGCTCGACCACGCAAATTATCAGCCACGGCTTTTGAAAAACTTATGCGAGACCCTTATAGTATATTTGCCGAATATATTTTAAAACTCAAACCTCTTGATGAATTAGACGCAGTTGCCGACCAGTCCGATTTCGGCAATTTAGTACACAAAGTCCTTGACGATTTTGCTCGCAAATATCCTCAACAGCTTCCGACAAATGCTGAAGAAGTATTATTGTCTTTAGGCGAAGAAGCTTTTCGCCAAGCCGATTTTTCTGCCGATAAAACTACTTTTTGGCGTCCTAAATTTACACAAATTATCAAATGGATTATTTCTCAAGAACAAAATTATCGCCATCAAATTTCACTTATCAATAGTGAAATATGGGGCAAACTACTTCTGGAAAATACTTTAATGGGAACTTTCGAAGTTTTTGCCAAAGCCGACCGCATAGATTTGACTACTGATAAAAAATATAACATTATTGATTATAAAACCGGACGTGCCCGCTCTGCCAAAGAAGTCAAAGCAGGTTATGCGCCTCAACTGCCTATTGAAGCACTTATTGCCCAGTCCGGCGGTTTCAGTAATTTACCTCATGCCGAAATTAATCAACTTATGTATTGGAAATTAGGCGATAAAATAATCAGCATTAATGATAATTTGGAACAATTACTTAGCAAAACCAAAGAACATCTGCTTGAAATTATTAATCTTTTTGCTAACCCTGATTCCGGCTATCTAAGTCGTCCCAATCCCAAACATGTCCCTGAATATACCGATTATGAATATTTGGCACGTGTCAAAGAATGGTCGGTTAAAGATGAAGGAGAAGACAATTGACAGATTTAAATACTCAACGCAACAATCGTATTGCCTTAGCTTCATCACAACAACAACGAGCATCGGACCCTTCAAAATCGGTATGGGTTGAAGCCTCGGCAGGAAGCGGCAAAACCAAAGTGCTATCTGATCGAGTATTACGACTTCTGCTCGAAGGTGCCAATCCTTCTCACTTGCTTTGCTTAACTTATACCAAAGCCGCAGCTTCGGAAATGAACAATCGTATTCTCGAAAAATTAGCACAATGGGCTGTTATCAACGATAACGAACTTATTAAAGAATTGCAAAAATTGCCTGCGGACACTAATCTCATAGCTCAAGCTCGTCGTTTGTTTGCCTTGGTGCTTGATACTCCCGATGGCATAAAAATTCAAACCATTCATAGTTTTTGTCAGGAAATTCTCAAACGTTTTCCTTTGGAAGCCAAAATATCACCCTATTTTGAAGTTATGGATGATCGTGAAACTCAAGAAACTTTAGCCCAAATTAAACAGGATATCTTAACTGATATTCCTGCAAATTTAGTTTCTTCCTTAAATTACCTCACCGCCAATTGCAGTGAATATTCTTTTCCCAAAATTTTATCCTCAATCACCGATAATTGTAATATGTTGGAAAGCTATTTTAGTTCGTTTCCTGACTTCAATCAAGCTATTAAGCACATATCTTCCGTATTACATACGCCCGAAGATTACACAATTTCTTCTGTTTTACAACAATTCTGGAAAGATCTTCCGCGAGATGCTCTGCAAAAACTGCTCAAAGCCCTTGAAGCAGGAACCCAAAATTCTCAAAAAACAAGCAGTCAACTTTTTCAGGCAATCGTTTCACAGGATTTTGACACTTATTGCTCAATAATGTTAACTAAAGAAAACGCACCTCAAAAAAATTTTTTGGTAAAAAAATCTCAAGAAATGTTCCCAGAAGCCATTCAAATTTACCATGACGAGTGTGCTCGACTGATTAGTTGTATCCAATTATTACGCTGTATTAATTTACGCGATTCCACAACAGCCGTATTAACTTTAGCTCGCGAAATAATAGAACGTTATCAGCAAGCCAAAATTTTCAAATCAAAAATGGATTATAATGATTTAATCAGTAAAACTTCACAATTATTACACTCTCCGCAGGTTGCCGATTGGGTCCTTTACAAACTTGATGGTGGTATTGACCATATTTTGATCGACGAAGCCCAAGATACATCTCCTGAACAATGGTCTATTATTCAAGCTCTTTCTCAAGAATTTTTTTCCGGATCAGGCAGCAAATCTTTATCGCCGACTGTTTTTGTAGTCGGTGATCGTAAGCAATCAATTTATTCATTCCAAGGCGCCAATGTTGATGAATTTGAAAAAATGCATGATTATTTTGCTTCATCAACTCCTAATTTTCAAACCATTAATATGGAAGTTTCCTTCCGTTCCACTGCCGCCGTGCTGGATTTGGTAAATACCGTATTTACTACTTCGTCAGCCGTTAAAGGTGTAGTTTCATCGCACCAAAACATTAACCATATTCCTTCACGTATTGGCGAATGCGGTCACGTTGAACTTTGGGAATTAACCTACCCGCAATCAAACAATACTTCTGACGATATCTGGTTACCGCCGGTTGAACGCATTACAGCTCAATCAGCATCATCGGTTTTAGCTCAAAAAATTGCTGAATTAATTCGGCACAAAGTAAATTCCCGCGAACTTAAAGCTGACGGAACCCCTTTACGTTACAGTGATTTTTTGATTTTAATTCAACGGCGTAATTCTTTTGCCGAAGAGATAGTTCGTGCTTGTAAGAACGCCAACGTCAATATTACCGGTATCGACAAACTCAAACTCAACGAACAAATTGTCGTTATGGATTTAATGTCAGCTGCTCGCTTTGTTTTGTTGCCTGATGACGATCTCAATCTTTGTTGTCTGCTGAAATCTCCACTTTTCGGACTTAATGATGATGACCTTTTCAATCTTTGCTACAAACGCGGAGACTATTCTGTATGGCACCAACTACAACAAAACCCTGCCTTTGTTCAAACTTATCAGACCTTACAAGAACTTTACAATATTTCAAATGATATACGACCATTTGAATTTTTCAGCTATATCTTAAACGATCTTCACGGACGCCGTAAATTTATAACTCGCCTTAATGTAGAATGTGAGGATGCCATTGATGAATTTATCAACCTTACTTTATCTTTTGAACAAGATCACATCCCCACTCTGCAAACATTTATAGAATGGATGCAAAGTGATGATATGGAAATAAAACGCAGTCTGGAACAAAACGATCTCGATGCCGTACGTTTGATGACTGTCCATGGATCTAAAGGGCTCCAATCTCCTGTTGTAATTCTTCCCGACACTGTGCGTTTCAAAAATGTCAAACAGGAAGCCGGATGGCTAAAAGATGAACACTCTCTATTCTACCCTTTAGGAAAAGATTATTATGATGAAAAGTGCGTTCAAATGCAAACTATCCAACAAAATTCCGTTACAGAAGAATATAATCGTTTACTATATGTCGCCATGACTCGTGCCGGAGAACAACTCTACATTTGCGGCTACACTTCAAAAAACTCGCCCAATGAAAAATCTTGGTATGAAATATGCAAACAAAGCCTAAGCAAAATATCTAATACATCTTCAGATCATGCTTTGGTTTATCACCTTGAATCCTTAAATCCCCCGACTAAAAATGAAAAAACTTCTACTATTAAAAATCATTTAACTGCGCCTTCATGGATTAACACTTATCCTCAAGAAGAAACTCCCTTATCCCGTCCCTTAACTCCATCCCATCTTGATGATAAAAAAACACCAGCAATCTCGCCGTTATCTTCCGTTGACAATTCTTTACTCTACATTCGCGGCAACCTCATCCACAAACTCTTGCAATTTTTACCGGATCATCCCCCTGCTGACCGCGAAAAGCTAATTCGCACTTATATCACTCATCAGGGATCAGATTTTTCACCTCAAGAACAAGAAAAAATAATTCACGAAGTTTTAAATCTTATCAGTTCCCCTGCTTTTGCACATCTGTTTTCATCAAATTCTTTACAAGAAGTATCTGTTATGGGCAAAGTCGACAACCAGATTATATCCGGAAAAATTGACCGATTAGTCATACTTCCCGAAGAAGTTATAATTATTGACTACAAAACAAATCGTCCTGCTGCACAAAATTTAAATGAAGTCCCTGTAAATTATATTAAACAGTTACAGGCCTATAAAAAATTAATCTCGGAAATTTATCCCGATAAAAAAATAACCTCTTGCATTTTATGGACAAATACCGCTCAAATTATGCAAATACCATAAATCAATAAAAAACACCAAACCTTTATTGATTTTTAATTAACCGTAAACTATATTAGAAGTGAATACATAAACTTTAAGGATGAATATTATGCAAAACGAAACTTTTTCTCAAACAGCATCGACATCCATTGACGTCGGTTTGCGCAACTATATGCAAAAAATATATAATTACATGGCAGCAGGGTTATGCCTTACCGCTCTTTCCGCATGGCTTATAGTTAACACTTCACTGCTGGGAATATTTTTCAATATTACCCCCGAAGGCGGAGCCGCTTTGTCCGTTTTGGGATGGGTTGCCTTCATAGCTCCCTTAATTATGGTTTTTGCCTTTGGTTGGGTTTTAAGTCGAGGAACTGCAACGCAAGTTCGCCTTCTCTTTTGGTGCTATTCCGCCGTTATGGGAATAAGCTTAACCCCGATTTTATTACTTTATACCGGAGCCAGTCTTACCCGAGTATTTCTAATTTCTGCCGGTGCTTTCGGCGGATTAAGCCTTTGGGGATACACCACCAAGCGCGATCTGACAGGCATGGGGGCTTTTCTGCGAATGGGCTTAATTGGTCTTATTATTGCTATGTTGGTCAATATTTTTGTTAAAAGCAGCGGATTTGATTGGGCTTTATCTGTTATCGGTGTAGTAATCTTTAGCGGTCTCACTGCTTATGACACTCAAACTCTGAAACTAATGTATCACCCGAGTGATGACAATGAAATATCTTCTAAAAAGGCTTTAAGCGGAGCCCTTCAGTTATATCTTGATTTCATCAACTTATTCTTGTATTTGCTTCGTTTTTTAGGCGATCGCCGCTAAAAAGCCTTTTTTTTCAAACCCCGAATTTTACAGATTCGGGGTTTGATTTATTTTGCATCAAAATTAATCCGCGGATCAATTAAACAATAAGTTATATCGGATACCAATTTCAAAACCAATCCCAACAATGCAAAAATATACATTGTTCCGAACACAACCGGATAATCTCGCGTCATAATTGATTGGTATCCTAATAAACCCAAACCATTCAACGAAAAAATTACCTCAATTAATAATGAACCGGTAAATAACATTTTTATTAATAATGACGGAAACCCTGATATTACTAACAACATTGCGTTGCGAAAAACATGCTTATAGAGAACTTCGTTATCACTCAATCCTTTTGCTCGCGCAGTCAAAACATAAGGCTTATTTATCTCATCCAAAAATGAATTTTTTGTAAGCATTGTCAATGAAGCAAATCCGCCTATAACCATCACTGTAACAGGTAAAGTTATATGCCAAAAATAATCTTTAACTTTTCCTATAATTGATAATTCTTCCCAATTTTCCGAAGTTAAACCATGTAAAGGAAACCAATTTAAATAATTTCCTCCCGCAAACAACACTATCAATGCCACTGCAAACAAAAATACCGGTATTGCCGAACCAAACACCACCAAAAAAGAAGTTACCAAATCAAACCTTGATCCATCTTGCACAGCTTTTTTAATTCCCAACGGAATAGCTATCAAATAAATTATCAATGTTGACCACAAACCCAGTGATATAGAAACCGGCATTTTCTCTTTAATTAACTGCCACACACTCTTATCCTGATAAAAACTTTTACCAAAATTAAACATTGCATAATCTTTTATCATAATTACAAAGCGTTCCCAAGCCGGCTTATCAAACCCGAATTGTTTTTCCAAAGCTTTTACCAATTCGTCGGGAACACCTGATGCCCCTTGATAATGCCCCGAACTCTTATTATCAATTGTTGTTGCTTTACCGGAAATCGAAGATGTCGCATCGGTATTAATTCCTTGATATTGTGCCAACACATATTCAACCGGCCCTCCTGGAGCAAATTGAATTATCGCAAAATTAAGCGCTAATATTCCCAATAATGTAACCGGTATCAACAATAACCTTCTTATAAGATAATTTCGCATAATCTTACTCCTCAATCCACCATGTGTATATATCAAAACCTGTCTTAATATCACTTTGCGGATGTTTCAATTTCTTATTATAAGCAACACGATCATGAGATGAATACCATTGTGGAATAAAATAATATTCATGCATTATCACTCGATCTAAAGCTTTTACATAAGCCTTATATTTATTAGCATTATGAGTTGCAATCATCCCATCAATTATTTTATCAATAGCTTCATTCTTTACACCTAAAAAATTATAAGATCCTATCACATCAGCCGCTTCCGACCCCCATATTTCTCGCTGCTCGTTTCCCGGCATATTACTCATTCTATATGACAAAATAGCCATCTCAAAATCAAACTTATCCAGACGATTCTTAAATACATTAACTTCTAAATTGCGAAAAATCAGCTTAATTCCTATCTTTGCCAAATTATCGATAAAAGGTAACATCACTCTTGTAAACGAAGATCCATTTGCCGCATTACTCAAAACCTCAATTTCTAAAGGCTCCTGTGTTTTTAAATTTACCATTTTTCCGTTTCTAAAACCATATCCGGCATCTTCTAACAATAAAACAGCTTCTTTTAAATTATGACGCAATTTTTCGGCACTTGAATTATCCGGTAAAACAAATTTCTCCTTAAAGACACTTTCCGGAACATTGTCTTTCAATTTCAACAAAATTTCTTTTTCATCACCTTCCGGCAATCCTTCTGCTGCAAAATCAGTATTGCTGAACACACTGTATATCCGCTTGTATTGACTATAAAACAACTTTTTATTAGCCCAATCAAAATTAAAAGCTAAACCGATGGCTTTACGCACGCGTCTGTCTTGCAACTTTGGTAATCTTGTATTAAACCCGAAAAATTGCAAAACTGCCGGATTATTATGCTCCATCTCTTCCTTAATTATTGTCCCATCCGCAATTTTTTTATTATTATAACCGCTGGCCCAAATCTTGGCTATATACTCTTCTCTTGCATCAATACTTTCCGAAAACAAAGCTTGCAACGTAACCGTAGTGTCTTGATAAAAATCAAACCTTATTCGATCAAAATTAAAAAATCCTCGTCTTGTTGCTAAATCTTTTCCCCAATATTTTTCATTTCTTCTCAATTCTACAAATTTGTTAGGTTCAAATTTTGCAATAACATAAGGTCCGCTCCCCAAAGGCGGGACCAACGACGGCGTTGCAAAATCTTTATTGGCAAAATCTTTAGCCGAAAATATCTTAAACCGCGTTAAAATAAGCGGTAATTCGCGATTTGATATTCCTTGCTTAAAATAAAATCTCACTTGTCTCGTATTAACCTTTTCAACCCGCTCTACATCAGCATAATATATTTTATAAACCGGCGAACCTTTTTCAATCAAAGACTTAAAACTGAAAATAACATCATCAGCCGTAACCGGCGATCCGTCACTGAACTTAGCTTTTTCATCCAATACAAATCCTACAAAACTTCCATCTTTGCTCAATTCAAATTTTTTAGCCAACAACGGATAAGCAGTAGCTATATCATCAGCCGGAGAATACCCTAAACTTTCTAAAGTCAAATCATCTCCGTCACTAAAAGCAATCCCTCTAAAAATATAAGGATTAAAATTATCAAAACTGCCATAAGCCGGCAAAACTAAACTTCCACCTTTAGGTGCATTGGCATTAACAAAGGCAAAATGGCTGAAACCGACAGGATATTTAGGCGCACCATATAAAGACAAGCTGTCAACTAATCTGGCTTCACCGTCAGACACACTCAAAAGACAAGCTATAATTAATATCCAACTAATTTTTATAATTCTGTTCATCGCTCCAACCGCCGAAAGGATAAGTTAAATCGTCAATTTTATCTTTTTGACTGCTGGCTGTATCTTTCTCTTGCCATTCTTTTTTCAAAGAATTTATTGTTTTTTGTGTTTCAGACAAATCATCTTCATTATCATCAAAAAATCTTATTCCATCTTTATCTTTTTCCATTGAATTACTCAACGAAGCTTCTTTGCCGAAACTACGTTCTAAAGCCATCGAAAAACTATCTTTATAATTACTGTCCGAAACAGCACTCGGCTCTCTTTCCTGAACGGGAACCTGCGTCTGCACATATCCTCCTTCTCGCGAGCGTCTTATTTCTCCGGCTATTGGAGCCATAATGGCAAACACTTTTCCCATAACTCCGGTTTCCAACATATCCAAAAATACTTTTTCCTTATCATATTTCTCTAATAGCTGAACTATTCTTTGATAGCGAGCGCAAAATTCCAAAACAGTGCCTGACAACACATTATCAGCCAATACATTAACCAACACCTTTTGCTTAAAATTAGGCTGTCGATTAAAATTCTCAATAATAACTTTGCCGAATGACCATTTTCCACCATTCTGAACCTTAGTCCATAAATATTCTATTTGATCCTCAGATGCTAACCTTTGTCTGGTTATAAAATCGCTGAGCAACTCATTCAAATCAGCCAATAACAAATCAAATCGATTAAGTTCAAAAGCATTTTTCTGATTTTGCTCGCTACCCAGCATTATCCTTGCCAATAAATCGGAATATTCCTGATTTTTTTTCATCTGTGCAAACAATTTTTGTAATTGTGAAGAAACTTTACGGCCATATAGCGTTTGGCAAATTTGTCCGTATATCCACCAAATTACAAATAATGGCAAACAAATGAAAAGCCCGTAAAGTATAATATTCAATATTCCGGCATCAAAAAAAGATATCCCGTTCAATGACATTGTAACAAAATACCATGCCGCAACACCCCAAAAAACCGATAAAAATACTACACCGAACAAACCGACAATTAACATTTTATTTTTCCTTATTTTTTAACAAAAACTTTCCTTTTATGATAATCAATATTATTTTTTTGCCAACAAATTTTACTTCTTCTTACACAAAAACAAAAATATAGTGGTAATTTATAAAAAACAGTATTAAAGTAAAAATGTTATATAACCAACAACTAAGAGAAAAACATGAGTGATTCGGTAACGGTAAATCTTGATTTTGAAAAAAACATCAATGAAGTGGAAGATCGTATTAAACATCTTCAACAACTTGAAAACAGCGATAATCTTAATTTTGATACAGAAATCGCTCGTTTGCAAACAAAATTGGAACGTTTACTGAAAAACACTTATTCCAAACTTACACCTTGGCAAAAAACTCAAATCGCTCGTCATGCTAATCGTCCTCACACCATGGATTATCTCCAAGGATTAATCACTGATTTTACTATGTTAAGCGGTGATCGAGCATTTGCCGACGACAATGCGTTAATCGGCGGCATAGGACGTTTTCGCGGTCAAACAGTTGTGGTTATGGGACAAGAAAAAGGCCATGATTTAGATACACGCATGAAACATAATTTTGGTATGGCTAAACCCGAAGGCTATCGTAAAGCCCAAAGACTTATGGATTTGGCTGATCATTTTAATGTGCCGATTATAAGCTTTGTTGATACTTCAGGAGCTTTTCCCGGTGTTGACGCTGAAGAACGAGGACAAGCACAAGCCATTGCATCTAGTATTGAACGCTGTCTCAATCTTAAAGTCCCTATGATTTCAACCATTATCGGCGAAGGTGGTTCGGGAGGGGCTATTGCTATTGCCACAGCCAACCGTATTCTCATGCTGGAACATGCTATTTATTCGGTCATCTCACCTGAAGGATGCGCATCGATTCTCTGGAGATCCCCTGACAAAGTCAAAGAAGCTACCGAAGCTCTGCATCTTACGGCTCAAGACTTGCGTAAATTCGGAATTATTGATGAAATTATTGCCGAACCCGTAGGAGGAGCGCATCGCAACCATACCGAAACCATTAATCGTACCGGGGATGTCATATTTCGTCACCTGCAGGAATTATCGTCTTTTAATGGTAATGAATTAAAAAGAAAACGTACAGATAAATTTATGAAAATGGGGCGCAAATTTGCAAAATCTGAATAATTTTTTAATTGAAAATATCGCCGTCATATCTGTTTCCGCCATAGTAGTATTAATATTCTTGGCCCTTATGATTATATTTTTTATTAAAACATCCAAAATGCGTGAACTGTTATTGCAATCGCAGGGTGATTTGTCCGGAAGATTAGCTGCACTCGGCGAAATGAATATTCAATCACAAACTCAATTGTTCGCCGCACTCAGTGAACAACGTAATTCTGTCCTCAAAATAATTGATGAAAAACTTTTGGCCTTAAACAAAAATGTCGGTGAAGGCATATTACAAAGCAACCTCAAAACTAATGAAACACTTACAGCCTTACGAGAACGATTGGTAAAAATAGATGTTGCCCAACAAAAAATTTCCTCTCTATCCGAACAGGTTGTATCTTTGCAAGAAGTTCTCTCAAACAAACAAGCACGCGGAGCATTCGGTGAGATCCAACTCAACGATTTGGTTACATCAATTTTACCTCCGAATATTTACAATTTTCAAGCTATGCTCTCCAATGGCAAACGTGCTGATTGCCTTTTGCGCTTACCAAATCCTCCCGGACCGATCGTAATTGACGCCAAATTTCCTCTGGAAAGTTATTATGCTTTACGCAATGCTGCTGATACCAATCAGAAAATTGAAGCAGAGCGATTCTTTCGCAACTCAGTAATTAAACACATCAAAGATATTGCTGAAAAATATATCATTTCTGAAGAAACTGCCGATTCCGCACTTATGTTTCTTCCCTCAGAAGCAATCTATGCAGAACTACATGCCAATTTCATTGATGTTGTAGAAACTTCTTATAAATCAAAAGTCTGGATTGTTTCTCCGACTACTTTAATGGCCACACTCAACACTATCCGTGCGATTCTCAAAGATGCACATATGCGTGAACAAGCTGGCGTTATTCAAAAAGAAGTAATTTCTTTAACCGAAGATATCAGCCGCCTTGATGATCGTATTACCAACCTTGATCGCCACTTCAAACAAGCTTGTGATGATATTGACCAAATAAAAATATCATCCGGAAAAATCAATCGCAAAATTCAAAAAATTGAATCTATCGAATTGGAAAATTCATCTCAAGATTCTTCTCCGCCTCAACTTTCGGTAAATGAATAAATAACTTGGGCAAATAATAAATAACTATTGGATTTTTGCAAAATTGATATATTATTAAGTCGACTGTAACTTTTATAAAGGAATAAAAAATTGACTAAATCTGAATTAATCGAGCGTATTACCTCACAAAACCCTCATCTTACTCAAAAAGATGTCGAAAGAGTGGTTAACGTAATTTTCAATAGCATTTCTGCCGCTTTGGTAAACGGAGACAGAATTGAATTTCGCGGATTCGGAACTTTTTCAGTCAGAACCCGTTCGGCACGTATTGCTAAAAATCCTCGCACCGGTGCTCAAGTAAAAGTTGAAGAGCGCAAACTTCCTCATTTCAAATGTGGAAAAAATCTTTTTGATGAACTCAATAAAAAATAAATAACCTCCAACCGCCAAAAGGAATATTGCGATGTTTTTTTTCAAAATATTACTGGGACTCCCGTTGATTGTTATATTATTGGTTTTTGCCTTTGTTAACAATGACATGACTGTTTTCAGTCTATGGCCCACCGATATTGAGATAACCATTTCCCAAAGTGTAATGATAATTGCTTTATATTCTTTAGGTTATATCGCCGGTTGGTTTTTTACTTGGTTATCTTATTCGCCAGTTCGCCGAGCTTTACGCAATCAAAAAAAACAAAATCGCAAAATAACCAAAGAACAGGAAAAACTTTCTAAAGAAGTTGAAGGTTTGCGTGGTAATATTGACGAGCTTAAGGCTGCGGTTCCTACTGAAGAAAAAAGCGGAATGTTTAGTCGTTTTCGCAAAATATTTAAATCGAAATCTAACGAAATTAAAGAAAGTTTATAAATGAACTGGATTTCCGAATTTGTCCGCCCCAAGATAAAAAAAACTTCAACTAAAGAAGTTTCCGATAATTTATGGACCAAATGTCCGGAATGCGGGCAAATGCTTTTTAATAAAGAGTTGGAAAAAGATTATTATATTTGTTCTTTTTGCAATCATCACCTAAGATTGCCGATTGAAAACAGATTTAAAATGCTTTTTGATAATTCGCGTTATCGTTTGATAAATTTACCTAAAGTTCAAGACGATCCGCTGAATTTTAAAGATACCAAAAGATACATAGATCGTTTGAGAGCTTACCGCCGCGCTTCTCATACCGACGATGCCTTATCAGTTGCCGTAGGTAATATTGATTCTATCAGAACCGTGATAGGAGCTTTAGATTTTAGCTTCATGGGCGGATCAATGGGTATAGCTGTAGGAGAAGGCATAGTCAAAGCTTGCGATTTTGCCGCAAAAACATCAGCTCCCCTAATCCTAATAGCAGCTTCCGGCGGGGCACGTATGCAAGAAGGTATGTTATCATTAGTTCAAATGGCTCGTACCACCGCAGCAATTAGTTCTTTTAAAGAAAATGGATTACCTTATATATCCGTCATGACCGACCCCACCACCGGAGGAGTATCTGCTTCTTTTGCCATGTTAGGCGACATTAATATTGCCGAACAAGGAAGCATTATCGGATTCGCCGGTGCAAGAGTCATCGAACAAACTCTGCGAGAAACCTTGCCCGAACATTTTCAAAAAGCCGAATATTTGCGTGACCACGGAATGATTGATATTGTTGTAAATCGCATGGATCTAAGAGACACTTTAGCTCGTATACTAAAACTACTCACGTCTAAAACAAATTAAGGATTCTTTCATCCATGTTGTCACTAAAACATATTTCAATCAACTCTTTCAACGAAAGCATCATCTACTTGCACAAAGATTGCGAAGCTTACAAAGTTGATGAAATAAACAATATGACTAAAGTTGAAGTTCATGGAGGAGCTTCCCCCATATTTGGTTTTTTGGAAATTATTGATGATGATAGCATTTTGAGCACCAACGAACTCGGCCTGAATAATGAAGCATTTCAGTTAATTAATTTACCGGAAGGTGCTGATGTCAGTTTAACCATCGCTCCACAACCTCCTTCACGCCCCTTTATTAAACGAAAAATGCTCGGCAATATTCTTTCCGAAACAGAATATGCAGCTATTATAAACGATATCGGCAACCATCGCTACTCTAACATTGACACTGCTGCTTTTTTAGTTGCTGCAGGCTCATTTATGACTGCACCGGAAACCTTATCTTTAACCCAATCTCTGGTTGGCAACAAGGTTTTTCACTGGGATAATGAAAATATCGTAGTAGATCACCATTGTTTAGGAGGTATCCCCGGAAACAAAACCGATATAATCATCACCGCAATAGTGGCTGCTTACGGCTTACCGATTCTTAAAACCGCTTCACGTTCCATAACTTCATGCGCCGGTGTAGCTGATACCTTTTCTGTTTTGGCTAATGTTGATATAGATGAGCAAAAAATCCGCCAGTTGCTTGAAAACGAACGAGGCGTAATTGTTGATTATAATACCTTGCCCTTGGTTTCTGCTTGCAAATTGATTTCATCAGTCGAACGAACTCTCGGCATCTCACAACAGCATAATATTGTATCAGAAATTCTTGCTATAAAATTAGCCTCCGGCATAACTAATCTGGTACTGGATATTCCCGTCGGCCCGACTTCTCGTATAAAATCAATTGAAAATGCCGTGCAAATTCGTAAACTGGTTGAATACATAGGAGACATGTTATCTCTGAAAATTGATGCCGTAATAACAGACGGTAGCGAACCTATCGGTAACGGAGTAGGCGCAGTATTGGAAGCTCGTGATGTAATGAAAGTTTTACGCAATCGTGATGATGCACCACAGGATCTTAAAGAAAAATCTCTGTTTCTTGCCGGACGTATTTTGGAGTTTGATCCCAAATTACGCGGAGGACAAGGATATCATGTTGCCAAAGAAATTCTGAATTCCGGCCGTGCACTTGAAGCGATTAACCGCATCATTTATAATCAAGGTAAAGCTCCGCAAGCACGCCTGGGCAATCTAACTCGCGAAATAACTGCCGATCGTTCGGGAACAGTCCAAAGCATAAACAACCAACGCATTAATCACCTTGGTATTCTTGCCGGTGCTGGTCAATATGCCGGTGCTGGATTTGATTTGCTTAAAAAAGTCGGAGACTCTGTCACTGCCGGAGAAACATTATATATTATACACTCAACCAATTCCAATGATTTCGCTATGGCTAATTCAGCCATCGATAGTGACAATGGCTATGAAATAAAATAATCCGCAAATTACTTCGGCATATATATTTCAAACAAAGCATTTTCATAAACCAAATTATTTTTATATGCCTGTCTCAAATTTATTGCCTTAGTAGATTTATTTTCTTTATTGATAACCAACCAATCTCCTTTTTCCGGCAAAGGTTTAGGAACTAGCGGAAAATAAATAAGCGGAATATTATTAAATATTTTCAACTTTTGTGTAATATTGCGATCTAAATAATGCACGTCTGATTTTATTACAAAAATTCTATCATTAAAATAATAGCGATAAGCTGTCGACCACGTCTCAATAATCCACTGCCACAAAGTCTTTGTAACATAAGGTCCTTCTAAAATAAAAACAGGATTAACGGTTTTTGGCTTGGTATGGTCAGCCATATATTCAGCAACTTCACGATAATATACCCCTTTATTTTGCCGATGAAACATCATATCGGTCTGAACACTGTAAACTATCAATAATACCCCTAAAACCCCTAACAGTTTTTTATTATCAATATATTCAAAAAGATATGCCAAAACAAACAATGTTGATGTAAGCATATAATAACTTTTACCGGCTAAATGCGGTGTTGAAGGCGACAACCTAAATATTACAACAATCGCAACAGCTGTGCAAATCGCCCCAACCAACAATCCTGATCGAAACATCGGATTGTTTTTTTCACTGTAAAACTTAATTAATCTATAAACAGCTATACCGACAGCAACCGCCATCAAAATCAATTCCAACCTATAACTTACCAATTGTTGTAACAATGTTTGCTTATTGGCCGAAAGATAAAAATTAGCACCATTTTGCAAAATCTCAAATATTACCACATAGCATAACAAACTTAACGCTAATAAAAATTCTATAGGCATTATTTGAATAATTCTCCACGGCTTTAACAAGCTCTTCATAACAATTTTTTCCGTTATGACATTATAAATCAACGAGGTCAATACTATACCTGAATAGAAAATTATACAGGTTTCTTTTGTATAAATCGCAATATTTGCAAACAATATAAAAAATGCTGCCCACTTTAACTGATGCGTTCTGCAATATTTACGAGCAAAAATCAATCCCAACATTAAAGCTATTATCATATCCCTTTCCGGAAAAATAATATTTGCCGTTTGTAACAAAGTCGGCATTACCAACAAAATAGCTATCATCCATAATTTTTTTGCCACCGGAATATAATTAAAAAATACCGCCAATGCCCACGCAACCAACATCGTTTGAAACAAAACGAATATCTTTATTACAATGATATTCTGCGTAATCGCATACAAACTTGATAAATACCATGACCCCAGCGGTATAACCCGAATATAATCAAAACTGGCAACCAGCCCGAATCGCATTGAACGAGTGGTATTTATAGCCATTAAATCATAATTTTCAAACAGTGAATTTTCTAATGTTAAAATATACACTTCTGTAAATATAATTGCAGCAATAACCGCTACCAATGCAACCCAATCTGATGCCTTTTTATAATCAAAAACATATATTTTATCACTAAAACAGTCTGCATATAACTTTTTATTGCTTAAACAGTTACGCAAAAAAATCATACTCACGGCTAGCACTAGAGCCACAACCCCTAAATAGAACAGCCATGGGCGTGTCGACAAATAAGTATAATTAAATTTCAAAAAATTTTGCCATATATTATCTTGCAACCAAGGAAGCTCAAACATCAATTTGCTCCTTTACCATAAATTTAAGTCTCAGTTTTTCTGCTATAACCAACCAATAAGGATAAAAGAACTTTATTTTTTTACCGAATTTATCAGCCAATTCTTTTTTAATTTTCCTGTCAGCAATCATCATTTCATGTTTTTTCAATAATGACCAATTATCCCCATGCAAACTATATTTAACCAATATTTGCGAAATATTGGCTAAAGTTAAATTTTTTTCCATAGCTTGTCTCACAAAATCATAATCCTCTGCCGGAGAATATTCTTCACGATATTTTATATTCAAATCATTAAACACTTCCCGGCGATACATAATTGTAGGGTGCATTAACACATTACCCTTCCATAAATCGTTCCAATCCGGTCTCAGCGGATGACACCATACCCATCCCAAATTAGTTATCAATCTACGCCAAAGTGAAGCACCTTTTGGACATAACAATTCGAACCAACTTCCCGCCATCGCTACATCTTTATGCTTGTCTAAAAAATCAACTTGAACTTTTAACCGATTGGGTTTGCAAATATCATCATGATCCAAAACGGCAATATATTCCCCCTTTGCCATATCAATCAGCTTATTACGCGTAACCGATATACCCAAGTTGCTATTATTTCGAACATATTTTATACGTTTATCATCAAATGATGCAATTATCTTTTCGGTCTCATCTGTTGAAGCGTCATCACATAATATCAATTCAAAATCATCATAAGTCTGCGCCAAAACCGCGGCAATAGTCTCTTTTATAAACTTTTCGCCGTTATAAACCGGAACTAAAACAGATACTCTAGGACGCGAAGTTGTTAACATGACATAAAAACTTTATACATTTACAAAATTTACTGTATAATATGACTCAATTCATTTATTGTCCATAACAAAAAATATTTTATCAGAACAACCTTGCTATATTGTAAAAAAATTAATTTAGACAACCATAATGACAGCTTAACTCAGATATATAATTTTATACCTGCAGAAGCTACAGTGCTGGATATTGGTTGTGCCACTGGAAGCCTTGCCTTCCCTTTGGTAAAAAATAAAAATTGTAAACTAATTGGTCTTGATTTTAATCCTGAAAGCATCTCTGCATGTAAAAAACTTAAAATCTTCGACGAGATATTTTTATATGATATGAATAATTTCAATCTTAAAGATTTTGAAAAATATATCGGATATTTTGATTATATAGTATGCGCTGATATTTTAGAACATTTAGTATTTCCTGAAAAAATTTTAAATAAAATAATTCCCCTACTTAAAAATAATGGTTATATAATTATATCTCTACCCAATATAGCTCATGCCAGCATAAAAGCAAATTTGCTTCTTGATGACTTTACCTATACTGAAATGGGCATATTGGATAAAACGCACTTACATTTTTACACCTATAAAAATATTGCAAAGATGCTAACTAATTGTAATTTAAAAATAGTTCAAGCTGATACGGTTACTTTACCGGTTAACGGATGGCAACCCCACAAAATTACCGAACTCCCTGAAAAAATTCGTGAATTCATAACCAGCGATAAACATTCGCATATTATGCAGTATGTCATGCTTTGCCAAACAACCTCTAAATCAACCGATCATAATCTTAAAATTCTTGATTCGCTTAGACTAAAATCAAATATATCAAATAATATAATATCTTCCGTTAAACGATTTTTAATGTTAAGGACACCCAACCTCATTAAATATCTAGAAAAAATAAAAAAATAGGAGAAATCCATGCAAAAACTTGCCATCATACTTCCCTGTTACAACGAACAAGAAATCTTGCCCAAAACTATCAAGACCGTGGACAAGTTGCTAAATAAACTGATAAACTCAAAGCAAATATCCTCTTCCAGCCAGATTTGCTTTGTTAACGACGGATCTAAAGACAAGAGCTTAAAAATAATTACAGACATCTGCTCCGAAAATAAACATTTTAGCTGCATTAATTTATCTCGCAACTTTGGTCATCAGGGAGCAATCCTGGCGGGAATGAATGAAATTTCCGCAGATATCTATGTTACTATTGATGCTGACTTGCAAGATAACCCCGATTGCATTTGCGAAATGCTTAATAAAATCAACGACGGATTTGACATCGTTTATGGCGTCCGCGATTCGCGAGATACTGACAGTTGGTTTAAACGAACCACCGCTGTTTGCTATTACCGCTTACTCAAATTTTTAGGAGTAAATATCGTATATAATCATGCTGACTTTCGTATGATGACCAAACGCGCCGTCGAAACGCTTAAACAATTTCCTGAACGAAATTTATTCTTACGAGCCATAATTCCCTTAGTAGGTTTTAAGTCGGCTCAGGTTTATTATGATCGCACCAAACGTCAAGCCGGAGAAAGTAAATATCCTCTTCCCAAAATGATGGCTTTGGCTTGGAACGGCATCTCCAATTTTTCAATTGTCCCTCTACGTCTGGTAACTTTCAGCGGATTTCTTATTTGCTTTATGAGTTTTATATTTTTATGTTATGTTATTTACAATTGGTCTGCTAAAGGAACTATTGTCGGCTGGGCATCTTTGGTAACCATCATCACCATTTTCAGCGGCGTGCAAATGATATCCTTGGGAATTATCGGAGAATATTTGGCAAAAGTTTTCATCGAAGTCAAAAAACGTCCGCTTTATATTGTTGAATCAAAAATTAACATCGAAGATTAAACAGATTTTCCTTCGCGTAATACCTTATCTGCCAAATCGCTATGTTTACCATCCGCATTATGCACATATAACGGAGCATGAATCATCAATGGTGCTCTTGAATCCTTTTGTGCCCTAACTATAACTCTTTTGGCCTTGTCATCACTCGGTTTGGAAAAAATCGGAAAAACCTCGATTTTTCCCAACCTTCCATGAATATCAGCTAAAATATATTCTAACATTTCTGCCCGATTTATCATATAGAATCTTCCCTGAGGGCGCAATGCTTTCAAACAAAAATCTATCCACCTGTCAAAAGCATTTCTATTAAAATTATGTGCTTTAGCTTTGCTTTCATTTGGTGAGGGCATATCGCCCATCGAATATGGAGGGTTCGAAATAACATGATTAAAACTGCACGGCTTATATCGTTTATTTAGTATATCAATTTCAGTAAATTTGACATTATCAAATCCATTTGCCACAGCACTTGTATTTGCTGCTTCTACCAACTCTTTTTGCAACTCCACCCCTTCAATTAACGGTTTCTTATCCTTAAATCTTGACGCTAGGCATAATGCTATTGCTCCGGTTCCTGCTCCAACATCCAATATTGCATCATTTTTCTTAACATCTTTCACCGCTGCAGCTAACCACACCGCATCAGTCGAGGCGTGATACAATCCTTCAGGTTGATATATTTTAACCGTTCTATTCAGTAAGTAATCACAATTACCTTCAATCATAACTCTTTCCATGTTATAGCCGCACGAGCCAACTCACGAGCATTATCTCCTTTTGCTCTTATGCTATGTGTAGATTTATCTCCGATCATTGAAGTAACAACTTCAATATCCTCACCTATAAAACCTTCCTTTTTAAAATTAACTTCAATTTTCGCCGGAGTATGTGTTTTATGCCAAGCATTATCAACTGCTTCACCTGCCCATAAAACATAAACTGCATTATTAATATGATGATTTATATCAATATCATCATAACGCACCCTATATTTATAATATTCCAAATCATCTAAAGGCTCACTGATTTTTGCAAAATCTGTTTCCAAAACATGCTCATCAATCGCCGTATATCCTTGTAATGTATCCGGAATAGATAACGGACGTTTCTTATCCAAACTGATTAACAACCACCTGCTCGCCGATTTAATTATTGCTTCCCCCTTTTCATCGCAAATCTCAAAATCTCTGCGTGCCGCTAATTTTCCTGCCAAAGAAGGCCAAGTTTGTAAAACTATTTTTTCATCAACCTTGGGCAAACGTTTTATCTCGATTACATAATCATTTCCCACCCATGTCATATTATTCTTAATACAAAATTCCATTCCAAAACCGCGCCGCGCCGCATCTTTAGTCGCTGCATCTTGCAAAATATTCATTAAGGTTACCAAACGAAGATTATTATTTTGATCTCCCTCATAAGAACGAATTGAATAATTTTCTTTCAATTTATCAAATTCCATGTTTTTTCTCCATTTTATATTCAATAATCTTAAATTTCTGCATAGTTCTTCTTTTGCTGTAAGTATTGCGAATACTGCCATGCCCGGCTGTCGGACATTGCAAAGTCTTAACCATCTTACCGTCTTTTTGCGAAACCATCCAAACTGCAGGCTTTTTTTCAACTAATTTATATTCATTTTTTCCAAACTTATACAGCATATTATTATGTGGTAACGGATTTATCAGATTAAAACCGGCCAATTGTCCCACTTCATAAAATTCTTCCAATACAAAATCCGGACAATGCGTCGGAATATAAACTGCTTTATTCATAATTTGCTTTAATATTTGCCAATCGCCCATAAAAGCATGCCCCGACCCGCGCAATAACGGCTCATCAACCACTGATATAGTTTTAATACCCTTATTTTCGGCTTGCTTTTTCAAAGACGCATAACGCAATCGCGCCGTTATAAACATCAAAGCATCTCTTGAGTCTATCCAATATTTATCTTCTAATTTACGATAAGTCCCGATTATTACAAATTTACTTCCCAGTTGTCCCAAATCATTCGGTAATTTTTCAAAAACTTTGATACGATTCTTAGCTATCGCTTCAAAATCAATTCCATATTTAAACAACAAGCGTAAATAATTATAAAAATCTTCATCACCGTGAAAAGCTACATTAAATCCTAATTTTAATGCAGCTAAAAAAGCTACTATATACATCTCCACATGGGTCGGATACACTGTCATATAAATTTTCTTTTTACGAAAATGCTTAATTAACCCGATAAATTTTTTATAAACATCGCTTTCTCGATAAGCGATTCCTTCATGATCAATCTCACAAAAATCCCCGACCACATAATTAATCTTTTCTGCCATCTGGCGCAACCGCTTAACGTTAGTCGGCTTTTTAAAAAACGTCGAATTATCAAGCTTCATATCTCCGCTGTGATAAACCGTAACTTTATTAAAACTCAACAAAAAACCATAAGCATCAAAACAAGTATGAGAAGCACTCAAAACCTCAATTTTTAAACGTCCGAAACGTTTTATATCTCCATTTTTAATAACCACAAAGCGCGGTCTCTGTTTCTGCGAAATTTTGTAAAAATCATACAGGTCATCCAACACTATTTGCGTATATCTTCCCCCGTAAAGTGTCGGCAATTTATAACCTGCCCGCAAATAATGTACTAATCCGTTCAAATGATCAGGATGGGAATGAGTTAGAAAAATTGCTTTTAATCCGTTGCTTTTATCTTTCAATAATGCGGTAATATCAGGCACAGCTGCAACTGCACCATCAACGCCTAACGCCTGATAATTATCAAATTTTCCCACATCTATTAATAATGAAGTTTTAACCGTCTTATTTTCTCTTTGCTCGACACAGGTATACTGATAACAATGACCGCTTATTTGATCAATATTATTGCCGCCCAACGGCCGCCAGTACAAACCTGTGTCCAGCATAGAGTTTCTTTCCATTCAATAAAAACAAACTACAGCTTCTCCGCTTTACGCAAATGATATTCAGCCAGTTTTGCTTCACGCCAAGCATTTGCCGAAACGGACAGCTTAGATCTGAGATTGTTTTTATTTTTAGCAAAACGAATGGGTTTTTCAAGTTTTTTTCTGCTCTTTACGCGTTTATCAACAGTTTTCGCTTTCATGCCCACTTTCAGCATACCGCGATAAACTTCCGACAACTTTTGAGCATAAATATTTGCTTTTTCAGGCAAACTGGAGTGATAAGCCGCAGCAGCCTTATTCCAATCATGCCCTTTCTGCACATATAGTTTTTTAACAAATTTAGCACCATATTCCATATTTTTATATGGGTTAAAAGCATCTTCCAAATTCTTGAAAGCATCAGGATGATAAACCAAATTAATTTGCATACATCCTACATCAATACTTTTGATTCCCTCTGCTTGAAAACGCTTAACAGCTGCAATAGCCTCACGTTTACTGTCAAAGAAATACCCCTTGCCTTGAGCATTAACCGTCCAAGGCCAAGCTGTTTTCTTCTTGGAAACCTCATCCCAACGTCCGGTTTCGACATTAGTAATAGTATTAAGTAGGTGTCTTTTAATTTGGAATTTGTCTTCATACCGCCGAGCAGCAACCGAACAAACTTCTCTATCACTAACATAATGAGGATAATCCGAAGCCTCTACCGGCTGACTGAACATCAGCAACAATAACAAAAACATTAAAAAATTTGATACGAAAAGTCGCATCCCTCTGTTCCCCTAAATCTGTCACAAGTATCCCTTATGCAACAAATATGCCAATTTCAACTTGCTTAACGACACCAGCGGATAAACAACCCGAATTTAAGGTTAAGTTAAACACTTGTTTCTGCTCCGACAACCGAACAAAAACACAACTCGCTAAACGATTTATTAACGAGTCGTTAAAAAAACAAGCGTCTTATAACATATTTATTTATTAAAATCCAGCAAAAAATTTCCTAATTTTACGATTACTTCACTCATATCATCGGCAACTCTTTGAAATTGCGCTGTTTTATTATAATTTTTTTCATTCATATATAATTTACGATTAACTTCCAACTGCAAGGTATAAATCTTGCGACGTGGCTGACAATAATTAAATGTTATATAAGCTCCTGAATAAGGCTTATTACACTCAACTCTGTAATTTTTGCTTTCTAATTCACCTTTTACAAAAGCCGAAACCTCCTCCGGACAACTTTCATCAAACAAATTACAAATGCAAAAATCCAATTGTCGATTTTCGTTCATAATATTGCAAATCATCGACGGCATCGAGTGACAATCAACTATATAACAATAACCGAAATTTTTAACACATTGTTCCACTAACTTCGTCAATTTTTTATGATAAACATCATAAACCATCTTAATTCGCTCTTGTGCTTCATTATAATTAAGCAATCCGTCATAAATATTTTTGGTCGGATAAACCACCCTGTGCAACACTCCTAATCCGACTCTGCACCGACGTGAATTTACATCATTTCGTTTAGGTGCATTATAAAACATCGAGTCATCAAGCTCAATTTTATCACGATTTACATCAACAAAAGTGCGGGATATATTCATGCTTATCAACGGCATTCCGGCATCTGACGCCTGACGCACCAACTCAGTAACATAACAATCTTCTGAAGATCGCAATTCTTTTTCCGATAACGCAACATTTTCTAAAAACTCGCGAGGAAAAACCTCCCCGGCATGCGGAGAAGACAACACAATCGGATATTTGGCATTTTTAAGATTAAATTCATCTAACACCTTCAATAAACTGTAATCAACCTTAAAATCTATTCTTTTGTCATTCATCAATCCATGCTCCAAAGAAACCATTGGCGACATTATATCCCGCAATAATTAAATATTCACTAACACAAAAAACTCTTGCAATTAATTTTAATATATATTATTTAGATGAACATATCTTGGGTGTGTAGCTCAGGTGGTTAGAGCGCTACGTTGACATCGTAGAGGTCACAAGTTCGAGTCTTGTCATACCCACCAATAAAAAAATCGGCCTTGTGCCGGTTTTTTTGTTGGTTAAGAAAAACAGCTCAAACTTGTGAGAAACAAGTTTGACTACAAGACAAAGGCGGACGAGAGTACGCCGGTCGGCTTAAAGCCGATTGTCGCAGTGAACGAAGCGACAGCGAAGTAGTCTTGTCATACCCACCAATAAAAAAATCGGCCTTGTGCCGTTTTTTTTATTGGTTAAGAAAAACAGTTGCGAGCAATAAGTTTGACTGGTTTTGCTTAATTCACATCACCTAAAACAACTGTTTCATTAATATCTTTCAGATTTTGCAGATAAGGAATAATTGCTTTGGGATAAAAATCGGAATCCGTCAATTTATCCAATTCCACCCAATTTATTCTCTGTCCATAGCTATCCGGCTGTCCTCCGTTTCCTAAAGTTGAAAAATCGTCAACTTCACATTCAAACATCAACTCTGATAAATGAAAACAATCTAAATCATACGGCTGATTATGATTCTTGGCAATATAATCCCGCACCAAAACCAATCGCACCGGCCTAACCACTAAATTAAGTTCTTCTTTACACTCACGAATAACGGTCTCCTCCATGGTTTCACCCCATTCTCGTCCGCCCCCCGGCAATTTACTATAACGTCCACGCCCATAATCAACACTTTCCACCAACAACTTACCATCATTGATAATAATCGCCTTTGCTGAATGTCTGAAAACCTTGTCCATAAACTTTATCCCCTTAAAACTACATCAACCTAATATGCAGATAACAACCGTTCACGTAACACTCTCTTAAATTCTCACAATCTTATATACATTGGCTTTTTTTCCGTTAACCAAAATATGATATTTTTCCGTTAACTCAAATTTCTTACCGGCCAATGCTTTTTCAAAATCCTGTACGTTTCCCATCAATATCACCCCGATTCCTTCAGATTTTAATATTCTTTGAAACTCTTTCAGCATTTTATCGTAAAATACCGAAAAATCGCCGTTTTGAGAATTATATAAATTCCAAGGCGGATCGGTGACAATTCTATCAAAAAATCCTGTTTCAAAATATTCTAAATTCAAAGCATCTCTTTGCTTAATAAAAAGATTTTTCTTGTTTTTTTTGAATTCATTTTTCAGTTTTTCTATCAAACCGGCATCAGCATCACTGGCAAACATCATATTGTAATCAAAATGTTTGATTATTTCCTTAGGAATTGACCCATACCCGCAAAAAGGATCTATAATTATATCCGTTGACCTTAAATCGGCAATCCAAGCCATAATATTGCACAATTCCGGACGCAACGCCCCTTTATCCAATTTTTTTTCGGTTATCCGGTTATACGTCAATTTAAACAACACAAACAACCAACCTTCTCGCCGTCTTAACAACACCAAGTCTAAATCATGTTTCTTAAATTCGACTTTCAAATTTAGGCCTTGCTTAATCTGATTTTCCAAATTTCTAACAATATCAAAATTTATAGCTGTCGGCGTATTGCCGTCAAATGGCAAAATTTTAAAAAACTTATATTTTGCAAAATTAACATTATCAGCAATTCCGGTTAAATTTAATTCTATTTTACTCGCAAACTTCCTTAAAGCATCATCATAAGCAAGTTTCATATCAGTCGGCGACATTGCCAAAACTTGATAAGTATTGTTAAAACATGACATCTGCAACCGAGAAAATTCAAGTTTGGTTTTATAAACTATCAATCCGTCCAAATGTTTAACAATAACAACGTCTTTAATCTGACTTTTTAATATTGTTTCAATAACCTTTTCAAATCCGCTTATATAAGACGATGCGTATGTATACATTACCAACCGCTCTCATTTGATTTTTAACCATGCTTTTACTTAAACACAATTTTGCTAAAAAAGTAAATAACTTTTATATCTCTGGCAAGCAAAAAAACTCAACCATACATCCTGTTATTTTTATACTATTCAAATATAAAAATTTTTTACAACTCTTCATTTATGCTCTTTGTCTGCCAACCCAACTTTTAATATTGCTTCTTATTTTATTTTTTAACTTATTCCTTGCCAGAACCCTACGTAATCGTTTGTTATCTTTATGTATAACATTATCACCAGCCGCAATAAATTCTGTTAATTCTGTATTGCTGGCCAAAAAACGCCACTTCGTTGTCTGTAATTTTGGGGCATAAAATCGATTTAATACTTTATTATCCGCCAAAAAATTATCACCTACTTCTAATACTTCCGGCAGATTTAACTCAGTTAAAGCCAAATTTCTCACCATCACATGATCACCGATTTTTTCTAAATTTGGAGCATTAAAATATCTCAAACTTCTATTATTACTTAAAGATCCGCTACCCATTTCGCGCAAACAGGGAAAATTAAGCTCTGTTAACCCCTCATTACTTATTAAAGACACTGGACCGAATATTTCTAATTTAGGTGCGAAAAAACTAGATAAAACAACATTTTGCTTCAAACTATAATCACCAAGCTCTCTTAACGATGGTAAATATAATTTTTTCAACCCTAGATTTTCCTCTAAAAAACAACTGTATACTGATTCCAAATACGGGGCATTGAAGCTTGATATCAAACGATTTTTTCTTAAGAAACAATGCCACGCGATTCGTAATTTCGGAAAATCAACTTCTGTTAATTGTTCATTTTCGGACAAAAAATTATCACTCACAACCTCCAAATCCGGAGCATAAAGCTTTCTGAGTTTTTTATTATAACTTAAAAAATCTACTCCCGCATCTTTTACCCCGGACAAATCTAATTCCGTTATTGCTCCGTTTTCCACACTTAAACATAAACCCCATCAGCATAAATCCTTCTTTCATGCTTATTATCCGGATGTTGTTGAACGCTTATTTTTTTATTCCGAAACTTCTCTTGCAATATATGGCAAGCCGAATCTCCTGTTCCGGCTATATCTTTTACTTCACCGGTTCTCTCATCTAATACAAAATAATCCAACATTCTTTCATAACTTGTTTTCAGTTTAGTAATTGTGCTACCCGAAAAATAATAATTCGGTCCGAAATAAGTATTATTAATTTCATGATCAAAATACACCAACTGATCATTGACCATACGAAAATTATCCGGCAATACTGAATTAGAAACATTAAAATCAACATTAAAATAATCCTTCAATGAATTTGTCAACCCCCGAATAATATTATCCGGATTGTTATTAAAAGTAGCATCGGGATTATTCACCGTATGATTATAACGATTTTTTATTGATATAAACCCTCCTGTTTTAGCAATTTGAATTGATATCACCGAAGTTCCGTATTCATCATCACGCTCCGGATTATCAGATGGCTTAATTTTATCAGCCCCACGCTTAACTGCGTGAATCATATAATAATTTTCATGCCTCACCGGATCACGAAAAGTGCATATTTCTTCGCCTGGACGATAATATTTTCTGATTGAATTTTTTTCTGCTTCATTAGTCACGACAAAAGCATCATATCCTGCTTCACTTAATAACTCTAAAGGATTTTTATCTGTTTGATATTCAGAATCAATTTTTTCTTTATAAATTTCTCTTATAATGGGAAACAAAGCTTCCACTTTTTTACGATCTCTTCCGGCAAATTCTAAAATATGCTTAATATTGGGAATATCCCACAATACCTCATCACGCAAAGCTTGAGCAACAGCTTCTCCGTTTTGCTTTCTTATTTCATTAAAAACTTTCTCGGTATTTATCTCTTCCATTATTTCTCCTTGAATATAATTTACCTAAATTATACTAAAAATATGTAAAAATTGCAAGGAATAATACCCGTCATAAAAAACCCCGCACAAAGCGGGGTTTATAGTAAATGGCGGAGAGATAGGGATTGGCTTCGCCGCATCTGCGCTCATCGCTAATGCGACCGCGATACTCCCGTCTCGCTTGAGCTTGCTGTCGAACCCTTTCCCCTAGGGTTCAAATCCCGACCTTCCTCTACAATAAAAAAAGACCTCCATAAAGGAGGCCTTTTTTTATTGGCGGAGAGATAGGGATTCGAACCCTAGGTACCCCGGTTAGGAGCACAATTGATTTCGAGTCAACCGCATTCGACCACTCTGCCATCTCTCCGTATGGTCTGGCTTCTTATTAAACTTATTATTTTCATTTTGCAAGTATTTTTTGCCTAAAGCTGCAAAATTATTCCGATTATTGCCGCCACCCCTATATAAAATACCGGACTTTTCTTCCACAAGCGCATTGCCGCCAACAATGCAACAAATATCACTATGCTTATTTCATCAGTTAAAGCTATTTGCGCCAAAGGAACTCCTGCCCATAATATCAAAGCAATCACTGCCGGACGCACTCCGCTCAAAAATTCTTGGACTCTTATATTACAGCTGTATCTATCCATCAACTTAGCCACCATGATAATTATAACAAACGATGGCAACACTAATGACAAAGTCGCCAAAACCGCTCCGAAAATCCCGCCGGTATTAAAACCGGCATAAGTTGCCATATTAACTCCAATCGGTCCCGGCGTGCTTTCTGCCACCGCAATCATATTAGTCAGCTCTAATCTGCTGAACCAATCATATTTTTCGCTCAACGCAAACAAAAAAGGAATTGTAACCAATCCGCCGCCGATAGCAAACAATCCTATCTTAAAAAACTCTAAAAAAAGCCAAAAATAAATCATTTCGCAACCTTCCTTCGCTTATATTCCCCCAAAACTATCGCACCGCATCCCATAATCACCACCAATAATGCCGGTGATAAATTCAAAAATAACATTGTCACAAATGCTACTGCAAATACTATCACTTTGCCCCAATTTTTAAGATTACTGCGAGCTAAATCAATTACAACATTAAAAATCAAAGCAACCACTGCTATTCTGATACCCTTAAAAGCATATATAACATAGCGATTATCCATAAAATGTGTTAAAACAGATGCTATTGCTGTAATTATCAAAACCGCCGGCAAAATTACCCCTAATGTCGCCACTGCTGCACCGGCTAATCCTCTCAATTTATAGCCGATAAACGTTGCAATATTAACCGCAATAATTCCCGGTGTACATTGGCTTATCGAATACAAATCAATCAATTCTTCCGCTGATGCATAGCGACGTTTATCAACAATTTCCGCTTTCAAAATAGGTAACATTGCCGCACCGCCGCCAAACATCAATATGCCTATTTTACAAAAAATGCCGAATAATTTACTCAGTCTTACCATTTTTGCCTCTGTTGTTTATTAATTTTCAATGATTATATACTCCCTTAGTTTTTTAATAGTTAACGAAAGTGCAAAAAAAATGATCATCGGAATTATCAAAGAAACTTCTCCCCATGAAACCCGAACTTGTTTAACTCCGCAAACGGCAGAAAAATTGATAAAAGTCGGTTTTTCCGTTAAAATTGAACAAAATATCGGCTTAAAATCATGTTTTCGCAATTCGGAATATGTTGCCAGCGGTGTAGAAATCTTAACCTCCCCCGAAGAAGTTTTGAAAAAATGTGATATTTGGCTGACTGTCAATACTCCTGACATCAAGTTCGCTAAATTGCTTAAAAACAATAGTTTGATAATCGGCAACCTGCAAAACGATATTATCAAAAAATTTTTGCCCTTGCTTAACTCCCGTAATATAAAATGTTTAGCATTGAATCAAATTCCTCGACTTTCTAAAGCTCAAGGGTTTGATATTCTTTCCTCCCAAAATAATTTATCCGGCTACCAATCAATCTTCAAAGCCGCCCGATTTCTCCCTTCAACTTTACCGCTTATGATAACCTCTGCCGGAACTTTAGCCCCCGCTAAAATTTTAATCATCGGTGTCGGTGTTGCCGGATTGCAGGCCATTGCCACCGCTAAAAGGCTCGGAGCTAAAGTATATGCCTATGATATTAACCAAGAAGTCAAAGAACAGGCTGAATCGGTTGGCGCTAAATTTATCAATGATTTTCACTCTGTATTAAATGAAGTTAACATTATCATCACCGCTGTAACACCGGCACACTCAGCCGCCCCTAAAATCATAACTGCTGATATTCTTGAATCTTTACCCGATCATTGTGTTTTAATTGATTTAGCTTCTGCTCAAGGCGGTAATATCGAAAATTCTGCCGATCAAAAAATAACCCGCTGTCAAAATTGCATAATCTATGGTGACAGTGCTTTATCACGAGAAATTCCCCATGCCGCCAGCACACTGTTGGCCAATAACTTTTATAATTTTTTAATGTATATCTTTGATCAGGAAAAACAACAAATCAAACTCAATTCAAATGATGAAATAATTCAATCCGTAATTATGAAAGGATAAAAAAATGGATATATGGTATCTGCTTAACATTTTTATGTTAGCCTGTTTTGTAGGCTATTTTACTATCCGAGAAATAACACCGGCTCTGCATTCACCTTTGATGAGTGTATCCAATGCTATTTCCGGCATTATCATCTTAGGAGCATTAATCACCCTAAAAAGTGATTTCGGCTTATTAGACTCTTTTTTTTCATATTTAGCCTGTTTTTTTGCCGCTATAAATATCTTCGGTGGATTCGCCGTATCACAAAGAATGTTGGAAATGTTTAAAACGGGAAAATCTAAATGATAAATTTATTCATCAACATTTCATACCTAACAGCTAATACTCTCATGATCTTAGCCATTAAAATGCTATCCACCCCTAAAACCGCGCGTTTGGGCAATCTTATCGGTATCAGCGGAATGTTTTGGGCAATAGCTGCTGCTCTTATTTCATTACACTTATCCGATTATATAACCCCGATTATAATTATCTCTTTAGGCGGATTCTGCGGTATTTATATGGCCCTTAAGGTTAAAATAACCGCACTTCCGCAAATGATTGCTGTTCTAAACGGTTTAGGCGGACTTGCTGCTGTTTTCATATCTTTATCAGAAGTTACCTCACAATCTAAAAACGATATCAGCAACATCATGAGTTTAATAATCGGAGGAATCACCTTTTCCGGATCTATATTAGCCTTCGCCAAACTCAATTTTCCCCGTTGGTCAAAATCCATTCGTTTCCCCGGACAATATATCGTAAATCTTATATTATCCTTAAGTGTATTAGGCTTTGCCCTCGGTTATGTTTTACGCAACCACCCTGAAGCCTTTTATTTTTTAGCTTTTATGAATTTACTGCTGGGATTTATGCTAATCTTACCGGTCGGCGGAGCTGATATTCCGGTAGTAATCGCTTTCTTAAACGCCTGCTCGGGTTGGGCGGGAGTTTCCGTCGGTTTATCTTTACAAAGTCCGGTCTTAATTGTCATCGGCACTATCGTCGGCACCGGCGGCACTTTTTTAGCCCATACCATGACTAAAGCACTCAACCGCTCTCTGCTTAATATTATGATTGGCGGAATTAATCCTCAGACAACCAAAACTGATAATTATCCTAAAATTGCCAACATCGGATCACCGGCTGATGCTGCCTTCATAATGCAAAATGCTGCCAAAATTATTATTGTCCCCGGTTTTGGTATGGCTGCCGCTCATGCCCAACACGCCTTAAAAAATATGGCAGATATCCTTCGCAACAAATATCAATCCGAAGTAAAATTTGCTATCCATCCCGTTGCCGGACGAATGCCCGGACACATGAACGTCCTGCTTGCCGAAGCTAATGTTGATTATGCCGATGTTTATGAAATAAACGACATCAATACGGAATTTCAAGAAACTGATGTTGCTTATGTAATCGGAGCCAACGACATTACCAATCCTCAAGCCAAAACCAACCCCAACTCACCGATTTACGGAATGCCGATACTTGAAGTTGAAAAAGCCAAAACCGTCTTTTTTGTAAAACGCACCCTTGGCAATGGCTATTCTAATGTTGAAAATCCGCTGTTCTTTGCCCCTAATACATATATGCTTTACGGCGATGCCGCCCATATAACCGAAGAAATTGTCAAATATCTCGAAGCCTGAATTTATAGCATAACCTGAAAAACCCTCTTGAAATATTTTAATACAATTGATAAATTAGCTGTCGATAAAATATTAGCAATTGTTTTTTTAGAAAGGAATATAAAACAATGACAATTAAAGTTGGTATTAATGGATTTGGCCGCATCGGACGTTTAGTTTTTCGTGCTGCTCAAAAAAGAAATGATATTGAAATCGTCGGAATCAACGATCTTATTGATGTTGATTATATGGCATATATGCTCAAATATGACACTATGCATGGTCAATTTGACGGCACTATTGAAGTAAAAGACGGCAAATTGGTAGTTAACGGTAAAGCTATTCGCGTTACTGCCGAAAAGAATCCTGCTGATTTGAAATGGGGCGAGATTGGCGCTGATTACGTTGTCGAATCAACCGGCTTATTCTTGACCAAAGAAAAAGCTCAAGCTCATATTGATGCCGGTGCTAAATACGTTGTTATGTCAGCTCCTTCCAAAGATGATACTCCGATGTTTGTCTGCGGCGTTAATACCGACGCTTACGTAAAAGGAACTCAATTTGTTTCCAATGCTTCTTGCACAACCAACTGCTTAGCTCCTATTGCCAAAGTATTAAATGATGCTTTCGGTATTAAAGAAGGCTTAATGACTACTGTTCACTCTACAACAGCTACCCAAAAAACCGTTGATGGTCCTTCAATGAAAGATTGGCGTGGCGGTCGTGCCGCTTCCGGCAACATTATCCCGTCATCAACCGGTGCTGCCAAAGCTGTCGGTAAAGTTATTCCGTCATTAAACGGCAAATTAACCGGTATGTCCATGCGCGTTCCTACTTTGGATGTTTCAGTTGTTGACTTGACAGCCAATTTGGAAAAACCTGCTACTTATGATGAAATCTGCGCCGCTATGAAGAAAGCTTCTGAAGGCGAATTGAAAGGTATTTTAGGCTATACCGAAGATGCCGTTGTATCATCTGATTTCTTGGGTGATTCCCGCACTTCAATCTTTGATGCCAAAGCCGGTATTCAATTAACTCCGACCTTTGTAAAAGTTGTTTCTTGGTATGACAACGAATGGGGTTATTCTTGCAAAGTATTGGATTTGATTGCCCACATGGCTAAGGTCAACGGCTAAAATTGTTTAGCTTAAGGCTCCTGCTTAACTCAAGCAGGAGCTTTAATTTTTTTGAAAGGAATAATATAATGAGTGAATACAAAACAATCGATGATTTAGGTGATTTAAACGGCAAAGTTGTTATGCTGCGTGCCGATTTAAATGTACCGATGAATGAAAATTTTCAAGTTACCAATACTGCACGTATTATCCGCACTGTCCCGACAATTAAAGAATTGATTAGCAAAGGTGCTAAAGTTGTAATAACATCACACTTAGGTCGTCCCGAAGGCAAAGGTGATATGGCTAATTCTTTGACTCATATCGTTAAAGACTTAGAAAAAGCTTTGAACAAAAAGGTAGTTTTTGTTGATGACTGCATCGGTCCTCATGTTGAAGAAGCTATCAAACACATGAAATCTGACGAAGTTTTGTTGTTGGAAAATTTACGTTTCTACAAAGAAGAAAGTAAAGGTGATGAAAATTTTGCTCAAGAATTAGTTAAAAACGTTGATGTTTACGTCTCCGATGCTTTTTCCACTGCTCACCGCGCCCACGCTTCAATGGTTGCTGCGGCTCGCTTACGTCCGTCATCTTGCGGTCGTTTGATGGAAGAAGAAATCAATGCTTTAACCAAAGGATTAAACAACCCCGAACGTCCTTTAATGGCAATTGTTGGCGGATCCAAAGTTTCAACCAAATTAGACTTACTCAACAATTTAATTAAAAAAGTTGATAAATTGGTTATTTCCGGCGGTATGGCTCATACCTTTATGAGTGCATCCGGTATCAAAAACGTTAATGAGAAAAATTCTTTAGTTCAACCGGATATGCTCGATACTGCTGCTGAAATTATGAAAGCTGCTAAAGCCAATGGTTGCAAAATCATTTTGCCGCAAGATGTTGTAATCGCCGAAGAATTTAAAGCCGAAGCCAAACACGAAACCGTTGACGTCAATAATATTCCCGACAATGGTTGGAGTATGCTTGATGTCGGCACTAAAACTATCGCCGCGATAAAAACCGAGTTAGACGAATGCAAAACTCTTGTTTGGAACGGACCTTTAGGCGTGTTTGAAATGAAGCCGTTTGACACCGCTACCAATGAAGTTGCACAATATGCTGCACAATTGACCGAACAAGGCAAAATCGTTTCGGTTGCCGGCGGCGGTGATACCGTATCAGCTTTGGCTAACGCGAAAGTTGAAAATAAATTTACCTATATTTCAACCGCCGGAGGTGCCTTCTTAGAGTGGATGGAAGGCAAAGAACTCCCCGGCGTAGCCGTATTGAAAAAGTAATTCAATTCATATAATCTTAAAGAGCCGCTTGATTAAGCGGCTCTTTTTATATTTGATTAACTATGGTTTTATACCATACGACAATAATTTGTTACGCACCAATCCTCTCAGTGACACTTCCGGCCTTGCTCCGTAATGTGTTATCACTTCAGCGGCCGCAATTGATCCGATAATAGCACAAGTCCCTAACGAGCGACCTTGTGTCATACCATAAAGAAAACCTGCTGCATACAAATCTCCAGCTCCGGTAGTATCTACGGCGCTTTCCACTTTTTCTGCCTCAACAAAAATCTTAGTACGACCATTAACCACAACCGAACCTTTGGCTCCGCGGGTAATTGCTGCTATTTCAACATCAGGCTTTATCAAATCTAAACATTCATAGAAATCTTGCCCCTTAAATAAAGTGCAAATTTCTTCATCATTGGCAAACAATACATCTACATTTTCTTTAATAAAATTAATAATAACTTCTTCTTTGCCTTTAATGCAATTAACATCTGACAAAGAAAAAGCCACTTTGCGTTCGGCGTCATGAGCAATTTTCGCTGCTTTTTGCGCAATTTCCATACCGCTCTGATAATCCAAAATATATCCTTCAATATAGGTTATCAAACTGGCTTTGATAATATTCTCATCAATATCCTCAACGCTTAAATGCTTATTTGCCCCTAAATAAGTAAACATTGAGCGCATTGCATCAGGTGTTACCAACACTATCGAACGTCCGGTCATCGGTCCTTCTTTTAAAGGCTGAGTAAAAAAGTCAACTCCTGATGAACCTATATCACGGGTAAATTCTTGTCCTAATTCATCATCATGCACCTTACCTATAAATGCCGGTGCTCCGCCTAAAGAAGCAATTCCCGCCACTGTATTAGCTGCCGAGCCCCCCGGAACTTCTCTCTCCGGCACAATATCGGCATAAATCTGTCCGGCATCAGCTGCCTCCAATAATTTCATCTGTCCTTTGGGTAAATTGCGCTCGCTTAAAAACAAATCACCTACTTTAGCCAACACATCGACAATCGCATTACCGACACCGACCACATCATAATAAATTACATTATTTTCTTTTGTCATTTTTTATCTCCGCCACAAAACAAAAGACTCCCCTATCGAAAAATCCATAGAGGAGCCTGAACAGACTTAAAATTAAGCTGCCGGAAGATTCTTTGCATTCTCCTGAGCATATTTAATCCATTTTTCCTCTGCATCATCTTCAGGGGTAATGGCTTCTTGAGGGCATTCCGAAATGCAAACACCGCAATCGATGCAAGTATCAGGATCAATTACCAACATATCATCAGCCTCGTGAAAAGCATCAACCGGACAAACTTCCGTGCAAGTTTTGCATTTAATGCAAGAATCATTAACAACAGATACCATAATATCAAACTCCATTAAGTTATGTTAAATCGTTATTAAACTTATTACTTAAATGAAAATAAATCAAGCATAAACTTGCATTAAGCAAAAAAAATACCTAACTTATTAGTAAATGATTTATTTAAGGAGTTCTAAAATGAGTGATAAAATTGCCTTTCAAGCCGATGTCAGTAAAATGCTTGATATCGTTATAAATTCTTTATATTCGGAAAAACAAATCTTCTTACGTGAACTTATTTCCAACGCCTCTGATGCCTGCGATAAGTTAAAATATTGGGCCTTAACCAATCCTAACCTATCGCAATATGCCCACGATTTTAAAATCATCATCAAAGCTGATGAAAAAGAAAATTCTCTCACCATTTCCGATAATGGTATCGGTATGAATAAAGATGATTTAATATCCAACCTCGGCACAATAGCCAAATCAGGAACGGCCGAATTTGTTAAAAATGCCGGAGATAATGGCAGTGTTTGCGAACTGATTGGACAATTCGGTGTCGGATTCTATTCTGCTTTTATGGTAGCCGACAAAGTCGAAATTATCACCCGTAAAGCTGATGATGACCAGGCTTGGCAATGGACATCTAACGGTATTGACGGATTTGAAATAAACAAATCTCAAAGAGATCACTGTGGCACCTCTATAAAGTTGTTCCTTAAAAAAGATGCCAAAGATTATTGTGACACAATTTATCTTCGTCAAATCATCCGCACTTATTCCGACCATATTGCTTACCCGATTATATTGGATTTAGGCAAAGCCGGCGAAGAAACCGTAAACAAAGGTTCTGCTTTGTGGACCAGACCAAAGTCTGAAATAACTTCCGACCAATACAAGGATTTTTATCAACACATCTCCCACAACTTTGACGAACCTTGGTTAACCTTACATTTTAAAGCCGAAGGTAATATTGAATATACCGGACTTCTATATATTCCTTCGCAAGCCCCTTATGATTTATTTCAACCGGATAAAAAACAATCATTAAAACTTTACATCAACAAGGTATTTATTTCCGATAAAATCGATTCTCTTATGCCTAACTACCTCCGTTTCGTAAAAGGCATAATCGACAGTGCCGATTTGCCGCTCAACATCTCACGCGAAATGTTACAATATTCACCTCTCTTGGAAAAAATCAAAAGCGGCACGGTAAAACGTCTATTAAAAGAATTGCAAAAACGTTCCCAAAATTATGATGATTACCTCAAATTTTGGAATAATTTCGGTATTGTCTTAAAAGAAGGAATTTATGAAGACTTCACCAATCGCGAAGATTTGGCCGGAATTTCTTATTTTCATACCACCAATTCTCCCGACCATCTCACCACTCTTGATGAATATATTTCCCGAGCAGTTAAAGATCAAAAAACTATTTACTACATTACCGGCGATGATATTAATGTTTTACGCAATTCTCCTCAACTTGAAGCTTTTACTCAAAAAGGAATTGAAGTATTACTGCTTAATGATCCTATTGACGAATTTTGGCCGCAAGTTCTGCCTAATTACAAAGGATTTGCCGTTAAACACATAACTCAAGCCGACATGGATATGAACTGGGAACGCAAAGAACAAAAAGCTGATGAAGGCAGCCTAAAAAAATTAATCGATTTCATGTCTGATTTATTCAAAAACGAACTCGGTAAAGTAACTTCATCGGAAAAACTAACCACTTCTCCGGTAAGTTTAACCGTAGCAGAGGGGCAAATGAGCCTTCATCTCGAAAGATTAATGCGCAACCACCAACAACCGACTGCTTTTGCCTCAACCAGAATCTTGGAACTTAATCCCTATCATCCCTTAATCATTAAACTCAGCGAATTGATAATGGATGATAAAAACAAATCTTTGATTGAAGAAACTTCTAAGGTTCTACTCGATCAAGCCAAGGTAGCTGAGGGAGAAACCGTTTCTGATCCATCATTTTATGCGCAAAAAATCAGTCAATATATTCTAAACAACTTAGAAAAAGCCGTTTAGTCCTGATATATAAAGATTTTTTTTGACAAAGCTGTTTATTTGTATAAAATAAGAGCTATATTAATTATACCCTCCAACAATTTAACGAAAGGAAAGACTATGAAATCTATTAATGATAACGAGTTTGAGAACACTGTTTTGAAATCAAAAGGTTTAGCTCTGGTCGATTTTTGGGCTGAATGGTGCGGTCCTTGCCGTCAACTTTTACCGATTATGGAAGAGGTTTCCAACGAGATGTCCGCAAAAGTAAATATCTATAAAATGAACGTCGATGAATCACCGAACACCCCCTCCAACTATGGTTTGCGCAGCATTCCTTCTTTATTGTTATTTAAAGACGGTAAATTAGTTGACACCAAAGTCGGCTTAAACAGCAAATCAACCATTACCGATTGGATTAATCAATACGCCTAATCTTTCATCAGATATACTTATAAAGCGACTTGCCGTGGTTTTTCAGCCAACGGCGAGTTTCTTTATAATCCGGACATAGCTGTTCAACACAATTCCAAAAATCTGCCGAATGATTCGGATGCACCAAATGAGCAACTTCATGACAAACCAAATAATTTATAACCTCTTTTGGAGCCATACAAATCCGCCAATTATAGTTTATATGCCCCGAAGTTGAGCAACTTCCCCACCGTGAACGAGTGTCTTTTATAGTAACGCTTTTCACTTTACCGGCAATTTTACCGGCAATATCCACCGTCATTTCACTTAATATTTTCAATGATTGTTCTTTTAAATAATCTTTAACCCGACGATGTAAAAATTCTTCATCACCGCTCACTTTCAAAACATCACCGGAAAATTCGGTAATTCGATTCGCTTTATTATGTCTTATTATGTAATTATGCCCGAAAAAACTTACCTCACTGCTATCTGTAAATTTTGTTACCTCCGGTAATCGTGCCATCATATTAACCACCCAATCGTGGTTTGTATCCAAAAATTCTTTTACTTTTTTCTGTGCACATCGCTTCGGAATAGTCAAAACCGGAACATGTTGTTTCTCATCGATTCTTAAAGTTAATCTTTTAGCCCTGCTTGAATTAACCACCTTAAGTGAAAATCCGCAATAAGCCTGATAATCACAAGTTCGGCCATTCAACAATGTAATCTTCATAATCTTTTACCTCAGATTCGCTGATTGTCTGATGTCCACAAACCGATTGATGGGCTTTATGAACCGATTCGGCATCACCGGAAACCAACGGATGCCATTCCGGCAATTCTTTTCCGGCCACAATCAGTCTGTAGGCACATGTCTTCGGCAAAATTTCCGGTTCAGACAACACCGTTTGCAAAGTTATATCCCGACAATCAGTAACTTTTTCAAATCTATGCTCATAAATTCGACATAAACAGTTATCCGGATTCAAAAAACGGCAACGTGCCGATGTAAAATAAATTTTATTTTTAATTTCCAATTTATTCAAACAACATTTTCCGCAACCGTCACACAACAACTCCCATTCTGTTTTACTAAATTTTTCAGGTTTCTTTTTTTTCCAAAACTCTGCCTCAACTTTATGAGCTGTCGCATATCTTTCTGCCGGGGAATCACACGTTTTATTATTTTCCATGTTTTATGAACCTATTTGTTGCGGAATATTTTCCGTCTTTGCCAAATTATTGAAATGTGTATATTCACCATTCCAATATAATTCTACTGAACCGGTTGTTCCATGGCGATTTTTACCGACAATAACCTCAGCCTTATTTTTTGTCTCGTTACAACGTTCCTCCCAATGATCGTATCTTTGCTGAAATTTCTCGGCTGTTTCAGTATCGTTACGCACTGGTTTTTTTTGTTGCAAATAATAATTTTCTCTGAACACAAACAACACTATATCAGCATCTTGTTCTATAGATCCTGACTCACGCAAGTCTGACATTTGTGGTTTTTTATCATCGCGACTTTCCACACTGCGATTTAATTGTGACAAAGCAATCACCGGCACTTGCAACTCTTTAGCCAATATTTTCAAACCACGTGATATCTCCGATACCTCTTGCACACGATTACCTTCACTTTTTTTACTCCCTGTTCCGGTAATCAATTGAATATAGTCAATAACAATCAGCCCTAACCCTTTATTACGCTTGAGCCTGCGAGCACGTGTCCTTATAGCATTAATATTCAACCCCGGAGTATCATCAATATACAACGGTGTTGATTCAATCTCACGCACCCCTGCGGCAATACGACCGAATTCGGCGTTATCTACTTTTCCCACTCTCATATTTTTGCCGCTTATTTGCGTAACCGTCGATAAAATACGTGAAGCTAATTGATCTGACGACATTTCCAAAGAAAAAAATGCCACCCCGCGCTTATTTGGCGCAATAGTTTTATCACGTACCATTGCTTCAGCCACATTATAAGCAATATTGGTTCCCAAAGCAGTTTTGCCCATACCGGGACGCCCCGCAATAATTAATAAATCCGAGTCGTTTAATCCGCCGATTTTATTGTCTAAATCATCTAAACCTGTTGAAAGTCCGGAAATTTTGCCTCCGCGCTTTATTGCTGCCTGAATATTATCCGTCGAAAGTTTAAGTGCTTGCGAAAAATCAATAAACCCCCTTGATGCCTCACCTTGATCTGCTAAATCAAACAACCTCTTCTCAGCATTTTCAATCTGTTGCTCGGCCTCAGAATCAACATCTTCTTTAGCTGCTGATGTGGCAATATCACAACCGATATTTATTAATTCGCGCCTTAAATATTTATCATAAATAAATTGCGCATAATATTCCGCATTAGTCAACGGAGTAGCCGAATCAGCCAGCTTTATAAGATATTTATATCCCCCCACCTCATCTAAAGCATGATCTTGTTCAAAATAACTCTTCAAAGTAATTACGTCAGCAACATGTCCTTTAGTTATTAATTTTGTAATAACTTCATAAATCTGCCGATGAACTGGATCGGAAAAGTGCTCTGCTCTCAAAAACTCCGACACTTTTTCAAAAGATTTGTTATTAGCTAACAATGCCCCCAATAAAGCTTGTTCGGCTTCAATATTCTTCGGTAATTGTTCTACATTAGGCTCATACATAAAAAATCCCCTGTTTTCAAAAATTGTTACTTTTAGCAATACACCGCTCTATCTTAAATTAAAAGTATTTTCGCTTTTGCTTCATTGCACTGCTTGTGGATAATGGGGATAAAAAAGCCCGCCTTCAACAAAGACGGGCTTCAACAACAAAAGGAGACTGTTGATTAATTTGCGGATTTCTTTTTCGCAATAGCATTCTTAATTTCGATAGCTTCAGCCGACAACTTAGTATTCGAAGTCGACTCGAGATAAGCATCCAAACCGCCGTTATGCTCTATTGAGCGCAATGTTCTGGTTGAAATCTTGAGCTTAAAAGTTTTTCCCAAAACATCACTCAACAAAGAAACCTCTTGCAAGTTAGGCAAAAAACGACGACGAGTGCGATTGTTAGCATGGCTGACATTGTTGCCGCTCATAACGCCGGTGCCTGAAATTTCACATTTTTTAGCCATTTTCTTATTCCTCACATAAAAAACTTTTGCCTCTTAATACATACATTTCCCCTAATAGTCAAGCAAAATTTTGCTACTTATCGTATTTTTATCTTAAAGCGACCGATATTTTTATCTAAAACTATTGAAATTTTAACCAGCTGATATAAAATTACCGCCGTAAAAAATTCAAAAAAGGTTACCTGATGTCTGAAATTAGATTTTGTACTCCGGTTGGAAAATATTGGTTTTTATCTCCCTTATCCGCATTTCCGATTACTATGTCTGTTGATGGAAAAGATTATACTTTTCCTTCTGTTGAGCATTATTATCAAGCCATGAAATTTTATGCATCCGATGAGCGTTTTACTACCATAATAAACCTCAAAAATCCCGATGACGCCCGATTACTGACTAAGACTCCCGAATACAAAATCAATCGCCGTGCCGATTTTGATAAAAATAAATTTGCTGTTATGGAAGCTGGTTTACGCGCCAGATATGCTCAAAACCCTGAAGCTTGTGAAATGTTAAAATCAACCGGCAATGCGATTCTTATCAAATCTTGCCCTACGTGTTACAAATGCGGCTTTGGCGAGGGCTCGGGCGAAAACCGTATCGGCAAAACTCTAATGCAAATCCGCCAAGAACTTTTATTAGACAATTTCGCCGATGACCGTGATCAAAAATTACTAGAAAACGACAAATACACGTTTTCTATTCTGCGCCGTATTATTGGTAACAATCCCGAACTTCTGCTAACCGATCACCAACGGATGATAATCTGTTATACCTGTGCCCCTTATCCTGTATGGATATGGACTCCTGATGACCTGAGCGAAGCTGAAATGGAAAATGTTTATCAAATTGTCAAAGATAATTCTCTGCTTGATGGTAATCATCGCTTTAATCTTAAATATGAGCTCGCTGAATATTTCATCAAAAGAGCCGAAGAAGATAGCCCAAAACTATCCATCATTACCAACATGTTCGCCTACGATTGCCTCAATCCGATCAAACCTAAAAATATAGCAAAAGGCCAACTGCATCGTTGCGAAATGAAAGACTTAGAAGAATTGGTAAAATTTTTAGATATGTTCCATCAGGAAATCGGCATAGATCAAAAAAATCAAGCAGGCTACCGCATTGATGCTGAGGATAATATCAGTTCCGGCAATATGTTTTTCTGGCAGGATGAAAACGGAAACAATGTTGCCTCTTGCAAATATGCTCCTATCGATGATACGGCCTCAATCAATTTAGTGTTCACCATGCCCGAACATCGTCGCCGACATTATGCTGAAAATCTGGTATATCAAGTAACAATGGAAGCTAAAAGAAATGGTTATATTCCCATGCTTTATACCGATGCCGACTATATTGCCTCTAATGCCTGCTATGAAAAAATCGGCTATACTTTGCGCGGCAAACTTTGCACCATCGGCTAAAGTTGCTAGCCCTCTCAAAAAACTATTGAAATTTAAATTGAAAAGTGTATTGTCAAGCCAATTTCAGATAGTTGTCGTCTTTCCAGCACTTCTTTTTTTCTCATAAATGGTTGCGCTGGAAGCAAAACAGCGAGCGCGGTGTACTTAAATTAGTACATAAGCGAGTTGTTTTGCAATCATGGCGACCATTTAGGAGAAAAATTAAAAATGAATATGAGAAACATCGCCATCATAGCCCACGTTGACCACGGCAAAACCACACTCGTTGACGGACTTTTGAAACAAAGCGGCACATTTAGAGAAAATCAACAGGTTGAAACCTGCGTTATGGACAGCAACGAGCTCGAGCGCGAAAGAGGAATCACCATTCTTTCCAAATGCACTTCGGTTAACTGGAAAGGCACCCACATCAATATCGTTGATACTCCCGGTCACGCTGATTTCGGCGGCGAGGTTGAACGTATCCTATCAATGGTTGACGGTGTGGTTTTATTGGTCGATTCTTCTGAAGGTCCTATGCCTCAAACCAAATTTGTTTTAGGCAAAGCTCTCAAATTAGGTTTATGCCCGATTGTCGTCATCAACAAAGCTGACAAACCTGATGCCCGTTGTGATGATGTCTTAAACGAGGTTTTTGACTTATTTGTCAGCCTGGACGCTAATGATAAGCAACTTGATTTTCCGGTTTTGTATGCTTCCGGACGCAACGGTTGGGCGGTTAAAGAGTTAACTGATGAGAAAAAAGACTTAACTCCGCTCTTTGAATTGATTTGTTCTTATGTTCCCGAGCCTAATTGTCAACCTGACGCACCTTTTTCCATGTTAGCCACCACTTTGGAAGCTGACAAATTTATCGGTCGTCTGCTCACCGGTAAAATTCAATCCGGAACATTGCACGTTAATGATACGGTTAAAGTCTTAAACGGCGATTCTCAAGAAATTGAGCGTGTTCGCATCAGCAAAATTTTGGCTTACCGCGGCTTAAATCGCGAAGCCTTAGATGTTGCCCATGCCGGCGATATTGTTGCCGTTGCCGGTGTGGTAAAAGGCACGGTTGCCGATACCTTGTGTGCTTTTGAAGTAACTCAGGCCATTAAGGCCCAACCGATTGATCCACCCACTTTGGCTATGACTTTTTCCATCAATGATTCGCCTTTATCCGGTCGTGAGGGCGACAAGGTTACTTCCCGCGTAATTTGGGATAGATTGTGCAAAGAGGCCGAGGGCAATATTGCTCTGAAAATTTCTCGCACCAGCACTTCTGATTCGTTTGAAGTCGCCGGACGCGGCGAATTACAACTCGGCGTATTGATTGAAACCATGCGCCGCGAAGGATTCGAATTATCAATTTCCCGTCCTCGTGTTTTAATGAAAAAAGATGAAAACGGTCAGCTTTTGGAGCCGGTAGAAGAAGTAACCGTTGATGTTGATGAAGAATTTTCCGGTGCGGTAGTTGAAAAACTCGGTCGTCGCCGCGGCGAATTGGTTGAAATGATACCCTCGCAGGTCGGCAACAAAACTCGTCTTATTTTCAATGCTCCCTCACGCGGACTTATCGGTTATCACTCCGAATTTTTGACCGACACTCGCGGCACCGGCGTTATGAACCGTTTGTTCAAATGCTATGAACCTTATAAAGGCGAAATTGAAAGCCGTCGCACTGGCGTACTGATTTCATCCGAAACCGGCACCGCTATTGCCTATTCTTTATGGAAATTGCAAGAACGCGGCCCGATGTTTATTGATCCAGGTGTTCCGGTCTATACCGGCATGATTATCGGCGAACATACCAAACCCAACGATATTGAAGTTAATCCTTGCAAAGCCAAACAGTTAACCAATATCCGCGCCGCCGGCAAAGATGAAGCTATCGACTTGATCCCGCCGCGTAAAATGAGCTTGGAACAAGGTTTATCTTATATCCAAGATGATGAATTGTTGGAAGTAACTCCCAAATCTTTGCGCTTGCGTAAACGCATTTTAGATCCTTTAGCCCGCAAACGCTCCAAACCGGAAGTTATTGAATAAACAAAAGCCCTTGATTACAAATCAAGGGCTTTCTTCCAACCAAACCGATAATTATCTGCCGTCATTTCCTTTTTTAAACATTGAAGCGATATTTTGATTATTGTCATTACTTTTACTTAAAGCTTTCCACAAACCACTCAGGAAACGATTATTAACCATCAACATACCTTGTAGATTCTCATGAATTTTATGTGCTAAAATACCAGTCAACTCGCGATAAGTTCCGTTAACCAACAAGTTATAACCTTCAACTACATTTGCCTTGAATCTTACACCGGCCTGCTGTTGAGCACTCATCATTTGCTCACGATGCTGCGCCACTATTTTAGCTTGATCAATAATCTCACCGAACATTGCCTCTAATTCGGCTTTTTCTTCAATAGTTAAAGTAACCCCTTGCGGCAAAACCAATTTATTGTTTTTAGCATCAAACATAAAGGTCTTCGCTTTACGCAAAAGCCAACCCTTAATACCGCCGACTTTTTCTATCTTAGTTTCACTTTTTTTCTGTTTATCGTCTTTTTTATTATCTTCTTTATTTTCTTCTGAATCCATTTTGATTCTCCATGTTTTAATTTTTGTCCACTATTTCAACTTTTTTTTATTTTGTCAACCCCAAACCCGCAGTTTTCTTGCAAAAAAACTCTTCACAAGCCGCAAATTTGCTATTCCCATATCAAAAATATAATATATAATCAGTTAATATCATGTTAATTTGAGCAATTTTATACAATGAATTTATTCAAAGCTATTGCCACTTTTGGCGGATTCACACTTCTCTCGCGCATTACCGGATTCTTGCGTGATATGCTTTTGGCTAACTTTTTAGGCGCCGGCATGGCTGCCGATGCTTTTTTTGTTGCTTTTAAATTGCCAAACCTTTTTCGCTCTCTGTTTGCCGAGGGTGCTTTTACCACTGCCTTTGTTCCGATGTTATCACAAAAATTAGCTTGTGAAAACCGCAAAAAAGCTCTGCTCTTTGCTTCATCGGCAATTTCTATTTTAGCTTTCTTTGTCGGATTGTTTGTCTTATTTATTGAATTTTTAATGCCTTGGGTTGTAAGTATCCTCGCTCCCGGATTCGCCGGTGATGCCGAAAAGGTCGCTCTTGCCACAACCCTTTGCCGCATCACTTTCCCCTTCCTTCTATTTATATCAATAGTATCTTTTCAGTCCGGAATATTAAATTCCTTTAACAAATTTGCTGCTCCTGCCGCGGCTCCGGTAATCTTAAACATCACTATCATAGCAGCCATTTTTGTATTTGTGCCGTTTTGCCCGACCACCGCTCATGGCCTGGCTTTAGGCATAACCGTTGCCGGATTACTGGAAATCTTTTGGTTACGTTGGTTTTTACTCAAACAAAGAATATTTCTACGTCCGCAATACAATATTAAATCATTAATCAAAAACGACGACATTAAAACTCTGTTTAAACGTATCGCTCCGGGAATTTTAGGTGCCGGTATCTATCAAATTAATATGGTGGTTGATACTATTTTAGTATCATTGGTAGGAACCGGGGCCATTTCTTGGCTGTATTATGCCAATCGTCTGCAACAACTTCCTTTAGGTGTTGTCGGTGCGGCTATCAGCGTTGCTGTATTACCAATACTGTCGCGCCATATTAAATCCGAAGAAATCGAACAAGCTCGCTCCGTTCAAGATAAAGCTGTTGAATATGGTGCGATTCTCTCGATTCCTGCCGCTTTTGCTTTGGTAATATTAGCCGAACCGATTATAAATATCTTATTTCAACACGGTGCTTTCGGTGCTCAACAAACAGCCATGACTGCAAAAGCTGTAATTGCTTATGCTGTAGGTCTTCCGGCTTATGTATTTGTAAAATCCCTTGCTCCTAATTTTTTTGCTCGCGGCGACACTAAAACTCCTGTCAAATATTCAGCCAGTGTTTTATTAACCAATTTGGTTTGTGCAATTATCTTAATGGGACCGTTCGGGCATGTCGGCATAGCTTCGGCAACTACCATCGCTGCTTTCGTATCGTTATGGCTTTACCTTCGTGGCCTCAAAAAAAGAAACTTTTGGCAACCTTCTCGCCCGTTATTACTTAAAATCGGTAAAATTGTCATTTGTTCCATCATTATGAGCATTTCTCTTATTTTTATTGAATATCGCCTTAATTGCCAATTTGAAAACTGGTTGCATTTAAGTATACTTCCCAAACTCGGACTATTAACTTTTAATTGCCTTATCAGCGGATTTGTGTTTATCATCTTTGCAATTCTTATGCGCCTTATAGATGTCCGAACACTTTTTCAATCCTTGCTACAAAGAAAGAAAAGAATATGAAAAAATTTGCTCAAAAATATAAATTATTGAAAAAAATAGCTAATAATTATCTTTCAACTGCCCAAAAAATTGTTAAAAAAATAATTATAGCCGTCCGCTCCCGCATAACTTCTTGGTGGCATATTGCTTTAATCACAGCCTTTGCAATAGTTTTTTTATATTACCCGATAGGAGGTTGGTTAATTAATGATACTACGACTCCGTCTTTTCAACCCAAAAATTCCGATCACAATTTATCGGGCATCAACTCTCTGATTTATCTTGTCAATCAGGAAACTCGTCATAAAATTTGGACTCCCAATCTACCTATTTTATTTCCGTCTTATATACTCGACAATATGCCTAATTTTCAACTAGGTGTTATGTCCGCAGTCAGCAACACAGCCTCTGCTTTTACTCATCTGAACATTACAACCGCCAATGCTACAGCTGCTGAAACTTTATCAGAGGCCTCAGAATTTTTACAATATCCAGGAACAATTTGGTTAGTTGCCCCGCAAAATCATCTTTCTCCCGCACCTTCTTCAGGAACGCAATATAAAAAAGGTGCTCGAGCATTAAAAGTCTTTAACAAAAGCATTTCTGACGGAAAAACCATTGTTCCTTGCGATTCGACCAATTTCTTAATTTTAATAAAATCAATACGTCGTGACTTAAATAAACTTATCAATCGCACCGCTGACCATATCCGAGAATATCAATCAGCACTTTTTGATTTTCAATCTGATGACGTCTATTATTATGCTTTCGGCAAAATTTATGCCTATGCACAAATAACCAAAGGCCTCGGATACGATTTTAAGGAAAGTTTGGTAAAATATGATATATATCCTACTTGGACCAGCTTGTTGAAAACGCTGGATGAAACCAGTATGTTAGAACCATCTGTAGTCCGTAACGCCCCGCTTCAGTCGTCTTTTGCACCTAACCACTTAGCAATAATTAACTATCAAACATCTTTAGCCGTAAATTACCTTAACATGATAATTAACAAAGTACTTCAGCAATCAACCAACCAACTTTGAGAGCGACAAATGAATATTGAAACCCAATTAACACCAGATGAAAATGTTATTAATTTTTTTCCTTCTCAACCTCTGACGCGTCAAGGATCCGCAGAATTTTTTGATCGAAAAAGTTTAAGAAAATCACCTTTAGCAGAACAATTATTTGACTTGGGTAACATCATTTCAATATTCATAACTTCTGATATGATCTCTGTAACCAAATTACCCGAAGCCGATTGGAATGAATTAAAGCCCTTAATAATGGCCGAAATAATGGATTTTTTAACCACCTGTGAACCTTTGGAATTTTCTCCCGAATCATCTTCCGAGCCTCTTGATATTATCCAATCCATTAAATCCTTGTTAAATGCTCGTATCCGTCCGGCCGTCAAACGAGATGGTGGCGACATTAAATTTATTGATTTTAATAATGGAATAGTAACAGTTGAAATGCAAGGATCGTGCAAAGGGTGCCCTTATGCCATGCGCACCCTTAAAGACGGAGTTGAAAAAGTATTAAAATCTTATATTCCCGAAGTTAAAGAAGTTCGTAGCACCGAGACAATATCATGATAAAAAAAATCATATTTTTATTTTTGTTTTCGTTTACTTTCTGCTCGACAGCTCTGGCTAAAGAATTGTGGTTACAAAATATTCCGGTAGCAAAACTCAACGAACTTTATCAAAAAGTCGGCTACATCGGCACAGAAGAAAAAAATTGGCTTATGCTCAAAACACAAAAATATCCGGCAATTTTATTAAAAAACTTTCCTCCAGATTTTAATTCAATAGAAGATAAAGAACAACGCAACATCTTATTTATCAAAATTCTTGCGCCTCTGGCCCTAAAGTTAAATCAGCAACTTTGGGATGAACGTCAGATAATCGTTAATATAAAAAAATCTCTTAAACAAAAAGGTAATCTTACCCCCGAACAAATCAAAATCATTGAAAACAAAGCAACTAAATATGATGTGTTTACTCGTCTTACCGGCGATTTGCGCTACAAATATCTTATTAGCGAATTACTTAAACGAATTGATATTATTCCCCCTTCTATCATGATAACTATTGCTGCTATTGAAACTGATTTCGGATCATCGCGCGTTGTCAAAGAAGGTAATTCTTTATATAAAATGCTGGTTTGGCACACTAAAAAAGGCTTGAAACCAATCGGAGAAACCGAAGATGACACATATCGTATAAAAATATATCCCGATATTTTTAAATCAATGGAAGACTTTGCTTTGCGTATAAACAGTAGTCCTAATTTTAGTTTCTTACGCATAGCCCGTGAGCAAATACGTCACTCTGTCTCCTCTCCTAAACTTATCGGTTCTGAATTTTCCGCCTATTCTTTTTCAAACTCCGAACTGCAAAATTACGCAGGTATAATTGATTATACCTTATCTTATTACGATTTAACTGTAATTGATCGTTCAATTATCGATTCAAACTTCTTAACCACTGAAATTTCTAAACAATATTCAAAATTTTTAATAAAAAAGTAATTATTACTTGAAATTTTCACAATATTTGTATATAATTCAGTTAAGTTTTGTAGTGAGAGCAAATTTATGAGTGATATTGTAATTAATAAGCAAGATGTAGAAGATCTTCGTAAAAAACTTGATGTCGCAAACAAATCGAATGTTGCGCGCAAGGTAGGAGACTATTACATTTCATCACAAATAACTACCGAGCAACGTCTGTTAGCCGAGGGTATTTTTCGTATACTAATTCGCGATACCGAAATCAAAGTCCGTCAAGTTTTGGCTGATACCCTTAAAAACGCTCAAAATCTACCTTCTGATATTATCGACTCGATTCTCAAAGATGTCGATATTGTTGCTGTTCCATTTATCCAATATTCTCTTGCTCTTACTGATAATGACCTTATAAATATTCTTAACGCAACCAGCCTGCCTCGCCAAACCGCAGTTGCCAAACGGCGTAATTTAAGCTCGACGGTCTCCGATGCTATAGCCGAAAAATGCTCGGCCACCGTCATAGAACACTTACTTACAAACAAATCATCCAATATCGCGCCAGATTCTTTTGAAAAGATCATTAACAAATACCCTTCTAACGAAATATTGCAAAAAAGCATTGTATATCGTAACAATCTTCCTTTTGAAGTTATTGAAAAAATTATATCTCGCATATCTTATAAATTAAAAACTTATTTAGTGCTCAACCATGATTTGCCACAAGATTTTGCCACTGATTTAATCAACGAAATCAAAGAAAAACTCACTCTAAAGATTTCCGAGGACTACTCGCAGGATGAACAAATTCATGATTTTGTAAAGCATCTCCATCATGCCGGACGTCTGACTCATAGCCTGGTAACACGTTCAATTTGTTCGGGCGATTTATTATTTTTTGAACATGCTCTCAGTTGTTTATCCGATACTCCCGTATTTAAGGTCCGTAAAACATTATTCAATTCTTCTGCCGACTTCGAGATTCGCAATCTGTTACGCAAAGCTCTGTTGCCTAAAAGCGTTTTTGCCACTATTTTCAGTGCGCTAAAAGTTATCAGTAGCATTCGTTTTGATTGCGATCGATTCAGTGCTAAATTATTCTGCCGAAAAGTTATTGAAAGAATTTTAAGTTATGCCCCGAATACTGAAGAACTTAGTCATGATGATTTGAATTATTTATTATCTAAAATTAGCTAAACGAGACGAATATTGACTATTTCTCCTGAAACTTTTAACAATACTATACTAGATCTTCTTGAAACATCAGAAAGTGATGATTTAAGCTCTCGCATCAACCGAAACCTCAAAACCTTAGCTCAAATTTCTTTTTCAGATATAGTTTTATTTTTTTCCGTCTCTTCTGACAATTTTTTGAATTTTGAACAAAGTTATATAAATATCCCCGATGATCGCCCCACACCCAACATCATCTTTTCTAATATTTTTCCGCCTGTTTTCTTACCGGAAGTTCACAACAAAGAGCCCAAACTTCCTACTGAAATGTGTGCCATAAATAACGAAATTTTCAACACCTCTAATCTTTATAAAGAAAGTTCACTTGACGTTGTTCCCCACAAAATGCTTGATGAAGAATTAAATTATTTTACGGTTTCTCTATTGGCTTTTCCGATATACAACAGCAAAAAAGCCCTTCTCGGAGTAGTTGAACTTATTAACCCTCGCAACTCCAGTGGAAAAATAATCGGTTTTACCAAAGACATCATCAAAAAACTTATCTCTTTGAGCAAACTTTTGGCTTTGCAAATTGAATTGGACCACCAAACCAATTCCTACAATCGTCTTTTAGAGTCGTTTATTGAAGTTATTGCCAAAGCTATTGATAACAAATCCCCATATACAGGTGAACATTGTCAAAAAGTCCCTGTCATTACGCGAATGTTAGCTTCTGCTGCTATTGCAGCAACTAGCGGACCTTTTAAAAATTTTGAAATGTCTGAAAATGAACTTTATTCTCTACATATCGCATCTTTATTGCATGATTGTGGCAAGATAACCACCCCTGACTACATCGTTGATAAATCGACCAAATTAGAAACTCCCTACAATCGCATTCACGAAATTCGTAATCGTTTTGAAATTTTGCGCCGCGATGCTCATATTGAATATTTACAAAAACGGCTTAATAATATTGACACCAAAGAGAATCTTCAAGCTGAATTTGTTGAAAAAGTAAAAAAACTAACTGATGACTACGCTTTTATCGGCAAATGTAATATTGGGGACTCTCCCTTAACTGATGATGATATAAAACGTTTAGATGAAATTGCAAAAACCACTTTCATGCGTTATTTCAGCCGCGTAATAGGGCTTTCCTGGAACGAAAAAAAAGCCATTTCCGACAACAAACTTTATGCTTCTCCTCAACCGGAACATTTATTAGAGGATCGTCCGGAACAGCTCAAATTTTTATATAATCAAGGTGAGCTTACCAATCTCAAAGTCAAAACCGGAACTATTAACACCGCCGAGAGAAAAAAAATCAATGACCATATATCAACAACCATTGATATGCTCAAAGATCTATCTTTTCCGCCTGAATTATCAAACATCGTTGAATATGCCGGTGCTCACCATGAGCATATTGACGGAAGCGGCTACCCTAACGGCCTAACCGGAGATCAAATATCGATTCCGGCCAAAATTATGGCTATTGCAGATGTCTATGAAGCTCTTACCGCTCGCGATCGTCCTTACAAAACCCCTAAAAAACTATCGCAAGTTTTAAGTATTATGCGCGATATGAAAAATAGCGGACATCTTGACCCTGATTTGTTTGACCTGTTCATCACCAGCGGTGTTTATATGGAGTATGCTAAAGAATATGTCGCCAAAGATCAACTTGATGATATAAACCCCGAAGAATATTTATAATAACTTTTAATTCTCGCTGGTCACCGACACTAATTTTCTTGCAAATTGTTGCTAAAAATGCTATAATTGTATTATAACAAACAGGGTAAATTTCTACAAAAACAAGGTAATGCAGATGGACGACGCAAAAAAAGAAGAAGAACCGGAAAATCCGCCAATTGAAGAAACTGAAAAAATTGACGATAAGCGCGTTTCTATTAAAGATTCTTCATCAAATAAAGCTTTGAAGAAGAAAAAACGTCGTTTGGCGCGTAAAAAAATTAAAGCAAAAATAAAAATTGCCGTTGGAAAAGCTATAAAAGCAGCCGGTAAAGCCGCTAAAAAAGCTGCCCAATTAATAAAAAAGGCAGGCGAAGCTGTTAAAGAAGCCGGAAAATCTTTAATGGAATCCGGAAAAGGTCTGTGTTCATCCGGCTTAGGTGCCATAGCCGGAGTCCCCATGATTGCCGTAGGTGCATCTATAGTTGCTACCGGAACTGCTATTACCGCTGCCGCCAAAGGACTTGAAGCTGTCGGCAAAACTATGGAAAAAATCGGAGAAAAAATAGAAAATAAAGCTAAATCCGAATTGCAAAGTGCCCAAAATGAAGCCACTGACGTTAACACTCAAGCCGACAATATTGATATCAAAGATATCAGCCGCGAATTACCTGAAACTAATAATAACGCCGATACCAACAATAACAGCTCTTCAACCAACAATTCCGACAAAGAGACAGACCGCAATCTCGCAACCGAAATGATAGAAACAGCTATTGTTTATGGTATGGAAAAATCCGCCCTTAAAGAACAATCTCACGATTTAGCAAATGAAAATTATGATGCTAAAAATGTAAAACCCCAAGCTAATTCTCAATCTGCCGCCAACACACCTCAGACGGAAAAATCTATTCGACATTCAAAAAATCATGATGCTATAACCATACTGACAAAAACCGGAAGATTACTCCCCACTCCGAATAAATCTCGCAAATCGTCAGCACCGCAACGCACAGCTTATCGTGCCATACAGCCGGATCGCTCAAGATAGTCAATTTAAAAAAATCAGCCCCCGACTTTCAAATCGAGGGCTTTTTTGTTTCAAATAGACAGGAAAACTATTGTTCTCCTTTAAGAGCGGCAAGCTCTTGCAAAGCAGCCTTGTAACGGCTTAACAATTCCGCTTCTGAGCAAAGGGATCCACCTTCTTCAAAATAAATCAACAACTCCGTCACCACTTCCTCCACAGGAAGTTCAAAGATCTTCATTTGAGCTTCATCGCTCAGAAAACAATTTTTTACATAAGCCTCAAAAACCTCTTTTCTTTCCTGCTGCGGAAGTTTGAAAATTTCAAACTCTCCTTCGTCAGAGAGATTGTGTTTTACAAAATATGTTTTCAAAACCTCCACTCTCATGCCGGCAGGCAATCCGAATAGAAGCACATCGTTCACTCCCACATTAAAGCCGTTTTTGACATCATTGATTAAACGACGCTGCACTACAGCCAGATCTTCTTCATGTTCAGTTGTATCCACTCACCAATAGTCAAGTTTTTTCAACAATGACCTTATTCTAAAACTTCGAATATAGCTAATCTCCCCCGTCCATCAAGCATGACATTTTAATTTTTTTCTCAAATTATTTTCATGGTTGGTGATTGCGAGACACGGCGGAACAACAAGCAATTTAAGAAATAGAAAAACAGCGAAGTGCGCGTACTTGAGCGTACGTAATCGAGCTGTTTTTTATTTCTGTATTAGACAACCATTATACGAATTTTTAAATAACTTCACGACGACCGACATGGTCCGCCGGCGTTACTATTCCCTCTTGTTCCATGCGATCAATAATCGAAGCCGCACGATTATATCCTATTCGTAAACGTCTCTGCACATAACTGATCGAAGCTTTTTTATCGCTCTGCACAATCTGAACTGCCTGACGATACAAGTCTTCATCACTTCCGCCCCCAAAATCAGTATTATCAAAAACAGCCCCGCCTTTATTGTTGGTTTCCAATTCTCCTTGAGTAACCTCCTCAATATATTCAGGCTGACGCTGTGATTTAATAAATTCAACAATTTTTTCCACTTCAGGATCGTCAACAAACGGAGCATGTACACGCAATGGTCTTTGTCCTGCCGGCATATAAAGCATATCACCTTTTCCCAAAAGTTGTTCAGCTCCTTGTTCACCCAAAATCGTGCGACTGTCAATTTTTGATGTAACCTGATAACTTATGCGAGTAGGAAAATTAGCTTTAATAGTGCCGGTAATAACATCAACCGATGGTCTTTGAGTTGACATAATAAGGTGAATTCCTGCCGCACGTGCCATTTGCGCCAAACGTTGAATTGCCGCCTCAACTTCTTTACCCGCTACCAACATCAAATCCGCCATTTCATCAACCACAATCACTATATAAGGCATCGGAGTTAAATCAAATTCTTGTTCCTCAAAAACCGGTTTACCTGTTTCGGCATCAAATCCGGTCTGCACGGTCTTGGTAATTTTTTCACCTTTCTCCTGCAATTCTTCCAATTTTTGATTATATCCGGTAATATTTCGCACATTAAGTTGTGCCATCGCTCGATAACGGTCTTCCATTTCCTTAACTGCCCATTTTAATCCTATCACAGCTTTAGTCGGATCGGTAATTACCGGTGTTAACAAATGAGGGATTCCGTTATACATTGTAAATTCCAACATCTTCGGATCAATCATTATCAGCTTACACTCTTCCGGTGTCATTTTATAAAGTAACGATATAATCATTGAGTTTACCCCGACCGATTTACCAGAGCCGGTAGTTCCTGCAACCAACAAATGCGGCATCTTTGCCAAATCAGCGTAAGTGTTTTTACCACTGATATCTTTACCCAAACTTATGGTTAAAGTTGCCTTAGAGTTCTTAAAATCATCGGCTCCCAATAAATCCCGTAAATAAACCGTTTCGCGCTTTGGATTAGGCATTTCAATACCTATGGTATTTGATCCCGGCACAACTGCAATACGAACCGATACAGCCCTCATTGAACGAGCAATATCATCTGACAAACCAATAACTCGGGCTATCTTTGTTCCCGGAGCCGGTTCCAATTCATAAAGTGTAACTACCGGTCCTGAGCTTATGCGCACAATCTTGCCGATAACTCCGAATTCTTTTAGCACTCCTTCCAATTCCAGCGCAATCTTTTCCAATTCTTTTTGATTAACTTGCGGCAAAGCTTTTCCCTTGGCATTTTCCAACAAATCTATTGGCGGAAACACATAATCAGCCGATGTTTTTTTCCTCTTAACGACTTTTGTCGCATCTTTTGTCTTATTTACAGTTGCAGACGATTCTTCCTGATCGTTTGCCTCTCCGAACTTCGGCTCACGTCGCCCTTTAGTCGCTTTTTCCTTTTTCTCCAAACGGCGCCTGTTTAGACCTTTTGCCGCTGAACATGCTTTTTTGCTTTTTCCGGCAAACCAAACCAAAACTGCCCACAAACCCAAAATTATTTTCTTAAACAATCTCCACCAACTGCCAAAAGTTATTCCGCAAGCAAAGTTAAATGATACGAAAGCCAAAAATGCACTCACTGCTTCCAAAACATAACGACTGTAAGCAAAATTAAATTTACGCTCAGCCAAACTTGAAATTTCTTGCGCCAAGAGATTTCCCACATTACCGCCGATTGCAAAATCATTAATTTTACCGCCGACCAAACTTGTAAAAATCGCCGCACAGATAATTCCCATTATCCAAGCAATTCCCCGCCACCAAAACTTGATTATTGTTCTATGGCGTATTATCTCATACCCCCATACCAGCAACGGCAACAAAAATATCGGCAAAGCTACGCCCCACCATGTTAGAACCATATCAGCTGCCCTAGCTCCTCCGGCACCCAAAAAGTTTTTCACCTCACGTGACGAAGCAACATTATATCCGGAATCAAACACATTGTAAGCACAACAAGCAGCTGCCAACCAAACAACAGCCAGTATTAATGCCAATCCCCCCAGCATTATCAATGCTTTTACAATTATCGAATCACTTTTTTTACGCTTTGCCATATCAATCACCTCTGTATCGATTCCTTATCTGCCGCATTATAACCGAACAATTCTCAACAATATGTTAATTTTTTTTTGATTTTATAACATCTTCAAACAACTTGACTTTACCCCTCAATTACCGCAATCTTAAGAAAACAATTAATTTAAGGAGCTCACAAAATGTTCAGACTTGATGGAAAAGTTGCTTTAATTACCGGTGCTTCCGGAGGTTTGGGAGATAAAATTGCCCGCACCCTTCATTCTCAAGGCGCTAAACTGGCTCTAACCGATGTCCGTGCTGAAGGTATGGAAAAATTAAAATCTGAATTAGGTTCAGACGTGGCAACTTTTGTTGCCAACCTTTCCGATGCCGAAGCCATTAAAAATTTAGTTTCCGAAGTTGAATCCCAATTCGGTCAAATTGATATTTTGGTTAACAATGCCGGTCTCACTCGCGATAATTTGTTTATGCGCATGAGTGATGAAGAATGGCAGCTGGTTTTGGATGTAAACCTTTCTGCCGGCTTTAAATTAGCTCGCGGCGTTATTCGCGGCATGATGAAACGTCGCTCCGGTCGCATTATCGGAATTGCCTCAGTAGTAGGAGTTATGGGCAACGCCGGTCAAGCCAATTATGCTGCTTCCAAAGGCGGAATGATTGCTATGAACAAATGTTTAGCTCAAGAAGTTGCCTCTCGCAACATAACCGTAAATTCAATCGCACCCGGTTTTATTCGCACTCCCATGACCGAAGTTTTGCCTGAAGATATTAAAGCCAACCTTTTAGCACGTATACCCGAAGGCAAACTCGGTGAAGCGCAAGACATTGCTAATGTGGTAGCTTTTCTTTCCTCTGATGAGGCTCAGTATATTACCGGACAGACTATCAATGTCAACGGCGGTATGGCTATGATATAAACATTGTCCCTCTGCAAAAAAAGAAGGAGCTTCGAAAAGCTCCTTCTTTTTATTCTCGTGATAAGTGTTGATAAAACCAATCGATATATGGTTTTAAGTAAACCCTTACAATTTCCTCTTTTGCCTCTTCATTGCCCTCACAATAAAGTAAAAACGACGCTATTGATAACGCCGTGTGCTGGACAATAACAACAGCTTCGGATTCGGGGTACTTCTTTTTAAAAAGAGCCAAAGACTCTTGAATTCTTGGTAACTGTGATCTTCTCAACTCACAGGAATAAGAATCAATCTTAGGATACTCTTCATCCGGAAGATTCTTAAAAACCCCATAACTGACGCGTTCACTGTCAATTATGGTTATGATTGAGGAACTATCCTCCAAACATAATTCTTTCTGCGCATCCTGCAAATTATCGGCCTGCGCTCTTATAAGAAAATTTTCCATATAAAATAATATTTAATTAATACTTTTTGCGTAATATACATACACTAAATTTTTTAATAATGCAAAACAAAATTTTTCTTTCTATCAAACCCAAAAAGACAATCTTTTGAATTCATTAACAATTTTAATAAATTTTATTTCAAATCCTGCGCCACATGCGGATGATGCAAAAGCTTTTCAATTTTATCGACTTCTTCAAAACTCTTATCTACTCGAAAATTAATCTCCGGCACAAAACGCAACGAAGTCTTTTGTCCTATCTGCTTGCGGAAAAAATTGGCCGCCAATTGCAATCCTCCCAACACTTCCTGCAAATATTCCCCATTTGAGGTAATAAACCACACTGTGCAATATTTCAAATCCGGCGAAACGGTAACATTAGTAATCGTTACCATAGTATCAATTCCTTCCAAATTATGCACTTCGCCACGATCAATAAACTGCGCAATAACTTTTCTGATTTCTTGCGCAACCCTTAATTGTCTTTGTGACATTTCCTTATCAGCCATTATATTTTCTCCTTGCAAAACTTGACTTTATCATACTAAAATGAAAAAACTTAAGCAAGTATTTTAACAACCTTATAAGACAACAAAATGAAACATCTCAAAGGCGAAAAAATTAACGGTTGGCTGATAATCGACAAACCTGTCGGTATCGGCTCTACCACTGTTGTCAACCAAACCCGTCACTTGCTAAATGCCCAAAAAAACGGTCACACCGGCACACTTGATCCTTTTGCCTCCGGAGTTTTGCCGATTGCTTTCGGCGAAGCCACCAAACTGATTCCCTATGTTACCGATGGCGATAAAGAATATGAATTTACCCTCAAATTCGGCTCTGCTACCGATACTCTTGACCACACCGGACAAATCATCGCTTCCGGCGGATCTATTCCGTCACGCAAACAAATTTTAGCGATTCTGCCTTCTTTTATCGGTCAAATTACTCAAATTCCCCCGGCTTACTCCGCTATTAAAATCAATGGTCGTCGAGCTTATGATTTAGCGCGCAAAGGCGAAGATGTAACCATTCCCTCTCGTCAAATCACTATTCATGATTTGCAATTACTGGAAATTTTACCCGATTCGCAAGCCCGTTTTCGTGTTGCTTGTTCCAAGGGAACTTATGTACGGACTTTAGGAGCTGATATTGCCGTAAAACTCGGCACTTTAGGCCATTTAACCGCCTTACGTCGAACCAAATGCGCTAATTTTAGCCTTACCGATACGATTTTACTGGATAATTTAAAAAAATTAGATTATAGTGCGCATCAGCAATTATTGCTTCCTTTGTTGACATCACTGTGCGACATCACGGTCATTGCCATATCAAAGGAAGATGCCGATCGCCTGCGCCAAGGGCAAAAGCTTTCAGCTAAATCTTATGCCGTTGAACATCAAAACGGCGAAATGATAGCCTCTTGCGACGGCTCTCCGGTAGCAATTGTTCGAGTTGAGGAAAAATCAATTTCCCCGATTCGCGTTTTTAACTTATAACTTTAAAAAGGAAATATACGATGTCGTTATCACTAGAAGATAAACAAAAGTTGATTAAAACTTATGCTCTCAATCCCAAAGATACCGGTTCTCCGGAAGTTCAGATTGCTATTTGGACCATTGAAATCAATAATTTGATTGAACATTTCAAAGTTCATGCCAAAGACAATCACTCTCGTTTGGGTTTGATGAAAAAAGTTGCTCGTCGTCGTCACATGCTCGACTATTTGAAAAAGACTGACGAAAGCAGATATCAAGAAATTATCTCTAAATTAAACATTAGAAGATAATAAGGTTACGTTTTTGCGGAGCTTATGACTATCATCAAGCTCCGCAAACTTTATCGCAACCGCCAAAAATCCTGCATGGGGCAGGTAGAGGTTTATAAAGAAAATGAAAGGTATATAAAATATGATTCAATTCAACGAAGTCCGCAAAGAGATGGAATGGGGCGGACGCAAACTCATTCTCGAAACAGGTAAAATTTCTCGTCAAGCAGCCGGATCGGTTATTGTTACCTATGGCAATACTATCGTTCACGGCACAGTTTGCGCTGCCAAAGAAGTAAAAGAAGATCAGGACTTCTTTCCTTTAACTGTTAACTATCAAGAAAAATATTATGCCACCGGCAAGATCCCCGGCGGTTTTGTTAAACGCGAGGGCAAACCTTCCGAGCGCGAAGTTCTTCTTTCCCGCTTGATTGATCGCCCGATTCGTCCCCTTTTCCCTGATGCCTTCAAAAACGAAGTGCAAATTGTCTGCACTGTTTTGGCTCACGATCAACAAACCGATTCCGATGTTGTGGCAATGATTGCCGCCTCGGCCGCCTTGGCTGTTTCGGGCATTCCGTTTTTAGGTCCTATCGGTGCCGCCAAAATCGGTTATATTGATGGTCAATATGTCTTAAACCCCACTATTGAACAACAAAAATCATCTCAGTTGGAATTGGCGGTTGCCGGAACCAACGACGGTGTTTTGATGGTTGAATCCGAGGCACAGGAACTTTCCGAAGAAACTATGTTGGGCGCGGTTATGTTCGGATTCGAAAATTTCCAACCGGTAATTAATTTAATCAATGAATTGAAAAAAGAAGCCGGTAAAACTCCTTGGGAAACTCCTTCATTTCCGCCCGAGTTTGATGCTATGCTCGCTCGCTTGGAAAAAGAATACGGCGACAGATACTCGGTTGCTTTTGAAGAAACTGACAAACTCACCCGCGGTGACAAATTAGGAGCTTTGGCTGAAGAAATTAAGGCCTCGATTGATCCCGAAAACGAGATTGAAACTCGTTATGTCGGCGAAGCTATTGAACAATTAATGCATAAAGTTATGCGTGAAAAAGTTCTCTCAACCGGTCGCCGCATTGACGGACGCGACACCAAAACCGTTCGCCCGATTCAATGCCAAGTTGATGTTTTGCCCACTGCTCACGGCTCGGCTTTGTTCACTCGCGGCGAAACTCAGGCTTTGGTTGTAACCACTTTAGGCACCGGTGAAGATGCTCAAATTATTGATGGTTTAATGGATGAATCCAAAGAAACCTTTATGTTAAACTACAATTTCCCGCCGTTCTCGGTTGGTGAATGCGGACGTTTAGGTTCTCCCGGACGTCGTGAAATCGGTCACGGCAAGTTGGCATGGCGTGCTATCCACCCGATGATGCCTGACGATCCCGACAAATTCCCCTACACTGTTCGTGTTGTATCCGAAATTATGGAATCCAACGGCTCATCTTCTATGGCAACAGTTTGCGGCTCCACCATGTCATTGATGTCAGCAGGTGTTCCTATGCGCAAACCGGTCGCCGGTATTGCCATGGGCTTGATTAAAGAAAATGACGGTCGTGTTGCGATTCTTACCGATATCTTGGGTGATGAAGACCACCTCGGCGATATGGACTTTAAGGTTGCCGGAACCAAAGACGGTGTTACCGCTTTGCAAATGGATATCAAAATCACTTCCATAACTAAAGAAATTATGGAAAAAGCATTGATTCAAGCTCACGAAGGCCGCATCCATATCCTTGGCGAAATGGCCAAAGCTATTGCCGAACCTCGCCCTCATGTATCCGATAAGGCACCGCGTATTGTCGCCATTAAGATTGCCGTTGACAAGATTCGCGAAGTCATCGGTACCGGCGGCAAAGTAATCCGTGAAATCGTTGAAAAAACTCACACCAAAATTGATATTACCGATGATGGTGTAGTTAAAATTGCCTCAATGAAAAAAGAAGACGGCGATGCCGCTCTTGAATGGATTATGGGCATTGTTGCCGAACCCGAAACCGGTAAAATCTACCACGGCACCATCACCAAAATTATGGAATTTGGTGCATTTGTCCGCTTCTTAGGCACTACCGAAGGTTTGGTTCACATCTCCGAAGTTAAACCGGAGCGTATTGCCACTGTTTCCGAATTTTATAAGGAAGGCGATCCGATTTGGGTTAAATGCTTAGGTTCTGACAACCGTGGCAAGATTAAACTTTCTGCCAAACGGGTTAACCAGGAAACCGGTGAAGATTTGGAAAAATAATCTTTCCTCTTCCTCTCAAAAAGGCTGACATTTAATCCCGTCAGCCTTTTTATTTAAGGCATCTAAAAACCTGTTATGCCCGAGCTATTTTGATAGGGTTTGGGATTTATGAGCAAAGCGGAAAAAGCAAACATTAAAACGGCTGGCAAATATTGCTTTATGCGCCGATTGTCGGGCGCTTTAGTCGCCTGTAAGTTTGGCGCAGCCTTATGCTGTTTTGAGATTTGCCCACTTGGCGAACATCCCAACAATTTTTGGTTACTTTTTGTTGCTAAAAAGTAACTATAAGAATCATCCTGAAATTACTTTCACATCAAAAAACAACCTAATAAATTTTTCTTGATTTTTTAACGATTCCTTTTTACTTTTATAACAAAATAACTTTAGGATTTTCAATCATGTCATCATCTTTGGTTTTGGAAGGCGGCGGCAAACGCGGTATCTACACCACCGGCGTTTTAGATGTTTTCTTGGAAAACAACATCAATGTTGACGCGGTTTTCGGCGTTTCAGCCGGTGCAATCCACGGCGTATCTTTTGTATCAAAACAAATCGGTCGCGATATCCGCTATAATATCAAATATAATGATGATCCTCGTTTTATGAGCTTCAAGAATTGGCTCAAAACCGGCAACGTTGTGGATGTCGATTTCTGTTACAACCAACTGCCCAACCAACTTGATTTGTTTGATTACAATGCTTTTAATGCCAATCCGACCAAATTTTATGCCGTCTGCTCTAATATCGAAACCAGCAACCCGGAATATATTCTCTGCACCGAAATGCACCATGACCTCAAATATGTTCAAGCCTCGGCATCTCTGCCTTTTTTCTCGCGCATTGTTGAAATCGACGGCAAAAAATTGCTTGACGGCGGTATTTGTGACAGTATTCCGCTTAAAGCCGCTCAAGACCACGGCTATAATAAAAACATTGTTATCCTCACTCGTCCCGCAGGTTATCGCAAAAAACCTTCTCATAACAAACCGCTTGCTAAACTTATCTATCGGCATTATCCCAATTTTATCAAGGCTCTCACTGAACGTTATCTGATGTATAATTCCGAGTTGGACTATGTTGCCGCTCAACAAAAACTAGGCAATGCTTTAGTTATTCAACCCTCAAAAACTATTAAAATATCCCGCTTGGAAACCAATCTTGATGTCATTAAAGCCATGTATGAACTCGGACGCGCTGACGCACTTTCCGCCCTTTCCGCAATCAAAAATTTTCTTAAAAGCTAGTCTTTCATCAAAGCGGCAACTTCGGCGCGCAATTCTTTTATACCGATATTTTTTTCCGAACTGGTAGCCAAAACTTTGGCATAAGCTGCCGCATGCTTACTGACTTCACTTTCGGTTGCACTTTTAACTTTAGCCAATTCTGTCGCTGAAATCTTATCAATTTTGGTCAACACAATCTGATATGTAACCGCCGCTTTATCCAACAAATCCATAATATCACTGTCAACTTTTTTAATCCCGTGCCGGGAATCAATCAGCAAAAACACTCTTTTTAAACTGGCTCGTCCCTGCAAATAAGCAAAAATCATCTTTTGCCATTGTTTTACTTGCGCTTCCGGCGCTTTGGCAAAACCATACCCGGGAAAATCCACCAAATACAACTTACCGCCCAAACAAAAGAAATTAAGCATTTGCGTGCGCCCAGGAGTATTAGATGTTTTTGCCAATCCGCTCTGTGCAGTTAACGCGTTAATAATACTGGATTTTCCCACATTAGACCTGCCGGCAAAAGCAATCTCCGGCAATTCATCACCCGGCAACTGCCGCAAATCCGCCACACTCAAAACAAACTCCGCTTGAGATTTTACCTTTTTATCAGCCTCTGCCAATTCTTCGACACTATATTCCAGCGTCTTATCATCCATTATTTAACTCCGACTTTATGCATAATTGCCTTTTGCTGAATTATTGACAGCACATTGCTCAATGTCCAATAAATCACCAAACCTGACGCAAAATGCCCCAACATAAATGTAAACACTATCGGCAACAGCATCATCATCCTTGCCTGATCTTTATTTGCCGGCTTGGGTGATAACTTTTGTTGTAAATACATTGTCAAACCCATCAAAATCGGCCATACCCCCAAATCCAACCATGACGGTATCGGTAATCCGCTCATTGCCGATAATGTCATCGGATCAGGCGCGGACAAGTCCTTAATCCAGCCGATAAACGGGGCATGACGAATTTCAATCGCAATATTTAACACTTTATACAAGGAAAAGAACACCGGAATTTGAATAAACATCGGTAAACATCCCGAAGCCGGATTAATTTTTTCCTTGCGATAAAGCTCCATCATCGCCTGTTGTTGACGCATTCTGTCATTTTTATAAGTTTGTTGTATTGCTTGAATCTTCGGCTGCACTTTTTTCATCTTTGACATACTCTCATACGACTTATTAGCAACCGGAAACATTGCCAATCTCAACAATGCCGCAAACAACAAAATTGCCCAACCCATATTACCTATAAAATGATATAAAAACTCCAAAATATAGAAAAACGGTTTAGTTAAGAAATAATACCAACCGAAATCAACCGCCAAGTCAAACTTCTCGATTCCGTGCTTTTTAGTATATTCATCCAACAAAGCAATCTCTTTTGCTCCCGAATAAAATTTAACGCTCGAAGACCCTATTGCCCCCGAAGCAATATTTATCGGCGCACCGGTAAAATCTGTTTGAAAAGCATCTTCACCTGTCTTACCGAAATGAACTTTGTTTTCTGTGTCTTTACCTAACACAAAAGCACTAAACCAATATCTTTCGCCAAATCCGGCCCAACCGCCTTTAGTTGTAAACTCTTTCTTTTCATTAACATCTAACTTATTAGGTGCAAACTCTTTCAAAGAACCATCAACCACACCCAACATCCCCTCATGCACAACTTTTGAGCTGTTGTCATCCGGCTTATAAACTTTACTGATAAGACCGTAAGGATAAACCGTAATATTCTTACCCGATTTATTTTCTATAGTTTGTTCAATAGTAAACATATAATTTTCATCAACCGAAATTTTGCGGGTAAATTTTATTCCGTTTCCGTTGTTCCATTCTAACAATATCGGACTTTCCGGAGTTAATTCGCTCCCCATTGCCTGCCATATTGTATTTGAATCAGGCAACCTTATTCCTTCTGATGACAACCATCCAAACTCTGCATAATAAGGGCTTTGCGTGCCGCTTGGCTGTAAAAGTTCTATTGTTCCGCTATCTTCTTCAAGTGTCTTCTTATATTTTAACAAATTTAAGCTGTCAAATCTCGCACCCTTTAAGCGTAAAGATCCTTCAATTTTAGCATTTTTTATAGCAATACGCTTATCTTTTTGCAAAACGTCTTTTATCTCCAAAATTTCATGTCCTGTCGGAGTATACAAAGCACTATCCGCAACAACTTTCGGCGCATCATTATTCTGTTGCTCAACAACTGCCGGAACTTCATTTTCCACCTTTTGCGGATTACTCGGCCAAATCCAGTTTATCACCAAAACAGCCGCTGCCGACAAGATTATCGCCATATACAAACCTTTGGTCTCTTCTTTCATTGCTATATCAAACTCCTCAAAATCTATAACATAACACTCTGTTTAATATAAAAAAACTTCCCTTGCAAGCCCTTATCATTGCTTATTCTTAAATTTATCACTTGCCGGCACCGGATCATATCCGGCACCTCCCCAAGGATGGCAACGTAAAATTCTCTTTACCCCTAACCAACTGCCTTTCCATATACCATGAATCTGTAAAGCCTCTATAAAATATTCCGAACAACTCGGTTTATATCTGCATACATTAGGCATCGCCGGAGAAATACAGCTTTGATAAAATCTAATCATTGCAATCATTATCCGCTTTATCATTTTGTGTTTCTCCCACACCTGACAACAGATTATTTATTTCTTCTATCGCATTAATTGCTTTACGATGTAAATATTCAAAATCCAAATCTGCCGTATTATGCCTGCCGATAAAAACATAATTAACGTTTTTAACCCCATATTTGTTCAATACTAAACGAGCCACCGCTCTCAAACGTCTTTTTACCCGATTACGTATATGAGCTTTGCCTAACTTTTTTGTTGCAGTAAATCCCGCAAAACAACAATTTTCCGTTGGATTCTGTTTAGGCGAACAAAAAGCCGCTTGCAATACTATGCCGTTAGTAACGACTTTGTATCCGCGAGCGGCTTCAACAAAATATTTGCGTTTTTTTAATGCAAAAATTTCCATCTTAACTAGCTGTTAGGCCGACAATTTTTTACGACCGTGAGCTCTGCGTGCAGCCAAAACTTTACGACCGCCAGCAGTTGCCATACGAGTACGAAACCCGTGGCGACGAGCTCTAACCAACTTAGAAGGTTGATATGTGCGTTTCATTTTATTTCTCCGGTTAATTAGTTATTATTTAAAGCTCCGAATTATCCATCGGAGTCCTCGGACATCCGTGTTTATAGACTCAAAAATCTACACTGTCAAGCCTTTAAACTCTGTCGTTTAGCTTTTAAGAAAATCGCCACTCCTAATGGAATTGTTAAAACATAAACTATTACCATCAATCCTAAAGTAAGCCAAGGCTGGGTAATTATAAATGAAGCAAACAATGCCACTACCAACATCATCGGCATAATCATATACGACGGAACTTTCATCCGCTTAGTCGAAATAGTCGGGATTCGGCTTACCATTAAAAATGATACCAAACACAATAAAGTCGCACAAAATGCATGAGAGCGCACAATATAACTCACTTCCGGAAAATCAAATGATATCATACAAGGCATCATGGCAATAGCAGCAGCAGCCGGAGCCGGAACTCCCACAAAAAAGTTATGCCAATATTCCGGTTGCGGTTCTTCCTCTAACATTGTATTAAATCTGGCCAAACGCATAGCCTGACCGATAACCATCAACAAACAGAAAAACCACCCGAATTTTGGCAAACTGTTCAACGACCACTGAAACATCAAAATTGCCGGAGCAACACCGAAACTGACAAAATCCGACAATGAATCCAATTCCGCCCCAAATTTAGTCGATCCCTTCAAAAATCTGGCGACACGACCATCTAAACCGTCAAACACTGCGGCAATAAAAATATAAATTACCGCTTTCATCCAATCTTGTTGTATAGAATAACGAATAGAAGTAACTCCGGCACACAATGCCAACATCGTAACAATGTTTGGAGCAATTTTGCGAAACGGCAAACTCTTAAGCCGTTGCCGTGATAATTGTAATTTCTGATTAATTTTTTCCATTATCTTATCACTCCTTCAACAGCTTTAGCATCATCCGCCAAATTAGCGATTATTGTTTCTCCGGCAACCATCGTCTGTCCCAAAACAACTTTTGGGTTAACTCCTTCCGGCAAATAAACATCTAATCTTGAGCCGAATCTTATCATACCGAAACGTTCTCCGGCCTTATATTCCTGCCCTATTTGCGCATTACAAACGATTCGCCGAGCCACTAATCCGGCAATTTGCACAAAACAAATTTCTTTGCCACTGGTGGTTTTCATTGCCAACAATTGACGTTCATTATCTTTGCTGGCCTTATCCAGCGTGGCATTAAGAAATTTTCCCGGCACATAAACGGCATTGATGATTTTTCCCTCAGCCGGAGCTCGATTCACATGAACATTAAAAACGCTCATAAAAATACTGACGCGAGTAAATTTCTTTTTACCCATATTTAATTCTTCCGGAGCCTCAACTTTGGCAATCATCTGCACGATTCCATCTGCCGGCGACACAACAACGTTTTCAATATTCGGAGTAACACGTTGCGGATCACGAAAGAAATAATAGCACCAAACTGTCAAAACTAAACCTATCCATCCCAAGGGTTGCCAAATTATTGCCAGTAACGCTGTTACTGCCGCAAAAATTCCGACAAACCGCCATCCTTCATTATGAATATTGGGTAAAAGATAGTCTTTCCAAGATATATTAAAAGTTTTAATCATAATATTTTCCTCATTAAAAGCCCTTTATCTCACCGTGACGCTGTCATCTGCCGTGTCGATAAAAAGCAAAATTAACAATTAACGTTAGCACCAAAGCACATTTTATAGCAAAATACAACCCTAAAAATTTTTACGCATGAATAATCAAAATAAACTTGCATTTATAAAAAATATTATGTATAAGACGAATAAATTTTATGCGCTTGTGGCGGAACTGGTAGACGCTGCAGACTTAAAATCTGTTGGTAGCAATACCGTGCCGGTTCGATTCCGGCCTAGCGCACCAATAAAAAAGTCACCCTTGTGGTGACTTTTTTTGTTTCTTAACAAAATATTATAACTTTTCATTTATCATTACAACAAATTTTGAAAGGTTCTATCATGTGGCTTTGGCTTATCGGTGCTTTTGTTTTCGGCATTCTGACTCCTTTTATGGCAAGGCGTTTTGCTAAATTTATGCCTGCCACTTTTGCCGGAGCTATTGTTGAACTTCTGCGCCCTGAAAAAAAATCTCCTCGCTATCGCCAAAATCCTCTATATAAAAAACTTCTTTGGCGCTCTCTGATGTTCGGATTGCTCAATACTGCCACTACTAGCGTTTTATTGCTCGAATTTTCTTCTGCCGCTTTTATAATCATTTATGCATGGATTCTCTTGCTCCTTGCCGAAATTGATATTAAAATGTTTCTGTTACCGGATATTCTCACGATTCCCTTGCTTTTATTAGGTTTGCTTGCCGCCTGTCTTAATAAAAGCGTAATACCGCTCGACGCAAGCATTATCGGTGCTTTTATCGGTTATTTTTTTCCGGTTGCCGTCAGTTTACTTATCGTTTGGTATAAAAAAGATGCTTTCGGCGGCGGTGACATAAAGCTTCTTTCGGCTCTGGGAGCCTGGCTAGGCCTTGAAGGCTTGCTTTATCTCATAACATTGGCTTCCATCCTAGGTTTGTTATGGGCGCTTATCAGACGTCAAAAATCTTTAGCTTTCGGTCCTATGCTTGCTATATCCGGAATACTTATAATGATTTTCATCGGTTATTAATTTTTTTTCAGAGGTACAAAATGGTTACTGTCAAAAAAACAAAAACATCCAAAAAAATCACCAACAAATTATACTACAACGACAAACAACGCCGTCTCTCCAAATTGGTCAGCGGCAAATCATTTGATATGTTCATTATGCTGATTATTCTGGCTGATGCCGTTATTCAAGGTATGATGACCTCACCTACTTTTAGTTTTTATTATGACAATCTGCTTTACTTGCTCGATCGAATTTTTATGGGCATCTTTCTTATTGAAATGTTCTTAAAAATCTTCGCCTTAAAACGCACCTTTTTTCAATCGAGATGGAATATTTTTGATTTAATTGTCATCGGTATTTCTTCTTTGCCGTTTATGGGAATGTTTATCGTTTTACGCACATTTCGTATTCTTCGCTTATTAAAATATGGCGATCGTCTGCCCGAAATCAGCAAAATTGTATGTACTTTCTTAAAATTATTGCCGACATTTTTAGCCTTTTTAGGCATATTTGCAATATTCTTTTATATTTTTGCTATTATTGCCGTCAATCTTTACGGTGACACCTTTCCGATATTTGGCAGTTTAGGTGCAACTTTCTTCACTTTATTACAAATTTTTACCCTCGATGGTTGGGCTTCATCAATTGCCCGCCCCGTGATGATAGTATATCCCTATGCTTGGATATTTTTCAGCACCTTACTGTTGACATCTTTTCTGCTGGTCATAAGTTTTGTTGCTACTATTATAACTCAAATGATTTCCGAGAAAAAATACTTGCAAAAATAAATATCCGTGTTATAAGTCCCATCGAGTCTTACGACTCAATGTGATTAACATTTCGTGGGAGGACAGCCATTGTCTGCACCACGAACCTTAGATAAAAAGGGTGATTAAAATGGCTAAAACTAAGAAAAAAATTTTAGGTTTAATCAAGCTGCAAATCCCCGCTGGCAAAGCTAACCCGTCTCCTCCGGTTGGTCCTGCCTTGGGACAAAAAGGCTTGAATATTATGGAATTCTGCAAGGCTTTCAATGCCGAAACTCAAAAATTGGAACCGGGAATTCCCGTTCCGGTTATCATTACGGCATACGAAGACAAGTCTTTCACTTTTGTAACCAAACTTCCTCCGGTTGCTTATTATTTGAAAAAGGCTGCTAAAATTCAGTCTGCTTCTAAAGAGCCCGGAAAAGTTGTTGCCGGTCAGGTAACTTTGGCTCAGGTAAAAGAAATCGCCGAAACCAAATTACCGGACTTAAATTGCTCAACAGTAGAATCAGCTATGAACATGGTTAAAGGTCAGGCTGTTTCTATGGGTATTAAAGTAGTGGAGTAAGCTCATGGGAAAAAGAATTGTAAATGCATATAAGTCTTTGGATAAAAACCAAGCTTATTCTTTGAAAGATGCTGTTAAAATCGTTAAAGAAAATGCCAAGGCAAAATTTGACGAGACCATCGATATCGCTATCAATTTGGGTGTTGATCCCAAATATGCCGATCAAATGGTAAGAGGCGTTTGCTCACTTCCTCACGGAACCGGCAAAAAAATCAGAGTCGCTGTTCTGGCTCAAGGCGAAAAAGCTGATCAAGCCAAAGCAGCCGGAGCTGATATTGTCGGAGCAGAAAGCTTAATCGATTCGATTCTCGCTGGCAAAATTGACTTTGATCGTTGCATTGCCACTCCCGATATGATGGGTATGGCCGGTAAGGTTGCTCGCGTTTTGGGTCCGAAAGGCTTAATGCCGAACCCGAAATTAGGTACTGTTACTGCTGATGTTGAAAATGCGGTTAAAAAGGCTAAAGCCGGTGAAGTTCAATATCGTGTTGAAAAGGCCGGTATTGTTCATGCCGGTATCGGTCGCGCCAGTTTTTCGGAAGATCAATTGTATGAAAATACTAAAGCTTTCATTGAAGCTATTAACAAAGCTAAACCATCCGGAGTTAAAGGAACTTATATGAAGAAAGTATCTTTAAGCTCAACCATGGGTGTTGGTGTTAAAGTTGACTTGAATGCTTTGTAATCATACTTTATAATCATAAAAAAAGCCGCTGTGAAAACAACGGCTTTTTTTAACTATCTTTAGCAATTATAAACCATTATTTCCTTTTCCGCCGAATGGATTATACTGACCGACTCCACCGAAATATTTGCGGAAAAAGCCCGGACGCTGTCCCTTAACTTCGGTCTTATCTTTTTCCGGAGTAATATTCTTGCCATCATCTAAACTCAAAGTCTCAATGCTTTTAACTTCATCAGCTTCATTAAATGTAATTCTCAAAATTTCTCTGTCTTGCTCTTTTGGCTGCATAAAAGCTACTTTTTTAACATCTGTTGACATATAAACCCAACTATTTTCATCCAAAACATTGACCGACGACGGCATACCCAAAATACCGATAACATCATTTTTGGAAGAACCGACTTCTATTCTCCCGACTCTCTCTTTGGTCGGCATATTTCCCGTATGGCTAACAAACCACTCATTTTGCTGTGCTGCGGAACAAGCATTCAAAATTCCAATAAAAGCTATTGCTGAAAAAAATTTGTTTGTTGACATAATAGCACCCTTGCGTTTATATAACTGTTAAATCAAAACATCTTTTATATAACACAAGGAAAACTTTTATGCAAAATAATTTTTCTTATCCCCTGAAACTTGAGGATATAAGTTCTGCATCCAAACAATATAGCTTCACAGCCTCTGAAGATGAACTGGTTTTTGTAGCATCAATCCTCAAAGTTCCTTCGGTAAAATCTTTTCAATCTGTTATCAATATTACACTAAATAAACCAGAACATCTAATAAATCTCACTGGTTGCCTTGATGCTATGATAGAACAAACCAGCGTAATAAGTTTAGAAAACTTTATCCGGCCATACCATTCTGAATTTACCAGAACTTATGATACAAAATTAACCTATGCCCAGCAACGTGAAATGGAAGAATTTGAAGATATCAATGCTGACATCCCCGATGTAATGGAAAATGGAATAATTGACCTGAAAGCTGTTGCTTTAGAAGCTTTAGCCTTAGAATTAGACGACTTTCCCAAGCAACCCGGAGAGTTATTTAGCTTCACTCCCGACTTTGATATCAATACTGATAAACCACAAAATCCCTTTGCTATCCTTGAAAAGCTAAAAAAATAACAAAATTTTGCATTTATTTAGTTGCTTTTTAAAACTAAATGGTTTACAACTGCCAATAATCAAAATGGAATAACTATTAATACAAGGGTTAATTAAAATGGCTACACCTAAAAAGAAAACTTCAAAATCACGCCGTGATATGCGTCGTTCTCATGATGCATTAACAGCAGCTTCTTATATGGAATGCCCCAATTGTGGTGAATTGAAAAGACCTCATGAGGTTTGTCCGAAATGTGGTCAATACAATGGCAAAGAAGTATTGAAGCAAAAAACTGCCGAATAATTTTAAGGCAGCGTTATCTGATTCTTAAATGGACGGAGCTTGAACGTGGCTGAAAAAAATATAGTCATATCAATAGATGCGATGGGGGGAGATAAATCCCCCAAAATCGTGATAGAAGGGATAGCATTGGCTGTTAAACGCAATCCTGATATTAGGTTCATAATATTTGGCGATAGCGCAAAAGTAAGTCCTTTATTGCAAAAATTCCCTGAGTTGCAAAATGTTTGTGAACTACGCCACGCTCCCGATATGGTCCATAACGAAGATAAACCGTCACAAGTAATACGCAACCGCAACACCAGTATGTTTATGGCCATTGATGCTGTAAAAAAAGGCGAAGCTCAAGCGGTTGTTTCTGCCGGCAACACCGGAGCTTTGATGGCTATATCCAAGCTTAACTTAAAAACCATCAATAAAATTCATCGTCCTGCCATTGTCAGTATAATGCCGCATTTATATGGGCGATACATTATGCTGGATTTAGGCGCAAATACTGAATGTGATGCGGTTAATTTATGTGAATTTGCTTTCATGGGAGAAATTTTGGCCCATCGTGCTTTGGGTATTGAAAAACCCAGAGTCGCTTTGCTAAATATCGGATCCGAAGAAATGAAAGGTCGTGAAGAGATTAAACAAGCAGCTCAAATGATCAAAAATTCACATATTGATATGGATTTCATTGGTTACATTGAACCGCACGATATTCAAAATGGTCTCGCCGATGTTATTGTTGCCGATGGTTTCACCGGAAATATAGCTCTTAAGTCCATTGAAGGAACAGCTAAACAACTTGTCCATATGTTCAAAAATGCCATCAAAAAATCTCTTTTAGCAAAGTTTGGTTTGCTTTTTATGCTCCCTGCACTATGGAAAGTTAAAAAGATTATGGATCCACGCCTTTATAATGGCGCAATGTTTATAGGTCTTAACGGACTTTCAGTCAAAAGTCATGGCGGTGCCGATTCTTTCTCTTTTTCAAAATCAATAGAAAACGCTATAACTCTGATACAACAAGACTTCATCCCTACCATCAGACAAGAAGTGGAAAAGGTTGACTTTGATGAACTCCAAGCGGTTATGTATGACGTATATTAGCGTCACACTAACTCATTAACATCCTCTATTGGTTCATTTTTTTCATAAAAACGTTTCAGATAACTTCGCCCGATTCTTTCAACATCTTCATCTCTAACAATTGATTGATTGCTTGAGTAAACATTTATACTTTTATTATTACCGGAACCAGCTTCATCAGAATTCTCCTCCATAATTCCTGACAAAGTTAAAGTCTCCAAACTTGTCGAAATGTTTGGCTCATAAGAAAATTTTTCATTTTTTTGTTGAGAATCGAAAGACCTTCGCTCAGATGAACTATCCTGTCCTTCATCACGAACCAAAACGCTGTTCCTTGTATCGATATCCTCCACCGACTGGGAACGACCACCGCTCGTCATCACTCTATTTGATGATGACAAACTTACTTTACGCGTAGAACTAACACTCATAAGGATTCTCCTTAACTAAATAAAAATCAATCTGCGATACTACAGACTTTACTATATTATATCACACAACTTACTAAAAATCCATAATTTTTTTATAATAATTTTTTTTATAATAAATTATTTACTCTTTTTATCCGGTGAATCATCCGAAGAATCGCCTTTATCTAATCCCTCTCTAATAAAAGTTACTGCTTTATCTTTCCAACCTTTTAATGTTTCAACTTTAATAACTCCGAAAATAAAAGCCAAAACAACAATTATCAAAATCCATGTCAACATAGTGAATTCCTCTGCAACAAATGCAACACTTCCGTTGCATCATATTTTTCATCATATTCGGCAACCTGACAACACATCAAACTATATTGTTCTCTGTCTTTATCGATATTACCGACAAACTTATTATGCAAAATTTGTTTTGCTTTGTCTAGTCGATGCTTTGCTTTATCGGATAATTGGGGACAATTACACACCAACATTCGCATTTCTTCAATCTTGCCCATACAATAACAAACGCAATCACATCCCGCCTTTAACGAAAGTTTAGCCCGTTCAACCACATCTCCTTGTAAAGCATTCATGTCTATAGCATCAGAAATCAGAAAACCTTCAAAACCTATAATACCCCTGATAATCTCGGTAATTCCCCTTAAACTCTGAGTTATGGGATGTCTATATCTTAAACCTTTCAATAAAATATGCGCAGTCATCCCCATCGGAGCATAATTACAAACCTTAAAAGGCTCAAAATCCTCCATCAAATCTTCCAATTTGTCATTTATAATTGGCAAACCCAAGTGCGGATCACAAACAGCCCTTCCATGTCCGGGCATATGCTTTATACATGGAATAATTCCTGATTTTATATATTCATCAACTGATAACTTACCCAACCTGGCCACTTTTTTGCCATCTGAAGAAAAACAACGGCTCCTCAAAGCATCCGTAGTATCTTCTCGCATAATATCCAAAACCGGCGCAAAATTTACATCAATACCTGTTTTTTTTAAATCATTGCTTATCAATTTTGCCTGTAACTTTGCCATTTTCTCTGCTTTTGCCAAGGGCAAAGCTCCTATTTGCGATTGTGCAGCATAATTTATAAATTCAGCCCCTTTCAATCGACGAACTCTTCCTCCCTCTTGATCAACCGCAATCAAAGTATCCTCGCCGGACACTTCTTTAATTTCTTTAATCAATTTGCGCACTTGTGTAATATCGCTGATATTACGAGAAAATAAGGTAATTCCTGTTGGACGATACCTTTCAAACAATCTTTTTTCCTCATCGGTAAGTTTCTGCCCCGAACAAGATAAAAATGCAGCCAACTGCCTCTTTTCCATCTTCATATACCCTGCACGATTAATCGCATTAAACCGACGGTTATAAATTTAACCAACGACACCAACGGATTAAATTTAACATCAAAAGCCAATAATATTGCCGGAAAAACAAACATTAAAACAACTACTGCCGACAATCCGTAATTTTCTATACTCATATATTTTTTTGCCCAACGATTTTCAGACCAACCGAAAAATATTCTGGCTCCATCCAACGGAGGAACGGGTAGCAAATTAAATACAGCCAAAGTCAAATTAATAAAAATCATCTGAAAACAAAACATTGCCAACCACCCATCTGCCGAAAAGCGTGGTAAAAACAATATTATTTTTAACATCAATGCAAAGACCACCGCTAAGCCTATATTAGCCAACACTCCCGCTATTGAAGTCATAATAATTCCTATTTTACCATGTGTTAACTTACTATAATCAACAGGAACAGGTTTTGCCCAACCAAAAACAAATCCGATTTTTGAAAAAAACAATAACAATGGCAAAACTATCGTGCCAAACCAATCAATATGTCTTACCGGATTAAAAGATAAACGACCTTGAGTTTTTGCCGTGTCATCTCCGAACTTCAAAGCGACATATCCATGAGCCACTTCATGAAATATCAGAGAAATAAAAACCGCAACAAAAGCCAAAATCGCATTAATTATCATTATTTTTTCTTCACCAAACAAGTTCCGCCGGAGTTTTTAATTGTATTACACAATTTATCAGCATCACCTCTATCCATAAATGCCCCCACCATCAGACGATAAAACAATCCCTTACTTCCTAAATCTGCCGTTTCTGTCTCATGAGGTAAAGACTCCAACGCCGGATATTTACGCTTCAAATCTTTCCAAGCCTTATCAACCGCCGCTGAATTAGGTGAAGAAATCAATTGAACTTGCCATCTTCCGGAAGGAATATCTTCTTTTTTATCTGATCCAACCGCTTCTTGTTTAACTTTATTTACAAATTCTTCTTTAGCTTTTACAACAGGAGCCTCAACAGTTTCAATCGGACGCTCTTTTATCGATACAACCTCTTTTTCAATTACAGCTTTGTCTCCCATATCAGCCGCAGCTGCCTGTTCTTGAGCTTGCAAAATTTCCTCTGCCGCTGCAACAACATCAGATTCTTTGTTCTCGACAATCTCTTGAGACTCATTTGGACTTTGAATTTCTAAAGCCACAGGATCTTCCGGCGGAGGTAACAGCTTTTCAACCCGCTCTTCAGTATCAGCCTTTTTTTCAACAATATCATAAATTGTTTTATCCTGATTAGGAATCTCCATTCCCCCCGGATCAGCAGGTTGCACTTTTACCGCCGTTTGCGGACGCCGCACTACCGGAATTTCAACATTTTCAATTTTCGAATATTCGGGAGAAAATATAAACCAACTAACCAAACCGGCCAATCCTATTCCCAAAACCGCGCTCAGAAAAATCTGCTGTGAACGACCAACCGTAGCCTTTTTTTCTTCAATATTTTCAATTGGTTGTGAATTTAACCTCTGACGAAATTCATCCAAAAATTCCCCTGAACTGTTAACGTCCTCATCTCGAAAATCATCTAACATAATTTGACGCTCCATAAAATATTATAAAACTTTGTATATGTTTTATCAAAAAAAGTTTTATAATCTCTTAACAAATCAAAAACGATAGTTAATGTTAAACAATTTTTGATGCTCTTCCGTTGCAAAAGCATCTGTCATATTAGCAATATAAGTGCAAATTATATCGGCCTTTTCTTTAGCCGCTGCAGCCTTATCAACAACTTTTCTCAATTCTAATGGCAACATTTTTTCATTTTTCATAAAGGCATTAAACAAATCTTCCACTATTCTTTGAGATTTCATGTCCATCCTGGCAATGTTACTATGAGTATAGAAATTCTTTAATAAAAATTTCTGTAATTCTTTAATTTCACCTTGCATTTTACCGGAAAATTCTGCCGTAAAACCTTTACTCTTTCGCACATCATCCAATGAATCAATATGATTTTCACGCAAATTTCGCTTTGTTGTATCCATCAAATCATAAATCATCTCGCTGATTAATGCTCTGGTTATTGCATAAATACGTAAACCGTCGTCGCAATTTTTATTTTCTTTATCAAATTTAAATATAATCTTATCTATAAAATCCAATTCACAAAGTTGTTTTATCGAAAAAAATCCTGCTCTGAACCCATCATCAATATCATGATTATTATAAGCTATATCATCAGCAAAAGACGCTATTTGTGCCTCTAAAGACGGATACTTTTTTAAATCCATAGGAAACATCTTATCAAATTTTTTTAACCACGCCGAAGTAACCTTCTCTACCGGACCGTTATGTTTTATTGTTCCTTCCAAGGTTTCCCATGTTAAATTCAATCCTCTAAAATTAGGATAATGAGTCTCTATTTCGGTCATAATTTTCAGCGAATTAATATTATGATCGAATCCTCCGTAAGGTTTCATACAGGCATTTAATCCGCGTTCACCTGCGTGTCCGAATGGTGCATGCCCTATATCATGTGCCAAAGCTATAGCCTCGCCAAGCTCTTCGTTCAATTTCAAACTTTTACATATAGTACGAGTTATTTGCGCTACTTCAATACTGTGCGTCAATCTTGTCCGATAACTGCGCCCTTCATGATAAGCAAACACTTGCGTTTTTCCCTCTAATCGTCTGAATGCCGAAGAATGAATAATCCTATCACGATCGCGTTGAAATTCCGAACGATTTACATTATCATAATCAGGATAAAACCTGCCTCGAGATTTTTCATTATGAACAGCATAATCGGCTAAAGTCATTTTTTTACTTCCCAAGTTGAAATTTTTATTATAATTAATTTATATCAAACTTTTATAAAAAGAGTCAATAAATGAAAATTGCTACCTACAATGTAAATTCCATAAATGCTCGAATTAATAATTTAACGACTTTTTTAAAACAAGAATCTCCCGACATTGTTTTATTGCAAGAAATAAAATCTGATTTTAACTCCTTTCCTTTTTTTGAACTCCAAACTTTGGGTTACAATGCCAAAATTCTCGGCCAAAAAAGTTATAACGGCGTTGCTGTCTTAAGTCGCTACAAAATTAATATCATAAATGAAAATCTCCCGAATTTCGAAGATGAAAATGCACGTTATTTAGAAGCAGATATAACCATAGATAATACTAACTATCGCATTGCTTCCATCTATGTCCCCAACGGCAATCCACCTTATAATGATCCCAGCAACACCGAAAAATTTGACTATAAATTACGTTGGATGGAAGCATTTTATAATTACACTCAATCATTGTTAGAATTACAACAGCCGGTGATTTTAGGCGGTGATTTCAATGTAATTATGACCGCAAATGATGTTTACGACGCTGCAGCTTTTAAAAATAATGCTTTGTTTCGCCCTGAAGTCAGACAAAGACTTCGTGCCTTTGAATTATTAGGGTATTTTGATACTTTTCGCACCCTTCATCCCCAAGATATCGGCTACACCTTTTGGAATTATGCCGGAGCCGTCTTGCAAAATGATTTAGGCATGCGTATTGACTATCTTTGGATGAATTCTCTAGCCTTTGATAAGGTTATTTCCGTAGATGTTAACAAAAGTCCGCGCCTGTCAGTAAATCCATCTGATCACACCGTTTTGCAGGCTATTCTCAAATGATAAAATATTTTATATTTTTTATTTCTTTCCTGTTTTGCCAAATTGCCGTTGCCGATGATGCCGCTGATTGGAAAAATATTTACCATCAAATTCAATCAAACTATATACGCGATATTTCCGTTGCCCAATTAGCCGTTACATCTCTTAAAGGACTTCAAACCATCGACTCAAACCTTCGCCTCGCTAACGATAACAATCGTCTAAGCCTTTATTATCGAGGCAAAGTTATTAAAGTTGTCAACAAACCTGATGATAATGATGCTGATGCCTGGGGCAAAACAACCGCCGACATTATATCTGCCGCTCTGCAATCATCTCCCAAAGCAGATGAAAAAAGTTTCCAAATTACCGACAGTCTCGGCAAAGCCATGCTTAATGTTTTGGATGACGATTCGGAATTTTATGCCAGTATTGATGATGCCGGCGGATTGGTAAAACGAAATAAGCGTTATTGTAGTGACCGTTTATTAGACAACACTACATTGTATGTAAAAATTACAGCCATTAACAAACAAACTAAACATGACCTGACCGATTCTCTTAAAAAACATCCCGATGTATCCAAACTTATTATTGATATACGCGGATGTTTGGGCGGTATGGCCGGCGAAGCAATAAAAATAGCCGATTTATTTCTAAACAATGGCATAATTGCCTCAACTCATGGTAAAGATCCGCTAAAACAAATTTTTTATACTGCTGATGAAAATGAACTATTTTCCCACAAAACCATTGAGATTCTAACAGACGGACAAACCGCCTCGGCCGCCGAAATTTTAGCCGCAGCACTCCAAGAACAAGGACGCGCCACCATATTAGGAGAAAAAACTTTCGGTAAAGGCTCTACTCAAAAACTTATCTTACTTCCATCCGGCGGAGTTCTTGCCGTAACTTCCGGCTATTTTCAAACCCCCTCCGGACGCGAAATACATGGTCAAGGCATAACTCCGGACATCATTAATAATAACCCTTATCAAACTTTATTATGATTGCCCTTAAACAGCATTCCCAGTTGGGAAGAATACTCATTTATCCCTTTTTCCAATAATATCGGCAAATTTTTACAAACCACACTTATATTTTCTTCCAATTCTTTCAATTCGCTTTTGCTAAATTTAGAAAGCACAAAATCCACCGGATCCTGTGCCGCCCCAACTGCACGTCCGATACCAATTCTAATCCGATTATATTGAGGTGTAATTGCAGCATCTATTGATTTAATGCCGTTATGACCACCGGATCCGCCACCGATTTTAGCTTTTACCTTACCTATCGGCAAATCCATATCATCATGAATTACTATCACTTTATCAGGTAAAATTTTATAAAAATTAGCTGCTTTTACCACCGAATTTCCTGATAAATTCATAAAAGTAAGCGGTTTTAATAAATAAACTTTTTCTCTGCCGATTTTTCCTTCAGCAATCAAGCCGTCAAACTTTTCCTTAAAAATTCCAAACCCATATTCGCTTGCCAAAGCATCAATCACCATAAACCCAGCATTATGGTGTGTATTTTCATATTCTTTTCCCGGATTTCCCAATCCTACAATCAAAAACATCTTATATCTTCCATAAAAAAAGGCAGAGAACTTTTTTTGCTATCCTCTGCCCTGATATTTTATCAAAAACCTACTTTCTCATAAAATCAACATGAATAGGCTTATCGGAAACAGGATGAAATTGAACATCTTTACAAACAACCTTAATCTTCTTTCCATCCAAAACAACTTCTATATCCGATTGATAAAAGCCTTTTTCTTCCAAAGCTTTTTCCAATTCTACCGGATGCAAAGAAACCATCAAAGGTTCTTGTTTTCCGCCATAAATAACGGCAGGAATGCGACCCTCACGACGACAAGCCCGAGCTGCCCCCTTACCTGCTTTCTCTCTTTTTTCTGCATTAAATGTAATCATTTTTTTGACTTCCTTATAAAAAATTAAACATTCTTTCTCTGACCTCCAGGGGTGTCAAAGAACTTTCATTCGCCTTATACTACATTTTTTTTACTTTGCAAGCATTTTCTTGCTCAAAAACAAACTCACTTTATTGTCATGCCTCAATCAGCTCCCTCCCCCACCCTTAATATCATAGCAAGCAATAGCGAGGCTTTTCTCGGCAAACAAAACCTGTCACGCCTGAGCAACTGAAAGTTGCAAAAAAGGCTTCTTCGAATTTTTTCTAAAGATTTGCACCCTCTTATTCGCCTTCTAATTGCATCAAAACCGGTATTGCAATCGAACCGGTAATTATAGTTGGCGCAATTACCGCTAAAAATACCGGCAAACTATCGCTCACTCCCATAGCATAAACCAATTGTGACATGAAATAAGTTGAAAATCCGGCAATAATTCCTCCGACAATCAAAAACATCACCCCACCGCGACGATGCGAAGGTCGTAAAGCAAACACTGCCGCTAATAAAACCATCGTAACCAAAAATAACGGAGACACAAACAATGACCAAAATCTCATTTGATGGCGTTGCACCGCAAAACCCGATTTATCATAAAAATTTATTACTTTAGGCAAACTCCAAAAAGATATTGCTTCCGGCTCTGTAAAACTATCTTCTATTTTATCCAAATCCAACACTGTTTTATAATTCATTTCGCCCAATTTTTCAATCGGATTCCCCGCTTTATATATTCTCACATCTTTAAGGCTGAAAAATCCCTCACCTAAAACTCCTGCAAAAGCATCTATATATCTTAACGGTTGTGATTTATTATCAAGTTCGATTAATTCCACCCCGCGCAATAACAAACCTTCTTTTTCATGCTGTATTTTTTTAGCTTGTAATACCATAGTTTTGTCTTCATCTATAGCCTCTCTTATCCACAAACCTTGTTCCGAATACACCATTGCTCGCGGATCTTTAGTATCAAATCGCCGTTCCAAAGTTTCATACATCTCATACAAACTGGCCGCAACCGGATTAACCGCCATAACATTAATTAACCCTACAATCAGAGTTACTATACAAACCGGCAGCAAAAAATTCCACACCGATACTCCTGCCGCTCTCATTACCACATATTCACTGGTTTTACCCAACCGCCAAAATGTTACCATTGCAGCAATCATCATTACAAAAGGGAAAACCTGTTCCACTGTTTTTGGTAATCTGGCTATTGCCATTTGTAAAGCAAACAGCAACCCGAATTCCGGACTACCGGAAACTCGTCTTATCCGCTCCACCATTTCAAACAAAAATATGACGCCTAAAATCATAAACAATACCGCCAAAAAATTAACCAATAACTGGCGACTTACATAGCGTCCTAAAATCGAAGTAGGTTTCATAACGTATTCATCTTCAATATTATTTTTTCCCAAAGATTAAGCGAATTTTAATATAATTGCAAGTCAATTTTAAGTATCGTTAATAATCATAACTCAGAAATATAATTGTTAATAGCATCAGGCAAAATTACAACCAGTTTTTTACATGAAAAACTTTCTCTTTGGGCTAATTCCACCGCAGCAACCATTGCAGCTCCGGCCGAAACTCCAATGGGTAAACCTTCGGTTTGTGCTACCAATCTTGCCATATCCCAGGCATCATTATCTTCAACATCAATCACTTCATCAACCAAATCTTTTTCATAAAAAGGCGGAACAAATCCTGCTCCGATTCCACGAATTCGATGTTGACCTTTCTTACCTCCGTTCAAAACATTACTTGACAACGGCTCCACCGCAATAATCTTCAAATCAGGATTCGAGCTTTTCAATGCTTTGGCTGTTCCGCTTAAAGTTCCGGCTGTTCCCACCGCCGAAATAATCCCGTCAACTTTGCCATTCATATCATCCCAGATTTCTACAGCCGTATTAAATAAATGAGCTTCGGGATTTGCTTTATTTTCAAATTGTCTCAACCAAATAACATCCGGTGATTTTTGACTCAACATCTGTGCTTTTGCTATTGCTCCTTGCATACCGTCTTCCTTTGGTGTTAACACCACATCAGCACCGAAATATTTTATAATTTTTATCTTTTCAACTGCCGTATCCTCCGGCATTATTGCCATCGCCTTAATTCCTTTTTGCGCGCAAATCGCCGCCATTGCCACACCCAAATTACCCGAAGTTGCTTCTACAATAACATTTTGATTTCCGGTTTTACCCTCTAAAGCAACCTCAATCATTTGTAAAGCCGCCCTATCTTTTATTGAAAATAACGGATTATAAAATTCGCATTTCCCGAAAATATCAGCTTTTAATGCCAATTTGTTTTGCAACTTAACAAAATGATACATAGGTGTTTTACCAATCATTTGGCTTATTGACTCATAAAAATTTTTCAAGACTTTACCCTTTCTTATTTGTTTATAAAGCGCAAAAATTTATAGACCTGTATAACCTAAAGTATCTATAATTGCAACGTTTAATTAAAGGGACGATTTTTTGTAATGCTTTGGCGAAAAATACTTTATTTTTTGATGATTGACATTCTTGTTATGGCGTTTAATGCTCAGGCAACCAGCCTTGACGGCATATATCGTGACATTATCCGCTCAAACAACTCCGGTTATTTACCGCTTTTTGTAAAAAATCGTCATCAACCGGATGTTTTGTTATCAGATGAAGAACTTAAAAAAGTTATTCCCGCTACGAATAATCTTAAAACCATTGATCCCAATAAACGGCTAAAACTTTCATCTGATTTTGCGGAAATTGATGCTTTAGATAAAGCCCGCCATTATCAATGGTTAAAAACTATTGCTGCAATAAAATCAAACCAGGTTACTCCTCTTGAGCTTGACGAAATATACTCCCGCGCCCATGACGGCGATGCCAAAGCCATTGAAATTCTTGCTTGGATGTATACCAAAGGAGTCGGTGTTACCACAGACTTCGTCGAAGCTTTTAATCTTTATAAAAAAGCTGCCTTACTTAATGTTACCAATGCCGAACGCAACGCTATGATAGTTTACAAGGCTATGAACGAAACACAGCGTCAACAAGTAAAAAATTTGCGTTAATTTTTTTCTTCTTCTTCTGCTTCTTTCATAAGCTCGCGCACAAATCCTTTTAATCCTACTTGTCTCACTCTGCGCATTCTTTCGCCGGAAATAATTTTTTGAATTTTAGTAACTGTTTCTTGTAAACTGACATTTACGATAACATAATCAAATTCATCCCAATGGCTTATCTTATCCAAAATTATTCCCATACGTTTATCAATAACTTCTTTGCTATCTGTTCCCCGCCCCTCTAATCGTTTGCGCAATTCACGCACTGAAGGCGGTAACAGATAAATAGCTACAACATCACTCCCTGCTTTTTCTCTCAGTTGTCGTAAACCTGCCCAATCCATATCAAATATCACATCTTGTCCAACATTGATAAAACTGTCAACTTCCGAACGTAATGTCCCGTATCTGGAACCATATTGCGAATCAACATATTCATAAAAAGCATCTTGTTTTAAAAATTCATTATATTGATCATCAGTAACAAAATAATAATCAACACCCTCAACCTCACCGACACGTGGAGCTCTGGTCGTAACAGAAACCGAAAATTTGATATTACTGTCATTTTTCAAAATTTCTTTTATTACCGTTCCCTTACCTGTTCCTGAAGGAGCCCCTACAACGAACATTGCTCCTTTTCTGACTTTACGCAAACGATCAATAATCTCATCCATTGTTTTAACTCCTTTTATTCAATATTTTGCACTTGTTCTCTAAATTGTTCAATCAATACTTTCAATTCCATAGCCCAATTAGTAATCTCGATATCTACCGACTTTGAACAAGTCGTATTTGCCTCTCGATTAAGCTCCTGACACAAAAAATCCAATCTGCGCCCCACCGCTTCTTCTTTTCCTAAAAGCTCTCTCGCCGCATTTATATGAGCTTTGAGCCTGTCAATTTCTTCTCTTATATCAGCTCTGGTAACCAACAATACTAACTCTTGAGCTATCTTATCTTCATCTACTTCCACATCTTTGGCAAATTTATCAAGCTGCTCTTTAAGCTTCTGCCGCAACTTTTCCGGTAAACTCTCTGTTTTAGCTTCAATCAACTTGACTAATTCTTCAATTTTATCCAATAAATCAGCCAAAGCTAACGCTATTTTTTTACCTTCACTTTTTCTATCCTTCTTAAGATTTTCACACAATTTATCAAAATCTTCAATCATTTTTTGTGTTAAAATCTTTTGTTCTTCTTCATCAAGCGCATTTTCTTCTATTTCTACCACACCTTTTAAGCTCAACAATTCTGCCGCACTGGATGCCGTTATTTTTCCTTTAAATTTATCAGCTAACTCTATTGCTTTCTGTGTCAGTTCCGTTAAAAATGCCTCATCAACAACTGCTTTTTTATGATTGTTAGCTCTGTTAATTTCTAAATTAAAACTGACATTTCCGCGCACCAAATATTTAGCAGCCTCATTTTTTAAAACCAATCCCAAATCATCATATCCCAAAGGCATTCTGCTCTTAATTTCCAATCCTTTGCCGTTAACGCTCTTGGCCTCCCATAACCAGTCTATAGTCTCCCCACCAAGCACACATTGTCCGTTAACTCTTGCAAAACCTGTCATACTTGCTATACTCAATGTAGTGTCCTTTCATTAAACATCAAATTTATCTGACAGTTTAATTCCAAAATATTAAAAAGTTTTTAAGGAGAACCTATTTGACCAAATATCAAAATATTCTTATTACCGGAGCTTCTTCAGGTATAGGCGAAGCTTTAGCGATTTATTATGCACAAAACGGCGCTAAAAACCTTTTTATCTGCGGTCGCAATGCCGAAAGATTAAAAGATGTGGCTGAACGCTGCCGTAAATATGGCATCCGGGTATATGATGAAATCTTAGATGTTACCGATTCTGCAAAAACCGAAAAATGGATTATTCACTCCAATCAAATCGCACCTTTACAACTGATTTTTGCCAATGCCGGCGTTTCCACCACCCAGGAAATTCCTGAAAACATCCGTCGCACTTTTGCTGTCAATGTCGGCGGCGTAGTCAACACTGTCCTTCCCGCAATCGAAATCTTCAAAAATGCCCCGACAGAACAACCCAAACATATTGTCATTACCGCATCTATCGCCGGCTATCACGGACTTCCCGCCTGCCCGTCATATTCTGCCACCAAAGCCTGTGTTAAAGCATGGGGCGAAGCCTTACGTATTGATTTAAATAAAAAATACAACATTAAAGTTTCCACTCTTGCCCCCGGATTCGTGCGTTCACGAATTACCGATAAAAACAACTGCCCCATGCCGTTCTTTATGGAAGCAGATAAAGCCGCCGAACTTATTGCCAAGCGTGTAGAAAAAAATATCGGACTAATTGCTTTTCCATGGCCTATGCGCTTAGGAGCCTGGTTTGTTTCTATTTTACCCGATTTTATAAGTGAATGGATTTACCGAAAAATGCCTTACAAGGTATAATTACACTAATATCTTCTGAATTTAATAGTTCAGAAGATGTTGTTTTTTTCAATCCTCTCCAAATTGTCTAAAAACAATTTTGAGGCTTCATAGCATTTTGCTGCATCCCATCCCAAATGATCATTGACTACCGGAATAAAACCAAATTTATTTGTATTTAATTCCGTTGTCACAGCCTGATAAGCTTCCGGTTTCCGAAACGGCTCGATTTCTTTACCGTCTGCCTTTAAAAACTTTTCTCCGTTTTCAAAGCAACCGCTTATATTCCCATAAGTCCGCTTTATATATTCTTGGTTTTTATTAAAACATTCAACAAATAATTTTGCTTCTTCTTTATCCCAAAATCCGCATTTTTCCTTCTTATCCAACAACTTCTTAACCAATTTTCCATAAGCTATCGCCGCATAAGACAAAGGCAATCCCCATTGTGCAGAAGTTTTCTCTACCGTATTTTTACCTCTTTGCATAAAATTATTGACATCATTATCGCTATTTTTACCGGCACCGTCAAAATTCTCTTTTCCTGAACATAAACGACCTTTGTAATCACATAAAATATAATAGTTTAGATTCAAATAACTGTCACAAGAAGTTATAGCCTTCCCATCAACCATAGTCGAAAAATTATTATATCGTAATGCCCCATATTCTCGAACTAATTTTTTCTCCCACCGTTTTAATATTCGCAAATGTTTGCTCACATCAACTGCCAAATTTTTGTTTGAGCTTAAATCAATATCTTCGGCGCAAAGCATTGCCGATGAAGAATCTATCCTTTTGGTTGCTCCGCGAAATTCATCTAAATAAAAACGGCGAATTTGTTTCAGTGATTTTGCTATAAAATCTTTTATTCTTTCTGGTTGAGTAAATAGTTTGCCCAGCTTAAATTTATTGCATATCATATCTTCAAAATCTGCAAATTTTTGCTTAGTTTTAGGATGTTTATTCAAAATATTAATCAAAATTTCTACTTCTTCAAATGCTTTCATCACACTGGCATCATCCCAGTTTATACCATTCTTAAGCGGTATCTCTTCCCAAGCTCCGCAACTTTGCGGAGATAATCCTTGGATATACAAATAATGAACAAATCTCACCATTGTTTGCACAACATCATCCGGCAAATCTTGCCCTTTATTTAATCTTTTGCTGCTATACCTCGCTAAATATCTTAACAACTCACCATGCGATTCTATTCTCTGATGCATTTTCCAACCGGAATCTCGGACCAAACTTCCATCATCAAGTTGCCAAAACACATGAGCCACACCTTTATTATAACAAGCACTTTGCGGATTCCTAAAAACACGATTAAATGCTCTGATTTCTGCGGCTTTGTTATAGGTTTTAGCCCATTCAACCAACCCTTCCCATAATTCTTTTCTATACTTATCCTCTACCAATGGCATCATTCCCATATGATCGCGCGGCCATTTTCTAATCATATGCTTTGCCGCAACCCCAAAAGTAACACTGGGAATATGATTATAAAACCTTAAATCAAAAACACCTTTTTTCTCGCTTAATTCAAACAACTTCTTAAAACTATCCATCGTCAGATCTTTTTGCAAAAAATCCGCTATTTCTTTATTATTCGCAATAAAACAAACCTTTTTTCCATCATTTGCCCGATGCCAAATCTTCGTAATATTATTTTCATAATCAGCTGCAAAATTTATTACCTTTAAAGTATCTTTTTTATTCATCAATTTTCTCCCGACACTACAAACAACTTATTATACCTGCCCATCATCTAAAAAAAACTTAATTTTATCCTTAAGCGTGTAATTAAAAAAAAATATAACTTAAAAATTGTATAAACTTGTTGCATTTTAAAATTATTTTGTTATAATTTCTGCAGTTAGTTGTTAATTTCTTATACATGCGGATAATGATTGAATGGAGAATTAATATGCTAAATAAAAAGGACTTGGCTAATCTTGAAGGACTTTTTATGTTATATGCCGTTAAAACAAATGATGGAAAAGTTATGGCGGCAAAAAAAATGAACACTTCCATCGATACTTTAAACAAATATCTTGATATCCTAGAACGAGAACTCGGATCACCGCTTATCACTGTGAATGATCGCCGTTGTTCGCTTACTGATTTTGGTGAAAAAGCTTTTTCGATTGCCGAACAAATCATAAGCAATCTCAACCAAATATCCTATCTTAGAGAACGAGAAAAAGCTATCAAAGGCGAAGTTCGTATTGCTTGCGATCGTTGCATTAAAAACATCTTGAGTTTCAATTATCTGGAAAAGTTTTTCAATAAATATTCCGATATATCTTTATCCATAGATATTTGCGATTCCTTGCAAAATCTCAAGTGCTCTCCCTATGATTTATATTTAAGTTATGACTTTCCTCCTGATAACAATTTAGTTATAATTGCATCAAAAGACAGTCCTTGCGGATTCTTTGCCTCAACCGAATACCTCTCTACCCGCCCTCAACCGCAAAATATTGAAGATATTCTTTTGCACCACCGACTTATTCTAAACCGCTGTTGGCTCAGCTATATCCAAAATCAATGCCTCAATTTGCAATATCCTTCCAAAGATCCTTGTTTAACCAACAGCCATATTATTGTCAGTGATATGGTTAATGCTAATGGCGGTATCGGTATTCTTCCCTTAAAACTGGCACAAAAATCGCCTAAATTGATTTTTCTTAACCAAATAAAATGTGATTTTAATACCAAAGCCTACCTTATTTCACACAAAGAAACCAAAGACCTGCCTCGCATTCGCGTGGTAATTGATTACTATAAAAATCTGCTTAAATCAGTTTAATTCTATGGCAACAATGGCGACCAAGCCGGATCCGATGCATCAGCCGGAGTAATAATTTGACGTTCGTTATATCCGGTCAAATCAATTGAATATAATTTAACCGGCGGAGTAGAACGACCAGTCCCCCTATCTTGTCTGAAATACATCAAAACACGACCGTTTGGTGACCAAGTCGGCCCTTCTACCAAATATCCCGATGCCAACAATCTCTCTCCCGTTCCATCCGGATACATTACCCCGATATAAAATTGTCCGTTAGCCATTTTAGTAAAAGCAATATAATCTCCTCGCGGCGACCAAACCGGTGTAGCATATCTTCCAGTTCCGAAACTTATTCTTTTTGCATCAGAACCGTCAGCATTCATCACATACAGTTGTTGATTACCGCCTCTGTCCGAATTAAATACAATTTGACTTCCGTCCGGCGAATAACTCGGACTGGTATCAATCGCTCTGCCATAAGTTAATTGTTTATTCTTTCGAGTTTTCAAATCCATTTCATATATATTTGTCTTGCCGCCTGAAGCATAAGACAACAAAATCTTTGAGCTGTCCGGCGAGAAACGCGGCGCAAAGGTCATGCCCGGAAAATTACCCAACAACATTCTTTGTCCTGATTCAATATCTAATAAATATACTCTTGGCGAATTATTGGCATACGACATATAAGTAATTTTTTGTAAGTTAGGCGAAAAACGCGGAGTCAAAGCCATTGATGAGCCATCAGTCAAAAATTTATGATTTTCTCCATCCTGATCCATAATTGCCAATCGTTTAATTCTTCTCGTTGCCGGTCCCGATTCGGAAACATAAACTATACGAGTATCAAAATATCCTTTTTCTCCGGTTAAATGTTCATAAATTGTATCGGCAATAACATGAGCGATTCGCCGCCAATTATCTTTTGTAGTAGTATAAGATTGTCCGGCGACCTGATTTTCACCATACACATCCCACAATCTGAACGACACTTTCAACTGTCCGTTTTCTGCTTCTTCAATAGCGCTTTGCACCAAAGCCTGAGCTTTGATAGCCTTCCAATCTATAAATTCCGGCTCTTGGCTCATTGAAGAAAATTCTTGAATGTAACTATCCTCGTCAATAATTCTGAACAAACCGGATCTTTCCAAATCCGCCTCAACAACCTTGCGAATTTTATTTCCTTGTTGTCCGATAAAAAATCCGTCATGAATCATCTCCGGTATAGCTATCGGCATCGGATCACGCATCGCACCGCTGACATCTATCGCTAAATCGGCTTTGGCGGGAATTGCAAATAACAACACGGCAAAAAAAGCAAAAATTTTGGTTTTCATTTTCAACATCCTTTAATGGCAAAAAGTTACTTTGATAATAACGATGATTTATTAAAAATCAATTAGCTTCTTGACAATTTTACTCAAGTTTATAGTTGTTTTTGCGTGACCAATCGTTACCAAAAGAGGATACATGTTTCCACGTATCCTCTTCTTTTTAATGAAATTAGAACTTTTTAAGATAAATTAGAAATTGTATCTAATACCTAATGAAAATTCTTTTATATCATCAACCGCATCAGAGTCTATGATGTTGTATCGAATCATTCCGCGAAGAGCAAAATGTTCATTTATGTTATATTGTGTACCAAGTCCTAAACGATAACCTGTTTCATCATCCTTTGCCGTATATCCAAAACCTTTCATCTTAAATTTGTATTGTCCAAGTCCAGCAGAGCCTATTAATTCAATATTTTCATTGAGGGGTAAATATCCTTGCAAATCAAGTCCGTAAGCATCAAAACTTGTTTCAAGTTTATCTGTTCCGACAGTGGTACCACCAATATTTAAGGATGCTAGTTTACCATCTTCTTTAGAGGATTTTTGGTAAAAGGCTTCTAATCCAACGTTCTTGTGTAATTTTATACCGGCATTAACTACTGCAGAATGAAAACTATCTTCATAAAATTCCGAAGAAACCAGGACGTCTTCAACAACAATATTATTGGTTGATGCTTTTACATAAGAGTAATCTAAACCAACATAGGGTTTTAAATCCATAGCATTAGCATTAAGGGTAAATAAAGTACCGGCAACACCGGCGAGTAATAAAGTTTTTTTCATATCATAACTTCCTTTCTTTATAAATAAAAAAATAAATCGCCTTGATGGGAGGCGACTGGAAGTTAGAACCTATTGAACAAATAGTGCGGTATATTTGACCGCAAGGCTTATTTTACCGCCTTCCAGTCATCTATATAAATAACCAGTCGGCATGTAAAATTTAACGTCATATACACTAAAGACGTGTCCAAAGAGGGTTCTAAACCTCACATCGGTAATCAACCGATGCAAGGTTAGGCTATTATAAAACAATCAAATTGTCAAACTAATTTTGCTACTACATGGAATCATCAACCTCTTGACAAATGCGCTTATTTTTCTAAAGTATTTTTTATGGAAATACGTGAATTTAAATCTTTATTACCCAAGGGCAAATCTGTTTTGGGGTTTGATTATGGCGAAAAGCGTTTAGGCGTCGCCGTATCTGACCTGTTGTTGCTGACAGCTAATCCCCTAACTATTATTCAACGCACCTCTTGGGATAAAGATTTGGCCCAGATTAAAAAAATTATAGCGGAAAAAGAAGTCGGCGGTTTGGTTTTTGGTTTGCCTTTGCAGATGAATGGCGAAAAAGGTGAAACTGTCGCCAAAGTTGAACAATTTACCTCAAAATTAGCAAAAGAAATTGACCTGCCTTACATCTTTTGGGATGAACGCTTATCTTCCAAAGCCGTAGAAAATTTTCTCATCTCCGAGATTGATATGTCGCGCGCCAAACGCAAACAAAAACTCGATGCAAATGCCGCCGCTTACATTTTACAAGGTTTTTTAGACGCTCTTGCATATTGCTGAGCAACATTAATCAAAACCTCTCTAAAATCTTTCGGTTCCTTAAAATTTCCAATTATCTGCGGCAATTTTTTTTCCATACCCCAAACATCTTCTTCATAAGCTATATTCTTTGGCAAAAAGTGCCGACAAAAAGCCAGCTTTGCCGCTGCTAAATCACTTGTATCATAACCTATTGTTTGCAACAATTCTTTTTCATCTTGTTTTTGAACACTGTATTTAAATGATTTCTCATACCACAACCCAAAACCTGCACCAGCCAGTTCCTCCCAAAAAAATTCTTTCCCCGGATCTGCCTTGCGAGCCGGCGCAACATCCGAATGCCCGATAATATTCTGCGGTTGAATTTTATATTTTTTAACTAACCTTTGCAACAATGCAATCAACGCCTCTTTTTGTGCTTTAGGATATGGCTTTTGTCCTAAAGTCGGCGACGATAATTCAATGCCGATAGAATGAGAATTTATATCATTTTTTCCCTGCCATGAAGAAACTCCGGCATGCCAAGCCCTGTGTCTTTCCGCAACAATTTGCCAAACTTCACCGCCCTCATCTATCAAATAATGCGAACTTACTCTGTGTTCTCTGAAAGAATTTACCACACTTTGCGGCGTGCAGGCCGTGCTATGAATAACTATCATATCAATTTTGCATTTACGCTCATCATAAAAAGGCAACAACTTTCTTCGCATATTTATTCCCTCATAACTATTGCTGACAGCTGCGCAGCAAATCCGCCGTTTGCTTTAACCGTTCCTTTATGCGTAAATCTTCTGAAACTGTAATATTCATCCTCATTTGCATAAGTATCACAACCTGATGCCTCTACATTTTTAATCCCGTAATTTTTCAATCTGTCTATGCAAAAACACTCTAAATCAAATTGAAAATGCTTGTCTTTTTTGCACACAAAATACTTTTCATAATTTTTATCTTTAGCCGTAAAAGTCTGATAAAAAACATCATCAACTTCATAAGAGTCTTGAGCAATGCACGGACCGATTGCTGCCGTAATATTCTGCAAATCTGCTCCTTTTTTAATCATTAAATCTATTGTTTTTTCAATCACACCTTTCAAAGCCCCTCGCCATCCGGCATGAGCCGCTCCGATAACATTATTTTGCTTATCTTCCAACAAAACCGGCGCACAATCTGCCGTCCGCAAACCCAAAATTATATTCGGCTTATCAGTTACCATCCCATCACCGGTTAATTCAAACCTTGACGGATGCTCAATATAAAAAACTTCTGCGCTTACTCCTTGATTCAGTAAAGCTAAATTTTTCCTCTCCAAATCAAAAAATTTTGCAATCAAACCTAAATTCTGAACCAGTTCTTCTTCATTGGCACAACCTTTCGGACTGACATTTAATCCGGCAAATTCTCCTTTGCTCACTCCGCCTTTTCGTCCGAAAAAGCAATGTTTATTTTGCAAATTAGGAGCTGTCCAACTCATAAAAACGATACCCCTTTATCAAGTTTTAACCCTAAAACATCTGCCACTGTCTGTCCGATATCCGCAAAAGTTTTTCGTTTTCCTGCATCTTTTGCCTTAACCTTATGACCAAACATTAAAACCGGCACTTGTTCTCTGGTATGATCCGTTCCTTTTGCTGTCGGATCATTCCCGTGATCAGCACAAATAAAAGCCACATCATCATCTTTGAGTTGCGCAACAAATTCAGGCAACATCTTATCAAAATCTTCTAAAGCTTTTGCATACCCTTTCACATCTCTGCGATGTCCATACAGCATATCAAAATCCACAAAATTAGTAAAAATCAAACTTCCGTCTTCGGCTTCTCGCATTGCTTCAAAAGTTTTTTCCCACAATGCCGGATGTCCTGAAGCCGCCTTTTTTTCAACCACTCCGCAACCGGCAAAAATATCATATATTTTACCCACCGCAATAACCTTGTGACCATTTTCTTTTGCCACATCAAGCAAAGTCGGTGCTATCGGCGGAACCGAATAATCATGACGATTTCCCGTTCTCCCAAATTCTCCTGCCTTTTCACCTATAAACGGTCTCGCTATCACTCTGGCAATATGATACGGCTTAACTTCTTCATACACAATCTGACATAAATCATACAACTTTTGCAAACCGAAATATTTTTCATGCGCGGCAATCTGAAAATTGCTGTCCGCCGAAGTATAACCTATCGGCATACCTGTTTTTATATGGTCTTCACCCAATTCCTGAATTATCACCGTTCCTGAAGCTGCCTTATTCCCTAAAAAACCTTTTATTCCGGCTCTTTTACATATCTTGTCCAACAGCGCTTTCGGAAAAGAAGGATAATCCGGCTTAAAATATCCCCACGATTCCAAAACCGGCACTCCGGCAATTTCCCAATGTCCGGAAGTTGTATCTTTTGCCGAACTTATTTCTACACAATGCCCATATATTGACGGCAAATCAACCTTTGCCTCCTCTTCCGAAACTTTACGATTGTTTCCGCTTGCCGCATTAGCAGCTTTTAGCAAACCCAATTTAACCAAATTAGGAATTTTTATCTCCGGAAAGCTGTCAACAATATGCCCGAAAGTATCAGCACCTTCATCTCCGAAATCTTTTGCATCGGGAGCACCTCCGATTCCAAAAGAATCCATCATTAAAATTATTGCTCTTGCCATTGCTTTTGCCTTTACGGAATATAAACCGTATGCAACATATTGGTTCTGCCTTTGCAATTAAGCGGAAAACCGGCGGTAATTATAATATGATTTCCTGATTTTGCAAAACCGGCTTCTTTAGCATGTTTAACTGCACAGGCTTCAACATTGGAAAACTTCTTAAAACTGTCTTTGTTCACCTGTGGTTTAACTCCCCAAACAATTCCTAATTGGCGAGCCACTTTTATATCCGGAGACAATGCCAGTATCGGCAAAGCCGGTCTTTCGCTGGCAGTTAAAAAAGTTGTAAATCCCGATGACGAATAACTGACTATTGCACTGACATTTTTCAACGTTGCTGAGATTTCCGAAGCCGCAAAAGTTATTGCATCAGCTTCCGTGGCCATAAACGGATGCTTGCGCGCAGCACTCATCATCTCAAAAAATAACGGATCATTTTCTACCTGAGATATAATCTTATGCATCATTTTAACCGCCGCCTCGGGATATTTTCCGGCAGCTGTTTCTGCTGATAACATTACCGTATCTGTTCCGTCATAAACCGCTGTCGCCACGTCGGAAACCTCGGCTCTTGTCGGTGTCGGATTACCTATCATCGATTCGAGCATCTGCGTTGCAATAATCACCGGCTTAGCCTGCATACGACAAAGTTTAACGATTCTCTTTTGCAACACCGGCACCACTTGTATCGGACATTCAACACCCAAATCACCTCGCGCCACCATTATTCCGTCCGATTCTTTAACAATATTTTCCAAATCATCTATTGCTGACGGCTTTTCTAATTTTGATATGATTCTTGCTTTGTCTCCTACCAGTTTGCGTAAATCTTTAACATCTTGCAACTTTTGCACAAATGACAACCCTATCCAATCCACATTATTTTCCAAAGCAAACTTTATGTCTTTTTTATCTTTTTCGGTTATAGCCGATATATTCAGCTTGGTGTTGGGCAAGTTAACTCCTTTATGCGACGAAATATAACCACCGACTTTTACTGTCGTTTCCATAGCTGTTTTACTGCATTTTACCACTTTTAATTCAATATATCCGTCATTAACCAACAAGGTTTCTCCGACTTTTACCGCCGCAAAAATCTCTTTATGCGGCAAACAAACTCTGTGCTCATCCCCTAAATCCGGCTTCATATCCAAAACAAATTTTTGCCCTTCTTTAAGCAACACTTTGTCTTGCATAAAATTACCGACTCTTAACTTCGGTCCTTGCAAATCCGCCACAATTGTAATCAGCCGCCCCTTTTCTTTTTCCAGCTTACGAATATATTTGATTCGCTCGGCATGCTCTTTATATGTTCCATGACTGAAATTAATTCTGAAAGCATCTGCACCGGCATCAACCAATCGAGCAATCAGCTCTTTTGTTGCTGAAGACGGACCGATTGTAGCTAAAATTTTAGTATGAGTATCTATAGGCATAAAATATTCCTTTCATAAATGTTTCTTACAACATAACAAAAAATAAGTTAATAAGGAGTTATTTTTAAGCTTGTCAAAAAAGTTTTTATTTGCTATCTGTTTAACATCAAATTTTTAAGGAGACTAAAAATGAGTGATGAAAAAACTGAAGTTGGCGGAATAGCCGCTGACAGATTACGTTCTCTGGTTGAACGCATCGAACATTTAGAAGAAGAAAAAAAGGCTCTTTCCGGTGATATTCGCGACATATTTGCCGAAGCCAAATCTGCCGGCTTTGATACCAAAATCATGAAAGCTGTTATCAAGTTACGCAAAATGAATGCCGCTGATCGAGAAGAACAAGATCAATGGTTAGAAACATATCGCCGCGCATTGGATATTTAGTCCGTTTCATAAAAAGCGCCTAATTAAAGGCGCTTTTCTTTATCTTGTAAGCTTTGCCAACTCAACTTCAACCCTAAGCTCAATTTCTGCTATTATTTCATTCAGCCTTTCATCATCACTGCTTGCATCTCTCTGTTTAACAAACCGCGAAATCTCAATCAATTTATCTTTTGCAATTTCTCCAATCAACAATCCGTCACGAATTTCATCCAGTTTATCCAACAAAATTTTGGCTTTTTTTATTACCTTCTCTCTGATTTGCTTCTTTTCTTCATCGGTAATCATCTGTGTGGCAAAAATAGCATCTGCCGAAGCCACCGCTGCGGTTGAACGCACATTTTGTGCTTCATTATTTCTTCCTATATTCAAATATTGTGCAAAATCTTCCCCCGAACCTATTCTTCGATTCGTCTTTGTTCCGGCAAGCTCTGCACTTTTATTAACATCTTCAACCTTAAACAATTGCGATTCCTTTATTAAAAAAATGTCATCTGCACAGTATTATCATCTTCCCTGTTACACATAGCCATGGCATTTGCCGCACTAACCGGAAATTTATTATCTTCATTACTGAAATAATTTGAAAAAACTGTTGTTCCACTGCTCCCATTTACAACCATGGTATAAATATACGACTTCTTTCTGGTATACCAGTCTGTTTGCACCAACGAAACACAAGATGTCTTCGACAATCCGTAAAAAATCATAACATACTTATCATCCTCCCCGTCCGGACATATTTTAACATCACCCCCACCATGATGATGCAATTTTCCGTTTGAACACATCTGAGCAGGTGCCAATTTTTGTTCACAAATAAAAGCCGCTACCGTGTCCGTCCCCTCACAAGTTCTGCCGGAAAACAATGTTGTATTATATACTCCTTCAAAACTATACCGTTCTGAAATTTTTTTTTGCAAATCATGCGCCTCACTGACTACCATATTCTGAACAAACAAATTATGAGCCGCGCCGATAACTTTTATCAATCCGTAGCTCAACATCCCCACCACCGACAATACACCCAACATCTCAACCATGCTTGAACCGGCTTGATTTATGATTTTTTTATTCATCTGAAACTCCCTTTTTTCTTCGACTTTAACATTATTTTATCTATTAAACAACAATTTGTGTAATTTTTTACTTCCATTTTTTTAAAATTAGTTTATAGTGATTTGCGTTATTAAACTTAAGTTTTATAAAAGGAGTTTTTTTATGAATAAAAATATTGCTTTATTAGCTGCTGTTTCAGCTATCGCTTTGGCTTCTTCCGCTAATGCTTTGGAATTCAGACCTTATGTTGGTGCTCAATACAATTTGACCAGCGGTAACACTGTTCCTGCTTTTGAAGAAAACCTCAGCTCAAATGTTGATATGCACACTTATTCAGTATTTTTAGGTACTGACTACAATCGTTTCTTCGGAACAGAAGTTTTCTATCAAAATTCCAACAAATGGCACAAGAAATTTTCATTTGGCCCTCAAGAAACATTTAAATTTAAATCTGACTTTGCAGCTTATGGTTTAGATGTTTACGGTTATTTGCCTTTGGGTTGCGACCGTGTATTCTCTCTCTTGGGAACCGCCGGTATTGCTAACTATGACTATACCACAAAAGTTGAAGGCTATAAAGGCGAAGACAATGGTTTAGGTTATCGTTTGGGTGCCGGTATGCAATACAACCTCACCAACCACTTGGCTCTCCGTGGTATCGTTCGCTACATTTGGGCCGACAAATTGGATAACATGGACCACTTGATGGAATATTCTTTGGGTGTTAAATACAACTTCTAATTCTCAAAGAGTAAACATTTATAAAAAGGAAGGGTTTTTACTCTTCCTTTTTTATTTTATTTTTATTATATTAAAGAAAACAACTCTTAAGGATTCGCCTCATGAAAAAACTGATTTTCTTTGCTTTTTTACTAATATTATCAGCTTGCTCCAAATCTCCCGATTCGTCAACCAAAGCTCAAGCCGAAACCCCGTCTATTGACAGCGAAACCGTTTTTTCATTCAACCTTGACAATCTTTCAACCGGTTGCGATTCAACATCTGAAATGATATGCGCTATCAACACCGCTATTAAATGTATCATCAACCCCGAATTTACAGATTGCGAAAAAGCCAAAGATGTTTTGCCGTCTTTCGTATTTATGCAAGATGAAAGTCTCCAAAGACCAACTTTTCAATCTTATCAAATTGATAAAATTACCCCTCGCGCCGATGGTATGATAGAAGTCCGCACCAAAAGCTCATGCAACGGCAACTGGTTCGGTCTTTGCAACGGAAATATCATTTATGTAATGAAATACAGCGATTCGCGTTGGATTATTACCGATATGTATGCCGTAGAATTTTAATTATTCAAAATTATTCTATATAGTTTATAAAATTCACCCATTTCATAAGAAGTAAGTCTGTCCGGTGCTGAAGCAATAATTTCCATCGGCTCTTCACTGTTCATTTCAGCCAAATCTTTTTCAAGCACCTGATTTCTCGGCATTACACCGCTACTGTAAAAAGCCATAATATCATTTATATATTCATCATATTTAAACTTATAAAAAGGAACATTTGTCGTTTTATCTAAATTATTATCCTTCAAATCATTTTTTTCTGATTTTTGTAAAGATGTTGTTTTTCTTATTCTTGAAGTTGGTATTTTTTCCGGCGCATCAAAATCTATCGTATCCGGAACAAAAAAATCCGGTTTTGTAACTTTTTCAAAACTCTGTGCTCCGGCATAACTAAACGCTAACACCGCAAAAAAACATAAAAACACTATTTTTTTCATTTATATCAACCATAAATTAACCAAATAACTCTTACCATACTATATTATGAAAAAACTTTTTTTTGTGTTAACATTTTTATTCTTTTCAAGCTTTAATGTTTGGGCAGACGATTGCTCAAGCATACCTTTTGATCCTCAAATAACCGTATCTTATTCTTTCGGCAACTTAACCTATGATAAATCAAAATCAATCTCTGAAATTACTTTTTTGTCGCGAAAAATTAATCAAAACGAAAGTTCTTCCTTTGCCGAAGGTTTATCAACCGTAGATGTTAATTTCAGAGTATCCGTTACTACCATGACCCAACCTGTCGGTTCAAATAAATTCTGCGTTATTCCAAATCAAATAGATGTTTTTATAGGTCTTACCAACCCGGTAATTTATCTTGCCAATTCCCTAATTGAAGGATCCTGTAAATATAATATTGTATTACGCCACGAACAAACCCATCAACAAATAAATAAAACTACTCTCGAATATTATCTTCCAATATTTAAGGCAGCCGTTACTAATATTCTCAAAAAAAATTCTGCTATACCTATAAATAATACCTCTCAAATTGAATCTGTTACCAAAAATCTTACCGAAAAATACAATAAAACTTTGCTTCCTTTGGTAAATTTTATCAAAAAAGAAATTTCCCAAGAACAACTAAAATTGGATAATCAAGTCAATTACAAATATGAATACAAACTTTGCGAAGAATAAAATCAAGCCGCTTTGTATTCTAAAATCTTATCCAAAAAACTTTCTATACCCTTAAAAGCATAATCAATATATTTTTTATCTTTTGCCGAATTATTTTTATAATAAATTCTCACTGTTGTCATACCGGCTTCTTTAGCAAATTCCAAATTTGAATAACTGTCATCAACAAACACCGCATCTTGCGGATTAACCCCTATTTTTCTACAAAAATCTTTATAAACTTTTGCATCTTCATTTTTCTTGAACACGCCGAAATCTTCAACCGAAAAATATCTATCCTTAAAAAATTCATACAAACCTAAATGTTTTAAAATTTTTTCTGAGGCATAGCGATCACTTGCCGTAAAAACATATTGCTCTGCCGGAACTTTTTTTATTTTATCAATAAGATTATCATAAGGAATTATTTTTTCTACCGGCTTTCTTTTATGATAAGCTATAAATAAATCTCGCGGTTCTATACCATATTGTTGATAAAAAATTTCTCCTCCGTCACGATAAATTTTATATGATTTGGTAACTAACTCTTTCGCTTTTTGCAAATCCATTTTTAAACCTAAATCATATACCAAAGCTTCGGCCATTGTTTCATCTAATATATCAGCAAACTTTTCCGACTTTCCATATAGTGTTTCATCTAAATCATAAATTACCACATTTTTTCCGAAAACCACTTTTTCAAACTCCTTAAAAAAATCAAACCATAGAATTTTAATTCTTAAAATCTTTTAAATCAATTAAATTAACCGTTCCAAACCGCATTTTTTACATTTTCTTCCAAAAATTTTTTATGTTCTTCTTCAAAATCCTCTTTTATATTAAAAACTCTCGGTTCTCTGTATTTTCTCTCTCCGATATTTTCATTACCATTTAAAATATGCTGATTTCTTTCTCCGTTAAACAACAATGTCGGCTCTTTTCCTCCCAAAAGTTCCAAATAAACTTCTGCTAAAAGTTGTGCATCCAACAAAGCTCCGTGATAAGTTCTGGCACTGTTGTCAATATTAAAACGTTTACATAAAGCATCCAAATTATTATGTCTGCCCGGATATAATCTTTTAGCTATCTCTAAGGTATCAACAACCTTTTCCTGATCAAATTCCGGTTTGCAAATTTGTTTAAGCTCATAATTAACAAAATTCATATCAAAAGTTGCATTATGTGCCACTAATTTAGCATCACCGACAAATTCTATCCATTTATCGGCTATCTTTTCAAAAGTCGGATAATCTTTCAAAAAATCATAAGTTAAACCATGAACTTTAACCACTTCTTCAGGAACATCTCGCTCCGGATTTATATATTCATGAAAAATCACTCCTGTTTGTAAATGATCTACCAGCTCAACCGCTCCTATTTCCACCAATCTATCACCTTTTTCCGGATAAAAACCCGTCGTTTCGGTATCAAAAACTATTTCACGCACTTTTATTCTCCATCAATTAAATCCAGCAACTTAATCATTTCAACTTTTAATTTGTTTAAACTTTTATCTGTATTTATAACAACATCTGCTAATTCTTTTTTAGCTTCATTGCTCATTTGCACATTATCAATACTTTCAAAACCATCTTCACTGACATTATCTCTCTGCATAACTCTTTTTTTTCTTATTTCATAATCAACATCGGCCAAAATTATAAAATCACAATATTTATTCCACCCTTTTTCAAAAAGTAAAGCTATATCTAAAAAAACTATATAATTTTCTTTGGCTTTTTTTAACTTTTGCCTTCTTATCATCTTATTTAAGAAAGGATAAACCAAACTTTCCAATTCGGCCAATTTTTTACTGTCATTAAAAACTATTTTTCGCAAATATCTCTTATCGGCAACTCCGTTTTTAACACTTCCGCTAAACTTATTTTCTAATTCGCTCAAAAATTTTTTATTGTTATATATTCTTCTCACCCATGCATCGACATCATAAACCGCATATCCCAAATCCCTGACAATTTTAGCTAAAGTGGTTTTTCCACTGCCGATTGAACCGGTTATTCCTATTAAACGCATTATTTCAAATCCTTAACCAACTTATCAACAAATACACGTTGCTCTGTGCATAATATAAGATTTTTTTCAACTTAGTAAAAATTATTCCACTTATGCAAAATTAACATAATAAACTTATAAACACCCATTAAAGATATCAACAAATGTGTATAACTAAAAATCTTAAAAATAATAAAAAAAACATTTTGTTTTGAGATTCAATGCAATACAAAAAAACTTTCTCGGAGTCGATCCGAATTATTAACAATAAATACAAATGTTAATAAATCGTTAATAAAAAAATAATCCCCAAAAATCACTGCTCTAAATAACAAATACAAATATTTTAAATATTTAAATTGGAATGCGAACTGTTGATAATTTCCGTTGACAAACCAATCTATATTCTTATATATAATTAATCATCAAACTTAATGTTTGATTCTTATTTTAATTCAACTTCTTTTTTATACAATCCGACAAAGGTTAATATGAACTTAAAAGATTTAAAACAAAAATCTCCGGCTGAGTTATTGGCTTTGGCTGAAGACCTTGGAATTGATGATGCATCATCTTTACGTAAACAAGAATTAATGTTCGGTATTTTGCAAAAAACCGTTGGTGAAAACGAAGCAATTAATGCTGAAGGCACAATTGAAGTTATGCAAGATGGTTTTGGTTTTTTGCGTTCTTCTCAATCAAACTATCTTGCCGGTCCTGATGATATCTATGTTTCACCGGCTCAAGTCAAAAGATACGGACTTCGCACCGGCGATACCGTTGAAGGTGAAATCCGTGCGCCTAAAGAAAATGAAAAATATTTTGCTTTGGTAAAAGTTAATAAAATCAATTTTGATGATCCCGAAAAATCTAAATTGCGTGTCAATTTTGACAATTTAACTCCGCTTTATCCTACTGAAAAACTCAATTTTGATATTATTTGCGGCGATAAAGATTATACCACCAGAGTAATTGATTTAATTTCACCTCAAGGCAAAGGTCAACGCGGACTTATTGTTGCTCCTCCCCGCACTGGTAAAACCGTAATGTTACAAAATATCGCTCATGCTATTGCTACCAATCATCCTGAATGTTATTTAATGGTATTGTTGATTGATGAGCGTCCGGAAGAAGTTACCGATATGACTCGCTCGGTTAAAGGAGAAGTTATATCTTCAACCTTTGATGAACCTGCCACTCGCCATGTCCAAGTTGCCGAAATGGTTATTGAAAAAGCCAAACGTTTGGTTGAAAATAAAAAAGATGTGGTAATTTTGCTCGACTCAATCACTCGCCTCGGTCGTGCTTATAACACTGTTATTCCATCATCAGGTAAAGTTTTAACCGGAGGTGTTGATGCCAATGCTTTGCAACGCCCGAAACGCCTGCTCGGTGCTGCTCGTAATGTTGAAGAGGGTGGATCTTTAACTATTATTGCGACTGCACTTATTGATACCGGATCACGTATGGATGAGGTTATTTTTGAAGAGTTTAAAGGAACAGGTAACTCTGAAATTATCTTGGATCGCAAACTTACCGATAAACGCCTATTTCCGACTATCGATATTACCCGTTCCGGCACTCGTAAAGAGGAACTTTTGGTTGATAAAGATACTCTCACCAAAATGTGGGTATTACGCCGCGTTTTGATGCAAATGGGTATGACCGACGGTATGGAATTCCTGCTTGATAAACTAAAAGTCAGCAAAGACAATCAAGATTTCTTTGCAAATATGAATTCTTAAAAAAAGAAAAAGGCACCCGAAAGTGCCTTTTTCTTATATCTAAAAAAGTATTCTCATACCAGCTCCTTCATATATTATTGACGGAGCATAGCTCATTAGATACATACAAAAACCCATCATCACCCAAAAAAATGCGCAAGGATATTTTTCTCGATTATACTCCATCAGTATCATAATCACCTCCCATACAACAAAGCTGATTATAATACCTCCGCACCTCAACATTGCCATTGCAACAAGGCTTACAGCAAAGTTAATCAATGCTACACCAATCACAAACCTCCAACCATAAGGAGGTTCTTTAAATTTAGCAGTAACAAAAGACCAGTCTTCACGGTGTTCTATCAAGGCCATGAAAAACGCAATACAAACGCTTCCAATCAGTGATGACCAAAAAGCAAACCTGCCTTGCCATATAAATTGATTCAGCAGAATAGCCACCAAAGCCAACACAATTCCGAAAATAATATAACCGGAATCCTTTTTTTGCACCATGCGGCGCCAAAAACTTAATTTCTTCATAATAAATATTTTTTTGTTAATAATCTTTTTGTAAAATCAAAATATAACTTTTTGTCAAAAAGTCAACAATAAAAGGCACCATTTAGTGCCTTTTATTTCATAGTTCAGCGAAAAACATCCATGGGATGCTGAACATCCAAAACATAAAACATCCCCAGAATGTTATTCCTGTAGCATCATTAAGAGTAAATATGGTTATTATTACCCATACAAAACAAGATAATAACAACCCTAAATACAAACCGGTTAGCTCTACCAATACAATCAACATAGCAAATAGAAGTAATTGCAGTCCGACAGTAAAGCAGATACTATAATTATATCTGTCAAAACTTTCACGACACCACAACATAATTACTTCAATCACAAAGCACACAATAAACGCGCCTGCAAAAGCAAGATAATCGCGCCAAATAAAAAGATTCAGCAAAATAGCTGTCAAAGCCAACAGTACACCGATAATAACAACTAAAGGCTTTTCTTCTTTTACAAAACTTTCCATAATTAAAATATTTTTAAGATTAATAATAAATTTATTGCCCCAAGCATATAAAATTTTCATAAGAAATCAAGCAAAATCTTGCTATTAAAGAAAAGCCCTGCTGTCTAACAGGGCTTAATATCAGCGGTCTGTTAATTCAATTTTCCAATCTTTATGATAAAAATGCAGCAAGTGTCTTATTGTCTTCCACGAGCAAACACCGCCATTTTCCATATCATTTAGTTTTTGCAACGATATATTGGTTTGTAAGGCAACATCAGATTGGCTCAAGCCTTTTTCTTGGCGCACTTTTATCAATTCTTTATAAATTCGCAAACGCACATCTTTTTTAAGGTAATGTTATCCATAATACTAACTCCCTGATTGTTGTTAAAACAAAACCGCCTTGAAACTCATCAAGGCGGGGAGTTAGCAACTGCCATAACAACAGTCCGGCGTATTCTTTATATTCCGTCGGCTCCCCAAAATCGAGGAGTTTTTGTTATGAGGAGTTGCTACACTCCGCAAAGGCCTCTCACCTTTGCAACCTAAAGATTAGGCAAAATCATGATAGAAATCAAGCAAAATCTTTTTTGTCTCACGCATATCATCAACCATAAAATCAGGATGCAAATCTTCTACCATAACTTTAACTTCCGGTGTATTATACTTAACAAAAGCAATAACTTTAATTCCTGCCCGTTGTGCCGCCATCACCCCAACGGTAGAATCTTCTACAACAATGGCATCTTGAGGATTATATCCCATCTTGTTAGCTGCCAGTAAAAACAAATCCGGTTCCGGCTTTCCGTGTGCAACCATATCCGCAGTAAAAATATGCTTCATATCAAAATATTTATCAACTTTTGTTTGTTTTATTTTTCTCATTGTTCTCTCCAATATACCGCCTGTCGCAATACATTGTTCAAATTCCTTCAATTCAAAAATTTTATCTATATCAGGAGTAAGCACCACTTGTTCCAAAGTTTCGTAATCTCTGTTATTAGCATCAATCCAGAAATTATCTTTAATTTCTAAACCCAAATTTTTCAAATTGCGATTTTTATCTCGTTCACTGATTCCGCCGAGATATTTATAAGCTTGATTAAAATCCCAATCAATTCCGTAATCTCGCCGCAAAAAATATAAGCGATTTTCAACCCACAATTTTTCAGTGTCGGCAATTACCCCGTCAAAATCCCAAATGATTAATTTTTTCATTTTTATACCCCACGAAAGCGACTTCATCCAAAGCTCATACAGAAAGATTTTTGAGATTCTACGATACTTTTATTAAAAAAATCTAAAAACGCTTCCAGAGTCAAAAAATCGGCCTTTTTATACTTGCAACATTTTATAAAATAATTTACAAATTCTATCAATTAAGAGGTGAAAAAATGAATAACCAAACAATTTATGCTTTGTCAACTATTCTTGGCCGATCCGGTGTTGCCGTCATACGCATTTCCGGTCCGCAGGCATTATCTGCAATTAAAATTTTAACCGATATTAATATTGATAATATCAAACCGCGCTATGCTTATTTTACTGCCGTAAAAAATCAGCAAGGCCAAAAACTTGATGAGGCGCTGGTTTTATATTTTCGTGCTCCCCATTCTTTCACCGGTGAGGATATTGTCGAATTTCAGACTCATGGTTCTCGCGCTGTCATCAATTCGGTACTTGATGCTTTATCTTCAATCAAAGATTTTCGTTATGCTTTAGCCGGAGAATTTTCCAAACGTGCCTTTTACAATCACAAAATGGATTTAACCCAAGCCGAAGGTTTAGCTGATTTAATCGATGCCGAAACTTCCGAGCAACAAAAATTTGCTATTCGCCAAATGGAAGGCAGCTTAAAAAATCTTTATGATGGCTGGCGCGAACAATTACTCAACGTGCTAGCTCACTTAGAAGCTTATATAGATTTTCCTGACGAAGAAATTCCGGAAGATATTATTCAACAACTTGAAAACACTGTATTTAAAATCAAAACCGATATCCAAGCTCATCTTGAAAGCTCCCAAATCGGTGAATCCTTGCGCGATGGTTTTCGCGTAGTCATTTTAGGCAAACCGAATTCCGGCAAATCTTCTTTGGTTAACGCCCTTACCTCTCGCAATGCCGTCATTGTATCTGATATTGCCGGAACAACCCGCGATGCCATCGATGTTCACATGGATATTAACGGCTATCCGATAATTTTCACCGATACTGCCGGTTTACGCGAAACTCAAGAAGAAATTGAACGTAAAGGAATAGAAATAGCTTATGATAAAGCCAAAGACGGAGACTTGGTAATAAATTTATTTGATGCTTTAGAAAACGATTGTCAAACAATTGAAAATATTGATAAATCTAAAATTATGACTGTAGCTAACAAAATTGATAAACTTTCATCTGCCCAAATTAGCGAACTGCAAAAAAGAGGAATAATAACTATCTCGGCCAAATATAAAACCGGTATAGATGATTTATTATCAGCCATATCTGATAATATCAAAAAACGCGTTACCGATAATTCCGGTCTTTTAATAACGCGACATCGTTATCGTGAAGCATTAAAGAACGCTGTTAATTATTTGAATCAGTTTAATTTTGCTAAAGAGATAGAGTTATCTGCCGAAGATGTTCGTCTCGCCTCTCGTGAAATAGGTAAAATCACAGGTTTTATTGAAGTAAACGAAATATTAGATAAGATTTTTGGTTCTTTTTGCATTGGCAAGTAATCATAATTTATAAATATACAGATTTCCAAACATAAAAAATTTTCGGGTTTTTATTGTTTCAGCCAATTCTAAATTCGGAATAATAAAAGTATTGGAATAAACTACCAACCCTTTTTTCCCCTCATTTTTAATTTTTTCTCCGAATCTTTTCATCAAAGGATCTATCAAAAAACAAACGATAATATCAACATCAGCAAAAGAATAATCAAAAAAATCTTGGCACAATAATTTAATATTGTTTAATTTTCTCCCTCTAAAGCTTGCTATCCGGTACAAGCTTTTACTCCATTCAATACCAACAAAATTATGTTGCGGAAATTTCTTTGCAAGTTTAATCATCAAACCCGCAGTGCCACATCCGGGATCCAAAACAGTCAATGATTTTCTGCTGTTTTGCAAAACTTCTGATAATTTGTTAAATTCCAACCTTTTTGTTTGGCCGAAAGTCGGTACAAAGGGCGGATAATCACGATATCCTTTTACAAAAAACAATTTTAAGATAATTACAAAAATCCAAAAAGCTAAGATCAAAAAAATCAAATCTGCTAACATTGCTAACCAAATCATAACTGCCTCCACGGCAAAACTATATCATTTACATTAAATTTTAGTTAAAACCACTTGAAAATTAAATAAAAATAAGCTAAACCACGACTCTTAAGAGAGGTAATATGAAAAATTCTTTTGATGTTATAGTTGTCGGAGGCGGCCATGCCGGATGTGAAGCAGCAGCTGCAGCAGCGCGAATAGGTGCTCAGACTTTGCTTGTTACGCATAAAATTTCTACAATTGGTGCAATGTCATGTAATCCGGCAATCGGTGGTTTAGGTAAAGGTCATTTAGTACGCGAAATAGATGCGCTTGATGGTCTTATGGGGCGCGTAATAGATAAAGCCGGTATCCAATTTCGCATGCTTAATGCTTCAAAAGGTCCGGCTGTTCGCGGACCGCGAGCTCAAGCCGATCGCGATTTATATAAAAAATATATGCAAGAAGAATTGCAAAATCAATCCAATCTTACAATTTATGAAGCAGCCGCCGAAGGTTTACTTTTTGAAAAAAATAAAATAGCCGGAATTATCTTAGCCGATGGAACAAAAATAAATTCAAAAGCAGTTATCTTGACTTCAGGAACTTTTCTTAACGGAGTAATGTTTATCGGACACGAAACATCTGTTGGCGGACGGGTTGGAGATGAATCGTGTAAAGGGTTAACACCGTATTTAAAACAAGCAGGTTTAGCCATGGGAAGACTCAAAACCGGCACTCCCGCTCGTCTCAATGGCAAAACTATTAACTTTTCTATTTTAGAAAAACAAGATGGTGATGAAAAACCGCAACCTTTTTCTTTTTTAACCAAAGAAATCACTACTCCGCAAATAAGTTGTTATATAACCCATACCAACGAGCAAACCCACAAGATAATTCGTGATAATTTTAGCAAATGTGCTCTTTTTTCCGGTCTTATCACCGGAGTAGGTCCTCGTTATTGTCCCAGCATTGAAGATAAATTGGTAAAATTTGCCGATCGTACTTCTCACCAAATATTTCTTGAACCTGAAGGATTAAAAACAGATATTGTTTATCCTAACGGTATATCAACTTCACTACCGGCTGATGTGCAAGATGCATTTATTCATACTATCAAAGGTCTAGAAAACGTTGAAATAATTCGTCCTGCCTATGCTATAGAATATGACTATGTTGACCCTCAAGAACTTAATCATTGTCTTGAATGTAAAAAAATACCAGGATTATTTTTAGCCGGACAAATCAATGGAACAACCGGCTACGAAGAAGCTGCCGCCCAAGGTTTAATAGCCGGTATAAATGCCGCTCTTAAAGTCGTGAACAGTGATTCTGAATTTTATATTGATCGTTCTCAGGCTTATATTGGAGTTATGATAGACGATTTAATTACCAAAGGAGTTGACGAGCCTTATCGGATGTTTACTTCCCGTTCGGAATATCGCTTATTTTTACGCGCAGATAATGCAGATATGCGACTTACCGAAAAAGGTTATCAAATTGGTTGCGTTTCTCCGAATCGATACAGTGTATTTAAAGCTAAAAAACATTCAGTTGATGATTTTCGAAATCTGAGTTGTCATCTTTTAACAACAATAGACGTTTTTCATAAACACAATATAAATCACGATCTATCTCGCCGATGCTGTTTTGATTTAATGTCATACAACGATGTTTCACGTGAAACTATTTTAAATATATGGCCACAGCTTAAAGACGTTGAACAAGAAGTTTACGAACAAATAGAAATAGAAGCCCGGTATTCCGGATATATTAAAAGACAACAGGCTGATATTGAGGTATTTAAAAAAGATGAAAATCTTAAACTTAAAGAAAACATAGATTATAGCAAAATTGGCGGTCTTTCCCGAGAAATGGTGGCAAAATTATCCAAAGTAAAGCCTGCAACAATAGGCGAAGCATCGCGTATTTCGGGAGTTACTCCTGCCGCTATAACAGCTCTTCTCGGTTATCTTAAAACAAACAAAAATTAAAAAACCTTCATACTGATTCAAAAAATTAATTAAAGTGTTTATTGTAATGATTTTACTTAATAAAGTGAGTCAATGAGCAGTGTATAACATATTGAATTTAAAAGATTTATTGTTTTTAATAAAAGTTTGTTTATAACTTGACTTTTTTTCTGTAAAAACGAATCTCAAAATTGTAAAAAAAAATCATGAAAAATATTGATGAAATTTTACATGTTTCACGTGAAACATTTTGTGCGTTAAAAAGCTATCAATCATTATTGGTTGAATGGCAAAATAAGTTTAATTTGGTTAGTTCATCAAGTTTGGCAGATGCATGGAATCGTCACTTTTTGGACTCTGTTCAGCTATATGAATATATTCCTGAAGCTTCGCAAAATTTGATAGATTTTGGCTCCGGTGCAGGGTTTCCTGGACTTGTACTTGCGGTGATGTCAAAAAATAGAACGCCGTATTTAAATGTTACATTAGTTGAAAGTATAAAAAAGAAAACACTGTTTTTAAATGCCGTTAAAGAATCGTTGCAAATTAATGTACGAATCGAAAATCAACGAATCGAAAATTTGCCTCAAAAAAAATATGATGTAATAACTTCGCGAGCTTTAAGTTCGTTGACTAAATTACTTGAATATGCAAAACCTTTTTGCAAAAAGAACACATTATGTATATTTCCTAAAGGGCGCAGCTATGAATCGGAATTGTTCGATGCTCAAAAAAAATATTCGTTCACTTGTGAAATTAAAGATAACAAAATTTCGCCGGATGGTAAGATTTTACTGATCAACAATATAAAACAACTTAAAGGAGAATAATATGCCTAGAATTTTAGCAATAGCTAATCGTAAAGGAGGAGTTGGTAAAACAACCACAGCAGTTAATATAGCAACAGCTATGGCAGCTGCCGGTAAAAAAGTTTTAGTTGTGGATTTGGATCCGCAAGGAAATGCCACAACTTCTATGGGGGTAGATAAAAAGGGTTATCACATCTCAAGTTATGATGTTTTACTCGGTAATAAAAAACTAACCGACGCTGTTGTATGGACAGAGGTGCCAAAGTTTTCAATAATTCCTTCATCACCGGACTTAGCGGCCGCAGAAATAGAGTTGGTTAACATGCCTGAACGCGAATATGCATTAAAAAAAGCGTTGATAAAAGAAGGAATTAATTATGATTATATTTTAATAGACTGTCCACCTTCACTAAGTTTGATAACGGTTAATGCTTTAGCTGCTGCTGATGGAGTCATTGTTCCGCTGCAATGCGAATTTTTGGCTTTAGAGGGTATTGCCGAATTAATAAAGAATATCAATGTAATAAAAAAGAATTTTAATCCTAAATTGATGTTGCACGGAGTTGTATTGACAATGTATGATAAACGCAACAATCTAACTCAAATGGTTGAAGATGATGTGCGTAGCTTTTTTGGTAAAAAAGTTTATGACACGGTAATTCCTCGCAACGTAAAAATTTGTGAAGCACCCTCTCATGGTAAACCTGTTTTATTATATGATTTTAAATGCTCTGGTAGTCAGGCTTATATAGGATTGACAAAAGAAGTGTTAAAAAGAGAAAGGGAATTAATAGCATGTTAGAAGAAAATAAAGAATCTAAGAAAAAAAGTTTAGGCCGGGGCCTTGAGGCATTGTTGGGCGAAATGAACGAAAACATACTTGAAGATGAATTATCGTTTGTGAAAAATGACACCAACAACGTAAATATAAATTTAATTCATGTTAGCCCTTTACAACCACGCAAAGAATTTGATGAGGAATCTATCAAAGCTTTGGCTGCATCAATAAAAGAGAAAGGCATTTTGCAGCCTCTTATTGTTCGCAAAGATAAACAAAATGGCTATGAATTGATTGCTGGCGAACGACGTTTACGTGCTGCAAAAGAAGCCGGATTATCAGAAATTCCTATAATTATCAAAGAATTAGATGACAAAGAGGTTTTAGAAATAGCTTTAGTTGAAAATCTGTTACGTGAAAATCTTTCTCCGATTGAAGAAGCTAACGCCTATCAGAAACTGATTGAAAGTTTTTCACATACCCAAGAAAAAATTGCCGATATAGTCGGTAAATCACGTAGTTATATTGCAAACACACTGCGTCTTTTAAGCTTGCCTGATAAAGTGAAAAGCTATATTTCCGAAGGCAAAATTTCTGCCGGACACGCTCGTTGTTTAGTTGGACTTGACAATGCTATCCATTTGGCAGATAAAATTATTAAAGAAGATTTAAATGTCCGGCAAGTTGAAACACTTGTTGCCAAGCAAAAAGACAGCAAAGAAGAAAGTTCGACACCGGTAAAGAAAACATCTTCCAAAGATAAAGATATAACCGCCATAGAAGATTCGTTAAAAAATAAATTAGGTTTGAGAATTAAAATATCACCTAATAAACAAGGAGGAGGAAAGGTTATAATGCAGTATGCGTCTTTTGCTGAATTAGACATGATTGTTAATATCTTAGATAATCGCAAATCCCTTAATATTTCTGCTCCGAGCAATATCGAGGGAAGCAATCAAAATAATTTTTCGAATAATGAAAAATTTTCCATCAAATTTGTAGAGTAAAGGAGAAATAGATGTCAATTTTAGAAAAAATGTTGGAAAACTGTGCTAAAGCAGGTTATACAACAACCGATAATGTTCAAAAAATAGCAAATGCCAAAAAAATGATGTTTGGAGAAGAAGAATGGAGAAGATGTCCATGTGATGGGCAAAATCCTAATCGTTATTGTATATCGGAGCAATGTCGTAAAGATATTGAGGAAAAAGGCGAATGCCATTGTCATTGCTATCGCAAAAAAGAAACAGCTTAATTGCTTCAAAAAGGACTGAACATTCAGTCCTTTTTTGTTAATAATATATTTACCTAAACATCATACACTCTACCATAACGGATTTTTAAAAAATTAGGCAGGGAAAATATTTATGGAATTTTTAAAGAAGATCATTGTTAGTTCTACAGCAATATTTTTGATATTTTTCGGTGGAGCCGGATTGGTAAGCGGGGGCATGATTATGAAAATCGGCGCTCTTATCGGTCTTATAATAGGTATTTTTATCCTTTATATGTTTATAAAAATGGCCTGGCGTGCGATGGGGTGTTTACCGGCCATTTTAATTATTATTGCTTTGGGAATATTTGTTATGTATGCCATTGGAGCTTTTTCAGGTGGTTTTAATAACATAACCGAAAATATCATGGATTTTTATGAACAAGATGTTCAAACATCAGAAGGAGCAATAGATCAATCAGATATATCTGCCGGAAAAACTTCTAAAAAAGAAGTATTAAATCTTATCAATGAAGATCAACATAAAATTTTTGATGGTAAAATTACCGATAAATTTTTAGCTAAACAAAAGAATAAAAAAACATCATTTAATCCTTTGAAATATCCTGCAATTTATGGTCCGGTCAGGGTGTTGAGCGGAGATACTTTGGTTATGGGTGATCAAATAATCAGAATGTATGGTATAGCTGCGCCGGATATAAAACAAAATTGTGCTGCTAGGGATGGTCGAGGCTATCGTTGCGGACAACAATCAGCAAAATGGTTGAGTGATTGGTTATTGGATAATCAAGTAGAATGTCATATAATAAAAGACGATGGACAAGGCTCTTTAATTGGTGTTTGTTTGATTGGCCAATATGATATTGCAGCTGCTATAGTTAATGCCGGATGGGCTGTTGCTTATCCGCAAGAAACTCAAGTCTATCAAGCTTATCAGGAACAAGCTTCAGTCAATCGCAGAGGTTTATGGGATGGTAAATTTTATATGCCCTGGGATTGGCGCAAAGTTCAAAACCGTAAAGCTAATATTAAAATCATAAATAAGAAAAAAACCATAAATCGTGTGCATTCATTATTTTTTGGGAGATAAAATTGGTTAATAAAGAATTTATTACCGATAGTGAGGAAAAAACCAACTGTTTAGCTGAGCAGTTTGCTGCCATTGCCAAAAAAGGCGATGTATTTGCGCTTTTTGGAACTCTCGGTGTCGGAAAAAGCGTTTTTTCTAGAGCTTTTATCAAAAAATTAACAGCCGCAGAAGAAGTCCCCAGTCCTACCTTTACACTGGTTCAGAGTTATCCTTTTCAAGATATGGAAATTTATCACTTTGATCTTTATCGTCTTAAATCTCCACAGGAAATTTTCGAATTAGGTTTTGAAGAGGCTGTTTACCAAGGAATAAGTCTTATAGAATGGCCGGAAAAAGCCGGTAATTTTTTACCTAAAGATATCTTTCAAATCCATATATCGATGCAAGAAAATCAAAGAATTTTTAACATTATGGTTACTTCCGCCGAAAAAGCTGAACGTTTGGAACAAATTAATGACTGCTAATATACATGCTTCTTGTGTAACTATTAAAAACAAAGGAATTCTGTTACTGGGAGACTCCGGAGCAGGAAAGTCTGATCTTGCCTTGAGACTTATAGAACAATGTAATGCAAAATTAGTTGCTGATGACCGGGTTGATTTATCTGTTAAAAATAATCATATTACGGCATCTTGTCCGAAAAATATCCAAGGTTTGTTAGAGATTAGAGGTGTTGGAATAATAAAATATCCTTTTTGCAAAAAAACAACTGTTAAATTAGTCGTAAATTTATCTTCCGTTCAACCGGAACGACTTCCTGAAAAAGAATATTATACCTTTGAAAAGATTAAAGTTCCGCTTATTCAATTGAACCCTGCAGAAAATTCTGCGCCGTTTAAGGTCTTGGCTGCTATAAGATTGCTGTGATGATTTAAAAATGGCTGTTGATTTTTAATATCATTAAAGTAATATACAGGCAGAAAAACTATAAAATTAGGTGTTTAATATGTTATTACTTCGAAAAGTCGAGAAATTTTTGCGCCGACAAGGTGTTCCTTTAACCAGATTTATTTTTAAGGTTGGAGAATTATTTATTTTTATCGTTCATACAATCTATAATTGTCTTACTTTCCCTGTATACTGGCGTAATATGTTACGGCAAATTATTGATATGGGATTTTATTCGGTTCCCGTTGTTGGGTTAACCACTATTTTTGCCGGTATGGTAATTGCCTTGCAAAGTTATTCCGGTTTTGCTTCTGTCGGTGCCGAAGGAATGGTGGCTAATGTTGTGCTTATCTCTGTTACTCGAGAATTGGCTCCGGTTTTATCTGCTTTGATGGTTGCAGGACGTGTCGGTGCTGCTATGGCTGCCGAAATTGGAACAATGCGCGTAACCGAACAAATTGATGCGTTAACCACTCTTTCTACCAATCCATTCAAATATTTAGTTGCTCCGCGAGTTTGGGCAGGTTTAATCGTAATGCCATTATTGGTTTTAATGGGTGATGTTATAGGTATTTTCGGCGGTTATGTTGTTGGTGTCTATAAATTAGGTTTTAACCCTGCTAACTATATCAATGCCACGTTAAACTATCTGCAAGCTCTTGATATTACCACCGGCGTGGTAAAAGCAGCAGTTTTTGGCTTTATTATATCTTTAATGGGATGTTATAATGGCTATAAATCTCGCGGTGGTGCGCAAGGAGTTGGTACAGCTACCACTAATGCGGTTGTCTCATCATCTATCCTGATTTTGATTTTCAACTACATAGTTACAGAATTATTCTTTTCGAGATAAGAGGATTTGCTCATGAAAGAAGTAAAAATAAAATTAAGCAATGTGTGTAAAACTTTTGGTAAAAAGACCGTTTTACGCGGAGTTAATTTAGATATTTACAAAGGTGAATCTTTAGTAGTTATAGGTGGTTCAGGCACCGGAAAATCTGTATTGATAAAATGTATTCAAGGTCTGTTAACTCCTGAAGAAGGTTCGATTCTGGTCGATAACAAGGAAGTTGTCGGTATTAATGAAAAGGGCAAAGAAGAATTGCATTCTAAAATGGGAATGTTGTTCCAGGGAGGAGCATTATTTGACAGCTTAAAAGTTTGGGAGAATGTTGCTTTTGATTTATTGGAAAACAAAGGTTATAACTATAAAGATGCCAAATCCGAGGCAATAAGAGTCTTGCGTTCGGTTGGGCTTGATCCCGAAGTTGCTGATCTGTCTCCGGCGGAATTATCCGGCGGTATGCAGAAGAGGGTAGGGCTTGCTCGCGCCATTATATCCAAGCCGGAAATAATCTTTTTTGATGAACCTACAACCGGTCTTGATCCGATTATGGCTGATGTAATTAATGATTTGATTATTGAATCGGTGAAAGGTTTGGGAGCAACGGCTTTAACCATTACCCATGACATGGCCTCGGCTCGCAAGATTGCCGACCGCATAGCTATGCTTTATAAAGGAGAAATTATCTGGCAAGGCACGGTCAAAGAAATGGATGAAACAGATAATCCTTATGTTGTTCAGTTTATCAATGGTAATTCTCAAGGGCCTATTAAAACCGGAGTTTAGTCTTGGCAAAAAAAGAAATAAAACAATACGTTTGTCAAAATTGCGGAGCTGTTTATCCTAAATGGCAGGGCAAATGTGATGCTTGCGGTGAATGGAATACTATTCAGGAAGAAATTATAGCAGCTGACGGATTCAGCAATATAAATGCCAAACGTTCTGCCGGCAAAGAGTTGGATTTTGTCCCCTTAAGCGGAGCCAAAGAACAAGTTGATCGCCTATCAACCGGTATAGCTGAATTAGATCGTGTTTGCGGAGGAGGGCTGGTTGCCGGTTCGGTTATTTTAGTCGGTGGTGATCCCGGAATTGGTAAATCAACTTTGTTATTACAAGTTTGTGCTTCTGTAGCTAATTCTTCCGATAAGCCGGAAGTTTACTATATATCCGGCGAAGAAGCTATTGACCAGGTTCGTATCCGCGCCAAAAGATTGGGTTTGGAAAAATCTCCGGTTAATTTAGCTTCATCAACTGAAATTAAGGATATCATAACTTCATTAAAAAACTCATCAGCGGCGGTGGTTGTCATTGATTCTATCCAAACTATGTATTTAAGTGATGTCGATTCCACCCCCGGAAGTGTTACTCAGGTAAGAGCTTGCAGTTATGAATTAATAAAATTAGCCAAGAAAAAAGGTTTTACTTTGTTTTTAGTCGGTCATGTTACCAAACAAGGTGAAATAGCCGGTCCTCGCGTTTTAGAACACATGGTTGATACGGTTTTGTATTTTGAGGGTGAACGCGGTCATCATTTTCGTATCTTACGTTCGGTTAAAAATCGCTATGGAGCCACCGATGAAATCGGCGTATTTGAAATGCAGGATAAAGGCTTGGTTGAGGTTGCCAACCCATCAGCATTATTTTTAGCCGAAAGACAAGGTAATGTATCCGGTTCCTGCGTTTTTGCCGGAATAGAGGGCTCCAGACCTGTTTTGGTAGAAATCCAAGCTCTTGTCAGTCAAAGCAGTTATTCCAGTCCTAAACGTGCGGTCGTTGGCTGGGATTCCAATCGTTTGGCTATGGTGTTAGCGGTATTGGAAGCTCGTTGCGGTATAAATTTAAGCTCTCAAGATGTCTATCTTAATATTGCCGGTGGTTTGCGAATAACTGAACCGGCTGCAGATTTAGCGGTTGCGTTGGCTGTAATATCTTCTCTTAGTAATAAGCCTTTACCTGCAGATATGGTTGTTTTCGGTGAAATAGGGCTTTCCGGAGAAATCCGCGCAGTCTCACAACCGTCTTTACGTCTTAAAGAAGCTAAAAAGTTGGGTTTTGCCAGTGCTATAACCCCAACCAGCCGTTCTACCGAAAAGAAATTGAGTGAAGACATCACCCTTCATCAAATAGGTAATGTCCAACGCCTTATCAACTTATTTAACTGATGGAATTAACTAATGTATAATCTTAATAATTTAGATATCATAATTTTAGCGGTGGTTTTAATCTCTGGTCTCATAGCCTTATCGCGCGGATTAATTAAAGAAGTATTGTCCATTATCGGTTGGGTATTGGTTACGTTATTAATTGTTTGGTTGTTGCCTTTATTGCTACCTTTTGCTCAGAAGTTTGTTGACAGCGGTATTCTCGCCGGAATTTTGACCGCGGTGGTTATTTTTACTATCTTTTGGATTATTTGGATATATTCCACCTCACACATAACTTCCAAGATTCGTTCCAGTAAATTAAGCGGCTTAGATAGAACATTGGGGCTGTTTTTTGGCATTATGAGGGCTTTCTTGTTGGTAATATTGTTTAATATTCTGGTAAATTGGACGATTCCCGCTGATAAGCAATCAGAAATCTTGACCGAATCAAAGTATTTTCAATTGGCCGGAAAATTTGCCAAACCGGTTGAAGAAATGATTCCTCCGGAAACGCTTGATATTATCAAATCCAAAGCTCAACAACTTTCACCGGAAGAAAAAGAACAACAAAAAGCAAAAGATTCGGCAGAATTATTTGAAAAATTAGCACAACCGCAAGTTAAAAAATCCGCTGAATCCAAAAATGATAACCAAGGTTATAAAGAAACCGAACGTGATAGTTTGGAACGCTTAATTGAGAGTGTGGAATAAAAAGAATGTCTTTGCAATAAATGCAATTATGAATAATCTCGACTACAAAAGAATAATATCATTACTTTATTTTTTACCCTTGGGCGCAAACCAAGGGTAAAAAATAAATAAAAAACTTGTTGAAAATTACCCTTTCCGTTTAACCAAACTCAAAAACAATGTTATCCTATAGAAAATTAACTTTAATATTGGTGCAAAAACATGAGATTTACAATTGAACGAGCAAATTTATTAAAAACTTTGAGCCATGTTCAAAGCATAGTTGAAAAACGTAACACTATTCCGGTATTATCCAATGTTCGTATAGAAGCATTGGATGATGGTATCAGTTTCAAGGCTACCGACATGGATACCGAAATTACTGAAATGGTAGATGCAAAAATTACCGAAGTCGGTGCAACCACCGCTCCGGCTCACATGCTTTATGACATTGTCCGTAAATTAGCTGATGGTTCCCAAGTTGAGCTGATTTATCCCGATGATAAAGGCCAGCTTACTATTTCTGCCGGTCGTTCAAAGTTTTCGCTTTCAACTATTGCTGTCGAAGATTTTCCGGTTATCTCCGGCGATAAACTTCCCACTTCTTTTACTATGTCAAAAGACGAATTAAAAGATGTTATCGATCGCACACAGTTTGCCATGTCAACCGAAGAAACCAGATATTATCTAAATGGCTTATTTGTTCATGCAAAATCTGACGGCGGAGCTGAAGTTTTGCGTATTGTTGCCACGGACGGACATCGTTTGGCTTGCGTAGAAACTCCTTTACCTAAAGGTGCTAAAAATTTAAAAGGCGTTATCATTCCTCGCAAAACCGTAACCGAAATTCGCAAATTATTAGATGATAGTTCAGTAGAAAATGTTAAAATTGAAGTATCCGAAAATAAAGTTCGTTTTTCTGTTACCGATATAGCCTTAACTTCAAAATTAATAGATGGCACATATCCTGATTATGAACGTGTTATTCCTACCGATAATGACAAATCTTTAGAACTCAAGGTTAAAGATTTGGCTTCGGCAGTGGATCGTGTATCGGTTGTTGCCGAACGCACTCGAGCCATTAAGATGTTAACTAACAAAAACAAAGTTACCATAGTTACATCAAGTCCTGATCTAGGTAGTGCTTCCGAAGATTTGGAAGCTCAATACGAGCATGAATCATTGGAAATCGGTTATAATTTCCGTTATCTTTTGGATATTTTAGCTGAGATAAAAGGCGAAACTGTTAAAATATCTTTTGCTGATGCGGCCTCTCCTTCAGTAATTCATGATACGGCTGATGCTTCGGCAATTTATGTTTTAATGCCTATGAGAATCTGATGGATGCTCTTACCAATAATTTAAACGAATTATTGCGGTTAAAGTCAGGTATTCAACGCCTGACTTTAACTGACTATAGAAATTATTCTTCTTTGCGTATTGACGCGCAAAATTGTCCTATAATTATCTATGGAGAAAACGGTTCGGGTAAGACTAATATTTTGGAATCCATTTCTTTCCTTGCTCCAGGGCGTGGTTTACGCGGAGTAAAACTTTCTGATATCAAACGATTTATACCGCAAATAGCTTCTTTGGGAGAAATGTCATTTGTAACTCCGTTAAATTGGGCAGTGGCTGCAGAAATTATAAATAATGGCGAAACTCATTCTTTGGCAACCGCCGTTGAAAAATCAACCAGAGCTATTGAAGATATTGATGGAAACCAATCTTTTGAACGTCGAATCGTTAAAATAGACGGCAATAAAACATCTCTTCAAAGCGATTTAGGTAAGTATATTTCTTTAATTTGGCTGACTCCGCAAATGGACAGACTATTTCGTGGCGGAAGCCAACCGCGCCGCGCTTTTTTGGATCGAATGGTTTATGCTTTTGATAATGATCACGCTAAAAGAGTTGCAAATTTTGAACATTTATATCGCGAATGGTATCGTTTAATCAAAGAAGGCAAACTTGATAATCATTGGTTAAGCTCATTAGAGGAAGAAATGTCTGCTTTAGGTGTGGCAATAGCCGCCGCCAGACGCGAACAAACTGCCCGCTTAAATACTTTTATTGAAAAAGAACCTGATGATGTTTTTCCGACCGTGCAACTTGAACTTGATGGTCTGATTGAACGTGAATTAGATAAAAGTCCGGCCGTAAAAGTTGAGAACTTATATATTGATTTGTTAAAATCACAACGCCGTAATGTTCTTAATAATAACAATTTGGAAGGGGTTAACCGCACGGATTTTAAGGTTTATCATAAAAAGAAATTTATGCCCGCGGAGATGTGTTCAACCGGAGAGCAAAAATCTTTATTAATAAGTATCATGTTGGCACAAGCAAAATGTCAGACCTTATATAAAGGATTTGCACCGATATTGCTGCTTGATGAAGTTGCTGCTCATCTTGATGATATTAAAAGGGAAGCATTGTTATCCAAGGTTGTTAATCTGAACTTTCAAGCCTGGATAACTACAACCGATCCGGAGTTATTCGATTCAATAAAAAGTGAATCTCAATTTTTTGAGGTAAAACAAAATTCAGTTTATCAAATATCACAACCGATGGCTAAACCTGAAGATATCCGTCAGACTGCATTTTAAATAACTTCGCATAACGGCCTTTTTTGCGTAACAGGCTCAAGTGAGAGCCTTCTTCAACAATCTTTCCGTTCTCTAAAACAATTATCCTGTCCATCTCTCTTAATGTCGAAAGGCGATGGGCTATAGCTACAACAGTTTTATTTTTCATCAGCTTCTTCATTGAATCCTGAATATATTTTTCGCTTTCAGAATCCAAAGAAGACGTAGCTTCGTCAAAGATAAGAATCGGCGCATTTTTCAAAATAGCCCGTGCTATAGCAATACGTTGACGCTCACCACCGGATAAAATCACGCCTCTGTCACCAACTTTAGTTTTATAAGACGATGGAAGTTTTTCAATAAATTTATCGGCAGATGCATCTTTAGCAGCCTTAATAACTTTTGCTTCATCAGCATCAACGTTTCCGTAACGAATATTATCCATGATTGTGCGGTTAAACAAACAAACGTCTTGAGGAATTACGGCAATATTTTTATGCAAAGAATCTTGGGTAACATCTTTAATATCAATTCCGTTTATCTTAACTGCACCTGAAGTCGTGTCAAAATATCGCGATATAAGTTTGATAAGTGTTGATTTTCCGGCACCGGAAGAACCGACGATTCCAACTTTTTCTCCGGCTTTAATTTTGAAGTTAAATTTGGACAAGATTTTTTTATTATTGCCATTATAAGCAAAGCTGACTTCTTCAAAACTTATAGAGGCTTTATTGATTTTTAATTCACTTGCTTGCGGAGAATCTACGATTTCCGGCTCTATTGCCAAAGTATCTAAAGCCGAATTCATTTGACCTAATATTCGTGATAATTGATTAACTGTCCAATTAACCGCAAAAGCCGTCCAACTTAAACGATTAAAAGTTGTCAGTGCAAAAATATAAGAAGTGATATCAATTTTATTAAAATATAACAATGAAGTGGTAACCAGCATGAAAAGTATTATTGAAATAGTGGCAGAAAATTCCATACAGGCATTTATTTTTACCCTAGTCTTTTGTTCTAAAGTTTCAGCTTTACGCCATAAGCGTAAAATATTTAACAAATTTGTTCGTTCAAATTTGTAGTTGGCAAAATTTTTAATTTCGGCATAATTAGCAATAGCATCGACAATTTCGGCATTAGCACGACTCTGTTGGGTAGTGGTCTGTTTAGCCAAAGCAGCACGCCATTTTCCAAAATAAGCACCCTGTCCGATCATAAGTAAAATCCATAAGAAAACACCTACGCCCAACAACCAATTTAAGCTGCTTAAAATACCTATATTAACTACTGTATACAAAGCATCATGTAAAGATCCGAAACTTTGCATAAAAAAATCAATAATTCCGTTTTGTAACTGATGAAATTTATTGGATATATTGCCTGTCATCTCACCAACAAAATAAGAAATTGAATGTTTGTTAACATAGTCAAAAGTATCTTTGATAACCATAGAGCGAACATAAGGTATCAATTTAAAAGTCAGCCATCTGCTCAAAATTCGCAAAACATTTCCGGAAAATTCTAACAGAGAATATATGCCTATTAAAATAAGAGCTTTTTTCCAATAATCATCTTGCCCGATATGAGAAGCTATATGATTAAACAGTTTTGCAATATAATACATTCCGCCCTGTTCCATAGTGCGAGAAATCAACATTAGAGCAATTATTACTCCCAAAAGAAATTTAAATTTTTTGAGATAATGCCAAATAAATTTTATTGCAGTTTTTTGCATAACTTATTAACCTAAAATTGACAGTTTGATGTTATTGTTATAAAATAAGTTCAATAATTTTGCAACAGAGGATTTTTAATATGGAAACGCAATACTATACTTTAATTGAAAAACAAGATTTCTTTGAGATTATTGAAAACAAATACGGCGAGTTGGCGATTTTTATTGATGCTCGTTCCGGCGCTCCGGAAGATCCGGTGTTGCAATTTGACGGTAAACAAACAGCTTTATTGAAGAGAGATGCCCATTTAGCAGTTCGTTTGGATAATATTATGGAAGAAACTGTTGAACCTTTAGCCGAATCGGAATTTGTGATGATTGTTGAATTAAAAGGTAAAATGGTTGAGCGAATTTATGGTGTTCCGGTTGAAAATGTTGAAGAAATAGTCTTTAACGGCAAGCAGACACGTGCTGATGAATTAGTAAAAGCTAAGAGCCGTGATGAATTGCTTAAGAGTTTCGGTGCTGTAAAAATTTGGAATAACGGCGAAAAAAACGTTAAATAAACGGAGTTTAAAATGATAGGATTGGTGCTGGTTACACATGGAAATTTGGCTAAAGAGTTTGTGTCGGCCATGCAACATGTTGTCGGTCCCCAAGAACAAGTTGATACTGTTTGTATAGGGCCTAATGATGATATGGAAATGCGTCGAAGCGAGATTCTAAGCAAAGTCAATGAAACAAATAGCGGAGAAGGGGTTATTTTGCTTACTGATATGTTTGGCGGCACTCCTTCTAATTTGGCGATTTCAATGATGGACCGAGCCAATGTTGAAATTTTGGCGGGAATAAATTTGCCTATGCTTATCAAAATTGCATCACTTCGTAAAGATAATAATATGAAAAAAACCGTTGAAGCAGCTCAAGAAGCCGGAAAGAAATATATCAACATTGCATCTCAGCTTTTAGGAAAATAATATGACTAAATCTTTATCTCAAGAGTTGGAGATTCGCAATCTCAAAGGTTTACACGCTCGCGCAGCCGCTTCATTTGTTAAAACTGCTGAAAAATTTGATGCCGAAGTTGTGGTTGAACGTTCCGGCCAGCAAGTGAGCGGTCATTCGATTATGGGTTTGATGATGTTAGCTGCCTCTAAAGGTACCACAATAAAAGTTCTGACTTCAGGTAATCAAGCTCAAGAAGCCTTAACGGCCATTGCTGAATTGATAAATAACAAATTCGGTGAGGAATGATTGCTAAAGGCTCCTCGAAACAAAACCATTACTTTAAGTAAAAAAGAGCAGGATTCATTGCTTGAAAGCGCTATTATACTTGATAAAAAGCAAGCTATAACCAAAATCAATGATAAAATTATCTGGCAAGACACTTTTAAAGCTATAGATTTTATGCCTGATAAATGTATCGATTTAATGATTGTTGATCCTCCTTATAATCTTAACAAAAGTTTTGGCTCATCTGCTTTTAAAGAAATGTCAAACGATAAATATTCCGCATGGCTTGACAGTTGGTTAAAAAAAACCGCACGTTTATTAAAAGACAATGCTTCAATATATATTTGCACAGATTGGAAATCTTCAATATCTGTGCCGTTTGTTGCCGGAAAATATTTTGTTTTGCAAAATCGAATTTCTTGGGAGCGTGAAAAAGGACGCGGCGCACTGAAAAATTGGAAAAATTGCTTAGAAGATATATGGTTTTTTACCAAAAGCAAAAATTATAAATTTAATATTGATAAGGTTAAAATTCTCCGTCCTGTTTTGGCTCCTTACAAAGATAAAAGAGGCCAACCGAAAGATTGGTTTCAAAACAATGAAAATAAAATGAGATTAACTTGTCCGTCAAATATCTGGACTGATATATCCGTGCCGTTTTGGTCTATGCCTGAAAATACTCCTCATCCCACTCAAAAACCCGAGAAACTGATAGCCAAACTGATTTTAGCATCTTCAGATGAAGGTGATGTTGTTTTTGATCCTTTTGTCGGCTCGGGTACTACTGCGGTGGTAGCCAAAAAATTGAAAAGGCATTTTATCGGTATCGAAAAAGAAAAAGAATATGTCGCCTATGCTCTAAAACGATTAGTTATGGCAGAGAAAGACGATTCTATTCAAGGATTTAGCGATGGTATATTTTATCATCGTAATATGTAACCTTAAAGTTTAGCTTGTTTACCAATATAAAATGTTTATTTGTTTTTTGCCCTGGGGTATAACTCAAATTTTAAGGAGAAACAAACATGTGTAAAGATATGAGAGATAATGAATCTGCTCAAAAAAATGCTTCTGCCGGTTCTAAAAGTTCCTCTAAAGAAGCATCCTCGGAAAAAGAAACCACTAATACTCACAAAGGTTGTGGCTGCGGTGGTTATTAAAAAATGAACTTTTTTGCCCCTGTCAACGTTTTAAATGTTGACAGGGGTTTTTGTTTTACTGGACTTATAAAAGAAAATAACTATATTATACACTGAATTGGTTAACCTGAAAGGGCTTTTACAATGAAAAAAATGATTGGACTTGCACTTGCTTTGTTGTGGTCGTTTAATGCTCAAGCCATAACTTCGCAAGATATCAAAAAAATCGAAGACTATCTCAATTCATTGAGTAGTCTTAAGGCTACATTTGTGCAAATGGCTTCTAACGGAGCTACTGCCGAAGGTCGCATATTTATCAAAAAGCCCAACAAAATTCGCATGGAATATGCTGAACCGACCAATGTTTTGATCGTCGGCAATGGTGATTTGATTACTTATAAAGATCTGGATTTGGATCAAATTACTAATATTGAATACAGCGATATTCCTTTATCTTTAATTTTGACCGATAAAATAAAACTTGAAGGTGGCGCTTTGAAGATTGTTGATTTTTATCAGGATAAAGGTTCCACAATGATAACTTTGGAAATGAAAGAAAAGAGCGATACCGGACCGATTACTTTGGTTTTTGCCAACAATCCTTTTGAATTAAAACAATGGAAAATTGTCGATCCTCAAAGTGTTGAGGTAACTTTATCCTTGTATGACGAGCAAAAAGATACAGATATTGATGATGATGTATTTATCTTTAAGGATAAAAAAGACAGCTCGCGTAATTTCAAAAAGAAAAAATAAAAAATGGTTGAACTGTCTATAGTTTCTTGGAATGTTAATTCCGTTCGCATCAGAATGGAGTTATTGAAAGAACTGGCCGCAAAACATCAACCGGACGTTATCTGCTTGCAGGAAGTTAAAGCTAAAGAAGCCGATTTTCCCTTTGACGACATCAAAATGTTAGGTTATGAACATATTGCGTTATATGGTATGGCCGGTTATAACGGTGTGGCTATCCTAAGCAAATTTCCGCTTGAAAACATTGAGCAAAAAGATTGGGTAAGCAAACACGATGCCCGTCATATCAAAGCTGTTGTTAAAGGTATTGAAATTAACGATATTTATATTCCGGCCGGCGGTGATATTCCTGACCCGATAGAAAACCTTTCTTTTGCCCACAAATTGTGTTTTATGGATGATATGGCAGAATATTACGAACAACGTAAAACTTCGCTCAGCGACCGAAAAATCCTGTTTTGCGGGGATTTTAATGTTGCTCCGAGTGAAAATGATGTGTGGAATCACAAACAAATGTTAGGCATTGTTTCTCATACGCCGATAGAAGTGCAAAGATTAACCCGATTATTTAATTCTTTGAATTTTATTGATGCTGTTCGCCAAATCTATCCGGAGCCGGAAAAAATTTTTTCATGGTGGAGTTATCGCAATCCTAATTGGCAAACCAATAACAAAGGACGAAGATTGGATCATATTTGGGTAACGCCGAATATGCAAAATATGATTAAAGACGTCAAAATTTTACGCGAATTCCGTTCTGCCGAACGTCCGTCCGACCATGTTCCGGTTTTGATTAAATTAGCTCTGCCCGAATAAAAACCCAACCATTTTTAGGCTTTTATCACTAGGATTCGCACGAAAAATATCTTTTTTACTCATCCAATATTATCGCATCACCGTTTACTATTTTTTTCATAACCGATGGTGATTTTATAATACCATTATCTTGAACTTCCAATTTTCCGACTGTTCCTTGATAGAATTTAGTTTTTTTCAAGGTTTCAGCCAATTCATAATCATTTGCGATTCTTCCGTTTTTAGCATAAAAGTCTTCATTTGCAGTCATTATAAGATTTACTATATCATATATATAAGCAGGGACATTTAAAACTTTTGATGAGGTTTTATTTGCCATACGCTCTCTGAATTTCTTATCACCATCAGGAGCATCAACAAATACTTGATTTTCAAAGAGTTGTAAATTATTTGACATACCCATTGTTTGAATATTTACCACAGGAATATCAATTTTATGTTCAATCATCTCTTTGCGCAAAATATCCTGTCCCGAAGAATAACTGTTCAAAATCCAATAATCAGTTTCATAAGGCAATGCTTTTTGAATCATCATAGCGAAATCACGATTATCCGGATTAAAGTAAAATTCTTTATAACGACTGTTCTCACCAAATTCAGCTATTTCTCCGCTAAGCGGTAACATAACTCCAATCTTAACAACAGGTCGGTTATCTGCTTGTTCCTCATTATTTTTATCACCGCAAGCAGTTAAACTCAAAAATATCAATAAACTTAATAAATATTTTTCATGGTCTGCTTCTCCAATCTATCTGCAATTGCCACGGTAATCGCAGCATATTTTCAAGCTCTTTTCTAGTTCAAAATCAACTTTTTTATTATTTTACTAAAAATTGCGCTGCCGGCAAAAACATATTTTTCGGTAAATTATCCATATCAAACCACCGCCATTCGGCAAATTTATCAGGTTCGCAAAGTTTAATCTCTCCGCTAAATGCTTTTGCTTTCAGGTGCACGGTAACATAATGTTTGCCGGATTCGCTGAAAAAATCATTGGTAACGCCGACTACTTCAACATCTGCCGGTGCTATATCCAAGTTTGTTTCTTCTTTGGTTTCCCGGCTGGCCGCTTGTTCAAAGCTTTCGCCATATTCCAAATGTCCGCCCGGCGGACACCATGTACCGTTTCCGTGCGGTGATTTTCTTAAGCCCAGCAAAAGTCGATTCTGTTTATCATAAACATAAACCCCGACACCGACTTTAATGATTTTTTCCATGTTTGATAACTTTCTAAAAAAACAAAAGCAGACTCCAATAAAAGAAGTCTGCTTTAATCCTTAAGCTCAAAACTAAGCCTCTAAAGCTCGACGTAAAGTTGCAACGTTCTCGGCTAAAGAAACATCTTCCATAATCAATTCTTCAACCTTGCGAACTGCATGCATGACCGTTGTGTGATCACGATCAAATTTACGACCAATTTCCGGCAAAGAACGGGAAGTAAGTTGTTTTGCCAAATACATCGCTATTTGACGCGGTCTAGCTACCGTGCGAGCACGACGAGACGACTGCATCTCTCTGACTGAAATATTAAAATGCTCGGCAACTTTCTTCTGAATTTCATCAATAGTTGTGCGTTTATCAAACGAACGCAACATATCTTTCAATATATCCTGAGTCATATCCAAAGTTATTTCGTTATCGTTGAGCAACTGCGAATGAGCAATAACTCGGCGCAAAGCTCCCTCCAACTCACGAATATTGGATGTTATTTTAGTAGCTAAAAATTCAGCAACCTTTGGCGGTAAATCCAACCCCATTTGTTTAGCTTTGCTGTTCAAAATACCAATACGCAAATCAAAGTCAGTTGGATGAATATCGGCAACCAATCCGCAACCCAAACGAGATTTTAAGCGAGCCTCGATACCTTCCAAATCTGAAGGAGATTTATCTGCCGAAATAATAATCTGGCGACCTTCTTCAATTAACGAGTTGAAAGTGTAAAAGAATTCTTTTTGGGTAAAATCTTTTCCGCCCATAAACTGCACATCATCAACCATCAACACGTCAACCGAACGGAATTGTTCTTTAAAAGCCGCAGTGTCTTTATATCTCAAAGCTCTTACGAATTTGCACATAAAACGCTCGGCAGAGAGATAAACAATATTGCGAGAAGGATCCTGTTGTTTAATATGCCAAGCAATAGCATGCATAAGGTGAGTTTTTCCTAAACCGACACCCGAATATAAAAACAGAGGGTTAAACGAAATGTTACGCGACTCTGCAACTTTGCGTGCTGCAGCATAAGCAAATTCATTGGTCTTACCTACCACAAAATTTTCAAAGGTATATTGAGGATTTAACGGTACAGAAAGTGAATCATTTAAAATTCCATCATTTGCATTAGCCGCCGCAACAGCCCCTGATTGATATATATTTTGCGGCATAGGTGATGAAGAAATTTTCTTTATCAAAGACGGACAAGTCGGACTGTAAATTCCATGAGCCTGCATAATATCTTGACCGGCTTGCACAATAAAATTGATGTTTTTAATGTTAGGATTCTTCTTTTCCCAAATCTTATGGATTCGATCACTATAATTAGTAATAACCCAATTTCTCATAAAACGCGTCGGTACACAAATATTCATTGTTCCGTCACTAAACGTCCCGACTGTCAACGGCTTCAACCAGCTTTCAAAAGCTGTATCTCCTATCTCACCTCTGAGTTGTTCACAAACCTGTCCCCATTGCTCGGAAACAGAACTACCGTTAACAATAAGATCTTCGGCCATATTATACTCCCCAATTTTTTCTTAAAAATTTCAATCAACAATTAATCTTTCGACCTCATTTGCTTTATTCTCTTATTTAAAAGGTAAAGCAAATTCCCCCGAAGCCGGCAAATTAATCACCACTTATTCTAAATATCCTATCGAAAACTTACTATCTATTCATAAAATATCAAAAATTATAAATCCTACTGGCTGAAATTCCTCAAAATAATATATTAATCTCAATTCAAGGGCGACAAAATATCCTTTTTGCTTTATAATAAAATCACTTTATATTTATAAACGATTCTTATTTGCACACATTATAAACGATTCTTATTCGCATATAAAAACGACCCACCATCGTATTACTTATAAAGTAATTTCTCTATCCCGTTCGTGCAGGTCGATTCGAAAATATTAAAGTTTCAAATCTCTGACGAAGTTGATAGGACAGTATTGCAAAAAAAATATAAAAACAACAGAACTTTTTTAGAACATTTCAATTAAATTTCTTGACAGGCTTTTTTTGTAGATTCGCCTGATTCGTTTAATTTTCAAACAAAAAAACACAAACCGAAAACCGACAATTTATCGGTGCAGTTTGTGTTTTTAAAATTCGCAAAACGAAGAAATTTATAATGCTTTAATTTTGCTGGAAAGACGCGAAATTTTGCGTGAAGCGGTATTCAATTTGAAAACACCTTTTCTTACAGCACGCATGAATTCGGATTCGGCTGTTTTAAAAGAAGTTTGAGCCAACTCCTTATCACCGGCAGCAATAGCCGCCTCAACCTTCTTTACAAAGGTACGAACACGACTTCTGCGAGCGCCGTTAATAACAGCTCTCTTATTATTTCTTACGATTCTGCTTTTTGCAGATTTATGATTGGCCATTTTCTTATCCCATTTTTAAGTTATTAAAAAAAACAATGTAGGTGTTATATAGACTTGAATTTACCAATAAGTCAACAATAATTTTGCCTATTATATCGATTCGGCAAGATTTTTTTATTTAAAATTCTCTAAAATCTCATAAAAATCACGAGTATTCATACTTAAACGGCAACTTTTTAATTCTAACTCCAAACCATTTTGCATATTCATATTTTCGACTTGTTTTAATGTTTCTTTAGCCTGTAAAACTGCTTGATATGGTAATGTTTCGATTCTTTTTGCTACTCGCATAGCTTCTTCAAACAAATCATTTAGCGGAATAACTCTGCTGATTAGTCCGCAAGCCGCAGCTTCTTCTGCACTCAAAGCTTTTCCGGTAAGAATAGTTTCCATAGCTTTAGCTTTGCCGACTCGTTTGATAAGTTTTGTGCATCCTCCGAAAGATGGAATTAAACCGATACTTAATTCAGGATAACCGAATTGTGCTGATTCGGAAGCCAAAATAATATCTCCGGCCATTGCTAAATCACAACCTAACCCCAAAGCATAACCTGATACTGCTGATATTATAGGTTTTACACAATTAGCAATCTTGTTAAATTCATCTTGCCAAGCCTTCAAAGCTAAACTTTGTTGAGAAACTTCTTGAGCCAATGCCTTTATATCAACTCCGGCGGCAAAATAAGTTTCTCCGCCGCGCAAAATAATGCAACGGATATCATCATCATATTCCCACGTTTGTACCTGATAAGCTATATCATTAAGCATCTCCAAATTAACCGCATTCATTTCTGTCGGCCGATTCATTGTTATAATTCCGATTCTTCCCTCTGTTTCGGTCAAAATAGTATTGCTTTCACTCATTATATACCTCGCTATTTTTTACTTTTTAATGATAAAGAAACTATCAGCGGATTAGTCGATTCCTTTTTTATTTCCGCCACTTCGCCTTCGCGCTCGAACACGATTCGGTCTGAATATTTTTTTACTAATTTCCATCCCAGTTGTGGTAAAGTATCTTTGTAAAAATGTACTATTTCGGCAAATTTTAAGGAATGAGACTCCATATATATTTCCACCAATCTAATGGATTCGTTGCCGAAATTCAATCCGGCATTTTCTATTTGTTCCAATCCGTCAGGAATTGGAAAATCTTCCAATCCTTCAACAAATGCAGCCGAAGCTGTGTTTAATGATATCATTGTCGCTAAAATAATGCTCAATATTTTCATTTTTGCAAACTTTCACAATAAAAAGTTGATCTGCCGCCCATAACTGAACGCTTTATTCCTCCGGTTTTGGCAAGATTGCATTTACAATCTGGACATCTTTGTCCGGTTTTATTGTATACACAATGTTGTTGTTGAAAATATCCCATACTCCCATCGGGTTTTTTATAATCTCGCAAAGTTGAACCACCGGCATCAATAGCTTTTTGTAAAACTTTGCGAGTGTTTTTTACCAATTCATCACAATCTGATAATGTTACATCTTTTGCAAGTCTGGTTGGTAAAATTCGCGATTCATATAAAATTTCCGAAGCATAAATATTGCCTATACCTGCAATTATCTCTTGGTTAAGTAATGCCAATTTTATTGGTAACTTGCTGTGGTTTTGCAATTTGTTATACAAATAATCCTTAGTCAACTTGCTGTCAAACGGGTCGATTCCTATTTTATTAAACCATCGACAGCTATTTAGTTTGTTTTTTTCGCAGTAAGTTAAAAGTCCAAAACGACGGGGATCATTATATATAATAACTCCTTTATCGGTTATAATAACTATATGGTCATGTTTATCTAATTTTTCAGGCATTTTATCCGCAAGTTTAATCTTTCCGCTCATACCCATATGCCAAAGCAAATCTAACCCGCAAGACAATTCCATCACCATATATTTAGCGATTCGTTGATAGCTTGTTATAGTAGCTCCTTTTATTTTTTCAGGCATATCGGCAGGCACTTGTTCGCGTAAACGACCGTTATTGATTATCATTTCAATAATACTAGCCCTTCCGATTCCTTTAGAAACAGCTGTTTTTATTGTTTCAACTTCAGGTAACTCTGGCATAACATCTCTTTTCTTAAACAACTAAACCTAACTCATTATAAATATTTTTATCGGCAATACAATAATAAATAAAATCTTGCACTCAAAAGAGATAATTGTTATTCTGACCAAATGGTTATATTTAAGAAAGTTTTGTTATGATTAAGAAAAGCAAACGTCAAAGCAAATATTTTGCTCCACAGAATCAGTCCGGAGAATATCACATTTGCGATCACCCCGGTTGTAACAAAGCCGGCGAATATCGGGCTCCGAAAAATTCCCGACTGAAAGAGTATTACTGGTTTTGTTTAGACCATGTAAAAGAATATAATGCTCAATGGAATTACTATGAAAACGAAAGTATCATTGATGACGAATATATTGAACAACGTCATTTTAATTTTTCATCACATCTTAAATATGATTTTGATTTTAACTTCAGCGGCGGATATGGATTCTTCAACTCCGCGGAAATCTACACCGATTCTTCAAATATAAGATTAACTGCTGATGAAAGAAAAGCCCTTAAACTGATGAATATTGAATACGATGAAGTCAATGTAGATTCACTTAAAAAAGCCTATAAAAAAGCTGTAAAAAAATATCATCCTGATCTTAATTCTTCCGCTAAAGAATCAGAAGAAATTTTTAAAATACTAAGCACATCTTACAAATCAATAATAGCTAAATTAACCAATAAAAATTAGCGCGAATTTATCTCATTTTTTTCGTTTTCTTTCAAAGCTTTTTCTATTTTTTTTCGAGCCGTTTCTTGTTCGTTTTTTGATAACTCATCATATTTCTTGCTTTTTCTTCCGGTCTTATAATAAATTGTTTTAGCCGCTTTTTTGGCATTATCTTCTTTTCCCAGCTCTATTAATTCATCGGCATCCAACTTTTCAATTTTAGTATCATCAATGGCTTCATTTAATAAATCGGCTTTTTTAACTTTGCTTAATCCTTTGAGTAAATCATTAGCTTCGGTATAACCGGCTATATCGGATGTTTTTATTTTTTTTGTTTGAGAGATATGTTGTTTTGTTGCATTAACAAAAGTTTGTTCGTCGGTTTCAACGTTCAACATATTACGGTTAATAGTATCTTCGCTCAATTTTTTTATACCGCTTTGTTTAAGCTTTTTATCAAGTTGCATAAGAGCTTCTATTTTTCCTGCCTCTTGTTGCATAGATTGATTTTTTATGGTTTGATCTTCTTGCAATTTTCTTTTTTCTTCTTCTTTCAATCCGGCAATTAATGATGAAAAATTTTCCTCATCATTGTTCATATGCAAAAATAATGCACTGTTAATTTCGTCCTCTTCCTCTTCATCATCATCAAAAACTTCACGAATTTTTGATCGAATTTTTCTGATATTATTAGGAAAAAATGACTTGATTTGTCTCATTCCGACATCTAATTCATTATTTTTTTCATTAGATGTTGTAATTTTTTTTACATCAAAACGACGCGAACTTCTGGTCTTTTTTTCATCGTTTTTCGATTGTTTCCATTCAATATTTGAAAGTTCGTCTTTATCTGTCATTTTTTACCTTTAACACTAAAATCCACACATATAATAATGGCATAAAACTTCAGTTTTGTCAATTTATCTTAACCTATATTTTATTATAAACAATCATCAAAGATTCATCAGATAAATGAGCTACATTTATCTGGATATTATCTTTTTTTCTGCGCTTAAGCGTCAGAGTCTTGTTTGTCGGATTTAATATATTATTCCCAATTCCTTTTTTCAATTTTTCCCAATTTTCTAAATCTTCAAAAAAGGATTTCTGACTATCCAACAATTCACCGAAAGAAGGCTCTGATATAAGAAAATTTTTATCGGCTTCCCACAACTCTACGTAAGCATCATTAAAAAATTTTAATCTGTTATCGGCACCAAATACTAATACGGCATCGTTTAAGTTGTTTAACATTTCGTTTTGCACGGTAACCAGCTGGTTATAAGCACTTTTAGTTGCTAACCTGTCCGAAATATCTTCATAAGCAAAAATTACACCGCCCAACAAATAAGGAGCTCTTGTCCTTCGAACCGTCCTACCGTCGGGTAAATGTAATAAATCACTTAACGGCTCAATAATATTATTAAATATTTTTTGCTCCTCTTTCTTAAATGATTTAAAATCCGGCACTTCTGGCAACAAACGATTCTCTCGTGTTTCATCCAAAAAATTACCATAGGAATATTTAGAGGTTGCTGAATCTTTACTGAGCCCCCACAAGGTAATGAAAGCATCGTTGCAAAAATCCATCATCATATTTTTTCCAAATACCGCAAAAGCAGTTCCCAATTTTCCTAAAATCATCAATTGTGCTTCCTGATGTTGCTTTTGTGTGCGTTTTAATTCATCAAGCTCGTTAATATTTATCAAACAGCCGACACTATACAATTTACTTAAATCTTGTTCGGCATAAAAAGGATTTTCTGATGCTTCTACAGCCACACGATTTCCATCAATAACGATTCCTTTTGTTGCGGATAACAGTTTTTGAGATTTCAAAGCACTTGCCGCTAATTCTTTGGTTAAACTTTCACCTGTGGTATCGCAAATTTCAACCTGATCATTCAAAACAATTTCTTTAGACTTACAGCCGGCCCATTCACTATACTTTTTATTACAATACACAATATTCAAATTATCATCACGCAGCCATACTGCAATAGGTAGATTATCTGTCATATCATGCAATATTCTATACTTATCTTCGATTTTTTTTCGTTCATCGGTCAAAACATTGATGCGATTTGTCGTTAGAGTTACATCCCGAAACCAAACCATATCACAATAAATACTGCCGTCAGCTCCGTTAATTCTGGCCCCTTCCAATCTGACAAACTTTTTTGAGTTTTTTAATTCAAAAAAATCTTCAAAAGCAGTTCCTTCTTTTCTTAATAAGCTGACATATTTCTCAATTTTTTTAATATCTTCTTTATAAAAATTTCTCAAAACATCATTAAAAGACGATTTTATACCGCCGGTTAATCCCAATATAACCGCTAAACGACGAGAACATCTTTCTATAATATCTTTTCGCGGATCATTGATTTTTTCATCCGGATAAATAAACGCAAAATATCCGTCTCGAGAGGCATAAAGTGTTTCGGCATACCGCTCTCTATCGCGGTTGAGAAAATAATTTTGTTGCCGTGTTTTCAAATACTTAAAAGTCATAAATATAAATAACATAAACAACAACAAAACACTGCCGCCCAAAATAAACCAAAATTCAGGGACGGCGTCAAACATATCTTGCAATAAATCAATATTCATTAAATTGCCTTTAAATAAAAAAAAACAATTGCTTGACTAAAGATTTTAATGTATAAAAAACATTATTCAAATTAAAATTTAAAACAAGTGGAAAAAATGTATACATTGATTTTTGATACAACAGCGGCAACCTGCAGTATCGTTTTGCTCAAAGAAGATAAAATTATTGATAGTTACGCTAAAGCTTTTGATTTTGGACAAGCAGAAGTTTTAATTCCAGAAATCCAAAAAATGCTTTTGCGAAACAAAATAGACTTTTCGCAAATAAAAAAAGTTTTTGTGTGTGTCGGTCCCGGTTCTTTTACCGGTGTAAGAGCCTCTGTTTCCGCTGCAAAAGTTTTTGCTGTTGCCTATCCTGATATGATTATCAGTAGTTTTACGGCTTTTGATGGCTATTTATCAGATTTATCTTCTGATGAAATTTCTGGTTGTAATGCCGTAATCATCGAAACCAGGCGAGATGATTTTTATGTTCGGTTTTATGATATGCATCTTGCCCCTCTTACAGAACCTCAATGTATGACACGCGGGGAAATTATCGATTTTATGAAAAAAAGCGGAAAAACAGTAACCGTTATTGGTGATGGCGTAGAACGTTTTTTAAGCCAGCCGAGCGGACTTATATTTCATCATATTAAAATGTCGGATAATATTTCGATTGAAGCCCTATCTGCAACTGCAATTAATCAACAAAAAACTCGAAAATTTAACTTTCCCAAACCGCTTTATATCCGCTCGGCAGATTTTACAATTAGCTCAAATGGTTAGCATGGCAGATAAAATGGAAATAAACGATAAACTCGGACACAGGCAAAGGGTAAAACAGCGTTTTTTGAAAGACGGCGGTAATAGTATGGCCGATTACGA